>Ga0335397_10000039_pt1 | contig 130158 bp, 113 predicted proteins | sample MAT04_FD_205740 | JGI IMG/M metagenome (GOLD analysis project Ga0335397, IMG submission 205740) | Freshwater microbial communities from Lake Fryxell liftoff mats and glacier meltwater in Antarctica - MAT-04 (spades assembly) (version 2) ...
TCCTGCGTGCGGGTGACGCGGAAGGGCGCCCACGGGTCGGCGCCGCCGCTGGCGTCCAGCGCGGCGGGCTGGGTGTGCTCGAACATGAGGGGGGCGTGGGGTTGCATGGTGCGAGCGATGTCAGTGCCAAGTCAGTGCAACGTCTTCCGGCGCCCGGCCAGCGTGTCGTCCAGGTCCTGCAGCCAGGGCTCTGCCAGGTGGCGGATCTCGGCGTCGTTGACAAGGATGCGCTGCATGATTCGTGACTTCACCTTGGCCACTTCTTTGGCCACTTCTTTGGCCGCTTCTTTGGCCGCTTCTTTGGCACAAGCCTGCGCGTCGTCGTGGGTTTGCGAAGGTGCATGCGCCGCCGCTGAGTGCGTGCGCAACATGCCGTGCCCGGGTTCGTGCGCCGCGTGTTTGAGCTGGCTGATCAGCAGCACGCAGGCGCCTTCGAGCTTGACCACTTCGTCCCAGTTGCCGGCGCGTGCCGCCGACAGCATGTCGGCACTGGCGCGTTCGATGGCTTCGTAGTAGCTCAGCAGTTGCGGGTCCATCAGGAGTCCTTCGTTGACCGCGGTGTGGTTCATCAGCGGCCACCCTGCGTGGACTGCTGCGCTCGGGAGGCGGGGCCGATGGACTGCCAGGCTTCGCTCAGCGGCTGCACCAGGCGCTGGCACTCGTCCAGCATGGCTTCGTCGTTGCGGATGTTGGCCATGGTCAGGCGCATCGTCAGGTAGGTGTAGAGCTCGTCCAGGTCACGCGCCAGCGTGCCGCCGGCGTTCAGGTCCAGGCCCGCGCGCAGGCCCTCTTCGACGATGCGCACGGCGCGCCCGATGGCCAGGCCCTTGGCTTCACGGTGTCCGTTGCGCATGGCGCCTCGGCCCTGGGCCAGGGCTTCCATGAAGCCATCGAACAGCAGTGCCACCAGCTGGTGCGGTGTGGCATTGGCGACACCCGTTTCGACGCCGACCTGGCTGTACAGACTGCCGGGCATGCCACGGGCCATGGAGCGGGGGGGGTGGGAACTTGCGAACATCGGTGGGAGCGGGTCGCTGTGAAGGCTGGGATGCTTGTTTATCGGCCCCCCTCCAGGTCACTTGAGGCGCTGAAACCGGCGTTTGCGAAGCGCTGTTCTTGCGCGCTCTTTTGACGCGTCTTTTCGCGCGCCAGTCCCGCGGCCCGGCTGTCGCTGCCGGCTTTTTCTGCGGGTTCCTGCAGCTAGTTGCTGTTGTTCGTCCGGTTGAGCATGTTCATCTGCTGCGTGACGTAGCTGGACAGCGCGTTGAGCCGGGACAGGTTGCCGTCCAGCACCGTGTACTGCGCCACCAGGCGGGTGCGGAAGCGCTCCACGCGGTCGCTCAGCGCGGCCTGGTCTTCGCCGTTCTTGGTGATGCGGTCGCGCAGGCCTTCAGTGCGGGTGGTCAGGCTGCCGTCGCTGCCCAGCACCTGCGTGGCCAGCGTGGCGTAACGGCGGGCAAAGCCGTCGTTGGCGCTGTTGCCCGTGTCGCTGTTGGCGAACGCCTTCTTCAATTCCGTGAGGTTGGCGGTGGCGCTGTCGAGCTTGCCCGAGTCCACCTTCAAGGTGCCGTCGCGTTGCACCTGCAGGCCCACGTCCGACAGGCGGCTGAAAGTGGCCGACGCGCCCGATGCCACGTTGAGCAGGGTGCGCAACTGGCGCTGCAGGCCGGTGGCGGCGCTGTCGCCCTGCAGCGGGCCGCCGACCTTGGTGCCGGGGTCGTACTTGGTCTGGTCGGTGATGGCCTTGGACAGCGCGTTGTAGGCGTCGGCAAAACTCTGGATGGCGGTCTTGACGGCATCGCGGTCGCTGGTGACGGCGACGCTGGCGCTGCCGAAGTTTTCCTTGCGCAGCCGCAGCGTCAGACCGTCCACGACGCCGCTGAGTTCATTGCGGGCCGAGACCACTGCAATGCCGTTGACGGTGGCTTCGGCATTGCTGGCGGCCAGCTTCTGTTCCATCTGCGTGCTGCCGCCGCCGGGGTTGAAGGCAAAGCGCGACAGGCCATTGGCGTCGCTGTTGTCAAGGTCGTCGTCAGCCACACTCATCCTGAAGCCGTTTTCGGCCCCGCTGTCGGAAGATCGCAGCGACAGCCTGGCGCCGTTGCTGTCGGTGACGATGCTGGCATTGACGCCGGCACCCAGGCCGTTGATCTTGTCGCGCAAGGTCTGCAGCGTGTCGGCGGCCGTGATGGGCACCGTCACCGGCGTGCGCCCCACCTGCGGCAAAAAATTCATCGGCGGCAGGTCCCACTTGCCCAGTTCCAGCGTCAGCGTGCCGCTGCCCACGAGTGCACTGGCGTCGGCGTAGCTGGTGGTGGAGACCACCGTCTGGTTGGCGGCCAGTTTCTGCACACTGACGGCATAACTGCCGGCCGCAGCGGTGGAGCCGCCGACGACGGCCACCGCGGTGTCGTCACTGCTGGTGGCGGTGGACCGGTTCCACAGGCTGCTGCCGGTCAGGTTGTTGGCGGCAGTCTGCAGCGCGCCGAAGAGGCTGCTGAGCTGGCCGTAGGACGACACCTGGGTCTGCAGGGTGGTGGCCGCATTGCGCATCTGCACCAGCGGGCGGCTCTCCAGCGCCACCAGTTGGGTGACGATGCTGTTGATGTCAGCACCGCTGCCGATGCCGAGGGATGTGATGGCGGGCATGATTTGCTCCTGCTCAGGTGCCGGGCGCGCCGGCTGAAAAACAAAGGGCTCGGGAGGACGCCATCTCTGGCAACCCTCCTGAGCCCGTTATCGACCGTGTTCAGCCGGCACTTGAGGCCGGGCTGTGACGGTTTGTGTGTTTAACGTTGCAGCAAGCTCAAGACCTGCTGCGGCAGCTGGTTGGCCTGCGCCACCATCGCGTTGCCGGCCTGCTGCAGGATCTGCGCGCGCGACATGTTGGCGGTTTCTGCCGCGTAGTCGGCATCCATGATGCGGCTGCGCGCGGCGCTCTGGTTCTCGGTGGACACCATCAGCGTCGCGACCACGTTCTCGAAGCGGTTCTGCACCGCGCCGAAGGTGGCGCGCTGGCTGTTGATGGCGTCGATGGCGGTGTCGATGCTGGCAATGGCGCCTTGCGCGGTGGTGATGTCGGTGATCTGCACCGTCGGCACGTCGGTGCCGGTGATCACGGCAGTGCCCAGCGTGCCGGTGATGTTGGTGTTGCCCGTCCAGTCGAAGGCGGTGACGGTGAGCTGGTCGATGTCGGTGCTGTTGTTGGCGCCAATCTGGAACGAGCTGTTGTTCGTCGTCGCCAGGATGCTCTGGCCGTTGAACTGCGTGCCGCCCAGGGTGCGCGTTGCTTCCTGCGCCAGCTGCACAAATTCCTGGTTCAGGCTGACGCGGTCGGCGGCGGTGTTGGTGCCGTTGGCCGACTGCACGGACAGTTCCCGCATGCGCTGGAACAGGTCGCTGACCTTGCCCAGGGCGCCTTCACCGACCTGCGCCATCGAGATGCCGTCGTTGGCATTGCGCATGGCCACGTTCATGCCGCGGACCTGGGTGTGCATGCGTTCGGCAATGGCCAGGCCCGCAGCGTCGTCCTTGGCGCTGTTGACACGCAGGCCTGAGGACAGGCGCTGCATCGAGGTGGACAGTTGGGATTGGCTCGCGCTCAGGTTGCGCTGGGCATTGAGCGACACGAGGTTGGTGTTGATCGTCTGGGGCACGGCGGCTCTCCTGAAAATGGGTGCTTCGGTTCGGTGGGCGGTTCGTCCCACCGGGATGTCGAAACGCTGGTGTGGAGAGTAGGGCCGTGTGCGGACGGCGGTCGGCGAAAAAGCTGGGGCAACGACCGCCAATTCGATCCCGCCAATGAAGAAAGCCCACCGCATGCGGTGGGCTCTGGGGTTTGGCCGTTTTTTCGGCCGCCTGTGGCGGCCGATGCGGTGCGCGCTGTGTCAGCGCAGCAGCGCCAGCACCTGCTGGGGCAACTGGTTGGCCTGGGCCACCATCGCGTTGCCGGCCTGCTGCAGGATGCTGGCCCGCGACAGGTTGGAGGTTTCCGACGCGTAGTCGGCATCCATGATGCGGCTGCGGGCGGCGCTCTGGTTTTCCACGCCCACCATCAGCGTCGCGACGACGTTCTCAAAGCGGTTCTGCACCGCACCGTAAGTGGCACGCTGGCTGTTGACGGCGTCGAGCGCCGTGTCGATCGTGGCAATCGCAGCTTGCGCGGTGGTGATGTCCGTGACCTGCTGCGTCGGCACGTCGGTGCCGGTGATGACGGCCGTGCCCAGCGCGGCGGTGATGCTGGTGTTGGCCGCCCAGCTGAATGCGGTGACCTTGATCTGGTCCACGTCGGTGCTGTTGTTGGCGCCGATCTGGAAGGTCGAATCGCTGGTCGTGGACAGGATCGTCTCGCCGTTGAACTTGGTGCCTCCCAGCGTGCGGGTTGCTTCCTGGGCCAACTGAACGAATTCCTGGTTCAAGCTGACGCGGTCGGCCGTGGTGTTGGTGCCGTTGGCCGATTGCACGGCCAGTTCCCGCATGCGCTGGAACAGGTCACCGACCTTGCCCAATGCGCCTTCAGCCGTTTGCGACAACGAGATGGCGTCATTGGCATTGCGTACCCCCACGTTCATGCCGCGCACTTGCGAGCTCATGCGTTCGGCAATCGCGAGGCCCGCGGCGTCGTCCTTGGCGCTGTTGACACGCAGGCCTGAAGACAGGCGCTGCATCGACGTGGACAGTGAAGACTGGCTCGAGCTCAGGCTGCGCTGAGCGTTCAGGGACACCAGGTTGGTATTGATGGTCTGGGGCATAGAAAAATCTCCAATCGGATTAAGTGACCACAGGCAAATGCCTGGCAAGCGCCGCCCGCCTTGTGTAAGAAGACACGCGGCGACTGCCTTGCAACTCGTTGGCGACCGCCCACCAGGGTGGCCGCCGCCGAACTCGCCCGGGCCCCTCGCTGCTGATGAAGCAGCCGCCCTTTTTCGATGGCAACTGCAACCCAGCCCGTTGTGGTCCGGACCCCGCACCCACCAAATGGCAGGCACGTTGAAGCCGTTTTCGTCGCGCCCCGGGAAACCTTTAGCCCTTTGCGTCAAAGCGCTGCATGCATCGGGCGAAAGTAAGGGTGACAAAGGCCTCATTTCGCGGCGCCAGAGCGCTGCCGCGCGCGGATCATGGTCACGATCGTCGGTCTCCATGCCGGCACCCAACATCCAACTCTCGACATCACGCTGGGGACTCCATGACGGAACGCAGACTGCACATCGGCGGCAAACAAAAGCGCGAGGGCTGGGAGATCCTGGACGTCAACCCCGGCCCGCTGGTGGACCATCAGGGCAACGCCATCGACCTGTCGCAGTTTGCCGACGGCACCTTTGCCGAGGTCTATGCATCCCATGTGCTGGAACACTTCGACTACAAGGACGCGCTCGTCGCGGCGCTGCGCGAATGGCACCGCGTGCTGGCCCCGGGTGGTGTGCTGCGGCTGAGCGTGCCCGATATCGACGTGCTGGCGCACCTGCTGCTGCAGCGCCACAAGCTGGACGTCAACCAGCGCTTCCAGGTCATGCGCATGATCTTTGGCGGCCATGTCGATGCGCACGACTACCACCTCGTCGGCCTGAACCAGGAATTCCTGGCTGGCTTCCTGAATGCGGCCGGCTTCGACACCCTGCAGCGTGTGCCGCGCCACGGTCTCTTCACCGACACCAGCGACATGGTGGTGGCGGGCACGCCGATCAGCCTGAACCTGAATGCCTTCAAGCCGGTGGTGGTGCCGCAGTCGGCGCCGGTCGAGCTTCCTGCCGACGCATTGGTTTGATTTGAGCTGACCGCACCATGCACACCGCCACCGCTTCGCACCAAGCCCAGCAAGCCGCCGCCCACAACATCCAGTCGCACCTCGCCACACAGGTGAGAAACAAGCCCGGCCACCGCCACTGGCAGGCCGGCCGGAACCTGGTCGCCAAGAAGAACTGGGCCGGCGCCGCGCAGGCATTCGCGCGCGCCACCCTGGCCGCACCGGCCGACGCGCTGTACTGGGTCAACCTGGCAAACGCCGAACGCCATGCCGGCGCGCTGGACCGTGCCGAAGCCGCCGCCCGCCGCGCACTGGACCTGCAGCCTGACGATGCACTGGCGCTGCAAGTGCTGGGCGAAAGCCTGGCCCAGATGCACCGCTACGGCGAAAGCGTGGCCGTCTTTGCGCAGCTGGAATCCACCGGCACGCTGGAGCCGTCGGCGCTGCTGCAACAAGCGTCGATGCTGCAGGCCCTGCACCGCCCGCGCGACGCGATGGACGTGCTGCTGCGCGCGCTGTCCGAGCAGCCCCACCTGGTGCGCGGCCACGCGCTGCTGGCCGACGCCTGCCGTGACCAGGGCCTGAAGCGCGAGGCCGTGGAGTGCATGAAGACGGTGCTGGCGCTGGAGCCCGGCAACCTCGAAGCGTTGAGCCACCTGTCCTTCGAGAAGCGCCACCTCTGCGACTGGAGCGACCTGGCGCAAGACCTGCAGCAGATCGAAGAACAGCTGCTGAATTCACCGCCGGGCATGGCGCGTGTGTCGGCGGCTTTCGGCATGCTGTCGCTGCCGCTGGACCCGGCGCTGCAGCTCATCGCCGCGCGTGGTGAGTCGGCCGCCGTGGCCTGGAACGCCACCCTGCTGCCGCCGCTGAGCGCGGCCGAACGCGCCGACCGCCTGCAGGCGGGCCGCCGCGCACGCATCGGCTGGGTGTCGTATGACTTTCGAGAACACCCGGTGTCGCAGCTGCTGGTGGAACTGCTGGAAAAGATCGACCGCACACGTTTCGAAGTCGTGCTGTACAGCTCGGGCCCTGACGACGAGTCACCGCTGCGCCACCGCATTGAAGCGGCTGCCGACCAGTTCATCGACCTGCGAGGCTCCAGCGACGCCCAGGCCGCTGCGCGCGTGCGCGCCGACGGCATCGACCTGCTCATCGACCTGGCCGGCCATACCCGCGGCCACCGCCTGGGGGTCTTTGCCGCGCGGCCGGCGCCGGTGCAGGTGGCCTTCCTGGGCTACCCCGGCAGCACCGGTGCCGACTTCATGGATTACCTGATCGGTGACCCGCTGGTGACGCCGATTGAGCTGGCGCCGCACTTCAGCGAAAAGCTGGCGCAGATGCCGCTGACCTTCCAGCCCAACGGCCGCTGGCGCCCATGTCCCAAGCCCTTGCGCCGAGCGCAGGCGGGGCTGCCCGAAGACGCCTTCGTGATGTGCGCCTTCAACCACACCTACAAGATCCTGCCGCAAGCCTTTGATGCCTGGTGCGAGGTGCTGCGCGAGGTGCCGCACGCCGTGCTGTGGCTGAAAGAGACCAATGGCCAGTTGCACGACAACGTGCGCCACGAAGCGGCTCAGCGCGGCGTCGCCGCGGAGCGCATCGTCTTTGCGCCGACGGTGACCTACGAATCGCACTTTTCACGCCTGGCGCTGGCCGACGTGTTTGTCGATACCTGGCCCTACAACGCCCACACCACGGCGGCCGATGCGCTGTGGGCCGGGGTGCCGGTCGTCACCGTCTTCGGCAACGCCTACGCATCGCGCGTTGCGGCTGGCGTGCTCAATGCGGCAGGGCTGGGCGAGCTGGCGTTTGCGGATGTCGAAGACTACAAACGCGCCATCCGCGCGCTGGCGGCAGAGCCCGCGCTGCTGGCAGGGTACAAGCAGCACTTGAACGAAAGGCGGATGGAACTGCCGCTGTTCGACAGCACGCGCTACACGGCGGAGTTCGATGCGCTGCTGGCGCGGATGCTGGCGGTCTGGCGGGCAGGGCAGGCACCCAAGCATCTAATTGCCGACACATTGGCAGACCCGCCGTCCGCCTGAAAGGCCACCAGCTTGGTCTTCTGTGTGCCGGCCCCCCTTGGCACCACGTTGTCGGCAATGCCGCCTTCGATGCGGCACACCGCACCGGTGGACCAGGGCACGTCAAAGCCGGCCTGACGTGTCGGGGGTGTTGATCGAAGAGGAGGGTGCGACCTGCAGGGCTGACAGCGACGGCGATTCGGACGCGGCCGGCACGCTCAGGCCGCATCGCTTTCGGGTCACGTGCCGCCCATCATCAACGCGATCAGCAACACCGTGGCAAACGCAGTGCTGGACAGAGCGGCGGTCGGTGCCGGGATCGCTGGCGAGATGCCTGGCGTTGGAGTCATGCGGGCATTGTGTGAACATCGCCTGGCGCAACGCAGCCGACATCAGGGGATCCGAATGACAGGCAACACGCAAGGGGCACATGCAGCTGAGTTCCGGTGACGGCACCACGTCGTCGATGCCATCCCTGCCCGAGGGGTACCGCGCGCTCGTTGTCGGCGCCTCAGGTGCCATCGGCGCGGCCTTTGTCGCGCACCTGCAGGCCGACCCGCGCTGCACAACTGTGCTCGGTCTGCACCGCCACTCCACGCCGCCCATCGACTACGACTTGCCGCAAACCCTGGACGCCGCCGCCGCCGCTGCCGCGCTGCGGGGTGCCACACCGTGGCATTTGATCCTGGTCGCCACGGGCCAGTTGCACACCGGCAGCGTGCAGCCGGAAAAGCGCCTCGCCGACCTGGACGCCGCAGCGCTGGAGGCGGTGTTCCGCGTCAACGCCGTCGGCCCGGCGCTGCTGCTGCGCCACCTGGCGCCGCTGCTGGACAAACAACGCAGCGTGATGGCGCTGCTGTCGGCCAAGGTGGGCAGCATCGGCGACAACCGGCTGGGCGGCTGGTACGCCTACCGCGCGTCCAAGGCGGCGCTGAACATGCTGGTGAAAACAGCAGCCATCGAGTTGCGCCGCAGCCACCCTGGCGCGGTGCTGGCCGCGCTGCATCCGGGCACGGTACGCTCGGCCCTGTCACGGCCCTTTCGGGGCGATGAGATCGGCCGCGACCCGGCTGCGGCCACGGCGGACATGCTGGCTGCGCTGGACGGCTTGCGGCCCGAGGACAGCGGCTGCTTCGTGGCCTACGACGGGCAGCGCCTGCCCTGGTAAACGACAGTGGGGTCCATGGGTGTGATGACAACAGCCTCTCTGCACGCACTGGGCTGCCTGCTGCTCGGCCTGGCCGGCGCGGCAGCGGCCCAGCCGCAAGCAGCGGCACCGTCGGTTCCATCCGGATCCCCGCTGCCGGTCGAGGCCTTCTTCGGCCACCCCGAGCTGGCCCGGCCGCTGCTGTCGCCGTCGGGCCACTGGCTGGCGCTGCTGGTGCGCGGCACGGCGGGGCGCAATACGCTGGCCGTCCTGGATCTGGCGTCGCCCGGCAAAGCGGAGGCGCTTGCGCGCTTCACCGACGTGGACATCCACCAGGTGCACTGGGTTGGCGACGAGCACCTGGTGTTTGATGTCATCGACCTGCAGGCCGGCAGCGGCGAACGGCGGATGGCGCCCGGCCTGTTCAGCGTCACCCGCGACGGCAAGACACTGCGCGAACTGGTGAAGCTGCGCAACGCATTCCTGGTGTCGGGCGGCTCGGGCATGGTGGACCGGCGGCTGGACTACAACCACCTGCTGCTGCAGGTCCCGCAGCCGGACACCAGCGCTGGCAGCAGCAACACCAGCAACACCGAAGTTATTGTTGGCGAGGTCCGCTTTGGCAGCCGCGGCGCCATCGAGTCGGTTGTGCCCAAGCGGCTGGACGTGAGCACGGGCCGCGTGCGCAGCATCGCCCAGGGCATGCCTGAGAACGCCCGGGGCTGGCTGTTCGATGCGGTGGGCGAGCCGCGCCTGGCGGTGTTGTCAGCAGCCGGGCGGACGCGCGTGCACTGGCGCGCCCCAGGGCAGGACGCATGGGTCTTGCTGCAGGACGCAGACACATTGTCCCTGCCATGGGCGCCGCATTCGCTGGACGCTGCGGGCACGCTGTACGTGACCACGGCGCGCGGTCCTGGCGGCACCCGGGTGCTCACGCGTTTCGACTTTGCCAGCGGCCGACCGGCGCGCGAGCCCATGGTCGATGTGGCTGGCTTCGACTTCGAAGGCGGGCTGGTCAGCGAACACGCTGGTGGTCGCACGCTGGGCGTGCGCGCGCACGGCGATGCAGAAACCACGGTCTGGTTTGACGCACGCATGAAGGCCCTGCAGGACGAGGTGGACCGCCGCCTGCCCGGGCGCGTCAACCGCTTGAGCTGCCGCCGCTGCGACAGCGATGAACGGGTGCTGCTGATCGAGTCCGCGTCCGACCGCGACCCCGGCAGCATCCTGGTCTGGCGCGGCAAGGCCGAGAAGATCGAGTTGCTGGGTTCCACCCGCCGGGCCATCGACCCGGCGCGCATGGCAACGCTGGACTTCCACCGCTTCCAGGCCCGCGACGGCCGTGGCCTGCCGGTATGGGTGACGCAGCCGGCCGCGACGTCGCCGCCCGCAGCCGACGGCTCGCGCCCGGCGGTGGTGTTGGTGCACGGCGGACCCTGGGTGCGCGGTGGTCACTGGGGTTGGCATCCGATGCAGCAGTTCCTGGCCTCGCGGGGTTATGTCGTCATCGAGCCCGAGTTCCGCGGCAGCACGGGTTACGGCTTGGCGCACTTCCGCGCCGGCTGGCGCCAGTGGGGCCAGGCGATGCAGGACGACGTGGCCGATGCCGTGCTGTGGGCGGCGCAGCAAAAACTCATCGACCCCCAACGCGTGTGCATCGCCGGCGCCAGCTACGGCGGCTACGCCACGCTGATGGGCCTGGTGCGGCACCCCGAGCTGTACCGCTGCGGCGCGGCCTGGGTGGCGGTGACGGAGCCGCTGCGCCTGCTGGAGCGCAGCTGGTGGTGGCAGGACGATGTCAGCGATGAAGCGCGTGCCTACAGCCTGCCCGCGATGCTGGCGGACGCCAAGGCCGACGCCGAGATGCTCAAGGCCATCTCCCCGGTGCAGCAGGCCGCCCGCATCCAGGCGCCGGTGCTGCTCGCCTTTGGCGAGCTGGACCTGCGTGTGCCGCTGGTGCACGGCAAGGAGATGCGCGACGCACTGATCCAGGCCGGGCGCGCGCCGGAGTGGATCGTCTATCCGCAAGAGGGTCACGGCTGGCGCAAGCTGGAGAACCAGCACGATTTCGCGCGCCGGCTGGAGGCGTTTTTCGCTCGGCATCTGGCGCCTTAGGGGCGCCTTCGGCGCGCGATGAGAACGCCGAGCCCGGCGCCTGCTGTGGCGCCGCCCGGGAGCGCGAAAAAGGAGCGCGGTACGACGCTCTGGTTGTCATCCGACACCTGCGGTCAATCGCCCGCCGACATCAGCGCCGGTTGCGTGAGGTCGGCATCCAGGTTCATCAGCAGACTGGCCAGCGCCAGCGTGCGCCACAGCGGCGGTGGCATCTGCAGGATGGCTTCGGGAGTGCCTGCCTGCCTGATCCAGGCGCCGATGGCGGCGTGCTGGTCGGGGGTGAGCAACTGGCGGCTGAGCATGTCGTCCAGGGTCTGCACGGTGGGCTCCTTGCACAACGTTGTCATCGGGCAGGCCCCATCGTAGCCGGCGTGGCGCCTGTGCGGTGCACGGCCAATGCTGACGAAACCACGGGCCTGCAGTTGTGCGCGCCCGCAGTCCGCCTGAATCAGGTCGCCAGCCCGCGCAGGAAAGCTTCCGCCTGCGCCAGCTGCGCCAGGCTCACATACTCATCGGCCTGGTGCGCCTGGTGGATGGAGCCCGGCCCGCACACCACCGTGGACATGCCGGCGCGCTGGAACAGCCCCGCTTCGGTGCCAAAGGCCACCAGCGTGGTCTTGGGTGTGCCGGCCAGTCGCTGTGCAAGCTGCACCGCAGGCTCGTCGGCGCCGGCCTTGAAGGCGGGCATCGACGCAAATGCTTCGAAGGCAAACCCGCTGCTGGCGTCAACCGCCTTCATGGCCGGCTCCAGCGTGGCCGCGTAGTCCACCACCCGGCGCTGCAGCGCGGTGGCATCGGCACCCGGCAGGTCGCGGAATTCATAGTGGAAGCGGCACTCCTCGGGCACGACGTTGTCGGCAATGCCGCCTTCGATGCGGCACACCGCGCTGGTGGACCAGGGCACGTCAAAACCGGCCTGGCGCGGCCCTGTGGCGCGCAGTTCGTCGCCAATCGCCGTGATGTGCGCCACCACCCGCGCTGCTGCCTCCACCGCGTTGACTGCCATCGGCGTCAGCGAAGAATGCGCCGCCTTGCCGCGCACACAACAGCGCCAGCGGTGCACGCCCTTGTGGGCAATGGCCGGCACCATGTCGGTCGGTTCACCGACGATGCAGATGCGGGGTGCGATGCCGGCTTCGCGCAAGTCCGCAATCAGGTGCTTGACGCCGAAGCCGCCCACCTCTTCGTCGTAGCTGAAGGCGAAGTGCAGCGCATGCGGCAAGTCGGCGTCCAGCCAGGCCTGGGTCTGCGCCACGACGAGGCCGATCCACCCCTTCATGTCGGCGCTGCCGCGGCCGTAGAGGCGGCCGTCTTTGACCAGGGCCGACAGCGGGTCCATCGTCCAGGCCTGGCCGTCCCAGGGCACCGTGTCGGTGTGGCCCGACAGCAGCACGCCGCCAGGCTTGCCGGCGCCCAGCGTGGCAAACAGGTTGGCCTTCTTGCGGTCTTCATCGTAGGTCAGCCGCAGCGGCACCTGCAGGCTGCGCAGGTGGTCGGCGATGCATTCGATCAGCGGCAGGTTGGACGCGTCGCTCACCGTATGGAAGCGCACCAGGCGCTGCGCCCAGGCCAGGGAAGTGGCAGAAGGCGCTGCAGAAGGCGCTGCAGAAGGTGCTGCAGAAGGTGCTGCAGAAGGCGAGGCAGAAGGCGCGACTGAAGGCAGAGGGGAGACTGGATGCATGCGGCCACTGTAGCGGCTGCCATGGCGTATAGGCGACAACGCCCATGGAAAAATGAACTCCGCGGATGTGACGTGCGAACCCTATGCCATGACGCTGCCGCCAGTAACCTTGAACACACTGACCACCTCAGCCAGAGTCACGGCCTGATGCTTCAAGCTCTCGGCGGCGGCGGCGCTTTCCTCCACCAGCGCCGCGTTCTGCTGCGTCACCTGGTCCAGCTGCGTGACTGCTTCGCCGACCTGCCGAATGCCGGTTGACTGCTCGGCGCTGGCGCTGGAGAGTTCGCTGATGAGCTGGCTGACGCGCTGGACCTGCGAGACGATTTCTGCCATCGATGCGCCCGCATCGTTGACTTGACGTGCGCCGAGCTCGACCCTTTCGACACTGGCACCGATCAGCGATTTGATCTCTTTGGCAGCTTCAGCCGAACGGCCGGCCAGACTGCGCACCTCGCTGGCCACCACCGCAAAGCCACGGCCTTGCTCGCCTGCCCTTGCCGCTTCGACTGCGGCGTTCAGCGCCAGGATGTTGGTCTGGAATGCGATGCCGTCGATCACACCAATGATGTCGGCAATCCTCTTCGAGGATGCGGCGATGTCTTGCATCGTGTTGACTACCGTTCCGACCATCTCGCCACCCTTCACTGCAGCGGCTGACGCACTCGTTGCGAGTTGACTTGCCTGGCTGGCAGTTTCGGCGCTGGACTTGACGGTGCCCGAGAGCTGTTCCATCGATGCGGCAGTCTGCTGCAGGTTGCTGGCTTGTTCCTCGGTGCGCTGACTGAGGTCGGCGTTGCCGGTGGCGATCTGCGCGCTGCCGGTGGCGATGCTGTCGCTGCTGTTGCGAACGCGGCTGACGATGCCCACCAAGCTCTCGTTCATGGCCTTCAACGCTGCCAGCAACTGGCCCGTCTCGTCGGTGCTCCTGACCTCGATCCTGGATGTCAGGTCGCCGGCCGCGACGGTCTGCGCCACCTTGACGGCTTCAGCGATGGGACGGGTGATGGACCGAGCGATCAGCCAGCTGGTCATAGCGCCCAGTGCGAGTCCGGCAAGCCACGCGCCGGCGACCCATCGTGTCGTGGATGTGGACGTGTCGACGATCTGCGTGGCGCTGGCAGAAGCGCGACGTTCCAGTGTTTCGTTGACTGTCTTGGCGGCCTTCTCTGCGTCGTGAAACGCCGCGCGTGCGTCAGCCATGGCCTTGTTGGCGTTCAGCGTCGTATCGTACTGACCCGCCAGCGCGGCGGCGCTGGTTTTGGCGAATACCTGCGCATAGACTTCAAGCGACTGGCGCAACAAAGCAAGCGGATCGGCGATGCCCAACGCCCCTGACATGCCGTCCAGTCGGCCCAGTTTGTCATCCACGAGCGCCTTCCCATCCTTCCACGACTTGAGGTACTTCTGCATCGATTCGGCATTGCCCAGATTGATCAGAATGTCCTTCTCGTGGCGGCGCAGTTGGATCATCTCTTTGCGCAAGTCACCCAACGAATCCGAGGCGACATACTCCTGCTGGATAAAGCCCGTGCTCAGCGAAGAAATGCTGCGCAATCCCAGTAAGCCAATGCCGCCCACGACAGTGAGCAGCATCAAGAGCAATGTCGCCAATCCGCCAATGCGGAACCCGATTCTTGTGTTGCGAAGTTTCATGTTGTGCTTTGCTTTCGGTTGTATGCCTCGCACCTGATCCCAGGGCAGTGGCTTGAATCGCATCGAATCTAGAAGGGTTGTCGGCGGGTGAACCGCAGAACTGAAGACTGACTTGGCGCCATTTCCTGCGACACCCCTCGCTATCCGGGTTTCAGCGGGGGGAGCAGGGATGGGAACCGTGCCGCAGGCGTTTTCCGCAGCGCTTGATTCAGTGACTCAGCGATTCAGTGACTCGGTGAACTAGGATGGCTGAATGGCTGCCAACGACCCCTTCGTCAACCCACAAACCATTCGCGCCGCGCAGGCGCGCATCGCGGCCGACGTGCGCCGCACGCCGCTGCTGCGGCTGCCTGGCGCCGCACTCGGCGTGCCTTGCACCGAGCTGTGGTTGAAGCTTGAACATCTGCAGCGCGGCGGTAGCTTCAAGGCGCGCGGCATGTTCAACCGCATGCGGTCCTTGCCCATTCCGGATGCGGGCGTGGTTATTGCCTCCGGCGGCAACGCCGGCATCGCGGTGGCTGTTGCCGCGCAGGCCCTGGGTGTGCGCTGCGAAGTTTTCTTGCCGGAATTGGCCAGCACCGCCAAGCGCCAGGCCCTGGCCGCGTTGAACGCGCAGGTGGTGGTGGTTGGCGCCGTTTATGTCGATGCCTTGGCGGCGTGCCTGCAACGCCAGCAGGCCAGCGGCGCGCTGCTGATGCACGCCTACGACCAGGTCGAAGTGGTGGCCGGTGCCGGCACGCTGGCGGCAGAAATAGAAGACGAAGCCGGCTTGCCCGACCGCGCGCTGGTCAGCGTGGGCGGCGGCGGCCTGATCGCGGGCATTGCAGCCTGGTTTGAAGGCCGCAGCCGTGTCGAGGCGCTAGAGCCCGTGGGCTCGCCCACGCTGCACGCCGCACGCGCGGCGGGCGAGCCTGTGGACGTGGCCGTGGGAGGCCTGGCGGCCGACGCGCTGGGCGCACGGCGCATCGGGTCCATCGCATGGCCGATCTGCCAGCAGTTTGTGGCGGCTTCGCATCTGCTGCCGGACGAAGCCATCGCGCAAGCCCAGCGCCTGCTGTGGCGCGAACTGCGCCTGGCCGTGGAGCCCGCCGCAGCGCTGCCACTGGCGGCTTTGCGCTGCGGCGCCATCCGCCCCGCAGCGCACGAGCGCATCGCGCTGGTTCTGTGTGGCGCCAACTTCGACCCGACGACGTTGGGGTGACGCTGGGGTGACGGCCGGGCTGAAGCTCAAGGTACCGAAGGCGCAGAACGCGAGGCCCTCTTCCAGCAGCTGCTGGCCGGGCAGGTGGAAGCCGGCGGCGCGCTACACATGGCCGCCACGCTGGAGATCGACGCCGTCATCGACCCCGCTGACACCCGTGCCTGGCTGGCGCGCGGGACGGCCGCTGCGCGTGTTCGGGAGCGCACAGTGGGGTTCATCGACACTTGGTAAGGTCTTGATCGACCCAGGTTCTGCCGCGAGAGGAAAAAACCATGACCGCTGTGATGACTGCCGCTGTCCCCGTCCCGGCGCTGGCACGGCGCTATGCCGAGGTTCGCGCTGCCACGATGCTGCTCGTCGCGCCGTTGTCCGAAGCCGACTGCCAGGCTCAGAGCATGGCCGACGCCAGCCCCGCCAAGTGGCATCTGGCGCACACCACGTGGTTCTTCGAGACCTTTTGTCTGGAGCGCTTCGAGCCGCACTTCCAGCCCCACCACCCGGCCTTTCGCGTGCTCTTCAACAGCTACTACCAAGGCGTGGGCGCGCAGCATGCGCGGCCGCAGCGCGGGCTGATCACCCGGCCCAGCCTGGCGGAGGTGAAGGCCTACCGCGCGGACGTGGATGCGCGCCTGCTGCGACTGCTGCATGACGCTGCCCATCCTGCACTGCTGCCGCTGCTTTCGCTGGTGACGCTGGGCCTGCAACACGAACAGCAGCACCAGGAGCTGATCCTCACCGACCTGCTGCACCTGCTGTCCTGCAGCCCGCTCTGGCCCGTCTATCGCCCGCAGTGGCCGCTGGCCAGCGTGGCGCCGGTGCCCTTGCAGTGGGTGCCTTTCGAAGGCGGCCTGGTGCAGACCGGGCACGATGGGGCATCAGTTGAAGGCTTTGCCTTCGACAACGAAAGCCCGCGCCACAAGACCTGGCTGCAGCCCTATGCCCTGGCCAACCGGCTGGTGACGCACGGCGAGTGGCTGCGCTTCATGCAGGACGGCGGCTATGAGCAGCCGCGCTGGTGGTTGGCAGCAGGTTGGGACTGGCTGAGGAGCCAGTGCATCGACGCGCCGCTGTACTGGCGCCAGGAAGCGAACGGGCAAGAACGGGGCACCTGGGGCATCTTCACCTTGCATGGCCTGGTGCCGCTGGACCCGCACACGCCCATCACCCACATCAGCCTGTACGAAGCCGATGCTTATGCCGCCTGGGCCGCGGCGCAACAAGGCCTGCCGCTGCGGCTGCCGACAGAAACCGAATGGGAACACGCCGCAGAACCCATCGCCGCGCAGGCTGCGGCCAATGGCAACTTTGTTGACACTGGCGCGCTGCACCCGGTGCCGGTGGCGCAAGCAGGGCCGGGCCTGCTGCAGATGATGGGCGACGTCTGGCAGTGGACGCGCAGCGCCTACGCCCCGTACCCGGGCTTTCGCGCCTGGGACGGCGCGGTGGGCGAATACAACGCCAAGTTCATGGCCAACCAGTTTGTGCTGCGCGGCGGTTCTTGCGCCACGCCGCGCAACCACATCCGCAGCAGCTACCGCAACTTCTTCCCCGCCGACGCGCGTTGGCAGTTCACGGGGCTGCGGCTGGCGCGCGATCTGGGTTGACGCGCTTTCAGCGGGCGTCGTTCAGCTTCCAGTCGTAGTCCAGGAAGCTGATGGCCAGGCCTTGCGCCTTGATGCGCTCGCGGTCGGCCGGCGCGTCGGCCAGCAACGCCGCATGGCGGGCAAAAAACGCGGGCAGAGAAGTGATGCCCTTGTGGCCGAGCTTGAAGTCGCCGCCGTACCAGTCAAAGATCTTGCTGACTTCGAGCTTGCCGTCGGCGTAGCGGTTGCGGCTGCGGTCGGACAGGAAACGTTGCGTCTGCTCGTCCAACTGCATCTCCAGGCGCTCGGCGACGAAGGCCTCTTCGCGCAGCATGGGGCAGCCGATGCTGGCGCAGTTGACGGCAAAGTGGATGCGCGGGTCGTCGAAGCGGCCCTTGGTACGCAGGTTGTCGTGTTCGATGTTGTCCAGCGTGAGCGTGCTGCCCAGCAGCGGCACGTTCTTGATCGACCAGGGTTTGGTCAGCAGGCTGCCCAGGTCGCGGATCGAATCCAGCTTGGGGTAGCGCGTCAGGATCAGTTCGACCGTGAAGGCGTTGTAGGCGTTGATCAGGAACGCCATCTGCTGCGGCTTGCTGAACGCATCCACCGCCGCTGGCGTGACGGCCGACAGCTGCGCCAGGTAGGCCTTCAGCGGCGCGCGGTCAGCCGCCATGCCGGCATAGCGCACTTGCGAGGCCTTGCCGCCGTCGAGCAAGACCACGTGTTTTTTTAGCAGCGCGGTCCAGGCCGCGTGGCTGTGGTCAAAGGCTGCCGTCTGCGCAAGCGCTGGCAGGCTGCACGCACTGGCCGCCCACAGGAGGATGTGGCGGCGGCGCGGGGCAAAGGCTGAACGGGTCATGGCGGTTGTGCGATGCAGTGGGATCAACGAATCCATTGTGTCGCGCCGCCGCGCCCTTGTCTTACAAGCCCATGGCACGGGCACCGTCTGGCGGCAGGCGCAGCCACGGTTAAAGTGCCCGCCAGCATGAACAGCAGCAACCGCCATGTGGCGCCCACCCACCATTGGCAGTCGCAGGGCCAGGCCTTGTCGCTGCAGGTGGCGGGCGACTGGCGCGGTGCGGCAGGCGGCAGCCTGGGGGCGCCACCAGCCGATGCGAAAGGCGGCACCGTCACGGTCGACGGCAAGGCGCTCACCGCCTGGGACGCCGGCCTGACCGCAGCGCTGCGCGAACAACTCGCACCCTTGTCGCGCCTCGGGCTGAAGATGCAACTGGACGGCCTGCCCGAAGACGTGCGCGCCGTGCTGACCCTGGCACTGCCCGTTGCAGGTGAAGCCGCGCCGGCCATTGAAGCCACGCCGCCCTGGCTGGCGCGCATCGGCCAGTCAGTGCTGGCGGCGCGCACCGACACGGTGAAGACTGCGGCCTTCTTCGGCGAAGTGGTGCTCGCCTTCGGCCGCCTGCTGCGCGGAAAAAGTGGCATGCGCTATGGCGACCTGCTGCGCCAGATCGACCAGACCGGGCCGCTGTCGATCCCCATCGTGTCGCTGACGTGTTTCCTGATCGGCCTGATGCTGGCCTACATGGGCGGTGCGCAACTCGACAAGCTGGGTGCGCAGGCCTACATCGCCGACATCGTCACCGTCGGCATGGTGCGCGAACTGGCGGGCCTGATGACGGGCATGATCCTCACCGGCCGCGTCGGCGCGGCCTTTGCGGCGCAGCTGGCGACGATGAAGGCCGGCGAAGAGATCGACGCCCTGCGCGCGCTGGGGGTGGACCCGATGGACCACCTCGTCATGCCGCGCCTGCTGGCGCTGGTGATGGTGGCGCCGCTGGTGATGACCTACGCCGCGCTGGTGGGCGTGCTGGCCGGCGGCATCCCGGCCACGATGGTCTATGCCGTGCCGTGGTCGGAGTACCTGCACAAGTCCGTGGATGCGCTGACCTGGACGCACATCTGGATCGGCCTCTTCAAGGGCACGCTCTACGCTGCGCTGCTGGCCCTGGCGGGCTGCCGCGAAGGCCTGCACGCGGGCCGCAACGCGCAGGCCGTGGGCGAGGCGACCACCACCGCAGTGGTCAAGGGGTTGGTGTGGATCATCACCGCGGCCTGCCTCACCACCGTCGTTTTCCAGAGCCTCGATCTCTAGCGCCATGACGGACACCGCAGATCCCGCAGATCCCCCGGTCCCCATCGTGCAGGCGGTGGACCTGACCATCGCGCATGGCGACATGGTCGTGCAGCAGGGCATCAGCTTCACGATCGCAAAGGCAGAAATCTTCGTCATACTGGGCCCCAGCGGCAGCGGCAAGAGTTCACTGCTGCGCGACCTGATCGGCCTGCAGCGGCCGCAGAAAGGCCAGGTCCTGATCGAAGGCCAGGACCTCTATGAAGGTGACGAAGCCACGCTGCGCCGCCTGCGCCAGCGCTTTGGCGTGCTGTTCCAGGCCGGTGCCTTGTGGAGTGCGATGACGGTGGGTGAAAACCTGATGCTGCCGCTGCGCCTGTTCACCGAGCTGCCGCGCAAGGCGCGTGAAGAGATGGCGCGGCTGAAGCTGGCGCTGGTGGGGCTGGACGGCGCCTTCGACCTCATGCCTTCGCAGTTGAGTGGCGGCATGCGCAAGCGCGCCGGCCTGGCGCGGGCGCTGGCGCTGGACCCGCCGCTGCTGTTTCTGGACGAACCCGGCTCGGGCCTGGACCCCGTGAACACCGCGCGGCTGGACGGCTTGGTGCTGCAATTGCGCGACCACCTCGGCACCACGGTGGTGATGGTGACGCACGAGATCGACAGCGTTTTTGCGGTCGCCGACCGCGTGCTCTTTCTGGATGAAATAGAAAAAACCATGACTGCCCTGGACACCCCCAAAGCCCTGCTGCAGAACGGGCCGCCGCGGGTGCAGGAATTCCTGCGCCGCGGGCGCAGCGAACGTGCGGCAGCGGGTGCGGAAGTCGCCGCCGAAGGCGCGGCTGAATCTACGGCTGGAGCTGCCACGGAGTCCACCCAGGCGCAGCCTGCCGAGGCCACCACACCATGACACCGCGCCCCAACGCCGTGCGCATCGGCCTCTTCGCCGTCGGTGGCCTGCTGCTGCTGGGTGCCGCGCTGGTCGTCGTGCTGGGCTCGCGCTTCCTGGCGCCCACCGACCAGGCGGTAATGCACTTCGGCGGCTCGGTGTACGGCCTGCAGGAGGGCTCGCCGGTGGTGTTTCGCGGTGTGCGGCTGGGCAGCATCAAGTCGATCGGCCTGGTGCAGGAAGCGGGGCGCCTGACGGTGCCCGTGGTGGCCGAGCTGAACCGTGCGCGCATCGTCGGCCTGGACGGCGCCGCCGCTACGCAAGACCCCGAACTGTCGCTGCCGGCGCTGGTGGCGCGCGGCCTGTCGGCGCAACTGGCCACGCAGAGCCTGCTGACGGGTCAACTTTATGTGGACCTGGACCTGCGCCCGGGTGGCAAGCCAGCGCAGCGCAATGCCGTAGGCCTGGTGATCATCCCGACCACGCTGACGCGGTTTCAAAGCCTGCAGGACCAGTTGGACAAGGTGGACCTGGCGCGCATGTCAGAAGACCTGTCGGCCACGCTGACGGCGGCGCGCGGGCTCATTGGCGGTCCCGAACTGAAACAGACGCTGGCGGAACTGGCGCAGGCGTCGGCGTCGCTGGCGCGGCTGACGGCCACGCTGGACAAACGCGCACCCGTGTTGGCCAACGCCGCGCAAGGCACGCTGCTGCAGGCGGGTCGGGCGTCGGTCAGGGTGGGCCAGGCCGCGGACCGCGTCACCGTGTCGGCAGACCGCATCGGCAGCGCCGCCGGCCGTGCTGAAGAATTGCTGACACCGGGGTCCCCGGTGCTGGCCGGTGTGCAACAGGCCGCCGAAGAACTGGGCCGCACGGCGAGTGCGCTGCGCGCCGCCACCAGTGAAGAGTCGCCCAACGTGCAGGGTGTGCAGCGTGCGATGGCCGATGTCTCGCGCGCGGCGCGTGCCGTGCGCGAACTGGCCGACACGCTGGAACAGCAGCCGCAGTCGCTGATCCGCGGCAAGAACCCTTGAAACGAAAGCCCGCCGTGACCCCAAGATTCCTTGCACTGACAGGCTTCATGGCCCCGGCTCTGCTGGCTGCACTGCTGGCAGGCTGCGCAGTCACCAACACACCGCCGCCATCGCTGTACCAATTGCGCAGCGAAGCCCCGGTGGCCGTGACGACCGTGGTGACGACGCACGTGCTGCAGTTGATTTCAGTCACCTTGCCCGAAGTGCTGGAACGCGACGCGCTGGTGCTGGCGCAAGGCCAGTCCGGTGTGCAGACGCTGCCTGGCCACCGCTGGGCCGAGCCGCTGCGCGAAGCCGTGCCGCGCCTGCTGCGGCAAGACCTGGCGCTGCGGATGGGTGACGCGCGCGTCTGGGCCGCTGCCGTGCCGGCCGGTGTGGTGGTGACGCGCCAACTGCGTGTCGAGGTGCTGCTCTTGCAGACCGCGGCCGACCGCAACGCCGTGCAGTTGCAGGCGCGCTGGACGCTGTCGGACCCGCTGGGCCGCACGCCACCGCTGGTGCGCATGACGCAACTCAGTGTGCCCAGCAGCAGCGGCACGCCGGACGCCTGGGTGGTGGCACACCGGCTGGCGCTGTGGCAGTTGTCGGAACAGGTCGCCAGGGCTGTGCAGTAGCCGCCATCGCGCCCGCTGCCTGCGCCCCGGGCTCCGGGGCCGGGGGCTGAAGCGTCTATTCGGGCAGGGCCACGCCGTTGCTGCGGTTGCGTCCCTGCAGCTTGGCGCTGTAGAGCTGGGCGTCGGCTTGACGCACAAATTCAGCGGCACTGCTGCCGGGTGTGGCCAGGCCCGTGCAAACGCCCAGGCTCACGGTGACGTGGGGTGCCACGTCGGAGTGCGCGTGTTCGATGGCCAGGGCCTGCACCTCCTGGCCGAGTTGGCGCGCCAGCATCAGCGCGCCATCGGCAGATGTCTCGGGCAACAGGCACACAAACTCTTCGCCGCCGTAACGCGCCACCAGGTCGGCGGGGCGTTTGAGGCTGGCGCGCAGGCAGGCCGCCACGCGGCGCAGGCAGTCGTCACCGGCCTGGTGGCCGTAGTGGTCGTTGAAGCGCTTGAAGAAGTCCACGTCGATCAGCACCGTGCTCAGCGCGGCGCCACTGCGTGCCGCGCGTGCCCATTCGCTGGCCAGCCTCTCTTCAAAGTAGCGGCGGTTGTGCACGCCGGTCAGACCGTCCAGATAGACCCAGTTGCGCAGCAGGTCGGACTGCGCCTTCAGCGTCAGGTGCGTCTTGACGCGGGCGCGCACGATGCGGGGGTTGATGGGCTTGCTGATGAAGTCGACCGCGCCCAGTTCCAGCCCCAGCGTCTCTGCGGCTTCGTCGCTGTGCGCGGTGACGAAGATGACCGGGATGTCGCGCAGGGCTTCGTCGGCCTTCATGCGGCGGCAGACTTCATGGCCGTCCATGCCCGGCATCACCACGTCCAGCAGCACCAGGTCGGGCTGCCTGGCGGCACACAGCGCCAAGGCCTGCGCGCCGCTGGTGGCCATCAGCACTTGATGGTCGGCTGAGAAGGCTTGGTAGAGCGCCTGGATGTTGATGGGCTGGTCGTCCACCACCAGCAGCACCGGATGCGCCGGGGTGCTCACTTCTCGGCTCCTTGCAGCAGTGCCCTGCCCAGGCCCAGTGCGCGTTCAAAGTTCAGCCCGGAGACGGCCTCGTCCAGCTCGCGCAGCGACGCGCCCGCTTCAAGCTGGCCTGAGCCTTCCCACTGCTGCTGCAGCGTGACCATGACTTCGGTGGCGCGCATGTCGGAATTTTCCAGCAGCTGGATCAGCTCCCGCATCGATGCAGCCGCAGCGCCCGGATGGCCGATGGCCGCTGTCTGCGGGCGCTGCGCGTCCGTGTGCAGCGCCGCCTGGACCGCGGACTGCAGCGTGCCGAGTGGCGCCAATGCGTCGGTGATAGCGCGGGTGACGGTGGCCGCCACGCGCTGCCGTTCAAGCGCTGCCGGCCGGGCGGCCATCACCCGTTCGGCTTCGCCTGCCTTGTCGGCCAGTGCGGGCACGCCCAGCGTCGCCGCCAGGCCCTTGAGCGTGTGCAGCAGGCGCGCGGCCGCTTCGGTGTCCTGCGCTTGCAGGCAGTCGGCCAATTGGCCGGGCATGCCCGCCAGGTCGCGCACAAAGTTGCGCAGCAGCCGTTCATACACCGGCAGCTTGCCGCCCAGGCGCTGCACGGCGGCGTCCAGCTTCACGCCGGCTGCCAGTGCAGCCGCGGCCAGCGCGGCAGGCAATTCAGTCCCCTCCTGTTGCAGCGTCGAAGACAAGCCGCTGGCGCCGAGGCCCGCCAGACGGCGCAGCACCTGCACCAGGTGATTCAGATCAAAGGGTTTGCCGACATGGTCGTTCATGCCCGCAGCCAGGCAGGCTTCGCGGTCGGTGGCCATGGCGTTGGCGGTCATGGCGACGATCGGCAGGTGGGTCTTGCGCAAGTCCTGGCGGATGCGCGCGGTGGCAGTGAAGCCGTCCATCACCGGCATCTGCAGGTCCATCAGCACCACGTCGAAGGGCGGGTCGGCGGCGGCCACGGCTTCGACGGCGATCTGGCCGTTGCCTGCCAGCTGCACCTCAGCGCCTTCGTCTTCCAGCAGCTCACGTGCCACCTGCTGGTTGTTCAGGTTGTCCTCCACCACCAGCAGCCGCAGCCCAGCCAGGCGCGCGCCGCTGGGCTGCGCCCCGCGCGAAGACGGATGCGGCTGGTCGTGGCTGCGGCGGGCGTCCACCACCGCGTCCAGCAGCATCGACGCCGTTACCGGCTTGACCAGGAAGCCGTCCAGCAGCCGCTGTTCGTCGCTGCTGCGCTGCTCGAGCATCTCGCGGCCGTGTGCGGTGACCATCACCACCACCGGGGCGTCGCCGGCCAGGCCACCTTCGCGGATGTGGCGTGTGGTGGCCCAGCCGTCCAGCCCCGGCATCTGCCAATCGACGAAAACGGCGTCGTAGCCTTCGCCACGGTCTTTCAAGTCTTGCAGCTGCGACAGCGCCGCTTCGCCACTGGCGGCGATGTCCACCGTCCAGCCCAGCGATTGCGACATGCGCTGCAGCACTTCACGCGCGGTGGGGTTGTCGTCCACCACGAGCGCTCTGAGTGGCTGCAACGGCAACCGCGGCCCTGGCGGATGCAGACGGCTCAGGCTTTGCGCCGGCTCCTCTTCTCCATCGGCCGCTGCCACCGGCAGCAGCAGCGTGAAGTGGAAGGTGCTGCCTTCGCCCAGCGTGCTGTCCAGCAGCAGTTCACCGCCCATCAAGCCCACCAGCCGCTGGCTGATGGCCACGCCCAGGCCGGTGCCACCAAAGCGCCGCGTGGTGCTGGCTTCGGCCTGCGTGAAGCCGCTGAAGATGCGGGCCTGGTTTTCCGGCGCGATGCCGATGCCGGTGTCACGCACGGCAATGCGCAAGCTCACGCCGCTGGCACTTTGCGCCACCACCTTCACCGACACCACCACTTCGCCCCGCTCGGTGAACTTGATGGCGTTGCCGGACAGGTTGATCAGCACCTGCTGCAAGCGCATGGCGTCGCCCACCAGGCGGCGCGGCAGTGCGGGGTCGATGTCGAACAGCACCTCCACCGGCTTGGCGCCGACGTTGGCCGAGACGATGACCGACAGGTCGCGCATCAGCTGGTCGATGCGGAAGGGGTTCGGGTCCAGCAGCATCTTGCCGGCTTCGACCTTGGAAAAGTCGAGGATGTCGTTCAGCAGCCCCAGCAGCGAACGCGCCGCGCCTTCGGTCTTGCCGGCGTAGTCGGCCTGGCGCGCCGACAGGTCGGTCTTCTTCAGCAGCGCCAGCATGCCGAGGATGGCGTTCATCGGCGTGCGGATCTCGTGGCTCATGTTGGCCAGAAACTGGCTCTTGGCCCCGCTGGCCTGTTCGGCTTGCGCCTTGGCCGCCAGCAGAGCCTGGCGCTGCTGGCGCTGTTCGGTCACGTCGGCGTAGGCAATGACGACGCCCAGCGCGTCGTGCTGCACCGGCATGGCGCTGACCGACAGCCACAGGGCATGTTCTGGCGTCACCACCTGCATCAACGAATCGGTGACGGCCACGCCGTGTGTCAGGGCGCGCACGCTGGGGAATTCTTCGCTCGGCATCGCGGTGCCGTCTTCGCGCAGAACGGTCCAGTCGCCGGCGTCGTAGGCACGTCGCAGGTGCTCGTCCTTGCTGATGCCCAGGAGCCGCTCGGAAGCCGGGTTGCAGTCGATGATGTGGCCCTGCGGGTCTGTGACGGTCAGCCCCACCGGCAGGATGTCGTAGATGGCCTGCATCCGCGCCAGGGAACGGCTTGCGTCCTGCGACGCCTGTTCGGCCTTGTCCGTGGCCTGGACCAATTCGGTGATGTCAACCCGAAAGCCTACCGTGTGGCCGTTGGCCATGCGTCGCTCGACGACGCGCAGCGTGCGGCCGTCGGCCATCTTCTGCGTCAGGCGCGAATGCGGCTGGAGGTGCTGTGCGACGCGCTCGGCCACCCAGGCGTCGATGGATTCCAACTTGCCGGCGTACTGCCCACGCTGGGCGCCATAGCGGACGATCTCTTCAAAGCGGCGGCCCGGCTGCATCATCACCGCCGTTTCGGGGTAGATGTCGCGGTGGCGCTGGTTGCACATCAGCAGGCGGTCTTCGGCGTCGTAGAGCACGAAGGCGTCGTCCAGCGCGTCCACCGCGCTGCGCAGCAATTCAGCGCTGCGGCGTGCTTCATCTTCGGCCAGGCGGCGGGCGGTGACGTCCTGAAAGACACCCACCAGGCGCGCGGCCACGCCGTCCACGAGTTTCGGCTCACCCACCGTGCGCACCCAGAGGTGGCGCCCCTTGGCGGTGATGATGGGCATCTCGATGTCGAAGGCCTGGCCGCTGAAAACGCAATGCTGCACGGCGTCGGTGATCTGCTGCTGCGCGGCCGGCGGGAAGAAGTCCAGCGCCTCGGCAACGCTTGGGCGGTGGCCAACCGCGACTTCGTACAGATGGCAGCTTTCATCGGTCCAGTCGAAGTTCTGCGTTTCCAGGTCCAGCTCCCAGCCGCCCACGCCACCGATGCGGCCGGTCTGCGCCAAGAAGGCCTGGCTTTCCAGCAGCGCCGCTTCGGCCTGCTTGCGCGCGCTGATGTCGATGTGCGTGCCAGCCATCCAGCGCGGCTTGCCGTCCGCCGTGCGGCTGAAGAGCTTGCCGCGGCCGAGCACCCAGACCCAGTGGCCTTGCCTGTGGCGCAGTCGCAATTCACATTCATAGGCGTCGCTCTGGCCGGCGAAGTGCTGGTCCAGCAGCAACTCGATGCGTGGCACGTCCCCCGGGTGCACCAGCTGGTTCCAGGCGTCGGCGCCTGATTGCGCCAGTTCATCCAGGGTCCAGCCGACAATTTCCGCCCAGCGTTCGTTGTAGATGGATTGGCCGGTTTCGACGTTCCATTCCCAGGTGCCGGCGTGCGTGCCGTCGATGACGTTTTGCAGGCTCAGGCGCTCGCGTCGCAATTCGCGTTCGGCGTCCTTGCGCTCCGTGATGTCGAGCTGAATGGCCATGAAGCCCACCAACACGCCGTGGTCGTCGTGCAGGGGCTGGATGTCCAGCGATATCCAGTACAGCCGACCGCTCTTGCTGAGGTTGAGGAGTTCGCCCTTGAAGCCCGTTTGCGCGTCCAGCGCCATGCCCAGTTGCATCACGGTGTCAGGGTCGGTCGCCGTGTCCCACAGCAAGGCGCCCGGCAACTGCCCCATCGCCTCGGCCGCGCTGTAGCCGGTGCTGCGTTCGAAGCCTTCGTTGACCCACGTGATGCGGTGGTTCAGGTCGGTGATGACCACGGCGTTGGAGCTGCGCTGCGCCACCAGCGCGAGGCGGCTCAGGTCGGCCGTCATGTCCCTGGCCATGCGTTCGGCGCGCAGGCGGCCCGTGGCCTGTTGCCGCAACAAGCCCGCCAGCAGCAGGCTGGCACCCAGGGTGCCGGCCAGGAAGAACCAGGGCAGGAAACGCTGCTGCTTGGCGTCGAAGGCGGCGCTGCTGCGCACACGCAGGGTGACCTTGCGTCCCGGCAGGTCGAGCACGCGGGTGCTGTCGTGGCGAGGCACCTGCGGGTTGCCTGCGTCGGCGGCGAGCGCAGCCGTGCCGGCGACCGAATCAAACATCGCGCGGCCAGTGGGGCTGCCGCTGGCGCTGTCGAAAAGTTCTACCCGCAACTGGCCCGAACGGACATCGCTGAGCTGGGACAGCAACTCGTTGACCACGATCGTTGCATACAGCACGCCACGAAGCTCGCGGGGGGCTGGGGTGGCCGCGGGCGGCTGCGCGGTCTCATTGAACAGCGGCAGGAAGACCAGCACGGCCTCGACCTCACCGTTGTTCTCGGTGCCCTGCGACAAGGACACCACGCCCGTGACCGTGGCTTCGCCGCTGGACACGGCCTGCATCAGGCCGTCCCGGCGCACGGCTTCCGAGGCCATGTCAAGACCCGGGCCACGCACATTGAGCGCGGCGGGTTCGACGAACTTGACGATGAAGTGGTCGGGCTGTGGGGTGTCGCCCAGCTGGCGCAGCACAAAGCCCGGTGCACCGTGGACGCGCTCTTGGTCCAGAAAAGCCTGCAGGCCTGAATGGGGCACCCGTTCGATGAAGCCAAAACCGCGCACACCGGGGAAATCAACCGGCAGATCGCGTGAATTGACGTACCGGCGGAAGTCGTTGCGGCTGACGGTGTCGCGGCTTACAAAGATGCCCCGGGCGCCCCGCAGGCCGTGCAGTGGCAAGCTGAACTGCCGGGTGACTTCGTCAGCGGCGCGGTCGAGCCCGCGCTGAAACGCGGCCTGGGCATCGGCATGGGCGCGCTCGCGCAGCCAGTAGGCCCCGGCCAAGCCGGCGACCAGACCCGCCAGCACCACCAGGGCGGGCAGGCGGACGCCGAGGCCGCCGAACTTGCGTCCGAGAAAGCCCATGCTCAGCCTGCCGCGCGCGGCTGCAGCGGCAGGGCGCTGGTGCGGCGGAGCCGTTGGGGCAGTACGGGCAGATGGGGCAGATGGGGCAAAAAGGGCATGGGCAATGGCATGAACATCGCGGCGGTTTGGCAACCTGGAGGCCGCCGAATCACACCACGGGGGTGCCAGGCCTGTCCGGCGGAGAAGCGGGGCCTTTGCCGTGCAGTTGGCGCGCGGTTGCCCCTTGGGCGGCCGCTCTTCAGGCTCGGTGCAGCGCGGCCAGACGCACGCCGGCTGCCAGCGTGTCGCGGTACCCGGCCTGGATGCAGCGGTCGCGGTATTCGCGCGAGATGCTGGCGTAGTAGCCGATGTCCGGGTGCAGCAGCACATCAGCCGCGTCAGCGTCGGGCTGTGTCAGAGCGCGTTTGCGCAGGTCACCGGGGCGCCAGCGTTCGGTGCCGGCGGGGGCCCGGCTTTCGTGGGCCGACGCATCCACTGCCAGCACACGCGTGGCCCCCAATGCGCGGGCCACGCGCACGGGCAGGGGTTGGCGCAGGTCGGCGTCGGCATAGCGCTGGCCGCGGATGCGCACGGGCGTGAACTGCCCTTCGATGGCCGCGGCGGCTTGCACCGCCAGACCCGCGTCGCCGCGGCTGAAGGGCAGCACCGCGCCGTCCGCCAGGCGCTGGGCGACGCAGACCGCCATGATGGGCAGGGCCTGCAACAGCGGCTGCAGGCCCTTGTCCCGCAACTGTTCACGCACCAGTTCGGCGACGGCACCGCCGCTCAGGTTTTCACGGCTGCTGATGGCGACACGGGCCAGCCGCGCAGGTTGGAAGTCGAGCGCCAGGCTTTCCAGCTCGGTCCCGCGCAGGCCCGCGGCGCGCAGCACGCCAACAAGTGCGCCCACCGACGCGCCGACGATCAAGTCGGGCAGCAGCCCCATCTCGTCCAGTGCCTTGACCACGCCCACGTGCACGAAGCCGCGCGGCCCGCCGGAGCTGAACACCCAGGCCACCCGCGGCGTGCGCGGCAGCGGCGCGGCAACCGGGGCGTCGGGTCCACTGTGGTCTTCGTCGGGGTTGATCGCGCAGCCGGCAAACGAGGCCGTGAACAGGGCCGTGGCGACGAGCGCACGGCGGCGCCCGATTTGTGGCAAAACCGGCGTTGCGGTCGGACTCATCCGGGTTGCATCACGTGAAGGAGTGGTTATGGCAAGGTGGTGGATTCTGATGCGCGCGGGGTGGCTGGGCCTGTGTGTGGCGGTGGCAGGCTGCGGCACACCGTACGCCACGGTCCCTGACGCGGCAGGCAGGCCGGTGATGCTGCTGGGCCACGACCCAGTGGCCTACTTCAGCCTTGGCAAAGCGCAGCGCGGCAGTGCCGATTTCGTGGTCAGCCTGCCCGAGCGCAGCTACTACTTCAGCAGCGCCGAGAACAAGGCGGCCTTCGAGGCCGCACCGACGCGTTACGAGCCGCAGTACGGTGGCTTCTGCAGCAGCGGTGCGGCCTTTGCCATCAAGCTCGGCAGCGACCCTACGGCGTGGCAAATTCTGGACGGCAGGCTCTTCATCTTTGGCGACGTGGTGGGCCAGACGTCCTGGGGCGTGGACCCGGCCTGGAACGTGGCCCATGGCGACCGGCTGTGGCCCGACATCGCCGCCAAAGGCTGGCGCGGGCAGTCGCTGTCGGCGTACATCCAAAAGGTGCCTCACTACCAGACCGGGCCGCAGATACGCGCGCTGTGGGAGGCGAAGAACCCGGGCAAACCGTGGCCGTCCTTCAACCCCGGCGGCATGGTGCAGAACCTGTTCCTCAAGCCACCGGGCTGGCGTGCAGCCGAAGGGTTCGGGCAGCCGGCGCTGGGCTACCCGTGACCGCGGCCCGGCTCTGAACTTCAGCTCTTTTTCGCCGCCGCGTCCTTGACCATCTTGTCCAGCTCTTCGCCGTTTTTGTAATGCGGCACGCGGAAGACCAGCCGCTTGCTTCGCTGCCAGATGCTGTTGCTGCCTTGCACCTCTTCAGCCCAGTATTTGTCGGCCAGACGCGTGTTGCCCGGCACGTCCAGCAGGAAGGCGGACTTGGAGCCGGCGCCGCCAAAGATGTAGAGCTTGCCACCGTTCATGACCCAGGTGTCGGCGTCGCCGCCCCAGGGGATGCCATAGACGATGCCGTTGGCGCAGTAGCCGCCGTACTGCGGCAAGTATTTGGTCGGGGTGGCATCGAACAGCGCCTTGTGCGCGGTGCTGGCAAAGCGGAAGGTCACGCCTTCATAGAGGCTGCTGAATTGCGGGCTGCCGAGCATGTGCTTGCCGTCGGTGAAGTAGGCCACCACGTCGTGGCCCTTGAGCATGACGCGTTCGTCGGCGCCGTCGGCCGCGGCGTTGACGGGCTTGAGCGCCGACGACGGGTTCTGTGCCACCAGGGCCGAGCAGCCGACCAGTGATGAGCCGAGTGCGGCAGTCAGCAACAGGGCCGAGATCAGACGTGCGGGGTTTGTTTTCATGAGGGAACTCCGGTGTTGGAAAGGTGTGCAGAGGGCCAGGCTGGGTCGGCCGTGGCGCCCAGTTGATCCGCATAGGGAGCGGTCCAGCCGAGCAACTGGCTGGCTTGCAGTGTGCGCTCGCGCAAGTCCGCTTCGTTGCGGCCGCCCAGGTGCACGATGCCGTGGCGGTAGCTGCCCAGCCACTTGAAGTCGCGCGCCACGGCGTGGCCGGTCTTGGGGTAGCAAAAGAGCAGGGCGTCGGGGAAACGTTGGGCCAGTGCGGCCTGTTGTGCACCGCTGGGCATGGTCACCGCGGCGCCGGGGTCGAAACTGCGGAAGACCTGGCTCGCCGCCGCGCCCGCGGTGGGCACGCTGCGTGGCAGTGTGGCGGGGTCCTGGCCCAGCGCCAGCGCCAAGGACATGGCGTGTGCATCACGGCCTTGCACACGGCGGTAAAGGTCGGCGAACTGCGACGCCAGGCGCGGGTTGAATTCGATCACCGCCAGGCGACCGCTGGCCGGCTCGTGGAAGAACTCCATGTTGAAGAAGCCGTGGGTGTAGCCGATGGCCGCCAGAAACTTCTGCGCCACGGTCAGGGCTTGCGCCTGCACGCTGGCGGCCAGCCGGCTGGGGTGTTCCCAGCGCATGAAGGCCTGCGTGCCGGGGTACATGATGGCGTCCACCACACCCAGCGCGTGGGCCTGGCCCTTGAAGACCCAGCCGTCCAGGTTGTACTGCGCGGTGGACAGCGGCAAGGGCTCTTCCAGCATCAGCCGGTGCGCCGTGCCGGCGGCCGGCATGCGCGCCTGCATCACTTTCTCGAAAGGTTCCACCAGGCGCCGGATGACCCACAGTTCGCGGTGGCCGAAGCGCGTGTGGGCCTGCAGTTCGGCATGGTTGCGGACTTCTCGCGCCAACACCGAAAACGAGGCCTTCACGGGTTTGACAAAGGCCGGGTACTTCAAGCCGGCGGGAATGTCCTCGCCGTAACGCACGTCCAGCGATGCAAAGGCGATGTTGTTCTCGGGCGCCACCTGCTGCAGCACCTGGCGGGCATGCAGCTTGTGCTGCGCGGCCAGCACCGATTCCGGCGTGGCGCCCGGCAGGCCCAGTTCTTCCGCCACCAGCGCGGCGGCCAGGGCGCCAAACTGTTCGTGGTGCGACACCACCGCCGACCAGCCCAGCCGCCGTCCCTTCTCAGCTTGGCGGCGCGCAAAACGCTGCAGGTCGAAGTGGATCAGGTGGGCGTTGCTGGGGAAGGCGAAGAGGTCGAAGCCGGCGTGGTCAAAACGCGCGCGGTCGCTCAAGGCGGCAAAGCCGTCGGCGTCCCAGTCGTAGCCGAAGAGCAGCCCGACACGGGGCAGTGCGGGAAGCGCAGGCATCGGCGCAGCCTTCAACGCAGACGCTTCCACATCTGCCAGGCAGACCGCGCCGCCCACGGCAACGCAGCCAGCAGCGCCAGAGCCGCCAGCAGGCCGGGATTGAAGATGTCCTGCCAGCCCTGTGCGCGGCCAAGCGTCGTGCCTGCATAGACATAGGCCGCACTCCCGGCGAGCATGCCGGCGACGCTGACGCTGAAGAACTGCCGCGTCGGCATGGCCGACAGGCCCATCAGCGGATTGATCAGGGCATAGGGAATGACCGGCGCGACGCGCAGCGTGAAGAGGTAGAAGGCGCCGTCGCGCGCAAGCCCGTCTTCGACCCGCGCCAGCCGGTGGCCCCAGCGGCGGCGCACGCCGTCACGCCAGAGGTGGCGCGAGGCCAGGAAGGACAGCGTGGCGCCGACGCTGGACGCCAGCACGACGAGCAGCGTGCCCGGCAGCCAGCCCATGCACAGCCCCGCCGCCAACGCCAGCACGCTGCAGCCGGGCAGGGCCAGCGCGGACATCAGCGTGAAGAGCATGAAAAGCCCGGCGCCGAAGGCAATGGGTTGTTCGGCCTGAAGGCTGAGCAATTCGCCCTGGCGCGTCTGCAGCCACCCGGCGTCGAGCCCGGCGATGCCGTTGCCGGCCCACGCCAACGCCGCCACGACGCCGGCTGCCAGGAGCCAGGGCCACAGGGGGTGCAGGGTGTGCAGGGACCCGTCAGAGGGCATGTCAGAGGGCATGTCAGAGGGTATGTCAGAGGGCGTGTCAGAGGGCGTCATCGGGACTTCGGATGGATCACGTCGATTGGGCGTCTTGATTCTTACGCCAGCCCGCCGCGCCCGGATGCAGGGCTTTCAACGGGTCAACCCGCGACGCCAGGCGTAGCTCAGGCTGTCCACCAGCGCCACCAGCAGCAACATGGCGGCCAGGATGGTGGCCGTCTTGGCCATGTGGAAGAGGCCCATGTGAAAGGCCAGCAGCTGCCCCAGGCCGCCGGCGCCCACGACACCCAGCACGGCAGCGGCGCGGATGTTGTTTTCCCAGCGGTAAAGCGTGTAGCTCATCACCTGCGGCAGCACCTGCGGCAGCGTGGCGTAGAAAAACACCTGCAGCGTGCCGGCGCCCTGCGCGCGCAGGGCAAAGGCTGGCCCGGCCGGTGCGTTTTCAATGCTTTCGGCAAAGAGCCTGCCGAGCACCCCGGTGGTGTGCAGGGCCAGCGCGACGGTGCCGGCAAAAGGCCCCAGGCCGGCGGAGATGAGAAGCAGGGCCGCCCAGACCAGTTCTGGGATAGACCGCAGCGCGTTCAGCACCGCGCGGGTGGGTGCCCGCAGCAGCTGCTGGCCCTTGCTGGCCGGCAGCGCCAGCGCCAGGCCGCCCACCACTGCCAGCAGCGTGCCCAGCAGCGACATCGCCAGCGTCTCGGCCATGCCGACGCCCACCTTGCGCAGGAACGCCGGGCTCAGGTCGGGCGGAAAGAATTCGCCGACAAAACGGCCCATGCTGGCCGCGGCTTCTGCCGAGAAGAACTGCGCCCATTGCAGGTCCAGCGACCAGAAGCTGGACACCACCAGCGCCAGCAGGCCGGCCATGAACCAGCAGGCCTTGCAGCGCGCGTTCCACAGCGGCGGCGGCAATTTGTAAGGCAAGTTGGCTGCAGCGCTTCGGATGAACGGCCCTGTCACGCCAACCCCTTGCGCAACAACGCGCTCACCCGGTCGGCCAGCGCCACCAGGGCCATGAACACCAGCAGCAGCGTGGCGACTTCACCGCCGTTGAACATCTTCATTGCGTTGTCGAGTTGTTGGCCCAGGCCGCCGGCGCCGACAAAGCCCAGCACCACCGACGAGCGGATGGCACATTCCCAGCGGTATACGGTGTACGACACAAGCTCGGCAGAACTTCCGGGCAATAGTGCGTAAAAGAAGGCTTGCATGCGCCCGCTGCCGTTGCGCAAGAGCGTCTGGGTAGCGAGTGGCTCACCACTTTCCAGGATCTCGGCATACACCTTGCCCAGCATGCCGCCGTAAGTGAGCGCAATGGCGAGCACGCCCGAAGTCGGCCCCAGGCCAACCACGCGCACGAAGATCAACGCCCAGACCAGTTCAGGCACGCTGCGCAGCACGATCAGCAGCCACCGGACAGCCTGCCGCGCCACGAAGGGCAAGGTGGCCATGCGGCCCGACAGCGCAGAGATCGACAGCACACGCGTGGACAGCAGCGTCAGTGGGACCGCGATGACCCATGCCAGAGTGATGCCGGCGGTGGCGATGGCCACCGTGCGCCAGGTGTCGCGCGCCACCAGCGTCAGAAACTCAGCGTCGAGTGCAGGCGGGAAGAAACTGCCGATGAAGCGCCCGCTGACACGCAGGCTGCTGGCTTCCAGCAGCACCCAGGGCTTGAATTCGGTGGCCACCATCAGCGGCCACAACAGCACCAGCGCGGCGCTGCACCAGAAGACACGCGGCCACCAGGCCGGGTCGCGGTCAGCGGGTGGTGTCAGCGCCGGGTTTGTCGGGTTTGTCGGGTTCGCCGCGTTCATCGGCAGTGCATCACCACGGGTTCTGGCACTTCGTCAGCCGCCTGCGCGACGCTGGTTGCAAAGCTCGGTGCCGCACCCGTGAGTTCGTCTTCATGCTGCATGTACAACCGCGCCAGCCGCTCTGGCGTGACCTGCCCCGCCGGCAGGTCGAAGGCCACCTCGCCGTCGCGCAGGCCGACGATGCGCGGGAAGTGCGCCAGCGCCGCGTCCACCTGGTGCAGTGTGGTGACGAGCGTCACGCCCCGCTCTCGCGCCCCGGCGGTCAGCGCGTTCAGCGCCTGCTGCGCGCGCGCGGGGTCCAGCGACGACAGCGGTTCGTCCACGAGCCACAGCCGGGCCGGCGCCAGCAGCGCGCGCGCCAGGCCCACGCGCTGGCGTTCACCGCCGGACAGGCGATCGACGCGCTCGAAGAGTTTGTCGCCCAGGTCAAACTGCTCCAGCGCGCTGAAGGCCGCCGGGATGTCGCTCGGGTACAGCAGCGAACGCAGGCTGGACAGCAGCGACTGCGCCGGCAGCCGGCCCGCCAGCACGGCAGTCACCACGCGCTGGCGCGGTGGCAGCGGCGGCACCTGCGGCGCCAGGAAGAGCTGGCCGCGCAGGCGTTGCAGCGCGGCGCGCGGCAGTACCCAGGGGTCCTGCCCGCTCAGACGCAGCTGGCCGGTCTGCGGCGGCAAGGCGGCACCCAACACGTGCAGCAGCGTCGTCTTGCCCGAGCCCGAAGGTCCGATCACTGCCAGCTGTTCACCCGCCGCGACGCGCAGCGACACGCCGTGCAAGGCCGGCACGCTGCCAGCGCGCGCGGCGGGGTGGCGCGCGTTGGCGCCTTGCAGTTCTAGATCCACGTTCGACGGCTGTCAGAGCAGGCCGGCGCTGCGCGCAGCAGCTTCAATGCCCTTGTAGTTGTCGGCCTTGTTGGGCACGAATCGCGTGGCACGCTGCAGGTCCAGGATTTCCTTGCCTTCGGGAGTGGACTTGCTCAGGGCCAACAGCGCCTGCGTCAGCTTCTCGCGCAGCGCGGCGGGCATGTCGGCATGCACCGTCCAGTTGTAGTCGTAGTAACCAGGCGTGGTGTAGAAAACTCGCACGGCGGCCGTGTCCACCTTCTTGTCGGCCACGAACTTTTCCCACACCGAGATGTTCAGCGCCCCGGCCTGCACCTTGCCCGAGGCCACGGCAGCGATGGTGGCGTCATGCGCGCCGCTGTAGGCCACGCGCTTGAAATCCTTGTCGGGGTCCACCCCCGCTTGCAGCAGGAAGCTGCGCGGCATCAGGTGGCCGCTGGTGGAGCTTTGCGAGCCGAAGCTCACGTCCTTGCCTTTCAGATCGGCCAGCGTCTTGATGGCGGCTTCGCTGGTGATGAACACCGAGCGGAACTTCTCGTCTTCTTCGCGTTGCACGATCGGCACCATCTTGCCGCCCGAGCGCACGTTGGCCTGCACGAAGGTGAAGCCACCGAACCAGGCCATGTCGACCTTCTTGTTGACCAGCGCTTCCACCGACGCGGCGTAGTCGGTGACGGGCGTGAACTCGATCTTCATGCCGAGCTTGCCTTCCAGGTACTTCACCAGCGGTGCGGCCTTGCGCGCCAATTCGGTGGGCGATTCATCGGGGATGGCCGTGATGCGGAAGATCTGCTGCGCATGCGACACGGTGCAAAAGGCCAGCAGCGCGCAACTCATGAGCGCGCGGAAGGTTCGCGAGGGGGACAAACTGGGCATGGCCATCTCCTGGGAGCTAAGTGGTGGGCGGGCCGCATTTGAACCTATGTGCAGCTTGCCCGCTCCAGACTGCTACATTGCCGGCCCTTGGGGGCAGGGTCCGACCTTCACCCCGTTCCTGCAGGAAAGCCTGGCCCATGCGCGAACCGCGATTCCTCCAACTGCACGACCTGGCTGCCGAGCCGCTGGTGGCCGAGGCGGTGGCGGGCCTGTCGGCCAGCGCCGCCCGCGCTTCGTCCAAGTTCTTCTACGACGCGCTGGGCTCGCGCCTCTTTGACGCCATCACCGAGCTCGACGAGTACTACCCCACGCGCACCGAAGCGGCCATCCTGGCGCAGCACGGCGGGGCGATAGCCGCCGCAGCCCGCGCCTCCACCGGCCCGCACGCGACGCTGGTGGACCTGGGCGCCGGCAACTGCGCCAAGGCCGCGCGGCTCTTCGGGCCGCTGGCACCGGCGCGCTATGTGGCGGTGGACATCTCGGTGGACTTCCTGCGCGAAGCGCTCACCGCGCTGCAGGGTCAGCACGAGGCCATCGACATGGTGGGCGTGGGGCTGGACTTCTCCACCCGGCTGGCCTTGCCGGCGGGTGTGCTCGAAGGCCCGGCCCTGGTTTTTTACCCGGGCTCCAGCATCGGCAACTTCAACGCCGAAGAAGCACTGCGCCTGCTGCGTGAATGCCATGCCTTGGCGGCGGGAGGCGGCCTGCTGATCGGCGTTGACCGTGTCAAGCCCGACGCGTTGCTCAACGCCGCCTACGACGACCCGCTGGGTGTGACGGCGGCTTTCAATCTGAACTTGTTGCGCCACCTGAACCGCTTGATCGGCAGTGATTTCGACCCGCGGCAGTGGCGCCACGTGGGCCAGTTCAACCGCGCCGCGTCGCGCATCGAGATGCACCTTGAAGCGCGTGGCCCGCTGACTGTGCGCTGGCCCGGCGGCGAGCGGCGCTTTGCCGCCGACGAACACATCCACACCGAAAATTCCTACAAATGGGACCCGGCCGATTTTGAAGCACTGCTGCGCCAGGCCGGCTTTGCGCGGGTGCAGGGCTGGACCGATGCGCAGGGTTGGTTCTCGGTGATGCTGGCGAGCTGAAGCTTCAGACCGCGCAGGTTCTGAAGCCGGCAAAGATGTCGTTGCGCGCGGGTGGGAAGTAGTTGCGGTAACGCGGATGTTTCATGCGCGGCTGGGTGCCGAAAGAACCGCCGCGCAGCACCGGCCGGCCGTCGAACCAGGGCTGCGAATAGTCGCGGTACGGGTGCGCGACAAAGCCCGGGTACGGCGCGAAAGGACTGGCCGTCCATTCCCACACGTGGCCCCATTCGAAGGGCTCGCCGAGCGTGTCACCCAGCGTGTCACCCAGCGTGTCACCCAACGTCAGCGCTGCGCATTCCCATTCGGCTTCCGTCGGCAGGCGGCGGCCGGCCCAGGTGCAGAAGGCCTGCGCTTCGAAGGCGCTCAAGTGGCACGCCGGCAAGTTCAGGTCCAGGGCTTGCCAGCGGCCCCACCGGCATTGCTCCCAGACGCCGTCGTGCTGTCGCAGGTAGCGCGGGGCGCTGGCGCCTTGCGACTGGCGCCAGGCCAGGGCAGGGCCGGGCCACAAGGCATCGTCCTCGTAGCCGCCGGCTTCGATGAAGGGCAGGTAGTCGGCCCAACGTTGCACCTGGCTGTCGATCTGGCAGCGCCCCAGCCGCACCGCATGCGCGCGGAGTTCGTTGTCGAAGGCAAAGCCTTCTGCTGCACCCAAAGTCCAATCACCACCCGGCAGCGCAAGCGGCCGGGCGGCAGCGATGGGCCGCGGCTGCCAGCGCGGATCAGTCACCGCGATGCCCAGGGCCTGCGCCATGTACAGGGCGGCTTCGTGGTGCATGTCTTCGTGGAACAGGCACAGGCGGTGAAAGTAGAGGCTGTCGTTGTCTTCCGGGCTGTCGCGCAGCCGGGCCAGGCTCTGCGCCAGGCCGTCGGCCAGGTCGGCACGCGTGGCCTGCACACCGGGCAGCGGCAGGCTCCAGCGGCTGGCCTGTGCGACGCGGCTGGAGTCGTACAGCGCGTCCGCGTTTTGCCGTGCTGCCGGCAGGCGCGGCGCGAAGGGGTCGGCTGCGGCGCCGCGCAGGCGGTCGGGGTTGCGGCCGATCCAGTGCGTCTGGAACCAGCCGATGTGACCCAGCTCCCACAGTGGCGGGTTCAGCTCAAGGCTCTGCGGCACTGTGAAGTCCCGCGCCGCCAGCGCCGCTTCGTACAGCTCGAAGGTGGCCAGCGTGTCGCGTCGCGCCGCCTGCAGAGCCATCGCCAGTGCCGTCGCACCCGACTCGCGCAGGGCCAGGCCCTCGGCCCAGGCGCCACCCAGGTCAGTCATTCGCGGTAGCCTCGGTCCATGTGGTTGCCGTCCCTGGTCATCGTCACACCCGCGCTGGCCGCCGCCAACAACGGCAATTGGCAGACCGCGCGCCGCTGGGCGCAGATGTTGTCCGGGCATTATCGAGTCCGCCTGACCGACGCCTGGGCCGGCGGCGATGAAGACCTCATGATCGCCTTGCACGCCCGCCGCTCGGCCGCGTCGGTGCGGGCCTGGCGCGCTGCGGGACGGGGCCCGATCGTCCTGGTGCTGACCGGCACCGACCTCTACCGCGACATCCAGCATGACGCGGCCGCGCAGCAATCGCTGGCGCTGGCCGACCGGCTCGTGGTCCTGAACGAGCTGGGCCTGCGGAGCCTGCCGGCCGCGCTGCAGCACAAGGCCAGCGTCTGCCTGCAGTCCACGCCGCAGCGGCAGACGCGGGTCAAGACGACGCGCCACCTGCGGGCGCTGATGGTGGGCCACCTGCGCGCAGAGAAGTCGCCGCACACCTACTTCGAAGCCGCGCGCCTGCTGGCGGCGCGTCCCGACATCCTGCTCGACCACGTCGGCAGCGGCTTGGACGAGGCATTGGCGGCCGAGGCCCGCGCCCTGATGCAAAGCCACGCGCGCTACCGCTGGCTGGGTGGCCTTGCGCATGCGGCCACGCGGGCGCGCATCCAGGCCGCCCATGTGCTGGTGCACGCCAGCCGCATGGAAGGCGGTGCGCACGTGGTCACCGAAGCCATCACCAGCGGCACGCCGGTGCTGGCGTCGCGCATCGACGGCAATCTTGGCTTGCTGGGCGCCGACTACAGCGGCACCTTTGCCTGGGGCGACGCCGAAGGCCTTGCCGCGCTCTTGCGCCGCTGCCGCGACGATGCGGCTATGCTGCCGGCCCTGCAGGCGCAATGCGCAGCCCGTGCGCCTCTGTTTAAACCCGAACGCGAACGCCAGGCCTTGCTGGCCCTGCTGGGCGCGCTGCAGCCCCCGCACACCACCGGAGAATCCCGTGAACGCCCCTGAAAAACTCGTCGAACCCCGCTTGACCTCGCTGTCCCACGGCGGTGGCTGCGGCTGCAAGATCGCGCCTGGTGTGTTGAGCGAAATTCTCAAAGGCACGGCGGGCATGCCGATCCCCAAAGAGCTTCTGGTGGGCATCGAGACCGCAGACGACGCTGCGGTCTATCAGCTCAACGACGAGCAGGCGCTCATCGCCACCACCGACTTCTTCATGCCGATCGTCGATGACCCCTTCGACTTTGGCCGCATCGCCGCCACCAACGCCATCAGCGACGTCTATGCCATGGGCGGCAAGCCGATCCTGGCGCTGGCGCTGGTGGGCATGCCGATCAACGTGCTGTCCACGCAGACCATCGGGCGTGTGCTGGAAGGCGGCGCTGCGATGTGCAGGCTGGCCGGGATCCCGATTGCGGGTGGCCACACCATCGATTCCGTCGAAGCCATCTATGGCCTGGTGGTGATGGGCCTTATCCACCCCAAGCGCGTGAAGCGCAATGCCGACGCGCAGCCCGGCGACGTGCTGGTGCTGGGCAAGCCGCTGGGCGTGGGTGTGATGAGCGCGGCTCTGAAGAAGGAAAAACTGGGGCCCGACGGCTACGCGCAGATGATCGCCAACACCACCAAGCTCAACACCCCCGGGCCGGAACTGGCAGAACTGAGCGGCGTGCATGCGCTGACCGACGTCACCGGCTTCGGCCTGGCCGGCCACGGGCTGGAGCTGGCCAAGGGTGCCAAGGTGCAGGCGCGCATCGACTGGGCCAGCGTGCCTTTGCTGGCGGGCGTGCGTGCGCTGGCGGGGCAGGGGTTCGTCACCGGCGCATCGGGCCGCAACTGGGACGGCTACGGCGCCGACATCCACCTGCCCGATGCCTTTGCCGCCGAGGACAAGGCCCTGCTGACCGACCCGCAGACCAGTGGCGGGCTGCTCGTGTCCTGCGCACCGCAGGCCGTGGGCGAAGTGCTGGCGGTGTTCCGCCGCCACGGCTTTGAGTCCGCGGCCGTGATTGGCGACGTGACGGCGGCGGTGCCAGGGGGCCCGCGCCTGGTTCTTCGATGAGCTTGCGATGACATGCGCTGAAATGCGCTGAAATGCGCTGAAATGCGTTGAGCGTGCGCCTGCAGGTGTCGCCGGGGCGCACACCCCTTCAAGTCGGCGGTTGCGCGGCCGATAGCGCTGAGGCCATCATCCCCTGCATCAGCGCGCATCAGCGCATCGTCGCGGCTTGCGGTTGCCGCCCATCCCCTGCATGCCGCCACGCCTTGCCGACATGCCCAAAAAGAGCCAACCCGAAAACGACTGCCCCCGCTGCGGCGGCGAGGTCAAGCGAGTGCACCGCCGCACGCATGAGGCCCAGACGCTGTCGGGCAGCGGGCTGCGCCGCTACCGCTGCGAGGCCGAAGGCTGCGGTTGGCAGGGCCTGCTGGCCCGGCAGGCCAGCCGCACACAAAGCCAGCCGGCCCTGCCGCCCGTCTCGGAACGCTGGCGCCTGTGGGCCGTGGCCGTGGTGGTGCTGGTGCTGCTGGGTCTGGTCTCCGCTGGCGTGACGCTGCTGGCGCTGCGGCCCGACGCCGGCAACCACGACGGCCAACCGGTGAAGAGCCTGTAGGGATTTTTACTTCAGGCCCAGGAAGACCTTCACCGCCTGCACCGTGCGGGCCGGGTCCTCTTCCTGCGGCACATGGCCGAGATCGTCAAACAGCACGAGTTGGCTGCCTGATATCTGCTGCTTGAACTGCTGCGCAATGCTCGGCGGAATCAGCCGGTCGCGCCCACCCCACAGGATCAGCGTCGGCAGCTTGAGCGTGGCGATGCGTTCAGCATCGGCACCCGCCACCAGGTGCTGCATCCGCTGCGCCAGCGCGCGCCGGTTGCCTTCGCGCAGCGTCAGCTCGAAGTAGCGGTCCACCAGGGCCTCGCTGACCTTGCCCGGGTCGCCATAGACGCTGGCGACACTGTCGTGCACCAGGCTGCGCGGCAGCACCCATTCGCTGATGCGGTTGAGCACGGGGGTGCGCGCCACCTGAAACCCGAGCGGGATGGACAGCGGTGTGAAAGGCGGGCCCGATGCGTCCACCAGCACGAGTGCGGCCACCCGCTGCGGCGCCAGGAAGGCGGTGCGCCAGGCGACTTCGCCCCCCAGTGAATTGCCGCCGATGACCACGCGGTCGATCTTCAGCGCGTCCAGCAGGTCCAGCACAAAGCGCGCGTAGGCGTCGCCTGCATAGTTGTCGCGTTCGTACTGCCCGGCAAAGGGGCCCGTGAGGCCGAAGCCCGGCAGGTCGAAGGTGATGACGCGGCGCTGGCTCTTGAGCGCGCGCACCCAGCCTTCCCAGGTGTGCAGGCTGGCCGATGTGCCGTGGACCAGCACGATGGGCAGTGGATCTTCACGTGGCCCTTCGTCGCGCAGGTGCACGAGCTGGCCCTTGACTTCGATGAAGTCCGACGGCGGCGGCGCCCAGCGTGCGACAAGCGTCGCGACGGGCCGGTCGGGTGCGCGCGACAGCGTCATCACCAGCGCCGTCAGGATCATCAGCACGCCCACCAGGCGCACGACGAGGCCCATCAAGCGGCCTGGCTTTCTTGGGTTTCAGGTGCTTCGAACCGCGTGTCCAGCGCCACCCGCTCGTCAAAGACGAAGCAGCGGCCGCGCCAGTGCGGCGCGCTCTTCACGTCTGCAAAGTAGCGCAGGATGCCGCCGTCCAACTGCAGCACGTTCTGCACACCGGCCTGCTGCATCCACAGCGCGGCCTTTTCGCAGCGGATGCCGCCGGTGCAGTAGGTGACGACGGTATTGCCGACCAGATCAGCTGCGTGCGCCTGCAGCGCGGCGGGAAAATCGCTGAACTTGCCCAGGCGCCAGTCCAGGGCCGCATCAAAAGCACCGGCATCCACCTCAAAGCCGTTGCGCGTGTCCAGCAGCACCAAGGGCCGGCCAGCGTCGCAGCGGCCATCCGCCAGCCAGCGCGCCAGCGTGCGGCCATCGACGGCCGGCGCACGGCCGACCTGCGGGCGGATGCCGCTTTCGTTCATGCGGATGATCTCGCGCTTGACCTTCACCAAGAGGCGTTTGAAGGGCAGGCTCGCGGCGCTGTGTTGTTTGATCTCCAGGCCCTGGAAGCGCGTGTCGGTGGCCAGCTCATCCAGCCACTGCTGCAGCGCCCGCGGCGCGCCGGCCAGGTTGAAGTTGATGCCCTCGGGTGCCAGCAACACCGTGCCTTTCAATGCGGCCTGCTGCGCGCGGCGCAAGAGTCGGTCTCGCAGCGCTGCGCAGTCATCGAGTTCGACAAAACGGTAGGCGGCAACGATTGAGACAGCATCCACGTGTCGGATTCTAGGCAGTGGCCAGATAATCCCGTCCTGCCCTGGACCGCGAAAGCCCGACGATGCTCGACAAGCTCAACCAACTGACCGAATCGCATGGCGAATTGCGCCCGGGCCATGGGCTGGTGTCGGGCGTGATTGCGCTGTCGCTGGCGATCCTGTGTTTCCTCGGTGTGCTGGCCTTCCACTTCCCTGAATATCTGACCACGCCGCAGCTGCGCAAGAGCTACAACGTCGACGTGCTGCGCCAGGTGATGTACTGGTCACTTGTGCTGTCGGGGGCCATCGCGCTTTTCAACATCGTGCGCGGCCGTGCGCGCTGGTTGTCGGTGGGCGCCTTCGTGCTGATTGCGCTGACGATGTTCCTGGGCGCTCACAAGGTGGAGGTCAACCCCAACTTCCCCGACAACACGCCGTACATCGGCCTCGACTGGTTCATCCTCGACCTGCTGGGTTCGGCGCTGATCTTCGTCTTTGTCGAAAAGCTCTTTCCGCTGCGGAAATCGCAGCCGGTCTTCCGCCCTGCATGGCAGACCGACTTCCACCACTTCATCGTCAACCACATGCTGGTGGGCTTTGTGCTGCTGGCGGTGAACCTGCTGGTGCACAAACTTTTCGGCTGGGCCGCGAAAGACGGCGTGCAGGCCTGGGTTCAAGGGCTGCCCTTCATCGTGGCGCTGTTCCTCATCGTGCTGGTGGCTGACCTGGTGCAGTACGCCACCCACCGCGCGTACCACGAAGTGCCGCTGCTGTGGCGCCTGCACGCCGTGCACCACAGCGCCAAACACATGGACTGGATGGCGGGCTCACGCCAGCATGTCCTGGAACTGATCATCACGCGCACGCTGGTGCTGGCGCCGATCTTCGTGCTGGGATTCTCCAAGGAAGTGATCGACGCCTACATCGTCGTCGTCGGCTTCCAGGCCGTCTTCAACCACGCCAACGTCAGCGTGCGGCTGGGGCCGCTGCGCTACGTCATCGTCACGCCCAACTTCCACCACTGGCACCATTCGCAGGACGACGAGGCCATCGACAAGAACTACGCTGCGCACTTTGCCTTCATTGACCACCTCTTTGGCACCGCGGTGCAGAGCGACCGCACCTGGCCGGCGCAGTACGGTGTCGTCGGCGACTATGTGCCGGACGGTTTCTGGAAGCAGCTGGCATTTCCTTTCGTCTGGCGGCCGAAGGGCTGAAACGGCTCAGATGGCGCCGTCCCGCAAGGCCTTGGCCTGTGACTTCGCCAAGTCGAACTCAGCGCGGCGACGGGTGATCTCTTCAGCGCTCAAGCGCTCGACGTTGCTGTAGTCCCGCTTCCAGTCCGCGCTGTCGCTAGGATCGACGCATCCACCGCATCCGTAAGGCAGCGCGCCACGATCTCGGGCGCGTCGCCAGCGCCCGGTAGTAGCTGCGGATGCGTTGCAGGTAGGGGACAGGCACGTCGTGGCTGGCCGCAAAGCCGAAGCCAGGGCCGGTGTCGCCCTGTGGGCTGCTTTCCATGCGGTGCCATGCGACGCCGCGACTTGAAACGTCCCTGGCAGCCCCGCCTCCTAGAATGCCCGCATGCCCTTCATCCACCTGCGCACCCACACCGAATTTTCCGTCGTTGACGGCATGCTGCGCATCGACCCGCTGGCCGCTGCGGCCCGCGCCGACAGCCAGGGCGCACTGGCCATTTCGGACCTCAACAACCTCTTCGGCACCGTCAAGTTCTACAGCGCCTGCCGCAAGAAGGGCATCAAGCCGATCATCGGCGTGGATGTGCTGATGGAACCCAACGGCGGCGCGCCCGGTGGCGACCGTCAGGCCAGCCGCTTGCTGCTGCTGGTGCAGAACACGGTCGGCTACCTGAACCTGTGTGAAATGCTGGCGCGCGGCTGGGTCAGCAATGCGCAGCGGGCGCAGGCCTGGATCAAGTGGGAATGGCTGGCTGAGTTGGGTGATGGCCTGATCGCACTGTCCGGCGCTGACCTGGGGGCCGTCGGCCAGGCCTTGCTGTCGGGTGAGGCTGACCGCGCAGAGGCGACGGCCCAGCGTCTGTCAGGCCTGTTCCCCGGCCGCTTCTACATCGAACTGCAGCGCGCCGGCCTGCCGGCGCATGAACCGCATGTGCGCGCCGCTGTGGCCTTGGCGGCGCGGCTGCAACTGCCGGTGGTGGCCACGCACCCGGTGCAGTTCCTGGAGGCCGAAGACTTCGACGCCCACGAGGCCCGTGTCTGCATCGCCGAGGGTGAGACCCTGGCCAACCCGCGGCGCATCAAACGCTTCTCGCCGGACCAGCATTTCAAGACCCAGGCGCAGATGGAAGCGCTGTTTGCAGACCTCCCGTCTGCACTCTTGAATTCAGTGGAGATCGCGCGCCGCTGCAACCTGACGCTGGTGCTGGGCCAGCCGCAGTTGCCGGACTTTCCGACGCCGGTGCTGGAGGGTTCAGCAGACGTCCAGCGCATGCCCATCGAAGCGTACTTCCGGCAGGTCTCTTACGAGGGGCTTGAACGGCGGCTGGCCGCGCTGTACCCCGACCCGGCACGGCGCGACGCCGAACGCGCCCGCTATGTCGAGCGGCTGGAATTCGAGCTCACCGTCATCGTCAAGATGGGCTTCCCGGGCTACTTCCTGATCGTCTCGGACTTCATCGTCTGGGCCAAGAGCCACGGCTGCCCGGTGGGGCCCGGGCGGGGCTCAGGTGCGGGCTCGCTGGTGGCCTATTCGCTCTTCATCACCGACCTCGACCCGCTGCTCTACAACCTGCTGTTCGAACGGTTCCTGAACCCCGAACGCAAGTCGATGCCTGACTTCGACATCGACTTCTGCCAGGCCAACCGCGACCGCGTCATCGACTACGTCAAGGACAAATACGGCCGCGACGCGGTGAGCCAGATCGCCACCTTCGGCACCATGGCCAGCAAGGCCGCGTTGCGCGACGTGGGGCGTGTGCTGGGCATGGGCTATGGGCACGTGGACAGCGTCGCCAAGCTCGTGCCCGGTCTGCCGGGCAAGACCTACACGCTGGCGCCTTTTCCAAAACCGCCGGCCGAGCCTGACCCCGGCGTGATCTACGTGCGGAGGGAAGTGCCGGAACTGGAGCAACGTGAAAAGGCCGAAGAAGAAGTGGCCGAACTGTTGGCTCTGGCCACTCGGGTTGAGGGGCTTGTGCGCAATATCGGCATGCACGCCGGTGGGGTGCTGATTGCACCGGGCAAGATCACCGATTTTTGTCCCCTCTATCAACAGCCCGGCAGTGACAGCGCGGTGAGCCAGTTTGACAAGGACGACGTCGAAGCCATTGGCCTGGTCAAGTTCGACTTTCTGGGCCTGGCGACGCTGACGATCCTGGAGCAGGCCAAGGACACGATCCGCGCCCGTCGCCCGGGCCGCGCTGACTTTGCCTATGAGAACCTGCCACTCAACGATGCCAAGGTTTACAAGCTCTTCGCCGACGGCCTGACCGAAGCCGTGTTCCAGTTTGAAAGCCGTGGCATGCAGGGCATGCTGCGCGAAGCGCGGCCGGGGCGCATCGAAGACCTGTTTGCGCTGAACGCGATGTTCCGCCCCGGGCCGATGGAAAACATCCCCAGCTTCTGCGCGCGCAAGAACGGCAAGGAGGCCATCGTCTATCCGCACAAGTTGCTGGAGCCGGTGCTGGCTGAGACCTACGGCATCTTCGTCTATCAGGAACAGGTGATGCTGGCCGCGCAAGTCCTGGCCGGCTATTCGCTGGGCAGTGCCGACAACTTGCGCAAGGCCATGGGCAAGAAGAAGCCCGAAGAGATGGTCAAGCAGCGCGTGGTGTTCCTGGAAGGCGCGGCGGCCAAGGGCATCGCAGCCGACAAGGCCAACGAAATCTTCGACCTGATGGAGAAGTTTGCGGGCTACGGCTTCAACAAGAGCCATGCTGCCGCGTATTCATTGCTGGCGTACCACACGGCCTGGATCAAGGTGCACTGCACGGCGGAGTTCTATGCCGCCAACATGACGGTGGAAGCCGACAACACCGACAAGCTGAAGGTGCTGCTGAACGACGCCAAGATCTTCGGCGTGCACTTCCAGCCGCCGGACGTCAACCGCGGCACGCACCGCTTCGAGCCCATCGACGACAAGACGGTGCGCTATGGCCTGGGTGCCGTGAAAGGCACGGGGCAAGGCGCCATCGACGCGATCGTCGCCGCACGGGAAGGGCGCACGGGGGAAGGCGGCGGGCCCTTCCACAGCCTCTTTGACTTCTGCGCGCGCGTGGACCGCAAGGCGGTGAACAAGCGCGCGGTGGAAGCCCTCGTCAAGGCCGGCGCTTTCGACGCGCTGAATGCGGATGGCCAGGCCGGCCGCGCCGCGCTGCTGGCCAGCGTGGGCCTGGCGATGGACTGGGCCGAAACCCAGCAGGCCAATGCGCTGCAAGGCGGGCTCTTTGACATGGGGGACGCGCACGGCAGTAGCACGCAGGAACCGGCGCTGCTGGCGGTGCCAGCCTGGGACATCCGCGAACGCCTGGTGCAGGAGAAGTCGGCTCTGGGTTTCTACCTCTCAGGCCACCTCTTCGACGCCTGGAAGGACGAGGTGCGCCGCTTCGCGCGCCAGTCCATCGACAACCTGGTGGACAGCCGTGAACCGCAATTGCTGGCCGGCATCGTGACGGACCCGCGCACTGTCAATGGCCAGCGCGGGCGCGTCGTGATCTTCAAGCTGGACGACGGCACCGACGCGATCGAGGCGGTGGCCAATGACGAGATCTTTGCGGCCCAGCGTGAGCTGATGCAGGAAGACCAGCTCATCATCGTCCAGGGCAAGTTGCAGCCCGACCGCTTCAGTGGTGGCCTGCGCTTGAACGTCTTGCAGGTCTGGGACCTGGCGGCGGCGCGCGCACGGTTTGGCCGCTATCTGGCGGTGGACCTGAACGGTGGCACGCCACCGGTGGCCGACGTGCTGAAGCTGTGGCCCGCCAAGCGTGTGGACAGCGACGAAGGCACCGTCCACCAGGGCTTGTCGGTGCGCTTGCGGCTGAGCCGCGCTGAAGCCACCGCCGAACTCGACCTGGGCGACGCCGCACGCTTCTGGCCTTGCGATGAAGCGCTGGGCCGCTGGCGCGGCATTGCACATGCCGGTCGGGCGCAAATCGTGTATGAATGAAAAACCGGGGCTCTGTCTGACATCGAAACCCGGCGCGCCGGCGTTCAATGTCGATGCAACTGACGGAGCCCGCATGAAGCCGATCACTCTCACCACGCTGTCCTACGCAGTCGCCGTGCTGGCGCTGTCGCAGATGGGCAGCGCCGCAGCCACCGAAGTCGGCGTGTCGGTGCAGATCAGCCAGCCCGGCGTCTATGGCCGCGTTGACATCGGCCGCTTCCCGCAGCCCCAGGTGGTGGTGGCGCAGCCGGTGGTCATTGTCCGGCCGGTGATGGTGCAGCAGGCACCGCCGCAACCCGTGTACATGTGGGTGCCGCCCGGCCACCGCCAGAACTGGCGCAAACACTGCGGCCGCTACAACGCCTGCGGTGTCCCGGTGTATTTTGTGCAGGACCAGTGGTACGGTGAACACGTGAAGGGCCAAGGCAAGGATAAGCACAAGGACAAGGACAAGGGCCACGGCAAGGGCAAGGGCAAACACGACGATTGATGCCACGGGCCCGTCGATACAGTCGGGCCCATGTATGAAACGCCGCTGACGGCCCTGGTTTTGAGCGGCGGTGGCGCGCGCGCCGCGTATCAGGTAGGCGTGTTGCGCGCCCTGGTGCGCATCCGGCGCGAAGCGCTGGGGCCGGTGGCGCGGCTGCGCAACCCCTTTGGCATCATCTGCGGCACTTCTGCTGGCGCCATCAACGCGGCGGCCTTGGCGGCCAATGCAGACCGCTTTGAGGCGGCGGTCGAGGTGGTGGCCAAGGTCTGGCACAACTTCAGCGCCGATCAGGTCTATCGCGCGGATTCGCTGGGCGTCATCCGTACCGGTGCGCGTTGGCTGACGATGCTGTCGGTGGGCTGGGTCATCGCGCGCTGGCGCCGCGCGCGGCCCCGGTCGCTGCTGGACAACACACCGCTGGCCGAACTGCTGAAGCGACTGGTGCCACTGGAGCGTCTGCCGATGATGTTCGAGCAGCGCCAGCTGCACGCATTTGCCGTCACCGCTTCCAGCTACACGAGTGGCGAACACTTCACCTTCTTCGACGCCGCACAGCCCATCGAAGCCTGGCAACGTTCACAGCGCGTGGCCGTGCAGACGCCGCTGTCGCAAGCGCACCTGCTGGCGTCGTCGGCGATTCCTTTTGTCTTCCCGGCCACGCCGCTGGAAGTGGGCGGCGAACACGGCTGGTTTGGCGACGGCTCGATGCGCCAGACCGCGCCGTTGTCGCCGGCGGTCCACCTGGGCGCGCAGCGGCTCTTGATCATCGGCGCAGGCCGCATGCAGGAACCCAGCGGCCGGGTCGTTGCCAGCAAGGACTACCCCAACCTGGCGCAGATTGCAGGCCACGCGATGGCCAGCATTTTTCTGGATGCGCTGGCGGTGGACGTGGAACGCATGAAGCGCATCAACCGCACGCTGGCGCTGCTGCCGGATTCGGCGCTGGCAGACACCACCTTGCGGCCGCTGGAAGCGCTGGTGATCTCGCCGTCGCAGCGGCTGGACGACATCGCGGCGCGCCACTTGTCGGCGTTGCCGGCACCCGTGCGCGCGTTGCTGCGCGGCGTGGGTGTGGGCGGGCAGGGTGAGCAGGCGCGCGGCTCTGCGCTGGCCAGCTACCTGCTTTTTGAAGCGCCGTTCACACGCGAACTGATGGCGCTGGGCGAAGCCGACACACAGGCGCGCAAGGACGAGGTGCTGCGTTTCTTCCGCTGGGATGAAGCAGCGCCAGGGCGACGGCGCAGTGATGCGGCCGGCCCCGACGTGCTGTTGCCTTGATGGGTGCCGTTCGAGCACCCTCTCATGCACCGATCAAGCGCCGGCCTTCTCGGCCTTCTCAGCCTTCTTGGCGGCCTTGGCCTTCGGTGCCTTCTCGGCCTTGACCGTTTTCGCGGGAACCGTGGCCGTGCCGTTGTAGGCCGCACCGGACACCGTCAGCCCGGCTTGCGAAAAGCGCGCCGCGTTGCCGGGGCCGACGCCGCTGACGCGGTCCACCAGGTCGTCCCAGTTCTTGAAGCTGCTGGTCTGGCGCGCTTTCATGATCTTGGCCGACAGGCCGGGACCGATGCCCTTGACGGTTTCCAGTTCGGCCTGGCTGGCTTGGTTGATATCGACGGCGGCGAAGGCATTGAGGGCGAAGACGGCCAGCAGCAGAGCGAGAAAATTGCGAATCATGGTGTGACTCCTTGAAGGGGTTGAAGGTGCTTTGCAGGCCCGCCGTGGGTGCTGTGTGAGAGCTGTGTGGATTGCACGTCTCGGTGGGCTGGGATGAATTCTGCAAAGCGCACCCCGCGCCGTCTTTCCCCCGGCAAGGTGCCTGGCGGGTGCCCCCTTCGGCATCCCCCGTGTGGGGGTCAACCGCCGCTGGGACTCCGCACGGCCGCCAGCACGTCGTCTGGCGTCACTGCGGCCATGCAGGCGCAATCCAGGTTCGAGCAGGCCCGGCGGCACTGTGCGGGTTGCGCTGTCTGCAGCGCGGTCACTCGCGGTCCGATGGGCCGCCAGCGCAGCGCGCCGATGGGCACCCTCGGCGGAAAGATGCCCACTGCATGCACGCCGCTGGCGCCGGCCAAGTGCAGCGGCCCGGTGCCGCTGGCGACCAGGCAGTCCGCCTGGGCGATCAGGTCCATGAATTCGGCCAGCGAGTGCCGTCCGACCAGGTCTTCCACGCCAGGCGGCAGGTCGGCCAGCAAAGCTGCCAGCGGTGCGCGCTCTGCAGGCGCGCCGGTGATCGCCACGGCGTTGCCTTGTTCGCGCAGCAACCGCACCAACTCGGCCACGTGTTGCAGCGGCCACTGGCGCCCGTTGCCGTTGGAGCCTGGATGCAGCAGCACGCGCAGAGGCTGGGGATGCTCGGGTGCATGCGGCGCTTTGGTGTGCACCAGCCAGCCGTCCTGCCGCAGCCAATCGTCCCATCCCGGCGGGGCCAGCGCGGGTCCGAAGACGGCGCCGAAGAAGCGCCACGCCAGCGCGCTTTCGTGCTCCTGCATGCGCCGCTTGGAGAACGCCACCCAGCGGTTGCAGCGCAGCCAGTGCGCGCTGCGCAGCAGGTTGCCCACGCGCACGGGGATGCCCCAGTCGGCGCAGGCGCGCAGCAGTGCGCGCGTGGACTGCAGGTGGAACACGGCGTCGGGCGCCGGCTCGCCCGCTGCGACAGCGCGCAGGACATCGTCGGGTGACCACGTGCGGTCCACCCAGGGGCAACGTTCGGTCAACGCGCGTGCGTAGTCGCGCACCACCATCTCCACGCGCAGGTCGGGGTGCTGCGTCTTCAGCCAGCGCAGGGCAGGGAACACCATCAGCACGTCGCCGAGGTTGTCGATGCGGCTGACGAGGATGCGGCGTGGCAGGTGGGGCATGAGATGGCCTCTCTTGCGCTCAGCCAGCCGCCAGCAGTTGCCTGGCCAGTGCCAGGGTCTCGTCGGCAGTCGGCCAGACGGTCTGCCCTAGGTGCGGCGGCCTGTGCAGCACCGTCACCGTGCGACCCCAAGGCGCCCAGCGGGCCGGGTCGGTCGGCCCCAGCAGGCTGATGAGCGGGCGGCCGAGCGCGGCTGCCACGTGGCCCGGGCCGGTGTCATTGGCCACCACCAGCGCGGCGCGTTGCAGCAGCGCGCTGTACACAGCCAGGTTGCTGCCGTCGATCATGCGGGCTTGCGGGTACAGCGCGCGGGCCGCAGCGTGTTCGCCCGGGCCGGGGTAGACCACCAGCGGCAGGCCGAGCTCGCGCTCGGCACGCCGCGTGAAGTCCTGGAAGCCAGGCCACTTCTTGTCGGCCTTGTCGGCTGTGGCCGCCTTGCCGCCGGCGAAGGGGCAGGTCATGACGAAGCGGCCTGCCACGCCGGCAGCGGTCAGCAGCCGCGCGGCCTCGGCCACTTGCGCCGGCTGCACGCGGAAGCCGATGTCGCGCGGCGCCGGGCCGCTGTGGCGCACGAAGCGGCAGGCGATGTCCCAGTAGCGTTCCAGTTCGTGGCCCTCGGTGGCCCAGGGCTCGGCGCGCGCCAGCAGCAGCGCACGGCCTTCCTTGGCCACGCCCACGGCGTTCAGGCCGGCGAGTTTCATTTCCAGCGCGGCGGAAAACGACACCGGCAGCAGGAAGGCGTTTTCGCGGCGTGTGAAGCCTGCATCCAGCGCGCTCAGGTCGCGACGCAACTGGCGCAGTTGCGCCACCTTCGCGCGCAGGCCGGCAGGCTGCACGTGCACGGGCCAGCCGTAGCCGGCCAGCAGCGAAGGTGCCCACTTGCCGCGGGCCACCAGGTGCAACTGGTAGCCCTGCGCCTGCAGCAGATCCAGGCCCGGCAGCCCCAGGATGACATCGCCGACCCAGTTGCGCACGCGCACGATGAGTGGCTTGGGCGCGGTCACGCGGGGCCTTTCAGCAACTGGTCCACGGCGTCCGCCAGGTCGCGCGCTGCCTGGCCCGCACCCACCTGGATGCAGCGCGCCACGCCAGCGGCGCGGCCGGCCTGGACATCGCTCGCCTTGTCGCCGAACAGCACCGACCGCGCCGGGTCCAGGCCATGTTCGCGCAAGGCCTGCAGGATCATCCCCGGCCGTGGCTTGCGGCAGTCGCAGTCCTGCCGGTAAGGGCCAACGACGCCATCGGGGTGGTGCGGGCAAGCGTAGACCTCTGTCAGCATCACGCCATGGGCGCTGAGTTCTTGCTGCATGTGGGCATGCAGCGCCTCCACGTCGGCCAGCGTGTACAGGCCGCGCGCCACGCCCGACTGGTTGGTCACCACCACCAAGGCATAACCCGCCTGCTGCAGGCGCTGCAGCGCGTCCAGGACGCCGGGCAACCAATGGAAGTCTTCGCGGCGGACGACATAGCCCAGGTCGTCGTTGAGCACGCCGTCGCGATCCAGGAAAGCGGCAGGGCGCAGCGTCACTTGGACTTCGGACCTTTCGTGATGCGCTGCACCAGCGCCGTGGTGGAGTAGCCGTCCACGAACGGCAAGGCCAGCGCGCGGCCGCCCCAGCTGCGCACCAGCGCGGTTTCAGGAAGCCGTTCCACGTCGTAGTCGCCGCCCTTGACATAGAGGTCGGGCCGCACCTGGGCCATCAGGGCCACTGGCGTGGGCTCGTCGAACATCAAAACTGCATCCACCGCTTCCAGCGCGCCCAGCACGCAGGCGCGGTCCAGCTCGCGGTTGAGCGGCCGGTCCGGGCCCTTGCCGAGGCCGCGCGCCGACACGTCGCTGTTCAGCCCCAGCACCAGGCTGGCGCCTAGCGCGCGTGCGGCCACCAGGTAGCTGATGTGGCCGCGGTGCAGGATGTCGAAGACGCCGTTGGTGAAGACCATCGGCCGCGGCAACCGCGCCAGCGCCGCAGCGTCGTCGCGCTGCAGCAGCTTGCGCAGCAGGTCGTCGCCGGTCATGGCCCAGTGCCGCTCACGTTGACAGTTCGGCATGGCTCACCGCCGCCGTGCCGAAACGCGACACCACGATGCCGGCGGCGCGGTTGGCAAAGGGCGCAGCGTCGCGCAGCGGCATGCCGGCAGCCATCAGCGCGGCCAGCGTGGCGATGACGGTGTCACCGGCGCCGGTGACGTCGAAGACTTCGCGCGCTTCGGTGGGCAGCCGCAGTTGGCCGCTGCCGTCGAAAAGGCTGATGCCTTCTTCGGACCGCGTCACCAAGAGCCCGGCCACACCCAGGCGCCGGCGCAGCGCCTGGCTGCGCTCGGCCAGGTCGGCTTCGTCGGTCCACGTCCCCACCACCTGCGCCAGTTCACTGCGATTGGGGGTGATGGCGGTCGCACCTGCATAACGGCTGAAGTCGATGCCCTTGGGATCCACCAGCACCGCCTTGCCGGCGGCGCGGGCCTGTTCGATCATCTGGCCGACATGGGTCAGGCCGCCCTTGCCGTAGTCGGACAGCAGCACCAGGTCATGCTGGGGCAGCAGCCGCTCGTAGTCGGCCAGCATGAGCTGCAGCACTTCGTGGTCGGGCTTGTTCTCGAAGTCAATGCGCAGCAGCTGCTGGGCGCGGCCGATGACCCGCAGCTTGACCACCGTCTGCAACTGCACGTCGGTGCCCAGCACTGCGGCCACGCCCTGTTGGCGCAGCAGTTCGCGCAGGCTGCGGCCGGCGTCGTCGTCACCCACCACGCTCAGCAGCGTGCAGGCCGCGCCCAGTGCCTTGACGTTCATCGCAACGTTGGCCGCACCGCCCAGGCGACTCTCTTCGCGCGACACGCGCACCACCGGCACCGGCGCTTCTGGCGAGATGCGCTCGACGCTGCCGAACCAATAACGGTCGAGCATGGCGTCGCCCACCACCAGCACGCGGGCCTGAGCCAACCGGTCGGGGCTGGGCAGGGTGACCTGCATGCCGGTCATGCCAGGCCCAGGGCCTGTTCGATCTGGCCGCACCAGCAGTGACCGACGAAGATGTGGGCTTCCTGGATGCGTGCGGTGGTGGGGCTCTGGATGACGAGCATGTCGTCGCACAGCGCCGCCAGCTTGCCGCCGTCGCGGCCGAGCAGCCCGATCGTGGCCACGCCACCGTCCCTGGCGGCCTGCGCTGCGCGCAGCAGGTTGGCGGAGTTGCCCGAGGTGGAGATCAACACCAGGGCATCACCGGCACGGCCCAGCGCACGCACCTGGCGTTCGAAGATGGCGTCGAAGCCGTAGTCGTTGCCGATGCAGGTGAGCGCGGAACTGTCGGTGGACAGTGCCAGGCCGGCCAGCGGGCGGCGGTCATCGACGAGGCGGCCCGTGAGCTCCGCGGCCAGATGCTGGCTGTCGGCGGCTGAGCCGCCATTGCCGCAGAACATGATCTTGCCGCCGCCGCGCAGCACCTCCGCCAGGCGCCCGGCGATGCGTTCCGACGTGGACTGCAGCAGGTGCAACTGTGCAAACAGGGTTTGGTGTTCGGCGAGCGCGGTGCTGAAGTGGTCTTGGGGCATCGAATAGTGGTGACGTTGATACTGACGAATAATCAACCGATTCTGCCATTGCACCCCTGCAGCGCGGCCTTGGCGGCGCCTGCCGCCGCAGCCACCAAGCCCGATGACAAACCCCCCTCTTCCCCACGCCGACGAGCTGGCCGCACTCCAGGACAGTCTGCTGGCCTGGCCGCGCTGGCCGCACAGCCAGCCGCCACCGCGCGCCGAAGGCCTGTGGACCTGGGTCCAGGCCAACCACCGCAACAACAGCCTGTTGTGGGCTGAAGAGGATCTGGCGCGACGCACGACCGTGGGCGACGCCGAGATCGCCGCCAACAAGCGCGCGATCGACGGCTACAACCAGGCCCGCAACGACGCCACCGAAAGGGTGGACGAACTGCTTCTGCTGGCCCTGGGCGTGGTCGATGAGGCGTCGGCCCGCAGCGACGCCGCGCTGGCCCCTGCGCCGGCCGGTGCGCGCCTGAACAGCGAAACCGCGGGCAGCATGATCGACCGCCTGTCGATCATGTCGCTGAAGTTGAAGGCCATGCAGGCACAGACTGAACGCACCGACGTGCATGAAGCGCACCGCGCCGCCAGCCGTGTGAAGCTGGCGCGGCTGCAGCAGCAGCGCAGCGACCTGGGCGGCTGCCTGGACGCGTTGCTGGCAGAAACGGCCGCCGGCAAGGCCTTTTTCAAGGTATATCGGCAGTTCAAGATGTACAACGATCCGCAGCTGAATCCGCAGCTCGTCAGAGAACGCCAGAAGCCTTGAATTCCCCCCGCGTCCTGATCGTCAAGACTTCGTCGATGGGCGACGTCGTGCACGCCTTGCCCGTGGTCAACGACATCCATGCGCACTACCCGGGCGCGGTGATCGACTGGCTGGTGGAAGCGCCCTTTGCGGCCATCCCGCAGATGCACCCGGGCGTGCGCCGCGTGCTGCCGCTGTCCTGGCGCAAGTGGCGCGGCCAACTTTTGAGCGGCGACACCTGGCGCGCCATGCGCGAAATGCGGGCCACCCTGCGCAGCGAAGCCTACGACGTGGTGCTGGACCTGCAGGGCCTGCTGAAGAGCGCCGTGTGGGCTCGTCAGGCCGGCGCGCCGGTGGCCGGCTATGACAAGCGCAGCATCCGTGAACCCGCAGCCACCTGGCTGTACCAGCGCACTGCAGCCGTGGCGCTGGATCAGCATGCCGTGCCGCGCTGCCGCGCCCTGGCAGCCGCGCACCTGAACTACGCCATGCCGACCATCGCCGCCGACTTCGGTCTGCGTGCAGCGGCGCCTGTCTGGAAGCCGCGCTGGCCGTCGTATGGGCTCCTCATTCCCAACGCCAGCCGGCAGGAAAAGTTCTGGCCCGAACGGCACTGGGTGTCGGTGGGCAACCGCATGCTGGAACTGGGGCTGACGCCGGTGGTCAGCTGGGGCAGGCCCGAAGAACAGACGCTGGCCGAGCGCATCGCCGCCAGCTGCGAAGGCGACGTGCCGCCGTTCCTGAAGGTGGGCGAGATGGCCTCGGTGCTGGCCGGGGCCCAGCAGGTGGTGGGGCTGGACACCGGCTTCACCCATCTGGCTGCCGCCTTAGGCCGCCCGACGCTGGGCATCTACTGCGACCACGAACCGGGCCTGGCCGGCATCACGGGCCCGGGCCGCGTCGCCAGCATCGGCGGCAAGGGGCAGGTGCCCACACGGGCGGAAGTGCTGGCGCTGTTTGAGCAGCAGCTGGGGCGCTGAGGGCCGGGGTTACAGCGCGTCGATGCGCTGCGGGGGATAGCTGTCCCAGCTGAGACAACCCGGGCACTGCCAGAAGTAGTGCTGAGCCTCGAAGCCGCAGGCCGCGCATCGGTAGCGCTGCAGCGGCCTTGCGGCGCGCGCGACGGCGTCCCGCAGCGCAGCTCGGGCTTCGTCGGTCCAGTCTTCGGGGGCCACTGAAAACAGCAGCTGGGCCGCCGACAGCGTGGGGTGCGCTTTCAGGTGCGCCAGCAGCCGCGGCAGGCGGTCGGCCGGGGCCGAGCCGTCCACCAGTTGCAGGGCCTGCAGCAGTTCTATCGCCGGCATGTCCTGCAATGCAGCTTCCAGCGCCTGCTGCGCCTTGCTGGCCTGGCCGCAGGCCACCGCAGACCCGGCATAGTCGGGCGCCACCAGCAGAAAGGCCGCCGGCTGCTGGGCGCGCAGCACGTCCCAGGCCTGCAAGGCGCCGGCGTGGTCGCCCAGGCGGCGCAGACGCTGACCGGCCAACACCTGCGGGCGCGGCGACTGCGGCGCGGCCTGGCGGGCGCGCTCCAGCGCGGCTTCGGCCTGTGCGGTGTCGCCCCTGGCATCGGCCTGCTCGGACAGCTCGCATTCGTAGTGCGCGATGCGCGCGGCGAAGGAACCGGCGCCCTGCGCTTCCAGCCGCCGCGCCACGTCAGCGGCTTGCGGCCAGTCGCGCGAGCGTTCATACAGCGACAGCAGCGCCAACTGCGCTTCGCCGTCGAAGGATGTGCCTTGCAGCGCCCGCCAGGCCGCTTCGGCACGGTCAAAGAGCCCGGCCTTCATGTAGTCCTGCGCCAGCGCCAACTGGGCGCGGTTGCGCTCGCCCGCCTTGAGGTCGGCGCGCTCCAGCAGGTGCTGGTGCACACGCACGGCGCGCTCGAATTCGCCGCGGCGGCGGAAAAGGTTGCCGAGGGCAAAGTGCAGTTCGGTGGTGTCGGGGTCGTCCTGCACCGCGCGGATGAAGGCGTCGATGGCTTCATCCTGCTGTTCATTCAGCAGCAGGTTCAGGCCCTTGAAGTAGGCGCGTGGCGAGTCGTCGCGCTGGCGCTTGAGCTGGCGCAGGTCCAGCCGGGACGCCATCCAGCCCAGCGCAAACACCACGGGCAGGCCGATCAGCAGCCACTGCAGGTCAAATTCCATGCGCGGCTGTGTTTATGGGCTTCAAGGCCCGACGCGGGGCGGGTGCTCGGTGCTGAATTCCGACGGCAGCACGGACGTGGGCGGCGCCGTCACTGGCAGCGGTGCAGCCAAGGGCGCCAGGCGGCGCGTCAGGCGCCAGCGCCGCCACAGGTCGGGCAGCATGGCCAGCACCCCCACCGCGCAGCCGGCGGTAAAAGCAGCCAGCACGACGATGACCATCGGCGCCTGCCACTGCACGCCAAAGAACCAGCGCACGCTGGCCGTCTGCTGGTTGTTCAGCGCAAAGGCAAACAGCGTGAAGAAGATGAAGGCCCGAAGCAGCCAGGAGATGAGGCGCATGCAGCTTTGATTTTAGGGTCGGGCTGCCGGCCAGGTCCGCACTGTGGCGGCGGCGCTTCAGTACTCGGCGGGTGGCGCTGAAGCCTGGGCGTCCACGGCTTCGCGCAGCGCCTTGCCGGGCTTGAAGTGGGGGACCAGCTTTTCAGGAATCGTGACCTGCTCGCCGCTGCGCGGGTTGCGGCCCACACGGGGCGGGCGGCGGTTGATGCTGAAGCTGCCGAAGCCGCGAATTTCGATGCGGTGGCCACGCGCCAGTGCGTCGGACATGGCGTCGAGGATGGTCTTGACGGCGAACTCGGTGTCGCGCTGCGTGAGCTGCGAGAAGCGTTCGGCCAGGCGGGTGACAAGGTCGGAGCGGGTCATCGGGGATCGGCTCGGTACAGCAAGACCAGGGGTGAAAGACAGAGAAACCCCGCCAGGCCCGAAGCGGGCCCGGCGGAGCGGGGCAACTTATTCGTTGCTCTTGTCGAGCTTGGCGCGCAGCAAAGCGCCCAGGCTCGTGGTGCCGGCGTTTTCACGCTCATTGCTTTGCGTCAGCTTCTGCATGGCTTGCTGCTCGTCGGCGCTGTCCTTGGCCTTGATGGACAACTGGATCGAACGCATCTTGCGGTCGACGTTGATCACCATGACGTTGACGTCGTCGCCTTCCTTCAGCAGGTTGCGCGCGTCTTCCACGCGGTCGCGGCTGAGTTCAGAGGCCCGCAGGTAGCCGGTGACGTCTTCGTTGAGCTGAATCTCGGCGCCGCGCGGGTCCACGCTCTTGACCTTGCCATTGACGATCGCACCCTTGTCGTTGAGCGTGGTGAAGCTCGTGAACGGGTCCACGTCCAGTTGCTTGATGCCCAGGCTGATGCGTTCGCGTTCCACGTCCACGGCCAGCACCAGGGCTTCAACTTCCTGGCCTTTCTTGAAGTTGCGCACCGCTGTTTCGCCTGGCTCGTGCCAGGACAGGTCGGACAGGTGCACCAGGCCGTCGATGCCAGCCGTGAGGCCGATGAAGACGCCGAAGTCGGTGATGCTCTTGACGGGGCCCTTGACGCGGTCGCCGCGCTTGACGCTGCTGCTGAACTCTTCCCAGGGGTTGGCCTTGCACTGCTTCATGCCAAGGCTGATGCGGCGCTTGTCTTCGTCGATTTCCAGGACCATGACTTCGACTTCTTCGCCCAGGGTGACGACCTTGGCGGGAGCGACGTTCTTGTTGGTCCAGTCCATCTCGGACACGTGCACCAGGCCTTCGATGCCGGGTTCGATTTCCACGAACGCACCGTAGTCGGCGATGTTGGTGATCTTGCCGAAGAGGCGCGTGCTGTTGGGGTAGCGGCGCGACACGCCGTGCCACGGGTCGTCGCCCAGTTGCTTGAGTCCAAGACTCACGCGGTTCTTTTCGGCGTCGAACTTCAGGACCTTGGCGGTCAGTTCCTGGCCGACAGTGACCACTTCGCTTGGGTGACGGACACGGCGCCAGGCCATGTCGGTGATGTGCAGCAGGCCGTCGATGCCGCCGAGGTCCACGAAGGCACCGTATTCGGTGATGTTCTTGACCACGCCGTGCACGATGGCACCTTCGGACAGGGTCTCGAGCAGCTTGGCGCGTTCTTCGCCCATCGACGCTTCGACGACAGCGCGGCGTGACAACACGACGTTGTTGCGCTTGCGGTCGAGCTTGATGACCTTGAACTCCATCGTCTTGCCCTCGTAGGGCGTCATGTCCTTGACCGGGCGCGTGTCCAGCAAGCTGCCAGGCAGGAAGGCGCGGATGCCATTGACGAGGACCGTCAGGCCGCCCTTGACCTTGCCGCTGACCGTGCCGGTGACGAATTCGCCACTTTCCAGCGCGTTCTCAAGCGACATCCACGACGCCAGGCGCTTGGCCTTGTCGCGGCTGAGGATGGTGTCGCCGTAGCCGTTTTCGACCGCGTCGATGGCAACGGAGACAAAGTCACCGACCTGGACTTCAAGCTCGCCCTGGTCGTTCTTGAATTCTTCAATGGCCACATAGCTTTCGCTCTTGAGGCCGGCGTTCACCACGACGTGGTTGAACTCGATGCGCACGACTTCGGCGGAGATGACCTCGCCGACGCGCATGTCGTTGCTCTTGAGGCTTTCCTCGAACAGAGCGGCAAAAGAACCGTTGCCACCTGAAGAGGTGACGGTAGTAGTGACAGTCATGGATTTCCTGGCTTGCCCGGGCAGTGAAAAGCAGAGCGGGCGGTGCTTGCAGCGGGTGCCGCGGGTTGGGGTTGAAAACCTGCGCAGGCCTGTCTAGACAACCCGGCCAGAAGGCCATGGTTTAGAAGGACGAAGCGTGTGCGCAAGGGCTGTTTTTGACACGGGTTCTTGCAGCTCTGCAAGGCGCCGTTACGGCAACGCCTTGAAGGGCCCGCGCTGTTGCCACCAAGCCAGAACCTGTTGCACCGAGTCTTCGATGCTGAGCTCTGAATTGTCCAGAAGCAACGCGTCTTGGGCCGGCTTTGCAGGCGAAACGGGGCGGTTGCGGTCCCGCGCGTCGCGCGCTTCAAGGTCAGCGGCAAGGTCGGCGATATTAGCGGGAATTCCTTTTGAAATCAACTGCTTATATCGCCTCTCGGCGCGTTGTTGGGCGCTCGCGGTGAGGAAGATCTTGAGCGCCGCGTCGGGAAACACCACGCTGCCCATGTCGCGGCCGTCCGCCACCAGCCCGGGCGCCCGGCGAAAGGCCACCTGCAGGCCGTGCAGCGCCCGGCGCACGGCGGGCAGGGCCGACACGCGCGACGCCAGCAGGCCAGAGCTTTCCAGCCGCAATTCATCGGTGATGTCGCGCCCGTCGATCCAGGTGCGACCGGCTTCTTCGCCGTGGCCGAAGCGCAGCGGCAGCGTGGCCGCGAGCCTGGCGACCGCGGCTTCGTCGTCCGGCGCGATGCCAGCGGCCTGCGCTGCCAGGCCCGTGGCACGGTACAGCGCACCAGAGTCCAGCAGCTCGAAGCCCAGTGCGCTCGCCACCTCGGCCGCCAGCGTGCCCTTGCCAGACGCGGTGGGGCCGTCGATGGTGATGACGGGCACGTCGGCCAGGTTGGCCGTGACGACGCCGAAAAAGGCGTCGAAGTAGTCGGGGAAGGTCTTGGCCACGCAATGCGGGTCAAGAATGCGCACCGGCACCGCGCCCCCCGCCAGCGGGTTGAAGGCGGCGAGCGACAGGCACATCGCTATGCGGTGGTCGTCGTAGGTGTGGATCGCCGCCACGTGCCACTGCCGGAGTGGGGTGACGACGATGAAGTCGGCGCCTTCTTCAACCTGGGCCCCCAGCTTGCGCAACTCGGTGGCCATGGCGGCGATGCGGTCGGTTTCCTTGACGCGCCAGCTGGCAATGCCGCTCAGGCGCGTGGGTGAATCGGCGTACAGCGCCATCACGGCCAGCGTCATCGCCGCGTCGGGGATGTGGTTGCAGTCCAGGGTGATGCCGGCCAGCGGCCAGCGCCCGCGGTGCACTTCCAGCCACCCGGGGCCGCTCTTGACCTGCGCGCCCATCGTGGTGGCGGCGTCGATGAAGCGGATGTCGCCCTGGATCGAATCGCTGCCCACGCCTTCGATGCGCAGCGGCGCGCCGCCATGCGCGGCGATGGCGCCCATGGCGATGAAGTACGACGCCGACGACGCATCGCCTTCAACGTGCAGCGTTCCCGGTGATCGGTAGGCGCTTCCTTCGGGGATGGTGAAGCGCTGCCAGCCCACGCGCTGCACCGCGATGCCAAAGCGCGCCAGCATATTCAGCGTGATGTCGATGTAGGGCTTGGAGATCAGTTCCCCCTCGACCTCGATCACCACCTCGGCCTGGGCCGCCGCCAGCGGCAGCGCCAGCAGCAGGGCGGTCAGGAACTGGCTGGACACGTCACCGCGCACGCGGATCGGTTGCGCGGTGTCGATGCGGCCACCGGCCTGGCCGCTGATGCGCAGTGGCGGGTAGCCTGGCTGGCCCAGGTCCTCAATGGCGCAGCCCAGCGGGCGCAGCGCGTCCACCAGGTCGCCAATGGGTCTTTCGTGCATGCGGGGCACGCCGCGCAGGTCGAAACGGCCGCCCTGCCGCGTGGCCAGCACCGCCAGCGTGGCCACCAGCGGGCGCATCGCGGTGCCGGCGTTGCCCAGGAACAGCTCGGCTTCGTGCACGATGAGGCGGCCGCCCAGGCCGGTGATGTGCAGCACCGGCCCGTCCTGGCACAAGCCGCAGCCCAGTTGAGACAGGGCCTTGAGCATGACGCGGGTGTCGTCGCTGTCCAGCAGGTCATGCACGGCGGTGGTGCCTGCGGCAAGGCCCGCCAGCAGCAGCACGCGGTTGGAGATGCTCTTGGACCCTGGCAGGCGCACGGTGCCCGAAGCACCGGTCAGCGGCGGCAGGTCAAGGTGGGGAATGGCGTTCATAAAGGGGGCAGGGGACGGCCGGGCCGCCTGGCACTTCAGGTCTTGGTGGTTCCGCCGCCACCGGCATTGCCGGAACTGCCGAGATGGCCGGCATTGCCGGCATTGCCGCCGTTGCCCGCCTGGCGCGGCGCACCCATCTGCCAGACGGCGCGGCCTTCGGCGGGGCTGCGGATCAGGCCTTCAAGGGCGTCGGCATTGCCTTCGCGCATCACGTGTTCAAGCGCGTCCAGCGCCTGGCGAAAGCGCTGTGACTGCTTCAGCACCTCTTCACGGTTGGCAACCAGGATGTCACGCCAGGTTTCGGGGTTGCTGGCCGCGATGCGCGTGAAGTCGCGAAAGCCTGGGCCCGCCAGCGACAGGAAGTCTTTGCCCGCAGGCTGGTTGACGACGGCGCTGAAGTACGCAAATGCCAGCAGATGGGGCAGGTGGCTGACGGCGGCGAACGCGGCGTCGTGGTTCTCGGGCGTCATGCGCAACACCTGTGCGCCGATGGCCGACCAGACGTCCGTGGCCTTCTGCACCAGTTCAGGCGACGTTTGCGGCAAGGGCGTGATGATGACTTGCCGCCCGCTGTAGAGCGCGGCGTCGGCATGCTGGATGCCCGAGACTTCCTTGCCGGTGATGGGGTGCGCCGGCACGAAGGAAGCGATGCGCTCGCGCAGCACGCGCCTGGCGGCGTCCACCACATCGCGCTTGGTGCTGCCCACGTCCATGAACAGCACACCCGGCTCCACCAGATGCCGGATGGCCTTGAACGTGGTCTCGGTGGCCGCCACTGGCACGGCGATGACGACGATGTCCGAGCCCGACACGGCCAACAGCGCCGATTCGGCGGCGACGTCGATGACACCCATCTTCCTGGCGCGTTCGGTGGTCGATGGCGACTTGCTGTAGCCGACCACTCGCTTGACGAGCCCGGCGCGTTTGAGTGCCAGCGCGAAGCTGCCCCCCATCAAACCACATCCGATGACGCCGAGTTGGGTGAACATCAGTGCACGTCTATGGGGTAGGTGCCCAGGACTTTGAAAAATGCGCAGACGCTGCGCAGTTCCTTCAGCGCCAGCGCCACGTGCGGCTCGTCCGGATGGCCTTCGATGTCGATGTAGAAGTAGTACTCCCACTGGCCGGACCGCGCCGGGCGCGACTCGAAGCGGCTCATCGACACGCCGTGTGTCTTCAGCGGCACCAGCATGTCGTGCAGAGCCCCGGGCCGGTTGGTGACGGAGACGACCAGGCTCGTGCAGTCGTGCCCCGACGCCTTGGGCGCGGGGTGCCGTTGCGGGTGCGTGACGACCGCAAAGCGGGTGCGGTTGTGGGCGTCGTCCTGCACCGCGGGCGCCACCACGTGCAGGCCAAATTCGCTGGCCGCGCGCGCGCTTGCAATTGCGGCCACCGTGCCATCCAGCGCCGCCAGCCGCGCGCCTTCAGCGTTGCTGGACACCGGCCGCCGCTCGGCCTGCGGCAGGTGCGTCGACAGCCAGGCGTTGCATTGCGCCAGCGCCTGCGGGTGGGCCAGCACGGCAGTCACGCCGTCCAGCGCCGCAGTGCGCCGCAGCAGGTTGTGGCGCACGAACAGGCTGGTCTCGCCGATGATGAAGAGCGGCGTGTGCAGAAAGAGGTCCAGCGACCGAGTGACCACGCCTTCGGTGGAGTTTTCCACCGGCACCACGCCAAAGTCGGCGGCACCTGTGGCGGTGACGTGGAAGACCTCGTCGAAGTTGGCACACGGCACCCGCAGGATCGACGAGCCGAAGAACCCGAGCGCTGCTTCTTCGCTGAAGGTGCCCGCTGGCCCGAGGTAGGCCACGCGCGTGGGTGTTTCGAGTGCGCGGCAGGCGGACATGATCTCGCGCCAGATGGGCGCTACGCTTGGCGTTTGCAGCGGGCCGGCGTTGAGACCTTTGAGGCCGTCGATCACCTGCGCTTCGCGCTCGGGCCTGAACACCGCCGAGCCTTCGTGTTTCTTCAGCTCGCCCACTTCAAGCGCCAGCGCGGCGCGGCGGTTCAGCAGCGCCAGCATCTCGCGGTCCACCGCGTCGATGCGCTCACGCAGCACCAGCAGCTGCGGGTTGGCGGGGTTGGCAGCTGCCGGGTCGCTCATGCGCTCACTTCTTCGCCGGGGCCGCTGGCGCGCTCGCGGGCTGCGCGGGGAGACCCAGGCGCTTGGCCACGGTCTGCTGCATGGCGCGAACCTTGGGTTCGATGTCGGCCTTGGTTTCGCCGACGAGCTTTTCGGTCAGCGCCTTCTGCATCTCACCGGCCATGCCCTGGAACTTGCGGATCACGGGGGATTCCAGCATCGCAATCACCTGGCGCAACTCGTCTTCGCTGAAGCGCTCTTCCAGCAGCGGGCCGATGGTGCCCGGCGCCAGTTTGGTGGCGCGCGCGCTGACGATCGGCACGGCTTCCTCGGCGTACTTCCGCAAGTCCGCTTCGATGTCACGCGCCACGGCTTCGCGGCGTTCGGCGGGCAGGCGCTGCAGGGCCTGCCCAGCCTGCTGCATGAGCTGCATCGCGGGCTGTTCGGCCAAGCCGCGCGCCATGGCTTCAATGCCCGGCTGTTGCAGCTGCAGGACGCGCTCCACCAGTTCCTTCTTGCCTGCCACGGGCGCCGTTTGCGCGTGTGCTGGCAGACTGAAGGCTGCGGCCACAAAGACCGCGTTGAGCAAGGGCTTGAACATCAATTTCCTTCCGGGCCAGCGTCGCCAGCGGTGTCGTTGTTGTTGACGTTGTCGGCGCCACTACCGCCTTCAGCGTCGTCGCTGTTTTCGGCCGGCGCGTCGTTTTCGACGATGCGTTGCAGGCCCGACAGCTTGGTTCCATTGTCCAGAGAGATCAGCGTCACGCCCTGCGTCGCGCGTCCGAGCTCGCGGATCTCGCTGACACGGGTGCGCACCAGCACGCCCTTGTCGGTGATGAGCATGATCTCGTCAGCCGGGCGCACCAGCGTGGCGGCCACGACGCGGCCGTTGCGGTCGCTCTGCACGATGGCGATCATGCCCTTGCCGCCGCGCAGGTGGCGCGTGTATTCGGTGATCGACGTGCGCTTGCCATAACCGTTTTCGGTGGCCGTCAGCACGCTCTGCGTTTCATCCTCGGCCACCAGCAGCGCGATGACGTTCTGGCCGTCGTCCAGCGTCATGCCCTTGACGCCGCGTGACTGCCGGCCGTGTGCGGTGACGTCGCCTTCGTCAAAGCGCACCGCCTTGCCGCCATCGCTGAACAGCATCACATCGTGTTTGCCGTCGGTGAGTGCAGCGCCGATGAGCCCGTCGCCATCGTCCAGCGTGACGGCGATGATGCCGGCCTTGCGCGGGTTGCTGAAGTCGTCCAGCGGTGTCTTCTTGACGATGCCTTGCGCAGTGGCCATGAAGACGTAGTGGTCGGCCGGGAAGCTGCGGAATTCGCCCGTTAGCGGCAGCACGACCGTGATCTTCTCGCCCGGCTGCAGCGGGAACATGTTGACGATGGGCCTGCCACGCGACGCGCGCGAGCCCTGCGGCACTTCCCAGACCTTGATCCAGTACACGCGCCCACGGTCGCTGAAGCACAGGATCCAGTCGTGCGTGTTGGCGATGAAGAGCTGGTCGATCCAGTCGTCTTCCTTCGTCTGCGTGGCCTGCTTGCCGCGACCACCGCGCTTCTGCGCGCGGTACTCCGTCAGCGGCTGGCTCTTGATGTAGCCGGTGTGGCTGAGCGTGACCACCATGTCGGTGGGCGTGATCAGGTCTTCGGTGCCAAGCTCCAGCGCATTGCGTTCGATCATGCTGCGGCGGGCGCCGAGCTTGCTCTGGCCGAATTCCTGGCGTAGGTCAGCCAGTTCACCACTGATGATGGCGGTGACGCGCTCGGGCTTGGACAGGATGTCCAGCAGGTCAGCAATCTGCGCCATCACCTCGCGGTATTCACCGATGATCTTGTCCTGTTCCAGGCCGGTCAGGCGCTGCAGGCGCATTTGCAGGATTTCTTGCGCCTGGTCGTCGCTCAGGCGGTACAGGCCGTCGGCTTGCAGGCCGTAGCTGGCGGGCAGGCCTTCGGGCCGGTACGCGGCGCGCCCACCGCTCGTGTTTTCTTCGGCGCGCGCGAGCATTTCGCGCACCATCGATGAATCCCAACTCTTGGCCATCAACGCCGCCTTGGCCACGGGTGGCGTCGGGCTGGTCTTGATGGTCTCGATGAATTCGTCGATGTTGGCCAGCGCCACCGCCAGGCCTTCCAGCACGTGGCCACGTTCGCGCGCCTTGCGCAGCTCGAATACCGTGCGCCGCGTGACGACCTCGCGCCGGTGCTCGAGGAAGATGTCGATCAGCATCTTCAGGTTGCACAACTTCGGCTGGCCGTCGATCAGCGCCACCATGTTCATGCCGAAGCTGTCCTGCAGCTGCGTCTGCTTGTACAGGTTGTTCAGCACCACCTCGGGCACTTCTCCGCGCTTGAGCTCGATGACGACACGCATGCCGTCCTTGTCGCTCTCGTCCTGGATGTGGCTGATCCCTTCGAGCTTCTTTTCGTGCACCAGTTCGGCCATGCGCTCGAGCAGCGTCTTCTTGTTGACCTGGTAAGGGATCTCGTCAACGATGATGGCCTGGCGGGCGCCCTTGTCGATGTCCTCGAAGTGGCACTTGGCGCGCATCACCACCTTGCCGCGGCCGGTGCGGTAGCCCTCGCGCACACCGTTCAGGCCATAGATGATGCCGGCGGTGGGAAAGTCCGGCGCCGGGATGATCTCCATCAGTTCGTCGATCGTTGCCTGCGGGTTCTTCAGCATGTGAAGGCAGGCGTCCACGATTTCGTTCAGGTTGTGCGGCGGGATGTTGGTGGCCATGCCCACCGCAATGCCGGTGGAGCCATTGATCAGCAGGTTGGGCAGCCGCGTCGGCAGTACCGTGGGTTCGCGTTCAGACCCGTCATAGTTGGGCGCGAAATCGACTGTGTCCTTGTCGATGTCCTCGAGCATTTCGTGCGCGATCTTGGACAGGCGGATTTCGGTGTAGCGCATGGCCGCCGCGTTGTCGCCATCGACGCTGCCGAAGTTGCCCTGGCCGTCCACCAGCATATGGCGCAGGCTGAAGTCTTGCGCCATGCGCACGATGGTGTCGTACACCGCGGTGTCACCGTGCGGGTGGTACTTGCCGATGACGTCGCCAACGATGCGCGCGCTCTTCTTGTAGGGCCGGTTCCAGTGGTTCGACAGTTCATGCATGGCGAACAACACGCGCCGGTGCACAGGCTTCAAGCCGTCTCTGGCGTCGGGCAACGCACGGCCCACGATCACGCTCATCGCGTAGTCGAGGTACGACCGGCGCATTTCCTCTTCAAGACTGGTGGGGAGTGTTTCCTTGGCGAAGGAGCTCATGCGGTGGGGGAGTTGAAGAGGGCCGCATGGAGAGGGAACAGCGGCGAATCGGGCGCGATTCTACGGGGGGCGCGGCTGTCGCGGATGCGCAACAGCGCAGAGGGCCAAGCCTTGCCCAGGGCCCAAAATGCAGTCCATCCGACGCCCTATGGCACAATGATCCGTCGGTGGTAGATGCCTACGGCTGTGGGCATTTGCTCTTGAAATTCGACGAATTTCCCGCTTGTTGTTCCAGTTGTCATTTTGGACGTTTCGCAGCCAGTCTGCGGCTATCCTCGAGAGGAGAATCATGAAGAAATTGAACAAGGTTGCGGTGCTCTTTGCATCAGCTGCCCTCGCCGCCCCGATCGTTGCATTCGCGCAAGCGAAGTCCATCGACAACTGGCGTGCTACCGACGGTACCGTTTGGAAGAACGGCACCAATGAACTCTGCTGGCGCGATACCGGCTGGACGCCGGCAACGGCCGCTGCCGAGTGCGACGGCGCCATCAAGCCGCCGCCGCCCGCTCCGCCGCCGGCGCCGAAGGTTGCTCCCCCGCCCCCGCCCCCCCCAGTTGTCGCGCCTGCCCCCGTTGTTAGGCCTGTGACGCCGGTGGTTCCGCCGCCCCCTCCCGCCCCGGTGAGCGAGAAGGTCACCTTCGCAGCCGACGCGTTCTTTGACACGGGCAAGTCCGTGCTGAAGCCCGACGCACAAGCCAAGCTGGCTGACCTGGTGGACAAGACCAAGGGCGTGAACCTGGAAGTCATCATCGCCGTCGGTCACACCGACACGGTGGGCAGCGCTGCGTACAACCAGAAGCTGTCGATCGCCCGTGCTGAAGCGGTGAAGAAGTTCCTCACCGGCAAGGGCATCGAAACCAACCGCGTCTATACCGAAGGCAAGGGCTTCTCGCAGCCTGTGGCCGACAACAAGACCGCCGAAGGCCGCGCCAAGAACCGCCGCGTCGAAGTTGAAGTGGTCGGTACGCGCACCCGCAGGTAATGCGCCTTTGAAGCAGGCGGCTTGACCCTCAGTCCGGCCCTTGCCTCCAGAAAACCCCGCCTTGGCGGGGTTTTTTTCATTGAACGACTACGATCGGGCGATGCAAAACGTCGACGCCCAAGAACTTGCCAAGTTCAGTGAATTGGCCCACCGCTGGTGGGACCCGGAAAGCGAATTCCGGCCCCTGCACCAGATCAACCCGCTGCGCCTGCAGTGGATCGACGAACTCGCCAGCCTGCAGGGCAAGACAGTGTTGGACGTCGGCTGCGGCGGTGGCATCCTCACCGAGTCCATGGCCCGCCGCGCCGTGCAGGTCACCGGAATCGACCTCGCGGCCAAGCCGCTGGGTGTGGCGCGTTTGCATGCCCTTGAATCGGGTGTGGCCAACGTGGACTACCGCGAGATCGCCACCGAAGCGCTGGCCGCTGAAAGGCCCGGCACCTTCGACGTCGTCACCTGCATGGAGATGCTGGAACACGTGCCCGACCCGTCGGCCGTGGTGCGCGCCTGCACACAACTGGCGCGGCCTGGGGGCTGGGTCTTTTTCAGCACGCTCAACCGCAACCCCAAGTCATTCCTGTTTGCCATCATCGGTGCTGAGTACCTGCTGCGCCTGCTGCCCCGCGGCACGCATGAATACGCGCGCTTCATCCGCCCCAGTGAACTTTCGCGCTGGTGCCGTGACAGCGGCCTGGCCATGCAGACCAGCCGCGGCATGGAATACAACCCGCTGACACGCCGCTACTGGCTGTCGGGCAACACCAGCGTCAACTACATGCTGGCGTGCCGCAAACCGGGCTGAGGCGGCCGCTGGCGGCGGTGCTGTTCGACCTGGACGGCACGCTGATCGACAGCGCCCCCGACCTGGCTGGCACCGCCAACGACATGCGGGCTGCGCGCGGCCTTGCGCCAGTGCCCTATGCCGAACTCCGGCCGCATGCCGGTTCCGGTGCGCGGGGCATGTTGGGTGCCGGCTTCGATTGCGCGCCCGGCCAACCCAATTTCGAGTCGCTGCGCGACGAGTTCTATGCGCGCTACGAACAGCGCATGCTGCAGCACACCCGCATGTTCGACGCCGTGGCGGCCTTGCTCGACGCGCTGACCCGCCGCGGCCTGCACTGGGGCATCGTCACCAACAAGTCGCTGCGCTTTGCCGAACCGCAGGCGCGGGCGCTGGGCCTGTGGACGGCGACGCGGGTGCTGGTCGGCGGTGACAGCACACCGCATACCAAACCGCACCCGGGCCCGTTGCTCGAAGCCGCGAGGCGGCTGGGTGTGGATCCGGCGCATTGTGTCTATGTCGGCGACGACCTGCGCGACATGCAAGCCGCGCGCGCCGCCGGCATGGCCGCCTGGGCTGCGGCGTGGGGCTACCTGGGCCCGCAGGCCAGCGTGCAGGGCTGGGGCGCCGATATCGTGCTGGCGCACCCGGGAGAGCTCTTGCAATCGCTGGATCTGGCCTAAACTCAAGGCTCTGGGTCCGACCTGGCTTCGACGTGGGTACAAAGTCGGCGCGGGGCATGCCGAGCACCAGTCAGCTCGTAAATCCATCTGGAAACAAAGTAACTGCGAACGATCAAACGTACGCCCTCGCCGCTTAAAACCGGTGAGCCTCGCAACAGTTCTCCTATGGGCTGGGTTTAAGGTGGCAACACCAAGAGCTGCGAGGTCATTCACATAGGATCGTGCCGCTGCGTGTCATTCGCAGTGGTCCTAAAACCAAATGACTCGGGGCCAAGGTAGCGTGCTGCTGCGCGACCAAGGCACTTAAATCCAAATCAGACAGCTACGCATGTAGAACCGTCCGGTGATGGCTTGCGGACGGGGGTTCGATTCCCCCCGGATCCACCAGTCAAGGCCCCGCAAGGGGCCAGAACGATCAAGCCCCTTCGCCCTTCCAAGGCGCAGGGGCTTTTTCACAGCCGTATCAAAGCGGGTGGGCCGGCAGTTCCCAGGAAAAGTCAGCGGTCAACCAGCCGCGCGGACCAGGCCTCGGCATCAAAGCCGACGCTGACTGAGCCGTCGGCCCAGGCCACCACCGGACGTTTGATGGCGCTGGGCGTTGCCAGCATGACGGCGCGGGCCGTGGCCGCATCGATGACCGTGGCCTGCACGGCGGCGTCCAACTGCCGCCAAGTCGTGCCGCGGCGGTTCAGCACGCGCTCCCAGCCGCAAGTCGACAGCCTTTCATCCAGCCGGTCCGTTGGCACGCCGGCCTTCTTGAAGTCATGAAAGCGGTGCGCCACGCCATGCGCATCCAGCCAGGCCCGCGCCCGCTTGACGCTGTCGCAGTTGGGGATGCCGTAGAGGGCTGTGTCTGCCATGGCGCCAGAGCCTGCCGCAGCCTTCAGTCGCGCGGCGGCTGCTGCGGCTTCAGGTGCTTGCCCAGGAAGGCTTCCATCGCGCCGTAGAACTCGTATTGGTTCTCTTCGTTGCGGAAGCCGTGGCCTTCGTTGTCCTTGACGATGTAGGGCACTTCGACGCCGCGCTTGCGCAACGCTTCCACCATCTGGTCGCTCTCGGCCTTGTTGACACGCGGGTCGCGGGCGCCTTGCACCACCATCAGCGGGGTCTTGATTTTGTCGGCATTCAGCGCGGGGGACGTGCGCGTCATGCGGTCCTTGTCCTTCTCGGGGTTGCCGACCATGTCGTAGAGCTTGGCGATTTCGGTGCGCCAGTAGGGCGGGATCGTGTTCATGAAAGTGAAGAGGTTGCTGACGCCCACGTAGTTGACGGCGGCTGCGTACAGGTCCGGCGTGAAGGCCACGCCGGCCAGCGTGGCATAGCCGCCGTAGCTGGCGCCATAGATGCCCACTCGCTTGGGGTCGGCGATGCCTTGCTGCACGAGCCAGTTGACGCCGTCAGTGATGTCGTCCTGCATCGTCAGGCCCCACTGGCCGAAGCTGGCTTCCCAGAACCGCCGGCCGTAGCCGGTGGAGCCGCGGAAGTTCATCTGCAGCACGCAGTAGCCGCGGTTGGCCAGGAACTGCACCTCGGGGTTGTAGCCCCACACATCGCGCGCCCAAGGGCCGCCGTGCGGGTTGACGACGCAGGGCAGGCCCTTGGCTTCACGGCCCACCGGCAGCGTCAGGTAGCCGTGGATCGTCAGGCCGTCGCGGCTTTTGTAGCTGATGGGCTTTTGCAGCGCCATGTCAGCGGCCGGAATCTTCGGGTTGATCTCGGCCAGCACGCTCAGGCTGTCGGCTCGGGCGTCATAGATGAACCGAGTGCCCGGTGTGCGGTCGCTGGTGGCGGCGACGATGAACTTGTCCTCGGCCCGCGTCTGGCTCTGCAAGGTGATCTGCATGCCGGGCACCTTGGCCGCAATGCGCTTGTAGAGCTGTTCGGTCGCGGCGTCGAAGAACTTGCGTTCGATACGGTCGGTGACGTAGCTGGCGTCGGTGATCTTCTTGCGCAGGCGCGACCAGGTGGCGCCGCCCAGGTCCACATCGGGGTGCACGAAGACAAGTTGCTCCGCATCGGGCCGCTGCGGGTCGATGCTCACCAGCGCCTTCTTGTCGCGCCCGCGGTTGCTGACGGCATAGAGGCGCCGGTTGTCGGCGCTGAAAGCGGCCACGCTGATTTCGGTCTTGTAGTCGGTCGTGATGATCGGCTTGAAGGCGCTCTTTTCATCGGGCCGGTAGAGCACCACGCTCTTCAAGCCGTCCGTGCGAAAGGCCACGCGCACGCGGCCGGCGTGGTCGGTGGTCCAGCCGACGATGTCGCCGGGGTTCTGCGCCACCAGCGTCTCGGCACCGGTGCGCAGGTCGATGCGGTAAACGTCAAAGACCTCCGCGTTGCGGCGGTTGTGGGTGACCAGGATGTGGTGCGGGTCGTCAGGCAGGTCGTCCAGCAATTCGGCGCGCACCTTGTCGCCGGGGGTGAGGTCGGTGATCTTGCCGGTGCCCACATCGACGGACACGAGGTGGAAGTTTTCGTCGCCGCCAAAGTCCTTGACGTACAGGATGCGGCTGCTGCCCTTGAAGGAATAGCTGCTGATGTCGCGTGCCGATTCCGCCGTCAGTCGGCGCGGTTCGCCCACCGGCTGGCTGCCCTTCAGTGCCTGCACAAACACGTTCAGCCGCCGCGGCGCGCCGTCCACCGACACCGGTTGCATGAAGCCCAGCGTCTGGCCGTCGTCGCTCAAGCGGAAGTAGGCCTTTTCAGGGTTGCTGAAGAAGTCGCGCACCGGGTAGGCCTTGGGGATGCCGGCGGCATGGGCCGGCAGGGGGAGTGCCAGCGCGACGCTGAGTGCGGCGCCGACAAGGCCTACCGACAAGGTGAAGGTTGAAAGGCGTTGCAGGATCTTCATCGGGCGGACTGCGGGAGTTGAATCAGCCCTCAGTGTCCACCGTGACGCCGCTGTGTGCAGGCCCGGTGCGACGAGCCGGCCATTTCAGGGGCTGAAAGGCAAGCCTTTCGGTTCAGACCGGCTTGTCGGCCGCCTTGTCAGCCCGCCTTGTCAGACGCCAGGTGGTAGCCGGTGACGCGCTCGACCTCGTTCTTCGACCCCAGCACCACGCTGACACGTTCATGCAGCCTGGTGGGCACGATGTCCATGATGCGGTCGCGGCCATTGGTGGCCGTGCCGCCGGCCTGCTCGACGATGAATGCCATCGGGTTGGCTTCGTACATCAGCCGCAGCTTGCCGGGCTTGTCGGGTTCGCGCTGGTCCCAGGGGTACAGGAAGACGCCGCCGCGCGACAGGATGCGGTGCACGTCGGCCACCATGCTGGCCACCCAGCGCATGTTGAAGTCCTTGGCCCGCGGGCCGTCGGTGCCGGCCAGGCATTCGTCGATGTACTGCCGCACGGGCGGCGCCCAGTGGCGCAAGTTGGACATGTTGATGGCGAACTCTTTGGTGTCCGGCGGGATCTGCACGCCGGCCTGCGTCAGCACCCATGAACCCGTTTCACGGTCCAGCGTGAACATGGCCACGCCGTCGCCCAGCGTCAGCACCAGCGTGCTCTGGGGGCCATAGACGCAATAGCCGGCCGCCGCCTGGTGCTTGCCGGGCTGCAGGAAGTCTTCTTCGCTCACGCCGCGTGAATGCCCCACCTTGCGCAAGACGCTGAAGATGGTGCCGATGCTGACGTTGACGTCGATGTTGCTGCTGCCGTCCAGCGGGTCGAACAGCAGCAGGTATTCGCCTTGCGGGTAGCGATTGGGCACGACGTGGATCGAGTCCATCTCTTCGCTGGCCATCGCCGCCAGGTGGCCGCCCCATTCGTTCGCTTCGATCAGCACTTCGTTGCTGATGACGTCCAGTTTTTTCTGGATTTCGCCCTGCACGTTCTCGCTGTGCGCGCTGCCCAGCACGTCACCGAGCGCGCCCTTGTTGACGGCGATGGCGATGTGCTTGCAGGCCCGCGCCACCACTTCGATCAAGAGGCGCAGCTGGGCCGGGATACGGCCGTGTTCGCGCTGTTGCTCGACGAGGTATTGCGTCAGGCTGACGCGTTTGGTGCCTGAGGTGAGGGCAGGTGTGATGTTTGCGTTCATGCTTGCTCCAAAGCGCGGCTGACGACCTCGCGCACATCGCTGCTCAGATCGGGCTTCGCGGCCACGCGCTGGATGGCTTCACGCGCGGCGCTGCGGTAGGGCTCGGCCAGTGAAGCCCAGCGGTCCATGGCACGCGCCATGCGCCCGGCGACGTGACCGTTGATGGCGTCGATCTCCAACACCTTGTCGGCCCACAGCACATAGCCTGCGGCGTCGGCGCGGTGGAAGGCGGCGGGGTTGGCGGTGAACAGCGGCGACAGCAGGCTGCGCGCGCGGTTCGGGTTCCGAACAGAAAAGTCCGGATGCTTCAACAGCGCCTTGATGCGTGCAAAGGCAGAACCCGGCTGGCCCTCGCTGACGCCTGCCACCGGCTCGGGCGCGGTGGCCTGCAGCGCAAACCACTTGTCCAGCACGAGTGCGTCGCCCTGCGCCAACGCATGGAAGCGGGTGATGGCCGAATCGGCCAGCAGCGAATGCGACTCCACCAGTGCCTGCAGCGCACCCAGGCGGTCTGACATGTTGGTGGCGTCCTTGAAGCGCTGGTAGGCGCGGCCCTGCCACACTGCGTCGCCCGTCCGCACGGCGTGCAGGCACAACATGCGCAGCGAAAGGTTGGCCAGGGCGCGCGGTCCGGCTTGGGTGGGCTGCGGGCTGTAGCCCTGGGCTGCAGGCGGCGCGGCTGGGTGTGCGGATGGATGTGCGGAGTAAGCGGCGGCCCAGTCCTCAAACAAGTGCTCCGCCATCAGCGCGCGCCACTGTTCGCGCACGGCGTGGATGCGCTGCGGGTCGACGCTGTCGAGCTGCTCTGCGATGTGCAGTTCACTCGGCGGCGTCAGCACCTGGGTCTTGAAGGCGGCGTCGAGTTGGCTGCTGCGCAGGACGTGGCGCAGCGCGGCCAGCAGCGCGTCGTCCAGCACCGGCGCCTGGCCCGATGCCACGGCCGCGAGCAGGCGGCTGAGCATCAGGCTCTGCCCAGCTTCCCAGCGGTTGAAGGCGTCGGTGTCGTGGGCCAGCAGCACCAGGCGGTCGGCATCACTCAGGCCGTCTGCCAGACGCACCGGCGCCGAGAAGCCGCGCAGCAGCGACGGCACGGGCGGCGCGTCGATGCCGTCGAAGGTCCAGCTTTGTTCAGCACTGTCCAGCACCAGCAGCCTCGGCTCAGTGGCGGGCTGGCCGTCGGCACGCAGCAAGCCCATGGCCACCGGCACCACGAACGGCTCTTTGCTCGGCTGGCCGGGCGACGCTTCGCTGTGCTGGCGCAACGTCAGTGTGTAGCGGCGCGCTGCTTCGTCAAAGTGGCCGCTGGCGCTGACCCGCGGCGTGCCGGCTTGTGAATACCAGCGCTTGAAGACGTCCAGCCGCTCGGCCAGTGCGCTGCCCGGGTTGGCGTCGGCAATCGCCTGCGCAAAGTCGTCGCAGGTGACAGCCTGTCCGTCATGGCGCTGGAAGTACAGTGCCATGCCCTTGGCGAAGCCGTCGCGGCCCACCAGTGTGTGCATCATGCGCACGACTTCGGCGCCTTTTTCGTACACCGTGGCGGTGTAGAAATTGTTGATCTCCTGGTAGCTGTCGGGCCGCACCGGGTGCGCCATGGGGCCGGCGTCTTCAGGGAACTGCATGGTGCGCAGGCGCTTCACATCGTCGATGCGCTTGACGGCGCGGGCCGACGGCGAAGGCGCCATGTCCATGCTGAATTCCTGGTCGCGAAAGACCGTGAGGCCTTCTTTCAGGCTCAGCTGAAACCAGTCGCGGCAGGTGATGCGGTTGCCCGTCCAGTTGTGGAAGTATTCGTGCGCGATGACGCTTTCAATGGCCGCAAAGTCTTCGTCGGTGGCCGTCGCCGGGCTGGCCAGCACGTACTTGGTGTTGAAGACATTCAGGCCCTTGTTCTCCATCGCGCCGCCGTTGTAGTCCTCCACCGCTACCACCATGAAGCGGTCCAGGTCCAGCGCCAGGCCGAAGCGCGCTTCGTCCCAGATGACGCTGGCCACCAGCGAATTCATCGCGTGTTCGGTCTTCTCCAGGTCGCCGGGGCGGACGTAGATCTGCAGCAGGTGGTCGCGCCCGGCGCGGGTGCGGATGCGCTGCTCACGCGCCACCAGCTGCCCCGCCACCAAGGCGAAGAGGTAGCTCGGTTTCGGGAATGGGTCGTGCCATTTTGCAAAGTGGCGGCCGTTCTCCAGCGGGCCTTGCTCCAGCAGGTTGCCGTTGCTCAGCAGCACGGGGTACCTGGCCTTGTCGGCGCGGATCAGCACGGTATAGACCGCCATCACATCGGGCCGGTCCAGGAAGTAGGTGATGCGGCGGAAGCCTTCGGCTTCGCACTGGGTGCACATCATTGGGCGGTCAGCCCCACCACTCGTGTACAGGCCCGACAGTTCGGTGTTCTTGTCGGGCGCGCAGGTGTTGCGGATGTCCAGCGTGAAGCTGTCGCCTTCGGGCGGGTTGTCGATGACGAGGTCCCCGGCTTCGTGGCGGAAGGACACGCTCTGGCCGTCGGCCTGCACACGCAGCAGCGTCAGGCCGACGCCGTGCAGGCGCAGCGGTTGGCGGTCTTGTTGCGGGTTGCGTTCGATGCTCAGCTTGGCCGCGACGATGGTCTTCGCAGGGTCCAGGTCAAAGCTCAGTTCAACGCGGCGGATGAAAAACGCCGGGGCTGCATAGGCCTCGCGGCGCACGGGGGTCGTGCTGGCTTCACGCATGGCGTGTTGTCTCCGGTGTTGTGCTGTTGCAGCGCGCGCCGCGCCGCAGCCTACAGCCCTTGTTTGAGGCTGGCGGTGATGAAGACGTCGAGGTCGCCGTCCAGCACCTTCTGCGTGTTGCTCATTTCCACGTTGGTGCGCAGGTCCTTGATGCGGCTCTGGTCCAGCACATAACTGCGGATCTGGTGGCCCCAGCCGACGTCGGTCTTGGTGTCTTCCAGTTTCTGCTGCTCTTCCTGGCGCTTGCGCATTTCATGGTCGTACAAGCGCGAACGCAACCGCTTCCAGGCCACGTCGCGGTTGCTGTGCTGGCTGCGGCCGTCCTGGCATTGCACGACGATGCCGGTGGGGATGTGCGTCAACCGCACCGCCGAGTCGGTCTTGTTGATGTGCTGGCCGCCCGCACCCGACGCACGAAAGGTGTCGGTGCGCACGTCGGACGGGTTGATGTCGATCTCGATCGAGTCATCGACCTCGGGGTACACAAACAGCGACGCAAAGCTCGTGTGGCGCCCGCCCGCGCTGTCGAAAGGGCTCTTGCGCACCAGGCGGTGAACGCCTGTTTCGGTGCGCAGGTGGCCGAAGGCATAGTCGCCTTCGATCTTGATGGTGGCGCTCTTGATGCCGGCCACTTCACCCGGCGTTTCGTCTTCCAGCGTCGCCGTGAAGCCCTTGCGTTCGGCGTACTTCAGGTACTGGCGCAGCAGCATGCCGGCCCAGTCGCAGGCCTCGGTGCCACCGGCGCCGGCCTGGATATCGACAAAACAGTTCAGCGGGTCGGCGCTGTTGCTGAACATGCGGCGGAATTCCAGCTGCTCCACCGTGTCGCGCAGCGCATGGGCTTCGGTTTCGATGGTGCGCACCGCGGCTTCGTCACCGTCGGCCTTGCTCATCTCGAAGAGTTCGCCGTTGTCCGACAGGTTGCTGGCCAGGTGGTCAATGGTGCCGACCACGGTTTCCAGCGTCTTCTTTTCGCGCCCCAGTTCCTGCGCGCGTTTGGGTTCGTTCCAGACCGCGGGGTTTTCCAGCGCGGCGTTGACTTCGTTCAGTCGCAGGGCTTTGCGGTCGTAGTCAAAGATACCCCCGGAGCTGCTCGGTGCGGGCGCTCAGGTCGGCGAGCAGCGTGCCAACAGCGTTGATTTGTTCGGTGTCCATGGTGGTGATTTTCGCATGGCTGCCCCGGCCTTCAACCAAGGCACCCGCGAACGGCGTTCAAGCGCGCAGAAACCGCGCCAGATGCTGTGCCAGCGCTTCGGGCTGGTCATGGTGCAGCATGTGGCCGCACGGTGACAACCTGACGCGCTGCACCTGCTTCACCACCGACAGCCTGGCGTCGAATTCATTGCGTGGGTAGCGCGTGCCCCACCACTTGCTGGTGTCGGTCTGGTCGCCGTCCACCCAGAGCACGGGCGCGCTGATCAGCTTCCAGGCTTCCAGCACTTCAGGCACCTGGTAGAGCATCGGGTTGACGCGCTTGTGCGCCGGGTCGGCCTGGATGTGCCATTGGCCATCTGCGTCCAGCCGCGACCAGTGCGGCGCCAGCCAGGCTGCCTTGTCGGCGGGCAGCAGCGGGTTGTTCTTCATCAGCCGCGCGGCGACTTCATCGACGCTGGCGTAGGTGCGCAGCGTGGCGGGTGTCTTCAGTTCGTCCAGCCACTGCAGCAGCCGCTTGGGCGCCTGGTGGGGCTGGGTCTGCGGCATGCCGAAACCTTCGAGGTTGACGAGCCGGCGGATGCGCGCCGGCCGCAGGCCGGCATAGCTCATCACCACGTTGCCACCCATGCTGTGGCCCAGCAGGTCGATGGCGCCAAAGGTGGCTGCGGGCAGCAACGTGTCGAAGAGCGCGTCGAGCAGCGCGTCCAGGTCGGCCAGGTAGTCGGGGTACCAGTAGCTGTCGGCCTTGGGCGTGTCGCTGAGACCGAATCCGCGCCAGTCGGGCGCGATCACCCAGCGTTCAAAGCCTTCAGCGGCAGCGAGTGCATCGACGGCAAACTGGAACGAGGCGCCGACGTCCATCCAGCCGTGCATCATCAGCAGCGGCGGGCGTTCTGGCGTGACCAGCGACGCGTCGCCCCAGACATGCGCGTGGTAGTTCAGCCCGCGCACAGGCAAGAAGACGGACTGCGCCACGCGGCGCGGCATGTAGGTGTCGTGCATGGCGGCACTGTAGGGCAGGGCGAGGGGATGCGCTGTCAGGCGGGCGACTTCGTGGCTTTCCATTACCTGGAAAGCAAACCGGGCGAAGCCCGAGGCAATGCCTGGGTCGGCCGAAGGGCGGCCCAGGCATTGCCTTGCGGTTCATCCCCACGCACGTGGGGAACACGGGCCATGAACACCGACCTGGGTGCGCGCTACCGGTTCATCCCCACGCACGTGGGGAACACTACCCATCCGAGGCTGCGCCGCGCCGTTCTCACGGTTCATCCCCACGCACGTGGGGAACACGCCGGTGACACGAACCAGTACGTCGTGCGTACCGGGTTCATCCCCACGCACGTGGGGAACACCACCTACAACACCGCCACCAACGAAACGGTGCCGGTTCATCCCCACGCACGTGGGGAACACCCGTGGACGAACGCAGGCAACAACCAATCCACAGGTTCATCCCCACGCACGTGGGGAACACCTCACCGCCGACCGCGAACCAGCCACGTTGTCCGGTTCATCCCCACGCACGTGGGGAACACACCAATGCTATCTCGTTGTCGCGCAAGCACTTTTCGATCGGTGACCAACCCACCGACCCAAACCGCTCAATTTCGAGGTGAATTTTTAAGTAGCAAGCGTACCCGTTTCGGGCATGAAGCTGACCAGCTGGACGCCATCCAAGTCAACAGGTGTGCGCCGGTTGCTGCCAAGAGTTTTGAACTCAAAGCCCGCCTCGGATTTGCTCTGCCACATCAGAACCGCGTTGCCGTCTTCGATGCCTTCGGTGACGTGGTCCCAGATGTGCTCTCGCACACGCTGGCTGTAGTGGCCCACATACACTCCGGCGCGCACTTCCAGCAGCCACACTGCCATGCGTCCGCGCAGCCGCGGCGAGGCGTTTTCAAGCACGATGACCAGCATCGCCCAGGCTCTGTGGGTTGGCGATAGCCGGCCCTACCGCATCGGCCGGGGCTTCGGGGCGCGGTATCTCGCCAGCAGCCAGAATTTCTTCGATGTCCGGGATGATGCGGTCCAGCAGTTTGGTCTGCCGAAAGATGTCGCGGCAGCCCAGCCGTACCGCACGTTCGGGGTTGCCGCTGGGGTTTGACGCGGCCACCTTGAAGGCCACCGCCACCACGGTTTCAAACTTGTACACGTCGGCCACGTCGTACACAAACGACAGCGGTTTGCCGGTGTGGATGAAACCCACCGCGGGTGCATAACCGGCAGCCGGCACGGCAGCTTCGGCCACGCCATACAGACACGAGGTGGCCGCTGACAGGCAGCGGTTCGGCAGGTCCGACGTGTCCCAGTTTTCGGGGTTGTAGTCACGCCCTGTCCACTTCACGCCAAACTGGCGTGCCAGCAGTTGGTAGCTGCGCCGCACACGGGCGCCTTCAATGCCGCGCAACTGCTCCACGCTGCGCCGCTCGGGCGGCTCTTCGCCGAAGCGCACGGCGTACATCTTGCGCACCACCTTCAGCCGCAGCGTCTCGTCAAGGGCCAGCTTAGCCTGGTACAGCAGCCGGTCGCTGCGCGCACCGCCAGGCTGGCCGGCCGAGTACAGCCGCACACCCGCCTCACCCACCCACACCAGCAGCGTGCCCACACGCGCTGCCAATGCCACGGCGCGGTGGCTGACGCGGGTGCCGGGCTCCAGCATGATGCATGCCACGCCGCCGACCGGTATGTGGGTGCGGATTCCCGTGGCATCGACCAGCACAAAGGCGCCGTCCAGCATGTCGATCTCACCGCGTTCGACGAAGACGACGGAGATGCGCTCCTTGATGGGCAGGGGCTTGAGCGGGGGCAGCACGCCAGTCATGTGGGCGCCTCACCGCAGGCGGTCAAGGCCTGGGCGACCGCCTGGTGGCTCAAGCGCTGGCCGCTTGCCCGCAGCGCGGCAATCAGGGGCATGAGTGGGCGGATCAAGCCACGGCGCCGGGCACGTGCCAGCACACCCAGCGTTCCAGTGACAACAAGCCCAAGCGCCAGGCCTGCGCCCTGGCCGCCCGCTCGTCCACCAACAGGGCTGCACCGATTTCCAGCGCACGCGAGATGGCTGCGCACTCGCCCACCTCAAGTCCGGCAAGTTCATAGGGTGGCGCCATGCAGCGCTGGAGCAACCCACTGTCCAGTGCCGCGCGAATACGAACCGTGTCCACGTTGCCCGGCCGCGCCATGCATTCCAGAATGACCTCTTCAGGCACCTGCACTTCGACAAACAGGTGCTGAAGCACGTGCAGCATGTCCAGTCGGCCCAGCGCGATAAGCGGCCCCGCGTCACTGACCACAACGTTGACCAAGGCCTCACCGGCCTTGACAGGCATGCCCCCTTCAGGGCCCGAAGGCGGCAAGCTCTCGCTCCAATTCGCCAGGCGCCATGCGAATGGTGGCGATGCCGCGGCGGCCCAGTTCGTCGATCATTTCGCTATACGACAAACCGCCGATGCGGGCGGCTCTGCCCAGGCTGATCAATTCGCGGTCGTAAAGTGCGGCAGCCAAGTCCAGCAGCGCGGCCGTGGACGGCACGCCGTTGTCCAGGGGCACCACCATCATGACGGCCTGTCCATCCACCGTCACCATGGTGAGCTCGCCACGCTGCGTCTCGTCCAGCAGCGTCTGGGGTTCGCGCCTGAGTTCATGGTCGGTGAGCGTGTGCATGGTGGGGCTCCGTGGCTGCGGACAGGCAGTTCAGCATACTTCAAGTGCCGGCATGCAAGGCGCCGATGCGTACAGGCTGCGCACGTTCATGATGCCGGCCGCACCAACAACAAGCCACACCCGAAAGCCTTGGCGTGGCCAACGCCCATAAACAGTGCTTGGCGCAATGCCTGGGCATCAACCACCTGCAAGTGCCCGTGGAAGTCAACGGTGGATATGCGCAACTCGCCACCCTTGCCACGCTGCTGCTCGTAGCCTTCGACCCGTAGAGTGGCAGGGTCCACTTCCACGCCCAGCCGCTGGCAGCGCGCTTGCAACCACGTGCTGCACGACCTTTGAATCAGATCGGGCAGCGCACCTTCATGTGTTGCCCCCCAGTCACCGAATCTTTGGGGATTCTGGGGCACTACCGCGTTAAGTGAGCGGGGCGAGTACTGCCCCTGCCACTTCGCAGGTGAGATACCCGGACCGGGGCGAGGTATTGGGCGCAAGAAAGTGGGCATGCGTCAATTCTCGCGAGTCGGTAGCTCAAATCGCGAGCTACTGTACGAACGATCAGGTCTTGGGCTGCAGTCGGACAATGGAGTGATGAGCAAACCCACGCACACCCTTCGCCCCGCCACCCCGGCCGACATGCCGACCATCGTCGGCTTGATCCGCGAACTGGCGGACTTTGAAGAACTCACGCACCTGGTGGAGGTGACGCCGGAATCCCTCGCGCCGCATCTCTTTGGTGAGCGCCCGGTGGCTGAGGCCATGGTGGCTGAGGTGGAAGGCAGGGTCGTCGCCTTCGCCCTCTTCTTCACCAACTTCAGCACCTTCCTGGGCCGCCCGGGCCTGTACCTGGAAGACCTGTACGTGCAGCCCGCGCACCGGGGCACGGGGCTGGGCAAAGCCTTGCTGCAGCACCTGGCTTTGTTGGCGGTCGCACGCGGCTGCGGGCGCTTGGAATGGAGCGTGCTGGACTGGAACCAGCGCGCCATCGACTTCTACCAAAAGATGGGCGCGACGGTGATGCCCGACTGGCGCATCTGCCGCGTCACGGGTGACGCGCTGACGGCGTTGGCGCGTTAGCCGCGAAGGCGTTCAGCCGCTTACGCCACCAGCGCGGCCATCAGGCGGTCCAGCGGGAGGCGGCGGCCGACCTGGCCTTCACCCACCACGCAGGCCACCGCGTTGCCGGGCTGGCTGGTGTCGCGCCGCAAGGGCACCGGCAGCGGCGCGCCGCGGGCGTTGCTGAGGCAGGCCACGATGGGCGCAGTGATGGCTTCGCCGCGTGCCACCACCACCGCAAGTTCGCCCGACACCAGGCGCACGTGGCAGCCGGGTGGGTAGATGCCAAATTCCTTGACCAGCGCCGCCGTCATCGGGTGGCCGGGGTCCTGCATGAACATCTGGCGGCCGGCCTGGTCGGCGCTGATGGCGTCGCGTGTGGAACGTGAGGCGAGCTTGGAGGTGTAGATGTCCGACCGCCGCACCAGCGACGCCAGCTCCGTCACGTCCCTGCAGCCGCTGGGGTAGCCGCTGCCGTCCTCGTTTTCATGGTGCTGCAAGACGGCCTGGGTCCACAGCGCATCGGTCACGCCGGCCGCTTCCAGCATGCGCACGCTGCGCATCGGGTGCGTCTGCAGGGCGTGGCGCTGGTCGGGGCTGGGCCCGGTGGCCTGGCGCGCCAGTTGGCCCTGCAGTTCCAGCATCGACAGGTTCATCGTCAGCGCCACCTTGAAGGCACGTTCCGCTTCGCTCGGCTCCCAGCCCAGCCGCTGCGCGACGAGCAGGCTCGTGATGGCTGTCTGCAAGGAACGCTGCGCGCCGTAGTCGGTGTCGGCGCTGGCGCCTTGGCGCAAGACCAGGAAGATGGCCAGGTCGGGGTCGCGTTCAATCAGCGACGTGACGGGCGCCGCGGCGTCGTTCAGCGCCTGGCGAAAGGTGTCTGCCTTTGCCGTGCGCAGGGTGTCGCTGAGCTGGGTCAGTGCGTGGGACCAAAGCTGCGGCAGCAGTTCTCGCGGCGCCTTCAGGATGTCGTCGCGAGGGGTTTGCAGTTCTGTCAGATCCACCAGCGCGCCGCGCGACAGGATGGCCCGAAGCTGCTCTTGCGAGTCCACGCGCTGCCCGCGGGCCAGCAGCAGCGTGTGGTCTGCGTTGCGCACGTTGAAGGGCAGCGGCGCACCCAGCTGCAGGCGGTGCTGGACGGTGGAAAGTTCGGCGTAGGGCATGGTGGTCGGCAACCTGCTTGCGGCCCAAAGCGGGGCCGGGATGGCTGGTTTTTCGGCCGCCGGGCCTTGAACTTGACCGGGCGCAGGCGCTGCGGTCGGCTTGGGGGAATGTCCGCAGCGTCGGCCCGCAGCGGCCGCTTAAGCTTGGGCCATGAAGCGCCGAAAACATGCCGTTGTGGTGGGGCCCCCCGCTGATGCCGCTGCCGATGCCGGCGCCCACGCCGCCTTGCACGCCGGCCTGCACTGGCACGTGCCGCGCCACTTCAACATCGCCGAGGTCTGTTGCAACCGCTGGGCCAGGCACACGGGCACGGCGGGCCGCACCGCCATCGCCTGGGAACACGAAGACGGCCGCCAGGGCCGCCTGAGTTATGCCGCGCTGAAAGCCGATGCCGACCGCCTGAGCCACGCCCTGCAGCGCCTGGGTGTGCAGCGCGGCGACCGGGTGGCCGTCGTCATGCCGCAGCGGCCCGAGACCGCCGTCGCGCACATGGCGCTGTACCAGCTGGGCGCGGTGGCGATGCCGCTGTCGATGCTCTTCGGGCCCGACGCGCTGGCCTACCGGCTGCAGGACAGTGGCGCCTTGCTGGCGATCGCCGACGAAAGCGCCATCGCAAACCTGTTGATGGTTCGCGCCGACTGTCCGGCCTTGCGCACGGTGCTGGCGGTGGGCGCTGCGCAAGGGCAGGGCGACATCGACTGGACGGCCGCACTCGGCCGCCGCCGAAAGCCCTTTGCGCCGTGCAAGACCCTGGCCGACGATCCCGCCGTGTTGATCTACACCAGCGGCACCACCGGCCCGCCCAAGGGTGCGTTGATTGCGCACCGTGCACTCATCGGCACCTTGAGCGGCTTTGTCTGCAGCCAGAACTGGTTCGGGGCCGGCCCTGCGCAGAGCAGCGATGAAGTCTTCTGGAGCCCCGCCGATTGGGCCTGGACTGGCGGCCTGATGGACGCGCTGCTGCCCACGCTGTACTTCGGCCGCCCCATCGTCGCCTACCAGGGCCGCTTCGGGCCCGAGCGCGCCTTTGACCTGATGCTGCGCCACGCCGTGACGCACAGCTTCCTCTTCCCCACCGCGCTGAAGGCGATGATGAAGGCGGTGCCAGAACCCAGGGCTCGCTACGCGCTGAAGCTGCGCGCCATCATGAGTGCGGGTGAAGCGGTGGGCGACGCGGTATTTCACTGGTGCCAGAAGGCCCTGGGCGTGACCGTCAACGAGATGTTCGGCCAGACCGAGGTCAACTACATCGTGGGCAACTGCGGCAGCTACATTGCCACCGATGGCCACCGCCGCCCCGCCTGGCCGGCCAAGCCCGGCAGCATGGGCCGCGCCTACCCGGGCCACCGCGTCGCCGTCATCGACGACACCGGCCGGGAATGCCCACGTGGCACACCGGGGGACGTTGCGGTGCACCGGCTGGACGTGCACGGCCAGCCTGACCCGGTGTTCTTCCTGGGCTATTACGGCAAGAACGGGCGCAACGACGTTGCCACCGCCGCCAAGTTCACCGGCAGCGTCAAGAACAGCTGGTGGCGCACCGGTGACATGGCAGTGATGGATGCCGACGGCTACCTCTGGTACCAGGGCCGCAGTGACGATGTCTTCAAAGCGGCGGGTTACCGCATCGGCCCCAGCGAGATCGAGAACTGCCTGGTCAAGCACCCGGCGGTGGCCAACGCCGCCGTGGTGCCCAAGCCCGATGCCGAGCGCGGCGCGGTGGTCAAGGCCTTCGTCGTGCTGGCCGCCGGCCATGTGGGCGACGCGGCGCTGGTGCAGGCGCTGCAGCAGCATGTGCGCGGGCAGTTGGCGCCCTACGAATACCCGAAGGAGATCGAATTCATCGACGCCCTGCCGATGACCACCACCGGCAAGGTGCAGCGGCGCGTGTTGCGGCTGCAGGAAGAGCAGCGCGCCGCATGCACAGCCAAGCCCTGACGGCAGTGCGCAACGCAGGGCGGCGTCAGGCGTGCGCTTGCGGCACACTGCCGCCATGAAACGCACTCAACTGGGTCGGTCCGACCTGCACGTCAGCCCCATCTGCCTGGGCACCATGACTTTCGGCGAGCAGGTGGGCACGGCCGAAGCCCACACGATCCTGGACCACGCCCTGGCGCGCGGCATCGACTTCATCGACACCGCCGAGATGTACGCCGTGCCGGCGCGGCGCGAAACCTACGGCAGCACCGAAACCATCATCGGCCAGTGGTTCGCCAGCCGCCCTGGCGTGCGCCAGAAGGTGATGCTGGCCACCAAGGTGGCAGGGCCGTCGCGCAACATGGACTGGGTGCGCAACGGCAGTGCCGATCTGACGCCGGACCAGATCGTGCAGGCCTGCGACGACAGCTTGAAGCGCTTGCAGACAGACGTGATCGACCTTTACCAGATCCACTGGCCCAACCGCAACGGGCCGTGGTTCGGGGCGCAGTACTTCGACCCCTCCAAGGACCAGGCCTACAGCAGCATCCAGTCGCAACTGGAAGCGCTGGCGGGCCTGGTGAAGGCCGGCAAGGTGCGCCACGTTGGTCTGAGCAACGAAACCCCCTGGGGCGTGACTGAGTTTGTGCGCCTCGCCGAACAGCACGGCCTGCCGCGCATCGTCAGCGTGCAGAACCCTTACGCGCTGGTCAACCGCAGCCTGGACAACGCGCTCGACGAGACGCTGTACCGCACCGGTGTCGGCCTTCTGGCCTATTCGCCACTGGGCTTTGGCACCCTGACCGGCAAGTACGACGGGCCGGGCTTCGACGAAGCGCAGCCAGGCCTCGGCCGCATCGCGCGCTTTGCCAGCATGCGCACCCAGCGCTGGGCGCGGCCCGAGACCTTGGCGGCTGCGCGCGAATACAACGCCTTGGCACGCCAGCACGGCCTGACACCGACGCAGATGGCGCTGGCTTTCTGTTACGGCAATTGGCGCGTGGCCAGCACGATCATCGGCGTGACGTGCGTGGCGCAGCTGGACGAAAACCTGGCGGCCTGGGGCACCACGCTGTCGCCGGAATCGCTGGCCCAGATCGACGCCATCCGCAAACGCCTGCGCGACCCGGCGCAGTGACGCAGTGACAATCTCGTCAACACCCTGACCCAACGGAATCCAAAGCCCCTTCATGGCCAACCTCATCGTCCACGGCGGCACACCGCTCACCGGCCGCATCGTCCCGTCTGCCAACAAGAACGCCGTGCTGCCGATCCTGTGCGCCACGCTCCTGACGCGTGAACCGGTGCGCCTGCTGGGCATTCCGGAAATCACCGACGTGCGCAAGATACTGGACATCTACCGCATGCTGGGCAGCGAGGTCAGCGTGGACTACGGCACCGGCGTGCTGGACGTGCACCACAAGAACACCACCTTCGACCCGAAGACGCACCACCTGCCTGAAGAGATGCGCAGTTCGATCATGCTGGTGCCGCCGCTGCTGGCGCGTTTTGGCGTGGCGCGGATAGAAGACGATGTGCAGGGCTGCACCCTGGGTGTGCGCGAGATCGACCCGCACGTCGAGGTGATGGAACGTTTTGGCAGCACGGTGGAGCGCACCCCTGGAGCGCTGATCATGCGCACCGAAACGGGCCTCAAGGCCAACCACCACTGGCTGGACTACGCCAGCGTCACCACCACCGAAAACTTCGTGCTCTGCGCCGCCTTGGCGCACGGCACCAGCACGCTGATGAACGCGGCCAGTGAACCGCACGTGCAGGAGTTCTGCACTTTCATGGTGATGCTGGGCGCGCAGATCGAAGGCATCGGCACCAGCCGGCTGACGGTGCACGGCGTGGCGTCGCTCGGCGGTGGTGAATTCCCCTTTGCCGAGGACTTCCACGAAGCCGTCACCTTCATGGCGCTGGGCGCCATTACCGGCGGCTGCATCACGGTGAAAAATTCGGCGCCCGAGCAGTTTCCGCTGATCGACCGCACCTTCGCCAAATTCGGCGTGCAGGTGGTGCACGAAGGTGGCTGGAGCCACACGGTGGTGGACGGCCCGCTGCGCGTGAAGCAGCCTTTCACGCAGAACATCCTGCAGAAGATCGAAGCCGCGCCGTGGCCCTACCTGCCGGTGGACCTGCTGCCGATCTTCGTCGCCTTGGGTGTGCGCGCCGAGGGCAGCGCGATGTTCTGGAACAAGGTCTATGAAGGTGCGATGGGCTGGACCAGCGAGCTCGGCAAGTTTGGCGCCCAGGCCTTCATGGCCGACCCGCACCGCATCATCATCTTTGGTGGCAAGCCGCTGGCGCCAGCCGAAGTGGAAAGCCCATACATCATCCGCGTGGCGATTGCGCTCCTGATGCTGGCGGCCAGCATCCCGGGCAAGTCGGTGATCAAGAACGCCACGCCGGTGCGGCGCGCGCACCCGCACTTTGCCGAGAACATCCGCAAGCTGGGCGCGCAGATCGAATGGGTCGAAGGGGATTGAGGGGAGTTGTGATGAAGCGGTTGTTGTCGGTTCTGCTGTGTGCGCTTTCTTCGGCGCAAGCCGCGCCACCCGTGGCCGAGGTCCAAGACGTGCCGACGGTCTTTCATGGCGTCACCGTGCACGACCCCTACCGCTGGATGGAAGACGTGAAGTCACCCCGCGCGCAGGCCTGGATGCTGGCGCAGGGCGACGCCACGCGCGCGCTGCTGGACCGCATCGACCAGCGCGCTGACATCGAAGCCCGCCTGAGCGAACTGCGACGCAGCGGTGGCGACAGCGTGCGCAGCGTCATGCGCCTGGGGCAAGAGCGCATCTACTACCTCAAGCGTGCGGTGGGCGAAGACCAGTTCAAGCTCGTCATGCGCCAGGGCCTGGCCGGGCCCGAGCGGGTGCTGGTGGACCCGAAGGTGGAGACCGACCGCACCAAGCTGCCGCATGCCATCAACCACTTCTCGCCTTCGTGGGACGGGCGCTACGTGGCCTATGGCATGTCGGCCGGCGGGTCGGAGCAGGCGTCGCTCTACGTGCTGGATCTGGCCACCGGCAAGACAGTCGGCAGGCCGGTGCCGCGTGTGCTATCGGCCGCCCATTGGCTGCCCGACAGCCGCGGCCTGCTGTTCAACCAGCTCAAGGAAATGGCCAGCGGCGACGCCGAAACCGAGTACTACATGGACAGCCGCGTGTTCCTGCTGCGGCTGGCCGCGCCGTTGAGGCCGGTGCCCGTGTTCGGGCGCAAGGACACGCCCAAGCTGGCCCTGGACCGGCTCGACGTGGCCGAGCTCATCACCGCGCCCGGCAGCCGCTGGGTGGTGGCACGCACCACCGACACCACGGTGCCCGAGGGCAAGCTTTTTGTGGCCCCGGTGGCGCAGCTGGGGCGCCCCGGCATCGTCTGGCGCGCCATCGGCGAGCCGGCCGACAAGATGCAGGCGGTGGCCTTGCAACTCGACCGCCTCTTCGTGCTGTCGCGTGCCGGCGCACCGCGCAGCAAAGTGGTGGCGGTGGACTTGCAGCGCGGCACGCTGAAGTCCGCGAAGGACGTGGTGGCCGAGCCCACCACCGGCATGCTCGAATGGATGCTGCCCACGCGCAGCGGCGTGCTGGTGGGCCACCGCATGGGCACCCTGGTGCAGCCGCGGCGGTATGCAGCGGGTGACCTCGTCGGCCAGGCCGTGGCGCTGCCGGCTGCGGGCGCAGCCTGGGCTTCAGACGCACCGGCGGCAGACCATGACGACGTGATCGTCACCTTCTCCAGCTGGACCGCGCCGAGCCGCTTTCTTCGCCTGCAAGGCAACCAGTCCGAGGCGGTGACGCTGCGCAATGTGGAGCCCGCCGTCAAGGTGCCGCCGCTGCGCGTGACCGAGGTCGAATTTGCCAGCCACGACGGCGTCAAGGTGCCGATGACCGTGCTGCACCGCGAAGGCCTGGTGCTGGACGGCAGCAACCCCGTGCTGTTGGAGGGTTATGCGGCTTACGGTTTCACGATGAGTGCAGGCTTCTGGCCCGGCAATATCGCGTGGATGGAACGCGGCGGCGTGGTCGCGCTGGTCAACGCGCGCGGCAGCGGCGTGCACGGCGAGGCTTGGCACCGCGCCGGCTTCAAGCAGACCAAGCGCAACACCTGGCTCGATGGCGTCGCCGCGGCGCGCTGGCTCATCGCGCAGGGCTACGGGTCGCCCAGCACGATGACGGCCATGGGCGGCAGTGCCGGCGGCATCTTCGTCGGCCGCGCCACCACCGCCGCGCCGGAGCTGTTTGCGGCCGCGGTCTATGAAGTGGGCATGCTGGACGCGGTGCGCAGCGAAGACAGCGCCAACGGCATCACCAACGTGTCCGAGTTCGGCACCGTGAAGGACGCGTCGGAATTCCAGGCCCTGCTGGAGATGAGCACCTACCACCAGATCAAGGACGGCACCGCCTACCCCGGCGTGCTGTTGGTGCACGGCATGAACGACCCGCGCGTGGACGTGTGGAACAGCGCCAAGACTGCGGCGCGGCTGCAGGCCGCCAGCAGCAGCGGCCGCCCGGCCCTGCTGCGGCTGGACCCGCAGGCCGGCCACGGCGTGGGCAGCACCGCCAGCCAGGCCGATGCCGAGAGTGCCGACATCCAGGCCTTTCTGCTGTGGCAGACCGGCAAGCTGAAGCTGAAAGACTGATCGACCAATGAACTGACGGACTGCCTTGGCCAAGAAAGACAAACACGTCAGCGAAACGCCGGCCACGCAGATGCTGCGTCAGGCCGGCGTGGCCTTCACCGAGCACACTTACGACTACGTGGAACGTGGCGGCACCGCCGAATCGGCGCGCCAGCTGGGCGTGGCCGAACACGCGGTCATCAAGACGCTGGTGATGCAGGACGACAAGGCGCAGCCGCTGATCGTGCTGATGCACGGCGACAGACTGGTCAGCACCAAAAACCTGGCGCGCGAGATCGGCGTCAAAAGCATCGAGCCCTGCAGCTCCGATGTCGCACAACGGCACAGCGGCTACCTGGTCGGCGGCACTTCGCCCTTCGGCTTGCGCAAGGCGATGCCGGTGTGGGTGGAGGCCAGCGTGCTCGTGCTGCCGCGCATCTGCATCAACGGCGGGCGGCGCGGCTATCTGGTCGGCATGGCGCCGGACGTGCTGGTGGCGCTGCTGGGTGCGCGGCCCGTGCACTGCGCGCTGGCGTCATGAGGTGCGGCGTAGAGCGCGGGTGGTGCTGCGGGATGGGCCGCAAGATGGGCCGGCTCACCTGTCCTACACTCGCGGCCGCATGAACGCCCTCTGGATCGCTGCGGCCCTGCTGGCCGCCTACCTCATCGGTTCCTTGTCCTTCGCCGTCATCGTCAGCCGCGGCATGGGTCTGGCCGACCCGCGCAGCTACGGCAGCAAGAACCCCGGTGCCACCAACGTGCTGCGCTCGGGCAACCGGGCTGCCGCGGTGCTGACGCTGGCGCTGGATGCGCTGAAGGGCTATGTGCCAGTGCTGCTGGTGCTGATCTACGGGCCGCGCTACGGTTTGAACGAAGCGGTGGCTGCCTTTGCCGGCCTGGCCGCGTTCCTCGGGCACCTGTGGCCCGTCTTTTTCCGCTTCCAGGGTGGCAAAGGCGTGGCCACGGCAGCGGGTGCGCTGTTGGCCATCAACCCCTGGCTGGGCCTGGCGACGCTGCTGAGCTGGGTCATCATTGCGGCGTTTTTTCGCTATTCCTCACTGGCATCGATCATCGCCGCAGCGTTCGCACCGTTCTACCAGGCGCTGATCTGGGGCCCGGAGCCGGCTTTGCTGGCCATCGCGCTGATGAGCCTGCTGCTGATCTGGCGCCACGAGGGCAACATCCGCAAGCTGCTCGCGGGCACCGAGAGCAAACTGGGTCAGAAGCCTGAACAGAAGGCGGGCGCGGCGGTGTCGCTGCCGCCGTCCAAACAGCACCCCAAACAGCATCCCAAACCGCACGGCAAACACGGACACCACTGACATGGTTCAACGATTCGACGTCGGCGCAAGGCTTTCAGAGATGGCCGTTCACAACGGCGTGTGTTACCTGGCGGGACAGGTCGCGGCCGACGGTTCGCAGGACATCACGGGCCAGACGAAACAGGTCCTGGCTGCCATCGATGCGCTGCTGGCACGCGCCGGCACCGACAGAGCCAAGTTGCTGATGTGCCAGATTTTCATCAAGGACCTGGCCGACTTTCCGGCCATGAATGCGGCCTGGGAAGACTGGCTGCCCGCCGGCCATGCGCCGCCGCGTGCGACGGTGAAGGCCGACCTGGCGAAGCCGGAATGGCGCGTCGAGATGGTGGTGACGGCCGCGCTCTGACCGGCGGCTGGGGCCTAGAGCCCCAGCCGCGCCAGCGACCCGCGGCCCTGGCGCACCAGCAGCGGTTCATCACCGCTGAAGTCGATCACCGTCGTCGGTTGCATCGCGCAGGCGCCGGCGTCCACCACCGCCTGCAGCGTCTTCTGGAAGCGCGCGCGGATTTCGCCAGCGTCGTTCATCGGCTCGGTCTCGCCGGGTGCAATCAAGGTGGTGGCCAGCAGCGGCTCGCCGAACAGCGCCAACAGTTGCTGCGTGATCGGGTGGTCGGGCACGCGCAGGCCGATGGTGCGGCGGCTGGGGTGGCTCAGGCGCCGCGGCACTTCCTTGGTCGCTTCGAGGATGAAGGTGTAAGGCCCCGGCGTGCCCAGCTTCAGCAGCCGGTACTGCCGGTTGTCCACACGTGCATAACTGGCCAGTTCACTGAGGTCCTTGCACAGCAACGTGAGGTGGTGTTTGTCGTCCACCTGGCGCAAGCGGCGCAGGTTCTCGGCCGCCGTCTTGTCGTCCAGCCTGCACACCAGCGCGTAGCTGCTGTCGGTGGGCACCGCCGCGATGCCACCCGCGTGCAGGATGGCCGCCGCCTGTTTCAGCAACCTTGGCTGCGGGTTCTGCGGGTGGACCTCAAAAAGTTGCGACACGCTGGGAGGCTGATTTTCTGCGGCTCAGGCCACAGCGACAGGAATCTTGCCGATCTTTGCCTGCCACTCGCGTGGCCCGGTGTTATGCACGCTGGTGCCCATCGAATCCACGGCCACGGTGACGGGCATGTCGACGACATCAAATTCGTAGATTGCCTCCATGCCCAGGTCGGCAAAACCCAGCACCGTGGCGCCCTTGATGGCCTTGGCGACCAGGTAAGCGGCGCCGCCCACGGCCATCAGGTAGGCGCTCTTGTGCTTCTTGATGGCGTCGATGCCCGCAGGCCCGCGCTCGGCTTTGCCGATCATGCCGATGAGGCCGGTTTGCGCCAGCATCATCTCGGTGAACTTGTCCATGCGCGTGGCCGTCGTGGGGCCGGCGGGGCCCACCACTTCTTCGCGCACGGGGTCCACCGGGCCGACGTAGTAGATGACGCGGTTGGTGAAGTCCACGGGAAGCCGCTCACCCTTGGCCAGCATGTCCTGGATGCGCTTGTGCGCGGCGTCGCGGCCGGTCAGCATCTTGCCGCTGAGAAGCAGCGTGTCGCCCGGTCTCCAGCTTGCGACCTGTTCGCGGGTCAGCGCGTTGAGGTCCACCTTCTTCGACTTGTTGTAGTCCGGCGCCCACTTCACGTCGGGCCACAGGTCCAGGCTCGGCGGCTCCATGTAGGCCGGGCCCGAACCGTCCATCGTGACGTGCGCGTGGCGCGTGGCGGCGCAGTTGGGGATCATCGCCACCGGCTTGCCGGCGGCATGCGTCGGGTAGGTCGCAATCTTCACGTCGAGCACGGTCGTCAGGCCGCCCAGGCCCTGCGCGCCGATGCCCAGCGCGTTGACCTTCTCGAAGAGCTCGATGCGCAGTTCTTCCAGCTTGCTGCTGGGCCCGCGCGCCAGCAGGTCGAACATGTCGATGGGCTCCATCAGCACTTCCTTGGCCAGCAGCATGGCTTTCTCGGCCGTGCCGCCCACGCCAATGCCCAGCATGCCCGGCGGGCACCAGCCGGCACCCATGGTGGGGACGGTCTTCATGACCCAGTCCACCAGGCTGTCGCTGGGGTTCATCATGATGAACTTGCTCTTGTTTTCGCTGCCGCCGCCCTTGGCCGCCACCGTCACGTCGAGCTTGTTGCCGGGCACCACCGTCATGTGGATGACGGCGGGTGTGTTGTCCTTGGTGTTCTTGCGCTCGAAGATCGGGTCGGCCAGGATCGATCCGCGCAGCGGGTTGTCGCTGTTCAGGTAAGCGCGGCGCACACCTTCGTTGACGGCGTCTTCGACCGATCCGCTGAAGCCTTCAAAGCGCAGGTCCATGCCGATCTTCAGGAACACGTTGACGATGCCGGTGTCCTGGCAGATGGGGCGCTTGCCTTCGGCGCACATCCTGCTGTTGGTGAGGATCTGCGCGATGGCGTCCTTGGCCGCCGGCGACTCTTCACGCGCATACGCGCGCGCCAGATGGCTGATGTAGTCGGCCGGGTGGTAGTAGCTGATGTACTGCAGCGCGGCGGCGACGGTTTCTACGAGGTCGGCCTGGCGGATGAGGGTGGGCATGCTGGGCTCCTCTTCAGTGCTGCGCGGGGGTGGGTGCCATCAACCGGTCGGTGTAGGCAATGGCCAGCGCCGACAGCAAGAACGCCACATGGATCAGCGTCTGCCACAGCAGCGTCTTTTCGCTGTAGTTTTCGGCGTTGATGAAGGTCTTGAGCAAGTGGATGCTGCTGATGCCGATGATGGCCGTGGCGAGCTTGACCTTGAGCACACTGGCATTGACATGGCTCAACCATTCCGGCTGGTCGGGGTGGTTTTCAAGGTTCATTCGTGAGACAAAGGTTTCGTAGCCACCGATGATGACCATGATCAGCAGGTTGCTGATCATCACCACGTCAATCAGGCCCAGAACCACGAGCATGATCACGGTTTCATTGAGCTTGGGCACCCAGTTGGCGTCGGCCTTGTAACCGATGCTCTTGACCAGCATGTCCAGCGACTGTGCGTTGCCGAACACGGCTTCGATCAGGTGTGTCAGTTCGACCCAGAAGTGGAAGACATACACGCACTGCGCCACGATGAGGCCCACGTACAGCGGCAACTGCAACCAGCGGCTGGAGAAGATCAGGTTCGCCAGCGGCGGGAGGCGGCGGCTTCCTGGCTCGGAGGCTTTGGGGGGAATCGACATGGGGGAATGGGGCCTTGGCGTCAAATGGGCTTTGCAAGCCCGGGTGGGAGTCAAATTGTAGAGTCCCGTCCTTGAAGGAATTCACGGCCCGTCAGGTGTCAGTCAGAGCCTGCCTTTAGCTTTCGCCCTCAGCAAAGTTCTTCAAAACAGCAGGAGACAACCATGTCAGACACCCAACCCACCGAGCTGAAGACCCACCAGCCGCCCGCCGCCCTGGTGGCCGCGGCCCGTGTTTCCGGCATGGCCGCCTACCAGGCACTGTGTGCCGAAGCGGAAGCCGACTTTGAAGGCTACTGGGCCCGCCTGGCACGCGAATTCCTGAGTTGGAAGACCCCGTTCACCCAGGTGCTGGACAGCAGTGACGCGCCGTTCTTCAAGTGGTTTGAGGACGGCACGCTGAATGCGTCCTACAACTGCCTGGACCGCAACGTCGAGCGTGGGCTGGGTGAGAAGACGGCCCTCATCTTCGAAGCCGACGACGGCGCGGCGACCAAGGTCACCTACCGCCAGCTGCTCGACCAGGTCTGTCGCTTGGCGAATGCACTCAAGGCCCGTGGCGTGAAGAAGGGCGACCGCGTCGTCATCTACATGAGCATGAGCGTGGAAGGCGTGGCCGCGATGCAGGCCTGCGCGCGCATCGGCGCGCCGCACTCGGTGGTGTTTGGCGGTTTCAGTGCGCAGAGCCTGCGCGACCGCATCGAAGACACCGGCGCGGTGATGGTCATCACCGCCGACGAACAGGCGCGCGGTGGCAAGCATCTGGCGCTGAAGAGCATCGTCGATGAGGCACTGGCGCTGGGCGGCTGCGACAGCGTCAAGAACGTCATCGTTTACAAGCGCACCGGCGGCACCATTCCCTGGGTGGCCGGGCGCGACCACTGGCTGCACGAAGAGCTGGCCGCGCAGGGCGCGGTGTGTGAACCCGAGTGGGTCAGCGCCGAACACCCGCTCTTCCTGCTGTACACCAGCGGCAGCACCGGCAAACCCAAGGGTGTGCAGCACAGCACCGGCGGCTACTTGCTGCACGCGGCGCTGACGACGGCCTGGACCTTTGACCTCAAAGACGACGACGTCTTCTGGTGCACGGCCGACATCGGCTGGGTCACCGGCCACAGCTACATCACCTATGGCCCGCTGGCGCTGGGCGGCACCGAAGTCGTGTTTGAAGGCGTGCCGACATTCCCGGATGCGGCGCGCTTCTGGAAGACGATCGAAAAGCACAAGGTCAGCGTCTTCTACACCGCGCCGACGGCCATCCGTTCGCTCATCAAGGCGGCCGAGGGCAACCCGGCGGTGCACCCCAACAAGAGCGACCTCACCAGCCTGCGCATCCTGGGGTCGGTGGGTGAGCCCATCAACCCGGCCGCCTGGGAGTGGTACTACCAGCACGTCGGTGGCGGCCGCTGCCCCATCGTCGACACCTTCTGGCAGACGGAGACCGGCGGCCACGTCATCACGCCGCTGCCGGGTGCCACGCCGATGGTGCCGGGCTCGTGCACGCTGCCCTTCCCCGGCATCATGGCCGCCATCGTCGATGAGACCGGTGCGGACGTGCCCAACGGCAGCGGCGGCATCCTCGTCATCAAGAAGCCGTGGCCGAGCATGATCCGCACGATCTACGGCGACCCCGAGCGCTTCAAGAAGAGCTACTACCCGCCCGAGCTGAAAGGCTATTACCTGGCAGGCGACGGCGCAATCCGCGACGCCAAGACCGGCTACTTCACCATCACCGGCCGCATCGACGACGTGCTCAACGTCAGCGGCCACCGCATGGGCACGATGGAGATTGAGTCCGCCCTGGTCAGCCACACCGAACTCGTGGCCGAAGCGGCCGTGGTGGGTCGGCCCGACGACACCACGGGTGAGGCGATCTGCGCCTTCGTCGTGCTGAAGCGCTCGCGCCCCACGGGCGACGAGGCGAAGAAGATCGCCAATGAACTGCGGGCCTGGGTGGCCAAGGAAATCGGTCCCATTGCCAAGCCCAAGGACATCCGTTTTGGTGACAACCTGCCCAAGACGCGCAGCGGCAAGATCATGCGGCGGCTGTTGCGGTCCATCGCCAAGGGCGAGGCGATCACCCAGGACACCAGCACCTTGGAAAACCCCGCGATCCTCGACCAACTGGGCCAGGCCAATTGAGCGACTTCTCCACGGGCACCATGCGCTAAAGTGCCCGCAGGAGAAACGCCATGCCACTGGTCATTGTTGGAGTGCTCTTGCTGACGGCCAAGATGGCCGAATTCGGCCCGTTCGCGACCTGGTCGTGGTGGATCGTGCTGGCGCCCTTTGGCCTTGCCGTGCTGTGGTGGGAATTTGCCGACTCATCGGGCTGGACCAAGCGGCGAGAGATGGACAAGATGGAAGCGCGCAAGGTCAACCGGCGCCAACGCATGATGGAGTCGCTGGGTCTGGGCACCAAGCGGCGCGACCGCATCGCCACCAAATCGAGCGCGGCCAAGGCGCGGCAGGTGTCGGCCGACCCCACCCACGGCGGCCGCGAGGGCATCAGCAAGCCTGAAGCACCGCCGCCGCCGCCGCCGGCGCGCAAAGAGCCGCGCTTCTGAGTGGATGGCGCGTGGCGAGGCCGTTGACCGGGCCTCGCTCAGTCCTTGCTCACTCCTCGTTCAGTCCCCGTCCAGCACTGCCCCGAAGCTCGCGCTGTTGGCGTTTTTCGCGAACTTGGCCAGCACGCCGCGGCTGTAGCGCGGCGCCGGCTGCTTCCAGCCCAAGCGCCTTTGCTCAATGGCGGCGTCGTCCACGTTCAGCTGCAGCAGCAGCTGGTGCGCGTCGATCGTGATGCTGTCGCCTTCCTGCACCAGCGCAATCAGGCCGCCGGCATAGGCCTCGGGCGCGACGTGGCCCACCACCATGCCCCAGGTGCCGCCAGAAAAGCGGCCATCGGTGATCAGGCCGACCGTCTCGCCCATGCCCTGGCCGATGAGCGCACCGGTGGGTGCCAGCATCTCGGGCATGCCCGGCCCGCCTTTCGGGCCCAGGTAGCGCAGCACCATGATGTCGCCGGCCTTGATCTGGCCGGCCATGATGGCGGCCAACGCGCTCTGCTCGTCGTCAAACACTCGGGCCGGGCCCGTCATCACGGGGCTCTTCAGGCCGGTGATCTTGGCCACGCAGCCTTCGGGGCTCAGGTTGCCCTTGAGGATGGCCAGGTGGCCCTGCGCGTACATCGGGTTGCCGATCGGGCGGATCACATCCTGGTCGGCGCGCAGTGCCGGCAGTTCGGCCAGATTCTGCGCCACCGTCTTGCCGGTGATGGTCATGCAGTCGCCATGCAGCAGGCCGGCGTCGAGCAGCACCTTCATCACCGCCGGGATGCCACCTGCGCGGTGCAGGTCGATGGCCAGGTACTTGCCGCTGGGCTTCAAGTCGCACAGCACCGGCACCTTGCGCCGCATGCGCTCGAAGTCGTCGATGGTCCAGGCCACGCCGGCGGTGTGCGCGATGGCCAGGAAGTGCAGCACCGCATTCGTGCTGCCGCCGGTGGCCATGATCACGGCCACGGCGTTTTCGATCGCTTCCTTGGTGACGATGTCGCGTGGCTTCAGGTCGGCCTTCACGGCGGCCACCAGCGCGCGTGCTGCGGCCCGCGTGTGGGCGACGATGGGGTCTTCGACGTTGGCCATCGTCGACGAAAACGGCAGGCTCATCCCCAGCGCCTCAAAGGCCGAACTCATCGTGTTGGCGGTGTACATGCCGCCGCATGAACCACTGCCGGGAATGGCCCGGCGTTCGATCTGGCAGAAGTCCTCTTCGCTCATCTTGCCGGCGCTGAACTGCCCCACCGCTTCAAAGACGCTGACGATGTTGAGGTCCTGCCCCTTGTACCGGCCCGGCAGGATAGTGCCGCCATAGACGTAGATGGCGGGCACGTTGGCGCGCAGGATGCCCATCATGCCGCCGGGCATGTTCTTGTCGCAGCCGCCGATGACCAGCACGCCGTCCATCCACTGCCCGCCGACACAGGTCTCCACGCAGTCGGCAATGACTTCGCGCGACACCAGGCTGTACTTCATGCCTTCGGTGCCCATCGCCATGCCGTCGCTGATGGTTGGGGTGCCAAAGATCTGCGGGTTGGCGCCTGAGGCTTTCAGCTCGTCCACCGCCGCATCGGCCAGCTTCTGCAAGCCCGAATTGCACGGCGTGATGGTGCTGTGGCCGTTGGCCACGCCGATCATCGGCTTGCCGAAGTCGGCTTCGGTGTAGCCCATGGCGTAGTACATGGACCGGTTGGGTGCGCGGGCAACGCCTTCGGTGATGTTCTTGGAGCGGCGGTTTGAACTCATCAGTGGCTTCCTGTTGGACTGGCCGCGAGTTTATCGGGCGCGTGGACAATGCTGAGCTTTGGCGTGTCTCTTGATCCCGGAGCGTGTTGATGCTTGTGCATCCCCAGTTCGACCCCGTGGCCCTCGCGTTGGGCCCCATCCAGATCCATTGGTACGGGCTGACCTACCTGATCGCCTTTGCGCTCTTCCTCGTGCTGGCCAGAAAGCGTGTGCAGCGTGCCGACTTCGTGGCTGCGGGCTGGACCCGGCGCGACATCGAAGACATCCTGTTCTACGGCGTGCTGGGCGTGGTGATTGGCGGGCGTGTCGGTTACGCGCTCTTCTACAAGCCGGGTCAGTACCTGGCCAACCCGGCCGAGATCCTCATGGTCTGGAAGGGCGGCATGTCCTTTCACGGCGGCCTCTTGGGCGTGATCGCGGCGATGGCGCTGTATGCGCGGTCGCGCAAGCGCAGCTTCTTGCAGGTGATGGACGTGGTGGCACCGTGTGTGCCCACGGGCCTGGCGGCGGTGCGCATCGGCAACTTCATCAACGGCGAACTTTGGGGCCGCCTGGCCGATCAGTCGCTGCCCTGGGCAATGGCATTCCCCCAAAGTGGCAGCATGGTGGCGCGGCACCCGTCGCAGATCTACCAGTTTCTGCTGGAAGGGCTGCTGCTCTTTGTGCTGCTGTGGTTTTATGCGCGGCGTGAAAGGGCCACGGGACAGGTGGCGGCGGCCTTCGTCTTCGGCTACGGCGTGCTGCGCTTCGTGGCCGAATACTTCCGAGAACCCGACAGCTTCCTGGGCCTGCTGGCCCTTGGCATGAGCATGGGGCAGTGGCTGTGCGTGCCGATGATCCTGGCCGGTGCGGGGCTGTGGTGGTGGTTTGGACGCAAAGGCATTTCGACATGAGACAGGTCTTCCTCGACACCGAGACCACCGGCCTGTCCGCCGACCAGGGCGACCGCATCATCGAAGTGGCCTGCATCGAATTCGACAACCGCCGCGACACCGGCCGCCGCCTGCATCACTACCTCAACCCGGGCCGCAGCAGCCACCCCGACGCCGTGCGCGTGCACGGCATCACCGACGACTTCCTGGCCGACAAGCCGCCCTTTGCCAGCATTGCCGACGAACTGCTGGAGATGCTCTCGGGCGCCGACGTGGTGATTCACAACGCGGCCTTCGACATCGGATTCCTCAACGCCGAACTGGCGCGCCTGGGACGCCCGCCCGTCTCGCAACAGGTGGCGCGCGTCACCGACACCCTCTTGATGGCGCGCGAGATGTTCCCGGGCAAGAGCAATTCGCTCGACGCGCTGTGCCGGCGCCTGGAGGTGGACAACAGCAAGCGCGACCTGCACGGCGCGCTGATCGACGCCGACCTGCTGGCGCAGGTGTACCTGAACCTGACGCGTGGGCAGGATTCGCTGGTCATCGAAGCCGCCCAGGAGTCGCGCGCGCCCGTGGCGGGCAGTGCGGCCGACCTGCGCACGCTGGAGCTGCCCGTGCTGGCTGCCACGGCCGAAGAGAACGCCGCGCACGACGCACTGCTGGCCGACATCGGTGTCGCCTGCGGGGGCAAGGTGGTCTGGCGCGTCGCTGTGCTGGCCTGATCGGGGCCAGACCAGCCGGTCGAGGTTCACCAAAAGTGCCGTGGCATAATTCGTGGCTTACCGGAACACACCCGACGAAAGCCCCGATTCGTCAGGCGCAGCAACAGATTCCGGGCGGTTAGCTCAGCGGTAGAGCACTGCCTTCACACGGCAGGGGTCGCAGGTTCAAGCCCTGCACCGCCCACCAGGTCAGTCCACTGAACGCCACCTTCGGGTGGCGTCTTTGTTTGCGAGCAGCCAGCATCCGATGAACCCCGCGCGGCCCGAGTCCCTACCGTTGCGCCGTGGCGCGGCGCCGCCGCAGCCGCTGAGCCGCCTCGCGGCCCCGTTGTTCCTGCTTGCCCTGTGCCTGCTGTTGCCGCGGCTGCCGGGTTATGCGGCCTGGTGGCCCACCCATCCCGATGCCGCCGTGTTGGCATGGCGCGTGGCCATGTCGGTGTCCGCATTGGCCACGTTCTGGCTGCTAGTGCGCGTGGCGGACGTGCTGCTGTGGGACCGCTGGCTGCCAAGCCGCGCCGGCGTCCGCGTTCCGCGCCTCTTGCGCCAGGTGGTGGCCGTGGTGCTGTTCATCGTCGGCACCGCGGTGGTCTTCAGCAACGTCTGGGAACTGTCGGTGGGCCCGGTGCTGGCCACCACGGGTGCGATCGGCATCATCGCCGGCCTGGCCTTGCGCAACGTGCTGGCCGACTTCTTCAGCGGCATTGCGCTCAACATGGAGCACCCCTTCCGACTCGACGACTTCGTGCTCTTCCACATTCGCGGCAAACGCGACCCAGTGGCCGGCTTCGTGCGGGAGATCAACTGGCGCAGCACCACCGTGCTGACGCCCGAAGACAACCTCATCAGCGTGCCCAACAGCCTGGTGGCAGCGTCCACCGTCGAAAACCTGTCCTTCCCGTCGCCGGTGTATGAACTCGAACTGGACATCGTGCTCGACTGGCACCTGGACCCCGCCGCGCTGGACCCGGTGCTGAGTGCCGCGATGGTGGACGCCTGGTTGCGCGGCGCCACCAGTGGCGACAGGCCGCCCAAGTTCCGCATCTGCAAGCTCGACGGCGCCGGTGTCACCTACCGCATCGTGTACCTGATCGATCCGCGCAAGAAGCCCAAGGGCCCGGCGCGCCACACGCTGCTGAGCTGCCTGCAACAGCACCTGCGTTTTGCGGGCTTGCGGCCGGTGATGCCCATGCAGCCCGATGCGCTGACACCGGAGCCGCCGCCTCAGCGCCAGCGGTTGCACGACAACAGCGCCGACCGGCTGCACGCCATCGCGCATGTGACGCTGTTTGGCGTGTTGACGGATGCCGAACGCCAGCGCCTGTCGGACAGCGTGCAGGTGCGCCGGGTGACGGAAGGCACGATGGTGGTGAAGGCGGGCGACGCAGGCAGCACGATGTTCATCGTCGCCGCCGGTGTGCTGGAGGTGCTGATCCCGGTGCCGCAAGCCCCGCCAGGTGCATCTGCTGTTGCGGGCCCGACCCGCGTCAACACCCTGTCCCCCGGTGCCTTCTTCGGCGAGATGTCCTTGCTGACCGGCGCACCGCGCACTGCGAACGTGGTGGCGCTGTGTGCGTCGGTGCTGTACGAAGTGCCGCAGAGCGTGATGGCTGCGCTGCTGGCAGAGCGGCCTGAACTGGCCGCGTTGCTGTCGGACGTGGTGTCCGCGCACCTGCAGCGCGACAGCGCAGCCCTGGAAGCGGCCAACGCCAACGCGCCGCAGAAGCGCACCAGCATGCCCGAGGCGATTGCCGAGCGCATCCGGCGCTTCTTGTCGCGCTAGTTGTCGCACTAGCTGTCGCGCTCGTTTTAGCGCTCGTTCTGGCGCTCGTTTTAGCGCTCTTTGTCGCCATGAATGCGGCTGGCTATACGATCCAGCCCCGGCCCTCTTCTCCCCTTCCATGCTGTATTGCCGGTAACCGCACTCCCCACCAACCACCCCGAACGCTTCGTCCTCGCCGAAGAGATCCACGCCCGGCCGCCTGAAGTGCTGCCCACGCCAGCGCGGGCTTCGTACCTCGCGGTGCTGGTGCACAGCGAAGACCGCGTGCGTGAAACCGCCCACCTGGCGCGGCTGTGTGAGCGTCATGCCGTGCCACCACCATCGCGTGGGCTCACGCACTTCAGCGCCCGCCTGGGTGCGCTGCGGCTGAAGTGGGAACGCCACGGCGAGTTTTCGTCGTGGACGGTGATCGCACCGGGCATGGCACAGGCATGGCAAGCGGCTCGGAATTCGCCCCGTTCGCCGAGCCCGCCACGTCCCTGCTGCCCGCCGGCTGGCTGCGTGAACTGCCAGGCGTGTCCAGGCCGGTGGTCTTGCGGCGCCTGATGGACAGCACCGGTTCGCGGCTCGATGCGGACGGACACGCCCACTATGCACGGCTGGCGGCCGACCCGGCGCATGTGGGCGCCGTGCTGACCATGATGGCGGTGTGGGACCTGCGGCCCTTGCTGCACGACTTGCCGCGCCTGCAACCGCCCCTGCAGCCGCGCCTGCACCAGGTGGTGGGGTCGCGCGACGGCACCGTGCCGCCACGGCTGGCGGTCGATGTGAATCGGCTTGTACCCGGCAGCCGCCTGCACACGCTGCCCGGGCTGGGCCACCTGGCGCACGAGGAAGACCCGGCTGCAGTGGCATGTCTGCTGCGCGAATTTGCCCAGCCTGCCGTCGACACCGCCGCCGACACCCCCGATTGACGAGGCCGGATCGACGGTCTATGCGCCATGACACAAAAGACTGACAAGCCCACGTGACGTGTGCCGGGTCTCTGTGGAGGGCCTGGCATGGCGTCCAACGCTCGCATCGAAAATTCACTGCTCGCCGCCGTGGCGGCCGGCATGGGCAACGGCTGCCCACCCAAGTTGGCGGCAGCCGTGCGCCACGCCGTGTTTCCGGGCGGGGCGCGCATCCGCCCGCAGCTGTGCCTGGCGGTGGCCCGTGCCCGTGGTGACGACCAGCCCGCGCTGGACGACGCTGCGGCCGTGGCCATTGAACTGCTGCACTGCGCGTCGCTCTGATCGTCATGCCCTTCCAGGTGCTGATCCGTGCCGGCGAGGGTTTGGGGGCGGACGCGCCCGAACGCACGCTGCGGGTGATGCACACCATCGGCATCGGCGTCGGCATGCCGGGTGGCCTCGTGGCCGGACAGGCCTGGGAATGTGAACCGCGTGTCACGCTGCGCGAATGCCAGCGCCTGAAGACCGGCTCGCTGTTCTAGGCGCCACCGTGGCCGGCGCGCAGGCGGCCGGGGTCACGTCGGTGCTGCACTACACCGACGTCTTGCCGCCGCGTCTGGTCCAGGGCATCGGCGTCGAAGTGAACATGGTGTTCCCGCCGGGCAGCCACCTCGCCGATGTGTCGCGCCTGGCTTTCCCAGACGCAGCCGGTGACCATGATCGTGTACAGCAGCAGTGTCTTGATGACCACCGACGCGGTGACCACCGCCAGGCCCTCGCCGCTGGCCAGGTAGCGCAGCACCAGCACCACGCTCACCGCAAACACCAGGAACTGGATCGGGGCCAGGATGCCCTGCACCAAGGTCCACGGACTGGCGTCGCGCCGGGCGCGCTGCGCGGGGGTGTAGAGGGCGTTTGCCGGTGCGGTCTCTGACATCAACTCACTCGAAGTGGCCTTGAACTGCCGGCAGAGTAGGGTGTCGCCGGTCGAATGTTAATCTAGATAGACGTACATATTGCATGACACTTTTGCGGTAAATCTGCGCTCGGGCTTTGCCCGGGTTTTGTCCATGCAGCGCGCACGCGCAGGCCCCGGTTTTCGGGCCGCACATCTCTGCAAACACCAGTCAGGAAGATTCGCCGCTTGGAGACTGCGGGGAGTAGAGCCCACTTCGATTTCTAGAGGGGCAAGCAGACGAGCCCACACCGAGGCGGGTCAGTCGTCCAGGGCGATTTCCCTGGCCGATTTCATGACCGAAGACCTCTTCGACCCGTGCAGCCGAGCCGACGGGTCACTGGAGAATTGAATGCGAGCGAAGTTGTCGCATGGCGCTGGCGGTGGGTCGCACGAGTGCAACCCCGAACCTGTGGCTTGGCCGGGCAGAGACGACGGCGGCCCGACGTCCTCGATGGACACGACACTGGGCGCGGCCAAGGCCCGCGTGTCGCGCCTGACCCGCACGATCGAAACGGAAGTCATTCCGCGCCTGGTGCGCCAGCACCGCGCAGCCCCTGCGCCCGCCAGCGCAGCGCCCAGCGCTGAGGAAGTGCATGCGATGGTGCAGGCTCTGGTGGACGACAGTGATGACCGGATCACGGCACTGGTGCAGCAACTGCCCCAGCGCGGTGTGACCGTGACGATGCTGTTCCTGGAACTGCTGACCCCGGCGGCGCGTGAACTGGGTGCACTTTGGGAAGACGACCGCGTGGACTTCGCCACCGTCACGGTCAGCCTCGGCCGGCTGCAGCGCCTGCAGCGCCTGCAGCGGCAGCTCAGCCCCGACTTCGGCAACGAAGTCCAGCATCCGGCGCATGGCCGCCGCGTGCTGTTGACGCAGCCCGACACCGAGCAGCACATGTTCGGCTTGTCGATGGTGGCCGAATTCTTCCGCCGCGAAGGCTGGGACGTCCTCGGTGGGGTTGCCGGTGTCGGCATCGACGCCGTGGCCTGGGTGCGTCGCGACTGGCTTGACGCCGTGGGTTTTTCCATCGGCAGCGAACAGGCGCTGCCTTGGCTGCGCGACACCATTGCCGAGGTGCGGCGCGTCTCGCGCAACGGTTCACTGGTGGTCCTGGTGGGTGGCCCGCTGTTTTCGATGCACCCCGAATGGGCGGCCGAGGTTGGTGCCGACGCCACCACCACGGGCCAGGGCGCACCTCAAATCGCTGAGACAATACTGGGCAGCCGCGTGCAGGAGCAGTCGGGACGGGCGCGCATGTCTTGACCACTTTTGAGGGGTTCTCCATCGTGCCAACAGGCCACCGTCGCATCCGGGACCGCGCTGAATGAGGCGCCCGGCGGGAAAAAAACAAGAGATCCTCGGTGACATCGACGCCAAGACCGCGGCGCGGTTGATCGGGTCGAGCAGCGACATTTCGTTGGTGCTGGACAGCGGTGGCTTGGTCCTTGACGTGATCGTGCAGGACGCTGCGTTGGCTGCGCTGGTGGGTGCGGGTTGGAAGGGTCGGCGCTGGGTTGACTCGGTCTCCGTCGAGAGTCGCGAAAAGATCGACAGCCTGCTGCGCGAGGCCATGGCGGGAGCCCCCTCACGCTGGCGCCAGATCAACCACACGCTGCCCGACCACGACGACTTGCCGGTTGCATATGCCGCCGTCCGCTTGAGCGACGACGACGTGGCCGAAGGCTTGCCATGTCTGGTGGCCTTCGGCCGCGACCTGCGCTCCAACGTGCAGATGCAGCGCCGGTTGGTGGAGGCCCAGCAGGCCATGGAGCGCGACTACTGGCGTTTCCGTGAAGCCGAAACCCGCTACCGGACACTCTTCCAGACAGCGCCAGAAGCGGTGCTGATTGCCGACGGGCAGACGCTGAAAGTGCTGGAAGCCAACCCGGCCGCGGAGCTGCTGGCCGGCCGCAGCGCAGCGCGCTTGCAAGGCGCACCGCTGTCATCGCTGTTTGACGGTGCGGCGCACGAGCGCTTGCAGAACCTGGTGGCGGCCGCGCGTGCCGCTGGCGCACGTGAACCCGCGCGCGTGCGGTTGGCGCCGGGTTCGGGTGGTTCCAGCGGCTCAGCGGGTTCAGGCGAGGTGGATGTGCATGCCGCACTCTTCCGCCAGGAGCAGGCCGCATACCTGCTGATCCGCTTGCTGCCGGTGCAGTCCGAGCGTGGCAACCGCAAGGGCCGGGGCACGGTCTTGCCGGCGGGCGCCGCAGGCGATTCGGCGGGTGCCTTGCTGGAAGCCTATGCGCGCAGCGCGCCCGACGCGCTGGTCTTCACCGACTTGACGGGCCGCATCGTGCGTGCCAACGCGGCTTTCGCGGCGTTGGCGCAACTCAGTGCCGAAGACCTGGCGCGCGGCGAGATGCTTGACCGCTGGCTTGGTCGAACCGGTGTCGAACTCAGCGTGCTGCTGAGCAACCTGCGCCAGCATGGTTCGGTGGGTCTTTTCACCACCAGCCTGCGGGGTGAGGTGGGGGCCGTGCACGAGGTCGAGATCTCTGCCACGCAACTGGCGTCGACTCAACCGCCGACGCTGGCCTTCGCGGTGCGCGACATTGGCCGCCGCCTGCCGGGCGACGAACGCGTGAGCCCGAAGTTGGCACGTTCGGCAACTGAACTCACCGAGCTCGTCGGCCGTGTGCCGATGAAAGACATCGTCAGCGAAACGTCGGACCTGATCGAACAGCTGTGCATTGAAACCGCGCTGCAGATGACGAACGACAACCGTGCACTGGCGGCGCAGTTCCTGGGCCTTTCGCGCCAGAGCCTGTACGTCAAGTTGCGCCGCTACGGTCTGGGTGATCTGGGTGGCGACAACTCAGATTGACATATTTAGTGTAAACATCGGTTTACGAATCGAGTAGCGGGGCGCACCATCCGCCGCATGCCGTTGCCTGCCCTCTGCCGTCGCTGAACTGCTCAAGCCCATCACGTGGTTTCCGCCGATGTGGGCCTTTGGTTGCGGTGTCGTGGCCTCCGGCCAGTCGCTGGACGGTCGGCAGGGCCTGGTAGTTGCCGGCGTGCTGCTTGCCGGCCCTGCGGTGTGTGCTACCAGCCAGGCGGTGAACGACTGGTTTGACCGCCACGTCGATGCCATCAACGAACCCAACCGCCCGATTCCGTCGGGCCGCATGCCGGGGCGCTGGGGCTTGTACGTGGCGATCATCTGGACCGTGCTGTCGCTGCTGCTGTCGCTGGTGCTCGGGCCTTGGGGTTTTGGTGCCGCTGTCATCGGCCTGCTGCTGGCCTGGGCCTACAGTGCACCGCCGCTGCGCCTGAAGCAGAACGGCTGGTGGGGCAACGCCGCCTGCGGCATCTGCTATGAAGGGCTGGCCTGGGTGATGGGCTCGGTGGTGATGGCCGGAGGCGCCATGCCCGATCTGCGTTCGATGATCCTGGCCGCGCTGTACAGCGCCGGTGCCCACGGCATCATGACGCTGAACGACTTCAAGTCGATCGAAGGCGACAAGCGCATGGGCATCGCGTCGTTGCCGGTGCAACTGGGTCCGCGCCGCGCGGCCATCGCTGCGGCCGGCACCATGGCGCTGGCGCAGGTGTGTGTCGCGCTGCTGCTGCTGGACTGGGGCCGCCCGGTGCACGCGGGCGTGATCGCCGCGCTGACGGTGGCGCAAGTGCTGATGGCGCGTCGCTTCGTCGCCGACCCGGTGGGCAAGGCGATCTGGTTCAGTGGCCTGGGCGTGACGCTGTATGTGAGCGGCATGCTGGTCAGTGCCTTCGCCTTGCGAGGCTTGCAGTGAGCTGGTGGGCCATTTTCCGCCTGGGTCTTGTGCAGGCCGCGCTGGGCGCTGTCGTCGTGCTGACGACATCCACCTTGAACCGAGTGATGGTGGTGGAACTCGCGCTGCCGGCACTGGTGCCGGGCCTGCTGGTGGCGCTTCACTATGCGGTGCAGATGGCGCGGCCGCGCATGGGATTCGGCTCTGACCAGGGCAAGCGCCGCACACCGTGGATCGCCGGCGGCATGGCCGTGCTGGCGCTGGGCGGTTTTGGTGCCGCGGTGGGCACGGCGTGGATGACGACGGCACCGGCCGCCGGGCTGCTCTTCACCGCGTTCAGCTTCGTTCTCGTCGGCCTGGGCGTCAGCGCCAGCGGCACCTCGCTGCTGGTGTTGCTGGCCACGCGTGTGCAAGCTGAACGCCGCGCATCGGCGGCCACGCTGGTGTGGGTGATGATGATCTTCGGCTTTGCGCTGACCGCGGGCCTGGCCGGGCGCTGGCTGGACCCGTTTTCACCTGAACGGTTGATGATGGTGTCGGCCAGTGTGTCGGCCATTGCGCTGTGCCTGGCGCTGGCAGCCTTGGTGGGCGTGGAAGACAGTGCCCCCACGCAGCCTGCGAACGCCATGTACGGCGAGGACAAGCCGCGTTTCCTGCAGGCGTTGCGCCAGGTCTGGCAAGAGCCCGACGCCCGTCGGTTCACGGTCTTCGTCTTCGTGTCGATGATCGCCTACAGCGCGCAGGACCTGATCCTGGAGCCCTTTGCCGGCGTGCGCTTCGGCTTCACGCCGGGTGAGAGCACGCAGCTTTCGGGTGTGCAGCACGGCGGCACGCTGATGGGCATGCTGCTGGCCGCGCTGGCCGGCCGGCGCATCGCGGGGTTTGGCTTTGGCAGCCTGCGGACCTGGATGTTCGGCGGCTGCCTGGCGTCGGCCGTGGCGCTGTGTGGCCTGGTGATGGCTGGCGTGATCGGCCCGCCCTGGCCGCTGCGCGCCAATGTCTTCTTGCTCGGCGTCGCCAATGGTGCGTTTTCGATCGCTGCCATCGGCTCGATGATGGCTTTGGCGGGCCAGGGCCAGACGGCTGGGTCGCCCACCACGACCGGCACGCGCATGGGTCTGTGGGGCGCTGCACAGGCCATCGGCTTTGCCGTTGGCGGAGTGCTCGGCACGGCTGCCAGTGACCTCGCGCGCTGGCTGATCGGCTCGCAGGTGTCTGCCTATGGGTCTGTCTTTGCAGGCGAAGCCTTGCTCTTCATTGCGGCGGCCTGGCTGGCCGCACGCATCCACATGCCCGCTCACAACGGGTCCGCTCACCACAGCGGCCTGCAGCCGCGGCCCGAAGCCGCCGCCCCGAATCCAAACCCGGCCCTTGGAGGACGTTCATGAACCAGTCGCACACCTATGACGCCATCGTCGTCGGCGGGGGCCCCGCGGGCGCCACTGCTGCACATGATCTGGCCCTGCGGGGCTTGTCGGTCCTGCTGCTGGACCGCGCCGGCCGCGCCAAGCCCTGTGGTGGCGCCATCCCGCCGCGGCTGATCAAGGACTTTGCGATCCCTGACCACCTGCTGGTGGCCAAGGCTCGGTGTGCACGCATGATTTCGCCCACCGACAAGCGGGTGGACATCCCGATCGAAAACGGCTTCGTGGGCATGGTGGACCGCGATCACTTCGACGAATGGCTGCGTGAAAGAGCCGCCAGTGCCGGCGCGGTGCGCGAACGGGGCCGTTTTGAGCGCCTGTCGCGCGACGATGACGGCGTCAGCGTCGTGCACTTCCTGACCGACATCAAGGCCAACACAAAGACCGGTACCGAGCAGCACACGCGGGCCAGCAGCGCCCGCGCACGCTGCGTCATCGGTGCCGACGGTGCACGCTCTGAAGTGGCCCGCCAGTCGGTGCCGGGCGCCGAACGCACGAGCTACGTCTTTGCGTACCACGAGATCATCGCCCGCCCCGAGGTGGACCCGGCGGGCTATGACCCATCACGCTGCGACGTCGTTTACAAGGGCACGCTGTCTCCTGACTTCTACGGTTGGGTCTTCCCGCACGGCAACACGCTGAGCATCGGCACCGGCAGCGCCGACAAAGGTTTTTCGCTGCGTTCGGCGGTGGCCCAGTTGCGCAAGGACAGTGGCTTGGCAGAAGCCGCCACGCTGCGCCGTGAAGGCGCGCCGATTCCCATGAAGCCACTGCCGCGCTGGGACAACGGCCGCGACGTGGTGCTGGCCGGTGACGCGGCTGGCGTGGTCGCGCCGGCTTCCGGCGAAGGCATCTACTACGCCATGTACGGTGGCCGCGTGGCAGCCGATGCGGCGGCTGAGTTTCTCAAGACCGGCAAAGCCGCGGCACTGGCGCAGGCGCGCAAGCGTTTCATGCGCCAGCATGGCAAGGTGTTCTGGGTGCTCAGCATCATGCAGCGCTTCTGGTACAGCAGCGACAAGCGGCGCGAGCGGTTTGTCAGCATCTGCCGCGACAAGGATGTGCAGACGCTGACCCTCGACGCCTACATGAACAAGGAATTGGTGCGCAAGCGCCCAATGGCCCACATCCGAATCTTCTTCAAGGACATGGCCCACCTGCTGGGCTTGGTGCGCGCATGAAGGTGCTGCGACACAGCGCTGTGTCGCATGGCGCTGCCGCCGCGGCGCACACCGCGGAAGTGATGCGGCGGTGTCGCACCCGATGAAGAGCGGCGCCCGCTCCTAGCCAAAAAACGGGAAGTCCTTGCCTGTGACCATGCCCGCCCCCGACCTGGCCGAGCTGGCTGCTGTGGCGGCCTTCGCGCCGCATCTGGCCCAGGCATTCGCCAGCCTGGCTTGCGACCTGGCCCTGGTGCTCGACGGCCAGGGCCTGATCACGCGCGTGGCGCACAGCCCTACCAGCAAGCTGTCGGCCGCCACCGAACTTTGGGTGGGCCGGGCGCTGGCCGACACCGTCACCACCGACACCCGCCACAAGATCACGAGTCTGCTGAAGGAAGTCGCCGCCGATGGATTGGCGCGTCGACGCGAGGTCAACCTGCCGGTGGCGGACGGGCCGACGATTCCAATGGCTTTCACGGCCCTGCGCCTGGGCCCAGACGGCCCGGCGCTGGCGGTGGGCCACGACTTGCGTGCAGTGGCATTGATGCAGCAGCGTTTCATGCGCGTGCAGCAGGAACTGGAGCGGGGCTACAACCTGGCACTGCGAGCGGCCGGACGCGGCACGCCGGGGGCCGAGGCCTTGCCGTTCACTGACCCGGAGTTCAGCGCCACGCCCGAAGCCACCGAACGGCTTAACGATGCCTCACGCGCTGCTTTTGCCGCTTGGCTGCGCGCTGAGAGACTGGTTGCCGAGGGCGGCGCCTCGCCGCCACGCGGCACGCGCAAGTCCAGCCCGCGGCGCAAGCGCTGAATCAGGCCGGCGCTTGCGGCAAACTCGCTGCATGAACGGACTGATTGAATCTGGTGGCGGAGACGGCCCGAACGGACCTCTGCACGGCCTGCAGGTCATCGAATTCGCCGGCATCGGCCCGGCACCCCTGGCCTGCATGCTGCTGGCCGACCTGGGTGCCGATGTGGTGCGCATCGACCGGCTTGAACCCAGCGGCCTCGGCCTGGCAATGGCGCCGCGCCACGATGTCAACGCCCGTGGCCGACGCTCGGTGGCGCTGGACCTGAAAGCGGCGGGGGGCCGCAACGCGGCACTGCGCCTGCTGGCCAGGGCCGACGTACTGGTGGAAGGTTTCCGCCCCGGCGTGATGGAAAAGCTGGACCTCGGGCCCGAACCCTGTGCGGCTCTGAACCCGCGGCTGGTCTATGGCCGCATGACCGGTTTCGGTCAGAGCGGGCCGCTGTCGGCCGCCGCCGGGCACGACCTGAACTACATCGCGCTAACGGGTGTGTTGCACGCCATCGGTCCAGCGGGCGGTGCGCCGGTGCCGCCGCTGAATCTGGTGGGGGACTACGGTGGCGGCGCCTTGTACCTGGCCTTTGGCGTGTTGGCGGCGCTCTTCGAACGCCAGCGCTCAGGACTGGGACAGGTGGTGGACGCGGCGATGGTCGATGGCGCGGCGTCCCTGGCCTCCGTCTTCTTCGGCCTGCAGGCGGCCGGCAACTGGGCCGGCCCGCGCGGGGGCAACCTGCTGGACGGCGGTGCGCCTTTCTATGCCGCCTATGAAACCGCCGACGGCCGCCACATCAGTCTGGCCGCGCTGGAGCCTAAGTTCTTTGCGCTGCTGGTGCAAAAGCTGGCACTCGACCCGCGCTACCTCAGCCACCAGTACGACCAGCGCCTGTGGCCCGAACTGCGCCGGGACATCGCACTGGCCGTGCGCCAGCACACACGCGACGAATGGTGCGCGCGGCTGGAAGGCAGCGATGTCTGCTTCGCGCCCGTGCTGTCCTTCGACGAAGCGCCATCGCATCCCCACGCACGGGCGCGGGAAGGCTTTGTTACGGTGAACGGCGTCGTGCAACCCGCCCCCGCGCCGCGTTTCGGCCGCACACCGGCAGCCCATCCGCGGCCTGCGCCGTCGGTGGGCGAACACACGGCGCAGGTGCTGCAAGAGGCGGGCTTCAGCGCGGCAGAAGTGCAGGCGCTGATGATGGACGGTGTTGTCGCCGGTGCAGCGGGTGGGGTCACAGACGGGGCCACCCGATGAGCGCCCTCTACACCCCGGCTACCGATGCGCGCGCCGCGGCGTCCCTGCTGTTGCTGCGCGACGGCGAGCAGGGCCTTGAAGTGCTGATGCTGCGCCGCGCCGAACGCGACGCCGACGCCCGCAGCGGCGTCGCCGTCTTTCCCGGTGGTGTGCTCGATGCGCGCGACCGCGAAGCCCATGCCTTCTGCCTCGGCCCCGACGATGTCGCGGCCAGTGCGCAGCTCGGTGTGGCCGTCGGCGGGTTGGACTACTTCGTCGCCGCGGTGCGCGAAACCTTTGAAGAGGTGGGCCTGTTGATGGCTGCCGGCGACGTCGATCTGCCTGCATTGCAGGCCTGGCGCACACAGTTGCAAATGGGCACTGCAGGCGCCGCCGAGTTCTGCCGCAGCACGGGCCTGACGCTCGACGTGAGCGGCCTTGTGTACTGCAGCCACTGGCTCACGCCGCCGGGTGCACCCAAGCGCTTCGACACGCGGTTTTTCATGGCCTTGGTGCCCCCGGGCCAACGGGCCGAGGCCGACGGTGGTGAAACGCAGGAACTGATGTGGCTCACGCCCGCGCAGGCGCTGGCGCCAGACCGCGGCCTGAAACTGCTGCCGGTGACGCAGCGCACGCTGCAGGACCTGGCGCGCCACGCCAGCGCAGCAGAAGCGCTGCAGGCGGCGCGTGACTTGACGCACGTGCCGCTCATCATGCCGCGCCGTGCGAGCTTTTCGTCCGGCCCTGGCGGCCCCAACGGCCCGCGCGTGGTGCTGCCCCACGAACTGCCCTATGCCGAAGTGGCCCACCTCGACCCCGAAGGCCGTGGCGACGTGCACGCCGACCTGCTGCCGGGCCGTGCCGTGCGCCTGTCGCCGCACATCGTGCGCATCACCGCACCCAACCCGGGGCCGATGACCGGGCCGGGTACCAACACCTACCTGGTGGGCGCGGGTGCGGACTGGACGGCGATCGACCCCGGCCCGCTGAGTGCGCCGCATCTGCAAGCCATCCTGGCAGCGCTGGCCGCACTGCCGGGGCGGCTGAGCCAGGTGCTGGTGACGCACACCCACAAGGACCATTCGCCCGGCGCCGCCGCGCTGTCTGCCGCCACTGGCGCGCCAGTGTTCGGCCGCAGGGCTGCGCACCCGGAATGGCAGGACGCCAGCTTTGCGCCGCAGCGCGAACTGCAGGATGGCGAGCGCCTGCCCCTGGCCGACGGCGTCACGCTGCGTGTCATCCACACGCCCGGCCATGCCTCCAACCACCTGTGTTATCTGCTTGAAGAAGAACGGCTGCTCTTCACCGGTGACCATGTGATGCAGGGGTCCACGGTCGTCATCAACCCGCCTGACGGCGACATGTCGGCCTACCTGGCTTCATTGACGATGCTGCTGGATGTCGACCTGGACTGGCTGGCCCCCGGCCACGGTTTCCTGGTGGCCGACCCGCATGCCGTGCTGCGCGCACTGGTGGCGCACCGCCTGAAGCGCGAAGCAAAAGTGGTGGCTGCGCTGCAGACACTGGGCCCGGCCACGACCGACCGCCTGTTGCCGCGGGTCTATGACGACGTGCCGGTTGCGCTGCACCCGGTGGCGCGCCGCTCACTGCAGGCGCACCTGCTGAAGCTGCGGGCCGATGGCGCGGCCACGAACGATGCCGAGGTCTGGCGTGTCTCAGCCTGAGGCAGGCGGCGACTGCCAGCGCCCGTCGATCAGCAACTGGTGCGGCCCGAACTTGGCCTTGTAGGCCATCTTCAGGCTCTGCGCGATCCAGTAGCCCAGGTACACGTTGGGCAGCTTGAGGATGCGCGTCTGCTCGATCTGCCACAGCACGCTGTAGGTGCCGTAGCTCATGCCCGGCTCGGGTTCGTAGTAGGTGTACACGGCCGAGATGCCGTCGCTGAGCACGTCCAGGATGCTGACCATCTTCAGCGCGCCGGGCTGGCCGCCAACGCCCGGTTCGCGGAATTCGACCATGCGCGAATTGACGCGGCTCTGCAGCAGAAACTGCGTGTACTGATCGACGCTGTCCTGGTCCATGCCACCGCCGCTGTGGCGGCCGGACTGGTAGCGCAGGTAGAGCTGGTAGTGCTCGGGCACAAAGCCCAGCCGCAACACGCGCGACACCAGGCGGCCGTGCTGGCGCTGGGACCGGCGCTGGCTGCGCGTCGGGTCGAAAGTGGCCACCGGCACGCGCAGCGGCACGCACGCGCGGCAGCCGTCGCAATAGGGGCGGTAGGTGAACATGCCGCTGCGGCGGAAGCCGGCCGCGACCAGGCCGGAATAGGTGTCGGCGTGGATCAGGTGGCTGGGCGTGGCCACCTGCGAGCGCGCCTGCCGGTCGGGCAGGTAGCTGCAGGGGTAAGGGGCCGTTGCGTAGAACTGCAACGACCGCAGGGGCAGTTCCTTGGGGTGTGTCACGTGCGCCTCAAGACAGCTTGCCGGGCGTCAAAGTGGAAGAAGCGCCCAGGCCGCTTCATCATAGGTCCAATCCTTCGGCGCGGGCTCGGCCACGGTTGGCGCCACCGCACTTGCGACATGGGCCAGAAAGGCTGGTCGTGAAATTTCGTGCGCGCCCAGGCTGGCCAGGTGGCCGGTGTTTTGCTGGCAGTCGATCAGCGGCACCTTGCGCGCCCGGCAGGCCGCCACCAGGGCGGCCAGTGCGATTTTCGACGCGTCGGTGCGGTGCGAGAACATCGATTCGCCAAAGCACATGCGGCCGATGGCAACGAAATACAGGCCGCCGACCATCTGCCCTTCGACCCAGGTTTCGACGCTGTGGACGCGGCCCTGGCGGTGCCATTCGCAATACGCATCGACCATGGCCGGCACGATCCACGTGCCGTCCTGGCCGTCGCGCCGCGTCTGTGCGCAGGCTTGCATGACGGCGCGAAAGTCGCTGTCAAAGCGCAACTCGCAGCCAGGGGTGCGCAGGAAGCGGCGCAGTGTCTTGCGCAGCGAATGTGAAAGTTTGAAGTCGGCCGTCGGCAAGACCATGCGCGGGTCGGGCGACCACCAGAGCACCGGCTGGCCGGCACTGAACCAGGGGAAGATGCCGTGGCGGTAGGCCTCTTCCAGGCGCTCCGGCGTGACCCTGCCGCCCGCGGCGACCAGGCCTGGGGCGTCGCTGTCCGGGCCCAGTGCGGCGTGCGCCGACGGCAGCGGTTGGCCGTCGTCGATCCAGCTCAGCATGAGCGCTGCGGACGAAAGGCTGCCGCCTTCAGCTGCCGCCCAGTTGCTGCCACAGGAAGGTGTACTCCAGCGCCATCATCTGCGCGCGCTGGACGTTGTCGGCCGCGCCGCCGTGGCCGCCTTCGATGTTTTCCCAGTACAGCAGCGGGTGGCCCTGTTCCATCATGCGCGCGGCCATCTTGCGTGCGTGGCCGGGGTGCACGCGGTCGTCGCGGGTGCTGGTGGTGAACAGCACCTTGGGCAGCTTCATGCCCGCCTTGACGTTCTGGTAGGGGCTGTAGAGCGAGAGGTAGGCCCAGTCCGCGGGCTTGTCCGGGTCGCCGTATTCGGCCATCCAGCTCGCCCCCGCCAGCAGCTTGTGATAACGCTGCATGTCCAGCAGAGGCACCTGGCAGACCACGGCGTTGAAGAGCTCAGGCCGCTGCAGCATCACCGCGCCCACCAGCAGGCCGCCATTGCTGCCACCCTGGATGCCCAGGTGCGCCGGGCTCGTGACCCGGGTCTGGATGAGTTCTGCGGCCACGGCAGCCAGGTCGTCGTAGCTTTTCTGCTTGTTCTGCAGGATGGCCGCCTGGTGCCAGGCAGGCCCGAATTCACCGCCGCCGCGTATGTTGGCAACGACGAAGACACCGCCCTGGCTGGTCCACACGCGACCGATGGCGCCCGAATACCAGGGCTGCTGCGAGATCTCGAAGCCGCCATAGGCGTACAGCAGCGTCGGGTTCTTGCCGTCGGCGTCGGCACCGCTCTTCACGCCTTTCGGCCAGACGATGAAATAGGGCACGCGCGTGCCGTCCTTGCTGGTGGCAAACCGCTGTTCGGCGCGCATGCCGGTGGCGTCGAAGAAGGTGGGGCGCGCCTTCAGCCTGTCGCGTTCGTCGCTGCCCGTGCGGCCCAGCAGCAGCGCGTCGGGCTGCAGGAAGTCTGCTGAATTCAAAAGGTAGGCTTCGGCCAGCGGGTCGCTCTTCAGCAGCGGGTCGTGCAGTGCGGAGGCCGACAGCGTGCCAGGGTAGGGCGCCTTCACGTTGCGGCGCTTCCAGGTGGCCGTGGCCATATTGGTGGTGGCAGCGCCGGGCTGCCATTCCTCCAGCCGGCTGGCCACGTTGTCCAGCACGTTGACCAGCACGTTGCCGCGTGTGGTGCTGAAGCCGGCCAGCGAGCGCGTGGCGGTGGGCGTGAAGAGGGCCGAGAACTTTCGCTCGCCGCGCAGGTAGGCGGCGGCATCGGTCACCAGCAGCGAGCCGCGCGGCCAGGTCGTGCCTTCGGTCAGCCAGTCGCTGCGCAGTTCCAGCAGCACGCGGTCGCGCCAGAACGACAGCTCGGCGTCGGCGGGCTTGTCGATGGCCACCTGCTTGTCGCCCAGCAGCAGGTAAAGCTGGTCGGTGTAGAAGGTGACCGAGCGGCCAAACACGGTGCGCTCGAAGCCAGGGGTCTTGTCGACCGAAACAAAGCTGGCGACATCACTCGCCTGACCTTCGAAGACCGTGGACGCCTCGCTCAGTTGCTGCCCACGCTGCCAGCGCCTGACGGTGCGTGGGTAGCCGGAATCGGTGAGTGAACCGGGGCCGAAGTCGCTGCCGATGTAGAGCGTGTTGGCGTCGATCCACTCGACGCGGCTCTTGGCCTCGGGGGCTTCGAAGCCTCCCGCCACGAAGCGCTTGGCGACGGTGTCGAATTCGCGCACAACCTTGGCGTCGGCGCCGCCGCGCGACAGCGACAGCATGCACAGGCGGTATTCGGGGCCGAGGCAATTGGCACTGCCCCAGACCCAGTTCTCGTTTTCGGCCTTGGCAAGTGCGTCGAGGTCGATCACGGTTTCCCAGGCCGTGTCACCTGCCGGCTTGGCTTTGCGGTATTCCGCCAGCGTCGTTCGCCGCCACAGCCCGCGCGGGTTCTGGGCGTCGCGCCAGAAGTTGTAGAACCAGTCGCCACGGCGCACGACGTAGGGGATCTGCTCCTTCGAGTCCAGCACCTCGCGGATCAGGCGCTTGCGGTCTTCAAAGCCAGGCCGAGCCTGCAGCAGTTTTTCGGTCTCTGCGTTGCGTTCGCGGACCCAGGCCAGTGCGCGGTCGCCCTGCACGTCTTCAAGCCAGAGGTAGGGGTCGGGCGGCGGGGTGTTCTGGGACATGGCTGACGAAATGAACAAGTTGCTGGTGAGCAGTGCAGCCAGGCATGTGGCCAAGGATGTGGCCAAGGATGTGGCCAAGGATCTGGCAAAGCGCTTCAACGGCCGGCCTCCTTCAGGACGATGGGCTGCAGTTCCACGCTCTGGCGGCCGTCGCCGACCCAGAGCTGGCCGTCCTGAACCGTCACCTGCAATTGCATGGACCGTTGCGCCATGCCGGCCAGGGCCTGGCTCTGGTCGGCGGGCCACTGCCACACCGCCAGGTTCGACAGCCTGGCCACCTTGCCTTGCAGCCCCGCCCACCACACGGGGGCGGACGTGCCGTAGGCGTAGATGCTGACGCGCCGTGCACGGCCGCAGGCCTTGGCCATGCGCCGTTCATCGGGCTGGCCCACTTCCACCCAGTGCATCAGCTGGCCGGTGAGGTCGTGCTGCCACAGGTCCGGGTCGTCGGCTTCGGCCAGACCGCGTGCGGACAGCAGTGCGCCCTGGTGGTCGTCGGCGGGCACCTGCAGTGCAAAGGCCATCAGCCGCATCATCAGCCTTTCGGCGGTTTCAGAAGGCTGCAGCGCGAGCGTGAGGGCGTGGTCGGCGTAGAGGCCGCGGTCCATGTCGGCGATCTGCAGCGCGGCTTTGTAGACGGTGGCTTTGATGGCCATCAGGCGCTTTCTCCGCCGCGCTCTCCATCCGGCCGGCCATGTTTGCCGGCCGTCCAGCCCTGCCCGCCCAGCCAGCGTTGGCCGTCGGCGGCGGCAGGGGGCTCCAGTTCGGTGGCCATGGCGTCGTTCCAGCGGTTGAGAAAGCCGAAGAGCGCAATGACGCCGGTGATCTCGACAATCTCGCCATCGTCCCAGTGCTGGCGCAGCGCCTGGCCGATCTCCGGTGTGACGGCGCCGGGCACGCTGGCCGCGGCCGCAGCGTATTCCAGTGCCGTGCGTTCTGCGGGGGTGAAGAGAGCGCTGTGGCGGAAGTTCCAGACCTCATCCAGGCGCTCGGGCGCGGCACCTTCCTGGCCGCCAAAACGAGCCGCGGCACGGATGGTGTGCGCTTCGCAGTATCGACAGCCGGCGACGCGGCTGGCGATGTGGCCGATGAGGCGCTTGAGCTCGCCCGTGACGCGGCAGGCGCCGCCGTCGTCGGCATTCACGTCAGCCATCACCGCGCGGTTGAGTTCCGTGAAGGCATGCGCCACGGCCGGGCGGCGCATCATGGTCAGCACGCTGTGGGGCGGGAAGCCGAGCGTGGTGTTGAAGAACTGCGCCAGTTCAGCAACGGTCGCATCGTGGTCGGTGGGCAGCGGTTGTACGAGGGGCATGAAAGGCGGCTGTGCCGTGCAGACGAAGCTGCGCACTGTGCCACAGCGGGGTCGGCGCCCGAGTGCCCAGGTTTGGAGCGCTACTTTTCAGGGCGCTGGCGCCAGCGCCTCCAGGTGGGCAAGGATGGCATCATGAGCACCTTTGCCGGCCCCGGCCGGACCTGCATTCAAGGACTCCGATGAAGCTCAAATCCCTGCTCGTGGTGCTGGCCTGCGCAACAGCCTGCGCCACGGCCACCCACCTTGCCGTGGCCCAGACCGCGGCCACCAAACCCGCGGCCAAGCCGCCTGCCAAGCCCGCAGCGGCGGGCCTCGTTGGCGCCGACGGCAAGACCCTGTCGCTGACTGGTGGCAGTGGTGCCGCCGCCGTGCGTGGCCCGCTGCTGACGCGCGACGAATTGCGCACCTGCCTGAAGCAGGAAGAGTCGCTCCGCACCCGGTTGGCCGCGCAAGACGCCGGCCGCGCCCCGCTGGACCAGGAAAAACAGGGCATCACCGCCGACCAGCAGACGCTGCGCGCCGAACGCGCACCGCTGGACGACATCAAGGTCAAGGCAGAACAGTTCTCCGCACGGTCCAAGGACTTCTCCGCCCGCCTGCAAAGCTGGACCGAGCGCGTTGAAGCCCACAACGCCGCCAAGCCTGGCGGCGCCAACTACGACCGCAACCAGGTGGCGCTGAATACCGAGCGCGAAACCATCGCCAAGGAGCGCGCCGAACTCGAAGCCGAACGTGTGCGCTTGACCACTTCCAACGAAGAACTCGTGCGCGCCTTCAACGCCAAGGCCTTGGCACTGGACGCCCGCGTGCAGGCCTGGAACGCACGCAACAGCGCCTGGAACGATGTCACCACCGCGCTGGATGCAGAGCGCAAGGGCTGGGTCACGGCCTGTGCCGACCGCCGCTACCGTGAAGACGACGAAACCGCCATCCGGCAGGGCAAGTGATGGTGGCGCCGTTGGTGAGTGAGACCGCATCAGCTGCACGGCCTGAAGACATCAACCCGCTGCAGCTGCCGTGGACAGCGCCTTTCGGCCTGCCGCCCTTTGACGCACTGAAGCCCGAACACTTCGAGCCCGCGCTGCGCGGGGCGATGGCCGAACACCTGGACGAACTGGAGGCCGTTGCCAGCCACAGCGCCGCGCCCGACTTCGACAACACGGTGGCCGCCTTCGACCGCGCCGGCAGTCGGCTCGACCAGCTGGCCGCCGTGTTCTACGGCCTCACTGCGTCGGCCACCAGCCCGTCCCTGCAGGCGGTGCAGCGCGCCATGGCCGGCCCGATGGCGGCGCACCACAGCGCCGTGTACACCCACCTGGCGCTGTTTGCGCGGGTCGAGTCGCTGCACCGGCGCCGGGCAGCGCTGGGCTTGAACGGCGAACAGTTGCGCCTGCTTGAACGCATGCAGCTCGACTTCGTGCGCGCCGGCTCGCAGTTGCCTGAAGCGCAGCGCCTGCGCTATGCGCAGGTGATGGAAGAACTGGCGCGTCTGACGACCCGATTCGCGCAGAACGTGCTGCACGACGAATCCACCTGGCAGCTTGTGCTGGCCACCGAGGCCGACCTGCAGGGCCTGCCCCCTTTCGTGCGCGCCACTGCCGCGCAGGCCGCCGCAGAGCGCGCCCAGAAGGGTCATCTGATCACCTTGTCGCGCTCGCTGGTGGTGCCTTTCCTGACTTTCTCTCAACGTGCCGATTTGCGCGAAACCGCCTGGCGCGCCTGGACCGGCCGCGGCGAAAACGCCGGTGAGCATGACAACCGCAGCGTGGCACGCGACATCCTGCGCCTGCGCCGCGAACAGGCCGCGCTGATGGGCCGCAGCTGCTATGCCGACCACTCACTGGCCGACACCATGGCCGGCTCGCGCGGCGCCGTGCAGCACTTGCTGGGCAATGTCTGGCCGCGGGCGCTGAAGGCCGTGCAGTTGGAAGAGCAGGCTTTGCTGGAAATGCGGAACCTGCGCCAGGCCCAGTCCGCCAGCCCCCCAGATCTGGGCCCGATCGAACCCTGGGACTGGCGCTTCCTGGCCGAACAGCTGCGCCGCCAGCGCTACGCCATCGACGATGCCGAGATCAAACCCTACTTCTCGCTGGACCGCGTGGCCGCTGCGGCCTTCGACTGCGCCGGGCGCCTCTTCGGTCTGCAATTCAAGCCGCGCATCGACCTGCCGGTTTACCACCCCGACGTGCGTGCCTACGAGGTCAGTAACGCTCAGGGCGAGACGATCGGCCTCTTCCTGCAGGACAACTTTGCGCGTCCCAACAAGCGCAGCGGCGCCTGGATGAGCGCACTGCGCTGGCAGGCCCGCAACGTCGCGCCGGGCCAGCCGGAGCAGTTGCCGGTGATCGTCAACAACAACAACTTCGCCCGCGGCGCGGCGGGTGAACCGACGCTCTTGTCGCTGGACGATGCGCGCACGCTGTTCCACGAATTTGGCCATGGCCTGCACGGTCTGCTGTCGAACGTGACCTACAAGCGCCTGTCGGGCACGCAGGTGCTGCGCGATTTTGTCGAACTGCCGTCGCAGATCTTCGAGCACTGGATCACCGAGCCCGAAGTGCTGCAGCGCCACGCCCGCCACTGGCAGACCGACGCGCCGATGCCGCTGGAACTGATGCAGCGCATGCAGCGCGCGCGCCAGTTCAACCAGGGCTACGAGACCGTGCGCTACACCGCCAGCGCGCTGGTGGACATGGCCGTGCATTCGCTGACGGACGCCGAGCCGCCCGAAGACCTTTGCGCCTTTGAAGCCGCGTTGCTGCGCGACCTGGGCTTGCCCCAAGGCGTGGGCCTGAACCACCGCCTGGTTCACTTCCAGCACCTCTTTGCCAGCGCGGGCTATGCGGCCGGCTACTACGTCTATCTGTGGGCGGAGGTGCTGGACGCCGATGGCTATGACGCTTTCGTCGAAGCCGGCAGTCCCTTTGACGCCGAGGTGGCAAGACGCCTGCAGCAGCACGTCTACAGCGCCGGCAACACGGTGGAACCGACGGCCGCCTACGTGGCCTTCCGCGGCCGCGAGGCGCGGGTCGAACCGCTCTTGCGAAAGCGCGGGCTGCTGGTGGATGCGCCGGCCTGATCGGCGGCGGGCACCCGGTTCACTTCAGGTTCGCGGCCGCTTCATGGACCTTTCCCGAACAGCCGGTCCAGGGACTCCAGGAACACCTTGAAGTCCAGCGGCTTGGTCCAGTAGTCCGCCATGCCGGCCTTCAACGCACGGTCGATGTCGGCTGGCATGGCGTTGGCCGACAGTGCGATGCACGGGATGCGGGCAGTCTGCGGTGAGGCCTGCAACCGGCGCAACACCTCGAAGCCGTCGATGTCGGGCAACTGCATGTCCAGCAGGATCAGGTCCGGCAACAGCGCCTGCGCCTGTTGCACGCCGCTCGTTCCATCGACGGCGATTTGCAGTGCGAGGTCGCTGCGGCGCGCCACCAGTTCGCTGATGATGAGCGCGTTGACGGGGTTGTCTTCGATGTAGAGCACGCGGTGCTGGCCGTGGGGCGCGTGGGCTGGGCGCAGGACGCCTGCCGCGGCGGTGGTGGGCTGGGCTGCTGACAAGCTTGCTGGCGTTGTCTTTGGGGGGCCGGCGGCTGGAAGCCGCAGTTCAAACACGCTGCCTTCGCCTTGGCGGCTGTCCACGTGCACCGATCCACCCATGCGTTCCACCAGCGCCTTCGTGATCGCCAGGCCTATGCCGGTGCCTTCGATCTCGCTGCGGTCGGCACCCAGGCGGTTGAAGGGCTCGAAAAGGTGGCGCAGTTGTTCGTCGGACATGCCACGCCCGGTGTCGGTCACCCGCAGCAGCACCGACGCACCGCGGCGCAGCGCCTCCACGTGCACGCTGCCGCCGGGCTTGTTGTATTTGATCGCATTCGACAGCAGGTTGAGCAGCACTTGGCGCAGCCGCGTCGGGTCGGCCAGCACATCCAGGTCCAGCGCGCCCAGGGTGATGTTTGGCGGCTGATTTGGCGACGCATGTGGCGACGCATGTGGCGACGGATAGGGTGGCTGACCTTGCTGCAGCTGAAGCGGCGCCAGCATCGGCAGCGTCTCCGCCACCAGCGTTTGCAGCGTCACCGGCTGCAACGTGATGCGCACCTCGCCACCCTCCAGTGCCGACAGGTTGAGCACGTCGTTGATCAGCGTCAGCAGATGCTGCCCGGCAGCGCGAATGTGTTCAAGCCGGCGCCGTCGCGACGCCGCTGCGTCGTCACTGCCGCTCTCTTCGGCCAGCAGCAGTTGGGCAAAGCCCAGCACCGCGTTGAGAGGCGTGCGCAGTTCGTGGCTCATGCGCGCCAGGAACTTGGACTTGGAGGCACTTTCGCGCAGCGCAATTTCACGTTCCTGGCGCACGGTGTCGGCGGTGCGGCTGTCGGTGATGTCCCAGGTCACGCCGATGCGGCGGGGCGGGTTGCCGTCGTCCACGTCGAGGTCATTGATCTCCATCGAACGCGAGGCCAGCCAGTGCGTGCTGCCGTCCGGCCACAGCACGCGAAACTCGAGCTCGAAGACGCCGCCGTTTGTGAGCGCCTCGCGCGTCAGGCTCTCGGTGCGACCACGGTCTTCGGGGTGCACGCAAGCGAGCCGTTCTTCACGGCTCATCGGCACCGGGCGCGGCGTCAGGCCGCGCAGACGCCACATCTGTTCGTCCCAGTGCAGATCGCCGGTGGCCGGGTCCAGCTCCCAGGTGCCAAGCCCGGCGGCGCGGGCCGCCAGCGCGACTCGTTCTTGCGCACCTTTCAGTGCATGCTCGAAGCGGTTGCGTTCGGTAAGGTCGATGACGACGCCAAAGAGAAGCGGCCCGTTGGCGCCGGCTTCGCGCTGCGAATGGGACAGCAGCTGGCGCACTTTGCCGTCGACACGGCGTGCACGGTAGCTCAGCTCCAGACTCTGCTCGCCGCTGTGCAGCCACCGGTACGCGCTGTCGCGGACGCGCGGGGCGTCGTCTGGATGCACAAAGTCATTCAGCCATTGCTTCGAATTCGGCGCCTGGGTGCCGGGTGGCAGGCCATGCATGGCCAGCAGCTGGTCGCTCCAGGTCGCGGTGTCCCGGCCCGGCTCTTGCAGCCAATGGCCAATGCCGGCGGCGCGGGTCACGGTTTCGAAGCGGCGCTGCATCTCTTCGGCGCGGCGGCGTTGTTCGCGGCGCTCGCTGATGTCCAGCGCCACACCCAGGAAGGCCACCGGCTGACCGGCTGCGTCGCGCAGCACCATGCGGCGCACCAGCTGCGCGTGCCAACTGCCGTCGCCATGGCGGTAGCGCGCTTCCACGTCCACCGGCTGCGTGCTGCTCAGCGCTTCTTCAACCGAGGCGGACACGAGGGCGCGGTCGTCAGGGTGCACCAGGTCGCGCAATTCCTCCAGCCCCATGCCATCGGCGCGCGGCGCCAAACCCAGTGCACGCCAGCCCTGCAGGTTGGCGTGGATGCGTCCGCTGGCCAGGTCATGGCGCCAGATGGCGATGCCTCCGAGGTTCACCGCGAGCGTCAGTTGCGATTGCAGTTCACCGGTGGTGGCCGCCATGGCGCTGCTGTCGCCATCGACAGGCTGCGTCAGCAACGGCTGCATTGGCAAGAGAGTCAGCGCCCAGCCGCCATCCGGCAGCGGCTGGCTGTGGGCCCGGAAGCTGCCCTGGTTGGCGCGCTGCAGTTCGGCTGATTCGGCGGCATCGGCACACAGTGCGGCCGCCGCTGCCGGGCAGGTCCACAGCGCTGCAAAGGCCTGCCCCTGGACAGCGCCCAGCGCCTGCTCGGCCGCCGCGTTGGCCCACCGCACGCACCCGGCCGCGTCCAGCTGCAAGAGGGGACACGCCAGCGCCTGCAAGAGCCCCGTGGCGTTTGTGGGCGCTGGCGCTGGCGCTGGCGCTGGAGCAGGCGGTGGTGGCACTTGCGGCTGGTGTTTCTGCATCGGCAGGCTTGCCAGGGCGGTTGTGGGGCGGGTGGAGGTGCGGAGTATCACCCGCGGGCCGCCACTGCTCGCTACTGCCTCGCGACAGCAGCGCCACTGCAGCGCCACTACATCGGCTTGAAGCGCCAGGCCCACGCCTGGCTCACCGCCAGCTTTTCGGGGTGCGCCTTCAGGTGCACCGTGATGCGCCCCAGGTCGTCGCGCTGCGCGCGGGCGATGGCACTGGCGCGCACCAGCACCCCGCGGTGCACCTGCCAGAATTCGTCGGCGGCCAGGCCGTCGATGATCTCCTTGAGCGGCTTGCGGATGTGCGCTTCGTCGCTGGCAGTGACCACCCGGGTGTACTTTTCGTCGCTCTGGAAGAACAGCACTTCGTCGACGCTGAAGAGCTTGATCGTCTCGCCCACGCTGGCGCTGAGCCAGCGCAGCGGTGGCGCCGCGCCCGCTGCCTGCGGCCGTCCAGGGGTGGCCTGCAACTGGGCTGCCAGGCGTTGCAGCAGGGGCTCCAGCGAGGGCCCGGCCGAGGTTTCGGGGTTTGGGTTGGCGTGGTGGGCCAGCCGCTCGCGAAGCCGCTGCACCGTATGCGCCAGGCGCCCCATGGCAATGGGCTTGAGCAGGTAGTCCACCGCGCCGGCTTCAAAGGCGGCCACGGCGTGGCTGTCGTAGGCGGTGGTGAAGACGACGTGGCAGCGGCCCGGGCGGGCAGCCGCCGCGCGCGCCACGTCCAGGCCCGACCGGCCCGGCATGCGGATGTCAAGGAAGGCGATGTCGGGTGCTCGCACGTCCAGCGCCTCCACCGCGGCCGGGCCGTCTTCGCATTCGGCCACCACCTGCAGTTCGGGCCAGGCCTCGGCCAACATGCGGCGCAGTTCGGCGCGTGGCAGGTCTTCGTCGTCGGCGATCAGGGCGGTGGGTCTTGGGTCTTTCATCGGCTGCTGCATGGGCGCGTCATTCAAAGCTCAGTCCATCGGCACGGTGAGTGTGGCTGCCACGCCGCCTTCGGCGCGCGCGCGCAAGGCCAGGGCAGCCCGGTCACCGTGCATCTGGCGCAGTCTTTCGCGGACGTTGGACAGCCCCAGGCCGCCGCCGCCGGCGCTGCCCTGGACGTCGAAACCGGCGCCGTTGTCGGCCACTGTGACGGCCAGCCGGCCGTCGGCGCTGCGTTCGGCGGTGACGCGGATGTGCGCCGGCCCCACCTTGGGTTCAACCCCATGCTTGACGGCGTTTTCCGCCAGCGATATCAGCATCAGCGGTGGGCAGGCGGCGCCCAGCAGGTCGGCCGGCGCGTCGATGCTGAAGGACAGACGCGGCATGCGCGCGGCCATCAGCGCCAGGTAGGCGCGCACGATGTCGAGCTGGCCGCCCAGCGTGGCGTCGGCATGGCCATCGACGCGCAGTCGCGGGATGGCGGCGCGCAGGTAGTCCACCAAGTGGTCGATCATGTCGCTGGCGCGTGCGGGGTCGGTGCGGATGGCGCTGCGCACGCCGGCCAGCGTGTTGAAGAGGAAGTGCGGTTCCACCTGCGCGGCCAGCACCGACAGGCGCAGCTCGGCTTCACGCCGCTGTGCCTGCGCGCGCGCAAGTTCGCGTTCACGCACCAGCGTCGCCAGGCCGGCTCTTTCGCGGCGCCAGCCCCAGAGGCCGGCGCCCCCGGCGAGCCAGAAGGTGACGAGTGCGCTGCTGGCGCCGTTCATGATCTGGCTCGGCGTGTTGTTGGCGAATCGCTTGGCGGCGTCGGGCGCGGCGCTTGAGCTGGCGGAGGGGTTGGCGGCCGCTCCATCGTGTTCCTCTGGCCTGCTGACCGACACGCCGATGGCCATCACCATGCGCCTGCGCTTGCCGCTTTCGTCCACAGCGCCGGTGCGCTCGGCGATCCACTGCTTCAGCGGTTCTGCGCCCCAGCCGTGAAAGGCCAGCATCGCCAGCGTCAGCAGGGCGATCATCGCCACCAGGGTCCACCACTCTTGTTCCGGTGGCCCGCCGCGCCGCCGCACCAGGCTGCACAGCCACGGGCCTGCCACGATAGGCAGCAGCAGTTGCACCGCCAGTTGCACCACGCCGCCCACCGGCCATTCGCCCGCGGGCAGGCCGAGCAGTGGCACCAGCGTCAGCGCCATCGCCACCAGGGCCAGCACCAGCCACACCTGCAGCCGCCCACGCACCCAGCGCGGGCTGAAGACCGGAAAGACCCGGTAGCGCGTAAACCAGCTGTGGCCGCTGCCGCTGATTTCGGGGGGCAGCGGTTCGTCCAGGTTCTGCAGCAGGGCGGTTGAGGAATCGGGCATGGACTGCAGCGTACCCGCTGCGGGCGGCAACCAGGGCCTGCAGCGATGAAGTCGGCGCCGGTGCTGACGAGCACACGCGCCGCGTGGACGAAACCAGCGCAGCACGGCCGGCGCAGCAACGCAGGCGCAACGTGTGGCGCTGAAAATGTCGGCATGCAAAACACACTCAATCGCCGCCAGTGGTTCGGCCTGCAGGCTGCCTGGCTGGCGGGCTTGCACAGGCCTGCGGGGTCGGCCACGGTCGCTGCCACGGTCGCTGCCACGGCCGCACCCCAGGACGGCGCCTGGTCGGACAGCCGCCGCGGCCGGCCACTGCCGTGGCGGCTGCGGCAGCCCACGCTGCCGGGCCCGTGGCCGCTGGTGCTGTATTCGCATGGCCTCGGGGGCAACCGGGAAGGCGGTGCGGTGTGGGGCCAGGCCTGGGCCGACGTGGGCGTGGCGGTGCTGCACCTGCAGCACCCGGGCAGCGACAGCGACACGCTGCGCAATGGCCTGGCGGCGCTGCGCGCGGCAGCATCGGCCGAACAGTTGCTGGCCCGCGTGCACGACGTGCGCTTTGCCATCGATGAAATCGAACGCCAGGCCCAAGCCGGGGCCGAGCCCTGGCGGTCGCTGCGGCTGGACGCCATCGGCCTGGCCGGGCATTCCTTCGGCGCACAGACCACGCAGGCCGTGGCCGGGCAGCGCTATCCGGTGGCGGTCGATGGGGTGGACCCAAGGGTGCGCGCCTTCATCGCGCTGAGCCCTTCGTTGCATCGCGACGGCCGCTTGACGCCGGTGCAGTCCTTCGGCGCCATCGCGCGGCCATTCATGGCCATCACCGGCTCACTGGACGGCGACCCCTTTGGCGGGTTTGAAGGCGGCACGTCGCGGGCACGTGTCTTCGACGGCCTGCCGCCGGGCCAGCGCGCGCTGCTGTGGCTGGACGGTGCCGACCACATGAGCTTCGGCGGCGGGTCGCCACGCCGCGTGCCGGCTGTCGGGCCCTTCAAGCGCCAAGGCGCGGCTGCCGCACTGGAACCCGCACACCAGGCGCTGGTGGCCCGCGTCAGCGCGCTGTGGTGGCGCACGCACCTGTTGGCCGACGCCGGTGCACGCGCCGCCTTGCGCGGGCCGCTTCAGCTTGCAGAACAGGACCGCTTCACGATCGATTGATCGATCGATCGATTGAAGCCCCTGCGGTAACGTCGCGGCCCCGCACAGGAGACACCGTATGTTCGACACCACCATCGCCGGCAGCCTGCCCAAGCCTTCGTGGCTGGCTGAACCCCAAAAACTCTGGCCGCAGTGGAAGGGTGAAGGCGCCGACCTGGCGCGCGCCAAACTGGACGCCACGCTCTTGTGGATCAAGGCCCAGGAAGACGCGGGCCTGACCCTGATCGGCGATGGCGAACAAAGCCGCCAGCACTTTGTGCACGGCTTCCTGGAGCAGGTGGAAGGCATCGACTTCGAACACAAGGTCGAGATGGGCATCCGCAACGACCGCTACAAGGCGATGGTGCCGCAGGTGGTGTCGGCGTTGAAACTGAAGGGCCGCGTGCACGCCACCGAAGCGCAGTTCCTGCGCGCGCACACCACGCACAAGATCAAGTTCACGCTGCCAGGCCCGATGACCATCGTCGACACCGTGGCCTACCGCTTCTATGGCGACCGCGTGAAGATGGCCTTTGCCTTTGCCGAACTGCTGAACCAGGAAGCGCTGGCGCTGGAGGCCGACGGTGTGGACATCGTGCAGTTTGATGAGCCGGCCTTCAATGTGTACATGGACGACGCGGCCGACTGGGGCGTGAAGGCGCTGGAGCGCGCCGCACAGGGCCTGTCCTGCACGACGGCCGTGCATATCTGCTACGGCTACGGCATCGAGGCCAACGTGGCCTGGAAGAAGAGCCTGGGCGACAGTTGGCGGCAGTACGAGAAGGTCTTTCCGGCGCTGGCGGCCAGCAGCATCGGGCAGGTCAGCCTGGAGTGTTTCCATTCGCAGGTGCCGCCGGAATTGATGGCGCTCTTGAAAGGCAAGGACGTGATGGTTGGCGTCATCGACGTCGCCAGTGACGCGATAGAGACGCCGGAGCAGGTGGCCGACACCATCGGCCGGGCGCTGCAGTTTGTGCCGCATGAGCGGCTCATTGCCTGCACCAACTGCGGCATGGCGCCGATGAGCCGCGACGTGGCTGAAGCCAAGCTGCGGGCGCTGGCCGACGGCGCGGCGCTGGCCCGGTCGCGCTACGGTCTTACTTCGCCAGCCGCGGCCGTCATCAGACCCGAGAACGAGCCGACATAGTTGATGTCGTTGCGCGTCGATTCCTTGGCGTTGCTGGGCATCATGCCGGTGCCTGCCCACAGCATGCTGTGCTGCTGGCTCAGCGTGAACATG
>Ga0335397_10000040_pt1 | contig 129124 bp, 128 predicted proteins | sample MAT04_FD_205740 | JGI IMG/M metagenome (GOLD analysis project Ga0335397, IMG submission 205740) | Freshwater microbial communities from Lake Fryxell liftoff mats and glacier meltwater in Antarctica - MAT-04 (spades assembly) (version 2) ...
TTCTCGGCTAGGTTCCGTCGGCGTGGCGCGAATCATCCAGCCATTGATTCGAATACCGATTCCGCCGTCCAGAAAAATCCAGCCCCCTCAACGCAAGCCGCAATTCAGGCGACCTGGGCAGTAACATATTTTTTGAAGAGCCTCGCATTAAAATGGCCGTATAAGCGGTCTCTCCACGGCGGCGCGAGACTGGAATTCCGGTCGGCAGGACGTCAGACCGTGGCTTGGGCGGGGGATATTGATGAGCCGCAGATATTTCGGGACCGACGGGATTCGTGGCCGCGCCAACGGCCTGATCACGCCTGAGCTGGCGTTGAAGGTTGGGCAGGCGGCAGGTTTGGTGTTTCAGCGCGGCGACCACCGGCACCGTGTGGTGATCGGCAAGGACACCCGGCTGTCCGGCTATATGATTGAAAACGCGATGGTCGCCGGCTTCACCTCGGTCGGCATGGACGTGCTGCTGGTCGGCCCGATGCCGACCCCGGCGGTTGCGATGCTGACCAAGTCGATGCGCGCCGATCTCGGCGTGATGATTTCCGCGTCGCACAATATGTTCGAGGACAACGGCATCAAGCTGTTCGGTCCGCTCGGCTTCAAGCTTTCCGACGACGTCGAGAAGCAGATCGAGCTGCTGCTCGACGAGTCGCTCGACAAGAAACTGGCTGCGAGCGCCAGCCTTGGCCGGGCTCGCCGTATCGACGGCGTCCACGATCGCTACATCGAATTCGCCAAGCGGACGCTGCCGCGCGACCTCAGTCTCGACGGCCTGCGCGTCGTGGTCGATTGCGCCAATGGCGCGGCCTACAAGGTCGTGCCCGAGGCGCTGTGGGAACTCGGCGCCGACGTGATTTCGATCGGCGTCGAACCCGACGGCTTCAACATCAACAAGGAATGCGGTTCGACCGCGCCGGAAGCGCTGTGCCGCAAGGTCCGCGAGATGCGCGCCGACATCGGCATCGCACTCGACGGCGACGCCGACCGTGTCATCATGGTCGACGAGCGCGGCCATGTCGTCGACGGCGACCAGCTGCTGGCGGTGATCGCGCAGAGCTGGAAGGAAGACGGCCGGCTCGCCAAGCCCGGCGTCGTCGCCACCGTGATGTCCAATCTCGGCCTCGAGCGCTTTCTCGCCGCCGAAGGCATCGATCTGGTGCGCACGTCGGTCGGCGACCGCTACGTGCTCGAGCAGATGATGAAGGGGGGCTACAATGTCGGCGGCGAGGCGTCGGGCCACATCATCCTGTCCGATTACAACACGACCGGCGACGGCTTCGTCGCGGCGCTGCAGGTACTCGCGGTGGTGCAGAAGCTGCGCCGCCCGGTGTCGGAGGTTTGCCACCGCTTCGACCCGCTGCCGCAGATCCTCAAGAACGTCCGCTATCGCAATGGCCGTCCGCTCGACGACGCCGGGGTGCAATCGGCGATTCACGCCGGCGAGACAAGGCTCAACGGCCACGGCCGCCTGCTGATCCGGGCGTCCGGCACCGAGCCGGTGATCCGGGTGATGGGCGAGGGCGAAGATCGCATCATGGTCGAGGAAGTGGTCGACGTCATCGTCGACGCGCTCGGCAGCGCCTCCGCCGCCGCCGCGTAGTTGTCGGCGTCGCCGGACGCATAGTCCGGCGCGGCCTGCTGCATCGCTGCTATCGCGAAACGCAACTTCCATCGACGTCAGCGACGTCCTATTTTGACCGCGGTCGGCCTCGTGCCGGCCGTGTTTCGTTGTCGGCGACCGGGGATCGAACCTCGCGCCGCACAGATCTCCAGGAAACGCCGTGAACAAGCCTGTCGCCGTCGACGTTGATATCGCCGCCCCGGTTACGTCGCCCGAGCTGGCCCTTCCGGAAACCACCGCGCCCGCGCCGCCCCCGGCTGCAGGGCCGGCCTATGTGGTGCTCGGCGGCATCAGCTTCTCGCATTTCCTCAACGACACCATGCAGTCGCTGATTCCGTCGGTGTATCCGATCCTGAAGGCGAACTACGCGCTCGATTTCGCCCAGATCGGCATGATCACGCTGGCGTTCCAGTTCACCGCCTCGCTGCTTCAGCCGGTGGTCGGCCATCTCACCGACAAGAAGGCGCAGCCGTTCTCGCTGGCGATCGGCATGGGCTCGACCTTCGTCGGCCTGCTGCTGCTCAGCGTTGCGCATGCCTACAGCGTGATCCTGATCGCGGCGGCGTTGATCGGACTGGGCTCAGCGGTGTTTCATCCGGAATCGGCGCGGATCGCGCGGCTCGCCTCCGGTGGCCGGCACGGCATGGCGCAGTCGGTGTTTCAGGTCGGCGGCAACGCCGGCACCGCACTCGGGCCGGTGCTGGCGGCGCTGATCGTGGTGCCGTTCGGCCAGCCGTCGATCGCCTGGTTCTCCTCGATCGCCTTCGTCGCCATCATCGTGCTGTGGCGGATCGGCCTGTGGTACAAGCCGCAGGTCGCGGCCCGGAAAAAGATGGCGGTCAAGGCGCATTCCGACGCGCCGGGCAAGCGGCGGGTGATGGTCGCGCTGGTGGTGCTGGTGGCGCTGCTGTTCTCGAAGCAGCTCTATCTGTCGAGCCTGTCGAGCTACTACACCTTCTATCTGATCGAGAAATTCCACGTCTCGACCCAGACCGCGCAGATGTTCCTGTTCATCTTCCTCGCCGCCACCGCGGCCGGGGTGTTCTTCGGCGGCCCGCTCGGCGACCGCTTCGGCCGTCGCTATGTGATCTGGTTCTCGATCCTCGGAACCCTGCCGTTCACGCTGGCGCTGCCCTATGCGGGGCTCACCGGCAGCGCGGTGCTGACCGTGTTCATCGGCTTCATCCTGGCGTCGGCGACGCCGGCGATCATCGTGTTCGCGCAAGAACTGATGCCGCATCGTTTCGGTATGATTTCGGGCGTGTTCTTCGGCTTCGCCTTCGGCATCGGCGGCCTCGGCGCCGCTGCGCTGGGTGAGGTCGCCGATCGATACGGCATCGATTTCGTCTATCAGATCTGCTCGGTCCTGCCGGCGCTCGGCCTGCTCGCGGTGCTGTTGCCGAAGATGCCGCGCCACGCCCATTGAGGCCCGGCGCGCGGTGTCGTGCGACACCCGCGCCTGATCGTCGTCAACGGTTTGATATAGCGTTTTCGAGCGAAGTGGGTGCCGGTTCGCGTGAAGAAAACGCGTCAGAACAAAAAGTTAGAGCTCCGGTTCTGATTCTATCAGAACCGGAAAAGCTCTACTGATCATCGCCGCGCGAGCACTTCGCGCGGCTGCGCGCGTAGTTCCAGAATTCACCGCAGTCATTGAATATCAACCTTAAGAATTAGGGTTAAGTCAGGCTTAAGGAATTGCTGGCATCGTCGGTCCATAGGTTTCCGAGTGTGGGGCCTCCGTAACTCATCATTGGACCAGAGGACGAAGCCAATGCGTAGCGTGAAAATGATTCTGGCCGCCGGAGCGGCTTCGCTGATCTGCTCGGCGGCGGTGGCCGCGGACATGCCGATCGCCCCGCCGCCCGCCTATGCGCCGCCGCCGGTCGAGGATTTCGGCGGCTGGTACCTGCGCGGCGACATCGGCTTCAGCAATCAGCAGGTCAAGGATCTGCGCTACGGGCGCGAGTCGGCCTATTCGCAGCTCACTTCGCTCAATCAGCAGACGTCGTTCGACGCGGCCGGCATCTACGGCGTCGGCGTCGGCTATCAGTTCAACAGCTGGTTCCGCGCCGATTTGGTCGGCCAATATCGCGGCAATTCCAACTTCAAGGGCACCGATCGGTTCACCGGAACCGCCAACGGCTTCCCGTACAGCGGCATCGACAATTACGGCGCCAGCAAATCCGAATGGCTCGTGATGGCCAATGGTTACGTCGATCTCGGCACCTGGTGGTGCGTCACGCCCTTCGTCGGCGCCGGCGTCGGCGCCGCGCGGGTGACGATGTCGAACTTCACCGACACCGGCGTCAACAATATCCCGTTCTCGACGGTGAGCTACGCCAGCGCGCCGACGGCGTCGAAGTGGAATCTGGCCTGGGCCCTTCACACCGGTCTCGCCTACAAGGTCAATCCGAACCTGACCCTCGAACTCGCCTACAGCTACCTCAACCTCGGCGACGGCTACACCGGGTCGCTCGCGACCTACGACGGTCTGACCTCGAACAACAGCTTCAAGTTCAAGGACATCACCTCGCACGACGTGAAGCTCGGCGTGCGCTGGAACCTCGACTCCGCGCCGATCTACGCGCCGCCGCCGCTGATGCGCAAGGGCTGAAACCAGGGCCGAACGTCGTTCGGTCGTTAACGATTACTAACGGCGCGGGAGCTTCCCGCGCCGTTTTTGTTTGCGCGCACCGGCCGCGACAACGATTGATTAAGGTTAACCAGCGATGATCGCCCGGTGATCAGTAGGGTCGAGGAGCGTTGCAATGCGTCGAGTCGTGGTGGCAGCGGCAGTGATGGCGGCGGTGCAGGGCGCGCAGGCGGCCGACATGCCGGAGTACGGCGCGCTCCGCGGAGCGCTGGTCGACACGCCGCGCGGCGTGGTGAATTGGCAGGGCTTCTACGTCGGCGGCCAGGCCGGCACCGGCGCCTCCGACATGGATTTCACCGATTCGACCCGGGGCGTTGCTTCCAGTCTGCTTGTGAACACCGCAGTCGAGAGTGTTCTTGGGGTGTCGTCGTGGCCGGTGCTCGGCAAGTCTTCGTCGCATGGCCAGGGTTGGGGCGGCTTCGCGGGCTATAACGCGCAATGGGACGATGTCGTGCTCGGCATTGAAGCCAACTACATGCACGGCAGCTTCGGCGGCTCGATGTCCGGATCGATGCGCCGGCAGATCGTCTCCAACGGCGTGAACTACGGCGCGATCTACGGCGCCAACGCTAGCATCAACGTCCACGATGTCGGGTCGGCGCGGCTCCGCGCCGGCTGGGCGGTAGGCAGTTTTCTGCCCTACGCGTTCGGCGGCGTGGCGCTCGGGCAGGCGGATATCGTCCAATCGGCGACAATCATCGGTACGGATGCCGGTGGCACGTGGCGACTCAGCGGAAGCCAGATCCAGAACGGCCACTTCATCTACGGCTATTCCGGCGGCCTCGGCATCGACATGATGGTGTATCGCGGCCTGTTCGTGCGCGCGGAGTGGGAGTATCAGAAGTTCGCAGCGCCGATCAACACCGCGGTGTCCACTGTGCGCGCCGGTGTCGGCTATAAATTCTGATCGCCCTGCGGATTGACGAAGCCGCCCGTGGCTGATCGAGTGCGCCCGCAACAACAGGGCGCAGCGGGCAATGCGAATCTACGGCGATCTCAATTCGGGCAATTGCCTGAAGGTGAAGTGGGTGTGCGACGCGCTGTCGCGGCCTTACCAATGGGTCGCCGTCGATACGCTGAAAGGCGACACCCGGGCGCCGGAGTTTCTCGCGCTCAATCCAGCCGGTCAGGTGCCTGTCGTGGTGTTCGACGACGGCCGCGCGCTGGCGCAGTCCAACGCCATCATCCGCTATCTCGCGCGTGGCAGCGCCCTCGTTCCGAATGATCCGTATCTCGCCGCCAAGATGGACGAGTGGCTGTTCTGGGAGCAGTACAGCCACGAGCCGTACATCGCGGTGTGCCGCTATCAGATGCTGTATCTCGGCAAGCCGGCCTCGGCGCGCGATCCCGACCGGGTCAAGCGCGGCGAGGCGGCGCTGCAGCTGATGGAGCGCCATCTCGCCGGCTCGGCTTTCCTGGCGGGAGACCAGCCTTCGCTGGCCGATGTCGCGCTGCTGGCCTATACGCGGGTCGCGCCCGAGGGCGGATTCGCGCTCGACGCCTACCCGGCCTTGCGGCGGTGGATCGACGCAAGCGAACGCGCGCTCGGCCTGGCTTCGAGCGCCGGAGGGCATGAGTGATGAGTCGCGACGCTGAAATCACCATTCGTCCTGCGCGCCGCGACGACGTCCCGGTGATCGTCGCGATGCTCGCGGACGATCACCTCGGCAGCGGCCGCGAGCGTGTCACGGACCCGTTGCCCGAGAGCTACTACGCGGCGTTCGAAGCGATGCAGCGCGCGCCGAACATCAAGATGGTGGTCGCGCAGGATGGCGATGGCCGCGTCGTCGGCTGCCTGCAGCTCGCCGTTCTGCCGGGCCTGAGTTCGCAGGGCGCCTCGCGCGGCATCATCGAGGATGTCCGCGTCGCCAGCGATTGCCGCGGCGGCGGCATCGGCGAACGCCTGGTGCGTTGGGCGATCGCGGAGGCGCGAGAGCAGGGCTGCCGGCTGATCGAGCTGTTCACCCACAAAAGCCGCGTCGACGCGCAGCGGTTCTACGGCCGGCTCGGCTTTGATCCCAGCCACATCGGCATGACCCTGCGGTTCTGACGCGGTTGCGTTCAGTGGCTGATATGCCCGGTATCCTCGTACTTTAACGTAGATACAACTTAAGCGATGGGTAACGGGTTGCTCGCATTCTCACGATCATAGCAACCCGGAATTGAGCATATCAGCGCGCGGGATCGCGCCCTGACCGAAGGAAATTGCCCGATGGCTCGACCAATCATCAAGCCCACCGGCGTGGAATGCCCGTTCGACCAGGAGGAGCTGATCGTCTCCAAGACCGATCTCAAGGGCAATATCACGTACGCCAACGACGTTTTCGTCCGCCTCTCGAAGTATCCGCGCGACGAGGTGATCGGCGCGCCGCACAGCCTGATCCGGCATCCCGCCATGCCGCGCTGCATGTTCAAGATGTTGTGGGACGCCATTCAGAACAAGAAGGAGATGTTCGCCTATGTGGTGAACATGGCGCGCGACGGTGACCATTATTGGGTGTTCGCGCACGTCACCCCGACCCTCGATCCGCAGCGCAACGTGATCGGCTTTCACTCCAACCGCCGCAAGCCGGATCGTGCCCAGGTCGGCAAGATCGAGGCGTTGTACGCCAAACTACGCGACGAGGAAAACCGCCACCGCAATGCCAAGGACGGCATGAACGCCGGCCAAGCGATGCTGATCAACCTGCTCAAGGACCAAGGTGTCGAGTATGATGAATTCGTCTTCGCTGTCTAAGGCGATGGCCGCGCTCGGCGCGGCAGCGGTCGTGGTGTTGGGGCTGGGGCTGCTGCGGCTCGGCGTCGGCCCGTTGGGCGGCCTGTGGGATGCGGCGGGCCTGGCGCTCAGTGCTGCTCTGCTCGGGCTCGCCGGCTGGTGGCTGCGCAGCACGGCGGTCGCGGCGCAGGAGATCGCCTCGGTCTGCGACAGCGCCCGGCGCGGCGACCTCGAGGCGCGGGTGCAGGGCCGCCGCGACGGCGGCGACATCGGCAAGGCGCAGGCCGAGGTCAACAACATGCTCGACATTGTCGACGCCTTCGTCCGCGAAGCGTCAGCGTCGATGGACTATGTCAGTCAAGGCAAGACCTTCCGCAAGGTGCTGAGCCGCGGGCTGCCCGGCTCGTTCCGGACCGCGGCTGTCACTATCAACGGCGCCACCGACGTGATGGATCGCAAGGTTCGCGAAGTGGCATTGGAGGCGCAGTGCTTCGCGGCCGGGATGGACGATGTCGCCGGAATGCTGGCGACGGCCGCGACGGGCTTGAAGTCCGACGCCGGCGCGATGGCCGAGGCGGCGGAGGAAACCAGCCGGCAGTCGACCAGCGTCGCCTCCGGTTCGGAACAGGCGTCGGTGAATGTGCAGACGGTCGCGAGCGCTGCCGAGGAGTTGACGGCCTCGATCGTGGAAATCTCCCGCCAGATCCAGCTCTCGACCTCCAGCACCCACCAGGCCGTTGAGGAGGCCGAGCAGACCAACGCCAAGATCCGCAATCTCGCCGAGGCCGCGCAGCGGATCGGTGATGTGGTGAAGCTGATCAACGCCGTTGCGGCGCAGACCAATCTGCTGGCGCTGAACGCCACCATCGAGGCCGCACGCGCCGGCGAGTCCGGCAAGGGATTCGCGGTGGTCGCCTCGGAGGTGAAGACGTTGGCCAGTCAGACCGCGAAGGCGACCGAGGAGATCACGGCGCGCATTGCCGAGATGCAGTTGATCACCGGTCAGTCGGTCGAGGCGGTTGAAGCGATCAGCCGCCGGATCAGCCAGATCAACGAAGTCTCGAGTACGATCGCCGCCGCCGTCGAGCAGCAGGGCGCGGCGACTCGCGAGATCGCCATGAACGTTCAGCAGGCCTCCGCCGGCACCGCCGAAGTCTCCGCCAACATCGTCGGTATCAGCCATGCCGCCGACGACACCGGCAAGATCGCATCGCGCGTCAACACGGCTTCCGGCAAGATCGCCAGCGAAGTCGATACGCTGCGCAGCGAGGTGCAGCGCTTCCTGGCCAAGGTGGCGTAACGGGCCCGTCGCGGCGTCGCCTGCGCCGGGCATTCCACTTCGCCGTCGCAAGGTCACATCGTCGTCATGCAGGTCGTGGAAACCTGGACGTAGTCCAAAGTCGTGCCGGTCCCCGGAAACAGCGGCGGGGAAGTTCCTTGACTTTCGAACTCAAAGGACTATTCGGAGCGGCGGGACACCTCCCCCCAACGGGAGGCTAGCTATCTGGAAGGATAGAACATGACGACAAAGCCCGCATTGCGGCCCGCTACCCCCAATTTCTCTTCCGGCCCCTGCGCCAAGCGCCCCGGCTGGTCCCCCGAAAAACTCAAGGACGCCCCGCTCGGCCGCTCGCATCGCGCGAAGGTCGGCAAGGCCAAGCTCAAGCTCGCGATCGACCTGACCCGCGAAGTGCTCGAGGTCCCCGCCGACTACAAGATCGGCATCGTCCCCGCTTCAGATACCGGCGCCGTCGAGATGGCGCTGTGGTCGCTGCTCGGGCCGCGCCCGGTCACCACCATCGCCTGGGAATCGTTCGGCGACGGCTGGGTCAGCGACGTCACCAAGGAGCTGAAGCTCAAGGACGTCACCAAGCTCAAGGCGGGCTACGGCGAAATCCCCGACCTCTCCAAGGTCGATTGCAACACTGATATCGTCTTCACCTGGAACGGCACCACCTCCGGCGTCCGCGTGCCGAACGCCGACTGGATTGCGGCCGACCGTGAAGGCCTGACCATCTGCGACGCCACCTCGGCGGCATTCGCGCAGCCTCTGGATTGGCCGAAGCTCGACGTCGTCACCTACTCCTGGCAGAAGGCGCTCGGTGGCGAAGCCGCGCACGGCATGTTGATCCTCAGCCCGCGCGCCGTCGCCCGGCTCGAGAGCTACACGCCGGCATGGCCGCTGCCGAAGATCTTCCGCCTCACCAAGGGCGGCAAGCTCAACGAAGGCATCTTCGAAGGCGAGACGATCAACACCCCGTCGATGCTCTGCGTCGAGGACTACATCGACGCGCTCAACTGGGCGAAGTCGGTGGGCGGCCTCAAGGGCCTGATCGGGCGTGCCGACGCCAACACCAAGGCGATCACCGACTGGAAGGCGAAGACCCCGTGGGTCGACTTCCTCGCCGCCGATCCGGCGATCCGCTCCAACACGTCGGTCTGCCTCAAGGTGGTCGACCCTGCGATCACCGCGCTGTCGCCCGAAGCCCAGGCGGATTTCGCCAAGAAACTGGTCGCGGCGGTCGAGAAGGAAGGCGCGGGTTACGACCTCGGCGCCTATCGCGATGCGCCTCCCGGCCTGCGGATCTGGTGCGGCGCCACGGTGGAAGCCACCGACGTCGCAACGCTGACGCAGTGGTTGGACTGGGCGTTCGAGACCACCAAGGCCGGCCTCGCCAAGGCGGCCTAGTTCTTTACCCTCCCCTGGAGGGGGAGGGTCGACGCACCGCAGGTGCGGCGGGGTGGGGTGAGAGACTCTCCCCACCCTCGGACTCGAATTCCATTTGCACCGCTTTCACCCCACCCCGGCGCGACGCGCCGACCCTCCCCCTCAAGGGGAGGGTAAGGAGACATCCCATGACTGCACCCAAAGTCCTCATTTCCGACGCGCTGTCGGAAGCCGCCGTTCAGATCTTCAAGGATCGCGGCATCGACGTCGATTTCCAGCCGAACCTCGGCAAGGACAAAGAGAAGCTCGCCGAGATCATCGGCAATTACGATGGCCTCGCGATCCGCTCGGCCACCAAGGCCACCGCGAAGATCCTCGAGAAGGCCGCGAAGCTCAAGGTGATCGGCCGCGCCGGCATCGGTGTCGACAACGTCGAGATTCCGGCTGCGACCGCCAAGGGCGTGATCGTGATGAACACGCCGTTCGGCAATTCGATCACCACCGCCGAGCACGCCATCACCATGATGCTGTCGCTGGCGCGTGAGATCCCGGCGGCCGACGCTTCGACCCAGGCCGGCAAGTGGGAGAAGAACCGCTTCATGGGCGTCGAGATCACCGCCAAGACGCTCGGCGTGATCGGCTGCGGCAACATCGGCTCGATCGTCGCCGACCGCGCGCTCGGCCTGAAGATGAAGGTGATCGCGTTCGACCCGTTCCTGTCGCCGGAGCGTGCCCGGGATCTCGGCGTCGAGAAGGTTGAACTGGAAGACCTGTTCAAGCGCGCCGACTTCATCACGCTGCACACCCCGCTCACCGACAAGACCAAGAACATCATCGACGCGGCTGCGATCGCCAAGATGAAGAAGGGCGTCCGCATCATCAACTGTGCCCGCGGCGGTCTGGTCGACGAGCAGGCGCTCGCCGAGGCGCTGAAGTCGAAGCAGGTCGCCGGCGCCGCGTTCGACGTGTTCTCCGAGGAGCCGGCCACGACCAACGTTCTGTTCGGCCTGCCCAACGTGATCTGCACCCCGCATCTCGGCGCCTCGACCACTGAAGCGCAGGAGAACGTCGCGCTGCAGGTCGCCGAGCAGATGTCCGACTATCTGCTCAGCGGCGCGATCACCAACGCCGTCAACTTCCCGTCGATCACCGCCGAAGAAGCGCCGAAGCTGAAGCCTTTCATCGAACTCGCCGAAAAGCTCGGCTCGTTCGCCGGCCAGCTCACCGACAGCGGCATCACCAAGGTCACCATCACCTATGAGGGCCATGTCGCCGAGATGAAGATCAAGGCGCTGACCTCGGCGGTGCTGAGCGGCCTGCTGCGGCCGATGCTGGGCGACATCAACGTCGTCTCCGCGCCGGTGATCGCCAAGGAGCGCGGCATGGTGGTGGACGAAGTCGTCCGCGCCGCCGAGAGCGACTATGAGAGCCTGATCACGCTGAAGGTCGCGACCGAAAAGCAGGAGCGCTCGGTGTCCGGCACGGTCTATGCCGACGGCAAGCCGCGGCTGGTCGACATCAAGGGCATCCGCGTCGACGCCGAGTTCGGCAAATCGATGATCTACGTCACCAACGAGGACAAGCCGGGCTTCATCGGCAAGTTCGCGAGCCTGCTCGGTGATGCGAAGGTCAACATCGCGACCTTCAACCTCGGCCGCCACAGCCAGGGCGGCGACGCCATCGCGCTGGTCGAGGTCGACGGTCCGGTGCCGGCCGAGGTGATCGCCCAGGTCCAGGCGCTGCCGCCGGTCAAGCAGGCCAAAGCGCTGGTGTTCTGAGCATCAGCGCCGCTTTGCAGCGGCTGATCGTCAAAAATATCGATCCCTCCCCATCCGGGGAGGGATTTTTTTTGTCTCTGATTCATCTTGCAAATTACAACGTATGTTCGCTGAATGGAATTTCTGCAACCTTTACGGTAATAATCCGAAAAGTTCTCAACCCTTAGTCTCCGCGCCGGGAAACGTTGCCCTAGGGAGGGTACGACGTGCCATGCGGAGGCAACAGGTGAAATTCAGCAATCTTCGGATTACCCCAAAACTCGCCATTCTCGTCTCGGTCGCGATGATCGGCCTATGTGCGGCGGGCGTCTATGCCGGCAACATGATGAAGCAGGAACTGCTCGCGGCGCGTATCGAACAGACCAAGTACTTCGTCGACATGGGCCGCAACACCGCATTGGCGTTGCAGAAGGAAGTCGGTGCCGGCCAGCTCACCAAAGAGCAGGCGATGGCCGAGCTCACCCGTCGCTTGACGTCCATGACGTTCGACAGCGGCAACGGTTACTTGTTTGCCTATGGCTATGACGGCATTGCCATTGCTGCGCCGGACAAGAAGGCGATCGGTCAGAATTTCCTCAACTACGCCACCGGCACCCGCTATTTGCTGCGCGAGATGCGCGAGGGCGTGACCTCCAAGGGCGAGGTGACGCTGTACTATGATTTCCAGCGCCCCGGTTCCGAGGACCTGCGCCGCAAAGTGTCCTACGCTGTTGCCATACCGGGTTGGAATATGTTGATCGGCTCCGGCGCTTATCTCGACGATCTCGACGCCCGGCTGATGCCCATCGTCTGGGCGCTGGTGGCGGCGATTCTCGGCATCGGCGTGGTGTGCGGCGCGATCGCCTGGGTCATCGGCCGTTCGATCACCCGGCCGTTGGCGATGCTCGGCGACCGGATGCAGTCGCTCGCCGAAGGCCAGCTCGACGCCGATATTCCGGGCACCGATCGCGGCGATGAAGTGGGCGCGATGGCCAAGTCGGTGCAGGTGTTCAAGGACAACGCGATCCGCATCCGCGGCTTGGAGCAGATCGAAGCCGAGACACAGCAGCGCGCCGCCGAAGAACGCCGCCGCACCATGCGGGAGATCGCCGGCGACTTCGAGCGCAGCGTCAGCGGCATCGTCGGCTCGGTGGCCACCGCCGCCCGCAACATGCAATCGACGGCGCAATCGATGACGGCGACCGCCAGCGATGCTTCGGCGCGTGCTGCGACGGTGGGGTCGGCGTCGCAATCGACCTCGACCACCATCGGCACGGTGGCGGCGGCGGCCGAGGAACTGTCGAGTTCGGTCGGCGAGATCGCGCGCCAGGTGGCGCAGTCGCGCGAAGTCGCCAGCAAGGCGGTGATTGACGCCGAGCAGACCAATGCCACGGTGCAGTTGCTGTCGACGGGCGCCGAGAAGATCGGCGAGGTGGTGCAGCTCATTCACTCGATCGCGTCGCAGACCAATCTGCTGGCGCTGAACGCCACCATCGAGGCGGCGCGGGCCGGCGAATCCGGGCGCGGTTTTGCGGTGGTCGCCTCAGAAGTGAAGGCGCTCGCCAGCCAGACCGCCAAGGCCACTGAGGAAATCTCCTCGCAGGTCGCGGCGATGCAGACCTCGACCAACGATGCGGTGCAGTCGATTTCCGGTATCGGAGCGACCATCGCGAAGATGAGCGAGATCACGGTGGCGATCTCCGGCGCCGTGGAGGAGCAGGGCGCGGCGACCCGCGAGATTGCCCGCAACATCCAGTCGGTGGCGGCCGGGGCCAACGAGGTTCACGATCACATCGGCGGCGTCGCTTCGGCGGCGGAAGCCACCGGTCAGGCCGCGTCCGAAGTGTTGTCGAACGCCCGCGATCTGGACAGTCAGTCCGGCATCCTGCGCGAGGCGGTCGATCAGTTCCTCGACAAGGTGCGCGCGGCGTAAGCGCCAGGTGGCTCTTTCCTTCTCCCGTTGTGGGAGAAGGTGGCGCGGGCGGAGCTTGGTCGGATGAGTTTGGCCGGATGAGCTTGGCCGGATGAGGGGGCAATGCAATGTCCCCTCATCCGGCAGCCTTCGTCTGCCACCCTCTCCCAAAAGGGGAGAGGGAAGCCGAGGTGCGGTCGCGCTTACTTCGCCTTCAGGAAATCCGCGACTTCGAGCAGCACGAACTCGTTGTCGTCGGCCTTGTTGGGATCGCGGCTCGACGAGAACGGCAGGTTGTTGTCGTTGCCGACGATGATGTGACGATCGTCGACCTTGTCGACGTTCTCGATGGTGAAGAACGGGAAGGTCAGCGCGCCGTCGTTGAGCGGCTTGCGCGCCTTCTTGTTCGGGTCCTTGATCTTCATCAGGTCGATGTAGCCGATCTTGCGCACCGGCTTTCCGGCATTGGCGTCAGTGAGTTCGATCTTCACCACCCGCTTGAACTTGGCGAGGTCGTGGAAGCAGTCGGTGCCGCGCTGGCCTTCCGGACAGGCCTTGTCCTTGGTGCCTTCGCCGTTGTCGCGTTCGATGATCAGCCCGTGGGTGGCGTCGATCATGTTGAAATCGCCGATCGCGTTGCCGTTCTGCTCGAACACGTACTGCCAGGAGCGGCCGGTGAACTTCTCCGCGGCGACGTCGAATTCGAGAATCCGCGCGGCCTCGACGCCGTCCTGCTTCTCGATGTCCTTCTTGTCGAGATCGGTCAGCGCGCCCTCGAACAGCGGATACAGGAACTTGCCGTCGGTCGACGCCGCGAAGCCCTCGAAGCCCTTCGAGCGGCGCAGGTTAACGCCGCTATAGGTCGCGCCCGGCCCGCCCGGCGACTGGATCGACCAATGCTCCGGCGACTTCACCGGCTTGCCGTCGACCAAGGTCTCGAACACCGCCAGAACCTTGCCGGATTTGTCGGTCTTCAGGATGTAGGGCCCGAACTCTTCGCCGATCCAGAAATGGTCGCCGATGATTTGAAAGCCTTCGGTGTCGAAATCAGCGCCGGTCAGATAGCGTTTGGCGCTGTCCTCGTGGACGATGCGGAACGGCACCTTCTTGTCGGGGTCGTGCAGGAAGATGGTCTCCTGCCGCTCCACCTTGCCGCTCGCCCAATCGATCTTGTGACGGTTCAGATACAGCATCGAATCGGCGGAGTTGTAGCGCGAGCCGAAGCCGTTGTCGGTCAGCACCCAGAACGAGCCGTCGGGCATCGTCTTGATGCCGGAATGGCCCTGCAGCGGCTGGCCCTTGAACGGCACCGACACGCCGGTCGGCCGGCCATAGGACTTGCCCTCGACGCTGCCCAGCGCCTCGACACGTTTGCCGGTGGTGTACTTGCCGGCGTTTTTCAGATCGGCGGGCGCATCGGCCGGCGCGTCGACGAACGACGTCGCCGGCAGCACCGCGTGACCTGCCAGCGTGGCCGGAAACTCACCTTCGGATTGCGCCAGCGCGGCGGATGATGCCAGCGCCAGAACCGCGACGGACCCGAGTAACAGTTTTCGCATGAAGAGCTCCTGTGATTGATCGCCGGACTTGTGGCGGCGCTGGATCACAGGCGGCTGACGTTTCAATGAAGCCGCGATGACGATGCCTGCGGCGAATGGCGCATGCGGCGGCGCATTTTGACAGCGGGAACAACCGGGACTATGGATTAGAACCGTTCTAAATTACCGTAGGCTACAGCAGATGAAGGCGTTTTCCGACCTGACCGAGCGCGAAATCCTGGCCGTTGCGATCGCCGGCGAGGAGGAGGACAGCCGAATCTATCTCGCCTTCGCCGAGGACCTCGCCGAGCGCTATCCGGATTCGGCGCGCGTGTTCACCGAAATGGCGCAGCAGGAAAAGGGCCATCGCCACATGCTGCTGCGGCTCTACGAGGAGCGCTTCGGGCCCGATCTGCCGCCGATCCGGCGCGAGGACGTCAAGGGCTTCATCAAGCGCCGACCGATCTGGCTGACGCGCAACCTGCCGCTCGAGCGCATCCGCAAGGAAGCGGAGACCATGGAGTTCGAAGCGCAGCGTTTCTACGAGCGCTCCGCCGAGCGCGCCACCGATGTGCGGATCCGCAAGCTGCTCACCGATCTGGCCGAATTCGAGAAACGCCACGAGCAGCGTGCGTCGCAGCTGACCGATCGGATTCTCACGCCCGACGCCCGCGGCGCGGAGGATCAAACCGCGCGCCGGATGTTCGTGCTGCAATACGTCCAGCCGGGCCTCGCAGGACTGATGGACGGCTCGGTGTCGACGCTGGCGCCGCTGTTCGCGGCGGCCTTCGCGACACACCAGAACTGGCCGACCTTCCTCGTCGGCCTCGCGGCCTCGATCGGCGCCGGCATCTCGATGGGCTTTGCCGAAGCCCTGTCCGACGACGGCTCGATGACCGGGCGCGGCTCGCCCTGGCTGCGCGGCAGCATCTGCGGATTGATGACGACGATCGGCGGCCTCGGCCACACCATCCCGTATCTCGTTCCGGACAGTTGGGCCAACGCGTTCTGGATCGCCACCGCGATCGCCGGCCTCGTGGTGTTCGTCGAACTCTGGGCGATCGCCTACATCCGCGCCAAATACATGGACACGCCGTTCCTGCAGGCGGTGTTCCAGATCGTGCTCGGCGGCGTCATCGTGCTGGCGGTGGGAATATTGATCGGCGGCGCATAGTGCGCGATCCCGAAACGCGACATGCCCGGGTCAAGCCCGGGCATGTCGGCGTATTGGTCGGTAGGCCGCCTTACTGCTTCTCGATTCCCGCCTCGCGCACCAGCCGCTCCCACAGCACGAGCTGATCGTCGACGAATTTGCCGAGCTGTTCCGGCGTGCCGGAGAAGGCCTCCATGCCGAGGGTGGCGAGCTTGGCTTTGGTCTCGGGGTCCTCGACGATCTTGCGGATCTCGGTGTTGAGCCTGGCCACCACCTCCTTCGGCGTGCCGGCCGGCGCGAAATAGCCCTGCCACGAGGTGATGTCGAAATCGGGGACGCCGGCCTCCTGCATCGACGGCAGATCGGGCACCAGCGGCGAGCGGTCCTTGGTCGTCACCGCGAGCGCGCGCAGCGCGCCGCCGTTGACGTGCGGCAGGCCGGTGAGCACGTCGGTGAACATCATGGTGATGCGCCCGCCGATGACGTCGTTCATCGCCGGCGGCGAGCTTTTGTACGGCACGTGCAGAAGATCGATCCCGGCTTTGCGGGCGAAGGTCGCGCCCGAAACGATCGCCGACGACGAGCCGGAGGCGTAGGTCAGCTTGCCCGGATTGGCCTTGGCGTAGGCGACCAGTTCGGTGACGGTCTTGGCCGGCACGTCCGGATGCACCACCAGCATGAACGGCAGGTCACCGGTGCGCGCCACCGGCGCGAAATCCTTCACCGGATCGTAGGTCAGGTTCTTCAGCAGATACGGGTTGGCGGAATGCGTGGTGTTGGTGGTGACGAACAGCGTGTAGCCGTCCGGCTGGGCGCGGGCGACATAGGCCGCGGCGATCATGCCGTTGGCGCCGGCCTTGTTCTCGATCACCATGCTGACGCCGAGCGCCTGGCCGAGTTTCTGCGAGATGATGCGCGTCGTCGTGTCGGTGCCGCTGCCGGCCGCGAACGGCAGCACCAGCGTGATGTTGCGGTTGGGGTAGGCTGCATTCTGCGCGGTCGCCTGCGGCGCGGCCGCGATCGTCGCAGACAACACAGCAGCCGCCAGCGCGGCGCGGATAGGTCGCATCGGTTTCCTCCAGGAACGGTCTTGTTCTTAGTTCGGCAAGACTGCGCGAAACGGCGGCAAAAGGCGAGGGGAGAGCGGCGGTTTCAACGCCAGACCACGAGGTTCACCGCCGTGCCGCGATGAACACGCCGGCAATCACCATCGCGTAGCCCGCGAGGTGGAATAATTCCGGCTTCTCGCCGAGCAATACGATCGCCATCACCGAGCCGAACAAAGGTATCAGATGCAGGAACGGCGCCGAGCGGTTCGGCCCGATCAGCTCGACGCCGCGGTTGAAGCACAGATAGGCGAGCGCCGACGGAAAGATCACGACATAGGCCAGCGACGCCGCGGTCACCCAGTCGGCGCTCGGCCTGATCCCGGCGGCGAATTCCCACACCGCCAGCGGCAGCAGCAACAGCGCGCCGCCGGCGGTGGTGACGACGATCAGCGACAGCGGATGCGTCACCGGCCGCTTCGGCATCATTGCCGAGTAGATTCCGAAGGCGCACAGCGCGGCCGCGACCATCAGGTCGCCGCGGTTGAGTTCGATCCCGGCCAGCGCCAGAAGGTCGCCGCGCAGGATGATGGTCAGCACGCCGAGCAGCGACAGCGCGACTCCGATCGCTTGCGTCCAGGTCAGCCGCACGCCGAACAGCAGCAGCGACCACAGCGCCACGAACAGCGGCCCCGACGATTGCAGCAGCAGTGCGTTCAGCGCCTGAGTATATTGCAAGCCCCAATAGGACAGCACGTTGTTGATCGCGAAGCCGGTGGCGGACAGCACGATCATCAGCACCCAATGCGTCCGCAGTTTGCGCCAGTCGCGTCGCAGGTGCGGCCAGGCGAACGGCAGCAGCAACAACATCGCGCCGACCCAGCGCACGCAGGACAGTGTCACCGGTGGCACATGGCCGGCGACGGCGCGTGCGAGCACGATGTTGCCGGCCCAGAACAGCGAGGTCAGGCTGAGCAGCAGATAGGGCTGGTGAGCGAGCCAGCCGAAAGCCGTGCGGAACAGGGAGATCAAGCGGCGGCGATCTGTTCGAGTGAGGCGCAGCCATGCCTGAAAAACGAGCCCCGGCAAAGAGCCGCCGCGGAATGCAGGGCATGCATCGGGCCGCGCGCGTGAGCCGCCTCTCGCCGCCCACCCCGTCATTCCGGGGCGCGCGCAGCGCGAACCCGGAATGACGGTGGGTGGCGCTACTTCTGCGGCCCCGACAGTCGGATGTCGCGTTCGGCGCGGAAGACGTTGCTGTAGAGGTTGGCGATCCATTGCCGGCCGCCGGCGGTGACGTTGAGATAGCGGATCGCGGTCTGTATGTGCGGGGCGACGTTGTTCCAGTAGAACTGCGGATACAGGTTGATCAGGTCGGCCGGCGAGCCGTAGCCGAGCTGGCGGTTCAGCCCCGCCTCCTCGAATTCGTAGTACAGCGCGTTGGTCTTGCGGATGTAGGCCGGGTCGCCGAGTTGGCCGATCAGATCGGCGGCGCGCAGCAGTGCGGCCTCTTCCTCGCAGCATTCGCCGTCGAGCGGCATTTGCGGCGGGAACCGCGTGCCCTCGATCGCGCAGGCGATCCGCTTGGCGTCGAGTTGCGCGATGCCCCCGATCCGCTCCAGCACGAACAGCTTCGAGCGATCGACGTGCCACGGCAGCATCGACGCGTCGGAGGCCCCGCGTGGCAGCGTCACCTTGCGGCCATCGGTGCCGACCACATAGCCGTCCTCGCCGTCGGCCTCGAACAGGCCACGGACATAGCCGATGTCGTGGGTGAGGCAGCCGATGATCAGATGCGCGTAGTCCTCGGCCGGCATGTGCGTATGCAGGGCGCGGCCGCGCAGGATGTGGTGGCCGGCCAGTGTCACCAGCATGGTGTGCTCGACATTGTGATACAGCGCGTCGCTGTTGCCGATGCATTCCAGCGCGATCCGCGCCACCGACGGCACGATCTCGGTGAGATGCGCCTCGGACGCGCCGTAGCGCTTGCGCATGTACTTGCCGAGGAAATTGCCGAGCGCATCGGCGGCCAATGCCGGAACCGTGATCATGTCGATCGCCTCCTGCCGTCGGATTGTTCCATGATCGCGGCGGCTCGGCAATTGCGGCGATGCCGTAGTCCGGCCCTGCGTCAGAAATTGCTACCGCGCCGCCCCCGATCCACGGCATTCTGCCGGCGCCGAGAGCCGGTCGACCATGAGCCCGAAAAGCGGAATCCGGTTTTCGGAAAAGATCATGCTCAAACAACAAGCTGAAGCGGGATGACGATCTGACGATGAGTCATCCTGCGCTAACGGACAGGGAAGCGACGATGGGCATCGAGCATCTGAATATCGAGGGGTTGAAGGAGCTGGAGCGCGAGGATCGCGGGCCGGTGGTGATGGTCAATTTGATGCGGTTCAACGAAAGCGGGGGCGACGGCGACGCCTCCGGCTGGGACGCCTATCTGCGCTACAGCACGCTCACTGTGCCGATGATCAAGGCGCGCGGCGGCACGCTGTTGTGGACCGGCACCGCCAAGGCGATCGCCCTCGGCCGCGACGACGGCCGGCATTGGGACTATCTGGCGCTGGTGTATTACCCGTCGATCGAGGCGTTTCTCGACATGATGAACTCGGCCGAATACGAACTCGAATGCGATCCGCATCGCCGCGCCGCCTGCGCCGACCATCTGATCATCTGCACGCGCGAATCGTACAGCAAGTTCGGCATCTCCTCACCGCGGCAGGATACCCTTTCGGAGTAGCACGGCCGCGTCGTGCGCGGGAAAACAGCCCGTCAGGCTGAAGGCGCCGCGGGCTTCCTCGCGGCGACCACCACGCCGGCCAGCACCATCGCGTAGCCGATCGCGTGGTAGAGGTGCGGCTGTTCGCCGAGGAACAGGATCGCCATCGCCGAGCCGAACACCGGGATGAGATGAAAGAACGGCGCCGAGCGGTTGGCGCCGATCAGCCGGACGCCGCGATTGTAGCAGAGATAGGCCAGGATCGACGGGAAGATCACCACATAGGCCAGCGACGCCGCATTGGCGACGTCGAGCGCCGGCGCCGGCCGCACCGTCAGCTCCCAGATCAGCAGCGGAATCAGAAACAGCGCGCCGCAGCCGAAGGTGAAGGCGAGGAACGACAGCGCGTGCATCGCCGGCCGCCGCTGCGTCAGCGTGGTGTACAGGCCGAAGGTCGCGAGCGCGCCGATGAACATCAGGTCGCCGCGGTTGAGATCGATCGCCGTGATCTGGGCGAGGTCGCCGTGCAGGATGATCACCACGACGCCGGCCATCGAGGCCATGATGCCGAGCGCCTGCGTCAGCGTGAGCCGCGCGCCGAGCACGATCAGCGCCCAGATCGCCACGAACAGCGGCGCGGTCGACTGCAGCAGCAGGATATTGAGCGCTGTGGTGTATTGCAGCGCGGTGTATTGCAGCGTGTTGAAGGTCGAGATCCCGATGATCGAAATCGCGACCATGACGACGAGGTGTTTGCGGATCACCTTCCAGTCCGCGATCAGGTGCCGCCATGCAAACGGCGCGACCAGCAGGAAGGCGAAGGCCCAGCGCAGGAACGACAGCGTCACCGGTGGGAAATGCCCGGCGGCGGCGCGGCCGACGATGGCGTTGCCGGCCCAGAACAGCGAGGTCAGGCTGAGCAGGAGGTAGGGCTGGTCGGTGAGGCGCGCGAAGGGATGGGGAGCGGAGGGCACGTTTTGACTGCTCTGCTGGAGGGGAGGCGACTTGTGCCGAAAATCGCCGCCGCCGCAAGTCCACCCGCCGAATTCGTGCCATGCGACGCCGCTGTTCCGCGGCCCGGCTGGGTTCAATCCGCGGCGATCGGCTTCGCCACGGCGTCGAGCGCCTTCACGGCGTCGTTGGGGTCGATCTCGATCTGCAGCCCGCGCTGGCCGCCGTTGAGGTACACGGTGGCCTCGCTGAGGGCCGCTTCGTCGATCGCGACCGGCACCCGCTTCTTCTGGCCGAACGGCGAGATGCCGCCGACGTGATAGCCGGTCAGCCGCTCGGCGTCGGCCGGCTTCATCATCTTCGCGCTCTTGCCGCCGAGCGCGCTGGCGAGCTTCTTCATGCTGACTTCGCGGTCGGAGGCGATCACCGCGCAGACCGGCTTGCCGTCGAGTTCGGCCATCAGCGATTTCAGCATCCGCCGCGGCTCGACGCCGAGCGCCTCGGCGGCGGCGAGTCCGATCGAGTCCGCATCGGGATCGTAGTCGTAGGCGTGTAGCTTGAACGCGACGCCGAGCTTCTCGAGCGTCTGGGTCGCGCGGGTGGATTTCGACATGGCCGGACTCGAACGAATTGATCCTGTGGCGGCGCGCCGCAGCGCCATGACGCTGATCTAGCAATGGTTGCTTGCGGCCGGCAATCGCCGAATCCGTTCGGATCGCTGTACGGCCTTCGGCTCGGTTCCCAGTCGCATGCGCCTGCGATAGATGAAGGCTGCGTGAAAGGCTCGAGGCATGACCGACCGCAACGACAGCCAATTCTGGAACCGGGTGGCCGATCGATATGCAGCGCGGCCGATCAAGGACGTCGCTGCCTACGACGCCATGCTGGCGGATGCGGCCTCGCGTTTGACGGCATCGGACCGCGTGCTGGAGATCGGCTGCGGCACCGGCGGCGCGGCGATCCGCCTCGGCCCCTGCGTCACGCACTGGACCGCCACCGACGCGTCGTCGGAAATGATCCGGATTGCGCGATCGAAAGCGGCGCCCGACAATGTGACCTTCACGGTTGCAGACGCGGCGCCGACCGGCGAGGGCGCGCCTTACGATTCGGTGTGCGCTTTTCTCATCCTGCATCTCGTCCCGGACATGCGCGCAACGCTCGCCGCGATTCACCGGCAGTTGAAGCCCGGCGGCCTGCTGATCAGCAAGACTTATTGCGTCAGGGACATGAACATCCTGATGCGCCGCGGGGTGATCCCCGCGCTTCAAGCCTTCGGCGTCATTCCGCGGTTCGCCGTGCTGAGCGCGGCGGATCTCCGCCGGGCCATCACCGAAGCCGGCTTCGTCATCGAAACCGCGCGCACCTTCGGCACCAATCGTCACGCCCACTACATCGTCGCGCGCAAATCCGCGCAATGATCGCGGGCGTGGCGCCGGCGCGACCTACTCCGGGTCCCATTCCGGCGCGAACGCCGGCTTGACGAAGCGCTGATCCTTCGGGAGCTTGGCGATCAAGGCGCGATCGTCCTGGTCGAGCCTCACGCTCAGCGCGCCGAGATTGCTCCTCTGGCTGGCTTCGCTGCGCGCCTTCGGGATCGCCAGCACGCCGTCCTGCTCGAGCAGCCAGGCCAACGCGATCTGGGCCGCGGTGGCGTTGTGCTTGTCGGCGATCTGTTGCAGTTCCGGATAGGACGCGAGCCGGCCCTGCGCCAGCGGCGCGTAGGCGGTGAGCGGCACGCTTTTGCTCTGCGCATAAGGCAGCAGCCGGTTCTGGCTGAGCAGCACGTGATACTCGACCTGATTGCAGGCGATCGGCGCTTTGATGTCCTCGACCGCCTGCTTCAGCAGCGCGACCGGGAAATTGCACACGCCGATCGCGCGGGCGCCGCCCTCGGCCTTGATTCGCATCAGCGTCTCGAGGGCGGCGGCGAGGTTCATGTCCGGCGCCGGCCAATGGATCAGGTAGAAGTCGACATAGTCGGTCTTCAGCTTGGACAGGCTCTGGTCGAACGCCTTGCGGATCGCGTCGGGGGCGAGGTTCTGCCACCAGACTTTGGTCGTGACGTGGATTTGCTCGCGCGGGACGTCGGTGTCCTGCAGCGCGTCGCCGACCGACTCCTCGTTGGCGTACATCTCGGCGGTGTCGATGTGCCGATAACCCATCGCCAGCGCGGTCAGCACCGCTTCGTGGCAGTCCTTGCCCTGCAGCTTGAAGGTGCCGAGCCCGAGCTTGGGCACATTCAGGCCCTGCGTTGTCACCGATACCATGTTGGGTGTCGTCTCCACTTCGATCGCCGGGCGGCGGCGCCCGTTCGCCCGATCCAACCAAGCGGCTATGAAAAGCGCCGTCAAGCTTCGCGCCGGCCCGTCGGATTTTCAGGGGAAATCAATGCGTTGGGGGCGCATCCGGCGTCGGATAACGGCCCGTTTCGCTTGCGTCGCAAGCCCGCATCCGTTATCCGATTGATCGCCTCGCACGCGAGCGGCCACGGCCGTGTTTTGGCTTGGCTCTCAGAACGATCAGGCAAGCCGCCGACAGGCGCTCCACGATCGTGCTTTATCCGGTTGAGTTGCAGGGGAACTGCTCGAAAATGGCCAATGTCGTCGTGGTCGGCGCCCAATGGGGCGACGAGGGGAAGGGCAAGATCGTTGACTGGCTGTCGGAGCAGGCCGACATCGTCGCCCGCTTCCAGGGCGGGCACAATGCCGGCCATACGCTGGTGATCAACGGCGAGACCTACAAGCTGGCGCTGCTGCCGTCGGGCGTGCTGCGGCCGTCGAAGCTCGCGGTGATCGGCAACGGCGTGGTGTTCGATCCGCAGGCGTTTCTCGACGAGGTCGAGCGGCTGACCAAGCAGGGCGTCGCGATCTCGCCGGAGAATCTGCGCGTCGCCGAGAACGTCACGCTGATCCTGCCGCTGCATCGCGAACTCGACGCGCTGCGCGAGAACGCCAGCAAGGCGACTTCGATCGGCACCACCCAGCGCGGCATCGGCCCGGCCTATGAAGACAAGGTCGGCCGCCGCGCGATCCGGCTGATGGACCTCGCCGATATCGACACGCTGCCGCACAAGATCGAGCGGCTGCTGACGCATCACAACGCGCTGCGCCGCGGCCTCGGCCTTTCCGAATTCGAGGCGGGCGCGATTCTCAAGGAGCTGACCGCGCTGGCGCCACGGCTGCTGCCTTACGCCGAGACGGTGTGGCGGCTGCTCGACATCAAGCGCCGCGAGGGTAAGCGCATCCTGTTCGAAGGCGCGCAGGGCGCGCTCCTGGACGTGGATCACGGCACTTATCCCTACGTCACCTCGTCGAACACGGTGGCGGCCCAGGCCGCGACCGGGACCGGCATGGGTCCGGGCTCAGTCGGCTATGTGCTCGGCATCTGTAAGGCCTACACCACGCGCGTCGGCCAGGGGCCGTTCCCGACCGAATTGGACAACGAGATTGGCCGCAAGATCGGCGAGCGCGGCCGCGAATTCGGCACCAACACCGGGCGGCCTCGCCGCTGCGGCTGGTTCGACGCGGTGCTGGTGCGCCAGACGGTGCGGACCTGCGGCATCCACGGCCTCGCGCTGACCAAGCTCGACATTCTCGACGGCTTCGATTCGATCGAGGTCTGCGTCGGCTATATGCTCGACGGCAAGGAGATCGACCATTTGCCGGCCGGCGAGGGCGCGCAGGCGCGCGTCGTGCCGATCTACGAGACCATCGAAGGCTGGAAGGAACCGACCGCCAACGCGCGTTCGTGGGCAGACCTGCCGGCGCAGGCGGTGAAATATGTCCGCCGCGTCGAAGAGCTGGTCGGCTGTCCGATCGCGCTGTTGTCCACCAGTCCCGAACGCGAGGATACAATTCTGGTGCAGAATCCCTTCGAGGCTTAATAAGATGTTACCGAACGACATCGAAACTTGAGTCAAGATGGCTGATTACTATCCGCTGATTGCGCGCGCCATATCCGGCCTGGACCCCAGTGCTCCGGGAGAGCAGCGCCGTGCGATCTACGAGCGGGCCCGCGCGGCCTTGATCGCGCAACTGCGCGGCGTCCAGCCGCCGCTGACCGAATCCGAGATCACCCGCGAGCGGCTGGCGCTCGAAGAGGCGGTGCGCAAGGTCGAGTCCGAGGCCGCGCAACGTTCCCGCGACGCCTCCCGCGCCGAGCTGAAGAATCGCCGGCCCGCCGGCGAGGCCGCGCGTCCGGGCGACGCGCTGCGGGCGTCGAGCCGCGCGCCGTCGCGCCCGGGCGATCCGCCGCCGCAGGTCAGCCGCGCGCCGTTGCCGCCCGGCGCGGCCCAGGCCGAACCGGAGCCGCCGGTGCGCCCGCGGTCGCAGTCGCCGGCGCCGCCGCCGCCGCGTGAAGACCGGCCGCAACGCAATCTTCGGGTCGATCCGCCGCCGATCCCGCCGGAGCCCGGCCGCGAGCGTCCTGCGCCGCGCCGTCCGGATCAGGGCCAGGGTGCGGGCCAAGGTCCAGGCGCTGGCCAGGGCGCCAATCCGGCCGCCGACAATGGGCTGCGCGGCTTCCGCGACGTCACCGCGGATCTCGACGATATCGGCCGCGCGGCCGCACAGGCCAATCGCTCGGCGCGCAAGACCTACGCCAATGTCGCGCCGTCGCCGGAGTTCGACCGGCTCGAACCGTCGATGGAGAACCGCACCGATCCGGGCGCGCCGTATTCCTATGACGAGTCGATCGACGAGGCGTCGCGCTATGCGCCGCAGCCCGCCGCCACGCGACCTCGAATCGAGCCGGATCGCAAGGCTTCCCGCAAGCCGACGCGCAAGCCGTCGCGCTTCCCGCTGCGCAGCGCGTTGGTGATCGGTCTTGTGCTGGTGCTGGTCGGCGCCGGCATCTTGTGGGGGCCGTCGCTGTGGTCGGCGATGCGCGGACTGATGAAGTCGCAGCCCTCGACCGAGACCGCGACCACCACCGCGCCGCCGGCCTCGACCGAGCGGCCGAAGATCACCGACCGCGTCGGCCAGCCTTCGTCGTCGGAAATGGTGGCCCCTGTCGCTCAGCGCGTTGTGCTGTACGACGAGGATCCGTCCGATCCCAAGGGCAAGCAATATGTCGGCACGGTGGTATGGCGCACCGAGCAGATCAAGGGCGCCAGCGCCAAGGGCGGCGCCGACCTCGCGGTGCGCGCCGACATCGAGGTGCCCGAGCGCAAGTTCAAGATGACGATGTCATTCCGCCGCAACACCGACACCTCGCTGCCGGCGAGCCACACGGCAGAGCTGACGTTCATCCTGCCGCAGGATTTCACCGGCGGCGGCGTCGCCAACGTTCCCGGCATCCTGATGAAGTCGAACGAGCAGGCGCGCGGAACGCCGCTGGCCGGCCTCGCGGTCAAGGTCACCGACGGCTTCTTCCTGGTGGGCCTGAGCAATGTCGAGGCCGACCGCGCGCGCAATTTGCAGCTCCTGAAGGAGCGCTCCTGGTTCGACGTGCCGATCGTCTACACCAACCAGCGCCGCGCCATCATTGCGATCGAAAAGGGTCCACCGGGAGAGCGCGCCTTCTCCGAAGCGTTCGGCGCCTGGGGCGAGTAAGGGCGGCTCACGCCCCGCGTCGTCATTCCGGGGCGCGTGCAGCGCGAACCCGGAATCCATATCCCTGACATTCGTTGTCGATCGCCGGACGCCCATCATTGCCGTGCCGAAACGCGCGCACTGGGCTGATGGATTCCGGGGCGCTCGCTTGCGCGAGCGCCCCGGAATGACGGCGGTTGTGTCTTTCGAATCAAAACGCGCCGCGAAGACAGCGGCGCGCGAGGATGGGCGTTGGATATTAAGGGAGCTACGGCGCTCCGTCGGCGCCGGCGAGCACGGCGTCATGCACCAGCGCACGCGCATCGGTGACGCCGCGTGCGGCGTTCTGCACGATGATCTGCGCCATCACCGCCTTGGTTGCGGGAGTGCGGTGTTCCGTCGCGATCTGCGTGACCGCGATATCAAGCACCTCGCGCAGCGTCGCGACGTACTCGGGATCGAACTTAGGCTGGTCGTTGGCAGTCATCGATGGTCTCCTTCATGTCCAGTCTGCATCATGCCGATGCAATGCGGCTCAAGTGGGTCGGCTGGATGAAGTTGCAGTGACGCAGGCTGATATTTCGGTGAGAGCAATGGTGAGGTTTTCTTAACGTTTGAGAAGTGGCTGCGGCACAGGCGATTCTCGCGAATAGAATTGCATCGCCGGCGCGACGGCCGCGACAACGAGTCTTTTGCGACGGAGAGTCCCGTGTTCGCAAAGATGAGAATCGATCAAAGAAAAACACCACTCGGCGCGCGCCCGGTCATCATCGTGTCGCACAGCCCTCGCTGCGAGTCTGGAGGTGTTCCAGACGGCGCGAAGCGATCGGTGCGGTCACGATCAAGGCGGTGATGATGAAGCGGTGGGGTGACGAAGGCGAGGCGATGACGAGGACAAGGCGGCGAGGATGAACACGGTGTGTTCGATCGGCGGCGGTGCCGTGGCGTGGGGTGGACGCGCCGCGCCGCAATCGCGATCCTCAAAACGCACAACGCCCGCCGAGGTCCCCAAGGGGCCGCGGCGGGCGTTGGCTATTATGTCGAAGTAAGAGAGCTTACTTCTTGGCCGGAGCAGCGGCCGGGGCCGGAGCGGCCGGCGCGGCGGCAACAGCGCTGCCACCCTGCCAGTACTTCGGGAACCAGGCGGTGTTGTTGAGCACCGCGGTGTGCACCAGGATCGCGATCACGGTGACGCTGCCGAGCAGCAGCGGAAGACCAACGGTCGGGCTGACGACGGTCCAGATTCTGCCTTGATTCATGATCGATCTCCCTTAGTGCAGCCAGGGCGAATAAACATACGCCAGGAAATGCGCCACGATCGCGATCGCGCCGAAGATGCGCGTGCCGTCGATCACATGCTTGTGGATCTCTTCCGATTCCGCGATCGTCAGACCGGTCGGCCAGACCTTGTTGGGATCGTCTGCCATAGGTAACCTCCTCAGAGAATTAATAAACTTCGTGCTGAACCCGCACGCGAGTGCCGCTAGCAGCGACCGGGCCGAACTCGCCTGCCGACCACCACGGCTGCCCCCTCAGGCCTCGCCACGCAGTCGACCGGGCACCTCACCCCGGTTGAGACCTCCGCCCCGGACCTCCTCCAGCGTTGCTGGTCAGGTGCCGATCACGGCGTTCTCTCGCGTAGTCAAATTATCGTGACAGTCTACTTTGTCAACTTGACATGACACTAATCAATGTCCGGTTCATGCCGGACAGCGAGGCGCCAAATTGGTGCGTGGGTGGGGATCCCAGCAAGCCGGGGGCGCCGCGCTGTCGGCCGGCGTCTCGCGGCGCAGCCGCAGCCGTTCGGCAGATTAACGCGTGCAGCCTCCTATGACCGTAGCGAACTGCCCGGCTGCAGGCATTTTGAGCGAAATCAAGCGACATGTCACCGCCGAGCCAATAGCGTATCACCAACACGGGGCCATTCAGTCGGTAGGCCGGCGATGCCATTCTCTTGGGTGCGAAACCTTCTGACGGGGCGCGACAGCAGCCCTCACGGCAGCGTCGATTGGGACGCCAAATACGGCACCGAAACAGGTTCGGGCGTCGATCTCGAGCAACTCACCATTCGCCACGACGCCCGTAGGTACGGCGAGCGCTACCAGGCGAGCGATCCGCGTGTCCTGCAGGATTCGATCAAATACATCGGTCTCGACCCGCGCGGTTACCGCTTCGTCGATCTGGGATGCGGCAAAGGCCGGATGCTGATCGTCGCCGCCGAGCTCGGATTTCAATCCTGCGTCGGCGTCGAGTTCGCCGACGAACTGGCGCGTTCGGCCAAACAGAATGTCGCGGCCTCCGGCTTCAAGACCATCGGCGTCGTCCATGGCGATGCCGGCAACTACGCGTTCAAGGACGAGCCCTTCGTGCTGTACATGTTCAATCCGTTCTCGACGCCGATCATGGAGCGCGTGCGCGACAATCTGCTCAAATTGAAGCGCGCGAATTACTGCGTCATCTACAAGAACGCCCGCGAGCGGCACATCTTCGACGCGATGACGACGCTCCGCTACCGCGGCTCGCCCCCGCCGCACCGCGGGCTGTGGGGCACCCATGTCTGGGTGCCGAAGGGGTGAGGGCATCCGCCGCCGGGCAGGCGACCCCCGATCTCTTCAGAACCTGAGCGCCGCGGCCAGCGGCAGCAGCCGATAGGCGAGCGCAACGGTGAGCACGATCGCAGCCCAGATCAGCGCATGATGCAGCCATTCGCCGCTCTTGGCGCCGCGCAGAAACCCGTGCCCGAGATAGAGAGCCAACGCCGAGAGCGCGGCGACGCTCACCACGGTCGCGGAGTCGAACAATCCGCCGTCATAGGCGGCGTCGTTCACGATCGCCGCCGCGCCGCCGACCAGCACGATCGCGATGAGAAGCCAGACAAACATCCGGGAAGTGTCGGCCGCGCCGCGCGGCGCTGTCAATCCGCCGCCTAGTCGCGGGTCTGAACGCCACGACACCAAGGGGCGCGTTGCCGGTACGCTGGTCTCGGGAGAGGTGTGGCGCCTGCGGGCGCGGCCAGACCTGCCTCGCAGCATCAGGGAAGTTTCGATGAGCACAGCCGAATGATCAGACTCACCGCCAACCGGGCCGGCGCGCACAAACGCTGCCCGCTGAAGCGCTGCCGCCGCGGTCGATCCTGCCGCAGTCTGATCGCCTGCGTGGTGCTGCGGATCGACGAGCCGACCGACGCGCAGCGCGAGGTGATCGACCATGTCTACGAGCACATTCAACGTAGCCGGATGCACGCGGCGAAAGCGGCGCGCAGGGACAGCGAGAGCACGGCGTGAGCGCGTTGCCCCGCCGTGCTCCTTCGGTGTTCGTCGATGCGGCCGATCCGGCGCGTCGACTACGCGACGTTCCTGATCCAGTTGTGCGGATCGGCCGCGCGGCCGTACTGGATGTCGACGAGCTGCTTGCGCAATCCCATCGCGACCGGGCCGGCGGCGCCGCCATTGATGCTGAAATCGCCGCTGGCCGAGCGCACCTGGCCGATCGGCGAGATCACCGCGGCCGTGCCGCAGGCGAAGGCCTCTTTCAGCCTGCCGCTGGCGGCGTCGGCGCGCCATTGCTGGATGGTGTAGGGCTCCTCGCGCACCTGTGCGCCCGACGCCTTCGCCAGCGCGATGATCGAGTCGCGGGTGATGCCGGGCAAAATGGTGCCGAGCGGCGGCGTCGACAGCGAGCCGTCGTCGAACACGAAGAACACGTTCATGCCGCCGAGCTCCTCGATGTAACGCCGCTCGAGCGCATCCAGGAACACCACCTGATCGCAACCGCGCTCGATCGCCTCGGCCTGCGCGCGCAAGGACGCGGCGTAGTTGCCGCCGCATTTCACGCTGCCGGTGCCGCCGATCGCGGCGCGGGTGTAGTTTTCCGACACCCAGATCGACACCGGCGCGGGCCCGCCCTTGAAGTAGGAGCCGACCGGCGACGCGATCACCGCGAAGATGTATTCCGCCGACGGCTTGACGCCGAGGAAGACCTCGTTGGCGATCATGAAGGGGCGCAGATAGAGGCTGCCTTCGCCGCCGGGAATCCAGTCGCGGTCGGCGCGCACCAGCTGTTCGACCGCCTCGATGAACACCGGCTCGGGCAGCTGCGCCATCGCCATGCGATCGGCCGAATTGCGGAAGCGCCGCGCATTTGCGTCGGGGCGGAACAGGTTCACGCCGCCGTCGTCGCGCTTATAGGCCTTGAGGCCCTCGAAGATCTCCTGCGCGTAGTGCAGCACGGCGGTGGCCGGATCGAGCGGGAAATTCGCCCGGGCCTCGATTCGCGCGCCATGCCAGCCCTTGGCCTGGTCGTAGCGGACGATCGCCATGTGATCGGTGAACACCCGGCCGAAGCCCGGATTGGCGAGCTTTGCCGTGCGATCCGTTGCGGACGTCGGATTTGCAGCGGGCTGGATGTCGAAATTCAGCCAGACCGAGCCGTCGACCGCGTCGAACGAGATTCCCATGGACCTATCTCCTGGACCGGCACGCCTACAGGTGGCCGTGATTGTGGTTCTCCGTCCCGGCCCCGCCGGGAGACTTGTTTTGGCGGAATCCGCGAACTCCGCTATGTTTCGGCCAAGCCGTCCGACATTCGCATGCATGCCGCCCTGCCGCATCTGGTTATCAGGCTGCGCGGGGAAGGGTCGCAAGCGGAATAGTCGAATATTTCGTCTTGGTCGCCGGTTTTGTAACATAACAACCAGATATGTCAACATGACTGACATAAATTTCAAAGGCCCGGTCAGCGGCGAGGGCGTGCCGAGCGCGAGGCCGGGCGACGCGTCGTCTGCCGCGTCGGCGCGATGGGACATTATTGAACTGCTGTTCTTCGCCTATCGTGATTTCGTCGGCGACGCCGACCATGTGCTGGAGGCGTTCGGTTTCGGCCGCGCCCATCACCGGGTGGTGCATTTCGTCTGCCGCTATCCCGGGCTGAAGGTCGCAGACTTGCTCGACGTGCTTCGCATCACCAAGCAGTCACTCGGGCGGGTTCTGAAACAGCTGCTGGACGAGGGCTACATCGTGCAGAAGGCCGGCGACAGCGACCGTCGCCAGCGCCTTCTTTTCGCCACCGCAAAGGGCGAGGCGCTGGTGGTCAAGCTCGCCGGCCTGCAGACCGACCGCATCGAGCGCGCGCTGTGCGGTCTCGGCGCCGACGAAGCGAAGGCAGTGAACAAGTTCCTGCGCGCCATGATCGACCGCGATGATCCGGACAAGGTGCTCCAGACCATTCTGCAGTCGGACAGCGCCATTGCGAAGGATGTCACGTGATCCAGCTAGCAGCATTGGCGAAGAAGCCGGTCCGGCCCGCCGACGATGCACCGCATCTTCTGTTGGTCGACGACGACCGCCGCATCCGCGACCTGCTGTCGCGTTTTCTCGCCAGTGAAGGCTATCGCGTCACAACGGCGCAAAGCGTCCGCGACGCCCGCGCCAAGCTCGCCGGCCTGAATTTCGATCTGTTGATCCTCGACGTGATGATGCCGGGCGAGACAGGGTTCGATCTGGCGCGCTCGATCCGCGTCGATTCCGACGTGCCGATTGTGATGCTGACGGCGCGGCACGAGGCCGAGGCGCGGATCGAGGGCCTTCAGCTCGGCGCCGACGATTATGTCGCCAAACCGTTCGAGCCGCGCGAATTGCTGCTGCGGATCTGCAACATCCTCAAGCGCACCTCGCCGGCGCCGGCGACCAAGGCTGAGACCATCGCTTTCGGTCCCTACCTGTTTCACATCGAGCGCGGTGAATTGCGCCAAGGCGAGGAGATCGTCCATCTTACCGACCGCGAGCGCGACATGCTGCGCGTGTTGGCCGCCGCGCCCGGCGAGACGGTGCCGCGCGGCGAACTGACCGGCGGCGGCGGCAACGCCAACGAGCGCGCGGTCGATGTGCAGATCAACCGGCTGCGCCGCAAGATCGAGCGCGACCCGGCCAACCCGCTGTTCCTGCAGGCGGTCCGCGGCATCGGCTATCGGCTTGTCGCCGCGCCCTGATCCGGATGAGCACGCTCGACAATGGTCTGACGCTGATCCGCTCCGCATCGCGGCGGGTGTCGGCGGCCAATGGATGGCTGGGGCAGCGCTTCAACGACTTCATGCCGAAGGGGCTCTACGCCCGCGCGTTGCTGATCATGATCGTGCCGATGGTGGTGCTGCAATCGGTGATCGCCTTCGTGTTCATGGAGCGGCACTGGAACACGGTGACGCAGCGGCTGTCGGCGGCGGTGGTGCAGGACATTGCGGCGCTGATCGACGTCTATAAGAGCTACCCCCAGGACAAGGATAGCGCGGCGCTGCGCCGGATCGCGCAGAACCGGCTCGGGCTGGTGGTCGACTTTCTCGGCCCGAATGAAATGCCGCCGCCCGGGCCGAAGCCGTTCTTCTCGCTGCTCGACCAGTCGATCTCGAAACAGATCGGCCGCCAGATCGCGCGGCCGTTCTGGATCGACTCCGTCGGTCGCTCCAATCTCGTCGAAATCCGCATCCAGCTCGACGACGCGGTGATGCGGGTATTTGCGCTGCGCAGCGCCGCCTACGCCTCGAATTCGGAGATCTTCCTGGTGTGGATGGTCGGCACCTCGACCGTGCTGCTGATCGTGGCGGTGCTGTTTCTGCGCAACCAGATCCGGCCGGTCCTGCGGCTCGCCGACGCCGCCGAGAGCTTCGGCAAGGGCCGCGACGCGCCAAACTTCAAGCCGCGCGGGGCGCGAGAGGTGCGGCGCGCGGCCTACGCCTTCATCGAGATGAAGAGCCGGGTCGAGCGCGCGATGGAGCAGCGTACTGCGATGCTGGCCGGCGTCAGCCACGATCTGCGCACCATTCTGACCCGCTTCAAGCTCGAGCTCGAACTGATCGGCGACGCGCCGGAGACGGAGGGGATGCGCAAGGACGTCGACGAAATGTCTGCGATGCTCGAGGCATATCTGGCGTTCGCGCGCGGCGACAGCGGCGAGCGGGCGCAGCCGACCGACATGCCGGCGGCGCTAGAGGAGTTGCGCAGCGACGCCGAGCGCCACGGCCACGCCGCCACTGTGGCTTTCAGCGGTCAGCCGGTTGTGACGGTGAAACCGGCGTCGTTCAAACGCTGCCTCGCCAATCTGGTGTCGAATGCCGCGCGCCACGCCGACGCCATCGCCATCACAGGCCAGCGCGATCACCGTTATCTCACGGTGATGATTGACGACGACGGCCCCGGCATTCCGACGGCGATGCGCGAGGAAGTGTTCAAGCCGTTCCTCCGGCTCGACGACGCCCGCAACCAGGACGAAGGCGGCAGTGGCCTCGGCCTCGCCATCGCCCGCGACATCGCGCGCTCGCATGGCGGCGACATCACGCTGGGCGACAGCCCGATGGGCGGCCTGCGCGCGACGGTGCGGGTGCCGGTGTAGTTATTGCGCCGAGCACGGCGCGCTCCCGCTCCCGCTCCCCGCTTGCGGGGAGGGAAGGCGCTTACTTCGCCAGTTCCTTCGATCGCTTCGCCGCCGCGGCCACCGCGCGGGTCATCAGCGGGCGGAGGCCGTCATCGGCCATCAGCACGTCGAGTGCGGCGGCGGTGGTGCCGCCGGGGGAGGTGACGTTTTTGCGCAGCGTGGCGGCGTCGAGCTCGGAACGGTGCAACAGTTCACCGCTGCCGGCGACGGTGGCGCGCGCCAGCGTCATCGCGAGTTGTTCTGGCAAGCCGGCCGCGACGCCGGCGCGCGCCAGTTCCTCGGCGAGCAGGAACACATAGGCTGGACCCGAGCCCGAGACGGCGGTGACCGCGTCGATCAGGCCCTCGTCCTCGACCCATTCCACCGCACCGGTGGCGCGCAGCAGCGCGTCGGCGGTCGCGCGCTGCGCCGCGGTGACATCGGAATCGGCGACTGCGACCGTGATGCCGCGGCCGATCGCGGCCGGCGTGTTCGGCATCGCGCGGACGATCCGGCCGCCGATCTGCGCCGAGAGCGTCGCGATCGGGATGCCGGCCATCACCGACACCACCAGCGTCGATCGATCAGCGTAACCGCGCAACACCTCGGCGGCGCCGGAAAAAATCTGCGGCTTCACCGCGACCACCATCGTCGACACCGCGCCGACATCGGCGGCGGAGGCGTTGATGCGGACGCCGCGGGCGGTCAGCGCGCGGATCTCGTCGGAGGGCTGCGGGTCGATCACCACCACGTCGCCGGCGTCGAGCCCTTGCGCCAGCCAGCCGGCGAGCAGCGCGCCGCCCATCTTGCCGGCGCCGGCGAGCACGATATTGCCGCCGAGCTGTTGCAGGGCGGGTGACTTCGAAGCGTTGGCCATGGCGAGCATCCATCGCGCGCCGCGACGGCGGCGCGTTCTCGCAGGCGTTTTATGGGAACAGAGAGGGCGTCACAAGCGCTCGGCGCGAACCCGCGCCATGCAGGACCGTCCGCCGCGCGCGGCGGATCAGGCTTCGCCTTCGGTGTCGAACATCGCAGCAGACATCGCCTCGGCAGCCGTCTTGCCGGCCCACACCGTGAACTGGATCGCCGGATAGTAGCGCTCGCAGGCGTGGATCGCGCTGATCAGCATGGTCTCGCACTGCGCGTTGGTCGCCGACAAACCGCCCGGCAGCACCAGCGCCTGCCGGTACATGATCGTACCGGTTTGTGTCCATATATCGAAGTGGCCGACCCAGAGCTGCTCGTTGATCGCCGCGATCAACCGCTGGGTTTCGCCGCGCCGCGCGGAGGGGACCTTCATATCGAAGGCGCAGGCCAGATGCAGCGCCTCGATCTCGCTCATCCAGGTGAAAGACAGCGTATAATCGGTCCACTGCCCTTTCGCCGTGATGGTGATTTCGTCTTCGCCGGATCGCTCGAACACCAGATCGTTCGACGCCGCGATGTCTTCGACCGCCGCGAGCGGGTTGTTCGGGGAATCGAAGATGCCTTCGAGCATGGCCATGCCGTCTCGACTTTCAGTTTGGATGTGCCTGATACGCATGTGGCAGGCCGGTACGCGCCTGTGCCCGGTGGATCGTTGCAAATGTGTGATCCGGACGAACCGAGGTTGCAGAGATGAAATGATGTGATTTGCAGAATCCGTGCAATCCCGAGGCTGTCCCATCCACAGCCAAACGGCGGCCCGTCCACAGTTCGATCATAGGAGCGGAGAACAAAACGGAATCGGATTCGCTTCGGCCGACTCCGGCGGTTGGATTTCACCTGTCGCGAGTCGGCCGGCGCGCCGTTAACCTTTGATTCGATGGCACACGCTGGTAGCCTGAGGCTTAATCCTAAGCAGCAGACGAGTGCCCCGATGACCGACAGTGTGACCGATCCCGCCGAAGCGCCGGCGTTTCCGACCGCCGCAGCGCATCCGCGGTTCGCGCGGCCGCAACGCGTCGCCTTCGTGCAGTCGGCCTGGCACCACGACGTCGTCGCCGAATGTTGGGAGGCGTTCGCGCGCGAGATCGTGACACGCGGCATCGTCGCTTCGCAGGTTGATCTGTTCGAAGTGCCGGGCTCGTTCGAAATTCCGCTGCATGTGCAGACCCTCGCGAAGACGCGGCGCTATACGGCGATCGTTGCCGCGGGTCTCGTGGTCGATGGCGGTCTGACCGGTTTCGTCGCCGAAACGGTGATCAAGGCGCTGATGGAGGTGCAACTCCGCACCGAGGTGCCGGTGTTCTCGGCGGTAGCGACGCCACAATCGTTCGAAAACGGCGAGGCGCAGATCGCGTTCTTCAAGCAGCACTTCGCCGCCAAGGGAGCGGAAGTCGCGCAAGCCTGCGCTGACACTTTGCTCAGCCTCGAGCGCCTCCGCGGCCAGGTCGCGGCGGGGATCGTGTGAGTCGCCGCGCTGCGCAGCGCATGACGGCGTTCGATCTGTCGCAAGCCCTCTCCACCGTCATTCCGGGGCGCGCGGCAAAGCTGCGCGAACCCGGAATCCATAGCCCCTGTGTCCGCTATTCGGCAAAGCGGGGCGAACGCCATGCCTGACCGATGACACGGTGGTTATGGATTCCGGGTTCGCACTGACGCGCGCCCCGGAATGACGAACGATAAGGCGATGACGAACGAGAGGAGGAGTGCTCAGTCGAACAGGCTCGACACCGACTCTTCCGACGCGGTGCGGCCGATCGCATCGGCAATCAGCGAAGCGATCGAGAGGGTGCGGATGTTGGCTGCGTTGCAGACCGCATCGGTCGGCTGGATCGAGTCGGTGATCACCAGCTCTTTCAGCTTCGAGGCGTTGATACGGGCGCAAGCGCCGCCGGACAGCACGCCGTGGGTGATGTAGGCGTAGACATCCTTCGCGCCATTGGCGAGCAGCGCGTCGGCGGCGTTCACCAGCGTGCCGCCGGAATCGACGATGTCGTCGATCAGGATGCAGGTGTAGCCTTCGACGTCGCCGATCACGTTCATTACTTCGGATTCACCGGCGCGTTCGCGGCGCTTGTCGATGATCGCGAGCGGCGCGTTGATCCGTTTGGCAAGGCCGCGGGCGCGCACCACGCCGCCGACGTCGGGCGACACCACCGCGACCTTCGACAGGTCGAAGCGGTCCTTGATGTCGCGCACCATCACCGGCGAGGCATAAAGATTATCGGTCGGGATGTCGAAGAAGCCCTGGATCTGACCGGCGTGCAGATCGAGCGTCATGACGCGATCCGCGCCCGCATGGGTGATCAGATTGGCGACCAGCTTGGCCGAGATCGGCGTGCGCGGGCCGGCCTTGCGGTCCTGGCGGGCGTAGCCGAAATACGGGATCACCGCGGTGATGCGGCGCGCCGAGGCTCGGCGCAGCGCATCGGTGATGATCAGCAGTTCCATCAGATGGTCGTTGGTCGGAAACGACGTCGACTGGATGATGAAGACGTCGGAGCCGCGGACGTTTTCCTGGATCTCGACGAAGATCTCCATGTCGGCGAAGCGGCGGACGCTGGCTTTCGTCAGCGGCATCCTCAGCCAGTCGGCGATGTCGCGCGCCAGCGCTGGATTGGAATTGCCGGCGACCAGCTTGACGGAGCCGTTCTTGCCCGACATCGACGCGTCTCCCCTCGTCGCGGTGGATACAACGTTCAGCATATCGGTTGACTCACGAAAACGGGCGCTTTTGCGAGCGAGGTGATATCAGCCGGTGGCGTCCGATGGCAACCCGTCGCGGACGGTTTTCTGATGCGGATTCGACATAGGTATCGTTCAGCGCGCGGCGAAACTCAGGGGGCTCGCGGGCGTCTCGTCGTTTGCGGTGCCGCCGGGCTCGGCGCTGGCGATCGCGGGCCCGCGTGCGGACGGTGCGCTCGGCGTAGCCGGGGCAGACGTTGCCGGTTCGGCGGGTGAGCTCCCGTTAACCAAGCCGCTCAGCCCGGTGTAGCCCGCCTGTGCGATCCGGCGCAGCACGGTGTCGTCGGCCTGGCCCCATGCGTCACGGCCGGAACGGCCGGTCGCTTCCTCGCCGGACAGCCGCATCGTGCGCTGCTGGCTGCGGTCGTAGACGTCCCAGACCCAGGCGATGCTGGTGCGGTTGCCACGCACCTGCGCCGACAGATAGCTGCGCACCCGATAGGCGGCGGCGCCTTCGCGCGACACCACCGCGATATTGCGCAGCTTGGATTCGCTGTCGAGCATCGACACCATGCGGTCGAACACTTGCGGCGGCGGGCCGTCGATCGACTCGAACGTCACGGTCGAGCCGCCCGCCGAGGCAAGCGGTCCGGAACCGCCGCCCTCAGCCGTCACGCAGCCGCTCAATCCACCCAGGACTCCCAGCAACAGAACGGCGCGCATCAAGCGCGAGGTGGGCTGGCGGGGAGGACAAGCAGTCATGCGGGTTCCGTCGGAAGGCGCGGCGCAAAGGCCACCGGACGGACGAAGCGATATCGTTAAAATGCGTTAAGGTCTAGGGTGGGGCGACCCCCAGGTTAACGATTGGGGTCCGGCGCCGTTCAAGATTTCTGATATTTTTCAGCGAATTGGCCTGAATTTGGCGGTGAGATGGCGGGTCCAATCGTAAACCAGTTTGGTTAATGGCCGTTGACTTTTCCCGGCCGCAGGCCAGCGATTGCGGCGCCTACGACTCCAGCACAATCGCATGGATTTGGCGGCCGTAGTCGGGCTCGCTGCGGCGGACCGAGCGGCGATAGCTGAAGAAGCTCTCGTCCGGGTAGGTGTCGATGCCGGTGTCGTCGATCGTCGCAACGCCGGCATTCGTCAGCCGCATCCGGATGAAGCCGCCGAGGTCGAACATCGCATGGCCGTGACGGGCTGCCGGGATGAAGAACCTCGCATAGCCGGGGTCGACGTCGGTGAAGCGGGCGACGAAGTCGTCGCCGACTTCATAGCTCGGCTGGCGGATCAGCGGGCCAATCGCGGCGATCACCCGGCCGCGCGCGGCGCCGAGGCTTTCCATCGCGTCGAGCGTCGCCTCCAGCACGCCGGTCAGCGCGCCTTTCCAGCCGGCATGGGCGGCGCCGATCACCCGCGCCGTTGGATCGGCGAACAGCACCGGTCCGCAATCCGCGGCGGTGACGCCGAGCGCCAGCCCCGGCGTCGCGGTGACCAGCGCGTCGGCGCGGGGGCGCGAGGCGTTGTCCCATGGCATCTGAGCCACCGCGACGTCGGGCGAATGCACCTGATAGACCGTGAGGAACCGTTCCGGCGGCACGCCGATCGCCGCCGCCATCCGCCGCCGGTTCTCGGCGACATGCTCAGGGTCATCGTTCGAGCCGATGCCGCCATTGAGGCCGGCATAGATGCCCTGCGAGACGCCGCCCTCGCGGCTGAAGAAAGCATGGCGCAGGCCGGGCACCGCGGCGAGAAGCTTTGAGGCGATCGTCATGCGGGCTGTCCCTCCGCCGCCCGTTCGGCGTCGTCGCTCAGCGCCACCAGCGAGGTGATGTTCGGGTCGGACACGCCGATCACCTTGAACATCGAGCCCATCGCGCCGCGGCCCTCGCCGGTGAGGCGCCGCAGCGCGCCGGAAATGTCTTCCGACACCTGCGGGCTGGCCTTGGCCATCAGCGACAGCGCGCGTGTCTCGATCCCGAGCCGCTTAAGGAATTCGCCCTGCGTCACCGGGCCGTGGAGGCGGGCGCCGACATCCTCGGCGGCGCGTCCGAGCGCCTGGAAATCGACATGGGCGGTGAGGTCGGCGCGTCCAGGGTTCTGCAGCGGATCGGCGAAACTGTGCCGCGCGATCGCCTGGAAGGTGTCGCCGACATCGCTGCGGATGTGGCCGTAATCGATGATCAACGCCGCGCCGCCCTGATCCCGCAGCCGGGTGGCGATGGCCATGATCTCGGCGTCCGAGCGCCATTCGAACACCGCGCCGGCCGGCGCCATTCGCACCAGATGCGGCAGCAGGATGTCGAAACGCGGGATCGGATCGGGCGCCACGCCGAACACCAGCTCGCCGCTGGCGCTGATCTCGATGACGCGCTCGTGCCAGCCGCCGTCGCGTTTCACCGCCTGATGGATCGGCAGCACGTCGAAATATTCATTGGCGAGAATCACCGCCGGCCCGTCGGGCACATCGGCGAAAGTGTCGTGCCAATGGATGTTGCGAATGCCGGCCAGCGTCGCCTTCTGCTTCTCGCGCAGCACCGGATTGATTTCGACCAGATGCACGCTGAGGGATTGGTACAGCGGCGGCAGCACGCGCAGCGCCCGCAGCGCGTCGGCGATCATGGTGCCACGGCCGGGACCGATCTCGATCAACCGCAGCACGTCGGGCTCGCCGGTGGCCTTCCAAACCGACGCAGCCCACAGACCGATCAGTTCGCCGAACATCTGGCTGATTTCGGGCGAGGTGGTGAAGTCGCCCTCGCGGCCGAGCGGATCGCGCGACACGTAATAGCCGTAGTGGGGATGGTTGAGGCAGAGTTCCATGTAGCGCCACACCGGCATTGGACCGGTGGACTTGATCAGTCTTTTGATCTCGGCCAGCAGGGGCGAATTGTCGGTCACTTGAGCGCCTCGCCGGGTTTCGTGCTCGCGCCGGATGGCTGCGGGGCGACCGCGCGCCGTCGCGCCCACAGCATCACGATGAGGCCGGCAATCACCATCGGCACTGACAGGACCATGCCCATCGTCATGCCGCCCCACAGGAAGCCGAGCTGAGGATCGGGCTCGCGGAAGAACTCGCTGGTGATGCGCGCCAGCCCGTAGAAGGCGAGGAACGCGCCGATGATCACGCCGGGACGCTTCAACGCGCCGGCGCGGATCATCAGCGCCAGGATGACGAACAATGCGAGGCCTTCGAGGCCTGCTTCGTAGAGCTGGCTAGGATGCCGCGGCAGCGGCCCGGCATTCGGAAACGCCATCGCCCATGGCACGCTGGAATCCGCCGGGCGGCCCCACAATTCGCCGTTGATGAAATTGGCGATGCGGCCGAGGAACAGGCCGATCGGCCCCACCGCGCAGGTGATGTCGCCGAGCGAGGCAATCGAAACCTTGTTCTTCCAACCGAACAGGAACACCGCGACCACGCAGCCCATGAAGCCGCCGTGGAACGACATCCCGCCTTTCCACAGCTCGAAAATCTCGGCCGGATGGGCGATGAAAAAGTCGAGATTGTAGAACAGCACATAGCCGGCGCGGCCGCCGAGAATGATGCCGATCGTCACCCACAGGATGAAATCGTCGAACTGGACGGGGGTGACCGGCGCCGGGCCGCCCCAGAGCCGCTCACGCTGCAGCAGCATCCGGGCATACAGCCAGCCGAGCAGGATGCCGCCGATATAGGCCAGCGCGTACCAGCGGATCACGAATGGTCCGATGGCGACTGCCACCGGGTCGAACACAGGAAAGGCGATGGCGAACAACGACATTGTCCGTTTGGATTAGCCTCAAAGTCTGCGTCGGTACAGCGCCAAAAGTCTCTCCCAATGCCGTTCGGCGGCGTGCTTGTCATAAACCGGTCGCATCGGGAAGGCGAAGCCGTGATGGGTGTTGGGATAGACTTCGACTTCGGCGGCGACGCCATCGGCAGACAGCTTCTCCCGCAACGGGCCGATCAACTCCGGCGGCGCCCAGCGGTCGGTCTCCGCGCAGGCGAAATACAGTTCGCCGCTGGCCTTGTGCGCGGTGTGATGCGGGCTGTCCGGCGCATCGGTCATCAGATGGGTGCCGTAGATCGAGGCTGCGGCCTTGACCCGATCCGGGAAATTGGCGGCGGCGCTGATCGCATAACGCCCGCTCATGCAATAGCCGACCGCGCCGGCCGGCCCCTTGCTGGCGGCGGGCTGCATCGCCGCGAAGTCGAGCAGCGCCTTGGTGTCCTGCGTCACCATCGGGATGGTGAGCGAATACATCAATTCGTACATCCGCTTGCGTTCGGGCGCGTCGTCGTCGGGCGGGATAGGGCCGAGCTCGAACACGCCGGCACGATAATACAAGCTCGGCAGCATCACATAATAGCCGCAAGTCCCGAGCCGTCGCGCCATGTCGCGTAGTTCCTCACGGATGCCGGGCGCATCCATGAACAACAGCACCACCGGATGCGGGCCATCGCGCTCCGGATGGGTGATGAAGGTGCTGACGCGGCCGTCAGGGGTGGGGATGTCGATCTGCTGCTCGATCATGCTGACGTCCGGTCCTCTGAACTGGGGCCTTGCGATGCCGCTTGGAACATCGCAAGGAATGCGAAACCTGACAAGGTGGCGGAGCCGCCGGGCGCGGCGGCTTGAAGTGCGGCGCCGCCATCGCCATTGTCTCGACCAGCTTGAGTTTCGACTGCAACCTCGCGCAAGCGACCCGGAGTTTTCGACATGACCCAGACCAACAACCGGATTTTCGACGAGATCGGACGTCTGATGAACGACGCCGCCGGCGCGGCGCAGGGCGTCAAGCGCGAGGTCGACTCGGTGGTGCGCAGCCAGGCGGAAAAGATCCTGCGCGACCTCGACATCGTCAAGCGCGAGGAATTCGAGGCGTTCAAGGACATGGTCCGGCTCGCCCGCGAGGAAAACGAGGCGCTCAAGGCGCGGATCGCAGCGCTCGAAGCCAAGCTCGGCCCGACATCGGAGAATCCGATGTCGGTGGCCTGAAGCCGGCCCAACAGGACCCAAGACGGGTCCTTGAAATGAGCGTCGGGCCAGGACGTTGACCGACCTGGGCCCGACCTTACGTCCGACGAAATCGCTGCGGGCTAAGCCTGGCCGTGGGCGGACTTGACCGCTGCGCGGTCGATCTCGCCCTTGCCGGTTTTCGGCAGCGCGTCGACGAACACCACGTGTTTCGGCTTTTTGTAGCGCGCGATCAGACCGGCGACGAAGTCGGCCAGCTCGTCGGCGCCGACGCTGTGACCCGGACGGCAGACGCACACCGCCTTGATCGCCTCGCTCCATTGCGGATCGGGCACGCCGATCACAACAGCTTCCGCGATCGCCGGATGCTGGCGGATCGCGCCTTCGACCTCGGCCGGATAGACGTTCTCTCCTCCGGTCTTGATCAACTCTTTCTCCGGGGCGCGGCCGGCGTAGAACAGATAGCCGTCAGCGTCGAACCGCCCCATGTCGCCGGTATGGTGCCAGCCGTTGCGGAAGGCGTGCTTGGTTGCTGCCTCGTTGTTCCAGTAGCCTTTAAACACGGTCGGACCGCGCAGCACGATCTCGCCGACCTCACCCGCCGGCAGTGGCTTGTCGTCGGCGTCAACCACCGCGACGGTGCGCCAGAACAGAGGCCGCCCGGCAGATTTCGGCCGGTCGCGATACGGTGAGAACGTCGACAGACCCGAGGTCTCGGACTGGCCGAAGGTTGCCCAGAACGTCGCCTGGGGGCACGCTTTCTCGAACCGCTCGATCGTCTCCGGCGTATCGAGGCCGGTGACCGCGCGGAGACTCTTTAATTGTTCCGGCTCGGCCTGATCGAGAACATTGCCGAGCATCGGCGCGAACTCCGCCATCACCGTCACCTGCTCGGCTGCGATATCGCGCGCCGCCTGCGCCGGATCGAATTTCGCCGCGAGCACGCTGGCGCCGCCGGCCTGTTGCAGCGTCAGCATCAACCCAAGGCCGGTGACGTGGAACAGCGGCAACATGCCGAGATTGACGTCGCGCTCGCCGAGGCGCCAAGCCTCGATCAGCGAACTCTGCGCGATGAGAAGATTGCCTTGCGAGATCAGCGCGCCGCGCGGTTTGCCGCCGACCGCGGCGGTGTGGATGATGACGAAGCCGTCGGACGCGGCGACCTCCGGCGGCGCGAAGGCGTCGTCCGATGCGAGCTCGGCGAATGGCGTGAACGGGGCGGGATTGCTGCCGATCGCAAAGATGCGCCGGACGCTTTCAAGCGACGGCTGCAGCCCGGTCACGATGTCGCGATAGTCGGCGCCGGCGATCAACACGACCGGAGCGCCGTCGCCGAGCACAAATCCGATTTCCTCGGCGTTGAGCCGGTAGTTCACCGGCAGCAGGATCGCACCGATCAGGGCGACCGCGCCGATCAGTTCGACCATTTCGGGGCAGTTTTGCGATAGAATTGCAACACGGTCGCCCGGCCGGACATTCTCTCGTAGCAGACCGGCCGCGAGCTTTTCGATCCGGGAGAGGTATTCGCGGTGGGTGACGCGGACGCCGTCGAACACGAAGGCGGTGCGGTCCGGAAACAGCGCCGCGTTACGGCGATAAACGTCGCCCAGGGTGAAGTCGTGAAGCGCCATGCATTTCCCCCGTTTGAAGGCTTCAGCCGCGTGCGCCGGCCGGCCTGATTGGTTTGCCCGAAGGCCGATAGGCGGCCCCCGGGAGCCCGCTTTGTAGCGAATTTTGGCCGCGAAGGGACATCGAAACTTCGTCTCAGCGACCTGCCTGCATCCGCGCCCGCAATGGTTACCGCGCTGCTCTGGCTTCGCCTCCATGCCCTCGTCGATTTCTTCGGATACGACCGCAGCGGCGTCTTCCCCTCGATCCGACGAAGGCCCATTTGATATGCGGAACAGGCGATAAATGTGCTGGCGCGCTGAGGAACATAGCCAACCTAGCCGAGTTGGACGCTCGTAACTCTTGGAGGTAACCGATGGCGCACGATGCTCGAACCCTGGATCAGATCCGGCGCGATACGGAACGCGCCCGGGCGGGATTGACCGAAACCGTCGGCGAGCTGCGGGCGACCGTCGCCGACACCGCGAGCGACCTGCGCGAGCGCTATTCGCCGCAGGCGATCAAGGACGATGTCAGCCATTACATCAAGACGCGTGGCGAAGAGATCGCCGACAAGGTCAGCGACACCATCCGCAACAATCCGGTGCAGGCCGTGGCGGTCGGCGCGACGCTGGCCTATCCGCTGTGGAAGATTGTGCGCGCGATTCCGACCCCTGTGTTGATGGTCGGCGCCGGCCTGTATCTCGCCGGCTCGAAGTCCGGCCAGCAATTGACACAGCGTGCGTCTGACGCGGCGGTCGATCTCGCCGGGGACGTCGAGCGTCGGGCCCGCGCGTTCGGCGCCGACGCCGTCGACACCGCAGAAGCCGCCAAGGAATATGCGACCGGCGCGGTGCAGGCTGTGGGCGAGGCCGCCACCAGCCGCGCCAATGAATTCCGTCGCGCCGCGATTTCCACTGCCGCCGATTTGAAGAACAAAGGCGAGCAGTTCGGTCGCAATGTTTCGGCGCAGGTCGACGACCTTGGTCGCACCGCGGCCGCCGCGGGTGGGGCTTTCGCCGGGGAAGTCGACGATGTCGCGGGCCGTGGCGCCGGCATTGCCGGGGCTGTGACAGATACGCTCCGTGACACTGCGGCCTCGGTGCGCGACGCCGCAGCGTCGGTCCGTGACAACGCCGCGGATGCAGCGATGCGGCTGCGTGACAAGGTCGGCGAAACGGCAGATTCCGGACTCGATGCGGCTGTGCGGGTTCGCGAGCGCGCGACCGATCTAGGCAATCGCGCCGGCAAGAGCTTCACGGAAACCGTGAGCAATCACCCGTTGCTGGTCGCCGGCATCGGCCTCGTGGTCGGCGGTCTGATCGCGAGTGCGATCCCGCGGCTGCGCGCCGAGAGGCAGGCGTTTGGAAATGCCGGTCGGAGGATGCGGGACCAGGCCGAGGACACGATGGCGCGCGGCGTCGAAACGGTGAAGCAGAAGGGGCGCGACGTCTATGAAAGCGCGGTCAACGCCGCCGAAGACGAGGGGCTGACGCGCGAGAAGATGGGCGATCAGGTCCGCGATCTCGGCGACCGAGCCCGCAAGGTTGCCGAAGCCGCGGTCTCGACGTTCGAGTCGCCGTCGCAGAACAAGCATTGAGGCAAGGCGGAGATAACATCATGGCCGAACAGATCGAGAAGACAGGGAATGGAGCCGATGCAACGCGGTCGCAGCCGCTGAAGTCGGTGAAGAAAGAAGCGCAAAACATCGCGGATCAGGCGGCCGCCGCGGGCCGAGATATCAAGGACCGTGTGGTCGGCCTCGCCGAAGACTCGGCCGACGCCGCGCGCGCTCAGGCCGAAAATCTCGCCGGCGCCGCCAGGGAGTTCGCGTCCGAAGCCGGCGAGACGATCAAGGAGCGCGCCAATTCGCAGCGCGAAGCCGGAGCCGACTATATCGGCGGCATCGCCGATGCGATCCGCCGCGCGTCGCGCGAATTCGACAACGATATGCCGATCGCCGGCGTCTACATGCGCAAGGCGGCGGCCAAGGTCGAGGATATCTCCGACACCGTGCAGCGCGGCGATATTTCGGAGCTGGTGAAGGGCGTGCAGGATTTCGCCCGCCGCCAACCGACCGCATTCCTCGGCCTCGCCGTGCTCGCGGGCTTCGGTGCTGTCCGGTTCCTGAAGAGCTCGTCGTCCGCCGGCGATCAGTCATATCGAGCGGCGTCGCGGGACGATCGCGACGATCGGAGCTGATGCGATGACGACACCAAGTAATCGCTCGATCCCGGAGCTGTTCGGCGACGCGTTCAACCAATTCGCCAAGCTGATCAGCAACGAGTTCGATCTCGCCCGCGCCGAAATGGCCGACAAGGTCGGTCAGGCTGGACGCGCGGCGGCGATGATGGGCGCGGGGGCGGTGATCCTGATCCCAGGGCTTGTGATGTTGCTGTTCGCGCTCGCAGCCGTGCTGATCGAGAACGGGTTCTCGCAATCGATCGCCTATCTGATCACCGGTGGCGGCACGGTGGTGGTCGCGGCTGCGTTGATCGGCATTGGTCTCAGCCGACTGTCCCCCGAGGCGCTCACGCCGAACATCACGATCGAGCAATTGCAGCGCGACAAGGTCGCGGCAAAGGAGATGGTCAAGTGAACGATCGATCCCACCAGGGCAAAGTGATGCCGTTTATCAACGATCTCGGCGATGCGATGCGGCGCAATCCAGTCTCGACCGCGCTGATCGGCATGGGCGTCTTGTGGTTGTTCACCGGGGGCAGAGTCAGGGAGGGCGCGTCAAAGTTGGCCAACAGCGACTCGTTCGATCGCGTGAGCGATGTGGCGTCCGACGTCATCGGCGCCGGGCGGGCTGCGATGCACGACGTCAGCGAACGGGTCAGTGACCGTTTCGCCGACGTCAGCGATCGTGTCGGCCACGCGGTGCATGCCGTGCGTGACACCGGTGCGGCAGCGCTCGACCAAGCGAGCGATCTGGGTCGCCAGATTCCGGACACTGGGACCGAGTTGCTCGGCGCGGCGCGGTCGCGTCTGACCGATCTGTTCAACGAGCAGCCGCTGATGCTCGGCGCGCTCGGCGTCGCGCTCGGCGCTGGAATTGCGGCCTCGCTGCCGTCGACGAGTGTGGAAGCCGAGTTGTTCGGCGAAAGCAGCGACGAGTTCAAGGCGCAGGCCCGCGGCTTCGTGGATCGCGCCAGCGAGCGCGCCGGCGCGGTCGCGCGCGATGCCGTCAGCGCCGCGACCGAGGAAGCACGGCGCCAGGGGTTGACGCCCGATGGTGTGATGGCCGTGGTCAGTGATGTCGGCAACAAGGTCAAGCGTGCGGCCGATGTCGCCGCCGAAGACAACCTCCGACTGGAGTGATCTGATGACTGATGACAAGGCGCCCGATGACCGACCTGGTGACGCGATGAAGAGCGGCACCAAGGAGCCGTGGAAGAAACCGAACCAGAGTTCGCAGACGACCAGCCAGCCGCCTCCGGACAAGCCGGATCTCGAACGTTGGCAAGACACCAAAACCCACTGAGACGGCAGCTCGTGCTGATATCGAACCAAACAGCTCGCTGCGCGGGCTCACGGCCGAGGCTCCGGCGTCGTGCTGCGATTGAGGCGGTCACCGCGTAACGCAATTATGAGTCGCGCCGGCTGGCGCTGGTGGCGATCGCCGCCGCGGCTGTTCGGTTCTCCACGCCGAGCTTGGCGTAGATTTGCTCGAGATGCTTGTCGACGGTGCGTGGGCTGAGCCCCAGGATCTGCGCGATGTCGCGATTGGTCTTGCCCTTGCTCAACCATGCCAGCACTTCGCTCTCGCGGCTTGTCAGGCCGAATTCGGTGGCGAATTCTCTCGGCGAGTCGGTCGACGTGTCGCGCGCCAGCCGCAGCAGAAATTCGTTCGCACCGAGCTTGCCCATGTATTGCAGCCGTAGTTCGTCATTGCGCAACAACGACGCTTTCATCGGGGTCTTGGGTTGCGCGAGGCCGCTGTGTAGCTGCTCCAGCCAGTCGAGCCACGGCTTCGGCAGATCGAGCCGGAAGCCTTCCGTCGAAACGCCGTCGGCGGCGAGCAATTTCTGCGCCTGTGGCGTCGCCCACAGCACCTTGCCGAGACGATCGACCGCGAGCAGGAAGCGCCCCGAGACGTCGAGCGCGGCGCGGGCGCTCTGGCTCAGCCGCGCATTGCCGAGATGCACGCGGATCCGCGCCAGCATTTCGGCGATGACGATCGGCTTGGTGACGTAATCGACGCCGCCGGCTTCGAGTCCGCGGACGATGTGCTCGCTCTCCGTGAGGCCGGTCATGAAGATCACCGGTACGTCGGAGACCCCTGGATTGCGCTTCAGCCTGCGGCAGGTTTCGAAGCCGTCCAGGCCCGGCATCATCGCGTCGAGCAGGATGATGTCCGGCGTGATCTGTTCGACGATCCGCATCGCTGCAGCGCCGTCGAGTGCGACCATCACGGTCATGCCGGCGCCGTCGAGCGCATCGGTCAGCATCCGCAGTGTCTCTGGAGAGTCGTCGACGACGAGAACGATATCGCGCTTCTTCAGGTCATTGGTCATGGCGATACAGCGTGTTCAGGGTCTTCATATACTGGTCAAGGTCGAATTGTTCGACCAGCGCGCGCATCTTCGACACGAACAGTCCTGACTCCGGATAATCATTGTTGATCTGATCGAGTTTCGACTCGATACCGCGGATGTAGCCGATCTTGCCGAGTTCGATCAATTCCTCGACGTGCTGCATCGGCGGACTCTGAAACTCGCCGGTGAAGTCGAGCGTCTCCTGAGCTTCGCCTTTGTGAATCCACTCCAGCTTGAGCAATTGTCCGATCTGTTCGAGCAGCCGTGGGATGTCGACCGGCTTCATCAGATAGCCGTCGTGGTATGGCTGCGCCAGCGGGGCGCCATGGGCCTCGATCGCGCTGGCCGAGACCATCAGGATGCGTGCGTAGTGATGTCCGTTGGTCCGCAGCGTTTCAGCGACGGTCCAGCCGTCTATTCCGGCCATCGAGATGTCGAGCAGAAACAGATCGGGCTGGCAGTGTTCGGCGAGGCTGATGCAGGTGTAGCCATCGGGCGCGCTCAGCACGATGAAGCCGATCGGCGCCAGCAGTTCCTGCAGCAGATTACGTTGGGCAGGATCGTCGTCGGTGATCAGAATGGTTTTGCGCGGGCCGTGATAGCCGAGGATCGGCGCGCGGATCGCGCGGCTGCGGGTCGGGTTGGTGACTTCCGACAGCAGCAATTTGACGCGGAACGTGGAGCCCTGGCCGAGCGCGCTGGTGACGCTGAGGTCGCCGCCCATCACGCCGGCGAGCAATTTGCTGATCGTCAGGCCGAGGCCGGTGCCGGTGTGCGGCTGTGATACGCCGAGCGCGCCGCGCTCGAACGGCGCGAAGATCCGTTCGAGATCGTCGGCGTGGATGCCCGGCCCGGTGTCGCGCACTTCGAGTTCGGCCACCGGGTTGCGATAGTGCACGATGAAATGCACGCTGCCGCTCTGGGTAAACTTGATCGCGTTGGACAGCAGGTTGATCAGCACCTGGCGCAGCCGCTTTTCGTCGGCATAGACCACCGGCGGCAGATATTGCGGGCGCTTGAAGACGAACTCGACATCCTTGGCCGCAGCCTGCAGCCGGAACATGCCGACGAGTTGGTCGAGGAATTCCCCCAGCCGCACCTCGTCGCGCGACAGATACAGCCGCCCGGCCTCGATCTTGGAAATGTCGAGCAATCCGTCGATCAGCCCGGAGAGGTGATCGGCGCTGCGCCGCATCAGCCGGATCTGGTCGCGCGGTCGCGGCGGCAGGCTGCTGTCCTGCTCGAGCAACTGCGCGTAGCCACTGATCGCATTCAGCGGTGAGCGCAACTCATGGCTGAGCCCGACCACATAGCGGCTCTTGGCGAGATTGGCGGATTCCGCGACCTCCTTGGCGCGCTGCAACTCGGCGTCGGTCTGGCGGTGCGCATCGATCTCTTGCATCAGCAAAGTGGTTTGCCGCCGCGTCTCGGCCTCGGCAGCCTGACGACTCTGCCGCGCCAGCACAAACAACCAAGTCACCACGCCCACGATGATGGTCAGGGCGAAGAACAGCTTCCAGAGGATGTCCCACAGCACGATCTGCTGCGCCTCGGTCGCGGGTGAGGTCTGCAAATAGATCATCATCAGCGTCAGCCCGACCAGCCCGGCCGACACCATGAACACGCTGAGATAATGCCCGACCTGGGAATTGATCAGCGCGTGCACGCGCCGCGGCAGAACTTTGCCGAGCGCGTCGGTGAACTGCGCGTCGAACCGCGCGTGCGGCTTGCACAGATCATGGCAGCGTGCGTCGAGCGAGCAGCACAGCGAGCAGATCGGTCCCGCATAAGCGGGGCAAGACGCCATGTCCTCCGGCTCGAACGAATGTTCGCAGATACAGCAATTGATCGCCGGCAGATTCTGCCACGAACGCTTCTGCTTGCGGGCGATGTAGAATCGCCCGCGCGTCAGGATGGCGATGACCGGCGCGGTGACGACGGCCGTCAGCAGCGCAACGAATGGCGCCAGCGCCTTGGCGGTCGGCCCGAATACGCCGTAGAACGCGGCGATCGAAATCACCGTGGCGATCGCCATCGAGCCGACGCCGACCGGGTTGATGTCGTAGAGATGCGCGCGTTTGAACTCCATATGCCGCGGCCGCAGGCCGAGCGGCCGGTTGATGACGAGGTCAGCGACCAGCGCGCCGACCCAGGCGATCGCGACGTTGGAGTACAGCGCCAGCGTTTGCTCCAATGCCTTGTAGACGCCGATCTCCATCAGCAGCAGGGCGACCAGCACGTTGAACACTAGCCAGACGACGCGGCCGGGATGGCTGTGGGTGAGCCGCGAAAAGAAGTTCGACCAGGCGATCGAGCCCGCATAGGCGTTGGTGACGTTGATCTTGATCTGCGAGAGCATCACGAACGCGCCGGTCAACGCCAACGCAAGTTCCGGTTGCGACAGCACGTAGCGGAACGCCTCGCGATACATGTGCGACGGCTCGGCCGCATTCTCCGGCTCGATGCCGTGGCTCAGTGCGAAATAGGCGAGGAACGAGCCGGCCAGCAGCTTGATTGCGCCCGGCACGATCCAGCCCGGTCCGGCGCAGACCATCGCGGTCCACCACGCCGCTTTCGAGGTGTGGCGGTCGCGCGGCAGGAAGCGCAGAAAATCGACCTGTTCGCCGATCTGCGCCACCAGCGAGAATACGACCGAAGCCGCGGTGCCGAACAGCAGCAGGTCGAGATGCCCTCCGGGATCGCCGTGCGCGCCGGTGAAATTCGTCCAGCCGACGAAGGATTCCGGGCTCTTAATTGCGATCGCCGCGAACGGCAGGATGTGCAGCAAGATCCAGAACGGCTGGGTCCAGAGCTGAAATCGGCTGATCAACGTGATGCCGTGCGTCACCAGCGGAATGATCACCACCGCGCTGAACAGATAACCCAGCGGCAGCGGCAGACCGAAACACAACTCCAGCGCGGTCGCGAGAATAACGGCTTCGATCGCGAAGAAGATGAATGTAAATGAGGCATAGATCAGCGACGTGACCGTCGATCCGATGTAGCCGAATCCGGCGCCGCGCGTAAGCAAGTCTATATCGACGCCACATCTGGCTGCATGATAGGCAATCGGCAGGCCGCAGCAGAAGATGATCGCGCTGACCACCAGGATCGCGGTGGTGGCGTTGGCGAAGCCGTAGTTCAGCGTGATGGTGCCGCCGATCGCTTCCAGCGCGAGGAAGGAAATCGCGCCGAGCGCCGTATTGGCGACCCGCAGCGCCGACCAGCGTCGCGCGCTCTTCGCGGTGAAACGCAGCGCATAATCTTCGAGTGTCTGGTTGGCGACCCATTGATTGTACTGGCGCCGCACGCGGTCTATGCGCTGTCGCCCAACCACCCGCTTCTCCTCGTTGTCACGCTCCCATGCGTGAGAAAACCTACGTCGCGATCTTGCGATGCAACATACGTGATCTTGCGTATCGGTGAAGTGGAAAATTTCGTCGATCGTTCCCCTGACTGCAGACGCGTCCACGAAACACGAAGGGGTAGTTCATGTCAGACGAGAAACAGCAGGGCCTTCACTCGCCGTTCCGACGCAAGCTTCTGATGGGCATGGCCGCGATCCCGGCAATGTCGCTGCTGCCGCGAACATCGTTCGCCCAGGCGCCGGCGACTTCCGTCGTCAACACCACCGGCCTGGCAGTGACCGATACGGAGGTCACTGTCGGAATCCTGCACTCGGTCACGGGCACGATGGCGATCTCGGAGACCGGTTCGGTGCAGGCCGAGAAGCTGGCGATCGAGCAGATCAACGCCGCCGGCGGCGTGCTCGGCCGCAAGATCAAGTTCATCCAGGAAGACGGCGCGTCCGATTGGCCGAATTTCGCCGAGAAGGCCAAGAAGCTTCTGGTCAACGACAAATGCGCCGCGGTGATGGGCTGCTGGACCTCGGCCTCGCGCAAGGCGGTGCTGCCGGTGTTCGAGCAATACAACGGCATGTTGTACTACCCGACCTTCTACGAAGGCCTGGAGCAGTCCAAGAACGTCATTTACACCGGCCAGGAGGCCACCCAGCAGATCATCGCCGGCCTCGATTGGGTCAACAAGACCAAGGGCGCCAAGAGCTTCTATCTGCTCGGCTCGGACTACATCTGGCCGCGCACCTCCAACAAGATTGCGCGCAAGCACATCGAAAATCATTTGAAGGACGCCAAGGTGGTCGGCGAGGAATACTTCCCGCTCGGTCACACCCAATTCAACTCGGTGATCAACAAGATCAAGCTCACCAAGCCGGACGTGATCTACGCGATCATCGTCGGCGGTTCGAATGTCGCGTTCTACAAGCAGCTCAAGGCGGCCGGCATCGACCTGTCGAAGCAGACGCTGTTGACGATCTCGGTCACCGAGGACGAGATCGACGGCATCGGCGGCGAGAACATCGCGGGAGCCTATGCCTGCATGAAGTACTTCCAGTCGCTCGACAATCCGAACAACAAGGAATTCGTCGCCGCATTCAAGAAGATGTGGGGCGAAAAGACGGTGATCGGAGACGTCACCCAGGCTGCCTATCTCGGCCCGTGGCTGTGGAAGTTGACCGTGGAGAAAGCCGGCTCGTTCGACGTCGACAAGGTGGCGGCCGCGTCGCCGGGCGTCGAATTCAAGGGCGCGCCGGAAGGCTACGTTCGGGTCCACGAGAATCACCACCTCTGGTCGAAGACCAGGGTCGGTCGCGCCAAGCTCGATGGCCAGTACGAACTGGTCTACGAGACCGCCGATCTGGTCGAACCGGACCCGTTCCCGAAGGGCTATCAGTAAGCCCGGCCGCGTTCCCACGCACACCGCACGTCATCGCCGGGCTCGACCCGGCGATCCATCCTCTTCGGAAGATGGATGCGCGGGTCAAGCCCGCGCATGACGGCCGGGGCGTGAGGCGGCACCGAGGACATCACCGAGTCCAGATCAAAATCCAATCCAGGAGCCAGCCTCCATGTTCGGCGATTATTCCATTGGCGATCTCGGCGCGATCTTTGCGATGCAGGGCTTCGCGGGCCTGATCCTGTTCTCGGTCTACCTGCTGATGGCGCTCGGCCTCGCCATCATCTTCGGCCAGATGGGCGTCATCAATATGGCCCATGGCGAGTTCATGATCCTCGGCGCCTACGTCACGTGGATGACGTCGAACGCATTTCAGGCCTATCTGCCGTCGCTGTTTCCCGGCTACTTCTTCGTTGCGATGATCCTCGCATTCATCGCCTCCGGTGCGCTCGGCATGCTGGTCGAATGGGGGTTGATCAGACACCTCTACAGGCGGCCGCTCGATACGCTGCTCGCGACCTGGGGGCTGTCGCTGATCCTGCAGCAGGCCTATCGCTCGATCTTCGGCGCCCGTGAAGTCGGCGTCGAGTTGCCGCAATGGATGCTCGGCTCCAAGCAGATCACCGACACCATCGAAGTGCCGATCAACGGCATCTTCGTGATGTGCCTCACCGTACTGATCACCGCGACCGTCGCCTATGTGATTTACAAGTCGCGCTGGGGCCGCCAGGTCCGCGCCGTGGTGCAGAACCGGGTGATGGCCGGCGCGGTCGGCATCAACACCGAGAAGGTCGACCGCACCACCTTCGGTCTCGGCTGCGGCATCGCCGGCATCGCGGGAAGCGCCTTCACCATGATCGGCTCGACCGGGCCAACCTCGGGTCAGCTTTACATCGTCGACACCTTCCTCGTCGTTGTGTTCGGCGGCGCGGCCAGCCTGTTCGGCACCATCGCTTCGGCCTTCAGCATCTCGCAGGCGCAGTCGACCATGGAGTTCTTCATGTCCGGCTCAATGGCCAAGGTGCTGACCCTGCTCGCCATCGTCGCGATCCTGATGATGCGTCCGCAAGGCCTGTTCGCTCTCAAGGTTCGCAAGTAACAGGAGTCATCGATATGGAAAGCCCGCGCTTTCTCAGCCGCTCCGACCTCATTGGTCTCGCCGCGCTTGCTCTGCTCCTGGTCGTCATCCTGCCGCTCTCGTTGGATGTGTTCCGCCTCAACCTCGTCGCGAAGTACCTGACCTACGCCTTCGTCGCGCTCGGTCTGGTGCTGTGCTGGGGCTTCGGCGGCATTCTCAGTCTCGGGCAGGGTGTGTTCTTCGGCCTGGGTGGCTACGGCATGGCGATGTATCTGAAGCTGGAAGCTTCCAGCGTCGCCAACACCAAGATCCAGTCGACTCCGGGCATTCCGGATTTCATGGACTGGAATCAGATCACGCAGTTGCCGTTGTTCTGGCAGCCGTTCCACAGTCTGACGCTGACGATCCTCGCGATCCTGATCGTGCCGACGCTGTTCGCCTATCTGGTCGGCGCGGCGATGTTCAAGCGGCGGGTCGGGGGGGTCTACTTCGCGATCATCACCCAGGCGATCGCGGCGATCCTGACGATACTGATCATCGGCCAGCAGGGCTACACCGGCGGCATCAACGGCATCACCGATCTGCGCACGCTGAAGGGGTGGGACATCCGTCCCGACCACGCCAAGGTGATTTTGTACTTCGTCGAGGTCGCATTCCTGTTCGGCTGCATCCTGCTGGCGCTGTTCGTGCGCCACTCCAAGCTCGGCCGCATCCTGGTGGCGATGCGCGAGAAGGAGGACCGGGTCCGGTTCTCCGGCTACAGCGTCGCTAATTTCAAGATCTTCGCGTTCTGTCTGGCGGCGATGTTCGCCGCGATCGGCGGCGCAATGTTCACGCTGAATGTCGGTTTCATGTCGCCGTCCTTCGTCGGCATCGTGCCGTCGATCGAAATGGTGATCTACACGGCGGTCGGCGGCCGGATGTCGATTTTCGGCGCGATCTACGGAACGCTGCTGGTGAATTTCGCCAAAACCAGCCTGTCGGAATCCTTCCCGCAGCTCTGGCTGTTCGGCCTCGGCGCGCTGTTCATCGCGGTGGTGCTGATCTTCCCGAACGGTCTCGCCGGGATCTGGCGCGATCACGTCCAGCCGCTGATCGACAGGCTGATCAGCAAGCGCAAGTCCGGATCGGATCACAGCAACGGCAAGTCGTTCGGCAGGGTCGCCGACGGCGCCCCGGCGGAATAGGGAGGCAACCATGCTGATCGGCCATCAACAGCCCGACTTCCTGCTCGCGGTGGAAGGGCTCACCGTGTCCTTCGACGGCTTCAAGGCGGTGAACGATCTGTCGTTCTACGTCGAAGAAAACGAGATTCGCGTGATCATCGGCCCTAACGGCGCCGGCAAGACGACGGTGCTCGACCTGATCTGCGGCAAGACCAAAGCGACGTCCGGAGCCATCCATTTTCGTGGCAAGGACCTCACGAAGATGAAGGAGAACCAGATCGTCCAGGCCGGCGTCGGCCGCAAGTTCCAGACGCCGTCGATCTACGAAGACCTCACGGTGTTCGAGAATCTGGAGATCTCCTATCCGCAGGGCCGCTCGGTGTTCGGCGCACTGGCGTTCCAGCGCACCGCCGCGGTGCGCGAGCGGGTCGAAGAGGTCGCCGAGGCGATCTTCCTCAAAGACAGACTCGGCATGAGCGCCGACCTGCTCAGTCACGGTCAGAAGCAGTGGCTCGAAATCGGAATGCTGCTGATCCAGGACCCCGATCTGCTGATGCTCGACGAGCCGGTCGCCGGCATGAGCGTGTCCGAACGCGTCAAGACCGCAGAGCTCCTGCACACCATCATCAAGGACCGCTCGGTGCTGGTGATCGAGCACGACATGAAGTTCGTCGAGGACATCGCCCACAAGGTCACCGTGCTGCACCAGGGCCAGATCCTCTCCGAAGGCACGATGGAGACGGTCAAGAACGATCCGAAAGTCATCGAAGTCTATCTCGGCCACTGAAGGAGGCGGACATGTTGGCAATTAACGATCTGCACGTCGCCTACGGCCAGAGCGAAGTGCTGCACGGGCTCAATATCAACGTCGCGCCGAACGAGATCGTCGCGATCATGGGCCGCAATGGCATGGGCAAGACCACGCTGATGAAGTCGCTGATGGGCATCATCCCGCAACGGAGCGGCTCGATCTCAATGGAAGGCGCCGAGCTCGGTGGTCTGAAGAGCTACGAGCGCGTCGCCAAGGGTCTCGCTTACGTGCCGCAGGGCCGGATGATCTTCTCGACCATGACGGTGAAGGAGAACATCGAGACCGGCCTCGTCGTGTCCGGCGAAAAGAATGTGCCGGGCGATCTCTACGAGTTGTTTCCGGTGCTGCTCGAGATGAAGAACCGCCGCGGCGGCAATCTCTCGGGCGGTCAGCAACAGCAGCTCGCGATCGCCCGCGCGCTCGCCACCAAACCCAAAGTGCTTCTGCTGGACGAGCCGACCGAAGGCATCCAGCCTTCCATCATCAAGGACATGGCGCGGACCCTGAAACGCATCCGCGACACCAAGGGCCTGTCGATCATCGTCTCCGAGCAGGTGCTGAGTTTCGCGCTCGACGTCGCCGACCGCGTGCTGGTGATTGAGAACGGCGAAATCGTCCGCGACGAGGCCCGCGACAGCGTCGATGAAGCGCAGGTCGCCAAATATCTGTCCGTCTGAGTCTGCTTATCCAACTACGTCCACTGGTTCAAAAGGGAGCTTCCGATGCCAGAGACATTGATCAAGGTCGACCTCACGCAGTCCGCTTACGACAACGAGATGGTCCACAACCGCTGGCATCCGGACATTCCGATGGCGGCGTGGGTGAATCCCGGCGACGACTTCATCGTCGAGACCTACGACTGGACCGGCGGCTTCATCAAGAACAACGATTCCGCGGACGACGTCCGCGATATCGATCTGTCGATCGTGCACTTCCTGTCGGGTCCGATCGGCGTCAAGGGCGCGGAGCCCGGCGACCTCCTGGTCGTCGACCTGCTCGATGTCGGCCCGATGAAGGAGAGTCTCTGGGGCTTCAACGGCTTCTTCTCCAAGCAGAACGGCGGCGGTTTCCTCACCGATCATTTCCCGCTGGCGCAGAAGTCGATCTGGGACTTCAAGGGCATGTACACCTCGTCCCGTCACATCCCGGGCGTGAACTTCGCGGGCCTGATCCATCCCGGTCTGATCGGATGCTTGCCTGATCCGAAGCTGCTGTCGACCTGGAACGAGCGCGAGACCGGGCTGATCGCCACCAATCCGACCCGCGTGCCCGGCCTCGCCAATCCGCCCTTCGCGCCGACCGCGCATATGGGCAAGCTGACCGGCGACGCCAAGGCCAAGGCCGGCGCGGAAGGCGCCCGCACCGTGCCGCCGCGCGAGCATGGCGGCAATTGCGACATCAAGGATCTGTCGCGCGGCTCGAAGATCTACTTCCCGGTCTATGTGCCGGGCGGCGGCCTGTCGATGGGCGATCTGCACTTCAGCCAGGGCGACGGCGAGATCACCTTCTGCGGCGCGATCGAGATGGCCGGCTGGCTGCACATCAAGGTCGACATCATCAAGGACGGCGTGTCGAAATACGGCATCAAGAATCCGATCTTCAAGCCGTCGCCGGTGACGCCGAACTACAAGGACTATCTGATCTTCGAAGGCATCTCGGTCGACGAGCAAGGCAAGCAGCATTATCTCGACGTCACCGTCGCCTATCGGCAGGCCTGCCTCAACGCCATCGAATATCTGAAGAAGTTCGGCTATTCCGGCGCCCAGGCCTACTCGATCCTCGGCACCGCGCCGGTGCAGGGCCATATCTCGGGCGTCGTCGACGTGCCGAACGCCTGCGCCACGCTGTGGCTGCCGACCGAGATCTTCGACTTCGACATGATGCCGACCTCTGCCGGGCCGATCAAACATATCAAGGGCGGCATCGACATGCCGATCTCGCAAGACAAGTAACAGCCTTCTGTTCCCTGCGCGAAGGGAGCGGGACGGTGCGGTTCTGCCGCCCCGCTCCATCGCCGGGTCAGCTTCGAACGTGCGCAAGGGAAACGACGATGCCAGTCTATGAATATATGTGTGACGCCTGCGGGCCGTTCACGGATATGCGGCCGATGTCCGAATGCGACGCGCCGCAACTCTGCCCGACCTGCGACGAGGAATCGCCGCGGGTAATTCTCACCGCGCCGAACTTCTCCTGCATGCCCACCTCGAGCCGCAACGCGCACGCCACCAACGAGCGCAGCAAGCACGCGCCGATGAGCGTCGGCGAATACAAGGCCAAGCACGCCCCTGGCTGCGGCTGCTGCTCCGGCCTGAAGAAGCCGGCGCGACTGCAGACCCGCACCAAGAGCGGCGCCAAGGGCTTCCCGACTGCGCGGCCCTGGATGATCAGCCACTGATCGAACTGGATCAGCTCGCCAGCACCGCGGCGACGCCGAGCAGGAAGCCGATCTCGAACATCTGCTCGGTGGCGCCGAGTACGTCGCCGGTGTAGCCGCCGAGCAGCCGCTTCGCCCACGTCGCGATCGTCGCGGCCAACGCCGCGCCGAAGCCGAGTCCGGCGATCAGCGCCACCGGTGACACCAGCAGCAGCGGCAGCGCCGCCAGCGCGACGGTGATCAGCACCAGCACCCGTTCGTCCTTGCGCATCGGCTCTTCTGCGTAGCTCACCTTCATCGCGCTGATTTCGCCCGCATAAGCGAGCTTGCGCTTGACGAAGCCCGGCGTCGCGCGTGCGGCGGCGTGGCAAGCGACCAAGGCTGCGAGCGCGGCCCAGAGCGGCAGTTGCGCCAGCGCCGTCGCGCGCAGTGCGACGTCGAGGCCGAGCGCCAATCCGCCATAGGTGCCGAGGCGGCTGTCCTTCATGATTTCCAGCCGCCGCGCCACCGACCAGCCGCCGCCGAAACTGTCGAAGGTGTCGGCAAGGCCGTCCTCGTGCATCGCGCCGGTGATGATGACCGAAGCGGCGACCGCCAACAGCGCAGCAAGGCCGTGGCCGAACAGCGAATTGCCCAGTAACAGCACCATCGCCGAAATCACGCCGATCCCGACGCCGACGATCGGAAAGAACGTCATCGCGCGTGTCAGCCAGTCCGGCTCCGGCGCGCGGTCGGAATCCGGCACCGGCAGAATGGTCAGAAAGCGGATCGCGTCGAGCAGTTGCGCGCCAGTGGGCGACTGCCGCGAGGGCTGGGAATCGTTGGACATGATGGTCCTTTGCGGGATCACTCTACTGCGCGCCGCGGCGTGCATTGGTCAACCGCGACCTTGGCCAAGATCGGCCTCGCAGCCGCTCTCTACGACGCAGGGTTGGATGTTTGCGGTAGGACAAATCAGGATCGGGGAACGATGGCAAGGTCGGAGCAACCAAAAAAAGCGCACGGAATGATGCCTAGGACATCATTTGTGCTGACCAGGAATAGATGATTGATAGACTTGCCTCGATTCGGATAACGAGTTGGCCCAACGTGGCACCGATGTTTGAAGGCAGTGGGCGGATCGACGTCGCGCGCGAGGCGCCCTGCGGATAGCCGATCGGCTGCGAACGCAATTGGCCGCCGACGCAGCGGCAATGATGGAACTGAGGTCGATCCCGATGCGAGTGGGGCACGATCGCATATGATGTCTCCGGCGCAGAATCGCACCAAGGCTCCGGTCGCGCGCAACATTGCGCGCTGGCCGAGGGTGCGCGACCGATGACCGAACTCGCGGTCCAGCTGTGGTGTGTCGCCGCGCTGCTTGCGGCTGCGGTCGTCGCGGTTCCACTGAGTCGCTGGCCCGGCCTCTCCACCGCCATCATCTACAGCGCGACGCTGATGGCCTGCGCAATCGCGACTGCGAGCGCGCTCACCTGGCTGCTCCTGCACGCCGATGCCGCCGCCGAGCGCACGCTGCCGATCGGGCTGCCATGGCTCGGCGCGCATCTGCGGCTCGATGCGCTGGCGGCGTTCTTCCTGGTCGTCGTCAATCTCGGCGGCGCGCTCGCGAGCCTTTATGCGCTGGGCTATGGCCGCCACGAACGCGCGCCGCATCGCGTGCTGCCGTTCTATCCGGCATTTCTCGCCGGGATGAATCTGGTCGTACTGGCCGCCGATGCGTTCTCTTATCTCTTGAGCTGGGAGTTCATGTCGCTGGCGTCGTGGGCGCTGGTGATGGCGCATCATCGCGACGGCGGCAATCGCCGCGCCGGATATGTCTATCTGGTGATGGCGAGCTTCGGCACGCTGGCGCTGCTGCTCGCCTTCGGCCTGCTTGCGGGCACCGCCGGAGACTATGATTTCGCGTCGATCCGGATCGCTCCGCACTCGCCTTACGTCGCCACGCTTGTGCTGATCCTGATGTTGCTCGGCGCTGGCTCCAAGGCCGGTCTGGTGCCCCTCCATGTCTGGCTGCCGCTGGCGCATCCGGCGGCGCCGAGCCACGTCTCGGCGCTGATGAGCGGCGTGATGACCAAGGTCGCGATCTACGGCTTCATCCGCGTGGTGTTCGATCTGCTCGGGCAACCGGACTGGTCGACGAGCGGCATCGTGCTGGCGCTCGGCGGCATCACCGCGGCGCTCGGCATTCTCTACGCGCTGATGGAAAAGGACCTGAAGCGGCTGCTCGCCTACTCGACGATCGAGAATGTCGGCATCGTGTTCGTCAGTCTCGGCCTGGCTTTGGCGTTTCAGGCCAATGACGACAAGGTGCCGGCGGCGCTGGCGTTCACCGCGGCGCTGTTTCACATCTTCAACCACTCGCTGTTCAAGAGTCTGCTGTTCTTCGGCGCCGGCGCGGTGCTGAGCGCGACCGGCGAGCGCGACATGGACAGACTCGGCGGGCTGATCCATCGCATGCCGTTCACCAGCGTGGTGTTCCTGGTCGGCTGCGTCGCGATTTCGGCGCTGCCCCCGTTCAACGGCTTTGTTTCGGAATGGCTGATCTTCCAGGCGGTGCTGCAGAGCCCGCAACTGCCGCAATGGGGCCTCAAGATTCTTGTGCCGGCGGTCGGCGGGCTGATGGCGCTGGCCGCCGCACTGGCGGCGGCGTGTTTCGTCAAGGCCTATGGCGTCACTTTTCTCGGCCGGCCGCGCGGCGCAGCGACGATTGTCGCGAAAGAGGTCGATCGTTTCTCGCTCGCCGCGATGGCGATCCTCGCCGTGTTGTGCCTGCTCGCCGGCGTTTTGCCCGGCGTGGTGATGGATGCTCTGGCTCCGATCGCGACCGGCATTCTCGGCAGCCGGCTGGCTCCGCAAAGCGGACTGGCGTGGCTCTCGATCGTGCCGATCTCGGGAAATCACAGTTCCTATAACGGTCTTCTGGTGGCGATGTTCATTGCGCTGTCGGCGTTGCTGCTGTTCGTCGCGATCCGGATGTTCTCATCGGGTGCGGTGCGCCGCGGACCGGCCTGGGGCTGCGGTTTCACCGATCCGGCCCCGCTCGCTCAATATTCCGCGGACGGGTTCGCGCAGCCGATCCGTCGCGTGTTCGGAACGCTGATCTTCCGCGCCCGCGATCACGTCACCATGCCGCCGCCGGGCGACACAGCGCCGGCGCGGCTCACCATCGAACTGCACGATCAAATCTGGGAACGGATCTACGCGCCGCTCGCCGGCGGCATCATGATCGCCTCGGCACGTCTCGACAGGCTGCAGCTTCTCACGATCCGTGGTTATCTCAGCCTCGTCTTCGTCACCCTTGTCACCCTGCTGCTGGTGCTCGCGATATGGACGTGATCGCCGACATCGCGGTGCAGGGCTTGCAGATGCTGCTGGTGTTCCTGCTGGCGCCGCTGCTCACCGGATTCATCCGCAAGGTCAAGGCGCGGCTGCAGCGCCGCCGCGGCGCGTCGATGCTACAGCCCTATCGCGATCTGATCCGGCTGCTGCGGAAGGACGTCGTGCTCGCCGACAATGCCTCCTGGCTGTTCCGCGCCACGCCCTACGTCACCTTCGCCGCGATCTGGGTCGCCGCCGCGCTGGTGCCGACCTTCGCCACTGGGCTGATGTTCAACTGGACCGCGGACCTGATCGTCGTCGTCGCGCTGCTCGGCACGGCGCGGTTCTTCCTCGCGCTCGCCGGCATGGACATCGGCACTTCGTTCGGCGGCATCGGCTCAAGCCGCGAGGTGATGATCGCGGCGCTCGCCGAGCCCGCGATGCTGATGATCGTGTTCTGCGTCGCCCTGGTCGCCGGCTCGACCCATCTGTCCACCGTCGCCAACTACATTGCCTCGACCGAGGTCGGCCTGCGCGTCTCGCTCGGGCTGGCGATGATTGCGCTGGTGATGGTCGCCCTCGCCGAGAACGCCCGCATCCCGGTCGACAATCCCTCGACCCACCTCGAGCTCACCATGGTGCACGAGGCGATGATCCTGGAATATTCCGGCCGGCATCTGGCGATGATCGAGTTCGGCGCCCAGCTCAAGCTGCTGCTCTACGTCTCGCTGATCGTCTGCCTGTTCTATCCCTGGGGCATCGGAATATTCGGCGCCGGCCCGCTGGCCTATCTCGCGGGCGCGGCGTTGTATCTCGGCAAGCTCACCGTCGCCGGCTTCCTGCTGGCGGTGTTCGAAACCGCCACCGCCAAGATGCGGGTGTTCCGCGTCCCGCAATTCCTTGGCGCCGCGCTGATGCTGGGCCTGCTCGGCACGCTGCTGCTGTTCGTGTCGAAGGGGTTGTAGCGATGCACGGTCTGGCCTTCGACATTTCGCATTCGCTGGCCGGCGGTTTGGTGCTGGTATCGTTCATGATGCTGTATCAGGACCGGCTGACTTCGCTGCTCAACGTGTTTGCGCTGCATGCGGTCATGCTGTCGCTGGCGGTGGGATGGCAGGCGCTGATCCAGGACGCGCCGCATCTCTACGTCACCGCGCTGATCGCGCTGCTGTTCAAGGCGATCATCATTCCGGTCGCGCTGCGCCGCATCGTCTACAAGCTCGGCATCCACCGCGACATCGAGACCGTGGTGGGGATCGGCCCGACCATGCTGGCCGGGATGGGGCTGGTGGCGCTGTCGCTCGCCCTGATGCTGCGTGTCACCGCCGACGCTGATGCGCTGGCGCGTGAGGATCTTGCGTTTGCGCTCTCCGTCGTACTGCTCGGCCTGCTGTTCATGGTGACGCGGCGCAACGCGGTCAGCCAGGTCATCGGCTTCATGTCGCTGGAAAACGGGTTGATCCTGGCTGCCGCTGGCGCCAAGGGCATGCCGCTGGTGGTCGAGATCAGTGTCGCCTTCTCGGTGCTGATCGCCTTCATTGTCATCGGCATCGTGCTGTTCCGGATCCGCGAACGGTTCGACTCGGTCGACGTCTCGCAGCTCGACGTCTCGCGCGGAGAGCAGCGATGAATTTGTCCGGCCTCGATCCGGTGGTGGGCGTGCTGCTGATTCCGGTCTGCGCCGCCGCGGTGCTTGCGGTGCTGCCGGGCTACAAACTCACAGCGCAGCTCAACGTGCTGGCAAGCCTCGGCAGCCTGGTCTGCGCCGCCTCGCTGCTGGTGCTGCCGCGCCCGGCGCCGGGTCCTTACATCCTGGTCGACGATCTCAACATCGTCTTCATCGTGCTCAACACCTTCGTCGGCTTCACCACCAGCCTGTTCAGCGCCAGCTACATCGCCCACGAGCTGGAGACCGGCAAGCTGACGCCGACCTATCTGCGGTTCTACCACGCGATGTATCAGATCATGATGTTCGGCATGAACCTCGCGTTCGTGTCCAACAATATCGGCCTGATGTGGGTGGCGGTCGAGCTGGCGACGCTGACCACGGTGTTGATGGTCGGCATCTATCGCACGCCGGCGGCGCTGGAAGCGGCGTGGAAATACTTCATCCTCGGCAGCGTCGGTATCGCGCTGGCGCTGTTCGGCACCATCCTGGTCTACATGGCGGCGCGGCCGGTGGTCGGCGAAGGGCAGGACGGCATGATCTGGACCGTGCTGGTGTCGCGCGCCGCCGGCTTCGACGCGCCGCTGTTGAACGTCGCCTTCGTGTTCCTGTTCCTCGGCTACGGCACCAAGGTCGGCCTTGCGCCGCTGCACGCCTGGCTGCCGGACGCCCACGCCGAGGGTCCGACGCCGATCTCGGCGGTGCTGTCGGGCCTGTTGCTCAACGTTGCGCTGTACGCGCTGCTGCGCTTCAAGGTGCTGCTCGCCGCCAATGCCGAAACCATGCCGCCCGGGATCCTGATGATCGTGATGGGGCTGGCGTCGCTGCTGTTCGCCGCCTTCATGCTGTATCGGCGGCGCGACATCAAACGGCTGTTCGCCTATTCGTCGATCGAGCACATGGGCATCATCGTGTTCGCCTTCGGCATGGGCGGGCCATTGGCGAATTTTGCGGGCCTGCTGCACATGGTGATGCACAGCCTGACCAAGTCGGCGATCTTCTACGCGGTCGGCCACATCACCCAGGTCAAGGGGACGCAGTCGTTGTCGAAGATTCGCGGCATCACCGAGACCCATCCGGTGCTCGGCTGGGGCCTGGTCGTCGGCGTGGTGGCGATCGCCGGCCTGCCGCCGCTCGGCATCTTCATGAGCGAGTTCCTGCTGGTATCCTCGACCTTCGCGCGCTCGCCGTGGCTGGCTTTGCTGCTGGTGTTTGGATTGCTGGTCGCGTTCGGCGCGCTGATGCTGCGGCTGACCGGCATCGCATTCGGCGAGCCGCGCGGCAGCCGTGAACCCGTGCAGGCGTCCTACGTGCCGATGTTCGCGCATCTCGCCTTGGTGCTGATTGCCGGCGTCTATCTGCCGGCGCCGGTGGTGGCGTGGTTCCAGCACGTCGCCAAGCTGCTGGGCTAGGGAGCAAGTTGATCCGATGCCGTCGCTGATCGATCTCAATCTCGAAGGCCTGCAGGTGGCGCGGCATCGGCCGTGGTCCCGCACGGTTGTCGACAGCGCGGTGTGGAGCTTCGCGGCCAAGATGCTGAGCGAGCAGCAGTGGCAGTTGCTCTCGCTGTGGGGGGAGCCGGCGATGGTGCACATGGCGCTGTTCGATCCTCGCACCGCCGAGATCGGCGTCGTCAGCCTCGACTGCCCGCATCGCAGTTTCCCCTCGGTCGCAGCCAAGCATCTGCCGGCGTTGCGGCTCGAGCGCACCATTCGCGATCTCTACGGGCTCGTCCCTGAGGGCGCGATTGACGACCGGCCCTGGCTGGATCACGGCCAATGGGGCGTGCACGCGCCGCTCGGTGAGCCTGTCGAATTCCTGGCGCCGTCGCCGTCCTATCGCTTCCTGCCAGTCGAAGGCGAGGGCGCGCATCAGGTCGCGGTCGGCCCGGTCCATGCCGGCATCATCGAGCCCGGCCATTTCCGGTTCACCGTCTCCGGCGAGACCGTGGTGCGGCTGGAGCAGCGGCTCGGCTATGTGCACAAGGGCATCGACGGGCTGCTCGCCGGAGCGGAATTGTCGCGCGCCGCGCGGCTCGCCGGCCGCGTCTCCGGCGACAGCACGGTGGCCTATGCGCTGGCGTTTGCGCGCGCCGTCGAGGCCGCGGCCGAGATCGCGGTGCCGGCGCGTGCGGTGTGGCTGCGCGCGCTTGTCGCCGAGCTCGAACGCCTCGCCAATCATCTCGGCGACATCGGCGCGATCTGCAACGACGCGGCATTCGCGCTCATGCTGGCCCAGTTCAGCGTGCTGCGCGAAAACGTGCTGCGCGCCGCGGACGCCGCCTTCGGCCATCGCCTGATGCGCGACGTGGTGACGCCTGGCGGCGTGACGCGCGATCTCGACGCGACCGGAACGGCGGCGATCCGCAAGGCGCTGGCCGCCGTGCGCAACAAGCTGCCGGAACTGATCGAACTTTACGACCGCACGGCGTCGCTGCAGGACCGCACCGTCGGGACCGGGATTCTCAAGGCGTCGCTGGCCGATCAATATGCCGCCGGTGGCTTTGTCGGCCGCGCCTCCGGTCGCGCCTTCGATGCACGGCGCACGCTCGGCTACGCCCCTTATGACGAGTTGCGCTTCGAAATCCCGGTGCGAACCGAGGGCGACGTCGACGCGCGCATCTGGATTCGCATCAGCGAGGTCGAGCAGAGCCTCGCGTTGGTCGACCAGATTCTCGATCGCCTGCCGGGCGGCGATATTTGCGTCGCCCCGGCGCTGCCGGAGCAGGTCTGCGAGGGCCTGGCGCTGGTCGAGGGTTTTCGCGGCGACATTCTGGTGTGGCTGCGATTGCGTGACGGCGTCGTCGAGCGCTGCCACCTGCGCGATCCGTCCTGGTTTCAATGGCCGCTGCTGGAGGCCGTGATCGAGGGCAATATCATCGCCGACTTCCCGCTGTGCAACAAATCGTTCAACTGCTCTTATTCCGGCGTGGATCTGTAGCGATGCGCAAGCTGCTGTTCGAGAGCCTGTTCGCAAAGCCCCTGACCGAAACCGCGCCGGCGCCGGACGAGACGGGTGTCGCCGAGCTTGCCGCGCTGGTCAACGAAACGGCGCGCCGCCGTCTGGGCCGCAGCCTCGCGATCCGCGAGGTCGACGCCGGCTCCTGCAACGGCTGCGAACTGGAAATCCACGCGCTCAGCAACGCCTATTACGACGTCGAGCGGTTCGGTCTGCGCTTCGTGGCCTCGCCGCGTCATGCCGACGTGCTGATGGTGACCGGACCTGTGACGCACAACATGCGCGAGGCGCTGCGCCTCACCTATGAGGCGGTGCCCGGACCGAAATGGGTCGTCGCAACCGGCGATTGCGCGAAAGATGGCGGCTGTTTCGCCGGTAGTTACGCGATTACCGGTGGCGTCTCTGCGGTGATCCCGGTCGATCTACACATTCCCGGTTGTCCACCGTCGCCGGTCCAGATCCTGCGCGGCCTGCTGGCGCTGCTCGACAGCGTTTCCGCGCGCGAGATCTCGCGCTGAAATAAGCGGATACCGCGAGATCGAACGTTTCGACGTAATATCCTTGGCGACGAGACTAATTACTAGTGCGTTTCGTATTTCCATCAGTTGCCCGTGTCCCCGGATCGCCTCACCCATCATGATCAGCGGGGAAGGGGTGATTCGTGATGGCCTGGATTTCAAGCGGAGGCGCGGGGAATTGTGCGCCGAATTTGTTCACGCGCATTTGGACTGTATTGCTGACCAGCGCTTTGATGACGGCGATTTCTGGCGCCATGCCGGCTCCGGCGCAGGCTCAGTTCGCCAGGCTGTTTGGCTTCGGTGACAGCTACGCCGATACTGGCGCTGCGCCCGGCGGCGCATATCGCCTGATCGGAACCTATGGGAGCGGCACGGTCAGCATCCCGTATTTTCCTTTTACGCTAACTCCGAACGACTTCTGGCCTTGTCCAAGTCCCACTTATACGAGCTGCCGGTTTACCGGCAGCACCAATTTCGTCGACTCGCTGCAATCGATCTACGGCCTTTCGAGCCTGACGAATTTTTCGATCGGCGGCGCCCGCACGAATAACACCAACACCATGCCGTTCCTGTCCAGCAGCTACGGACTGCCTTATGAACTGCAACAATTCGTTGCCAGCGGGATACGGTTTACTGATCGTGATCTGATTGCGCTGTCGATCGGCGGCAACGACCTGTCCGGCATCAATGTCGGCAACGGTGACCTCGCCTCCCAGAACCAGATCATCGTTGCGGGGGCGCTGCAGTCGGCCTCGAACGCCGTGGGCGGCGTACAGCAATTGGTGGCGGCAGGCGCGCGCAATATCGCATGGCTCGGCACCGGGAGTTCAAAATGGTTCCCGGAGCGGACCCTGGGCTCACAGGGTGCGACCCTCGGGCAATTCAACTTCAGCGACCCGCAGCGCGATGCATGGGCTGACGCCTACTACCAGCAGACCCAGCTGCTGCTGGCGCCGCTCGCGCAAGCGGGCGTGCGCATCTTCCTGTTCAATTTCGGTATTCTGCAGCAGCGCATCCACGACAATCCTGGGATGTATGGGTTTGCCGGTGTCCCCGCGGGCTCTTTTGGGTGCGAAGCCGGGCCGGGGACCGGCTCGACGCCGGTGACGGTCGCGGTGAATGTCGCGGGCTGCTTCTATGAAAACTCGGTGCATCCGACCGGCGCCGCGATGGCGCTGATCGCCAACTACATGGCGAACCAGATCAACGCGCCGACCACGGTGGCGCCGCAGGCGGGCATCTCGACCGGCCTGCTCGGCGGCTTCTCGAATTCGGTGTTCGACCGCCTCGAGGCCAGCCGCCGCTTCCAGCCTTACGGCGTCAATGCCGCGATGGCCGCGATGCCGAGTAAGGCCGTCGCGCTGGCGGACCCGGCGGATCGCTGGTCGGTGTTCGGGGCCGCGAGCTACGCCGGCGGCAATCGCGACCGGCAGTTCTATGCCGCCGGCTATGATTACGGCGCAGCGGGCGGCTATCTCGGGCTCGAATACCAGTTCAATTCGAACTGGCGCGTTGGCGGGGTGTTCGGCTATTCGCAGCCCGACGTCAAACTTGCGGTCCAGGATGCGCGTAACCGGATCGACGCGTTCCAGTTCGCCGGCTACGGCTCCTACACCGATGCGCACTGGTTTGCCGACGGCCTCGTTGCCTATGGTCGTCAGGATTTCGCGTTGGAACGCCGCGGCATCATCGACGTCATCCGCGCCAACACCAGCGCTGACGTCTTCACGGTCGCCGGCCGCGGCGGCTATCTGTTCGATGCCGGCCGGCTCCGGGTCGGGCCGATCGCGGGGCTGAACTACACCAACGCCACGATCCGGGCCTATACCGAGACCGGCGACATCCTGCTCACCATGCTGGTGGACCGGCAGACCCTCAACACGCTCACCGGCGACGCCGGCGTTCAGATCCGTTACCCGCTGCAGATCGGCAACGGCGTCTACACGCCGTTCGTCAATCTCACCGCCGCGCACGATTTCCTCGGCTCCAGCCACACCGTCACGACCACGCTGGTGACGGCGCCTCTGCTGCCGGTGCTGACACCGGTGTCCGCCGATGGCGGCACCTATGGCAGAGTCGCGGCCGGCGTGTCGGCAGTGGTGGCCGCCAATGTCACGGCTACGCTGACGGGCACGACCAGCTTCGCCCGGCAAGGCGGCAACGCCGGTGGAGTCAGCGGCGGCTTCAAACTGGCTTTCTAGAACATGATCCCGAAAGGCGGACGCCGGCTTTCGGAAAGACGATGCTGAGAAACAAGCTGGAGCAGGATGACGACAAGGCAAGTCATCCCGCTCCAGCGTTGCGCTGGCCCGTCGCAGCGCGCCGCGCCGCGTCTGTACGCCGCGCTTGCGGGAGCCCTTGTCCCGTTTCAGACTAAGCGCTGAAATCGGCGCGCCGTAATCGTCGCCGAACCACACGGGAGGCGATGATGGGCAGCGCTCGGCTGAAGCATTACGGTTGGGGACGTGAAGGCGAGGGTATGACTGACGCCGAGCAGGCATTCGTGCTCGGCCGATACCGGCAGAAATTCGGCCGCGACAGCTTCGACACCATCGCGGTGCCGAAGCTCGGCGACCTGAAGCTGCCTGCACCGCGGGTCACGCCGCCGGCCTCGCTGGCCCCGATCTGCTCGACCGACACCTATGACCGCGCCGCGCACACCTACGGCAAGTCCTATCCGGACTACGTCCGCGCCATGCTCGGCGACTACGACGCTGCGCCCGATGTCGTCGCCTATCCGCGCAACGAGGCTGAGATCGCCGCAGTGATGGATTGGGCCGGGGGCGCAGGCGCGGCGCTGACGCCGTTCGGCGGCGGTTCCTCGGTGTGCGGCGGCGTCGAATGCCGCGTCGACGGCAGTCGCTACAAGGCCGCGGTGGCGCTCGACATGCGCAACCTCGGCAGGGTTGTCGAGGTCGACAAGACCTCGCGCGCGGCGCTGATCGAAGGCGGCGCTTATGGCCCGGCGCTGGAGGCTCAGCTCAAGCCGCACGGCATGACGCTGCGTCACTTTCCGCAGAGCTTCGAATATTCCACGCTCGGCGGCTGGATCGCGACCCGTTCCGGCGGCCATTTCGCCAGTCTCTACACCCATATCGACGATTTCGTCGAAAGCGTCCGCGTGGTGACGCCGCGCGGCGTGCTGGAAACGCGGCGGCTGCCGGGGTCTGGCGCAGGCCCGAGTCCCGACCGGATGTTCATTGGGTCCGAAGGCATTCTGGGCGTGATCTCGCAGGCCTGGATGCGGCTGCAAGCGCAGCCGAGATTTCGCGCCGGCGCTTCGGTGCGCTTTCCGGATCTGTTCTCCGCGGCTCGCGCCGTCCGCGCGGTGGCGCAGGCGGGGCTGTATCCGTCGAACTGCCGCATCCTGGACCCGCAGGAGGCTTTCAACACAGGTGCCGCCAACGGCAGCGTCGCGATCATGGTGCTCGCCTTCGAATCCGGCGACCACCCGGTCGATGCGTGGATGGCGCGCGCGCTGGAATGCTGCGCCGATCACGGCGGCGCGACGGAGAAGGCCAACGCCGCCGAGGCGCATCGCGAAGGCGCCGCAGGCCTGTGGCGCAACGCCTTCATCCGGATGCCCTATGCGCGCGAATTCCTGACGCCGGCGGCGCTGATCAACGACACGTTCGAGACCTCGATCACCTGGGACCGTTTCGAGAGCTTCCACGACAAGGTCAAGTCCGCGACCGAACGCGCGATCGAGACTGCGACTGGTATCAAGGGTGAAGTCACCTGTCGCTTCACCCACGTCTATCCCGACGGCCCCGCGCCATACTTCTCGTTTCACGCGCTCGGCCGCCACGGCGCGCTGCTCGAGCAATGGCAGGCGATCAAGGATGCGGCGAGCGACGCTCTGATCGAAGCCGGCGGCACCATCACGCATCATCACGCGGTCGGCCGTGATCATCGCAAATGGTACGACCGCCAGCGCCCGGAGCTGTTCGCCGCGGCGCTGCGCGCGGCCAAGCGCGAGCTCGATCCGCTGGCGATGCTCAATCCGGGCGTCTTGATCGATCCATAGAGCCATCGCGCCCGATCACGCGCGATCAATTCAATTCACTGCCACGAGCTTCAGAAAGCCGAAGCACGGCCGGCGCGTGCTTGCGGCGCTGAAACGCGCCGCATTCCGGAGGAATCCGCGCGGGCTGGCCGGTCCGCTGGACCAAGGTTACCAATGCTTACGACTTTACTAACACCGCGCATCACATTGCAGCGCCTCGCTTAGTCAAATTTTAAGTCGGCCCGCTTACGTTACGTCACACAGTATGTTGAGTGCTTGAGAGTTGTGAGTAAGCCATGACAGAACCCCACCGCCCGCGGGTTAAATACGTCATAGGGCCCGACGGAAGTCCGTTAACGATTGCGGATTTGCCGGCCCCGGGGACGAAGCGCTGGGTGATCCGCCGCAAGGCCGAAGTGGTTGCAGCCGTCCGCGGTGGTCTTCTTTCCCTCGAAGAAGCCTGCAGCCGCTATACCCTCACTGTCGACGAGTTCCTGTCGTGGCAGTTTTCGATCGACCAGCACGGACTGGCCGGGCTGCGGACCACCCGCATCCAGCAATATCGCCAGTAAACATTCCTGCCAAAACGTTAATGAATTCCTGAAAGCCGGCCCCGTCTCGGGAAGCCGGCTTTCAACATATCTGCAGCAATTCTCGTCCGGTTAAGATTCGTTAACCTTATGGAAACCATCCCATAGGCAAGATTTGCCTAGTCGGCTTGTCGTGCCGAATCCGAGGGGCTGGTCTTGCAGAGTTTGCTGGGTTTTCTGAAAGGCTTGGGCGCTGCCCGGGTGATGGCCATGATCGCCGTCACCGTGGCGCTGCTCGGGTTTTTCGCTTTCGTCATCATGCGCGTCTCGCAGCCGCAGATGACGACCCTCTATACCGACCTCAGTGTCGAGGATTCCTCCAGCATTATCAAAGAGCTGGAGCGCCAGGCGATCCCGTTCGAAATGCGCAACGAAGGCACCACTTTGATGGTGCCGAAGGACAAGGTCACGCGGCTGCGGATGAAGCTCGCCGAGGGCGGCCTGCCGAAGGGCGGCGGCGTCGGCTACGAGATCTTCGACAAGTCGGACGCGCTCGGCACCACCAGCTTCGTCCAGAACATCAATCATCTCCGCGCATTGGAGGGCGAGCTCGCCCGCACCATCCGCGCCATCGACCGGATCCAGCAGGCGCGGGTGCATCTGGTGCTGCCGGAGCGGCCGCTGTTCTCGCGTGAAACGCCGGAGCCGTCTGCGTCGATCGTGCTGCGGGTCCGCGGCGCGCTGGAGCCGCAGCAGGTCCGCGCCATCCGCCATCTGGTTGCCTCGGCGGTCAACGGCCTGAAGCCGCAGCGGGTATCGATCGTCGACGAGGGCGGCCAACTGCTCGCCGACGGGTCGGCCAGCGCCAACGCCGCCGACGGCGCCGCCGGCGACGAACGCCGCACCAGCTTCGAGAAGCGGATGCGCAACGAGATCGAGGGCATCGTGTCGTCGGTCGTCGGCTCCGGCCGTGCCCGGGTCCAGGTCACCGCCGATTTCGATTACAACAAGATCACCCAGACCTCGGACAAGTTCGACCCCGAAGGCCGCGTGCTGCGCTCCAGCCAGACCCGCGAGGAACAGTCGCAGACGGCGGCGGCCGACGGTCAGGTCACGGTCAACAACGAACTGCCCGGCAATCAGGGGCAGGCTGGCGCCGGACCACGCGACCAGAGCAAGAAGTCCGAAGAGACCAACAATTACGAGATCTCGCGCATCACCAAGACCGAGGTGACCGAAGCCGGCCGGGTGAACCGGCTGTCGGTCGCGGTGCTGGTCGACGGCATCTACACCAAGAACGAAAAAGGCGAACTGGTCTACGCCGAGCGGCCGAAGGAGCAGCTCGACCGCATCGCCGCGCTGGTGCGCTCGGCGATTGGCTTCGACCAGAAGCGCGGCGACCAGATCGAGGTCGTCAATCTGAAATTCGCCGAGGCGCCGCAGGTGGAGAAACTGCCGGAGGCGGCCGGCCTGCTCGGCATGTTCCAGTTCACGAAGGACGACATCATGAACATGATTCAGCTCGGCGTGATGTTGGTGCTCGGTCTGGTGGTGCTGTTCATGGTGATCCGCCCGCTGGTCAAGCGCGTGCTGGCCTCCGATCCGGCGCAGGAAGGACCCGGCTTGCCGGCCCTGACTGACGGCAGCGTGCCGCAGATCGGCGCTGATGGGCAGCCACAGCCCAGCATGATCGACATCGCCCAGGTGCAGGGCCAGGTCCACGCCCAATCGGTCCATCGCGTCGGCGAGCTCGCCGATCGCAATCCCAACGAGACCGCAGCCATTGTCCGACAATGGCTGGCCGAGCCCGCTTAATCCGCCATGGCCGCACCTCCCGCCACAACAACCGGAACGGAAGACTTCGCCAGCGTCGTCGCCTCGCTCGCGGAGCGTCAGAACGGCCGCCCCGCCTCGAAGCCGATCTCCGGCCCGAAGCGCGCCGCCATCCTGATGCTGGCGCTCGGCGAACAATACGGCGGCAAGATCTGGAGCCTGCTCGACGACGAGGAGGTGCGCGAGCTGTCGTCGGTGATGTCGACGCTGGGAACCATCGAGCCGGAGACGGTCGAGGACCTGTTGCTGGAATTCGTGTCGCGGATGTCGGCTTCCGGCGCGCTGATGGGCAACTACGACGCCACCGAGCGACTGCTGCAGAAATATCTGCCGGCCGACCGTGTCACCGGCATCATGGAGGAGATCCGCGGTCCGGCCGGCCGCAACATGTGGGAGAAGCTCTCCAACGTTCAGGAAGAGGTGCTCGCCAACTATCTGAAGAACGAATATCCGCAGACCACAGCGGTGGTGCTGTCGAAGCTCAAGCCCGAACACGCCGCCAAGGTGCTGGCCATCTTGCCCGAGGACATGGCGCTCGACGTCATCAACCGCATGCTGCGGATGGAGTCGGTGCAAAAGGAAGTGGTCGAAAGCCTCGAGCGGACGCTGCGCTCCGAATTCATGTCGAACCTGTCGCAGACCCGCCGCCGCGACGCCCACGAGGTGATGGCGGAAATCTTCAATAATTTCGACCGCCAGACCGAGACTCGCTTCATCACCTCGCTGGAAGACGACAACCGCGAGGCGGCCGAGCGCATCAAGGCGCTGATGTTCACCTTCGACGATCTGGTCAAGCTCGACGCCGGCTCGGCGCAGACGCTGATGCGCAACATCGATCGCGACAAGCTGGCGATCGCGCTGAAGAGCGCCAACGAAGACGTCCGCGGCTTCTTTCTCGGCAACATGTCGTCACGCGCCGGCAAGATGCTGCTCGACGATATGGGCGCTCTCGGACCTGTCCGGCTGCGCGACGTCGACGAGGCGCAGGCGCTGCTCGTCAACCTCGCCAAGGATCTCGCCGCCAAGGGCGAAATCGTACTCACAAAGAACCGCGCCGACGACGAACTGGTGTATTGATGGCCGCTCCCGCGCAGAAATTCCTGTTCGACAACGATTTCGGGGCGCCCGACAAGGCGCGCGAAAAGGCTGCGGCAGCGGTCGAACTCGCGCAGCAGGTCGCGGCAGCCGAACAGCGCGGCTATCAGGCCGGCTTCGCCCAGGCGCAGCGTGAGGTGCAGGCCGAGGCCGAGCGGCGCAGTGCGGCCGCGCTAGAGCAGATCGCTCGGGCGATGCAGTCGATCTTTGCCGGCATCGGCGCCGTCGAAATTCGGATGGAAACCGAGGCCGTCGAAGTCGCAGTGGCGGCGGCGCGCAAGCTGTGCACCGAACTGATCGCCGCCGAGCCGCTCGCGGAAATCACCGCGCTGGTCGGCGAGTGTTTCCGGCAGTTGGTGTCGACGCCGCATTTGGTGGTTCGGATCAGCGACTCGCTCTACGAGGCCGCGCGTGAGCGCATCGAACTGCTGGCCAAGCAGAGCGGCTTCGCCGGGCGTCTGGTGCTGTTGTCAGATCCGGAAATCGCCGGCGGCGATTGCAAGATCGAATGGGCCGATGGCGGCGTGGTGCTGGAGCGCGCCGCGATCGAAGCCAAGATCGGGGAATTGGTCGGACGCTACATGGCGTCGCGCAACTAACAAGATCGAGGATTGAACATGGGTGAAAACGACGGCCAGGTGCCGCTTCCCGATCTGAACAGCGCCGATGCGCCGTTGCTCGCGGATGTCGGATACAACGAGGAAGAGCAGACGTCGCGCGTCGCCGCTGATCTCGAAGCGGTGTTCGACGTGCCGGTGCAGGTCTCGGCCGTCCTCGGCCGTTCCAAGATGGATGTCGGCGAGCTGCTCAAACTCGGGCCCGGCGCGGTGCTCGAACTGGACCGCCGGGTCGGCGAGGCGATCGACATCTACGTCAACAACCGCCTGGTGGCGCGAGGCGAAGTGGTGCTGGTGGAAGACAAGCTCGGCGTCACCATGACCGAAATCATCAAGGCGGAACGCAACTAATTCGCAGCCCGCGACGGCGCGGCAAGATACGGGATCACAGGAGCAAACCATGCGCCTTCTCATCGTTGGCACCCTGAAGGGCCAGCTCACCACGGCGACCAAGATCGCGATCGACAACGGCGCGGCGGTCACCCACGCCTCCGACAACGAGCAGGCGATGCGGGTGCTGCGAGGCGGCAAGGGTGCCGACCTGCTGCTGGTCGACGTTGCGATCGATATCCGCGATCTGGTGATGCGGCTCGAAGCCGAGCACATCCACGTCCCGATCGTGGCCTGCGGCATCGCCAGCGACGCCCGCGCCGCGGTCGCCGCAATCCATGCCGGCGCCAAGGAGTACATCCCGCTGCCGCCGGATCCGGAGCTGATCGCAGCGGTGCTGGCGGCGGTCGCCAACGATTCCCGCGAGCTGGTGTATCGCGACGAGGCGATGGCGAAGGTCGTCAAGCTGGCGCAGCAGATCGCCGGCTCCGACGCCTCGGTGATGATCACCGGCGAGAGCGGCACCGGCAAGGAAGTGCTGGCGCGCTACGTCCACACCCGCTCGCACCGGGCGAAAAAGCCGTTCATCAGCATCAACTGCGCAGCGATCCCCGAGCATCTGCTCGAATCGGAATTGTTCGGCCACGAGAAGGGCGCCTTCACGGGAGCGATCGCGCGCCGCATCGGCAAGTTCGAGGAAGCGACCGGCGGCACGCTGCTGCTCGACGAAATTTCCGAGATGGACGTCCGGCTGCAGTCGAAGCTGCTGCGCGCGATCCAGGAGCGGGTGATCGACCGCGTCGGCGGCAGCCGTCCGGTGCCGGTCGATATTCGGATTCTCGCCACCTCGAACCGCAATCTGCAGGACGCCGTGCGCGCCGGCACATTCCGCGAGGACCTGCTGTTCCGGCTCAACGTCGTCAATCTGAAGATCCCGCCGCTGCGCGAGCGGCCGGCCGACATTCTCGAATTGGCGCAGCATTTCGCGCGCAAATACGCAGAGGCGAACGGCGTGCCGGTCCGGCCGATCTCGGTCGACGCGCGGCGCGTCCTCACCACGAACCGCTGGCAGGGCAATGTCCGCGAGCTCGAGAACACCATTCACCGATCAGTGCTGATGGCGTCGGGCGACGAGATCGGCGCCGACGCGATCCTGACGCCGGACGGCGACCGGCTCGACCAGACCAAGACGCCGCCGGCGGTGGCGCACGCCACCTTCGCCGCCGAGCAGGTCACCCGCGCGCTGGTCGGCCGCACCGTCGCCGACGTCGAGCGCGATTTGATCCTGGAAACGCTGAAGCACTGCCTCGGCAACCGCACCCACGCCGCCAACATCCTCGGCATCTCGATCCGTACGCTGCGCAACAAGCTCAACGAATACGCCGACGGCGGCCTGCCGATCCCCGCCGCTGGCGGTGGCGAGGCGCGGGCCTTTGTGCAAACGGCGTGACGGGCGAGCCGTCACCCAGGTGGGAGCATGTCGTCATGCCCCTTTGCGCATCCTACGACGCCGGCGCCTGCAGCGACCTCATCACGAATATTTCGGCGCGTCGGGATTGCGGAAAATCTTGATCGGCTCGCCGGGCGTGAGCTTCGGCGCGGTCAGCACCGAATAGGCGTACAGCGCGAGATAGGCGCAGGCGAGCGCGCCGACGCAATAGAACAGCCAGATTGCCACACGCCGCATTCCGCCGATCCTTCATCCGCGACAGATGGCGATATCATAGAGGAAATCAAACGCGCATCAGAGTGTTTTCGGGCGGAGTGGGGCGCCGGTCCGCGGATCGCAGCATGATCCGAAAAGCGGATACTGGTTGGATCTGCTCTATCGGAAATCGATGCTGCGCAGGATGACTCCGGCGGGATTGCCTTCGAGTTCTGCATGGACGAATTTGTGTTCGGCGCGTTGCTCGATGCTGGCGCGCAGCCGCATGAACTGCTGTTCGCGCTGCGCCGCTGGAGTCCGCTTGGCGCCGTCGAGGAAATCCATCGCGTCGGAGCTGATCGCGCAGGGCACCTCGGTGTAATCGTCCATCATCGAAAACAGCACGACCGACCGGTCGCCGTCATAGCCGCGAAATTTGCCGCTGGTGAATGTCATGCGGATGATCCTCGTGTTGGGCAGGCGCTACGCCGCGGGTTACGGCTGGTTGGCGCTGGCGTCGGCTTGACGCGCGTCGCGAACGGTTTCGGGGTCGATCGCGACCATTTCGATCGCGTTCTGATGCGGCGGCGCGCAGGGCAGGGTAATCATCGTCGCGACGCGCCGGAACACCGGGAACGACAGGCCTTCGATGAGTTCTTCGTCGGTGACGACGTCATAAGCACCGGCCGGCAGTTCGCGGTCGATGCCGCGCAGCCGGAAGGGTTGGTGGAAGACGATCGTTTCGCGGCGCGTTCTGGTGGTCATGGACGCCTTCCTGCATCCGGCCTGCATGCTCTTTGATCAGGCGATGATCAGGCGGTCTGTCAGCACCTGGCTTGCATGGTCTCACGCGGCCGTCGCTACGGCGCGGCCTCACAGCCAGCGCGATCATCCGCGATGCTGCGCCTTTTCACCCGCGATAGCCACTGAATTCTCCGCAGCTTTGACAGGGCTGCTCACAACATCTTGTTTTCCGGGTCTCAATCGCCATCTATCAAATGCGGCCGGCGATCACTTCCGATCATGCCCAACGGCGCGATTGCAGAGATCCAGATTCATGAAACTCCGTGTCGGCTACGAGATCACCTACGATTTTCCGCAGCCGACGCCGATGCTGATCGTTTTGGGGACGCATTCCACCCGTGCGTCCGACGTTATCGTGCCGGATTACCTGACCGTGGATCCGCCAGTCCCGATCACGCCGTATCGCGACATGTTCGGCAATTGGTGCAGCCGCCTCGTCGCCCCTGCCGGCCGGACGCGGCTCGCGGCAGACGGCATCGTGCGCGACCTCGGCGTGCCCGACCCGGTAGCGCCGTTGGCGATCCAGCACGCTGTCGAAGATCTGCCCGCTGACACGATCGTCTATTTGCTCGGCAGCCGCTATTGCGAGACTGACCTGTTGTCGGACATCGCCTGGAAGATGTTCGAAACTACGCCGCCGGGCTGGCCGCGGGTGCAGGCGATCTGCGATTTCGTCCACAATCATATCGCGTTCGACTATCAGCACGCCCGCGCCACCCGTACCGCGCATGAAGCGTTCGACGAAGGCCGCGGCGTCTGCCGCGACTATGCGCATCTGGCGATCACGCTGTGTCGCTGCATGAACATTCCGGCGCGCTACTGCACCGGCTATCTCGGCGATATGGGCACGCCGAAGCCTTGGGCCGCGGGCGATTTCGCCGGCTGGTTCGAGGCTTATCTCGGCGGCCATTGGCACACCTTCGATCCGCGCAACAACGTTCCTCGGCTCGGACGGGTTCTGATCGCGCAGGGTCGCGACGCCGCCGACGTGCCGATCACCCAGACCTTCGGTCCCAACACGCTGGTCAGCTTCAAGGTCTGGACCGACGAAATCGACGACAGCGTCGCCGGATTGCGCTGAGCGCGCGAAACGCGAGAGCTTTTCCGGTTCTGATTGAATCCGAACCGGAGCCCTACCTTTTTGTTCTGACTCGTTTTCTTCATGCGAACCGGTGCCCACTTCGCTCGAAAACGCTATAGCTTGCCGGCATCGAATCGCCGCGGGCTTCGTCCGCGTGCTGCGCCTGCGAGATCGCATGACCACCTTCACCCCGCATCAGGACGACGCGCTGAAAGCCGTCGGCGCCTGGCTGAAAGCGAAGCCCGGCCGAAACGGCACGCCGCTGGTGTTCCGGCTGTTCGGCTATGCCGGCACCGGCAAGACCACGCTGGCGCGCGAGATCGCCGAGGGCGTCAGCGGTGAGGTGAAATTCGCGGCCTTCACCGGCAAGGCGGCGCTGGTGATGCGTAACAAGGGGTGCGACGACGCCTCGACGATCCATTCGCTGATCTATCGCACCAAGGAATCCGGCGTCGAGCAGCCGAGTTTTGAGTTGTGGGACGACGCGCCGGCCTCGAAGGCCAAGCTGATCGTGATCGACGAGTGTTCGATGGTCGACGAGGAACTCGGCCGCGACCTGATGTCGTTCGATTGCCCGCTGCTGGTGCTCGGAGATCCGGCGCAATTGCCGCCGATCCAGGGCGGCGGGTTCTTCACCGATTGTGAGCCAGACGTGATGCTGACCGAGGTGCATCGCCAGGCGCAGGACGATCCGATCGTGCGGCTGTCGATGGACGTGCGCGAGGGCCGCGGACTCGAGATCGGCAGCTATGGCGAGACCGAAGTGGTGACGAAGGCCGCGCTCGACCCACAGCGGGTGATGGACGCCGATCAGGTGCTGGTCGGCCGCAACAACACCCGTCGCGCCTACAATGCCCGCTTCCGCCAGCGCCTCAACATCGAGGATCCGCTGCCGGTCGGCGGCGACAAGCTGGTGTGCCTGCGCAACAACCGCAAGAAGGCGCTGTTCAACGGCGGGCTGTGGCGAGTGAAGTCGCGCGCGCCGACCAAGTCGAAGATCATCACGCTACGGGTGACGCCCGACGAGGATTTCGGCGGCCGGCTCACCAAAGTCTCGGTTCGCAACGAATGCTTCGCCGGCGGGATCGAGGATATTTCGTGGGATCAGCGCAAGCCCTACGATGAATTCGACTACGGCTATGTGCTGACCGTGCACAAGAGCCAGGGCTCGCAATGGGACGACGTCGTGCTGTTCGACGAGAGCTTCGCGTTCCAGGACAGCCGCGCCCGCTGGCTCTACACCGGCATCACCCGGGCGGCGAAACGGCTCAGCATCGTCGTGTGAGCCCGCTGCAGCGCTGCCGAGCGAACCAAGCTGATAGCCCGGTCGATCGAATTGGCCCGTGATTGTATGCTCTCTCGCCGGCCTGTGCCTACGCGGCGCGGCGATGGGCGACGAAGCTGCGGATGATCTGTTGCTGCGGCTCCGACAGGTCGAACTTCACCAACGTCCGATCGGGGTCGCTGGCGACGATCACACCGTGCAGCTTGCCGGGCAAGCCGTCGATGCCGAGTGTGACGGCGCAATCCGGGCCAAGCGCTTCGATCGCGTCGGCGAGCCGCGCGCCGGCTTCGGAAATATCCCGCACTTGCACGGCGTAAGTTATGCCTCCGGCCTCGATCGTTCCGGGGCGCTCGATGTCGATCCGGGCGTGCGCGCGGCGATCGACGTCGGCGGTCGAGGTGCGGATCACGCGGGTGAGAACGCCGCGCAGATTGTCAATCCGGCTGGCGATTTCGACCGAACCGTCCTGAATCTCGACAGCGCGCCGTCCCGTTTTCACCGCTTCGCTCGAGACCGTGACGATCTGCGCCGCGACGTTGCGCGCCGCCTGTGAGGTCTCGGCGACGGCGCGAGCGATCTCGCGCGTGACCATGCTCTGCTGATCGATCGAGGTCGCGATCACCGCCGATACCTGGTCGACATTGCGGATCGCATCGCCGATCGCGTTGATCGATTCGACCGAGTCGGATGTGGCCTGCTGGATCTCGTCGATCTGTTGCGAGATCTCGCCTGTGGCCTTGGCGGTCTGCTCAGCCAGCGACTTCACTTCCGCAGCGACCACGGCGAAACCGCGGCCGGCGTCGCCGGCGCGAGCCGCCTCGATGGTGGCGTTGAGCGCCAGAAGATTGGTCTGACCGGCGATCTCGCTGATCAGATTGGTAACCGCGCCGACCCGCGTCGCCGCTGCGGACAGCTTGGCGATCATCGTCTCGGCCTGGCTGGACGCATTGACGGCCCGGAGCGTCAGATTGCGCGACGACGTGACCTTGGCGGCAATCTCGTTGATCGACGCGCTCAGCTCGGACGAACTGGCGGCGACCATCTGCGATGTCGCCAGCGCCTGCTCGGCGGCTGCGGCGACGCCACTGCTCTGCTGGCCGAGCATTTCCGCGCCGGTGGTCATCAGCACTGCGCCACGCGCCATCAGGTCGGTGCGGCTGGCGACCTGGTCGACAGCAATCGCGGTCTCGCGCTCGACCGTATCGGCCATGTCGCGCAGCGCCTGCCGCTTGGCGTCTTCGGCGATGCGGCGGAGCTCCGCGTCGCGCGCGGTGTCGGCGCGGGCCTTTTCGATCGCCTTGACCTTGAATGCCTCGATCGCGCGCGCCATGTCGCCGAGTTCGTCGGAGCGATCGAGCCCCGGCAGCCTGATCTCGAAATCGCCGTCGCCCAACCGCGTCACCGCGGCCGACATCCCGCCGAGCGCTGACGACATCCGGCGCGCGATGAACAGCGTCACTGCGCCGAGCAGCACGACGATCAGTCCGGCTGCGACCATGACCCGCTCAATGCTGCTCCAGACCTGCGCCTCGAGATCATCAACATAGACGCCGGTGCCGATCACCCAGTTCCAGGGTTGAAAACCGGTGACATAGGAGATCTTCGGCTGCGGCCTGTCGGCGCCGGGCTTCGGCCATCGATAGTCGACGAAGCCGGCACCGCTCGCTTTCACGGTATCGACGAACGCCACGAACAGGCGCTTGCCGGTCGGATCCTTTTCATCGGACAGGTTCTTGCCGTTCAGTTCAGGCTTGACCGGATGCATCACCATCTTCGGACCGAGATCATTGATCCAGAAATAGTCGCCGTTGCCGTAGCGCATCTTGGCGATCCGTTCCGCCGCGCTGATTTGTGCCTGCTGGTGAGTGACCAGGCCGCGGGTGGCGGCGTCGTGCTCGTCACGGGCGATGCCGAGGGCGAGCTCAGTCATGTGCACCAACTCGTTGCGGCGTTGCTCCCGCAGCGCGTCGTCAAGAGTATTAGCCTGCATGATCGCGAGGCCGATCAGGCCGCAGAAGCTGAGTGCAATAATCGAGTAGATCTGAAAACCGAGCGAAAGCCGGGGCAATTTCATTCGACACATCCTGGGGCGTGACGAGACTTAATCAATGGGGCGGACGATAGTGCCCAAGTAGTCGATCGCAGTTGAGATGGTGTTAATCCGTTGCGACCACGGCGTATTCCACGGTGCGGGAAAACGCGCGCCGCCGCTCCGCTCTGTCGCCAACTAATCGCGACGGTTCAGTTCGCGGGCCGCGCGATGAAGGTCATCCGCCATGGATTGTGGCCGATATTGACGTCTGCGCGGATCGCGGCAAATCCCGTGGCGGCGAGCTTGGCGAGAATCTCGGCTTCGCTGTAACGCTGAAGCCCGATCTTGGTCCGGAGCTGCCGGTAGTCGGACAGTGCGGTCCGTGCCAGTCCCCACAGCGCGTCCTGCAGGAAGCCGTGCTTTGCTGCGAGGCGCAACAGCGCGATCACGTCTCGGCTCATCCCGACGTGCGGCTGCAGGATGTCGCCGAGCACCAGCTTTCCACCGCGGCGCAATAGCCGGCGGATCAGCGTCAGCGTCTGATCCAACTCGGCCGGCGACATGTATTGCGCGACCGAATTTATCACCACGAGGTCCAGCGAGCCGTTCGGCATCGGCTGCAGATCGTCCAGCGAACGAACCTTGATGTTCGGATGATGAGCGAACCGTACGCTCAGCCGGCCGCGCACGCCGGGTGCCGGTTCGGCGAGGATCAGCGTGCCGCAGGCCGCCGCAACCTTGGCAGCGGACAGCGCTTCGCCGCAGGAATAATCTAGTACCGTTGCGTCCGGGGCTCCGATGTAGCCGACGATATCTCGGGCGATCTCGTCGAAATGCACGTCGCGATGGCGCTTGCTGACATAGATCGTGTGCGTGGAGTCGTAATAGTCGATCCAGTCGTCCATCGAGGCCTCGAAGCCGGCGGGAAAGGCGCGAATCCGGGGTGTGTGACGCAGCGGCCGGATCGTCCTTCGGAGCGGAAGTCCGCGCCCGATTTTGTTCCAGCAACGGAACACGGCGGAATTTGGCGCGTTGGTAGGTGGTCTAACGCGTTTTGCGGGGCTGACCAACGAATACAGCCAAAAAAATCCAAAAAATCATCGATGCGGGCGACCCGGTTTTCCGGGATTTCGCCGATCGCCCAGCTTAACCGACCATATCTCCATCACTGCAGGAAAAGCCGCCGTGACCAAAGTCAAATCAGCTTCCATCGCCCCCGAACTCGACACCCCGACTGATCTGCCGCAGCAGTCCGTCGACAAGATCTCCGCTACGCTCAACACGCTGCTCGCCGACGCCTTCGCGCTGTATCTGAAGACGAAGAACTTCCACTGGCATGTCAGCGGCCGGCATTTCCGCGACTATCATCTCTTGCTCGACGAGCAGTCCGAACAGATCTTCGCCACGACCGATGCGCTGGCGGAACGAGTCCGCAAGGTCGGCGGCGTGACGCTGCGTTCGATCGGCCACATCGCCAAGCTGCAAACGATCGAAGACAACAACGAGGACTACGTCCCGCCGCGCGAAATGCTGCGCGAGCTCATGAATGACAACAAGAAAATGGCAGCGGCGATGCGCAAGGCGCACAAGATCGTCGACGATTGCGAAGACGCCGCGAGCGCCGGGCTGCTGGAGAATTTTATCGACGAAACCGAGCGCCGGACCTGGTTCCTGTTCGAAGCCAGTCGCCAGGAAAGCAGCAACGAAGCATAACTGAGTGGCGCCGAAAGCGCTTCATCGCCAGCTCGGCGGTCTCGCGCTTTCGGTCCGTTCGCCCTACCACATCGTCTGGCCGGCGCGTTCCGGCCAGACCCGATCGTACTCGTCTCCACCGACGCGATTGTCTGTCATGGACGCGAGGATCTGGCCGGGCGTCGGCAGGGTCTCCGGATCGACATGCTTGACCGGATTCCACAAATCGGACCTGATAATCGCGCGGCCGCACTGAAAGTAGATTTCCTCCACCGTCATCACCATGACGGTGCGCGGCAATTTCCCCTGGACGCAAAACGATTCCAGCAATTCGGCATCGGCCGAAACAATGGCGCGCCCATTGATCCGCAGTGCATTGATTGAACCTGGTATCAACAGCATCAGCGCCACGCGCGGATCGCGGACGACGTTGCGCAGCGAGTCGATCCGGTTATTGCCGCGCCGGTCGGGTAGCATCAGCGTCTTGTCGTCATGGATATGGAGGAAGCCGGGCAGGTCTCCGCGCGGCGAACAGTCGAGTCCCTCGGGGCCGCAGGTCGCGAGCGCCGCAAATGGCGACCGTTCGATCAGAATGCGATATTGCGGCGTGATCCGATCGGCGACCTTCTCGGTCGAGGCGTCGTTCGGGATGCCGTAGATCGTCTCGAGGTCCGTGACCGATGTAATCGCCGAAATCGTCAAAGCGCTGCTCACTTCTTGCCTGGTTCTTGATCGCGGATGATCTTCAGAAGCTCGCGGGCGTGATCGTCGCGGCCCGCGACATTCATGATCGTGTAATCGGCATCGTTGCTACCGTCGACCGTTCGGCTCACCCGGTCCGCAATGGTGCCGTCGCTGCTGCGCGCGCGCATCGCGATCCGGCTGGCGAGGACGTCTGCGGGGGCGGTCACCAGCACCACGATCACGTTCTCATAGGCCTGCCGGGCCTGGGCGATCACGGTGCGCGAGACGTTCGCCACCACGGTGCGGCCTGCGCGAATGTCGCTGTCGATCGTGCGTAGCAGGCCGTAGGAATGGCCGTGCGCCTGCCAGTGCAGCGCAAATTCGTCCGCGCTGACCATGTTCCGGAAAGCCTCGGGCGTGCTCTGCAGATTGTCTTCCGCCAGCGAGGGCTCGCGCGTAACGACGCGACGCGCAAAGGCTATGCCGCTCTCGCCGAGGCTGGCGGCCTTGGCGATGCCGAGCAGCGTGTCCTTGCCGGCGCCGCTCGGGCCGACCACCAGCACCAGCCGGCCTGGTCCAAGCCGGCTCTGCTGAGTGATCACGGTCGCGATCCCGGTCATGCCACGCGATGCCCCTCGCGCCAGACGCTACGCACCGCCGGCACGTCGTGGGCGACGTGGACGCGGATCAGATCGGCGCGCTTGCCGACCGCGATCTCGCCGCGATCGGGGAGCCCGACCGCTTCGGCGGGCGCCTTGGTGACGGTGCGCACCGCAGCGGCAAGATCGATCGCCGGCGCGCGCAGCGGCAATTGCAGCGCCGCCATCAGTAGACTCGAGGGGATGTAGTCCGACGACAGGATGTCCAACAGTCCCTCGCGCGCCAGATCGATCGCGGCGATGTTACCGGAATGCGAGCCGCCGCGCACCACGTTCGGCGCCCCCATCAGGATGTCGATTCCCGCTGCATGGAGTCCACGCGCGGCCTCGATCGTGGTCGGGAATTCGGCCACCGCCACCCGGTCGCGGATGGCGTCAACGACGTTCTCATCGGTGGTGTCGTCGTGGCTTGCCAGCGGAATCTCGTGCTGGTGCGCCAGCGCGACGATCGCCCGCATATTGGCCTCGGCGTAGGTTTCCTTGCAGTACAGCCTTCGCGCGAACATCGCGTCGAGCTCTGCGTCGGTCATGCCGGCGCCCTTGCCGCGGTAGTAGTCGCGCAGCTTCTCCTCATCGCGAAACTGGCGCTGACCCGGGGTATGATCCATCAGCGACATCAGGCGCACGTCGGGGCGGCCGATCAATTCCTTGGCCTCGGCGACCACATTCGGCATCGGGATTTCGCAGCGCAGATGCAGGAAGTGCTCGGTGCGGAGCAGGTTCGCGTCGCGCGCTGCCGAGATCGCTTCCGCCAGCACGCCGGCCTGTCCGTCGACGTCTTCCGCGCCTTCCTCACGCCAGACCCTCAGCGAATCCAGCACCGTGGTAATGCCGCAGGTCGCAAGCTGACTGTCGTAGGACACCACGGCCGCGATCGGATTCCACTGCACCTTCGGGCGAGGCATGTAGTGCGCTTCGAGATGATCGGTATGCAGCTCGATCAGGCCGGGGATCACCAGATCACCGCCCATATCGAGGCTGCCCGCGGGAACGCCGGTTTCGCCGATCTCGGCAATGCGGCCGTTCTCCATTGCGATCCAGCCGCGCTCGATGACGCGGTCGGCCAATACGATGCGGGCGTTGCGCAGAACGAGTTCTGAGTTGGTCGTCATCTACTTCTTCTTTCTTCAGGCCGCCGCGGCGAAGCTAGCGACATCGATCAGCCGGTCGGCGATCCGTGCGCGCACCTCGTCGTCGTGGACGATGGCGATCATGGCGACGCCATCGCGCTTCTTTTCGTCGATCAGGCTCATCACCACCTCGCGATTGGCGGCGTCGAGCGACGCAGTCGGTTCGTCGAGCAGCAGGATCGGAAAATGCGCGATGAAGCCGCGGGCGATGTTCACCCGTTGCTGCTCGCCGCCCGAGAACGTCGCGGGCGGAAGCGTCCATAGCCGCTCGGCGATGTTCAGCCGTTTCAGCAGCTCGCCTGCGCGAGCACGCGCCTCGTCCTTGGCGACGCCGTTCGCGACCAGCGGCTCCGCCACCACGTCGACCGCCGCCACCCGCGGCACCGCGCGCAGAAACTGGCTGACATAGCCGATGGTGAAGCGGCGCAGCTCCAGCACTTGCCGGGGTTCGGCGGTGGCGAGATTGATTGTCGCACCGCCATGCAGAATGTCGATGCGGCCGGCGTCGCAGCGATAATTGCCGTAGACCATCTTCAGAATGGAGGACTTGCCGGCGCCGGATGGGCCACCCAGCACCACGCATTCGCCAGCGTCGACGTGGAACGACACGCAGCGCACCACGGGAAGCCGCACGCCCCCTTGCAGATGCATGGTGAAGGCTTTTTCGGCATCGGTCAGTTGAATCATAGCGGACATTGGCGTGCTCATGGCGGTAGGATCGATGCGACAAGAAGCTGGGTGTAGGGCTCGCGCGGATCGTCGAGCACCTGATCGGTGAGGCCGGTCTCGATCACGCGACCGCCCTGCATCACCATCACGCGATGCGACAACAGCCGCGCCACTGCGAGGTCGTGCGTGACGACCACGGCGGCAAGGCCGAGGTCGGTGACGAGGCCGCGGAGCAGATCGAGAAGTCTCGCTTGCACCGAGACGTCGAGACCGCCGGTCGGCTCGTCCATGAACATCAGCCGCGGCTCGGTCACCAGATTGCGCGCAATCTGCAGCCGCTGCCTCATGCCGCCGGAATAGGTCCGCGGCGCGTCGTCGATGCGGTCGAGCGCGATCTCCACGCGTTGCAGCCACGACGAGGCGGTATCGCGGATTTGCCCGTAGTGATTCCAGCCCACGGCCATCAGTCGTTCGCCGACATTGGCGCCGGCCGACACCGCCATCCGCAATCCCTGCGCCGGGTCCTGGTGCACGTAGCCCCAGTCGGTGCGAAACAGAAACCGCCGCTCGGCTTCGCCGAGCTCCGCGAGATCGCGGAGCACGCCGTCACGCATCCGGTACGAGACCTGCCCGGTGCTCGGCGTGAGTTGCGCCGACAGCATTTGCAGCAGCGTCGACTTGCCGGACCCGGATTCGCCGACGATCGCCAGCACCTCGCCGGGGTAGAGCTTGAACGAGATGTCGCGGCAGGCTTGCAAACGACCGTAGGATTTCGAGAGGTTGTCCGCGACCAGCAGTGGCTGATCGGTCGGAGTCAAAGAGGTGCGATCAAGCATCGGCGCTCTCCGTTTGCGGCGCGCTCTCGCTGCCGCGATGCCCTTGCGCCTGCCGTGTCTCGCAATAGTCGGTGTCGGAGCAGACGAACATCCGCCCGCCACGATCGTCGGTGACGATCTCGTCGAGATAGGAATCCTCGGCGCCGCACAATGCGCAGGGCGCATCCTGCCGATACCGCGTGAATGGATGATCCTCGAAGTCGAGCGACACCACCTGCGTGTAAGGCGGGATGGCGTAGATCCGCTTCTCGCGGCCGGCGCCGAATAATTGCAGCGCCGGGCAGTCGTCCATCTTCGGATTGTCGAATTTCGGCGTCGGCGACGGATCCATCACATAGCGCGCATTGACCTTCACCGGATAGGCGTAGGACGTCGCGATGTGGCCGAACTTGGCGATGTCCTCGTACAGCTTGACGTGCATCAGCCCGTATTCGGCCAGTGCGTGCATCCTTCGCGTCTCGGTCTCGCGCGGCTCGAGGAAACGCAGCGGCTCCGGGATCGGCACCTGATAGACCAGCACCTGACCTTCGTGCAGCGGCGCTTCCGGAATCCGGTGCCGTGTCTGAATGACGCTGGCGTCCGCAGTGCTGGTGGTGGTGGCGACGCCCGCGGTCTTGGCGAAGAATTTCCGGATTGAGATCGCGTTGGTGGTGTCGTCGGAGCCCTGGTCGATCACCTTCAACACGTCGTCGGGCCCGAGGATCGCCGCCGTGACTTGAACGCCGCCGGTGCCCCAGCCATAGGGCATCGGCATTTCGCGGCTGGCGAACGGCACCTGATAGCCGGGGATCGCGATCGCCTTCAGGATCGCGCGACGGATCATCCGCTTGGTCTGTTCGTCGAGATAGGCGAAGTTGTAGTGTGGCGCGTTCATTCCGCGGCCTCCCGCAATGCATCGGGTTGTTCGGCGGCATTGGCAAAGTCCTGCCGCAACCTTCGCACCAGACCGAGTTCGGACTGGAAGTCGACGTAATGCGGCAGCTTGAGATGCTCGACGAAGCCGGTCGCCTGCACATTGTCGGAATGCGACAGCACGAACTCCTCGTCTTGCGCCGGGGCCAACGCTTCCTCGCCGAGTTCGCGCGCGCGCAATGCTCGATCGACCAGCGCCATCGCCATGGTCTTGCGCTCGCTCTGCCCGAAAGCGAGGCCGTAGCCGCGGGTGAAGCAGGGCGGCTCGGTCGCCGAGCCCTTGAACTGATTCACCATCTGGCATTCGGTCAGCGCGATGCTGCCGAGCGGCACCGCGAAGCCGATGTCTTCGGCGACGAATTCCAACTCGACCTCGCCGAAACGGATTTCGCCGGCAAACGGATGGCTGCGGCCATAGCCGCGTTGCGTCGAATATCCGAGCGCGAGCAGGAAACCTTCGTCGCCGCGCGCGAGATTCTGCAGCCGCAGATCGCGATCGGCCGGGAAATCCAGCGGTTCGCGGGTGAGATCGCCGACCGGCGCTTCAGCGTCCGATTCAGGCGAGGGTTCGATCAGGCCGTCACGGCCGAGGATGTCGGTGACGCGCGGCATCGCTTCCTTCGCAGCCGGCGCATTCGCGGGCTGATCCGGCTCGCTGTGTTCGGCGAGTTGCGGATCGAGCAGGCGATGGGTGTAGTCGAAGGTGGGCCCCAGGATCTGTCCGCCGGGAATGTCCTTGAATGTCGAAGACACCCGCCGCCGCACCGCCATCGCGCCGGTGTCGACCGGCTCGGTCGCGCCGAACCGCGGCAGAGTCGCGCGGAACGCGCGCAACAGGAAGATCGCTTCGATCAGATCGCCGCGCGCCTGCTTGATCGCCAGCGCCGCCAGTTCGCGGTCGTACAGAGAACCCTCGACCATCACCCGATCGACGCCGAGCGCGAGCTGTTCGGATATCTGCGCCAGCGTTACTTCCGGCACGGCGCGATCACCGCGCCGCTCATGAGCGAGCAGCCGGTGCGCGTTGTCGATGGCGCGTTCGCCACCCTTGACGGCGACATACATCAATTGCCTCCCTTGGCGAGGAGTCGCGTGGTCCGCGGGATCGCGACGATCCTGTCGCCTGCGACCAGGATCAGATCGATGCCGCACGGAAACAGCGCGTGATTGGTTTCGTGCAGCGACACAAGGTTGTCCGGTAGCGGCGCGCGCAGCATCACGGAGCCGCGGATCCCGGGACCTCTGAGTTCGAACGCCGCGCCTTGATCGAGGCTTTCGAGCTGCAGGATCAGCGTGGTCGAGCGATCCGGATAGTCGTTGCTGCCGAGCGCGAAGCGCTCAGGCGCCGGCATGGCGCACGGATCCGTAATCAGCGCGAACGCCGCGGCGTCGGGCGCTTCGGTCAACGGCGCCGAGGTGTGAAAACGCAGCCACTGCGTCACGGCCGGCGTGTTTGCAGCGGCGTCGAGCCAGAGTGGGGTGTCATGGTCGAGCAGCGTCAGCGCGATCGCCGCGGTGGCGTGCGCCAGGGGCGCGGGCACAGCGCCAAGCTCGACATCGATCCTTTGAACGATGCCCGGCCGCGCCATCGCCTGCATCACCGAACGAAACGTCGCCTGCGCCGCCGTGACTTGATCGGCAAAGCCCGCCGAGAGTTGGACTGCTGGTGTCATCATCAACCCTCGCCCCGCACCAGCGTGTAGAAGTCGACCTTGGTCGCCGCGGTCTGCTCGGCCTTGCGCTGCCGCTCCGCCGCTTGCTCCGCCCGCAGCGGCGCCAGCACATTGGCCTCGATCGTCGCGGCGTAGTCGGCAGTCTGGATCAGCGCGTCGCACAGAGCGATCAGCCGCGCCTTGTCACGATCGCGGCCGAGCGTGTAGCCGAAGCCGCATTCGCCGCTGGCGAGCCGCACCGCCGCTCGCGTCACTGTCGCTTCGCCGAGATTGAATGCCGAGCCGTCGCCGCCGATTCGGCCGCGCACCATGACCAGGCCGTTCTCCGGCTCACGCAGAGCCATGCTGGCCGGCAGTTCGAGATCCGACAGTCGGGCTGCAATGTCGTCGGCCGCGGCATGAACCAGCACGGCCATGGCCGCCTGGCGGGTTTGCTGGATTGTTTCAGTGGGCATCATCTTGGCTATGGTCTGCCTGAAGTTGTATGTGATATTAGACAACTTCATAACGGTGCGCCATGACCTTTTGATGACGGCGTCACGAAATCCCGATGCTGCGAGTCGACCGGAGCGATAGAACCGATGACGATATTAGAGCCGGATTCAGGCGTCGCGCTGTGGCGAAAGGTGGCAGATTCGATCGAACGAAAGATCGCAGATGGCAGCTATGCGGCCGGCGAGAAACTGCCCGGTGAGGTCGACATCGCGCATTCCCATCGCGTCAATCGCCACACCGTGCGGCGGGCCCTGGCGGCGCTCGCGGAGCGTGGTCTGGTGCGGGCCGAGCGTGGCAGCGGCACCTATGTCGAGGCCTCGCGGATCGCCTATCCGCTACGTTCGCGTACGCGGTTCTCGGAAATCGTCGGCGCCGGCGGGCGCGAACCGCGCGGCCAATTACTGGCGGCGAGCCAAGAAGAGGCGACGCGAGAACTGGCCCGCCAACTCGACCTCAAACCCGGCGCTGCCTTGATCCGTATCGATGCGTTGCGGCTCGCCGACCGCGCGGCCATCTGCGTCGGCACCACCTGGCTTTCAGCCGACAGGTTTCCCGAAGCCGGCGAGCTGTATCGGCGCTTCAGTTCGATGACCAAGGTGTTGGCGCATTATGGCATCCGCGACTATCGCCGCGCTTCCACGCGTATCACCGCGGCGATCGCCGATGCCGGCGACGCGGCGCGGCTCAATCTCGGCATCGGTCGCCCGGTGCTGATCGTCGAGGGGCTTGACGTCGACAGCAAAGGGCAGCCGCTGCTCGCGATCCAGGCCCGCTTTGCCGCGGAACGCGTCGAGTTCGTGGTCGAGACCGAGTAGGGCGATCGGCGTCAGGCGATGGCGCGGCGACCGATAATCGCAAAGCGCAGCCGGTTCGAGATCCAGTCGATTGCCGCCACCGCAATCAGGATCATCAGGATGAGGAACGACACCTTCTGCCATTCCAGCACGCGAATCTGCTCGGCGAGCTGCAGTCCGATGCCACCCGCACCGACGATGCCGATGATGGTCGCTGAACGCGTGTTCGACTCGATGAAGTACAGCACCTGCCCGGCGATCACCGGCAGGACCTGAGGCAGCAACCCGAAGCGGATTTCGTGCAGTGCGCTGCCGCCGGAGGCGCGAACTCCTTCGACCTCCTTGCGATCAGCGGTTTCAATCGCTTCGGAAAACAGCTTTCCGAATGCGCCGAAATCCGCCACGGCGATGGCCAACACGCCCGCAAACGGGCCGAGACCGACGACATTGATCCAGACCAGGGCCCAGATCAGCGTGTCGACACCGCGGATTCCATCCAGAAAGCGCCGCACTGGGAAGCGGATGAATTGCGTGGGAACGACGTTGCGCGCGGCGAGCAGGCTGACCGGCAGCGCGATCACTGCCGCGAGAGTGGTGCCCAGCAGCGCGATCGACAGCGTCTCGCCCATGGCGGCGAGATAGGCCGGCAAAGAGGAGCCCGGATCCGGCGGGACCATCAGAAGGGTAATCCATCCGAGTTGACTGAGGCCCGCCCAGATCCGCTGCGGTGAAAAGTCCAGCTCGATCAGGCCGAAGATCAGCAGCGCCAGCGCAGCGAGCGCGATTGCCGGAACGCCGAGCCGCGAGGCCGCAGGCGGACCGAAAGTTTCGGGATAGCGGGCTTTTAGTGTCTCCAGGTCGGGCCGCATCTGGTTGGTCATGTCCGTCCTCCGAACAGGCGACCGCGGATCCAGCCGGTCGAAATATCGATCAGGAACACAGTGACCACGATCATCAGCAGGATCGCGCTCACGTCGGAGTAATAGAATTTGCGGATCGCGACGACCAACTCCTGGCCGATGCCGCCGGCGCCGACGAATCCCATCACCGAGGCGCCGCGGACGTTGACCTCGAAGCGCAGCAAGGCGTAGCTGGCGAATCCCGCGATCGCTTGCGGCAGCACCGCAAAGCGCATGCACGCCATCCAGCCGGCGCCGGTCGAGCGGACGCCCTCGACGGGCTTCATGTCGATGTTCTCGACGATCTCCGCGAACAGTTTGCCGAGCGCGCCGGTCGTATGGATCGCGATCGCCAGGACGCCCGCCATCGGGCCGAGCCCGAAGGCGATGACGAACACCAGCGCGAACACGATATCGGGAACGGTGCGGCAAACTTCCATGAAGCGCCGCGTCACGAACAGCAGCCACGGATGTGGCGCTGTATTTTGGGCGGCGAGGAAGTTCAGCAGCAGCGCCAGCACAGCACCGATCAGCGTGCCGACATAGCTGATCAGAATGGTCTCGCCCAGCAGCGACAACCATTTCCGCCAGCCCCAGAACCATTCGGTAGGATCGGTCCACGCCCTGGCGCCGTTCTCGAGCCGGAAGATGCGATCGAAATAGCTGAAGAAGTTGCCGATCTTGCTGACCAACGTGCCGAGATCGACCTCTGCGCCGAACGCGGCTGTCAACAGCGCAAGGAGCCCAATGCCGAAGGCCAAAGCGGACCGTCGTCGGCGCCGAGACTTGGCATTCCGATAGGCCGTGTGCAGCGCGTCGAGTTGTGGATCGGGAAGCAGCGAAACGGCCAGCGCCATGTAATCGGGGCTTTCGGTACGCAAAAAATAGGGCCGGATCCCGAAGGATCCGGCCCGCGGGAAGTGCTGGGACTCAGGAGGCCTTCTTCTTACGCAACGCGTCGACGAACCGGATCAACTCGATGGTGCCGTCCCAATCCTTGGTGGTCGCAGCATGAAAGCCCTGCTTCTGGCCGTCCGAGAGGCGATCGAAAGCCGCCTTACCCTTGGTCGGTGCGTCGAGGAACGCCTTGGCGATCGCCGCCTTCAGGTCTTCCGGCAGATCCGCATTGTAGGCGTAAGGTCCGTTGATGACTGGTGCGGACTTGTGGACGATGCGGAAGTCTTCCTTCTTCATCGCGCTACCGTCGGCGTTCTTCAGCATGCCTTTGTTCAGCATCTGCGCCAGCGTCGAGTCGTTGTCGTTGGTCCACTGGTTGGCGGCGATGTCGACCGTGCCCTGCGCCAGCGCCAGGATTGCGTTTTCGTGGCTGCCGGTGAAGACGACCTTGCCGAAATAGCCCTCGGCATCGGAGATGCCCATCTTGTCGAGCTCGAACCGCGGCACGTTGTTGCCGGAGGTCGAATTCGGATCGACCAGACCGAGGTTCTTGCCCTTCATCTCGTCGATGCTCTTGTACGGGCTGCTCGCCTTGACGAAAAACACCGAATAGTAGCCGGTCGAACCGTCCTTGTTGATGTCGTTGGCGAAGGCTTCGGTCTTGACGCCGGTCAGCCGGGCTCGGGCGAAGGACGCCGAGCCGTAGCTGGCAAGCTGGATATTGCCGGCGCGCTGGCCCTCGATCACCGCAGCGTAGTCATTGGCGATGCGCAGATTGACCTTCACGCCGAGTTCCTTCGACAGGTAGGCGACGAAAGGTGACCATCGTTCCGTCACACCGGAAGCATTCTCGGCCGGCACGACCGCAAAGGTCAGCTCCGGATATTTGGACTTGTAGTCCTGCGCCGTCGCGGCGGACGCCGTGAAGGCCAGCGCGGCGGCGGTAAGAAGAACGGATCGACGGTTGATGGTCATCGTGACATCCCTGCTGTTGAAGAATCATACGGCCGTCTCGCCGCAGTCTGCGACCGCAGGCTGCGCGTGAGCGGGGCGTTTCAATCAGGCCGCGACGGTGCCCAGCTGAGGCACCAGTGCTTCGACCGGCGCATGAACGGGCGCCGATCCCATCACATCGTTGGCCTCGAGGTCGTAGAGCTCGCGCGCGATGCTGTCGGTCAGTTCCGCAGGCGCGCCGTCGAACACGATGCGGCCGTTGGCCATGCCGATCAGCCGGTCGCAATAGCTGCGCGCGAGGTCGAGCGAGTGCAAGTTGCACAGCACGGTGATTCCAAAGTGCTTGTTGATGCGCAGCAGCGCGTCCATGACGACTTTGGTGTTGCGCGGATCGAGCGAGGCGATCGGCTCGTCCGCCAGGATCAGATCGGGCTCCTGCACCAGCGCACGGGCGATGGCGACGCGTTGCTGCTGTCCGCCCGACAATTGGTCGGCGCGCTGCGCCGCGAGCGGCGCGATGTCGAACTGATCGAGCGCCGACATCGCCAGTGCGCGATCCTTTTCCGGCCACACCTGTGCGAGCGATCGCCAGGCGGGAACATGGGCGAGCCGGCCCATCAGCACATTGGTCAGCACGTCGAGCCGGCCGACCAGGTTGAACTGCTGGAAAATCATCGCCGAGCGTGCGCGCCATTGTCGCAATTCGCGACCCTGCAACGCAGTGACGTCGACGCCCTCGAACAGAATGCGGCCTTCGGAAGGTTCGGCGAGACGGTTCAGCATCCGCAGCAGCGTCGATTTGCCGGCGCCGGATCGGCCGATGACGCCGACGAAGCTGCCACGATCAACCGAGAACGATGCAGCGTCGACCGCGGCTTTGCTGCCGAACCGGCATGTGAGACCTTCAATAACCAGCATTCCCGACTCCCGACGCTCAATCGGCTGTATCGCTAACGCCGGTATTTTGCAGGCATATGACAATCGCTTACTTGGCAGTTATGCACAGTGCGCGCTCGTCATCGCGGCGTCACAACACTGTCACCAAGTCCGCCGAAGAACCTCTGCTTCGACAAACTGAACCCGGAAACCTGATAGTGGCGAAAATGCTCTCGGTCGAACCGACCGTCGATCCCACGGCGCAACTGCATGAGGTGAAGCTCGGCGCCTATTGCGAGGTCGGCGCGCGCACCATCCTTCACGAGGTCGCGATGGACGACTACTCCTACGTCGTCAACGATGCGCAGATCACCTACTCGACCATCGGCAAATTCTGCTCGATTGCGGCGATGACACGGATCAACCCCGGCAACCATCCGATGCAGTGGGTCACGCAGGCGCATTTCACCTATCGCGCCAGCGCTTACTTCGAAGGTGAAAGCGACGATGCGGAGTTCTTCGCGTGGCGTCGGGCGCATCATGTCCATATCGGCCACGATGTCTGGATCGGGCATGGTGCGATCGTTCTGCCGGGCCGCAATATCGGCACCGGTGCGGTGGTCGCTGCGGGCGCGATCGTCACCCGCGACGTGCCGGCCTACACCATCGTCGCCGGCAACCCGGCGCGCTTGATCAAGCGGCGCTTTCCGGAGTTCGTCGCCAACCGGCTGGCGGATCTGACATGGTGGGATTGGGATCACGAGGCGCTGCGCAAGGCGCTGCCGGATTTTCGCAGATTGCCGGTGGAAGAGTTTCTCGACAAATATGAAGCCGAAGCTCGCACGCAGCCGCGCCGCAAGGAAGTGACGACATGATCGATATCCTGATCGAAGGTGGCCGCACGCTATTGGATGGCGATCTGAGCGAAGCTACGCTCCAGATCTCCGGCGGGGTGATCGAGGCGGCCGGCTCTGCCTTGCACCCCGCGGCGACTCAGATTGACGCGAGCGGTCTGCTCGTGCTGCCCGGAATCGTCGATCTGCATGGCGACGCCTTTGAGCGGCAGATGATGCCGCGGCCAGGTGTCGATTTCCCGATCGACGTCGCGCTCGCGGAGAGCGATCGTCAGGCGATCGGCAACGGCATCACCACGATGTTCCACGCCGTGACATGGTCTTGGGAGCCGGGGCTGCGCAGCGCCGCCAATGCCCGGCGGATGCTCGATGCGATCGACCTGACCAGACCCATGCTCGCCGTCGACACGCGCATCCATCTTCGCCACGAAACGTTCAATCTCGACGCCGTCGACGAGATCTCGCAATGGATCGCTGAAGGCCGCATCGACCTGTTCGCGTTCAACGATCACATGGATGGGACGATAGCGGATCTTTCGCGTCCGCACCGGCGCGCCCGCATGGTCGAGCGCACCGGATTGTCCGACGATGAGTTCGACAGGCTGGTCGAGCGCGTGGCGTCGCGCACCGCCGAAGTGCCGGACGCCAATGCGCGCCTCGCTGCCTGCGCCCGCGCTGCCGGAGTGCCGATGCTGTCTCATGACGACGATACGCCCCAGATGCGTCGGGAATATCGCGCGCTCGGCGTCCGCATCGCCGAGTTCCCGACCACCGAAGACACCGCGCGCGAGGCTGCGGCAGCCGGAGACTTCATCGTTTTCGGCGCGCCCAATGTGGTGCGCGGCGGCAGCCACACCGGCTGGACCAAAGCCGCCGACATGATCGGCAAGGGGCTGTGCTCGGTGCTGGCGTCGGACTATTATTATCCCGCGCCGCTGCTGGCGGCGTTCCGGCTGGTGCATGACGGCATCCTGCCATTGCCGCAGGCCTGGCGGCTGATCTCGGAGTCGCCCGCTTGCGCCGCGGGACTGTCCGATCGTGGCGTGCTCGCCGTCGGCAAGCGCGCCGATATCCTGATCGTCGACGACCGGATCGCATTGCGGCCGCGGCTGGTCGCGGCGATCGCATGCGGGCGGCTCGTCTATCTCGATGAGCCGGAGCGCTTCGTGATGTCGCACAAGGCGGCGCGCCAGACGGTTGCCGTGGCCTGAGACGCGGCTATTCTGTCTGTGATGTCCAGCTTTCCCCGTTACGCCATCTATTTTCTCCCGCCGCCCGGCAGCGCGCTCGACCGGTTCGGGGCGACGCTGCTCGGCTACGACGTTTTCACCGGTGCGGAGCTGTCGTTTCCGGACGAGATGGTGCGCGCCGTCCCGGATTGGGCCGAGATCACCGGCGATCCGCGCAAATACGGCTTCCATGCCACGATGAAGGCGCCGATGGCGTTGGCCGCCGGCCACAACGAGGCGGAGCTTCTGTGGGCGTGCGCCACCTTTGCGGAAACGCCGCGGGCGATCCCGATCATCGCGCCGGTGATTCAATCGATCGGCAGCTTCATCGCGTTGGTGCCTTCGTTGCCCTCCGAAGAGCTCCTCCAATTGGCCGCCGACTGCGTGCGCAGCTTCGATCCCTTCCGCGCGCCGCTGACGCCGGAGGATCGGGCGCGCAGAAAACCCGCGCTGTTGACGCCTCGCCAGGTCGAGTATCTCGATGACTGGGGCTATCCCTACGTGATCGAGGAATTCCGCTTTCACATGACGCTGACCGGTTCGCTGGACCGCGCGCGGCACGGCGAACTGCTGGGCGTGCTGCGTGCGCAGTTCGATGCGCTTGGTCTGGAGACTATCGCGATCGACCGGATCGCGGTCTGCCGACAGGACAGCGCCACTGGAAAATTTCACAGCATCGGCCAGTTTCAACTCAGGCCGATGCTGTGAGGAGTTTGGTGACGTGAGCCTCAGCTCACGCGGCGTTCGCGGTTTTCCCAATAGGGCTGGCGCAGCTCGCGCTTGAGGATCTTGCCGGCGCCGGACAGCGGCAGCGGCGTCTCCGTGATGTCGACGCTGCGCGGACATTTGTATCCGGCGATCAACGCCTTGCAGTGCGCGATCAGTTCGTCGGCGGTGACCGTCGCGCCCGCCTTGGTGACCACCACGGCGTGGACCTGCTCGCCCCAGGCTTCGTGCGGAATGCCGATCACCGCGCATTGCGCGACCGCGGGGTGCTGCGCCACGGCGTTCTCGACCTCGACCGAGTAGACGTTCTCGCCGCCGGAAATGATCATGTCCTTGACGCGGTCGACGACGAAGACGAAGCCGTGCTCGTCCATGTAGCCGCCGTCGCCGGTGTGCATCCAGCCGCCGGCGAGGGCGCGGGCGGTCTCTTCCGGCCGCTCCCAATAGCCCATCATCACGTTGTCGCCGCGGACGCAGATTTCGCCGACCGTTCCGTGCGGCAACGGGGTGTCGTCGGCATCGACGATCCGCACTTCGCAACCGAGCGCGGCGCGGCCGGCAGCGCGCTGCCGTCCCTTGGCCTTGCCTTCGCCGATATGCTCCTTCCAGTGCAGCAGCGTCGCGATCGGCGACAATTCGGTCATGCCGTAAGCCTGGGTGAACTGCACGTCGGGCAGCGCCGCGCTGGCGCGGGCGAGCACCGCCTCGCTGATCGGGGAGGCGCCGTAGGTGATGTTCTTCAGCGATGACAGATCATAGGTTTTCAGCGCCGGGTGATCGACGAACATCTGGATCATCGTCGGCACCAGCAGCACGTCGGTGACGCGCTCGTTCTGGATCGCGGCCATCACCCCCTCGGGCGTGAACGCAGGCACCATCACGTTGGAGCCGCCGGAGAGCAGCAGCGAATACATCGCCGCGCCGTTGGCGAGGTGGAACATCGGCGCCGCGTGGAGGTACACCGACGTTCCCGGAAACAGCCCTTCTCCGAGGGCGTTGAGCGCATTGGCCATCAGATTGGTGTGGCTGAGCATCACGCCCTTGGACCGGCCGGTGGTGCCACCGGTGTAGAAGATGCCGGCGAGATCGTCGCCCTTGCGCATCGCGTCCGGAATCGGCGCGCTCGATGCGATCAGGTCCTCGTAGCCTTGCATCCCCGCGGGCAGATCGCCATCGTCGGCATAGATCAGCGTGAGGCCCGGGATGGCCTGCGCGATCGCCGCGCCGGTCGCCGCGAAGGTCTTGTCGACCACCAGCGTCACCGCCCGGCAGTCGCGCAACGCGTCCTCGTTCTCCAGCACGCTCCAGCGGATGTTGAGCGGCACGATGACGCCGCCGCACCAGCCGGCAGCGAGATAGAGCTCCAGATAGCGGTCGGAATTCAGCGACAGCAAGGCGACTCGCTCGCCTTCCGCGACACCGCTGGCGCGCAGGCCTGCGGCGAGCCGCGCGACGCGCTCGCCGACCTCGCGCCAGTTGCGGCGTCGGCCGTTGAATACGGTCGCCAGTCCGTCCGGGTTGACCTGCTGCGCGCGCCGCAGGCCATGCGTGATATTCATTTACTCTCTCCCTTGGTTGGTTTTCTCTTGCGTGGAGCCGGCGCCGCTTCGGCGCTTGCTTTTCTGACCGATCGCCTGGCGAGGCCATCGGTCAGGCGAATGGCGAATTCATCGGCGATCGCATCCGGCGTCAGCGAGCCGCCGCGCTGATACCAATGGCCGATCCAGTTCAGAGAGCCTGCGATCGCGAAAGCGGCGAGCTTGGGATCACACGGCTTGATCGAGCCATCGGCGATGCCTTCCGCAATATAGCGCCGGAAGGTGAGGTCGATGCCGCGTTTGGCGGCGCGCACTTTCTCGGCGTTGTGCGGCTTCAGGTCGCGGGGGTCGAACCTCACCAGACTGGCGCCGAAATCCGTCGCCATCGTCTCGGCATAGGCATGGACCAGCGCTCGCAACTTGCCGAGGCCGCTCTGGCGGCTGCGGTTGATCACGGCGATCAGATCGTCGACCTGTTCCTGACCGAGCGCCCAGCACTCGAACAGGATCTCGTCCTTGCTGCGGAAGTAATTGTACAGCGCAGGCTTGGTGATGTTCAGCCGTTCGGCCACTTCATTCAGTGTGGCGCGATGATAGCCCTGTTCGAGAAACACCTGCACCGCCATTCGCAGCACGGCCTCGCGCTTTTCGTCGCGGGCGCGACGGCGATTCTCGAACGGCATCCAGGGCGATTGATCGTTGGCGGTGCGTTCGTCCGTCATGGTTTCCGTGGAGGCTGTCGATTGACTCGGCCGAATGGCCCATATATTACTCACGGGTAACAAAAAGTCCACTGGGTAAGTTTGGAGAGGAAGATGGCGTCACCTGTTTACGTCGCCGGCGTCGGCATGATCCCGTTCGTGAAGCCTGGCGCCAACGAGCCGTACCACCTGATGGGCGCCGAAGCGGCGCGGCTGGCGCTGCGCGATGCCGGCGTCGGCTATGATGCCATCCAGCAGGCCTTCGTCGGCTACGTCTACGGCGACTCCACCTGCGGCCAGCGTGCGCTGTACCAGGTCGGGATGACCGGCATTCCGATCGTCAACGTCAACAACAACTGCTCGACCGGTTCGACGGCGCTGTTTCTGGCGCGGCAGGCGATCGCCTCGGGCGCCGCTGATTGCGTGCTCGCGCTCGGCTTCGAGCAGATGAAGCCCGGCGCGCTCGGCTCGGTGTTCGACGATCGGCCGAGCCCGTTCGATGATTTCGACGCCGCCGCCGGCCGGCTGATCGACGTGCCCGGCGTGCCGCTGGCACTGCGCTATTTCGGCGGCGCGGGTCTCAGCCACATGCAGAAATACGGCACGCCGCTGTCGTCCTTCGCCAAGGTGCGAGCGAAGGCCAGCCGCCACGCCGCGAAGAATCCGCTGGCGCTGTTCCGAAAGGAAGTGACCGCGGACGACGTGCTGAACGATCAGGTGATCTGGCCGGGCGTGATGACGCGGCTGATGGCGTGTCCGCCGACCTGCGGCGGCGCTGCGGCGGTGCTGGTCTCGGAGAAGTTCGCGCTGCGCAATGGGTTGCGGCAGGACGTCAGGATCGCCGCTCAGGCGATGACCACCGATACGCCGTCGACGTTCGACGCCGGCGATATGATGCGTGTGGTCGGTTACGACATGTCGCGTGCCGCTGCGAACAGTGTCTACGAGGCCGCCGGCGTCGGGCCGAACGACATCGACGTCGTCGAGCTGCACGACTGCTTCGCCCATAACGAGCTGATCACTTACGAGGCGCTCGGCCTTTGTCCGGAGGGCGGCGCCGAAAAGTTCATCGATGATGGCGACAACACCCACGGCGGCAAGGTCGTCACCAACCCGTCCGGCGGATTATTGTCGAAGGGCCATCCGCTCGGCGCAACCGGCCTCGCGCAGTGCTACGAGCTGACCCGGCAACTGCGCGGCGGCGCAGAAGCGACTCAGGTGGAGGGCGCCAAGCGCGCGCTGCAGCACAATCTCGGTCTCGGCGGCGCCTGTGTGGTGACGCTGTACGAACGCGCCTGAGGTCGTTCCGATGGTTGATCAGTCTGCGGTCGGTCACCGGTTCACGCCGGTCACCGCCCATGTCGAGCCAGGGCGTCTGCGCTACTTTCTCGATACGCTCGGCGAGCGCAATCCGGTTTATCGTGATGCCGCGGCAGCCAGGACGGACGGTTTCGCGGCGATCCCGGTGCCGCCGACCTATCTGTTCTGTCTCGAGATGCTCGACAACGAGAAGCCGTTCGAGTTTCTCACCGCGCTCGATATCGATCTCGGGCGCGTGCTGCACGGCGAGCAAAGCTTCGTCTATCACACCCCGGTGGTGGTCGGCGATACGCTGACCTTCAGCCCGCGCGTCACCAGCGTCACGGACAAAAAGGGCGGCGCGCTGACGCTGATCGTGGTCGAGACCGCGGTCACCAATCAGAACGGCGTCCACGTCGCCGATACGGCGCGGACGGTCGTGGTGCGGAACGGATGAACGTCATGACCGAAATGAAGACTGAAGTCGCGGTCGGCGACCGCGTGGTGCACAAGCAGTTTCCTGCGATCAGCCGGCACCAGCTGGCGCTGTATTGCGGCGCTTCGGGAGACCACAATCCGATCCATGTCGACATCGACTTTGCCAAGGCCTCGGGTTTCCCGGACGTATTCACGCATGGCATGCTGGTGATGGGCTATCTCGGCCAAGCGCTCAGTGACGCGTTCGCGCCGAGCCGGATCCGTGCGTTTTCGACCCGCTTCGCCGCGATCACCCAGCTTGGCGCCGAGTTGACCTGCGAAGGGACCGTCGCCGAAATATTCGAGGCCGGCGGCGAGCGTCGCGCCCGGCTCGCCCTCACAACACGCGACCAGAACGGCGAGATCAAACTCGCCGGCGAGGCTGTCGTCGCGCTCTAGCATCGTCTTTCATTCTGAGGAATCTACATGTCAAAACTGCAAGGAAAGGTGGCGCTGGTCACCGGATCGGGCCGCGGCATCGGCCGCGCGATCGCACTGAAGCTCGCGTCGGAAGGCGCGCGGGTCGTGATCAACGACCTCGACGACGAGCCGGGTGATGCTGTGGCGGCCGAGATCAAGGCGAGCGGTGGCGAGGCGATCGCGATTAACGGCAGCGTCTCCGAGGCAGGCTTCGCCGACCGCTTCGTCGGCGCGGCGGTCGAAGAATTCGGCGGTCTCGACATCATCGTCAACAACGCCGGCTACACCTGGGACTCGACCATCCAGAAGATGACCGACGAGCAATTCCAGGCGATGCTCGACGTGCATCTGGTGGCGCCGTTCCGCATCCTGCGCGCCGCCGCCGAGCCGATCCGGATCTTCGCCAAGCAGGAGGCCGAGGCCGGGCGCGAGGTGTTCCGCAAGGTGGTGAACATCTCGTCGATCGCCGGACTTTACGGCAATGCCGGCCAGGCGAGCTATTCTTCTGCCAAGGCGTCGCTGGTCGGCCTGACGCGGACGATGTGCAAGGAGTGGGGCCGTTACAAGGTCAACGTCAATTGCGTGGCGTTCGGCCTGATCAACACAAGGCTGACCCAGCCGATCGAAGCGCAGCAGAAGACCATCGACGTCGCCGGTCGCGACATCAAGGTCGGTGTCCAGCCGCAGATGCTGGATGCGATGGCGCGGATGATCCCGCTCGGCCGCGGCGGTACGGCCGAAGAGGCCGCGGACGCGGTCTATCTGTTCTGCAGCCCGGAATCCAACTACATCAGTGGTCAGGTCGTCGTCTGCGGCGGCGGGCTCATCATTTAAGCGAGGACACATGCAGTATCGATCGCCCTGGATGACCGAAGAGCTGGACACGTTTCGTGACCAGTTCCGCAAGTTTCTCACCAAGGATCTGGCTCCGCACGCCGACAAATGGCGGAATCAGAAGATGGTGGACCGTTCCGCCTGGCTCAAGCTCGGCGAAATGGGCGCGCTGCTGCCGAGCGTCCCGGAGGCCTATGGCGGTCTCGGCGCCAGCTTCGCTTACGATGCCGCGATCTATGAGGACATGGAGTCGATCGTCCCGGACGCGCTGTCGGGCGTCACCGTGTCGAGCGGCATCGTCGCGCACTACATCCTGAACTACGGCTCGGAAGAGCAGAGGCTGCGTTGGCTTCCCGCAATGGCGCGCGGCGAGCTGATCGGCGCCATCGCGATGACCGAGCCCGGAACCGGCTCCGATCTGCAGAGCGTGCGGACCACTGCGAAGCTCGAGGGCGACACCTACGTCATCAACGGCCAGAAGACCTTTATCACCAATGGCCAGAACGCCGATCTGATCATCGTCGTCGCTCGCACCGGCGGCCCGGGCGCCAAGGGCCTTTCGCTGATCGCGCTGGAGACGGAGGACAATCCCGGTTTCAAGCGCGGCCGCAACCTCGACAAGATCGGTCTGCACGCGTCCGACACCTCCGAACTTTTCTTCGAAAACGCGACGGCGCCGAAGGAGAACGTGCTCGGCGGCGAGGAGGGCAAGGGCTTCGTTCAATTGATGCAGCAATTGCCGCAGGAGCGGCTGATCATCGCGGTCGGCGCCGTGGCGGCGATGGAGCGCGCGGTCAAGCTGACCACGGACTACACCCGCGAGCGCAAGGCGTTCGGCCAGCCGATCATCGAATTCCAGAACACCGCCTTCACGCTCGCCGAGCGCAAGACCGAAGCGTTCATCGGGCGTGTGTTCGTCGACTTCTGCATCGAGCGGCTGATCGCAGGTGACCTCGATGCGGTGACGGCGTCGATGGCGAAGTGGTGGACCACGCAGAAGCAGGTCGAGACCGTCGACGATTGCCTGCAGCTGCATGGCGGTTACGGTTACATGCAGGAGTACCCGATCGGGCGGATGTTCGTGGATTCGCGAATCCAGAAGATCTACGGCGGCACCAACGAGGTGATGAAGCTGCTGATCGCGCGATCGCTGTAACGGCGGCCACCGAACCAGCATCGCAACAGGCAAGGGAGCGCATCATGGCGTGGGTTGTATCGGAGCAGCGCGGTGCGGTTGCGGTGCTTACACTCGATAATCCGGAGCAATACAACGCGATGCGTCCCGGTCTGCTCGGCGATCTGAACGCCGCGCTGACCGCGGCGCTGGCCGATGCCTCCGTACGCGCGATCCTGCTGACCGGCGCCGGCAAGGGCTTCTGCGCCGGCGCCGAGCTCGGCGGCGATACGTTCAGTGCCGGCGCGAATGTCGCGCCGTGGATGCGCGCCGAACTCAGCCCGGTGCTCGAGGCGATGCGCAACGCGGACAAGCCGATCGTCGTGGCAGTCAACGGCGCCGCGGCGGGCGCCGGTGTCGGCCTCGCGCTCGCAGGCGACATCGTGCTCGCCGCGCGCTCGGCGAAGTTCGTGCTGAGCTTCGTCCGGCTCGGCGCCGCGCTCGATGCCGGCACCTCGCTGTTTCTGCAGCGCTCGATCGGCGTGGCGCGGGCGCGGGCGTTGGCGTTGCTCGGCCGGCCGCTCAGTGCCGAACAAGCGGCGCAATGGGGCCTGATCTTCCAGGCGGTCGAGGATTCCGAACTGATGAAAGAGGCGATGGCGATCACGCAGCAGCTCGCGGATGGGCCGCCGATCGGCATCGGCCTGATCAAGCGGCAGATCGAAATCGCATGGAGCGCGCCGCTCGCCGACACGCTCGACGACGAGGCCGAGCGTCAGGGCAGGGCGTTCGCCACTGCCGATTTGCGCGAGGGCGCGATGGCATTCGTCGAAAAGCGCGCGCCGCGCTTCACCGGACGATAAAGCCGCGGCTCACAGCGTTTCCGGTTCTTATAGAATCAGAACCGGAGCTCTAACTTTTTGTTCTGACGCGTTCTTCACGCGAACCGGTTTCCACTTCGCTCGAAAGCGCTCAGGCGTCGGCGCTTTCGCGCGCGAGGAAGCGCTCACGCAGAGTCGGTTTGTGCACCTTTCCGGTGGCGTTGCGCGGCAGCGCCTCGACGAAAACCACCCGTTGCGGGCATTTGAACCGCGCCAATCGTTCACGGCAATGCGCCAGCAGCTTGGTCTCAGGGAGGTCGTGTCCATTCTTGATCGCGATGATCGCGACGCCGGTCTCGCCCCATTGCGGGTCGGGCGCGCCGATCACCGCGGCTTCGGCGACCTCCGGCAATTGATACAGCACGTCCTCGACCTCGGCCGGATAGACGTTTTCGCCGCCGGAAATGTACATGTCCTTGGTGCGATCGACGATGTAGTAGAAGCCCTCGTCGTCGACTCGCGCGGCGTCGCCGGTGTGCAGCCAGCCATCGGTGAAACTGGTGCGATTGGCGTCGGGCCTATTCCAGTAGCCGGGCGTGATGTTCGGGCCCTTCACCCACAATTCGCCCATGTCGCCGGGATTCACCGGCTCGCCGTCGACCCCGACGATCTTGAGATCGGCGTGCAACACCGGCTTGCCCGCCGATCCGGCTTTCCGCGCGGCGTCGTCTGAATCCAGCATCAACACAGCCGGGCTGGTCTCGGTCATGCCGTAGCCTTGCACCAGGGCGCAGCCGCGATCCTGCCAGATTCGCAGAAGAGGCACTGGCATCGGTGCGCCGCCGACGCCTGCGAGCTGCAGCCGCGACAGATCGGTTTCGGCGAAGGCCGGGTGCTGGCACATGAACTGATAGATCGACGGCACACCGAAAAAGTGCGTCAGGCCGATCGCGGGGTCGCCGATGATCTTCAGCGCCGCGCCGGGATCGAACGCCCGCATCAGGATCACGGTGCCGCCAGCGTGCAACACCGGATTAGTGTAGCAGTTCAGTCCGCCGGTGTGGAACAGCGGCAGCACGCAGAGAAACACCGTGCGCTGCGAAACGAACGCCGGGATGCCCAGATTGACAGCGTTGATGAAGGTCATGCCGTGGGTGATCATGGCTCCCTTCGGTTTGCCGGTGGTGCCCGACGTGTACATGATGGTGGAGACGTCATCGAGCGTCACCGCTTCCGCTGCGCCCAGACGCGGCGAGTTCGCCAGCGCCGCTTCATAGGGCGCGCCAAATGCGAGCAGATGAGCGATGGTGCACTTCGTCTGAAGTTCGTGCGCCATCACGGCGGAATCCTGATCGTGCGTGAGCACCCGCGGCGTGGCGTCGCCGAGAATGAAAGCCAGTTCGTGCACTGTGAGCCGGATGTTCAGCGGCACGAAGATTGCGCCGAGCCGAAAGCAGGCGAATTGCACCTCCAGCGTCTCGGTGGTGTTTGCGGCGAGCACCGCGACGCGATCGCCACGGCCGACGCCGAGCGTCGCCAAGTGTGAGGCGAGGCGATCGACCCGATCGTCGAGCGCGCGATAAGTGAGCCGGCGTTGCGTCGCCAGATCGATCAGCGCGGTCCGGTCGGGACGAACTTCGGCGTGATGGTTGATCCAGTCGAAATAAGCGAAGTTCATCCTGTCCTCCCTCATGCTTCCGCCGGCTCTTGTGGCTGGCTGGGCGTTTCTTGAGTGAAAGCGGGGCCTGGGGAGAAGTCAATCGCGCCGGCTTTCGCAGTGCAGCGTGATTCGCCACGCCGCTTTAAGGCGGGCCAGCGACTCGTTCTTCCTGACATTGTGGATAAGTATCGGCTCGCTGGCTTTTGCTGTAGATGCGCAGATACTTTGATTGATTGAGTCGGAGTGCTTGTTGTGTCGGTGCATGTGGCGATCTTGAAGGTCCTGTCGAGCTATCCCGACGGCTTCGCTGCACCTGCGTCCTTGAATGCGGACCTCGCCATTCTGTCCGGCAGTGAAGACTGGACCACCCGCATGCGTATGCTTGCTGCGCGCGTGCAGGGTCTCGATATCTTCAGTCAGAAGCTCGTTGTTCGTGATGCGCTCGGCTGGCGAATCACTGCTGCTGGCCGCGCCATGCTCGACCGGCTCGAGGATCGGCACGTGCTCGCCGCCGAAGTCGTTCGCGAAGATGAGCGCGCCGCGCCGCCCGTCTCGGCGGCCGAACAGCTCGATGGTTGGGAATTCCAGTCCGATTTGCTGACGACCTCGCAGTCGCGACCGCAGTTGACGCTCATCCAGGGCGGACGGACTCGACCGCGCGAAGGAATCGCCTCGCCGGGCGGAAAGCCGGCGAAGGGCGCAGCGTCCCGCCCCTGAGTCGCAGCCATGCGGCTCGGCGCGTAGCCGGCCCGCCAGCTCAATCTCTGTCTTTCGCCAGATCCGCGCCGAGCTTGTCGATCGTATCGGGCGATGGCGGCACGTTGCGGAATTCTCGAATCGCCTGCGCCAGTTCCTGGTCGGTCATCGGCTTCACCGGATGCTTCAGCCGACCTTTGGCGATGGCAGCGGCAAGCGAATCGAAATGTTCGCTGGGCCCTTCGAAGAACCGGCTGATCCGATCGAGAAATTCCTTGGCGGGCAAATAAACGTCCCCTGAGTGCTGTCCTGTGAGCGTTGGTCTGCCTTGAGAACGCGGTCCGACATTCCGTCGGGAGATCGCCACTCGATTGAAACCCGCTGCCGGTTGGAGAGTTTAGTCGTCTGGAGACACGGTAGTCGTATCATTTGATACGATTTCCTCACGGAGGCCGGCTTGGACAGGGTTCACCGCATCTTGATCGACAAGCTCAAAGAGCATTCGCGGATCGGCGTCGACGATGCTTTGGCGATCCAATCGCTCAGCTTCACGGTTCGCGAGCTTGGCCGCAACGAGGACTTCATCCGGCAGGGCGACACGCCGAAAGTCTCGGCGCTCGTCGTCGAGGGCATGGTCGGCCGCTATCATCTGATGCCGAATGGCCGCAGGCAGTATCTGTCGTTTCACATGGCCGGGGACATGCCGGACTCCCAGACGCTGTTTCTCGACCGGATGGATCATGCGGTCTGCGCGATCGGCAATGCTGTGGTGGCGTCGATCCCGCACAAGCAACTGACGCGGACGTTCGAGGTGCGACCGCAGATCGGTTTTGCCATCTGGCGTGAGACGCTGATCGATGCCGCGATTTTCCGCGAGGCGATCACCAACAACAGCGCGCGCGACATGACCGCACGGATGGCGCATCTGTTCTGCGAGTTGTTCTACCGCGCCGAGGCGTCGCGCCTGACCCGCGGCAAGGTGATGGCGCTGCCGATCGGCCTGGCGCAACTCGGCGAGACCCTCGGGATGGCGATTGCGACGGTCAATCGGACACTGGCTGATCTGCGCGCCGCACGGATGATCGAATTCCGCGGCGGTGAGCTCGAGATGCTCGACTGGCCGAGGCTCGCCGACATCGGCCAATTCGACCCGAGCTATCTTCACCTCAAGAAATCCCCGGCAATCGCCGACAGCTGAGCAGGGCCGTGTTTCCGAGGTCTGGAAAGCGGCGTTGCAAAGGTCGGAAACTCAACCATGGCGTGCATGATGCGACGCGCTCGGTGGTAGGCTTCCTGGGGCGTCCGCGTCTGCGCCTGTTGGCGCTCTGAACGCCTGCCGCCGACAATCGGTCCTTTGCTGCGCTGCAACGCGCGCCGGCTTGATGGCGCAATACGCCCCCGACCATTGAGGGACCGCCTGTTCTCAAGTAAGGCTTCGTCCCTGACGACGATTGCAACGGTCCGTCGCGTCGGGCGCTGAATGCGGTTGCTGGCGCCCGTGACCGGCGACGGACATTTTCACGGATCTCCATCATGCCTGTCTATCGATCCCGAACGACCACTCACGGCCGCAACATGGCCGGTGCGCGCGGCCTGTGGCGCGCCACCGGCATGAAGGATTCCGATTTCGGCAAGCCGATCATCGCCGTCGTCAACTCGTTCACGCAGTTCGTGCCGGGCCACGTTCATCTGAAGGACCTCGGGCAGCTCGTTGCGCGCGAGATCGAGGCCGCCGGCGGTGTCGCCAAGGAGTTCAACACCATCGCGGTCGACGATGGCATCGCGATGGGGCACGGCGGAATGCTGTACAGCCTGCCGTCGCGCGAACTGATCGCCGACAGCGTCGAATACATGGTCAACGCCCACTGCGCCGACGCCATGGTGTGCATCTCCAACTGCGACAAGATCACCCCCGGCATGCTGATGGCCGCGATGCGGCTGAACATCCCCGCGGTGTTTGTTTCGGGCGGTCCGATGGAAGCCGGCAAGGTGGTGCTGAATGGCAAGACCCACGCCGTCGACCTGATCGACGCCATGGTCGCGGCCGCCGACAGCAACATGAGCGATGAGGACGTGCAGGTGATGGAGCGCTCGGCGTGCCCGACCTGCGGCTCGTGTTCGGGCATGTTCACCGCCAACTCGATGAACTGCCTCGCCGAGGCGCTGGGTCTCGCGCTGCCCGGCAACGGCTCGGTGCTCGCCACCCATGCCGATCGCAAGCGGCTGTTCGTCGAGGCCGGTCACACCATCGTCGATCTGGCGCGGCGTTACTACGAAGGTGACGACGAATCTGTACTGCCGCGCAACGTCGCCAACTTCAAAGCGTTCGAGAACGCGATGACGCTCGACATCGCGATGGGCGGTTCGACCAACACGGTGCTGCATCTGCTCGCCGCAGCGCGTGAAGCCGAGCTCGATTTTTCGATGAAGGACATCGACCGGCTGTCGCGCAAGGTGCCGTGCCTAAGCAAGATCGCCCCGTCGGTGTCCGACGTTCACATGGAGGACGTGCATCGCGCCGGCGGCATCATGGCGATCCTAGGCGAGCTCGATCGCGCCGGGCTGATCCACAATTCCTGCCCGACGGTGCATTCCGAGACGCTCGGTGCCGCGCTGGCGCGTTGGGACATCCGGCAGAGCAACAGCGAAGCGGTCCGCACCTTCTACCGCGCCGCGCCGGGCGGCGTGCCGACCCAAGTCGCGTTCAGCCAGGACCGCCGCTACGACGAGCTCGACCTCGACCGGCAGAAGGGCGTGATCCGCGACGCGGAGCATGCCTTCAGCAAGGACGGCGGTCTCGCCGTGCTGTACGGCAACATCGCCGAAGACGGCTGCATCGTGAAGACCGCGGGCGTCGACGCCTCGATCCTGACCTTCTCCGGTCCGGCGAAAGTGTTCGAGAGCCAGGACGATGCGGTGTCGGCCATCCTCGGCAACAAGATCGTCGCCGGCGACGTCATCGTCATCCGCTACGAAGGACCGCGCGGCGGACCGGGCATGCAGGAGATGCTGTATCCGACCAGCTATCTGAAGTCGAAAGGCCTCGGCAAGGCATGCGCCTTGATCACCGATGGCCGTTTTTCAGGGGGGACCTCGGGGCTTTCGATCGGTCACGTTTCGCCGGAAGCGGCCGAAGGCGGCCTGATCGGTCTGGTCCGCGACGGCGATCGCGTCGCGATCGACATCCCCAACCGCAGCATCAATCTCGACGTCTCCGCCGACGAATTGGCGCGACGCGGCGAAGAGGAGCTGGCGCGCGGCGACAAGGCTTGGCAGCCGAAGGACCGCAACCGCGTGGTCTCTGCTGCATTGCAGGCCTACGCTGCGCTGACCACGAGCGCGGCGAACGGCGCAGTACGCGACGTCAACCGCCGGCTGGGAAAAGGCAAGTAACACTCAGTAACCGGTGGCCCCACCTCATGGCCTGCCAATGTTGAAACTGCAGAACGAGCGCCGCAAGGCGCTCGTTTCATTTTGGGTAGTGAGCGACTGCTCGCGGCATCGGGCAATGGGCGGCTGGTCGTGTTGGCCGGAACAAGAAAATCGCTAACCTGATTTCCTCAGCCCGGGCGGCTGATGACGGCGGAGTTGATGCGCCCGCAACGCCTCGCCGAAGGCGAGAAAGATCGCGCGGTTGATCGGGTTGTGCTGCGGGTCGTATTCGGCGTGCCATTGCACGCCGAGTGCGAAGCCGGGCGCGCCTTCGATGCAGATCGCTTCGATCGTGCCGTCCTCGGCGATCCCTTCGATCACGACCCGTCCGCCGGGCTCGAGGATGCCCTGGCCGTGGAGCGAGTTGACCCGGATCTGGTCTCGGCCGAACAGCTTGGCGAACACGCCTCCCGGCTTGAGCTGGACGTCGTGACGATCGGCGAACACTACGGTCGCGTCGGGATGGATTTCGCCGGTCTCGAGCCGCGGCATGCGATGATTCATCCGGCCTGGAAGCTCGCGGATTTCCGGATGCAATGACCCGCCATAGGCAACGTTCATCTCCTGGAGGCCGCGGCAGATGCCGAGCAGCGGGATGCCGCGGTCGACGCAGGTGCGCACCAGATTCAGCGCCAGCGAGTCGCGGGCTTCGTCATAGGGCTCGTGGCGCGGATGGGGCTCGGCGTTGAAATGGGCCGGATGCACGTTTGCTCGCCCGCCGGTGAGCAGGATGCCGTCGACGATATCGAGCAGCTCCTCCATATCGGTGATCTGGGAACATCCGGCGAACATCAGCGGCAGCGCGTTGGCCACCTCGGACACAGCGCGGAGATTGCGCTCGCCGACGTGCTGGACCGCAAACCGGTTTTCGACGAGATGGGCGTTGCCGATCACGCCAACAACCGCTCTGCGCGTCATGCGATTCCTCTTTGACATTCCTCGGACCATACATCCAAAGCGAGGAAAATCGAGCGTAAGTATCAACTGGATTCGACTGACAGCCCTGCGCTGACGCCAGCTTTGGCGGTCGGAAGGATCAAACGTCGAGCTCTGCTTCCCGGTCTGGTGTCATTCGGCTGCCCAGCCGCTGCTGTCGAATGCTCCTTGCGCTTCCGCATCTCACCCGGTTGCGGCCAGCTCCGCCATGTAAGCGCGCCAGCCGCCGAAATGCGTGATCTCCAGGGCGCCGTCGAGCGCCGCTGGCTCGACGAGAAAGCCCTTGACCTTTGCGCCGTCCGCCAACGTGACGGTACCGATCGACAGCGGCTGCGGGATCGCGCCGACGAAATGCCCGAATGCGGCGGGCGACAGCGACCACACTTCGACAGCGATCGCGGCGCCCGTGCCGGGGGCGACGCGCAGCATGCCGGGTTTCGGTGGCGTGGTGCCCTCCAACGCATAGAGCTTGTAGTCCGGCCCGGTCGTCGTCGCGCGTGCGAGCCGTCCGCCGAGGGTGGTGAGTTCGCCGTTCAGCGCCATGCCGGACAGATGCGCGCCGACCACGGCGATCGCAATCGCCTCCCTGTCGGCTGGCGGGTCCAGCGGAGTGAGATCGGGTTGCCTCCGCCCCGTGGCCCCCATCGGCAGCGCGGTATCGGCGTGGAAGAGCCGTCCGATCCTGGCGAGCTGCGCATCGTGGCCGCCCGGCGCCAGCAAAGTGATGCCGAACGGAATCCCGTCGGCGCGAATCGAGGCGGGTAGAGCGAGGCCGCAAAGGTCGAGCAGATTGACGAAGTTGGTGTAGGTGCCGAGCCGGCTGTTGAGTGCGATCGGCTCGGCGAGCACCTCATCGACCGTGTAGGCGGTCGGCGCGGTCGGCAGAACCAGCGCATCGATTGCGGCGAAGGCCGGCTCCGCGATCCTGCGCAGCGCCTGCAGGCGATAGAGCGCGGCGAAGGTGTCGGCCGCGGTGATCCCCTTGCCGCCCAGCGTGATTGCCCGCGTCACCGGATGCACCGCGTCGGGCGTCGTGTCGATCAACTCGCGAATGGCAAGATAGCGCTCGGCGATCCACGGTCCTTCGTAGAGCAGCCGCGCGGTCTCGTAGAGCGGCTCGATATCGACGTCGATCAATTCCGCGCCGAGGGCGGTCCAGCGTCGCAGCGCGTCGGCGTAGGCTTGCTCAGCTTGCTGATCGCCGAAGAATTGCCATTGGTCGCGTCGCGGCACACCGAGCCGCAGCCTGACCGGGGTGGCCGTCATCGTCGCAAGAGCCCGATCGCGCGAATAGGGATCGGTAGCGTCCGGGGCGCCCATCACGCGCAGCGCGGTCATCGCGTCGTCGACCGTCAGCGCGAACACCGAGATGCAATCCAGCGTGCGGCACGCCGGCACGAGGCCGGTGGTCGAGATCAGGCCGAGGCTGGGCTTCAGCCCGACGATGTTGTTGAGCATCGCCGGCACGCGGCCGGAGCCAGCGGTGTCGGTGCCGAGCGACAGCGGCACGAGGCCAGCCGCGACCGCGACGGCCGATCCCGAACTCGAACCGCCGGGCACGAGGTCGGGACGCATTGCGTTGCGTGGAATCCCGTAGGGCGACCGCACGCCGACGAGGCCGGTGGCGAACTGATCGAGATTGGTTTTGCCGATGACGATCGCGCCCGCGGCGCGCAGCCTCGCCACCGCCGTGGAATCCTTCGACGGCCGATAGGCGAAGGCCGGGCAGGCCGCCGTGGTCGGCAGGCCGGCGACGTCGATATTGTCCTTCACCGCAACCGGCACGCCATAGAGCGGCAGCGACGGATCCCTGGCGGCGAGCGCGACGGCTTCGGCAACCGCCTCGGCCTCATCGCGCAGGGTGATGAAGATCGCGGGATCGCTATGTGCGCGGATCCGCTGATAGCAACGCGCCACGGTCTGCGCGGGCGTGCTTGCGCCGGCGCGATGGGCGGCGACGATCTCGGCGATGGTTTCAGTCATGTAGTGCTCCACTCAGATCGACACGGCGTAGATTTCGTATTCGTTGCGCACCAGCTCGATGTGGCGCCGCATGGCGAGCGCTGCGCCGGCGCGATCGCCGCGCATGATCGCGACCACGACGCGGTCATGCTCGGCGTGAGATGTCGCCAGCCGGCCGAGATTGCGGAACTGCGCCCGCCGGAACGGCTGAACCCGCACCCGGGTAGCCAGCGCGAGGTCGGCGATATAGTCGTTGTGCGAACCGGCGTAGATCGCGTTGTGGAAGCGCTCGTTGACGTCGTGGAACCACTCGGGATTGCCGTCATGGCTGAGCATCCGCAGTTCCTCGTGGATCGCTTCGAGATCGCGACGCTCCAGCGGCGACATCCGTTCGGCAGCGAAGCCGGCGCACATCGCCTCCAACTCGGCCATCGCCTCGAACATCCCGGTCAGCCGCTCGAACGACGGTTGCGCCACCACCGCACCGCGATGTGGGCGCGACTCGACGAGACCGCTCGCCGCCAGTTGCCGCAACGCCTCGCGCACCGGCGTGCGTGAGACATTGAAGCGGGTCGCGATCTCAGTCTCGTCGAGCGACGCGCCCGGCGGCAGCCCGCGGCGCAGAATCTCGTCCGCCAGTTGCCTGCGCAGCTGTTCGGCGCGGGTGGTCTTGCCGATCGCAGCTGCGGGCCGGCGCGGCTCTGCAGCGACCGAGCCAGACCTGCGCGGGGTGATACGGCGCTTCACGAAACTGCTCCCGGCACGAGGATGTGCTCGGGACTGAAGGATCGCAATCTTCGTGCCAGACCTGGGCGCGCTCTACGCGGTCACTAACATATTGTTATTGCTAGTTATTATGGATTAGGGCGCGAATTGCGAGCGATTGGTGCTGGCGCGAATTGCATACAATGCGCCGTCGATTGCCTAAAAAATATACGGACCGGTCAGGCTGCTGGAAGTGCATCGCTCAATTGATGAGAGCCCGGCATTGACGCGCCAATGTTGCGTCGTATGGCGGTTGGGCTGGAAATGCGAACGGCGGCGGAGAATGCTCCCCGCCGCCGTCGTTGTTCGACCGTTGATGAGTCGCGGGTCAGTTCATTTGGGCCGGTTCGCTCCGCGGCGCCGCGGCGTAAATGACCTTGTCGCCGGCCGGCTTCGACTCGATCGCGACCGTCGGCCGCACCAGCGGGCGTTGGCTGCGATAGACTTCGAATGCGTACCAGGCGGCCACGACCAGCGCGATCAGGCCGACCTGGCTTGCCGGCAGGATCAGCGACAGCGCGATCAGGGCCACGGCGATTGTGCCGGCCTTCACGACGCTTTCGCTGTCGCTGAACATTGCGTTAAAGCGCTCCCAGTTTTCACCCTTCCAGAACGGCGCCGTGAAGCGATCGAGACCGAACCGCGTCCACGCGCCGCTGAAGCCGAGCTTGCGTGCCCACATCAGGTACAATGAGCCCGCAAACGCGAGCAGTGAAATCACTGCGCCGACGGGACCGGCTGCATAGCCGATCACCACGACTAGCGCGGCGGTAAATGCAACGATCCAGTACTGCATCGGGTTTCCCATATCACCTGCTTTGCAGGTGCCTTTCCAATTGATTCGTTTGGCGGCATAAGCCGCGCCGATTATGTGCTGAATTCTGTTAATTCGCCGCAAAAATCTTGACTGCTAATCGTTCGCGTGTCTAGCACTTTAGCTAAAGGTAGCTGGATGTGGTAGTCACAGCTATCAGCGTGGAAGGTGCGGCGACCTGTCGCGCGACCGCTGTCAGTGTATTGCAGGACAAGATCCTTTGGACTGGAACTATCACGTTGGATGGCAATCAGCGTTCACCACTCGCCGGGGCTGAATGCGTCCGCATCGGCAGGCTTTCAGCAGCGGCAATCTTGGCGTCGCGCAGCCGCTTGGCGTCTCGGCTCGCCATGAACGGCATACCGAGTTTGCGCGCCTTCACCTGCACGGACGATCGTGCACGTTTCAGCGCCGCCGCGGCCCGCACCGCAGAAGCGCCGCTGGCAATCAGCTCCTTCAATCGCTCGACCTGTTCGTCGTCCCAAGGCCTGCACGCATTGGTTTTCGTGGACATCGGCATCGACGCTCCCCTTCGCTCTGGAGCCCGCCGTGATGACACGTCGACCGTTCAGACGGGCTTTGATCTGGCATTCACGCGTTCAGTCGAGACTGATATTCCCGGACCTGGCGTGAGGGCCACGGCGCACTAGAATATGCGATGGTCGCCTCCGGCGATCTTCAGGTTCACCTAAAGATATTCGCCTAAAGATAATAGTTTCCCGGGAAACCCGTCGTCCGCTTATCAATCGCGTCCTTAAGCGAAAGTTCCGTAGCGGCCGCAAAGTTGTACCACATCGGGCGCAGCCGACGCTTGCTCGGGGCAAAATCGAGCTTCGTCGCAAACCTGTCATCCGCCGCCGATAGGTGGAGCGCGCGCGCTGCGAAAGGTGGCTGAGTTCGCGATGACCGCAGTGCCGATCGAGAAGCGCAATGTCGGCATGGTGTTTCAATCCTACGCGCTGTTCCCGAACATGACTGTCGCCGACAACATCGGCTACGGGCTGAAGATTCGCGGCGTGGCCAAGCATGAGCGCGCGTCGCACGCTGTGGCGATCCGCCCCCGTATCCCGCTGCTCGACGAGCCATTAACCGCGCTCGACGCCGCGCTGCGTGATCGTTTGTGCGGCGAGCTGAACCGGCTGCTGCCTGATGGTCCATAAGCACTGAAGAGGGAGCGACGATGTCGCAGAAGCCCATCCTGATCGCGCAAATTTCCGATCTGCATATCAAAGCGCCGGGAGACCTCGCTTACGGGAAGGTCGATACCGCGCAGGCGCTCGAGCGTTGCGTCGCGACGTTGAATGCGTTCGCACCGCGGCCCGACCTCGTGGTGATTTCCGGCGATCTCGCCGACACGCCGACCGAGCAGGAATACGCTCACCTCGCGCGGTTGCTGGCGCCGCTACAGCTTCCGTTCGTCGTCGTGCCGGGAAACCACGATTCTCGCGAATTGATGCGCACGTGTTTTCCGCAGCCGTTGTTTCCCGCCGAAGGTGCGCTCAATCAGCTTCAGCCGGTCGGCGATATCGACATCGTGCTGCTGGATTCCAGCGTGCACGGACAGCCTCACGGAGAGTTGGACGCAGAGACTCTGCAATGGCTCGATGCGGTATTATCGTCGTCGGACCAAAGGCCGGCGCTGTTGTTCCTGCATCATCCGCCGTTCCGGGCCGGCATCTGGCATATGGATCGGCAGAACCTGCGCAACGCGGCCGAGTTCGCGACGATCGTGGAACGCTATCCCTGGGTGCGATTGGTCGGGGCGGGCCACGTCCATCGCGCCACGCTGGCATTGTTCGCCGGCGTGCCCGCTACGATTTGTCCCGCGCCCAACCACGCTGTCGCGCTCGATCTCGGCGAATTGTTGGAGCCGTCATTCCGGGTCGAGCCCCCGGCGTTTCATCTGCATGCCTGGAACGCTGGCGATGAGTTCGGTGAGCTCGTCACCCATATCGTCCCGATCGGCACGTTTGATGGCCCCCATCCGTTCTTAGGTCCGGACGGCAGGCTGCTGTGAGTTCCATCTCGAGACCCCTCTCGGTTAACGACATTGCTCGATAATTGCACTAATAGGAGTCACAGAGCTGATTGTTTCAGGAACGATGTACCGCCAGAACCTTTGGTTGACTTCTGAACGAGGTCGAAGGATGCCCGATTTGTTGAGCAAGAGGCCGGTCGTTCTTGTCGTCGAAGACGAGCCTCTTCTGCGCATGAACGCCGTCGATATCGTCGAAGAGGCCGGATTCGAGGTGATTGAGGCGGGCAACGCCGACGATGCGATCGCCATTCTCGAAAGCCGCAACGACATTCGCGTGGTGTTCACCGATGTCCAGATTCCCGGGTCGATGGATGGGCTCAAGCTGGCCCGCGCGGTGCGGGGCCGCTGGCCGCCGATCCAGATCATTGCCACATCGGGCCGCGTCAAGGTTTCCGGAGCCGATTTGCCCGACGGCGGGCAGTTTCTGGCCAAGCCGTATACGCCGAGTCAGGTCGCAAGGGTGTTGATCCAACTGATTTCCTGACGGCGCTTGTTGCGCGGTGCGGAAATTCTGCACTGCAGCAAAGATCGGGCTTTCCAAAATTTAATCTATCCTGTTCTAAATCATGGTCTTTCCGGGTTATTCTCACGGCCCAAATAGAGCCTCAGGGCAACTGGGCGCAACGGACCATCGATGAAGCGACCTTTGACAGTGTTTCTGGGGCTGAGCGCGGTGGCCGCCGTGGCGTATTTCACCTTCAGCCATTGGGCGATCAGGCACGAGACGCTGACGTTCTATGATGAGACGCGTAACCGACCGGTCGCGGTCGATCTCGCCGTGCGTCGCGACGCTGAGATGAAGGCCGAGGCTGGCATGTCGATGTTGCCGGTCGCGATCGTCAGCCACGGCAACACCGTCAAGAATTCCGAGTACTCGTTCCTCGCCAACGTGCTCGCCGCGCGCGGCTATCTTGTCGCGTGCATTCAGCACGACCTGCCGACAGATGCGCCGCTGATGACGCATCACGGTTCGCTCTATGTCGGGCGGCTCGCGGTCTACGAGCGCGGCGAGAAGAACATCTTTTTCGCCCTTAACGAACTGAAGAAAGTCGCGCCGAGTGCCGATTACGACCATCTCACGCTGGTCGGCCATTCCAACGGCGGCGACATTTCGATGTTCTTCGCCCAGCAGCACCCGGAACTGGTGCGGCGCGTGGTGACGCTCGACAATCTGCGGGTGCCGTTCGTGACCTCGGGCTTTGCCAAGATCCTGTCGTTCCGCTCCAAGGATCCGCAGTTCAAGACCGATCCCGGCGTGCTGCCCGATCCCAAGATCGCCGAACAGGCGGGCATCGCGATCGTCGATACCGGCGCGCAGCACACCGAATTGAGCGATCGTGGTCCGGACAGCGTCAAGGCGCGGATCCAGGCGACGCTCGACCAATTCCTGGCCGAGGAAGCCAACAGCAAGATCAGGCCGATCGACAGCAAGACTCTGTACAACGATCCGCGGGCGATGGGGCCGTAGTGTCTCGCTACACCGCCCGGCGATCCAGCGCGAAGTGATCGAGTTGCGACGGCCTCTGGCCATCGAGCAGCCGGCCGATCAGCCGGCTCGCCAGATAGCTGAAAGTGATGCCGTTGCCGCCATAACCATAAGCGGCGAAGATTCGTGATTGTCCGGGCACGGGGCCGATCAGCGGCAATCCATCGCTAGTGGTGCCGAACGCGCCCGACCAGATGTATTCGGCGACCAGGAATGCTTGCGGCCACAGCAGGTGAAGCTTGTCGAGCAGGATTTCAGCCTTTCGCGGCATCAGCGCGTCGCGAGCATCCGGGTCGACGACCTGGTCGTCGTCTTCGCCTCCGATGATGATACGCTTTTCGGCAGTGGTGCGCGCATAGAGATAATCGTTCGACGCCTCCCAGATCAGCGCGTTGTCGCGCCACAGCCGATCGGGCGGCTGCGGCGGCGTCGCCACCACCCAGCTCGACGCCGTCTTGTGCAGATCGGATTGCACGATGTCCGGCATCGTGTAGCCGGTGGCGAGAACCACGTGCCCGGCCTCGATGGTGAAACCACGGTCGGTCGCAACCATCACCCGTTCCCCGCTGTTGTCATACGCGGTGGCTTCGGCATCGAACACCGCGACGCCCCGCGTCGCGGCGGCGCTGAGCAGTGCGTGCGACAGCAGGAGCGGATCGACCTCGGCGGAGCCGGGCGACACGATCGCGGCCTCGCGATCGAAGCCGTATTCGCTGCGCAGCGTCCGATAATCGAGATACGCGCCGGGCAGCCCCGCGCGTTTTCGCAGTTCATGTTCGGTCAGCAATTCGCGCGCGCCGTGATCGCCCGCGGCGAGATAGACCGTGTCACGCGCTCGCAGCGCGCTGGAGAATTGCAGCGAATGCGCCAACCGGTACAGCCCAGCGACGGCGCCGAGGCTGAGCTGATAGACTTCCGCGGCGCGCTCGAAGCCGTAGAACTCCGACAGCTCGGTCAGCGATCGATCGATTTCCCATTCCAGCATCGCGGTCGATGCCGCGGTGCTTCCGAACCCGGGGCGCTCGCGATCGATGATGCAGAGGCTGCGCCCCGGGCGCGCCAGATGTTCGGCCATCATCGAACCGGTGATCCCGGCGCCGACGATCAGCACGTCGACAGTGATGTTCTGCGCCAAGGGCTGGCGGATGGGCCGCCGCAGGCCGGCCGCCCAGGGTGCCACGCCGCCACGCAGTTCGCTCTGTCGTGTGGCGTGGAAGTCATCCATCGCAAACATCCCCGCGGTTGAGTAACTCGTCGTTCGTGAAAGGGTCTGGCGGCTTCGCCAAGACTGTTCAGGTCGGTCGTCCGTCCTTCACCGAGGCGTGGGACGACCGGTCAGACCTCTTCAGCCGGCATTAACTGCGCCATCGGCGAAGGGTTCCGGAGATGGACCTCTGTCTTGCCCGCGCGGTCTTGACGGCCGCCACCGGGCAGGCGAGGGATCGCGTCCTGATCAAGGCGTCCTAATCCAAGGCATGGAGTGTGATATGGCTGCGAAGGTAAGCCCACTGGCGGGCAAGACCGTCGATCCGAACAATCTGGTCAACGTGCCGCGCCTCGTGACCGCGTATTTTGCCGGCAAGCCTGATCCGAAAGTCGCAAGCGAACGCGTTGCGTTCGGCACCTCGGGGCATCGCGGCTCGGCCTTCAACAATGCCTTCAACGAGAATCACATTCTGGCGGTGAGCCAGGCGGTGTGCGACCATCGCGCCGGCGCCGGCATCACCGGGCCGCTGTTCGTCGGCATCGACACCCACGCGCTGGCCGAACCGGCGCTTGTCAGCGCGCTCGAGGTGTTCGCCGCCAACGGCGTCGACGTGGTGATTGACGAGCGCGGCGGCTACACACCGACGCCGGTGATCTCGCACGCGATCCTGACCCACAATCTCGGCCGCACCAGTGGCCTCTCGGACGGCGTGGTGGTGACGCCGTCGCATAATCCGCCGGAGGACGGTGGGTTCAAATACAATCCGCCGAACGGCGGCCCGGCTGACACGGACGTCACCTCGGTGATCGAGCGCGCGGCGAACGCGCTGCTCGCCGACGGGCTGAAAGGCGTCAAGCGCATCCCGTATGATCGCGCGCGCAAAGCGGACAACGTGCATCGCCGCGACTACGTCACGCCCTACGTCGCCGATCTCGCGAACGTGGTCGACATGGACGCGATCCGCTCCGCCGGCGTGAAGCTCGGCATCGATCCGCTCGGCGGCGCGGCTGTGCACTACTGGCATCCGATCATCGAGCGATACAAGATCGACGCCAAGGTGGTCAGTGACGTGGTCGATCCCACCTTCCGCTTCATGACTGCGGACTGGGACGGCAAAGTGCGGATGGACTGCTCGTCGCCCTATGCGATGGCGCGGCTGATCGGAATGCGCGATGATTTCGACGTTGCCTTCGCCAACGACACCGACGCCGACCGCCACGGCATCGTCACCCGTTCGAACGGCTTGATGAATCCGAACCACTATCTCGCAGTGGCGATCGCCTATCTGTTCGCCAATCGACCGGAATGGGGCGCGAGTGCCGCGATCGGCAAGACCGCGGTGTCCAGCGCGATGATCGATCGCGTCGCCGCGAAGATCGGCCGCCGTGTGGTCGAGACCCCGGTCGGCTTCAAATGGTTCGTCGACGGGCTGATCGGCGGCAGCTTCGGCTTCGCCGGTGAGGAAAGCGCAGGCGCCTCGTTCCTGCGTCGCGACGGTACGGTGTGGACCACCGACAAGGACGGCGTCATCCTCGGTTTGCTGGCTGCGGAGATTACCGCCAGGAGCAAGGCCGATCCGGGCGAAATCTATCAGCGCCTCACCAGGGAGCTCGGCGCACCATTCTATGAGCGGATCGACGCGCCGGCCTCCCCCGCGCAGAAGGCGCTGTTCAAGACGCTGACCGCCGAGAAGCTCGGCATCAAGGAGCTCGCCGGCGAACCGATCAACGCGACGCTGACCAACGCGCCGGGCAACGGCCAGCCGATCGGCGGCGTCAAGGTGACCACCGCGAACGGCTGGTTCGCGGCGCGGCCGTCCGGCACCGAGGACGTCTACAAGATTTACGCGGAGAGCTTCGTCAGCGCCGAGCATCTGAAGCGCATCCAGCAGGAGGCGCAGGCCGCGCTCGGCGCGGTGTTCGCCGCAGGTTGATCTGCGACAACGTCGGAACCGGCCCGGTGCGATCGTACTCATCCGACCTCGCCGCCATCGTAATTGCCGGGCTCGTCCCGGCCATCCACGCCTTTGACGTTGCAACTGCTTCGAAGACGTGGATGCCCGCGACATGCGCGGGCATGACGGGTTGTAGGCGGAGGATGTGACCGCAAGCCTCGAGGCTTCACTTGACCGGCTGGACTGAATTCATCGTCGCCTTCGTCGTGTTCCTGCTCAGCCACGCCATTCCGGCGCGTCCTGCGGTGCGGGCGAGGCTGGTCGGCGCGCTGGGCGAGGGCGGGTTTCTCGCCGCCTACAGCGTCGCGTCGCTGATCGTCCTGACCTGGCTGATCGTCGCGGCGGGCCGCGCGCCTTACGTCGAGCTGTGGCCGTTCGCGCGCTGGCAGATGTGGGTGCCCAATCTGGCGCTGCCGCTGGCCTGCCAACTCGCCGCATTCGGGATCGGCGCCGCCAATCCGCTGTCGTTCGGCGGCGATCCCGGCAAGCGGTTCAATCCGGCGCAGCCCGGCGTCGTCGGCATCGTCCGGCATCCGCTGCTATGGGCGATCGCGCTGTGGGCGGCCGCGCATATGGTGCCGAACGGCGACCTCGCCCATGTCGGGCTGTTCGGTTTCTTCACGCTGATCGCGCTCGCCGGCATGGTGGTGATTGATCGGCGTAAGCGGCGGCAGCTCGGCGGCGAGACCTGGAATGCGCTGGCGGCACGGACTTCGTTCTGGCCGTTCGCGGCTTCGATGACGGGACGCTTCAAGCCGCAATCGTGGCGGATCAGCCTGCTGCGGTTCGCGATCGGCCTGACCGCCTGGTTGGTGTTGCTGCTGCTGCATCCGATGGTGATCGGCGTCTCGCCGTTGCCCTGAAACGCTTCCAAATGGAACCAGTCGCAAATCGTTCGCGAGTTTGCTCTGGCACAACTTCGCGCGGGCTTGCGGCTCCTACACCCATTGGACGATGGCGGAGTATCTCCGCGAACATCCGGTGGACACCATGAGCAGCACGACGATTGATCCTTCCGCCCCCGGCCCGGCCAAGCGCAAGCCGGTGCCGCGCTATCGTTCGCAGGGCGGTTGGACCTTGCTGTCCGCCGGCTTCCGGCCGTTCTTCCTGCTCGGCGCCATCTTTTCCGCGATCGCGGTGCTGCTGTGGCTGCCGGTGTATCACGGTGAACTGACGCTGCAGACCGCGTTGGTCCCGCGCGATTGGCACGTCCACGAGATGCTGTACGGCTATCTGCCGGCGGTGATCACCGGATTTCTGCTGACCGCGATCCCGAACTGGACCGGCCGGCTGCCGCTGCAGGGCAAGCCGTTGCTGGTGCTGGTGCTGACCTGGCTCGCCGGGCGGCTTTGCGTGACGTTCTCAGCCGACACCGGCTGGCTGGTCGCGCTGCTGGTCGATGCCGGCTTCATGGTGCTGGTCGCGCTGGCGGCCGCGCGCGAAATCGCCGCGGGGAAGAACTGGGGCAATCTCAACGTCGTGGCGCTGCTGTCGCTTCTGCTCGCCGGCAACATCGCGTTCCATCTCGAGGCGCATTTCAACGGCGGCGCCGATTACGGCATCCGCGCCGGGATCGGCGTGGTGATCCTGCTGATTTCGCTGATTGGCGGACGGATCACGCCGAGTTTCACCCGCAACTGGCTGGTGCGCGAAAATCCCGGCCGACTACCGCAGCCGTTCAACAAGCTCGACATCGCGATCATCGCCTTTAGCGCGGCGACATTGATACTCTGGATCGTGCTGCCGATCAGGATGGCGACCGGCACGGCGCTGGCCTGCGCCGGCGTGCTGCATCTCGTCCGGCTGGCGAGGTGGGCCGGCGACCGCACGCTGCGGGAACCGCTGCTGCTGGTGCTGCATGTCGGCTATCTGTTCGTGCCGCTCGGCTTCCTGCTCACCGCCTGCGCTGCGTTCGGACTGGTTCCGCCCAGCGCCGGGATACATGCCTGGATGGTCGGCGGCGCCGGCATCATGACGCTCGCGGTGATGACTCGCGCCTCGCTCGGTCACACCGGGCAGGAATTGCGGGCGTCGCTGCCGACTCAGGCGGTCTATCTCGCCGCTCTGGTCGCCGTGACAGCGCGGGTCGGCGCGGCACTTCTGCCTTCGTGGAGCGATCCGCTGCTGCACGTCTCGGTGCTGGGCTGGTCGGTCGCCTTCCTCGGCTTCGCGCTGAGCTACGGCCCGACGCTGCTGGCCCGAGGCAAGCCGCACTGACTCCGCCCGCCTCAACCTGATATCGAAGGAGAGCTGCCATGACCGATGCTGCACCCGCCGCAGAGCGCGTTCTTGACGTGCGTGAGATCCCGCCCCATCAGCGCCACGAGATCATTCCGCGGCTGTTCGACAATCTGCAGCCGGGGCAGGGGATGCAGATCGTCGTCGACCACGACCCACGGCCGCTGCGGCACTTCTTCGAGCAGGTCCACGGCGACGATTGCCAGTGGAGCTATCTGGAGCAGGGCCCCGAGGTGTGGCGGGTTGAGCTGCGGCGGGCTGCGTAGTCGTTCTCGTCGCTCGAGTATTCGTCATGCCCGGGCTTGTGCCGGGCATCCACGCCTCGAGTGTGGCAAGGGAGCAAGGACGTGGATGGCCGGGACGAGCCCGGCCACGACGAATGACCTCGAAATGCGATGTGTGGTAACTACGGATCCGCCAGCCAGCCCATGCTCAGCGCAAAGCGCACCACTTCGACGCGATTGTGGAAGCCGAGCTTGGCCATGCCGCGCGCCTTGTAAGTCTCGACGCTCTTGGCGCCGATCTGCAGCTTGGCGGCGATCGTCTTGTTGCTGTGGCCGACCGCAGCGAGCCGAAGCACCTCGATCTCGCGGGTCGAGAGTTCGGAGACCGCGCTATGCTCCTCGCTGTCGCTTGCGTGCGGCGCGGCGCGGCCGATCGCCCGGCCGGCGATCGCCGGATCGAGATAGATGCCGCCCGAGCCGACGGCGTGAATGCCGCGGATCAGTTCTTCGGTGGCGGAACGCTTCAGCACGTAGCCGGACACGCCGAGGTCGAGGAGTTGGCGCAGATAGGCGCCGTCCTCGTGCACGGTCAGCACCAGCACCCGGCATTCGGGACAGGCGGCGAGGAATTTCCGCGCCACCTCTATTCCGTTCAGGCCGGGCATCGACAGATCGAGCACTGCGACGTCCGGCTTCAGTTCAATCGCGCGCCGCAGCGCGTTTGGCCCGTCGCTCGCCTCGCCGACGATTTCGATCGCGGGATCGCCGGCGACGAGAGCCTTCATGCCGCTGAGCACGACCGGATGATCGTCGGCGAGGAAGACGCGCAATCGGGTGGGGGTCTGCTGGTCCATGGGATTTTCTTCCATGCGTTACAACGGAATTCGAGCGAACAAAGCGGTGCCCCTGCCGGGCGCCGATTCGATTTCGAGCGAGCCGCCGACCAGCGTCAGCCGCTCACGAATGCCGAGCAGGCCGAGCCGCTCCGGCGGGCGGGCGGCGTCGGGATTGACGAAGCCACGGCCGTCGTCCTCGACCACCATCGTCACCTGCCGATCCGACAGCCGCAAAATGACGCTGACATGGCTCGCGGCGGCGTGGCGGACGATGTTGGTCAGCGCTTCCTGCAGCACGCGATAAAGAGTGGTCTCGATCGCGGGCGGCAGGCGGCGGTCGCCGAGTGTCATGTGCAGATCGAACTGCACTTGCGACTTCTCGCTCCATGCGTCGAGCAGATGCTGGACCGCGGTCTGGATCCCGAGATCGTCGAGCGCGGTCGGCCGGATTTCCCAGGCCAGCCGGTTGACCTGTTGGCCGATCTCGGCCGTGAGGGTCTTGATGCCGGCGATGCGGCGCTGCAATTCGCCATTGTCGGGTGCGACCTGCCCGAGATTCTCGAAGCCGAGCTGCAGCAGCGTTAGCGACTGGCCGAGCGTGTCATGCAGTTCGCGCGCGATTCGCAGCCGCTCGGCTTCCTGATCCTCGACCGTCCGGCGCAGCACCTGTGACAGGTCGGCCTCGACCGAGACCCGCCGGCGGGTCTCTTCCCGCAGCGTCTTGGCGACGTCTTGCGACCGGCGCAGGCCGATCTCGACCTGCCGCATCAGTTGCTCCTGAAGCAGCCGCGCCGATTTGCGCTCGCGGGCGATGCCGTCGATCCGCCGCAGCACCACTTCCAGCAGCGACAGCCTCAGCCGGTGGGCGGCTTCGATGTCGGAGGCGCGCCACGGCTCGGAATGCAGCCGCACCGATTCCTGCCACGCGGCGAAGCTGCGGCGCGGGTTCGTGAAGCCGCCATCGGGACCGACGCCGACCGGCTTGTTTGGATTGCCCGCCCAGGTGACGGTGCGCACCACTTCGGGCCGGAACCACAGCACGTAGTCGCGTGGCGATTTCGACAGCGACAGCGCCATCAGGCCGCTGGCGCAATCGGCAAAGGCTTTTGCCGGCGGATAGATCAGCGGCAGGGCGTCGGTTTGAAATACCCCGTCATTCGCAGTGGCCGTCAGCCAGCCGATCAGTGCTTCGGTTTGCGCGGCATCGGGCGTGACGCCGAGGCCGGTGAATTGACCGTCGACCCACAATCCGACGCCGGTCGCCGGAATGAAGTCGAGCAGGTTGGGATGAAACCTGATCAGGCCCTCGGCGAGGTCGGATTCCTGGCTCATCCGCGTCACCAGCTCTTCGTGAATCCGCGTGCTGCGCAGCCGTGCCTCGAGTTGTTCGGCGGCGACCTTGGCCTCGAGCTGCGATGACGCCATCTCGGCGAAAAGCTCGCACGCCTCCCGCATCCGATAGGGTAGATAGCGCGGCGAGCTGTGATGGCAGGCAATCAGGCCCCACAGCCTGCCATGCTGAATGATCGAAAGCGACATTGAAGCCACCACGCCCATATGGGCGAGATACAGCCGGTGCGCCGGCGATACGCTGCGGATCACGCTCTGGCTTAGATCGAGCGGCAGTCCGGTGCGAGGATCGATCATAGGCACGATCCGCGCCGGCGCGTAGCGGGCGTCGGGGATCGCGCGGATCCAGTTCGCGAGATAAAGCGCGCGGGCCTGCTTCGGGATGTCGGACTCCGGATAGCGCAGCCCGAGGAAGCTCTCCATTCCGGACGCGCGCGACTCCGCTTTCACCTCGCCACTGCAATCCGGCATGAAGCGATAGATCATCACCCGATCGAAGCCGGTGACGGCGCGAACCTCGGCGACCACCGCGTCGCAAAACGCCTGCACGGTTCCGGCGCGCTGCACGTGACGGATCATCGATTGCACGAGCGCGAGCGAATTGTTTGGAGCTGGCTCGCGGCGTGGCTCGAACTCCAGCACGAGCAGGCCGGAGGCCTGGTGAACCACGACGTCGACCGGTGTCGCATCGGCGGCTTTCAGCGTGAAGGCGTGCAGAGGCCGTTCAATCTTGCGATCGGGGCCCAACAGGGCGCGCAGCCGCGCGATCTGGTCGCCCGAGAAAATCGTGAACGCAGAGACTCCAGACAGCGATTCGATGGAAACGCCCAACAGCGCTGCAGTTTCGCCGCCGGCATGGACGATCTGCAGATCCTCTGGCGTCACCGCGAGCAAAGCGCCGTGCGGCTGGATCGAGCCGGCGAGATGAATCGCCTCGCGGTCGCACGCGGTCGGCCCGATTGCGCTGAATTTCAACTCGGCTAAATTGTCAACGCCCGAGTACATCACATTCTACTCAATTCTCCGTGTCCGGGAGTCGGCGGACCGGCTTGAGGATGTCCGGTATGACACGGACAGGTTGGAGTGTCATGCTAAATTGACAAAGATGTGTGTCAGGATAATCTTACAATCACTCGAACGTGATCGATAGGGGGTTTAGCCCTGCGGCACCCGAGACTGGAAGAGCCCCGCATCGGTTCAGCGCCCCAGCTCCAAGTTTCTTGGATTTGACGTCGCGGACGGGTGACGAGGCGAACCGGAATGTTGCTGAGACCAAGCGAACTCTGTTCGGCGTAGCAGCGAAAACTACCTACGTGCAGGTTCAGCACGAATGATCGAAAGTCTCTTAGGAGGTTTTTACTATGGCAGACGATCCGAACAAGGTCTGGCCGACTGGCCTGACGATCGCGGAATCGGAAGAGCTCCACAAGCACGTCATCGACGGCACGCGCATTTTCGGCGCGATCGCCATCGTTGCGCACTTCCTGGCGTATGTTTACTCGCCCTGGCTGCACTAAGGAGTATCGAAGATGAATCAAGGTCGCATTTGGACTGTCGTGAAGCCGACCGTTGGCCTGCCGCTTCTGCTCGGCAGCGTCACCGTGATCGCCATCCTCGTTCACTACGCCGTGCTGTCGCACACCACCTGGTTCCCGAAGTACTGGAACGGTAAGACTGCGGCGATCGAGAGCTCGGTCACCATCGGCTAATTGCAGCTTCGTTGAAGCTGTTGTGGCTGGACCGGGATCCAAGGGTCCCGGTCGCTTGCTTTGTAGTCGGCTGAATCGCGGTGGCGGTTTGATCTGCCGCAGTTCACCTCCGGCCACAAAGTGGTGCTGTTCGTTCGGGTATCGGTGACCAACGTCACTGGCCTCTCGCAAGCTGGATTTGCTGGACGATGAACACAGTCAGCCAAAAGATGATGAGAGTCTGGGCCTCGCTCGGGTCTCGCTTTCTGCCTTTCGCGGATGCGGCGACGCCGGATCTGCCTCTGTCCCGGTTGCTGCGCCTGTCGCTGTTTCAAGTGGCGGTCGGCATGTCGCTGGTGCTGCTGGTC
>Ga0335397_10000044_pt1 | contig 122841 bp, 114 predicted proteins | sample MAT04_FD_205740 | JGI IMG/M metagenome (GOLD analysis project Ga0335397, IMG submission 205740) | Freshwater microbial communities from Lake Fryxell liftoff mats and glacier meltwater in Antarctica - MAT-04 (spades assembly) (version 2) ...
CGCGTTCAGCCATGTTCGAGATGCCGCCGGTTATATCAATTCGATCACGCGCAACGGTGATCTGGTCTTGCTCAAGGGAACGAATATGCAGGACCATCTGCTTCGCATCATCATGGCGCGTGCGGGTTGCGAGGGGGGGGGGGCGTCGCCTGCTGGCGGGACGACTGCAAACGGGATACGTTTTGCAACGTGTGCCCCGACCGCAATGAACCGTCTGGCTTGCCCATTATTATGAGTGGCGGGCTTGCGCCGAGCTCGGAGCCGCAGATTCCGCCACTAGGCGAGAGGGCGATTAAAGCCGATGAACAATTGATTATTGGTCTCGGTAATCCGGAAGTTTCTTTTTTCGGAACGCCGCACAATGTCGGCTACGAAGTCGTGGATCGAGTCGCGGCGTCATTTGGATTGACTTGGGATGCATCGCCGGAGGGCTGGGTGGCGCGCGGAGCAACGGCAGAATTAAAGATATGCCTGGTCAAATTTCGGGTGAGCATGAATGACATCGGTGTTGAGTTGAAAGAATTTTCAAGGAAAATGTCATTCGGGCCAGAGCAATGCATTCTTTTGCATGATGATCTTGCTCTGCCGATCGGTTCGGTCCGCACCCGTCTGAGTGGCGGTGCCGGGGGACACCGTGGAGTCGCCTCAATCCTGGAGGCGTTTCAAACTGACCAGTTCAGACGCGTGAAGGTCGGTGTGGGGAAGGCAGACACCAAGCTCATTCAGGGAGACTATGTACTGGCCGCTTTTGCTACCGAGGATCGCGCAGCTATTGATACAGCGATCTTGTCGGCTGAGGCGGCTGTAATCCGGCTGTGCGCCCATTCGTAGAATTCGTAGAATACAAATACGCCTACCGAACAATATTCCTGGATCATCTAATACCAATTTCAATTTAACTGTGCCATTTTGTAGGTGCGCCCCGTTGACAATCTCGGGACAGGCTTCAGGCGTAGGATGGGTGGAGGTCGGCGTAGTTTGCCGACTGTAACCCATCATTCGGTATCCAATTGATGGGTTACGCGCCCATAGAGCCGGGCGCTCCACCCATCCTACATGTCACTTTTGAAATGGAAATGGAATAAACCCGGGTTATCAGTAAGCAACGTTGGCGATAACTATTTTTTTGTTGGAATTAACTCTTGAAAATCCTTTACGTCTGCCACCGTTTTCCTTTCCCGCCCAAACGTGGCGGCAAGATACGGCCGTTCAACATGATCCGGCACTTTAGTGAGCAGCACGAAGTGACGGTTGCCTCGCTGGTGCGCTCCGACGACGAGGCGCTTGAAGGCCAGGGTATCGCGCCGCATTGCGCGCACTTCGAAATGGCGCAGGTGAGTGATAACCTGCAGATGGCGCGCATGGTGGCGCGGCTGCCAACCCTTGTCCCCTCGTCCATGGGCTACTTCTACTCGCCCGATTTGGCGCGACGCATCCGTGAACTGCTGCGCACGACGCGCTACGATCTGATCTTCGTGCATTGCTCCTCGGTCGCGCAGTACGTGGCCGATGTGCGCGGCATACCCAAGATCCTCGACTTCGGCGACATGGATTCGCAGAAGTGGCTGGAATACGCCCACTACAAGCCATTTCCGCTGAGCCTGGGCTATTGGCTGGAGGGCAGCAAGATGCTGCGCGCCGAGAAGCGCCTCGCCACCCAGTTCGATCTATGCACCGCCACCACCCGCGCCGAATGGGAAACCTTGAACGGCTACGGGGTGCAAGTGCCGACCGACTGGTTTCCCAACGGCGTGGATGCGAACTTCTTTACGCCGGACGACACCCCTTACGACCCGAACACCATCAGTTTCATCGGGCGCATGGACTACTATCCCAACCAGGAATGCATGGCGGACTTTTGCGCCAAGACTTTGCCGCTGTTGCGCGCCCAGCGGCCCAACATCAAGCTGGTAATTGTCGGCGCCGACCCATCGCCGGCCATGCGTAAACTCGGCGAATTACCAGGCGTGACCGTCACCGGCTCTGTGCCCGATGTGCGCCCCTATGTGCGCGCATCGGCGCTGATGGTGGCGCCGCTTAACATCGCGCGCGGCACGCAGAACAAGATACTCGAAGCCATGGCCATGGGCGTGCCGGTGGTGACCAGTACGGTTGCTGCGGGTGGCGTCGATGCGCAAAGTGAGGCGCATTTCCTTGTCGCCGATACGCCAGCCGGTTATGCTCAGGCGATCCTGCGTATTCTGGACAATCCAGCCGAACGCCAGAGACTGGCTCTGGCCGGCCGTGAGCGCATGCTGTCCAACCACGCTTGGCCGAAGTCTATGCAACGTCTGGACGGTATAGTCGAGCGTTGCCTTAATAATAAGAACGCACCCAAAACTCAAGTTTGAAAAACAGGAAGAAACCAACGTGAATATCAGCATATTTGGTCTCGGTTATGTCGGTGCGGTCTCCTTGGCGTGCCTCGCCCGCGACGGACACTCGGTTTATGGCGTCGATATAGATCCGGCCAAGCTCGCACTCATCAGTCAGGGCAAGACGCCTGTGGTGGAAGAGGGCATGGTGGATTTGATGCATGAGGTGGTCGCGTCCGGTCGCGTGCATGTCACGCAAGACGTGGCCGAGGCCATGCGACATACCGACCTGTCGCTGATTTGCGTAGGCACGCCGTCTGCCGCCAATGGCAGCCAGGATCAGGGCGCCATGCTGCGCCTGGCCAAAGATCTCGGCGTCATCATGCGCGACAAGACCACGCCACACACTTTTGTGTTTCGCTCCACGCTGGTGCCGGGTACGGTGGAGGAGGTGCTGCTCCCCATCATGGAACGTGAGTCGGGCAAGAAAGATGGTGTTGATTTCCATCTGTGCTTCCAGCCCGAGTTTTTGCGCGAAGGTTCTTCCATACGCGATTACGACAAGCCACCATTCACCATCGTCGGCGCAAACAGCACGGCGCCGGTCGAAACGCTGCGCGCACTGTTCGGCCATCTGCCCTGCAAGGTGTATGCAACAACGATACGTGCGGCCGAGATGGTCAAGTATTCCTGCAACAACTTCCATGCGCTTAAAATCACCTTCGCCAACGAGACGGCGCGCATTTGCGAAGCCATGGGCGTGGATGCTTTCGAAGTCATGGATCTCGTCTGTCAGGACACGCAACTGAATATATCCAAGGCCTATCTCAAGCCGGGCTTCGCTTTTGGCGGCTCTTGTCTGCCCAAGGATTTGCGAGCCACGCAGTACTTCGCCAAGATGCGCGACGTCGAGTTGCCCATGTTGAGTGGAATTTTGCCTTCCAACCGCGCGCACATCGACCATGCCATACAGAAGGTCATGGCGAGCGGCAAGCGTCGTATCGGCATGATCGGACTGTCGTTCAAGACCGGTACCGATGATTTGCGCGAAAGCCCGCTGGTGGCTATCGCTGAGCATTTTTTCGGCAAGGGCCTGAGCTTGTTGGTGTACGACCCGGAAGTGCATCTCTCAAATCTGCTTGGCGCGAATCGCCGCTTCATCGAGCAGCATGTGCCGCACATCGGCAGCCTGATGAAGAGCGATCTCGAGAGCGTCATCGCCGATTCCGACGTGCTGGTGGTCGGTCTGGCCGATCCAAAAATCTTCGACACGATCAAGCGCTGCGTGCGCGACGATCAGCTCGTCGTTGATTTGGTGAATATGCCGGATCGCGCAGCGCTGCGCGGCGAGTACCGGGGCCTGTGCTGGTAGCCGCATGACGCCCGGGGTCGCGGCCAATCTGCTGGCGTTGGGACTGCCGGCGGGTTTTCTGCTGAGGCAGTGCTGGCCGCCTGCGCGCGCCGTGCGTTTGCGCAATGCCTTACTGCTTGATGTCGCGCGTGACGGCGATTTCACCTGGACGCCGCAGAACTATCCCGAGGATTTTTGCCGCGAGCGCAAACCTGCCACGGACGATTTCGTGGCTGTCGTGGACGCGCTTGGTGTTCAAACGCTCGGTGATTGGGAAAAGGCATTGTGCCTGGCTAGTCATCTCGTTGAGCGGGCGGAAGACAAGGGGCCTATCCAGGACAACCTCGCCGCCAGCTATCGTGGCATACGCGCAGGCTACGGTTACTGCGCTGATTTCGTCAAAGTGTTTCTTGCGCTGGCACACGCGGCGGGGTTGCATGCACGTCAATGGGCGTTTTCTTTCGACGGCTTTGGCGGGCACGGCCACACTTTTGTCGAGGTGTTCGACCATGGTCGCGGTCAGTGGCTGTTTCTCGATCCGCACAACAACATCCATGTGGTCGATGCGGAGAGCGGCGAGGCACTGTCGGCGCTGGAATTCCGCGAAAGTTTGCTAGGCCGGCGGGGTACGGTGCGCATGCAACCGAATGGTCCCGGCCGCCTCGGTTATATCCACGAGCACAAGGCATTGGATTATTTTCGCCGTGGCGCCGCCGAGTGGTATCTGTGGTGGGGCAACGCGGTGTTTTCCTATTACGCGCATCCGCTGGTGCGGGCGGCAGGCCGTATTTCGCGCCCGCTGGCGCACTTCGTCGCCAATGTGGCCGGTGTGCAGCCACACATACGCATCTATCCGGCAGCGGAAAGTCGCGAGGCGGCGCAGCGCATGTTCGCCCTGCGCCGCCGTATCAAGGCCTGCTTGTGGGCAACGCCGGCGCTGCTCCTGCTGCTGTGGGCGCAATGCCGCCTGGGGTCCGCATGATGCGTTGGCTGTTCAGCGTACTGGCGCCTGCCGCTACCGGTCGTCTCTCGGTACTGATATTCCATCGTGTGCATGCCCAGCCCGATCCGCTGTTTCCCGGCGAGGTGCATGCACGCTTATTCGATCAGCAGATGGGCTGGGTCAAGCGCTGGTTCAATGTACTGCCGCTGGCACTAGCGGTCGAGGGCTTGAAGAGCGGCAATCTGCCGGCCCGCTCAGCGGTGATCACCTTCGATGACGGCTATGCCGATAATCGCACGGTCGCCTTGCCCATCCTGAAAGCGCACGGTTTGAAGGCGGCGTTTTTCATCGCCACCGGCTTTCTGGATGGCGGCCGCATGTGGAACGACACGCTGATCGAGACCGTGCGCGCCTGCCGCACACCACGCCTCGATTTGCGCGAACTCGGTTTCGATGATTACCCAGTAGACAGCGTCGAACAACGCCGCGCAGCGATCGCGGCGTTGATTGGCCGCCTGAAATACATCGAGCCGGCGACGCGGCTGGAGCAGGTGAACGCAATCGCGCGTTCGGCCAACGTAGTTCTGCCCGATGACCTAATGCTCACGTCGGCGCAACTGCGCGAAATGGCGCAGGCCGGCATGACCATTGGCGGCCATACTGTGAACCACCCCATTCTGGCGCGCCTGTCCGAGACGGAAGCCCTGTCCGAAATGGTCGAGGGCAAGCGGGCTCTGGAGAGAATCGTCGAGGCACCGGTGCGCTTCTTCGCCTATCCCAATGGCAAGCCGAACGAGGATTACACGGCAGCGCATGTGCGTCTTGCGCGCGAGGCGGGTTTTGAAGCGGCGTTGTCCACGGCCTGGGGTGCTGCGGCAACGGGATGCGATCTCTACCAGATTCCGCGCTTTTCACCTTGGGACAAAACGCGATTACGTTATGGCTTGCGGCTGGCAGGCAATCTGCGCCGCGCGGACTACGCTCGCGCCTGAAAGACAGCCATGTCCGCGTCCATCTCTCCCACACCGTCATTACCGCGATCCATCGGTTTGATCGGCCCACTGCCACCGCCTTCCGGCGGCATGGCCAATCAAACGCGCCAACTGGCGCGCTTGCTCGGTGAGGCGGGCATAGCGGTTGAGGTCGTGCAGGTGAATGCGCCGTATCAACCGGCCTGGGCAGAAAAACTCTGGGGGCTGCGCGCCCTGTTTCGCCTCGTGCCCTATGTGTTTCGCTTGTGGTGCTGCGCTGGTCGCGTGCAGCTTTTTCACATCATGGCCAACTCCGGCTGGGCCTGGCATTTGTTTGCCGCGCCGGCGGTGTGGATTGCGAGAGCGCGTGGCACTGCGGTGATCGTCAATTACCGGGGCGGTGAGGCGGAAAGTTTCTTCGCCGCGCAGTTCCGCTGGGTGGGGCCGACGCTGGCGCGCGCTACGCGGGTTGTGGTTCCCTCAGGCTTTCTCGAAGCCGTATTCGCGCGGCGCGGTGTGACGACGAGCATCGTGCCCAATATTATCGACCTGTCGCGTTTTCATCCAGCGGAGAAGCGCCCGCGCGGCTGTCATCTCATCGTTACGCGCAACCTCGAAGATATCTACGATATTCCCACGGCGCTGCGGGCCTTCGCCGCCATCCGTCGCCACCATGCCGAGGCGCGGCTTACCGTCGCCGGCTCTGGTCCGCGGCTCGCCGAATTGCATGCGCTGTGCGCCGAGTTGGGCGTCGCCGATGTTGTGCGTTTCACCGGTCGCCTCGACAATGACGACATCGCGCGCTTGTACCGCGAGGCCGACGTGCTGCTTAACCCATCGCTGGCCGATAATATGCCGATATCGCTGCTCGAAGCCATGGCGAGCGGCGTAGCCATTGTTAGCACCGATGTAGGAGGCATCCCCTATCTGGTGGAGCATGATCGTAGCGCCCTATTGGTGCCGCCGCGCCGACCAGACGAGATGGCCGCCCAAGTCTTGCGCTTGCTCGCTGATGCGGGGTTAATGGAGCGGCTGCGCATTGCGGGTCTAGAGGTGGCCGGTCGTTATACGTGGCCAAGTGTGCAGGAGCGGTTGTTCGACGTTTATGCGGCTGCTGTGGTTGCCGCAGATAAAAAAAATGGAATACGCACATGACATCGCATCGTTCCCTTCGTTGCACGCGGCACTGTGTTGTCGCTATCTATATCGCCACTGTTGCGAGCCATGTCCTGGCGGCGGCGGATGTTCCGCGTTGGCTTACCGATCCGGCGCAAGCCGGGCAGCGCTATCGGTGGTACCAGATTCCCAATACCAAGATCAGTGCCGATCTCTCTAAGGCGCCGTACATCGCACGAGGATTATTACGCGGGAATGGCGGGGAAATGGGCTTCGGTAGCCTGAAGAATATCACGCACTTCTCCGGCGCCGCATTGCGCAAGAACGGTTCATGGCTGCTCGTTACAGGCGGTGGTGGCGCGGGTGCCTGGGCGGGCAATGACTGGATCGGCCTGAAGCTCAATACTGAGAAGCCGAAATGGGAGACGCTCATCATGCCCAGTCCGGCCAGCGAGGTGTGGCCGCGTGGGCCCGCCGTGGCCGCACATAGCCATATGCGCGATGGACGCCCGAACGCGCGCCATTCGTACTGGTCGCCGCAATTTTTCGATCAACGCGACTGGTTCGTGCTGATGGGAACTACCAACGTGTGGGAAATCGATCAGGGGTTGTGGGGAAACATCGATGTCGCCTACTGGAGCTCGAGGGATTATGAAATGGATCCAGCGAAACGTCTGCCGCCATTGCCGGCCAAGCGCGACTATGACGGCGAATGGATAGTCAAACACCCGGTAACCGAAGACGTCTATTGGCCGACTGGAGAGAATATTTATCGATTAGACCAAAAGTCGCTACGGTGGAGTGTATGGCACAAGGACGAACGATCCGTGTCGCGAATGGCTGCATGCATCGATCCGACGAACAATTTGCTGTTAGCTATTGGCGCCTATAAAGGACATGGCGGGGCGGCACTCACCTACGACATAGGAACGGGAGGATTGTCTGAAAACACCAAGCTGGTCGGACCGCACGCGCAGACTATCGTACCGCCTACGATGCCGGGTGGACCCGCAAAAGCCGGCTTTGTTTTTGACGAGGGCCTAAAGAAATTTGTCTGGTTTCAGGACGATGGACAACTCTATACGATCGCCTATCAAGGGTTGAACAACGGCGTAAACGAATGGTATGTAGATCGGCTGGACACCTCGGGCCCCAAGCCTCCCGTCGGGGCTACTGTCATTAATTCCGGCGGCGCTCCTTCAGTCTGGGGCAGATTGCGTTACGTGCCGGAGTTGCGTGGCATCGTGCTGCTGACGCGCACCGACACGGACGTGTTTTTTGTCAAGACGTCGGAGCTACCGTAGTATGAGATCGGATAAACCCGCCAAATCGTGGACGGACACCAGCCCCAAGAGCCCGCTGTGGACACGCCTGGTTTCGCGTGCGGTCTTTCCCTTACACGAAAAACTCAAAGGCCACGACAGCGTTGCCCGCCTGCACGAGCTGGAACGCAGCCAGTGGTGGCCCGTCGAAGAACTGGAAGCTTATCGCCTCGCCCGGCTCAAGGCGCTGCTGTCGCATGCCGGACGCCATGTTCCCTACTATCGCGCGCTATTCCGTGACATCGGCTTCGAGCCGGCGGCGATGAACAGTATCGCCGATCTGCAAGGCTTGCCGCTGCTCACCAAGGCGTTGATCCGCAGCCACGATCTAAAATCCGAGACGGCGGGGCCGCTGAAGCGCTATAACACCGGCGGCTCCAGTGGCGAGCCGCTGGTGTTTTACATGGGGTTGGATCGCATCAGTCACGATGTCGCCGCCAAGTGGCGTGCGACGCGCTGGTGGCGGCTGGATATTGGCGACCCCGAGATTGTGGTGTGGGGCTCGCCCATCGAGATCGGCGCGCAAGACCGCATGCGTCTGCTGCGAGACACCCTGCTGCGCAGCCGGCTGGTGCCGGCATTCGAAATGTCGCCAGCCAAGCTGGACGGCTTTATCCGCGAGATACGCGCCTTCCGGCCGCGCATGATCTTCGGCTATCCCTCGGCGCTGGCGCATATCGCGCGCCATGCCCAGGCCAGTGGCCAGCGGCTCGATGACCTCGGTATTCGCGTCGCTTTTGTTACCTCGGAGCGGCTCTACGACGAGCAGCGTGCGCAAATATCTGCCGGCTTCGGCTGCGCCGTGGCCAACGGCTACGGCGGACGCGACGCCGGTTTCATTGCGCACGAGTGCCCTTACGGCGGCATGCATATCAGCGCCGAGGACATCATCGTCGAAATCGTCGACGCGGAAGGGCGCGAGTTGCCTGCCGGCGAGTCGGGCGAGATTGTGGTCACTCATCTGGCGACCGGAGATTTTCCTTTCATTCGTTATCGTACCGGCGATGTGGGCGTGCTCGACAACGAAGAGTGCGAGTGCGGCCGCCGCCTACCCATGCTCAAGGAAATCCAGGGACGCACCACTGATTTCGTCACCGCCGCCGATGGCACGGTGATGCACGGCCTGGCATTGGTGTACATAGTGCGTGATCTGGCCGGTGTGGCGCAGTTCAAGATCGTGCAGGAGAGCCTCGACCTGACGCGGGTGTTGCTGGTTACGGGTGAGGGCTTCAACACCCAATCTATAATCGCAATCGAACAGGGCTTCAAGGCGCGGCTGGGGCAGGGTGTGCGGATCGTCGTCGAGAGCGTGAACGAAATTCCACCCGAGAAATCGGGCAAATTCCGGTACGTGGTCAGCCGTGTTACACCCGCAACCGTATGAGCTGGATCCTGTCCGAGGCGCCGCCACAGCGCTCGGGTGTTGTTCGCCTTATCTCGTGAGTCAGGAGGAACAATGATAAAAAAACTGGTTCAGAAGGTTTCTCGCAGCATGGGTTATGAAATCGTGCCGATGTGGCGTATGGAGGATTTGCACTTTACCGGCCATCTGCGCCAGATGTTCGGCATGCTCAACATCAAGGTGGTGCTCGATGTGGGCGCCAATACCGGCCAGTACCGCAATTTCCTCCGTAACCAGGTCGGATTTGAGGGCTGCATCGTTTCTTTCGAGCCGATTCCGGAGTTGGTCGCAACCTTGCGAGAACGCGCTGCCAGAGACGCGAACTGGCACATTTACCCCTGGGCCCTTGGGCGCAGCAATACCGAGGCTATGTTCAATGTCATGCAGCGGACGCAGTTCAGTTCTTTTCTTACGCCGGAGAACTCCGTGCAGCCGGCGTTCAGCGAAATGAATGTCATTGAACGGCAGGAGCGTGTGGAGATTAAAAGACTGGATTCGGTGTTCGAGACGATTACCGCCGCCTTGCCGTCAGGCGGGGTCTATCTCAAGATGGATACGCAGGGTTGCGACCTCGACGTGGTCGAGGGGGCGAGCGGTGTTCTTGATCGCATCGCCATGTTACAAACCGAAGTATCCGTTCTACCCATTTACTCGGGCATGCCTGACTATCATACGTCGCTGACGACGCTGAGCGCGCTTGGGTTTGACGTCACTGGCATGTTCCCGGTGTCGCGGGATGAGTACCTACGCCTAATTGAGTTCGATTGCGTGATGTTGAACCGCAAGATTGGCCTGACACATCGCAGTGTTAGCACCGTATAGCACTTCAACGCTCATGCATCGAATATCCGTCATCATCCCAGCCTATAACTGCGAGAAATTCATACTGTCTTGTATGAATTCGCTCTTGGCGCAAACGGAGCAGGATTGGGAGGCGATCATTGTCGATGACGGCTCGACTGATCGCACCCTTGAGATCGCGACGCGAATCGCCGCTGGCGATTCGCGGTTCATAGTGATCTCCCAAGCCAATTCAGGAAAGGCGGCCATTGCCAGAAATATGGGGCTCACGCTGGCGACCGGCAAGTTTGTTGCTTTCCTCGATGGTGACGACATTTACCGTGAACAGAAGCTTTCGAGGCAGGTTACCGTTATGGATGCTTACCCGGAAGTTGCATGTGTCTTTCACGACGTTCGTTTTATCGATGAAAACGGGCACCAGTTGGAGACGTACCTACGGGACGCCTCTTATCTGGAGAAAGCGCGCGGCTATTTGGAGACTGAGGATGGTTGCTTGTATTTGAGCACCCCTGGTTTTTATGGCTTTATGTCGTCTGAGATGACAGGGATGCACACCTCCGCAGTGATGATTCGAAAGTCGGCAATTGATCAGGACGAGTTGTATTTTCCGGAAGATTTGGAGATTGGGGAGGATATTGATCTCTGGTTCAGAGTTGCAAAAGGGCGGCAGGTGGCCTTCATTGACGAGGAACTCTCCGATTACCGCCAGCACGGGTCAAGTGTCACTCGTAACAATGAGCGACTACTGCTTGGCTCAATTGCGTCGCACACCCGAAACCTACAGCGAGTCTCACTTCATTTGACCAACGAACAAGCCAAGCGCTATCGAAGTCGAATTGCACGGCAGCATCGCCATCTTGGCTACTTATATTTTAGGGCGGGAAAGTTCGCAGAAAGTCGCCTGGCGTATCGGCAATCGGCCAGCATGGATTTTCACTGGGCGACGCTTTACAACCTCGCCAAGACTTACTTCCCACAATGGTTGGTTACGGCTTACCGGCGCAATACCTCGCGCTGAGCTGGGGAATTTTGATTTCAGTCGGTACTTCAATCGGTATTTCGGGCTCATACATGCGTATCCTGGCGTTCCCAAAAAACAAAATTTCCTACAACGAGTGTTTTTACCAAGCAATGGAAGCTCACGGCGTAGAAGTGCTGGAAGGTGTTTTCAGCGGTGGCTGGCTTGTAAGTAATGTGCGGGCAGGCGATTGGCTGCACATTCATTGGCCGTCTTTCTCTTATTCGGTAAAGCAAGGGAAAATGCGACTCATCGTGCGGTTTTTCCGCTTTACCGCCTTGTTCGTAATGGCTCGGCTAAAGGGTGCGCGTGTGGTGTGGACGGCGCATAACCTGTTGCCGCATGACCGAGCTGTTATTCCGTGGCTCGATGTGCTCGGGCGACAATTTATTGTTCGTATCGCCAGCGTCGTACTGGTTCATGGGCGCGAAGCCGCCGCCGCGTTGATCAAGCGCTTCCCCATTGTGAAAGAAAAAATCACGCTCATTCCTCATGGGCATTGGATAGGTTACTACCCAGCAACACTCACGCGTGATGAGGCGCGTGCGAAGCTGGATATTCCGCAGGCGGCGTTCGTTTACCTTTTCATAGGTCTGTGCAAACCGTACAAGAACCTTGACGGTCTGGTTCGCGTCTTCCGTGCACATGAGCAAGGCGGCATTCTGCTGATTGCGGGGAAATTTCAGGATCCCGCCTACCACGCCGAGATAGTCCGGCTGGCAGGCAATGATTGCCGCATCCGCATCCATGCCGAATTCATTCCCGATGCTGAAATGCAGACATTCCTCCTCGCCTGCGATGTGGTGGTGGTGCCCTATCGCGAAATATTGACGTCGGGTACGGCCATGCTGGCAATGAGTTTCGGTCGCCCGGTGGTATCTATTGACAGAGGTTTTCTGCGCGACGTGGTCACGGTTGAAACCGGCCTGTTGTTTTCTCCGGAAGATCCGCAAGGCCTTTCGCGCGCTTTGGCTGAAGTGCACAACGTTCACTATGACAGCGAACAGATTCTGGCCCATGCGCGCAAATTTTCGTTCGAGCAGGCGGCAGTTTCCTGCATAAAGGCCCTGGAGAAAGTATCCGGCTCAGCGGTGCCATCTCTATCGGACGCAGTTTCCGACGTGAGCGTGAATGGTGGGGAGGCGCCCAAATGAAGCTTGTTTCCGTTGGCAAAACGGCGTCGCCCGACACGGCCGGGTTTGTACGTTTAACTGGCATCATCGAGATGGGCTCCGGCGAGCGTATCGACATCTGGTTCGAGGTGCCCTCTGCACTCGAAGATCATTTGTCGGAGTCGGGCAACCCATGGGTCATTACCATGCTGCCCTACGCAATGCTTAGTGGTGAGACCATCGTTTCAGATCTCCCGGTGGATGCGGAGTTGCTGGAGAATCTGAAGGGCCTCACCGCAGTCTGGTGTGAGTGGTATCCGCAGTTCGTGCGGCCCAAGATCAAGGCTCCCGTTGCGCCACTTGTGCCACTTGCGTCCATTAGCGCCAGCGATTCTTCAAGCCGCCGCACTGCGGCTTTTTTTTCTGGAGGCGTGGATTCGTGGTTCACCATCTTGCGGCATGCGCCGGAACTTGAACCAGCCGCGATAGGTCGGGTTGACGATCTCATTACCGTTCATGGCTTTGATATTCCGTTCGACTCCATAGATGAGTTTGGCAAGCTGCGGGATACGCTTGCATTGAGCGCCCACGACCTGGGTCGCGAGCTGATTGTCGTGCGGACGAATCTGCGCAAAAACGGGTCGCTCTGGGCCAAGGCTTGGGGTTGGCTGACACATGCCGCCGGGTTGGCCACAGTGGCTATGGTCCTGGAGAAGCGTTACAGAAAGGTGATGATAGGATCGGCATACTCGTACGGGAACCTCATTCCTTGGGGTTCACACCCCATGACTGATGCCCTGTTTTCGACGCAGACGCTTCTCGTCAAGCATGATGGCGCCTCTTATAACCGGGTGGAGAAGACGCAGCTGCTGGCCCGCCATCAAGTGGCGCTTAGGCACCTTCATGTTTGCTGGAAGGAGGGGCTGGCATCGAATTGCGGTAAGTGTGCAAAATGCCTGCGAACGATGACGACCTTGCAGTTGCTGGGTGCGCTCGACACCACCAGCCCGTTCCCGGTTAAATTTTGCCCGGAAACACTCGCCAGTGTTTATTTTGAAAATAGCGTGGAAGATGATTTCATTGAGGAAGTGCGCGATCTGGCCGTCGCGAAAGGAGATGTCGAAATCCAGGCCGCAATATCGAGCGCCCTGCGGCGCTCCCGGCGTGTCAGGCCCTTTGTTCAGTTTGCGGACAGGCTTGCCAGTGTTCCTATAATGTGGCATTTAGGGCCGAGAATACGCGGGTGGTGCGTCAGATAGAACCTTGCTATGTTGTTGTGCCCCCTCCCCACCGCTTCATGGGGACCGCGAGTCTGGCTTTCATACTCCTGAGTTCGACTGACGATAGGCACGATGTGATGCCCGATATTGATACCTCTACCAAACTGGCCGATCTCTTCGCGACAAATCGCGAACGTGACTGGTATTTCGTGAGCCCCGGCGGAAACTGGGGCGACCAGCTCATTTATGCGGGTGCTGAGAGCCTTGCGCGTTCAGTAGGACTGCGCTGGATTAATCGCGATTTCCGGAGTATTGACAGCGCACCACCGCCCGCTGGCGCCTGCATTTTTCTTCACGGCGGTGGGGGGCTGAATCCCTGGTGTAGCGGCCGCGCCTTTGCGACGCTGAGCAGCGCACTGAAGATTCCGGGTGCGCTGGTGATCCAGGGCCCGCAAACCTGCGACACGGAGAGTGACGACACCAGAAACCTGTTCGCCTCGACACTTGCCGATACCGTCGCTGCGGAGGTGCATTTCTTCGTTCGGGAAACCACTTCTGCTCGTTTTCTTGCTGAAGTATTCCCGCCCGCATTCTCTCTTCACGTCGAACAGGACACCGCATTTAATCTGTCCCAGCATGAACTGCTGGCTCTTGCGGGGCTGCGCAAGATACCAAAGGGGCGCTACAGCTTAGTGGTTTCGCGTGAGGATGACGAAGCCGATACTGCGCCGTTGGTCGCTGGCGAAGGCGCGGTTCAATTGGATCCTGCTAGATACGCGAGGAGTTTCTCTCATTGGTTGCGCATACATGCGTTTGCCACGCATATTGTCACCAATCGTCTGCATTCGGCCATCGTTGGCACATTGTTCGGCAAGCCGGTGACGCTGTTGCCCGGGAGTTATCACAAGAATAGGAGTATCTGGGAGTTCAGCCTGAAAGAGCGGGGTGTCGAATGGTGCGATCGGCACGATAGCCCCGCTGAGACGGTATCCTCTATGGACTGGCTGCCCCGCAGAATCAGGAATAGCTGGAAGGTGCAGAGGGCGCTACTGCGTTTCCGTGGCGTACCGTTCAGTTAAGCGCATTCATCGTGATAACTCCGAATTTCTTCATTTGCTGCGCTGGTGCTGGCGTACCCAACATTCCGATGTTTCTCGTGCCTAAGACTTCACTCGCTACTTGCGCTTGTCCGACATGACGCGATCCGTCTCCGCCTCCAAGGGGGCCGTGATCATGATCGGCATGCGCTGGACAGATAGGCTGATCGGGCTAATTAGCACCATGATCCTGGCCCGTCTGTTGCTACCCGAAGATTTCGGCATCATCGCCATGGCGTCAATAGTCGTCGGGCTGGCCGACGTGCTGCTAGACATGGGTGTCAACATTACGCTGATTCAGAACCGCAACGCCACGCAGGAGGATTACAACGCCGCCTGGACCATACGTCTGATCGAGTCCACCTTGGGCGCGCTGGTCGTCTTCTTGCTTGCCGAGCCCGCCGCGGAATACTTCCGCGATCCTCGCGTCGTCGATGTAACCCGGGCGCTGGCGTTCTCGCTGCTCCTGACAGGTTGCGAGAACATCGGCGTGGTTAACTTCCAGAAGAAAATGGAATTCGGCCTTGAGTTTCGTTTCTTTTTCATCAAGAGGATGGCGGGCTTTATCATCACGATTGGTGCCGCGTTTTTACTACACAGCTACTGGGCGATGGTCATCGGGGCGTTGAGCGGCCGCGCGATTGGTTCCGTGCTGAGCTATGTCGCACACCCCATGAGGCCGCGTTTGAGCGTGGCTCGAATGAAGCCGATGCTCTCGTTCTCTTCCTGGAACTTGGTGCGTGGCATAGGCAGCTACCTCGGCGAAAACCTGCACCGCTTCCTCGTCGGGCGCCGGGAATCCTCGGGAGTGATGGGCGCCTATTCTCTCGGCAGCGACATCGCGGCGATGCCATCGACCGAATTACTCGCGCCGCTGAGTCGCGTGTTGTTCCCGTTGTTCGTGAAACTCACGCACGACCTGACGCAGCTCAAGAAGGCTTTCCTGCTTGCGCTGGGCATCCAGACGCTGGTGGGTATTCCCGCCGGTACGGGCTTGGCGCTGGTCTCCAGGGAACTGGTGTTGGCACTGCTCGGTGAGAAATGGATTGCGGCGATTCCCTTCGTCCAGCTCATGGGTGCAATTAACATTCTCAGCGCTATCGGCGTGAGCGGCGGATACCTATTGCTGGCGCTCGGACGGTCGAAAGTCACGGCCATTCTCACGTGGGTGATGATTCTGTTGTTCGTGATGTTTGCTACGCTGGTTATCCCCAGAGGTGGTGCAATGGAGATTGCCATGCTGCGGCTAGTCGTCGCGGGATGCGGCTTTCTGGTATTCATCTATCTGGTCATGCGGGAACTTCCCGCCTTGACAGTCCGCGAGATGCTGGGTTCGATCTGGCGGCCTTGCGTTGCTTCTGCCTTGATGGCTTTGGCCCTGCTTGCAATGCCTACGCTTAGCGGCATACCCATGATCGCGCAACTGCTGCTTAAGGCCGCGCTGGGTGCAATGGTTTTCTCCGTGGCTATGTTGGCACTGTGGCGCTTCGTGGGTTGCCCTGCCGGCGCTGAGTCCTATCTGTTGGATAAAGTGAAGCTGGATCAGACGGTGGGACGGCTGCTGCGCTGCCCACCGCGTGAATCGTAGGAGAGAGCAATCCGATGGCCGTGATTCTTGGAATTTACGATCCTGACGCCGATAGGCGCGCACAGATTCGGCGTCGCTTGCCTGATTCGCTTTCGGGCTTGAGCCATCTTATCCGCCGGGACGTCTCCCGGCCGGGCCTGGATATCTACTGGGAGGCGAGCGCCTCCACGCCGGTATCCATGGCAACAGATCGCTTGGCCGATCGGGAACGCACGGCCTTCGTGGTGGGTGATTTCGATGCGCCCTACGCGGCCACGTCGGATGCTGCGCAGCGCCTGCTGCGCCGTAGCGCTGCGGAGACGCCGGATATCCGCTGCATCTCGGGGCAGAACGGCTACTACCTTGCTCTGTTGTTCGAGGACAGCCCACGGGTGGTTCTAGGTGTCGATGCCCTCGGCATGTTCCCGCTCTACTACTGGACTCAGGGGGATGTATTCCTGTTTGGCACTTCTCCCGAACTATTCAGGCTCCATCCGCTCTTCGTCGCCGAACCCAACGTTTATGCCGTGGCTTCGGTGCTGCTGCTCAGCCACATATCGGGCGGGGAGTCACTCTTTAAGGGCGTACGCCGCAACAGCCCCGGGCACCTGGTGGCATGGACGCCGCAAGCGGGTGTGCGCGAAGCTGAAGCCAACCCTATCGGTATGTCCGATGCCGGTTTCGACCAGCCCTATGCGGCGTGCCTTGAGCAGACCGCTGCACGCTTCGATGCTTTCCATAAGGCCCTTGCCGCATTGCCGGCAGCGGATGTTTTTCTCTCCGGTGGCCAGGATAGCCGCATGGTAGCGGGCTACGTGGGTAAGCACCTACCGAAGAAGGCGGTGCGTGCCGTCAGTTTGGGTTGTCGCGATGACCAGGAACTGCAATACGCCATGAAGGTGTCCCGCGCCCTGGGCTGGCGGCATCGCTACCGCGACATCGAATTCGAAAAATACCCCTTGTTCGCAGCGCGTCAGTTGCGGCTTGAATCGCTGCAAGGGTCTTTTGCCAGCTTTGAAATGGGCACCGCACAGAGTCTTTTGGCTGAGCGTGACGGTCCGGTTTTCTCCGGCTATCTTGGAGACGCCGTTATCGGTGACGGACAGATTGCCTATGCCTTATCGCCAAAAACCGGGCAGATCGATTTCGATGAATTGTTCAGAAAACTCAATGGCTATGGCTTTGACATCAACGATGCGGCTGACCTTCTACTCAGCCATGACGGCAGAGCGACGTTTCCCGGCGTAATCGCCGATTTGAAGCGCCAATGGGACAGCATCGACGCACTGCCGTTTCAGAAGGCATGGTTGTTTGCGATGACACACCGCCAGAGATTTTTCATTGGCGCAATCATCTGGCGGCTGTCCCTCGGCGCGTGGCCCTTGCTGCCTTATTATGATCGCAGCCTGTTAAATGCGGTGAGTGCGATGCCTCTGAACTATCTTAGCGGCCGCCGCATGCAGATTGACATTATAAAGCGTGAATTTCCCCGCCTCGCGACCTTGCCGCTGGACCGCAACGCCGTCGGACCAGAATATCTGGTCACTCCGCTATATCGCAAATTCGTACCACCGGTCTCCGATATCTCCTGGCGCCTGCACCAGCTGTTCGAACGAGGTCGGGAACGCAGGTATTATCACCGCGTCTTCGATTTCAACAACGCTGGTTGGCAAGCCGTGCGGCGGGAGGCCGAACGTTACAGGCAGCAGGTCGGGAATCTGCTGAGCCCGGAAGCCGTCAGCCGCTTGCTACCCGTTGCCGACACGCAGCAAGCTTGTAGCAATGCTGTCCTGGATTTCTCGAGGACCAAAACACTTACCGGTCTCGTGCTGTGGAACGGGGCCAACTTTGGACAATCATAGAGCGAACGGGGCGTCATTGAACCGGATCAGCATCATCATCCCAACCACCTGCGAGGCTGTCCGCTGGGCGTCCTTGCAGCGGGCCATTGCCAGCGTGACCGCGCAGGAACAGGTGGAGGTCGAGGTGATTGTTGTCGTCAACGGCAAGCGCTTCGATCCGACATTGTTTGAAGCGTTGCGCGGCACGCCCGATCTCAGGGTGGTGTACCAGGACGAAGGCAGCCTGCCGCTGGCGATCAGGTTCGGCAGGTCCCTGGTAACGGCGCCGTTCTTTGCCTTTTTGGATGATGATGACGAGTACTTGCCGGGGGCCTTGTGGCTACGATTGCAGCCGCTGCTGGCGGACGAGTCGGCTGGCTTTTCCGTATCCAATGGCTATAGCCACACCGGCGGCCACGATGAACAGGCGGTAATCAATATCGGGGCAGTTCACAAGGACCCTCTCGGTGCCTTGCTCGTTGAGAACTGGCTTGCCTCGTGTGGCGGTTTGTATCGCTCAGCGAAAGTCTCTGTGGACTTTTTTGATGGCGAGACGCGATATTTGGAATGGACCTTGCTGGCCTATAAACTGACGCTATCGATGAAGATGGTGTTCGTGGATACACCGACATACCGCATTCATGACTCGCCAAACTCCCTATCAAAATCGGATGCCTATTGCGAGGCCGAGATCGCGGTTCTGAACCTGATTCTCAACCTCGAATTGCCGGTGGCCGTAAAATACGGATTGCGCATCAAGACTGGGCGAGCCTATCACAGCCTTTCGAACCATTATCGACGCAAGGGCAACCTCAGGCGCGCGTGGCGTTGTCATCTGATGAGTCTTCGCTATCCAGAGGGCTTCAGATATTTGACCTATTCAGGCCGGCTGTTGCCATTCATGCCACGGCAACAACACAAATAGCATGTACTTTTTAATTGACAATCGAATGCCTGAGTTGGCAGACTCCGCACCACCCCCACAAAGGTAGGACCATTGTTGCTGTCTCAATCGTAGTGGGACGGCCATATTGCACTCGTGCTAGTCATGTTTGGATGAAAGAATGCGCGACTACGTATTGACCGCCCTTATTTTCGGCGCACTGCCCTTCGTCTTCAAGCGACCTTGGCTGGGGGTGCTCTTGTGGACCTGGATCGGCATGATGAGTCCGCATCGCCTCACCTGGGGTTTCGCCTACTCGATGCCGTTCGCCGCTATCGTCGGCGTTGTAACGCTGATCGCCGTGTTGATCTCGAAGGAACCCAAGCGCTATCCCTTCAACCCGGTCACGATTACGCTGATCCTGTTGGTCCTCTGGATGAACGTGTCCTATCTTTTCGCAATCAATCCCACTAGCTATCCCTATATGCAATGGGACAAGGTCATGAAGATCCAGTTATTCCTGGTCGTGACTCTGATGGTAATGAACTCACCCGAGCGAATACGCTGGCTGGTTTGGGTGGCAACGATGTCTATCGCCTTCTTCGGCATTAAGGGCGGCGTTTTCACGCTGACGTCTGGCGGCGGTAGCATGGTGCTGGGGCCGGAAGGCAGTTTCATCGAAGGCAACACCGAGATATCGCTCGCTATCGCGATGGCGTTGCCACTATTGCGCTATTTACAGATGCAGAGCCCGCAACGTTGGCTGCGCTGGGGGCTGGGTGTAGGCATGGCATTGTGCGCTGTGGCCGTTCTTGGTTCCTACTCGCGCGGGGGGCTGTTGGCGGTGGCGGCGATGGGCGTTTTCCTCTGGCTTAAAAGCCGCAACAAATTGACGATCGGCATCGGCATGCTGCTGCTGGTGCCATTTTTGCTCACCTTCATGCCGGACAAGTGGTTCGAGAAGATGAATACCATCGGCACCTATGAGCAGGACGGTTCGGCCATGGGGCGTATCAATGCCTGGCATTTCGCCTTCAATCTCGCGAAAGACCGGCCGCTTACTGGCGGCGGTTTCGGCGCTTTCACCGATGAAGCCTTCGCCGTCTGGGCGCCTATCCCTACCGATGTGCATGATGCCCACAGCATCTGGTTCCAGATGCTGGGCGAACAAGGGTTCATAGGGCTCGGGCTCTTCCTGATGCTTTGGTTGCTGGCCTGGCGCATGGCGAGCAGCCTCATTAAGGCCTGCCGGCGGCGCGACGACTTGCGCTGGGTGTCGGACCTTGCAGCGATGATCCAGGTCAGCTTCATCGCCTATTGGGTCGGAGGTAGCTTCTTAGGCCTCGCCTACTGGGATATGCCTTACGTGTTGCTTAGCATCCTTGTGCTGTGTCGTGTTCTAGTCGACAAGCAGTTGGGCCCTGTTGTTGCGCTTGGCGTGCCAGCCGCGAACGCCACTCGCGCTATTCGTGCGGAACCAGTAACGCGGAGCCCAAATGCCTAGCAGGCCGGCGAGGCGCCTATGAGGAGGCCGGCTTTCGAAGACGCCTGGCGCAGGCGCTTCGAAGAATTCGCGACTTTGCGCGACGATGACGCAGGGATAGCGGGTTGGAGTTCATCGGGCCTGGATGCGCGTTTCCGCTATTTCATTAGCGCTTGGCATGGTTCGGCACAGGGTAAAGTATGGCTCGATGCTGGTTGTGGTGCGGGCACCTATGCCAGATACTTCGCGAGTCAGGGCGCGCAGGTGGTGGGGCTGGACTACTGCCAGCCAGCGGCGGTCAAGGCCAAGGCGCGCGACATGTGGAATTGCAGTTGGGCCGTCGCCGATGTGACGCGCCTGCCCTTGCGACCGGGTCGCTTCGATGGCGTCCTGTGCTTCGGCGTGATGCAGGCGCTATCAGACTCCGCTCCCGCGGTGCGCGAGTTGGCAAGCCAATTACAACCCGGCGGCGAGCTTTGGATCGATGTGCTGAACCGGTTTTGCATCGCCAACATTATCGAGCAGCTATCACGGCGTTTGCGTGGCAAAGCCACACACCTGCGCTATGAATCCCCTTATCGGATGCGGCGTTTGATGAAGGGGATTGGTTTGGTCGAGGTGCGCATGCATTGGATTCCGCTATTGCCTCGACGGCTAATAGCGCTTAAGCCTTTTATCGAAAGCGCTTTTTTTGGGGCGCTTTTGCGCTATGTGCCAGGCTTGGGCGCGCTCTTCAGCCACTCCTGCATGCTGCGCGGCAGGGCGCGTGACCAGCTGACACCAAATAACATCTCCTAACGCTTGGTTCGCTATCAGGCGTGTTTTTGAAACCACAGCTCCATCATCATGAGTATCCACACCATCGTGCCGTAGTAGCCCGCATGCGTTTGCAGATGGTCGCTTAGGAGGCTGTCGATGAACTCTGTGCGGATGATGTTTCGCGTCTTCAGCGATTGGAGTGAGTCCCCGGCCAAATCCCGTAACGGCGCATGGCTCTGTAGCCAGGCGCCCGCCGGCAGGCCGAAGCCATGCTTTTCTTTCTTAATGATTTCCGTTGGCAGAAAGTCGCGCAGCGCTTCCTTGAAAAAGTAGCGCAGTTTCGTGCCTCTTAGTTTTAGTTCCGGCGGCAGGGAAGCTGAGAAGTCCACAACCGATTCATGCAACAGCGGGAAGGCAACGTCCATGCCGGCCAGCTCGCACATGCGCGTGACCTTGGGTAGATCGTTGTCGGCGAGCGTGAATTGGAGGTCCAACGCCAGCATCCGGTTGATCAGAGTTTCGGCATGTGCGTCTTGGTAGGTTTCTGTCATCAGCGCCAATGGCCTGCCTGGGTCGACCGTGGCGAGAAAGTCTGCCGTAAAGACGTTTGCGCGACCCAGGCGTTCCAGCAGGTTGTACGTTTCGTATCGCGCCGGCATGGGAACCAGCGCCTGCTCGATGTAGCTGCGCGCTTTGCGTATTAGCGCCAGACGTTCAGCGCCCGGCGTGTGGAAGACTAGCTTTTCGATCAGCTTGCGGCGCAAGGCGAGGGGCACTTTTTCATACAGCGAGAGTTGGTATTGCTTGGCGTAGCGCGAATTGCCCCCAAATAATTCGTCGCCACCGTCGCCGCCGAGAAGTCGGCTCACACCGTCGGCTTTTGCCATGCGGGCGCAGAAGTAAGTGGGGATAGCTGAAGCGTTGCCAAACGGTTGGTCATACACTTCGGCGATGGCCGGGATTGCTTGTACTACGTCATCTGGCGTGACGTAGTACTCGTGGTGCTCGGTCTTGAAGTGACGCGAAGCGAGACGTGCATATTCCATTTCGTCGAAGCCAGTCGCATCGAAGCCAATGGAATAGGTGCGCGCACCCTGTCCGGTCTGTATGCTCATTAGGCCGGCGATGGTGGAACTGTCGGTGCCGCCGCTGAGAAAGGCGCCGCATTGCTCGTAGTCGGTGGTCGTGGCGATACTCTCGCGCAAGGCCTGCATGAAGGGCGCCTTGAAGTGTGCGACGTCGCCGTGCCGAGTCTCGACGAAAGCCATCTGCCAGTAGCGCTGGACAACGAGACGCCCGCCCTTGTAATGCAGGTAATGCCCGGCTTGCAGGCGCCGCTGGTCACGGAAGATGGTGGCTGGTCCCGGCACCATATGGAAATAAACGTAGTTGTAGAGACTTTGGTTGGCGACCTCGCGTCGACAACGCGGGTGGGCGGACAGCGCATCCGCAGTTGAGCCGAAGATCAGGCCGTCCGCGCATTCTTGATAAGTCAGGCTACGCACACCAATGCGGTCGATAGCTAACAGGGCTTCGTCGCGATTGCGATCGATCAGCGCCAGTACGAAGTCGCCTTGTAGGTTGCCTAGCGCCGATGCCCCAACGCTGCGATAGGCTTTTAGAAATGCGCGGCAGACAGCCTCGACGTCGGTCAGTCGCGAATTAGAGTCTTCCCAGCGCGGATGGCCGTAAACCCCCAGCCACTGCTCACCATTGTCGATGATGCGACTGGTCTTCGATTCGCCGGCTACCGCCAGACTCGCCGAGGCGTCGATGCGCTGCGACAGCGCGCTTGCGTCGAAGCGCGTCAGGTGCACTGCCATGCCGCGCAGCGTTTCCTCGGCGGGCTCTGTATGCCCGCCTATCCATCCACAGACTCCACTCATGCTGATTCGACTTTCTTGTTGTATTGAAAGAGCGCCTTTAGCGCGCGCAGGCCCGGCCTGATCTTTAAACTCCACAGTGCCGCCAGCTTTCCGCGTGTGGAGGTGCTGTAGGCGTCAAGACGGAACAGAGGTTCCGCCTCATCGCTCCAATGCCGCTTGTAAGGGTTGTCGCCAGGACCCATCAGGTAGCGGCGTAGTTCGCCACCACAGAGTTGCTCAAGCTGATGGCGATGCAAGTAGGATCCGGGTGAAATTTCATCGTAACCATCGACCACATCGCCGCGCAGGGCATGCACGTGGCCATTGAACACCAGCTGATATTCCATCGCCATAGGCTTTCCGTCCAATGCAAGCAACCATAGCGATAGCCAGCCTCGTTCCGCGGCGAGTTTGGATAAACGCCGAATAAACGCCTGCGGGCCGGGTTGGTCTAGCGCGTTGCCGGTAGTGCGCTTCCAACTTTTGGCGGAGATCGCGATCGCGGTATCCAGCATAGCGGCTGTGTCGCCCTCAGAGGAGATGCCCGGCGCCAATCGGGTGATGAGGATATCTCCAGTTTTTTTCAGGCGGTTTACGGTCAAGTTGTTGGCCTTCTTCAGGCGGCGACTACGGGTTGCATAGTAATCTTCCCACCCTATATCGAGCCGTACATAGGGGTTACCGCCAGCCGGCGTGACAACAACATCCATACCAACGCCCCGCAGGACTTCGGGCAGCTTCGTTATCGCAACCGCGTCAGCGGGCACATAACGTAACCGCAGCGCATCCCAATCTCTGCATCGCGCCGCCAGATGGTTCGCAAAGGCGGCGACCACGAGATTTTGATCGAGGTCGGCCGCGACGAGGATGTCGCAGAGCTGCGTATCCGGTACGGTAAGAAATTCTAGGATGCGGCGGGCTAACATCCCACCCGGCTCGATGCAATGCAGAAGCGGCCATACTCCAACCAGGCACGTGCCGCGATAGGCGCACAGAATAGCGAGCCGAGTCATGTCGTCCCGACTACGCCATTGCCAGGCGGCATCGAACCATTCGTGTCGCAGAAAAATGGAGCGCTCAGCGGCTAACGCGTTCCAAGGGAGCGCGAGGTCGAGAAAAGCGGCGTAGTCATCCACCCTAACAACGGCGAGCGAGGTCGCGTCGCTCTCGTTTGCTGAAGGCGTCGTAGTGTCAGGGAGTACGGGATCGTTTGGGAGGGCAAGCACCGGGCGACAGAAATTGTGGTCGGCTACTGGTGAGCCTTTTCGTTATGCCGCGTGTCGTTTTCAAGCGGTTTGCCGTTTATTGCTTCGGCGGGTTTATCACGCGTATCGCTAGCTGATGTTCCGCCGGATTTTTCTGGTGTCGCCACATCGGCTGGTTTCTCTTCCGGCGCCGGCTTTTTCGCAATTGGTTTCCAGGCGCCCGCAGCGATCAGTTTGTCACGCAAGCCTGGGGGCATAGAGCCGAGTTCGTACGCTTTTTGTGCGTGCTCGTTGGCGACGCTGTGCTGCTTTTTGATCACGTAGGCGAGGCCAAGATTGTAATGTGCATGGGCGGAATCCGGGTTTAATTCTAGCGATTTTTTGTAGTTCTCAATGGCATCATCGATCTGCCCACGCTTCTGAAGGTAGGCTCCCTTAGTTAAATAGATGCCCTCGTTATTCGGGCTCAATTGAATGGCCTTTTGAAAATAGTCCGCCATATTGCACTTTGGACTCCGCCACACTTGGCAAAGCTCAGCCATGAGGAGGAGACCACGAGGATGATTAGGGAAGTAGCGAAGAATGAAATCGAAGTCTCCCCAGGCAGCCGCGTACCGTTTCAGGCGCACTTGGTCCATGCCTTGCCGCACATGAAAATTCTCAACGTTCCGCAGCAACGTTTCCAGTGCGGGTGTCGAATGCCCTTGATAGTAGTCGTTGCCCGTAGCTTGTGCTGACGCACGATTGGTGGAAAAGGCGATGGTCATCAATACGGCAATTAGCAGAAGCTTATGTAGATTGAGCATTTCTTGGCGGTCCATGGTGGACAATCGGATAGCAGCTTTAAATAGGTCAACAACTGTGCATTGTAATCGCTAGATCCGTCGATATCATATTGAGGCCAAATGATAATAATCTGCGAAAAACAATCGGGTTTGACTACTGTAGCGGATTCTGAAATACCCCCTAAATCCGTATGTTGCTATTTACGATGCCGTGGTTAGACTGTTAAAGATGTTCACCAATTCACCAGTTAGCATCTCACGGCTAAAGGGGCGCAGCCTTTCAGCGTCATTCCATCGTTTGGAAAGCTCACCACGTTGCCAACGCTGGTAGATGTCCAAGATACATATCTGCAAACCTTCCTGCTGCCGCGGGTCGACTGCCCACCCACCTTCAACCGCCTCAATGACGTCCTGCATCGCCCCCGGATAGCACAGCGCAAGTACCGGCCGACCAATACGGAGATACTCGTAGAGTTTGGCCGGAACCATTTCCTGGGTATCTTCAGACGCCTCGAGCAGCAGCAGAACGTCCGAGTTACACATGGCGGCCAGAGATTCGTCATAAGAAACCCGAGGCATGAAGCGGACGAATTCTGAATAAGGTGCCATAGAAAGCTCTTGCCGAAGTTGTGTGACAAAGCTGCCGTCCCCGGGCCCCATTAGCTGTACCTCAATATCGCTCAAAGCGATCTGATGGTTTGCAGCCAAGCGAGCTATTGCATATAGCAAAGGTCGCGGATCGCGTCGATACGACGCGTTGATTGTACCGGCGTGCATAATCACCAAACGACTGGTTAGTTGCGTGGACGCCTTCACATCAAGGTGCGTGAAATCCGCCTCGTCAAAGCCGTTACGAACTGAGTGGAATTTTTCTGGAGATTGAGTTGGGTAACGCCGGGACATCGTGGTGGCATGTTGAGGCGTGGTTGCTACTACGGCACTCGCTTGGCGAATGACAGACGATTCTAAATGCCGGGACGCCCAATGAACAAGCCACGGTGTACCTGGTTCGGGTGGTTCCTCGTACCAAGGATCACGAAAATCAGCCACCCAGGGTATCCCCGTTCGCTTAGCCAGGTGGCGCGCTATGAGGTGTGCTGTCGGGTGGGGGCTAGTGGAGTAGATCACTTCCGGGCGGTCGCGTTCGATAACTTTTATTGCCGCCTTTACCGCCCACGGATACCAGCCGATCCATTGATCAGGTATTGCTAGAAAGCCAGGATATCGCTTGGCAATAGAAAGGTGACGTTTGATATTCAGGTACGGCGTACGTACTACCACCGTGTCATGGGGTATCTGATCCTCTAGTCTAAGATCCGTCGACGCATATGCGCTTATATTGGGTGCGATGACTGTCGAGCGCCAACCATAAGTTGGCATATACCGAGTGTACTTAAGCGTTCGCAGTACACCAGTGCTACTGGCCTCTGGAGCATAATGGAACACCACCATTAACGCGTGACGCTTTGGATTTGCCACACTTGATTTTGGGTCGCGATCGAACTGCAATATGCTCTGCCCTTTTCTCAATTCTGTTTTGTCCAAGAAACGGCCTCCGTTAATGCGATCTTATAGCACATCAACCTAAGCCATTTTGCCATGTGTCGACAATAAGTGGTTTGGGATTTCATCGGCGATAAGAAAATGACTTTCGAGAGCGGTTATGGCTACGACGGGACGCTCTTTTCAAGAGCATCAACAATCACCTTGCTGGCCCTCTCGCTCGCCGGTGGCCCATTGGCAGCGAGTACCGCCAGGGCCGCTGAGATTATGGCAGCACCTAACGACTATATTCGAGCGATCCGCACGCTGCGCCCCGGCGATACCCTACGTTTGCTACCTGGGGTATACCGTAACGGCCTTCCACTTCATGATATCCAGGGCGAGGCCGCTCGTCCGATCACAGTTGAAGGTGACGCTACGGGGTTGGGTAGCGTTCTCTTGGGCAGCCACGGTAAAAATACAATCAGCATAAAGAACGCCGCATACATAACAGTTCGATCGATGTTGCTTGATGGGGCTGGAATACCGGTTGATGCAATCAAAGCAGAAGGCACATCAAAATTCGCGCATCATATAACGCTGGAGCGCTTGACGATCATAAACCACAACACGGATCAGTCCATAGTTGGAATTTCTACGAAGTGCCCCGCCTGGGGATGGGTGATACGCGATAATGTAATTGTGGGAGCAGGGACAGGCATCTATCTAGGCAACTCGGACGGTAGTGCTCCGTTCGTTGGCGGCCTCATTGAGCACAACTTGATCGTGGATTCGATGGGGTACAATTTGCAGATCAAGCATCAGACGTCGCGCCCATTGGCAATTGGGATGCCGGTCGGCCCCATGCAAACGGTCATTCGTCGCAACGTGTTTAGCAAGGCAAAGGGTAGTGCCGCCGGACATATGGCTCGACCGAACGTGCTACTGGGTCATTTTCCTCTCACTGGTCTGGGGCAGGACGACAGCTATTCTGTGTATGGCAATGTCTTCTACGAGAACGCTGGCGATGCGTTGCTTCAGGCCGAAGGCGACGTCTCCATTGTTAGCAATATCTTTATGAACTCATACGGAGATGCCGTGCGCCTTATGCCGCACAAGGCTGTGCCTCGACGTGTGGACATTGCCCACAATACGGTGCTTGCTCGGGGCGCAGGGATAACGGTTCGTGGTGGCGACCGTCGGTTTGCCCAGGTCGTGAGAGCGAATGCGGTGTTCGCTTCCCAGCCACTTGTGGGAGGGGAGCAGCAACACAACGTAACTGCGCCCTACGCGATGGCCCCACGATACCTGCTCGCACCGTTTGCTCGACCTGGGAGATTGGATTTTTCGCCGCGGGCCGACGCACTGAAAATAAATCCGGAGCCGACTAACAATGTAGCGACGATGTCCCAAAGCGACTATTTCGCCCGTCCATTTCGTGAGCCGACCGCGGGGGCGGTAGCAAGCGGCCTGGGGACACCTTGGTTGCTTGACCTAGCGGTTCCACCTCGTAAGCCATGTTCGTCATCGCAGGAGTGCTCAAAATGAGAAGAACGCGCACTAATCCGCTGGCTATTCTCATGTTGTTTGCCGCTACGGCGCTACATCCCTGCGTGGCGCAAATCGCCCGGCTTAGCGACGGGGGTGCCACCTGCGAATATTTCGACAAGGCTGTCAAGCTCAATTGGCAGCATAAGCGAGGCGATTGGCGTGACGCCAAAGGCGCGGAGCAAGGGGCGCTGCCCTACGCCGAGACGTCAATTCAGGACACCGACAAGAGTCGTATGGTGTCTTGGGACGTTACGCGGCTGGTGCAAGGCTGGGTGGACGAGAAGATTCCCAATGATGGCATGCTCATCCGACCGGTTGCCGGCAAAGCCGCGGGGCTGATGGTTTTCCACAGTCGCGAGGCCGCGGAATTGAAGTTGCGGCCAACACTTATGCTGACTTTTGTTGATGGCAAGCAAGACTATGTTTTTCCATCGGCCGACAGCTTTCTCGATTGCTCCACGACGAGCCCATTGGGTGGGCAAAACGTAATCAAAGCCGGCGCCGATGACAATCTGGTGATGCGCTTCGATTTGCCGCCCCTGGCGAAAGGTCGTAAATTGTCCTTAGCCACGCTGCAGATGACCACCACCAGTAACCAGTATGACGATGCCATTCTTGGAGTTTACCGCATTGACGTTCCTGGTTCCGAATCGGCAGGCAAGCCCCAGCTGGGGCTGTCTGTCGCCTACCCCAGCGACCAAGGCATCGCAAAAGATTCTTCAGTGGTAATGGCCACCGGCTTCGAGACGTGGAATTGGAAGTCGGACTGGAGCTACACCGGGCCGAACAATACTTACGACTTGGTCTCGAGCGACGAAAGCCTGGGTTTTGCACCTTTGCAAGGCCAGGCGCTACGCGTTGTCATTCCGAAGAACAGCACTACCGGACTGAACATGCGTTACAACTTTAAAGACAAGCTTGGTCAGGAACCGGAAGAAATCTATTTCCGCTACTACCTGCGCTTTGCCGACGACTGGCACCCGACCGTCGACGGAGGCAAGTTACCCGGTATTGCGGGAACCTACGATACGACCAAGACCGGAGGCGGATGGGGCGGTGAAAGGTCGAACGGTACGAACGGCTGGTCGATGCGCGGGAGCTTTTTGCGTGAAGCCGACATCGGTAGTTCGTTTCACGATTATGTCGCGGTGGGTACGTATGCGTATTACGCTGACATGCCGGATTACTATGGCGACAGCTGGCCCTGGTCCAAGGCCGGTTTGGGCTACCTCAAACGCAACCGCTGGTACTGCATCGAGCAACACGTGAAGATGAACACCATCGGACGCAAAGATGGCGTGCTGCGGGTCTGGGTGGACGGCATGCTGGCTTTCGAGAAAGCCGATATCCTTTACCGCACCATCAACTCGCTGAAAATCGAAAAAATCTGGATGAACGTCTATCACGGCGGCACCAAGCCGCCGGGGCGCGATCTACATCTTTACATCGATAACGTGGTCATCGCCAAGCGTTACATTGGGCCGATGGCGGTGCGCTAAGTTGGGACTGAGTTGGCGCTAAGTGGGCCAAGGTGGAAACGTCGTAGCGGGATTACTCCCAGACGGCCGGGCCGTCTTCAATACTGAATACCTCGATCATGCGCTTTTCGTGCTCGACGATAAGGTCGAAGGCCTTGGCTTGGTTGCTTGCCAGCAAGGCCGTGTGCAGTCTCTCAAAATGATCCATGTAGCCGGTCCAATCCACGATAGTCAACGCGGTGGTGAGTTGGCGGCGGAATAATTCAGCGTAGAGCTTTTCATCCAGGTAGGTGAGATAGCTGTTGTTGGCCGCATCGCGCAACGTCTGGGCGTAATTGGCGCTGACATACTGGAACTGCGGGTAATCTCGCACCTGCGCCGCTTTGCGCATGCCTTCCATGGCAGTTTCCAAGCGGGCGCGGAAAGGGGGCAGCTTAAGTTTGGTGATGGACAGGCTAATGGCGATGCGCAGCATGCCGCCCAGAATGGGCGCCAGTTCGACAAAATCCGATTTGCTCAAGCGGCGCACTCGCGCGCCCTTTTGCGGTACCAGCTCAACAACACCGTCGCCCGCCAGGATGCGCAGGGCATCACGCACCGGGCCGCGCTTGAGGCCGTATTCGGTCGCGAGGTCGGCCTCGATGAGCCGTTGTCCCGGCGCATAGCGACCTGAACGGATACCTTCCTTGATGCGGCCGACAGTCAAATCCACGGGCGAGATGTCACTGAGTTTTTCGGCCGGGGTGGGCGTGCTGCGTTGCTGGGAAACCGAAGGCTCGTTCATGGGTCGCTTCAAGTTAGTCTCGAGCAAGGCAAAACTGTGTCAACATGTCGTTGCGCGAGAGGCTGCCCTATCTCGCTTGCAGCATCCACAAACGCGCAAGATCCGCCGCGCCATCGGTACCGGTCACCGATTTCAAGGCTGAATGGGCTTTGGCTTTATTGCCCGCTTGCAAGTACGCCAACCCTAGATGCAGCTTGGCGTCTTCGGGTCGGCGCAGGCCTCCCTTGGCGATGCCTTTTTCGATGAGGGTAATGCCCTTGTCGTATTTTCCATTGGTAATATAAGCATAGCCGACATTGGTCAATGCCGTGCCGTCTTTGGCGTCAGTCGCTTGCGTTTCGTTTTGCGCCAGCGATTTTTGCTCATCTAGCGCTTGCTTAGTGGTCAGATCGAGCAGGCGTTTGTGGCGGGCCGCTTCCTCGCCGGCACCCAAAGCCTTGCGCGCGAAACCCTCGTCAACGACTTTTTTGGCTTCCGCCGGTAAGCCGGCTTGCAAAGCCAGTTGGGTCATTTCCATATAGTCGGCGGTGTCCTGCAAGGTGTCGGTGGCACGCTTGAGGCGATAAACGTCCAGCAGTAACTGGCCGGCAAAGCCCGGCTTTCTCGAGACGCGGCCGATGGCGTTGGCCCAATGTTCCTTCTTCGGGTAGTAGGCGATCAGGCGATTCAATGCGTCCGAGTAGCCGTTGTAATCCTTCAGCTTGAGATGGCAGTTACTCAAAAGCTGAAGCTGATCTTCGGAAGGCGCGCGTCCGCCACCTTCACCGGCGGCCATTTCGGATTTCAATGACTTGATGACGCCGCTGCAGTCGCCGGCCAGGTATTGGGATTGTGCCAGCAGTGTGCGAACTTGCGGGTTAGTGCCACCCTCGTTGACATAGCGCTGCGCCCAACGCGCGACTTTGCCATAATCCTTGGTGCGGTAATAGGCGCCGACGATCGCCTCGATGATCTTTAGCTGCTCGGCCGGTTGGAGACGGTTAGAGGCGACCACCGCTTCGTATGAGCGCGCCGCTGTGTCATTGTCGCCAGCACCGGCCGCAGCGGTACCACGCATACGCTCTATGATGAAACTCTCGTAGGCAGTCTTGCCGCCGACGGCATCGGCCTCGCGTAATTTTGCGAGGGCTTCTTTGTATTTTTGCGCCTTGATCAGATTTTGTGCAGCTTGTAGTGGTGCGCCAACTACGGGTCGTAAGGCTTCCTGTGCCTGTGCGGGCTGCCCCCCCAATCCCAATGACCACTCACCTTGCGGGCCAGAAGCCAGGCCAACCAAAGCCAGGGTTAGACCGAGAAAGACGGTTTTGTTGCGCATCATCGCTGCATATCCTCTTGCTGAAAAAATTGCCGGGCACTAGACGCTAGGCCCGGCAATAAGACATCACTAAACAGTCGTTACTGTACGAATTGTTCCGAGCCCACCAAGCCCATCTTGACGACGCCTATACGCTGCGCCGAGGCCATGACCATGGCAACCGACTTGTAAGTAACCAGCTTGTTGGGACGCAAATGCACTTCGGGTTGATCGGGCAGAGCCACGATATTTTTGAAGCGTGTCTCCAAGGTCTGGGGGTCGATAGCTTCGCCATCCCAGGTAATGGTGCCATCGAAGTCAATGTCGATTTTGACGATAGTCGGCTCCTTTACCACGGGGGGAGGCGTGCCGACCGGCATGTTGAGCTTCACCGCATGTGTCTGAATCGGAATCGTGATGATCAGCATAATCAGCAGCACCAACATCACGTCGATCAACGGTGTGGTGTTGATGTCAACCATCACCTCTGGATCGCTCGAGCTATTGCCTGTACCTACGTTCATTCCCATGTTGTTTCCTTTGCGCGGCTAGTTGCGTGCCGGCGGCTCGGTGATGAAGCCGATCTTGACGATGCTGGCGCGCTGCAATGCCACCACTACCCGACCGACAGCTTCATAGCGGGCGTCCTGATCGCCACGGATATGCACTTCCGGCTGCGGAACCTTGACCGCCACCTTTTTGAGGCGGTTAAGCAGATCGTCAGGGTCACGGATGTATATCTGGTTCCAGAAAACGTCGCCATCGCGATTGACCGAGAGGAGAATATTTTCCGGTTTGGTTTCCGTGGGGACGTTGGGCTCTTTCGGCAGCTCGACCGGCACGGTTTGCCTGACGACCGGAATAGTGATCAAAAAGATGATCAAGAGCACCAACATCACGTCCACCAAAGGCGTGGTGTTGATGGCCGAGATCACCTCTTCTTCTTCACCCGCCCCGTTGCTGGGACCGACGTTCATGGACATGATCAGCTCGCCTTGCTGTTGCTGCTGATCAACACAGCATGCACATCGGCACCAAAGGCACGGATTTGTTCCATCGCCACTTTGTTACGGCGCACCAGCCAGTTATAACCCAGCACGGCGGGCACAGCCACGGCCAGGCCGATAGCAGTCATGATGAGGGCTTCACCGACAGGGCCGGCCACCTTGTCAATAGATGCCTGGCCGGCAATACCGATGGCCGTCAGGGCGTGATAAATACCCCACACCGTACCGAACAGGCCGACGAAGGGGGCGGTGGAGCCAACGGTGGCGAGGAAAGCCAGGCCATCTTGCATGCGGTTTTGCACGTTTTCCACCGCGCGTTGCACTTGCATTGCAACCCAGGTATTGAGGTCTATCTGCTTGACCATGGTGGTTTCGTGATGCTTGCTGGCATCCAGAGCCGATTCGGCGATAAAGCGGAAAGCGTTGCCTTCCTTCAGGCTATTCGCGCCTTCCTTGACCGAGCCGGCTGTCCAGAACGTGGATTTGGCGGCCTTGGCCTGGCTGAACATTTTGGCCTGCTCGAAGAGCTTGACGAAGATGATGTACCAGCTACCCATCGACATAATGACCAAGATAATCAAGGTGCCGCGAGCAACAAAGTCGCCGCCCTTCCAGAGTGCGTCCAGGCCGTAGGGGTTGTCGACCTTTTCGGTCGCGGCCGGCGCAGGCGGCGCAACCGGATCAGCGGCCGGCGCCGCAACGGCAGCCGTCGGCTCGGCAGCGGGCGGGGCGACAGCCGGGGCAGCGGCCGGTTCGTCGGCCGCATGAACGGCGGCGCTGGTGGCGAATACGCCCGCAAGCGATATACCCGCGATCATCAGTGCCGCAAAAAGTGACGGCAAACGTTTGCTGATAGACATGCTCTCTCCTTTGGATAACAGTTGCTTTTCTAGAAATAATATGATTATTGAATACGCCAGGTGTACTTCATCTGACCCCATGAGGCTTCGGGTTTGCCATCGACAATCCGCGGCTTGAAGCGGCATTGAGTCAGACCATCGCGCGCTGCACGATCAAGGCGCTCGTAACCGCTGGATTGCTGCACTTTGCTTTCCCTCACCCGGCCGTCGACATCGATCAGCATCATCAACAAGACCGTCCCTTGTTCCTCGCGCTTAAGCGACGTGGATGGGTATTCCGGTTCCTGGCAGGCGTGTTTGGGGTCGATGACGGCCGCAGTGACTTGCGGCGCGCTCTGTACAACTGGTGCGGCCACAGGCGGCGGTAACTTTGAGGGTGCTGCGGTGATGGTGGGGCCTGCCGCAACCAGGTTGGCAATGTTCAAGTCTGGCAAGGGTACGAAAGGCGGCGGCGGTGGTGGAGCAAGCTTTTCGCGGGGGGGTGGTTCGGGCGGCGGAAGTTTTTTTACTTCTTCGATAATTTTAGTGTCGAACGGCTTTTTGACGATCTCGATGACGTTCTTGCCCAGCCCAGTGACAAGCGCATACACAATAACGATGTGCATGGCGATAACCATGGAGATACCGACGAGGTGCCTAGATGGGCTCCTCTGCTGTTGCGCAAAATCCATACATTCCTCCTGTCCATAACGCCTGGCAGCACCTGTAGTACCCGCCAAACGATGCTCTATTTGTTCTAATTATTGTTATTGTATTGTGGTCGGACGATTTTGCCGATTATTTTAGGCAATTGCGCCGCCCGCCGCGCGCAATTTTTTCACATATAGCAAAGTCACTATTGCTTACCACTATCGCTTACCACTATCGCTTTCTGGTGACTCCCAAGCATTCACACCCCCGCCGCCTTTGCCTCCCCAGGCTGAAGGTTGCGGGGCACCACTACGGAATTGCATGTCGGAAGTATCAGGATTGTGGAATGGATGGCCGATGTGCCGCAAAAGTGCCGGGCTGATAGTGCCAAATAGTGCCTTAATCCATCAAAAACAAACCACAAGACTTGCCTGCAAGCCCGCTAGTTTGTCCTGAGTCCCCGCAGAATGTCAAGCGCCATGTGCGTTTGAACTCGGTGTGGTACCTCGCCTCAACGACGGCAGGGGCAGCACTGCATGTCTGGGGCACATCAATCTGATTCCTGGTAGCGAATTTTGGTGTTTGAGCATGTCGCATGCGGAACGCGATAGGGGTGTTATCGGTAGCCAGACTGAGCGCCTCAGTATCATTTTCGCAACAATGTCGCTGGCAATTGCCGGAAGCGCAAAAAAGTGCTTGCCAAACGTTCGCAATAACTTTGATAATTAAAATGCGGACATTAGTGATAACAATAAAACAAGCTCATTAGCGTAGCAGCCAGCCGCTTGCGGCTTAGTAACCAACAACAATCTAACAGAGGAGGGGTTATGGTTATGCGGAATTTTCGTCCAGCGGTCTCAGTACTGGCATTCTCGATCGCCTTGATCGGGCCAGAAGTAGTTTTCGCACAGCAAGCCACCGGTGCGATTGAAGAAATGGTTGTCACGGCTCAGCGTCGTGAACAGAAGTTGAGCGAAGTGCCTATGTCGATTTCAGCTTTCGGCGAGAAAGATATCGAACAGCGCAGCATCACGTCGTTCACCGATTACGCCTCCTCAGTGCCCTCGGTGACCTTTACTGAGAGCGGCGGTTTCGGCAACGAGCTGAAGATTCGTGGTATCGGCGCGGGAACTGTCGCGCTGTCGCCGACGGTGGCCGTTTACATGGGTGACGTTCCGGTTATTCACACCCCCCGTAACGCTGGCGCTAGCTACGATTTCCGCGTGGTCGATTTACAGCGCATCGAAGTGCTGAACGGTCCTCAGGGTCAGTTGTATGGTTCCAATTCCTTGGGTGGTGCGGTCAAGTACGTGCCTAACAAACCCAAGACCAATAAATTCTCCGGCAGTGTAACGATCGGCGCGGCGCACGTGGAAAAGGGTAACGCTGACCACAATCTTGATGTGGTGCTGAACGTTCCCTTGAGTTCGAACTTGGCGATGCGCCTTGTCGGCTATGACGCCAGGATGGGCGGCTACTATGATGACCGTTTCAACGGTGGCCCGGCGATTGGCAGCCTGTTTCCGCCGCCCACGCCTTTCCCCGGCCCGCCACCTGGCCCACCAGGCTCCCCCGGTTTCGGCGCTTGGGCCAACGCTTTCCGAACGTTCGTGTTTGGACAGGCTGGCGCGTCGCTCAGTCCGCAGCAAGCGGCCTATAGGGCACCCGCGAACAACAAGGAAAACGCCAACCAAACCGATATCCATGGCGGCCGTCTTCATTTGGACCTTCGTGCCACCGACGACCTTCAAATTGAATTGATGGTGGCCTCCGAGCGCAAGAAGTGGAGCGGGTCGAGCTTTGCGGAATACAATCCCCCATTCACTGACGTTAACAACTTCCAGTTCTATGACGTGGCCGATTCCCCCGGAAAAGACGCCATGGATTTGGCGAACCTATTGGTCAACTACGACTTCGGCTCCGCGGTGTTGACGTCATCGACGTCATACACCAAGCGAAAAAGCCACTTGGCCAACGACTTCAGTGGCGTACCGGCGTTCTTTGGCAATGCGAACGTGGTCCCGATGGATTCATCTAAATTCGACGAGCCCAAGACATGGACACAAGAATTTCGTCTGACTTCGCAGGGGAAGGGGCCGTTCCAATGGCTGGCGGGCTTGTTCTACAGCAAGACCAATCAGGATTTTAGGCTCCAGCTCACGGACTTAAGCGGTCTCAACATCACCGCCACTGCATTTAACGCAGCCAATACCGCGGGTGCGCTTCCGGGACAGGTCTGGGTGCCGACATTCAATCTCGGTTCCATCGATGGGCGCTTTACCGAAAAGCAGACCGCGATTTTCGGCGAAGTAAAGTACGATGTGTTGCCGACACTTAATGCTGCGTACAGCTTCCGTTCGTTCCTGCTGCAACAGACAGCAAATCAGACGCAGAGTGGCACATTCTTCAACGTTGCTAATGCTGCTGGCGTGTTTGAGCCGTTCTCCACATCCAGCACGAACAGCGAGCGGATTTTCACCCCAAAGTATCAACTGACATGGACGCCCGAGAAAGGGAGCATGTTTTATGCTACCGCTGCCAAAGGCTTCCGTACCGGTGTCACCAACATCCCGGTTCCACCTAGCTTGTGCGCGCCATTTCTGCCGAACGGTGTTTCGAACTCCAAGTCGGATACGCTTTGGAACTATGAGCTTGGCACGAGTTTGGCTCTGGCGAAGAATCGTGTACAGGTCAATGCAGCGGTTTATCGGGTTGACTGGAAGGATATGCAGGCCTCCTTTTTCCCGGACCCCTCTGGTCAGCAGTGTCCGTTCAGTGTGATCGGCAACGTGGCTGATGCGCAAAGCAAAGGTTTCGAGCTGAAGGTTTCCGCAAAACTGACGGACCAGTTGTCGACCGATTTCACCGGCAGCTACAACGACATCAAGTACAAAACTGATGCGCCGCTCGTTGGCGCCAAGGCCGGCGATACCGTGCAGATGTCTCCACGCTTCCAGACCAACGTGGGTGTGCAATACGAATACAAGCTGATGAACATGCCGTCGTTCGCCCGGCTGGACTGGAACTATGTCGGAGAAATGCAAGCGGCACCGACAGACTTCCCCTCCACTGCCCCGGCGGGCTTTCCACCCGGCCCGTTTGTTCCTCATCCGAAGCCTGCTATCGGCAGCTACAACGTCTTTAACGCGCGTATTGGCTGGCACTTGATGGATAACCTGAGCCTGGATCTTTATGGCCGTAACCTCACTGACAAGCGTGGGGTGACGTTCGCACAGGATCTTGGGGGTGCAGCCATGCCTCTCATCAGCTACATCCGCCCGCGAACCTTGGGCGCGGAAATGCGTCTGGAGTTCTAAGCTTCTGTGCTGAACATGGCGATGCGCTTGCGAAGGTGCATCGCCTTTTTTTCGACTTCCCGGAGTAAATCATGCGTTTTGATAGGATTTCTATGAAGCTATGTCGTCATGCGTCTTTGTGGCTTGGGCTGTGGATGGCAGCAGCCACGGTCGCCCAAGTGGGCCATGCCGCCGATGCACCTCTGCCACAAGACAAAGCGGTGCCCGGTTGGTACATGGGCATGCCCATCATCCTGAATGCCATCACGCCTAAAAGCTATGGCGGTGCAGCGCCCAATGCGCCGGTGCCCGGTGTGACAAAAATGAACGTCTATCTCACCGCGCCGGTGCAGGATGATGTGGCCTTCGCGGAAGACCGCTGGATACCCTTGCCTGCCGGCAAGCGCTTCCTACCGGCGCATCAGGACACCCTGGCGCAGTTTCCCACCAAGGCGCGGCCCTTCAACGCGATGGGTAACTTTGTGGTGATGGGGCCGAAGGGGACTGCCGAGAACGTGAAGCTGCGCGACAAGGGTTTTCCGGCGAACGCCAGTGAAAGTTTTTCCGGCGCGCCGCTGGCGTATGAAATCAAAATCGGCCCGGCCTGGGTCAAGCTCAACAGTCATGTGGTGATCGAGCATGGTGTGAAGGCGGGCTTGCTCAAAATTGTGCCGTTCGAATATGGCGGCCTGATGTGGGCCACCTTGTTCGACGAACCGCCTTTTGAGGCGTTGCCCAGTTATGTCGCCAAGCCCGCGACGATGAAGCAGGCCGCGCCGATGAAACACTGAGGGCAAGGCGCCGTTGGTGAAGGCGCATTTACACCCCCCATTAGGGTCGCATTGCGCGACCCTTTTTTTGGGTCAAGCGTTCGCCGGCCAAGCCACGCTTGACGCCGAGGCCGGTGCCCGCAGGCTGGAACGACGGCACAAGGTGTCGCTTGCCGTTGCCGATCAGATCGGCACGGCCCATGCGTTTCAGCGCATCGCGCAACATAGGCCAGTTTTCCGCGTCGTGATAGCGCAAAAAAGCTTTATGCAAACGGCGTTGGCGGCCGGTGCGCACGATGTCTACTTCTTCGCTATCGTTCGTCACTTTGCGTAAGGGATTTTTCCCCGTGTGATACATGGCGGTCGCCAGCGCCAGCGGCGTGGGCAGGAAGGTCTGCACCTGATCCAGCCGAAAACTGTTGCGCTTCAGCCACAGCGCCAAATTGAGCATGTCTTCGTCGCGCGTTCCTGGGTGCGCCGCAATGAAGTAAGGGATGAGGTACTGTTCCTTGCCGGCCTCGCGCGAGAAGCGATCAAACAACTCCTTGAAACGGTCATAGCTGCCTATGCCCGGCTTCATCATTTTCGACAGCGGTGCTTGCTCGATATGTTCCGGCGCGATTTTCAGATAGCCGCCAACATGGTGCGTCACCAGTTCCTTCACATACTCCGGCGAACGCACGGCCAGGTCGTAACGTAGGCCGGAACTGATCAACACCTTCTTAATGCCGGGCAGGGTGCGTGCCTTTTTATAAATCTGGATGAGCGGCCCATGGTCGGTGCCCATGTTCGGACATACGGCTGGATAGACGCAGGAAAGACGCCGGCAGGATTTCTCGATTTCCGGGTCTTTGCATGCCAGTCGGTACATGTTGGCCGTTGGTCCGCCCAGGTCTGAGATGACGCCGGTGAAGCCCGGCGTCTTGTCGCGGATTTCCTCAATCTCATGGAGAATGGATTCCTCCGAGCGGCTTTGGATAATGCGTCCTTCATGCTCGGTGATCGAACAGAAAGTGCAGCCGCCGAAGCAGCCGCGCATAATGTTCACCGAAAAGCGGATCATCTCCCAGGCGGGGATGCGCGCACCACCGTAGCTTGGGTGCGGCGCGCGTGCATAGGGTTGGCCATAGACATAATCCATCTCCGGTGTGGTCAGCGGAATGGGCGGCGGGTTAAGCCAGACATCGCGTGCACCCGGGCCGACACCATGCTTTTGCACCAGCGCACGGGCATTGCCGGGATTCGATTCCAAATGAAAAGTGCGGGAGGCGTGCGCGTAAAGCACCGGGTCGTCGCAAACTTCCTCGTAAGAAGGCAGGCGCACCACGCTGCGCGCGCGGTCGGCGCGGCGCGCGGCAAGATGTTCGGTGCGCGTGAAGTGGATGGGCTGTACGGTCTGCGGCGGTTGCGGGGACTGAGGCGCAACCGTCTTGCTCGGCTCCATGGCATAGGGATCGGGATGCGCATGCACCGCGCCCGGCGTGTCTATAGTGGTGGAGTCTAGTTCCTGCCAATCCTCGCCCGGCAACCAGCCGTGCGGCGCCATGAAAGCGCTGCCGCGCAGGTCGCGAATTTCGCTAATTGGCACGCCCTTGGACAGGCGATGCGCGAGTTCGACGATGGCCCGTTCGGCGCTGCCAAACAGCAGCAAGTCGGCTTTTGAATCCGGCAGGATGGAGCGTCGCACTTTGTCCGACCAGTAGTCGTAATGCGCGATGCGGCGCAAGCTGGCTTCGATACTGCCGATGACAACATTGCTGTTGGCATAGGCCTCACGACAGCGCTGCGAGTAGACCAGCACGGCGCGGTCAGGCCGCATGTTGGCGGCGGCATCCGGTGTGTAAGCGTCGTCGGAGCGGATCTTGCGATCGGAGGTGTAGCGATTCACCATCGAATCCATATTGCCGGCGGTGACGCCGAAAAACAGATTCGGTTTGCCCAGCGCTTTGAAGGCTTCGGCTGTGTGCCAATCCGGCTGGCTGATGATGCCGACGCGGAAGCCCTGTGATTCCAGTAGGCGGCCGATGAGCGCCATGCCGAAACTCGGATGGTCGATGTAGGCGTCACCCGTGACGAGAATGATGTCGCAGGAATCCCAGCCCAGCACGTCCATTTCGGCGCGCGACATGGGCAGAAAGGGCGCGGTGCCGTAGCGATGTGCCCAGTGCTTGCGATAGGCGGTGATGAGCTTGATGTCGGGCGGAAGTTTCATACGCGCATTTTACCGGAGTGCTACGCCGGCTATCCCGCATCTTGTGTAGGGGGAAGTTTTCATGACGCGGATTATCGCGTCAGAAACTTCGGACTTATCCCACCTTCAGCCGGCTATGCGCCGACACATGCTGCGCGAGAAAGTCCATTTGATCGGCAAGGATATGGCGATTGCAGAGTATGAGGAACTCGGCCTTGTTTGGCACGTAAGGCGCGTAGAGCAGTTCCATGCCGGCTTGCTCGGGCGTACGACCGCTTTTCTTTTGATTGCAATGGCGGCATGCCGTCACCACGTTCATCCACAGATCGCGCCCGCCTTGCGACACAGGCTTGATGTGGTCGCGCGTCAATCGCAGAAAGGAATATTCGTGGCCGCAGTAGCCGCACATGTGGCGGTCACGATGAAACAGTTCGCGGTTGTTGAGCGGCGGCACCGACGGAGTGGTGCGCGGCGACAGCGTCTTGCCTCGAATGGCGATGATGCTATCGATGGTGATTTCCGAGCGCTCACCAGTCATGCGGTTGGTGCCGCCGTGGAAGGTAAAACTGTGATCGCCGGCAGCCCAGGCCACCAGATTTTTCGCGTAGTAGAAACAGGCGTGCTGCCACGTCACCCAGCGATGCGGCACGCCGTGCATATCGAGCGTCAGGATGAGCGGATGTGCAACGCTGTTCATGGACACATTCAATGTAGAATCAGTGCGTTGATTTAGATTATCAGAGTGCGACGATTTTTCATAGCCTCGCAAAAAGTTCGCCGACGAAGGCGCGTTACGGCAGGCTCAGTGGCCGACTTAGTGGCCAACTTAGCGGCCCGGTTTGGGCTGTCCTCGTTTCGTGCGCTTTGCACTTCATGGTCTTTTGGCCGAGCGTCGCGGCCGGCCCTATTCAACGTCCGCAACTTTCCTTGCAGAATCTGACGGCCACCTTGCGCGCCCACCCAACCCTCCCGGCGTCGCGCGAGCCCCTGCTTGCCGCGCCCCGCTCAGCCCCCATGGTGGCCGCGCAAGCGACACCCAAAGCGAAACTGGCGGCGCCACCGGCCGCCGAAGCGGCATCAGCGACGATAGTCTCACCGCGCGCCAGCATGACGAGTCTTGACGGCGTAGATGGCGATGCGATGCGCGGCTATCGCATGGCCTTGAGCCGCAGTGCCTTGCAGCACATGCGCTACCCGACATTGGCGCAACAGCAAGGTTGGACGGGACGGACCGAGGTGCGCATCGCGGTACGCGGCGACGGCGCGCACAGCGATATCGCCCTGCTACTTTCCAGCGGCTATGAAGCGTTGGACCGCGAAGCCCTTGAAACCCTGCGGCGCGCCGCCACCAGCACGCCCCTGCCGGCCCAACTACAGGGGCGCGAGTTCACCTTGGACCTGCCGGTAATATTCGAGTTACAGGATTGACATTCAAGTCGCACGCCTCAGGTTCACCCACGACAGCAAGGCCATGGCGGCGCCGATAGTGAACATACCGGTGAGCTCCGTCACACCTGGTCGTTCGCCCAGTTGCAGGCGCGAGGCCAGCACGCCGATAACCGGGATTACCAGCACCGAAAGGCCAGCCGTTCCGGCGCTGACGCGATGCAAGATGTATAACCAAATCATCCAGCCCAGCGCCGTGCCGAGCACGATGTTGTAGAGCAGGATGAGCATGAAGTAGGGCGTCCAATGTACGGGTGTGGAAGGCAGCAGCAGCGCCAGCGCCAGCAAGGGGATGGCGCCAAAGAAGGCTTGCCAGGCGGTCATAGCCAAAAGATCCAGCGTGTGTTTGGCGCGCAGGCGTTTCGCCAGTATCGCGGCCAGCGCCCAACTGACGCCGCCGGCGATGGCCAAGAGCTTGCTCGCCAAGCTGCCGGCCAGGTGCCACGGTTCCAGCACCAGCACCAGGCCGGTCAGTGCCAGCAGCACCGCCAGCCACTGCGCACCGCGCAGCTTCTCACCCAGCAGCGGCCATGCCAGTAGCAGCGTCCAGAATGGCATGGTGTAGGCCAGCACCGCCGTCTTGCCGGCGCCGCCTTCGACCAGCGCCCAGGTCACAAAGCCGATGAAGCCGGTCGTCTGCAAGAGACCCAGCAGTAGCAGCGCGCCGGGTGCTTGCGGCCTTAGTGGCTGCCGCCGCGCCGCCATGATGGCGAAAAGCAAAAGGGCACTGGGCGCGGTGCGCAGCGCGACGAAATCGAAGGGCGAGGCGTATTGCAGCGCCTCCTTCATCAACACCCAGTTATAGCCCCAGATCAAGCAAAGCAGGGCCAGCGCGGCGAGCGCTTTCGGTTTCATAGCATGGAAGTTTAAAATGGCGGGTTGTCGAGATCGGCGACATGAAAGTCGAAGCGACCGGCTTTTTTATCGGCGAAATAGTGACGCAGCGTCACGGCGATGGTGCGGAAGGCGATTTCGTCCCAGGGGATCGAAGCCTCATCGAAGAGCTGCACGTCGAGCGACTCATCCCCCGGCGCGAAAGCCAGATCGAGGAGTTGGGCGCGATACACAATGTGTACCTGGTTGATGTGTGCCACGTTGATGAGCGTAAACATCGCGCCGACCTCGATGCGCGCGCAGGCTTCTTCCAGCGTCTCGCGCGCCGCTGCCTGAGCGGTGGTTTCGGCGTTTTCCATAAAGCCGGACGGCAAGGTCCACAGGCCGCTGCGCGGCTCGATGGCGCGGCGGCACAGCAGGATGCGATCCTCCCACTCCGGGATGGCGCCGACCACCAGTTTCGGATTCAGATAGTGAATAGCGCCGCAGCGCTCGCAAACATGACGCGGCAGATTGTCGCCGGCCGGAACCTTCAGGCTGACGGATGCACCGCAATGGCTACAGAAATTCATTTTTGGGGCGGCAAGAAGAGCGGGGAGAATGCGACGTATTTTACCCCCATGCAGAGGCCGGGTTTTTCGGATACTCCAAGCTGCAACCAGCATCGTGCGGCGATCCGAAGGGCGATGCGCAGGCTAAAGTTTTCCAGCATTGCGCCGTAGTAACTCCAGACTTGGACTGTCGTACTGCGACAGCGCAAGGCTGCGCCACCAAGCATCCACCAAATTAAACCGACACCTCATTCGGCCATTTTAACTATGAGCAACATCATCGATATTTCGAATTTCGAACAGTTGAAGGCCTCCGGCAATTTGCCTTCGCCTAAAGGTGTGGCGCTAGCCATTATGCGGCTAGCCGGAAAAGAAGATGCCTCCATGCCCGAATTGGCGCGCATCGTCAAAACTGACCCGGCTTTTGTCGGCCGTCTCATCAAGGCGGCGAATTCAGTGAATGTGAACCCCGGTCGCCCCATCGTTTCTGTGCAGGGCGCGTTGGTGGTGCTGGGCATGCCGGTAGTTCGAAATATGGCTTTGGGATTCTCATTGCTGTCGCAATTCAAGAATGGCGCGTGCAAGTCTTTTGATTACCAGGGCTTCTGGTCGGGCTCACTGGCGTGCGCATTGGCTTTTCAGGCCCTCACCTTGCGCAATCGCGCGGCGCCGCCGGAAGAAGCGTTCTCCGTCGGTTTGTTGGCGCGGGTGGGTGAGCTGGCCCTGGCCACGCTGTTCCATGTCGATTACGACCGCATACTGAATGAGTCATCCACCGACGGCGCCGCGCCTCTCATCGCGTTGGAAAAAGCCAAGTTCGCCATGAACCATCGCGAACTCACGGCCGCCATGCTGCTCGATTGGCACATTCCGAAAATTTTCGCCGAGCCGGTCCTGCATCATGAAGAGACGGACGGCGCGAGCTATCCGGACGGTAGTCGCGAGTTTCTTATGCTGAAGTCCCTGGCCTTGTCTCGCGCCATGGCCGACGTATGTCTGGCCAAGGAGGCCGAACGCGCCGCACCCATGGCGCGTATGTATCAACTCGCGCAAGCGCTCTCCATCGACACCGAAGCCATGTCGCTGCTGTCCGACGCGGTGGTGCGTGAGTGGATGGATTGGGCCTCGATACTTAACGTCACGGCGCACCCCTTGCCGCCTTTCGACGAGATGGCCAAGCAGCAGCAAGTTTTGTCGGTGATTTCACCCGATGAGACACAGGCGCGCCTTAGCCCATCGCCCAAGTTGCGCGTGCTGGTGGTCGAGGACGAGCGCGTCATGCGCCAAGTGCTGCATAGCGTGCTGGAAGAGCGAGGCTACGAAGTGGCCGTCGCCTGCGATGGCGAAGAGGGCTTGCGCGCGGCGCTCGACTATCAGCCCCATATGATGGTGGTGGACTGGGTCATGCCGAAAATGGATGGTTTGGCGCTGACCCGCGCCTTGCGCCAATCGCGTATTGGGCGCGGCATCTATATTCTGGTGCTCACTTCCTTGGCCGACGAAGACCAGCTCATTGATGCCTTCAAGGCGGGTGTCGATGACTACATGACCAAGCCACTCAATCCGCGCCTGCTGGAAGCGCGGCTGTCTGCCGGTCAGCGTATAGTGCGCATGCATCAGGAAATGGAGGCGGATCGCGAGGAAATTCGCCGCGTTGCCGCTGAACTGGCGGTCACCAACCGTCGCCTCGAGGAGGCGGCGCGGACCGATGCCTTGACTGGCTTCCCCAATCGGCGCTATGCCATGGATCGCATGCAGCAGGAATGGGCGGCCAGCACGCGCGGCAAGCGTCCTTTGGGTTGCATGGTCATTGATCTCGACCAGTTCAAACAAGTGAATGACGCCTATGGGCACGATGTAGGCGACAACTATCTCGTACAAGTTGCCGAGGCCATACGCACGGCGTTACGTTTGCAAGATGTGGTGTGTCGCACCGGCGGCGACGAATTTTTTGTCGTTTGTCCGGACACCGATTTACCCGCAGCGTTGGCTTGCGCCGAACGCGTGCGGCGCGCGGTCGAGGCCACCGCGGTCAGCTCCGGCGGGCTGACTATCAAAGCCACCATGAGCGTGGGTGTGGCCGTGCGCGAAATCGCCATGGCCGATGTGGAGGCACTCATGAAACGCGCCGATCAAGGTGTGTATATGGCCAAACAGCGCGGACGCAACCGGGTTGCCTCTCCTCAGGCTACAACCCACTGAGCCCACTGAACACTTAGAAATCAGACGCTTGAAGCGGACTCAACGCGACCTCAAGCGAGCATCGCCAAAATAACTCAAGTTTTCAGCCATCCGGCCGTAAACAGCCTCGATACGAACTATATTGAAAGCTGTGGCGATGGGACATGGAGAAGCAGGCATGCTGCTACGCGAACGGCCAATCAACATGCTTGTCGTGGAAGACTCCGAGGACGACGCCTATCTGTTATTTTCCGAGTTGATTTCCAGTGGCGCGAGGGTCGATTACCAGCGCGTGGATACCGCCAACGACATGGCGTCGGCCCTAGCGCGCAGCGAGTGGGACATTATTATTTGCGACCACTCCATGCCGGGCTTTGATGCGCTCACCGCACTCGAAGTGTTGAAGCAAAGCGGCAAAGACATCCCCTTCATCATCTATTCGGGACATATCAGCGACCAGACCGCCACCAACGCCATGAGCGATGGTGTGAAGGACTACATACAAAAAGGCAATTTCGCGCGGCTCATCCCGGTTATCGAGCGCGAGCTGAAGGGCGCCGAGGCGCGCAGCGCCGTGCGCCAGGCCGACCACCGCATCAAAGAGCTGGCGTATTACGACAACCTTTCCAGCCTACCCAATCACAACCTGTTTTGCGCTCGCGTTGCCGAGTGGATGCAGGAACACGAGTTGCGCAGCGAGGAGCCGGCGGGTGCGCTGTTCTATATCGACATCGACCGTTTTCTGCGCATTAACAGCTCATTCGGCTATGAGGCCGGCAACGAAATGCTACGCCAAATTGCGCGGCGGCTCGCCGAATGCGCGGCGGAATCCGGCGCTGTGCTGGCGCGTTTTGGCGGCGATGAATTCTGCATTTTCTATCCTGGTCTGGTGGATAGGGAAGCCGTCGAGAATTTTGCGCAATGGCTCAGGCAGGCCTTCGATTCGCCCTTTATGCACGGTGAAATCGAGCTGTATCTCACCGCCTCGGTCGGCATCGCCATGATTCCGGCAGACGGGCGCCAGGTCTATACCCTGCTGATGAATGCCGAGACCGCCAACGCCGTCGCCAAGCGCCAAGGCAGCGGCTTTCGTTTCTACGAGCGCGAAATGAATGCCTCGTCCGCTGAGCGCATGGCCATGGAAAGCGAGTTGCGTCACGCCATCGAGCGCAATCAACTCTATGTGCAATATCAGCCCTGCGTAGATGCTCGCAACTTGCGCACAGTGGGTGTCGAAGCACTGGTGCGCTGGCGACATCCGGAACGCGGCCTGATTCCGCCGGATCGCTTCATACCCATTGCCGATGAATCCGGTCTCATCGTGGAAATCGGTGAGTGGGTTTTGCGCCAGGCCTGCCAACAGTGCAAGGTCTGGCACGACATGGGCCATATTGATCTGGGCGTGTCTGTCAACGTCTCGGCGGTGCAGTTCGCCCAGCCACGTCTGCTCGATCAGGTGAGACGCGCGCTGGCGGATACGGGCTTCCCACCCGAGAGTCTGACGCTGGAAATCACCGAGTCCGTCATCATGCAAGACGCCGAGTCGGCTGTCGGCATGCTGCGCGCCTTGAAGCACATGGGCGTCAAGGTGTCGGTTGACGATTTCGGCACCGGCTATTCTTCACTCTCATACTTGAAGCGATTCCCCATCGATATACTCAAGATCGACAAGTCATTCGTGCGTACCTTGGGCTTGAATGACGAAGACACGGCTATCGTCCATGCCATCCTGGCGCTGGCCAAGAGTCTGCGTTTGTTCACGGTGGCAGAAGGCGTCGAGACGGAACTGCAGGCGGATCTGCTGCGTCGCGCCGATTGCGATCATTTCCAGGGCTTTCTCTACAGCCGCCCCATAGACCCCGAAGCGTTGACCGAGCGCCTCGCCGCCGAGTGTCTGGCGCCCAGCACGACGGTGCACTGATCCCGACGTTGAAAAAAGTCCTAAAGTTTTTCTGGTTCCTGCCGTAAATATACGTAACGAGGGGAAGAGCAAGCCATGTAGGACAAATTCCTACCTGGGTGTCCGTGTCCGTTCGTACAGAAAATACCGAGCGAGCCTGATTACGCAAATCGGCTCGCAGTCGCAGAATGTGCTCAACAAACGGAACAGTGCAAACAAGTCGTTTGCATAACCCGACAGAAGTCGAAAAAGGAGCCCATTCATGAACGCCGCCGAAGTGTACGACGAAATCAAGGAAATGAATCTCAGCTACCTCATGTTGGCGCAACAGCTCATCCGTGCCGATCGCGAAACCGCGCAATATCGCTTGGGCATCAGCGCCGACATTGCCGACATCATCGAACGCTTGAGCTCTGCGCAAGTGCTCAAGATGGCGCGCTCGAACATGGTGCTTTGTCGCTTCCGCTTTGACGACCGCACGCTACTGGGGCTGCTTTCCGGCCACGAGCGTGATCGCGACAACAGCCATACCCATGCTGTGATTCTGGCCGGCAGCCGGCCTGTGGAGGCCGTCGCCTAAAGCGACGGAAGCGCCATGAAGAACAAAAGCGTAGTCACCGAAGCAAACGAAATTCAGCTCGCCGCCGAGCTTATCCATCTGGGCGCTCGTTTGCAGGTGCTCGAAGCGGAGACCAATCTCTCTCGCGAGCGTCTGCTCAAGCTCTACAAAGAAGTCAAAGGCGTTTCGCCACCCAAGGGCATGCTGCCGTTTTCCACGGACTGGTTCCTCACCTGGCAGCCGAACGTGCACGCCTCGCTCTTCATGTCCTTCCATGGCTTCATGCTGGAGAACACTCACTTGCGCGGACTCGGCGCGGTGGTTAAAGCCTATCGGCTCTATCTCGAACACATAGAACTCCATGGCATGGAATGCGTGCTGTCCATTACGCGTGCCTGGACGCTGGTGCGCTTTTTCGATGCCAATATGTTGCAAACAGCCACCTGCAAGGAATGTGCTGGCCACTTCGTCGCGCATGCACTCGATCTCACCAATGATTACGTCTGCGGCTTGTGCCACGTGCCGGCGCGCGCCGGCAAAACCAAGCAGCATGCCGCCACGGCGGCTGCCAACCGCGCCGCTCCACACTACGTCGCCGAGGTGGCTGTGGCCTGACGCTAGACATCACCCTTTGACCTCCTCCTTGCTCTGCAAGGAGTTCCAATGCCGCTCGGGCCCCCTCTTTACCGTGCGGCATTTTTTTGTCCACGATTTGCGGTGTTGGCTCGTTGTCCTTCAGCGTTGCGTCGACCGGCCCCTCAAGTTTTATGCTGGCGGAGCCGATATGCGCATATGCCACTGCAAGGCATCATGCCCCGCAAGCGAAACAACTAGGAACTCGCACTTCAATGTTTGTCATCATTGGTTACGTTTTAATTATCGGCTCCGTCATCGGTGGTTTCATGATGGCAGGGGGTCACGTGGCGGCGCTGTTCCAGCCCAACGAGCTGGTCATTATCGGGGGTGCGGCGCTGGGCGCATTGGTGGTATCCAACACGCCCAAGACGCTCAAGGCCACTCTCAAAGCTCTGCCTAGCGTGCTGAAGGGCTCGCGCTTCACCAAAGCCCTCTATCTCGATCTGCTCTCCATGCTTTATGAAATCTTGGCGAAGGTGCGCAAGGAAGGCTTGATGTCCATCGAGTCGGATGTGGAAAATCCCGAGACCAGCCCGGTCTTTTCCAAGTATCCGTCGATTACCCACGATCACCACGCCATGGAATTTCTGACTGACTACATGCGCTTGATGGTCGGTGGCAATCTCAACGCCTTCGAGATCGAAAATCTCATGGACAACGAAATCGAAACGCATCACCACGAGGGCGAGGTGCCAGCGCATGCCCTGGCCAAGTTGGCCGACGGCTTGCCCGCCTTCGGTATTGTGGCGGCGGTCATGGGGGTGGTGCACACCATGGAGTCGGTGGGCATACCGCCTTCCGAGCTGGGCAAGCTGATTGCCGCAGCGCTGGTCGGCACCTTCCTGGGCATCCTGCTGTCCTATGGCTTTGTCGCGCCGCTGGCGACCTTGCTGGAACAAAAGCTCGACGAATCCACCAAGATGTATCAGTGCATGAAAGTCACCTTGCTCGCCAGCATGAACGGCTACGCACCGCAAGTCGCCGTCGAATTTGGCCGAAAAGTCCTCTACTCCACTGAGCGGCCCAGCTTCCGCGAGCTGGAGGACGAGGTAAAGCATCGGAAAGGGAAATAGGTGCGAGTTTCGCGCTTCAAGCTTCGCAGTGACGCGCCGCGCGGCAAGGCGGAATTCCAACCAGAAACCCGAAATTCGAAACTCGAAATTGGTACAAAACAATGAGCGACGACTCGCAACAACCGATTATCGTCAAGCGTATCAAGAAGGGTGGCGGTGCCGCTCACGGCGGCGCGTGGAAAATCGCCTATGCCGACTTCGTCACGGCCATGATGGCTTTTTTTCTGTTGATGTGGCTCTTGGGTTCCACCACCAGTGGCGACCTCAAAGGCATCGCCGACTATTTTTCCACGCCGCTAAAGGTCGCCATGCAGGGTGGCGCCGGCGCAGGCGATTCGTCCAGTCTGGTGCAAGGTGGGGGCAAGGACTTGACGCGCGCCCACGGCCAGGTAAAGGACGGCGAGACGCCGGTCAAGCACAAGAGCTACAACCTGGCGGCCTTGAAGGCGGAGCAGGAAAAGCAGGAGAAGGCCAAGCTGGGCGAGCTGAAGGAGAAAATCGAAAAAGCCATAGACGGCAACGCCGGCCTACGCCAGTACCGCAACCAGCTCATCCTCGATATCACCAGCGAAGGGCTGCGTATCCAGATCGTCGACGAGCAAAACCGGCCGATGTTCGATCTATCCAGTCCGGAAGTGAAGCCGTATATGCGCGACATCCTGCGCGAGATCGGTCGCGCCTTGAACGATGTCGAAAATCGCATTGCGCTCTCAGGCCACACCGATGCCCAGCCTTTCGCCGGCGGCAACAAGGCTGCCGGCAACTGGGAGCTGTCGGCCAGTCGCGCCAACGCCTCGCGACGCGAACTCATCGCCGGTGGCATGGCAGAGGCCAAGGTGATGCGAGTCGTGGGCCTCGCCTCGACGCTGCTGTATGACAAAAAAGACGCCTACAACCCCATCAATCGTCGCATCAGCATCGTCGTTCTCAACAAGAAGACCGAAGAAGCGATATTGAACGATGGCCGTGTCGGCGAAGGTGGCGAGACGGCGCCCGAAGCCTTGCCAAGCGCAGCAATCGTTCCACCTCCCTCCGCTAGGTCCGTCGCGCCGCCAGTTATCGAGAAGCCTCCGGGTTAACCCCCTCCCTGGTAATTCAAGCTTTGTCTCCGGGAAGACGTTAAGGCTGATTGGCTCCACAGAAAGCAATTCAGCGAATGTCATCATGGAAAAGAAGCGAAAAATAGTCATCGGCCTGGCGCTGACTGGCGGGTTGCTGGCCGCTTTCTTCTTGCTCACGCTGGCTTTCGACACCAGCGTCATCGCCCTACTGTGTCTCGTACTGTCTGGCGCCGGCTGGGCCTGGCTGTGCGCTATGGATGAAAGTGCGGCCAAGGTTCGGGCCACGGATATTGCACGAAATGTTGCGCGGCCGGAGCATCTCGCCATTAAGGAAGTAACCACGCTGCTGCAATCCTCGATCGGCCAACTGGGCGAGCAGTCCGTCGCGGTCAAGGAAGAAGTGGGGCGCGCACAGGTGTTGTTGTCCGACGCCATCGCCAAGTTGTTGTCCAGCTTTCATGGCATGCACGCCCATGCGGTACGTCAACAGGAAATCGCTATTGGCGTCTCGGGTGACGACGGTGATCAGCACGCTTCCGCCCTCAAGCTGGGCGAATTTGTCCAAAGCATGCTAACGACGATGAAAACCATGGTCGTCAACAGCAAAGAGGCCACGAAGGTGGCGTCCACCATCGACGACCTTGCCAAGCGCATGATGGACGCGAAAAAACTGCTGAGCGAAATCGATGGCATCGCCAAGCAGACCAATTTGCTGGCCTTGAATGCCGCCATCGAGGCGGCGCGCGCAGGTGAGGCGGGGCGTGGCTTCGCCGTGGTGGCGGATGAAGTGCGTGACCTTTCCAGCCGTACCAGCCAGTTCAGTCAGCAGATTGGGGCGCTCATCGGCGCCATGCAGGACTCGGTGCAGGACACCGATCGGGCTATCTCCAACATCGCTGCGCAGGATATGAACTTTGCGCTGTGTTCCACCGGGCAGATGGAAGAAGTGATGCATACCGTCACCCGTATGAACGAAACCAGGGCAGGCGCCATCGACTCCCTGAGCGATGTGGCGCGTCTATTGGAATCCGAAGTCAATACGGCTGTGACCGGCTTGCAGTTCCAGGACATCGTGTCGCAATTGATGCGCCATATCGAGAAGCGCGTCGCCTCCATGACAAGCCTCACCAGTACTTTGACGGCACTAAATCGCACGGTTGTCGAAGCAGTTGATCGCGGCGACAGCGAGGCGGTACGTGCCGCGGTAAGCCGCGAGGCGCCGCAAGTGATGCTGAATGTGGCCGAACTGGAAACCATTAACGCCGGCAATCCTGTGCGTCAAAAGCGTTTGCAGCACGGCGAAATTGAACTGTTCTAAGCGAATCCTTTGAGAGGAAGAATGATGGCAAAGACCGTATTGGCGATAGACGACTCGGCTTCCATCCGCCAGATGGTCGCGTTTACGCTCAAGAGTTCGGGCTATGACGTGGTCGAGGCGGTGGACGGCATGGACGGTCTCGATAAGGCCAAGTCCAAATCCGTGAACCTGGTCCTCACCGACCAGAATATGCCGCGCATGAACGGCCTCACGCTGATCCGCACCTTGCGCGGCCTGCCGCAATACAAAACCACGCCCATCCTCATGCTGACGACCGAATCCAGCGACACCATGAAGGCCCAAGGCCGCGCTGCAGGCGCCACCGGCTGGCTGGTCAAGCCCTTCGATCCGCAGAAATTAATCGAAGTGGTGAAGAAGGTGATCGGCTGAAGGCCAAGTTGGCGAACACGGCCAATTAAGCGACGTAACCAGGAACACTTATGGCTATCGATATCACCCAGTTTCATCAGGTTTTTCTCGAGGAGTCTGCTGAGCACCTGGCCAGCATGGAGTCCTTGCTGCTGGCCATTGATCTCGCTGAACCCGATAGCGAAGCGGTCAATGCCATTTTCCGTGCTGCCCATTCCATCAAAGGCAGCGCATCGACCTTCGGTTTTCAGGAAATGGCCGAGCTGACTCACGAAGCCGAAGCCTTGCTCGACCGCGTGCGCAAGCACGAAACGCGTCTCAATGAAGACATGCTCCAGGCCCTGCTGGAGGCCGGTGACGTGTTAAAGACGCTACTGGCTGCCCACGTTGGCCAAGGCGCAGGGGATATCGACGGGAAGAACCGCTTGTGCGCGCGCTTGCGAGCGTTGGCGGCGCACGATGCCGCGCCGGCAACGCCGCAACACGACTACGACGTGCGCTTTGTGGTGGATACGCCCGATGTGGATGTTGTCATGGAAAACCTGCTGGCGGAACTTGGCAAGCTGGGGCGCGTGGAGGTGCTGGATTGGCCCTCGGTGGACGATGGCGATCCGTCTTGCCGTCTGCGTATCGCCGCCGCCGACGAAGGCGCCATCGCTGAGCTGATCGAATTTGTCGCACGCGATGGCAGTGTCGTCATCGCGCCGTTGGCCGACTTCATGACCGAGGTGCTCGAAGAGGGCTACGGTTTCTTTGTCGATCTGCCTAAACTGACGGCGAGCAACGGCGTCGCTGCGGACGACGTTGCGGGAGATGTCACGGATGATGCCTTTGGCCTGTTCGACACGGCTGTGCCGACGCCGCTATCGGCCCATGAAGAAAAGGCCTACGGGTTTTTTGACGTAGCGCCACTGGCGGTGTCGGAGCCGCTGGTCGAAGCGCCCGCCCTGGCGCCGCACTTCGAGCATGCCGCCAGCGTTGAAGCAGCGCGGCCAGCCGCCCGCACCGCCACCGACGCCTCGATACGCGTAGGCATAGAACGAGTCGATCAACTCGTCAATCTCGTCGGCGAGCTGGTCATTACCCAGGCCATGCTGACCCAGGCCGCTGCGCGCGTGGATCCCGTCATACACGAAAAACTCCTGATGGGCCTGGCGCAACTCGAACGCAATACGCGCGATTTGCAGGAATCCGTGATGGCCATCCGCATGGTGCCCATCTCGGCGGTATTTGGCCGTTTTCCGCGTTTGGTGCATGACATTTCGCACAAGCTCGGCAAGGAAGTCGAACTCAAACTCTCTGGCGAAAACACGGAGCTCGATAAGGGCTTGGTCGAGCGCTTGACCGATCCGCTGACGCATTTGGTGCGCAACAGTCTGGATCACGGCATTGAATCGCCCGAGCGGCGTGCCGCTGCGGGCAAGCCGCCCTGCGGCGTTATCACGCTTTCCGCCTACCATCGCGGCGGTAATATCGTGATTGAAATCGGCGACGACGGTGGCGGGCTGGACCGCGCCCGCATACTCGCCAAGGGACGCGAGCGCGGCATGGCGGTGTCAGAGGCCATGAGCGATCAGGAAGTCTGGGCGATGATTTTCGAAGCCGGGTTCTCCACCGCCGACAAAGTCACCGATGTCTCGGGTCGTGGCGTCGGCATGGATGTCGTCAAGCGCAATATTGCGGCGTTGGGTGGCCGCATTGAGATCGAATCCATGCACGGCATCGGCACGCGCATGACCGTGCGCATGCCGCTGACACTGGCGATCCTGGACGGCATGTCGGTGGAAACAGGTGACGAGACTTACATTGTGCCGCTCAGTTACGTCGTTGAGTCCTTGCGGCCGGAGCCGGCCATGGTGAAAACCATGGGGCGCTCGCGGCGCGTGCTGCAAGTGCGCGGTGAGTATCTGCCGGTGGTCTCCTTGGCTGATCTGTTCGGCATTCGCCCGCGTGCGACGCGCATCGAACAGGGCATCGCCGTAGTGGTGGAGTCGGACGGCGTCAAGATCGCTTTGCAAGTGGATGGCCTGCTGGGCCAACAGCAAGTGGTCATCAAGAGCTTGGAGGCCAACTATCGCCGTGTGCCGGGCGTTTCGGGCGCAACGATACTGGGCGACGGCCATGTCGGTTTGATACTCGACGTGCCGGCGCTGGTGGACATGGGCCGGGCTGCGCAGTCGGAGGCGGCCTGATGCCTGGCCTGGCGACACTCGGCGATCAAGTAATGGGCTGGAGTGCCGTAAGAATGGGTGCCGTGAGCAAGTGCATAGCGCGTTTTTTCGCTTTCGCATCTAGTCATACGACCGACGTACAGGTGCGGGGCCAAGCCAGCGTCCCCGCCTTCAGAAATGAGGAGACGAGCATGGCGAATGAGATAGCAGGCATACGAGGCGACATGCGGGGGAGCACGCGGCAGATGGTGGAGGACAACGCCTCGCGCGAGGAATTCCTGACCTTCACCTTAGGCGCCGAGGAATACGCCGTGGATATTCTCAAGGTTCAGGAGATACGCGGCTACGACACCGTCACGCGCATTGCCCGCGCACCCGCTTTCATCAAAGGCGTGATTAATTTACGCGGCACCATCGTGCCCATCGTCGATCTGCGCATCAAGCTCGAACTGGGCAAGGTGGAGTACACGCCATTTACCGTCACCATCATTCTCAATGTGGGTGGTCGCGTAGTAGGCATCGTGGTCGACGGTGTTTCCGACGTAATTGGCATGGACACCGAACAAATTCGCCCGGCGCCCGATTTCGCGTCTGGCCTCGATACCGCCTACATACGCGGCTTGGCCACGCAAGATGACCGCATGCTGATTGTCATGGATATCGAGAAGTTGATGTTGTCGCAGGAGATGGCCCTGGTGGATGAGGTCACGTCCGCAACGCGAGTGGCCGCATAAAAGGAGAAATGTAATGCGCACCAACCTGCCCGTCACAAGTAATGAGGTCCAGCTTCGCGACGATCACATGATCGTTTCCAAGACCGATCTCAAAGGTGTTATCACCTACGTCAATTTCGACTTTATCGAGATTAGCGGTTTTGCCGAATCCGAGTTGATCGGTGCGCCGCACAACCTCGTCAGGCATCCGGACATGCCGCCGGCCGCCTACGATGACTTGTGGAAGACACTGAAAGACGGCCGCCCGTGGGTTGGCCTGGTAAAAAACCGCTGCAAGAACGGCGACTACTATTGGGTCGAAGCACATGCCTCGCCGATCCGCGAAAACGGCCATGTGGTCGGCTATATGTCGATGCGCAAAAAAGCCGGCCGTTCGCAAATCGATGAAGCCGAACGCGTCTATAAGCTGATCCGCGACGGTAAGCCGGGCAATATTCGCGTCTCCCAAGGCAGCATCAAGCAGACCGGCGCCATGTCGTTGTTTAATGGCTTAACCAGCCTCAGCATCAAGGGGCGCTTGGCGGCTGTGATGGCGGCCATGGCTGCCATCATCGTCGTACAGAGTGTCTTGGCCATGATGGCCATGTCCCATGACAACAGCGCGCTGGAGGGTATCTACAGCCGCCGCCTGCTGCCGGTACAAAGTCTGGGTCGCATCATGATGTTGATGACGGACAACAACACGCAGATCGCCTTGGCTGCTCAGCACAACCCGGCCGGCCCGCTGGCCAAGGCACACGATCACCCCATTGCCCTGCACACCGATGCCGTGGCGAAAAATGCCGAAGAGAGTACCGAGCTGTGGAAGGGCTATTACGGGCATGTTGTCACGGAGGAGCACAAAAAACTGGCGGACGCCTACTACAGCGCACGCATGCGCTATGTCAACGAGGGCTTGCTGCCGGCGCGCAAGGCTTTGCAGGAGGGCCGTTATAGCGATGCGAATGTGTTGCTGCTGGAGAAGGTCAATCCCAACTACAAAGCGGCCATCCAGCTTTCGCAGGAATTGCTGAACTACAACACCAAACAGGCACAGCAGGAGTATGAGCGACAGGTGGAGAGCTACGGCGCGATACGCCTGGCGACTATCGCCATCATGGCCGTGGTGCTGCTCGGCGTTGCCATCGTGGCGATGCTGCTGATCCGCCTCATCACAAGGCCACTGGAAACGACTATTCGCGCCTTTCACCAGTTGGTCGCCGGCAACTACAACAATCAAATCGATGTTTGCCGCAATGATGAAATTGGCAAGGTCTTGCAGGAACTGGAAACCATGCAGACGCGTCTGGGTTTCGATCTCGCCGAATCGCGCCGCGTCGCCAATGAAAATCTGCGCCTGAAGATCGGCCTGGATAATGTGGCGACCAACGTCATGATCGCAGACCGCGAACACAATATTATCTACATGAATCGGGCGGTGCATGGGATGTTCGAAGTCGCCGAGCAAGACATTAGAAAAGATCTGCCTAAGTTCGAGGCCAGGGCGCTTATGGGATCGAACATAGACGTCTTTCACAAGAACCCCAGTCATCAGCGCGACATGCTGGCGCGGCTCACCGCGACACACCGCGCCACTATCAAGTTGGGTGGCCGCACCTTCTCGCTGACGGTCACGCCGGTGGTGAATGATCGCGGCGAACGCCTAGGTTCGGCCGTGGAATGGCTGGATCGCACGGCAGAGGTGGCGATTGAAGAGGAAGTGGCGGACCTGGTCTCGGCGGTAGCCAGCGGCGATTTCACGCGTCGCCTGCCCATCGAGGGCAAACAGGGCTTTTTCCAGCAGCTCGCCAACGGCCTCAATCAGTTGGTGGATGTTACGTCGGCCGGCCTCAACGATATCGCGCGGGTACTCAACGCCATTTCGCGCGGCTCGCTGACTGAACGCATCGAGGCCGAATATAGCGGTACCTTCGGCCAATTGAAGGACGACACCAACACCACGGTGGAGCGCCTACGCGACATCGTTACCCGCATCAAGGAAGCGACGGAGGCCATCAGTACCGCCTCGGGTGAAATCGCCACCGGCAACCAGGATCTTTCCGCCCGTACCGAAGAACAAGCCTCCAGCCTGGAAGAAACCGCGTCCAGCATGGAAGAATTGAATGCTACGGTGAAACAAAACGCCGAGAACGCGCGCCAGGCCAATGTGCTGGCAGCCAACTCCAACGAGGTCGCAACGCGTGGCGGCGTGGTGGTGAAGCGCGTGGTCGAAACCATGTCGGCGATACAAGAGAGCTCCAAGAAAATCTCCGACATCATCGGCGTCATCGACTCTATTGCCTTTCAGACCAATATCCTCGCGCTCAACGCAGCGGTGGAAGCGGCGCGTGCAGGCGAGCAGGGGCGCGGCTTCGCGGTGGTGGCGACGGAGGTGCGCAATCTGGCCCAGCGCAGCGCCACGGCGGCGAAGGAAATCAAAGGCCTTATCGCCGAATCAGTGGAAACCGTCGATGACGGCGCCAAGCTGGTGGAACAAGCCGGCAGCACCATGGATGAGGTGGTGGAATCCATCCAGAAAGTCGCGCAGTACGTCACCGATATTGCAGCGGCTTCGCGCGAACAAAGTTCTGGCATTGAGCAGGTGACGCAGGCGGTATCGCAAATGGATGAAGTCACGCAGCAGAACGCCGCGCTGGTCGAAGAGGCCGCCGCAGCGGCCGAATCGCTCGAAGAGCAGGCGGCGGCATTGGTGCGCACCGTGTCTATCTTCCGTCTCGACGACCAGGCCGCTGTCGAGGCGCCCACCCGTGCCGCTTTGGCCTCGGTTGTCGGACGCCTGCCACCGGACAAGGCCACCCAGCGCAAAGGCCGGAGCGCGCCCCCCAAGGTGCGCAAGCTCGCTGCGTCAGGCGGTGGCGCTGAGCTGGAGGATGAGTGGGAGGAGTTTTAAACAGGCCTGTCGCTGGACGCTGCCGAAGGCATTGATGTCGCCACGCCATGTCATTCCCGCGTAGCTTGGAATCCAGCGTCTGGCGATCCCCGCACAACAACTGCACCTTCTAGCCTCTAAAGCCGCATCACAATGAAATTGGACACCGCTCAAACACCACGCGAATTCGCCTTCACCGCCGACGATTTCGAGCGTGTGCGCAAGCTGTTGTATGAGCATGCGGGCATTGCGCTCTCCGCCGCCAAACAGGACATGGTGTATAGCCGGCTGGCACGGCGGTTGCGCGTCAACGGCGATCAGAGCTTTGCGCAATATCTGGCGCGCTTGCAGAGCGGCGATGCCAAAGAGTGGGAATCTTTCATCAATTCGCTGACAACGAATCTGACCTCGTTTTTTCGCGAAGCGCATCACTTCGATATCCTCGCCAAGCAGTTGAAGGCGATTACGGAACGACGCACCATTCGTATCTGGTGTAGTGCGGCGTCGACCGGCGAAGAGCCGTATTCGTTGGCGATGACGGCCGTCGAAGCTTTCAACAGCTTCACGCCACCGGTCACCATATTCGCCAGCGATCTCGACACCAATGTTCTCGCCTCTGGTCAGCGCGGCGTCTATCCGCTGGAGCGCATCGAAAAACTTTCGCCCGAGCGGGCATCGCGATTCTTCCTCAAAGGCACGGGTACGCAGGAAGGTCAGGTGCGTGTGCGGCCAGAACTGCAAAAGCTGATTTCATTCGCGCGCATCAACCTCCTCGACGCCCGCTGGGCCGTGCAGGGGCCGTTGGACGTGATTTTCTGCCGCAATGTAATGATCTATTTCGACAAGAAAACGCAGTACGACATCCTTAAAAAATTCGCACCGCTGATGCGCGAGGACGGTTTGCTTTTTGCCGGCCACTCCGAGAGCTTTCTGCACGCCACCGATCTATTCCGCTCGTTGGGGCGCACTACCTATGAACGCGCAGACCGTCCCCGCGCCTAGCGCAATGCGCATGGGCGCATTCGAGGAACACCTTGCCGGCAACTGCTACTTTGATCGCTATTTCGGCACGGATGCCGTGAAAATACTGCCGGGCGAATACTATGTGACGACGCGCGACATTGCACTGGTGACGGTGCTGGGTTCCTGTGTGACGGCCTGCATACGCGATGACGAAAAGAAGATCGGCGGCATCAACCATTTCATGCTCGCCGAGGCTGGCAGTGGCGCCGAGGTGGTGAGCGCTTCGGCCCGCTATGGCGCCTACGCCATGGAAATCCTTATCAATCATTTGCTCAAGCTCGGTGCGCGCCGGGATCATCTGACGGCGAAGGTATTCGGGGGTGGTCGCGTCATGAAGAGTCTCACCTCCTCCCAGGTGGGCGACAAAAACGCCAGCTTTGTACTCCGCTATCTCAAGACCGAGCGTATCCCCGTTCTGGCGCAGGATCTGCTGGACACTTATCCGCGCAAGGTCTATTTCTTTCCGGCCACGGGACGCACACTGGTGAAGAAACTGATACGTGTGCACAACGAAACCATTGCGCGCCGCGAGCAGGAATATGCCGAAAGCCTAAATTGCCGGCCGGTGTCTGGCGACGTGGAGCTGTTCTGAAATGATACCCATCAAGGTCCTGATTATCGATGACTCCGCTGTCATGCGTGCGGTGCTGCGCGAGATCATTGATGGCGCAGGGGACATGCAAGTTGTCGGTTGCGCACCTGACCCCATGGCCGCGCGCGAAATGATACGTACGCTGGAGCCGGACGTACTGACGCTGGATGTCGAAATGCCCAAGATGAATGGCATTGAGTTTCTGCGTCGGCTTATGAAACTGCGTCCCATGCCGGTGCTGATGATCTCGTCCCTGACCGAAAAAGAGTCGCAAATCACGCTCGAGGCGCTGGAACTTGGCGCAGTCGATTTTCTGCCTAAGCCTACGGGCAATTCCATCCACGCGCTACAGCAAAGTGCCGAAGAGATCCGCGACAAAATTCGTGCCGCCTGCGGCGCCCGCGTGCGCGCCCTGCGCGAGGCCCCCAAGCCCAGCAACGTCGCCCAGTCGTCCAAGGTAGGCAAGGCACTGGATGCGCGCGTCACGCCAGCAGCGTGGACGGCGCAGCACGATAGCAACCGCCTGATCGCTATCGGCGCTTCCACCGGCGGCACCGAGGCGATACGCGAAGTTCTGGTTGGCTTCCCCGCCGACATGCCGGGTATCGTGATCGTGCAGCATATGCCGGAGAGTTTTACCGGCTCCTTCGCTCGTCGCTTAGATGGTTTGTCTCGTATACACGTCAAGGAAGCCGTGCACAACGAGCGCATCTTGCCGGGTACCGCCTATCTTGCACCTGGCCACTCGCATCTTTCCGTGCGCCGCAGCGGTGGTGCCTATTACACCGAACTGGCGCAGACCGACCCGGTGAATCGCCATCGGCCTTCGGTCGATGTGCTGTTTCACTCCGTCGCTACAGTAGCGGCGCAGCATGCCGTCGGCGTGATACTCACCGGTATGGGCAAGGACGGCGCGCTTGGCATGCTCGCCATGCGCGGTGCCGGCGCCTGGACCATCGCCCAGGATCAAGCTTCCTGCGTGGTGTATGGCATGCCGCGCGAAGCCGTCGCGGCGGGCGCGGTCGACGAAAGCCTGCCGCTGACCGCCATCGCCGGCCGGGTGCTGACGCGACTGCTGGCGCCCGTCGTCGTGCCGGTTAGCGCGCGCTAGAGCGCTTTCAACTTGTCTAGGACGCGGCTGCCGTGATGTGGTACGGATTGCGGCACAAGAATCCGCACCCGTTCCCACACAAATCGCAGCAAATACTTCACTATGGCGGGTTACAAACACCGCGCGATGGACTCAAGTCGCGCGCTAAGCTGCCGTAATAACGTGGGTGCAGTTTTAAGGAGTAGATTATGGATGCCACCGTGACCGCCGAAGGCGCACGCGCCGTTATCAATATCGAGGGTCGCTTCGATTTCAATCGCCATCGCGAGTTTCGTGGCGCATGCGAAAAGGCGCTGACGCAAAGCGGCGTGCGCGAAGTGGAAGTGAATTTCAGCCGTGTTGATTACATCGACAGCTCCGCCCTCGGCATGCTCTTGATGTTGCGCGACACAGCCAGTGCGGGCAACAAGACCGTCAAGCTTTGCAATTGTCAGAGTAACGTCAAGCAGATACTCGATATCGCCAATTTCGGGAAGCTGTTTGCCATCTCTTGATCGCTACAGTATGTCGCTGCGCCTGAAGATACTTCTGGTTGATGGCGATCCCAGCGAGCGCCGCCTCATCGGTCGCGACCTGCGCGATCTGGGTCATGACGTGTTCGAGGCAGGCGATGGCGCAGCGGCGCTTGCAGCACATGGCCGGGAGCGCTGTGATGTAGTGATCACCGAGCTCGATTTGCCCGACTTCAACGGCTACCAACTCGCCGCCGAGATAAAGCGGCTGAGCGCGCCCTCCTGGCAGCCGGTGCTGCTGATGAGCCAGGGCGATGGCGAAGGCGCCACGCTGCGCGCGCTAGATGGCGGCGCGGATGCCCACTTTCCCAAGGCCGCTTCGCCGCTGGCGCTGGATAACTGGCTGCGCGCCATGGGGCGCCTGTTAGGTTTGCAACGCGAGTCGGAAACGCGCACACGCGAGCTGTCTCACTTCCACGAAGCCGAACAGACTGAAAAGCGCCTCGCCCAGCATCTCATGGCGCGACTCATCAACGCCGAAAAGCTTAGCGATCCCGTGTTGCGGCATTGGGTGGCGCCGGCGCAAACCATGAGTGGCGATGTTGTCGCCGCCGCCCGCACGCCCGGCCATGTGCTGCACATCGTGCTGGCCGATGGCACCGGTCATGGCCTTTCCGCCTCGCTGAATGTGCTGCCTATCATTGCCCCGTTTTATCGCATGACGGAAAAAGGCTTCGGCATCGGCGCCATTGCGCGCGAGTTGAATGCCAAGCTGCGCGAGATTATGCCGGCCGACCGCTTTGTCGCGGCGACGCTGGCAGCCATCGACTTCCGCGAGCGCGTTGTGCAAGTTTGGAACGGGGGTAATCCAGCGGCCTATCTGCTCGGTCGTGACAACGCTGTGAAGTTTGTCTTTGTCAGTATGCATTTACCGCTCGGCTTGGCGGACGAAGCGCAGTTCGACGACAGTGTCGCTTTTCATCCGCTCACGCCGGGTTGCCAACTGGTGTTGTTTTCCGATGGCCTCATCGAGGCCGAAAACGCCGCCGGCGAGTCTTTCAGTGAAGAACGCTTCGCCTCGTTGGTGGTCGGCACACCGGCGCCGGAACGACTGTTGCGCTTGAAAGAGGCCGTCGTCGACCACCTGGCGGGCGAATCGGCGCACGATGATATTTCGCTGGTGCTGGTGGATTGCGAGCCCGGCCGTGACCCTGCAAGCGAATCGCGCGTTGCACTGCCACTCTCCCAGACGATCAGCGGCGCCTGGCGCTTCTCGGCGCGCTTCGGACCGGCCGAGTTGCGCAGCATGGACGTGGTGCCGCTATTGATAGGAACGTTGGCCAATTTCGAGTCGGCGCGCATGCACACCGGTGTGCTGTTCGGCATCCTCACCGAACTCTTCAACAATGCGCTGGATCACGGCGTATTGGGGCTCGCCGTCGCGCTCAAGCATCAACACGACGGCATGGACGCTTATCTCGCCAGCCGCGCCAAGCGCCTTGCCGAATTGCAAGCGGGCAGTATCGAAATCGCCCTGGAGCAGGGTTGCGATGAGCACGGCGAGCATCTCATCATCATCTGCCGCGATAGCGGCGCCGGTTTCGATTACAAGGTCGTGGGCCGCGACGACGGCATAGGCGCACGCGTCGTCTTCGGGCGCGGTTTGAAGCTCGTGCGCTCGCAATGCCGCAGTCTGCACTTCAACGCCGCTGGCAATGAGGCGCTGGCGGTATACGCCTTGTGATTGCCATATAGCACTCCCCAACTCAAGCAAGCGCTGTCGCGGCCGTTATAGCTTGAAGCCCCCCTCCGCAGGGCGGGACCGAAGGAGCAGGGTATGGGTAAGTTCAAATCAAAGTGGCGTATCGTCGCCGGATTCGGTCTGTTGAGTGTGCTGTTGGCGCTCGGCGGCATGTTCGCGTTGCGTCTGGCCGGCGCCGAGTTGGGCGTGGGCCTGGTCGCCTATTTCGTGATCAGCGGTCTGGCCGCTGGCGCCTTGCCCTACGTAGTGTTGCGACACACCATACTCAAGCCGCAAAACGAATTGCAGGCCACCATACAGGCGACCTATGCGGATGGCGATTTGTCGCGTCGGGCGTCGGTCTCCGGCGAGCGCTTGACCTTGGACACGGCGCGCGCCTTCAACGACCTGATGCTGAGTCTGCAAGGTATTGTTGGCAAGGTGTGTTTCAACTCTGTCCAGGTGGGTGATGCGGCGGCCAAGCTCATGGGCGATGCCCAAGATGTGGCGGGCGGCTCGAAGCAGCAGCGCAATGCCGCCGAGGCAACCTTGCGCGCAGTCGAGGAGTTGAACGGTGGCATTGCCCACGTCGCGGAAAACGCCAGCAAGACGGCACAGGGCGCTCAATCGGCGCGTGAACTGTCGCACTTGGGTGCGGAGATAGTCGGGCGCGCTTCCGACGAAATTGATCGTATCGCCGAATCGGTGGACCGCTCGGCCCAGGTGGTGGTGGCGCTGGGCGAACGCTCGCAGGCCATTTCCGGCATCGTCAGCGTGATCCACGATATCGCCGACCAAACCAATCTGCTGGCTTTGAATGCCGCCATCGAGGCGGCGCGCGCCGGCGAGCAGGGGCGCGGCTTTGCCGTGGTGGCCGATGAAGTGCGTAAGCTCGCCGAGCGCACCACGACGGCGACGGCCGAGATCGGCAAGGTAATCAACGCCATCCAGGAGGAAACCCAAACCGCCATCGCCAGCATACAGGAAGGCAGCCAGCGGGCGCGGGCCGGCGCTGGCTTGGCGCGCGAGGCGGCGGATTCGCTCAAGCGCATCAACCAGAGCGCGCAGGACATGATGGAAAAGATCGAATCCATCGCCGGCGCCATCGGTCAGCAAAGCACCAACGGCCGCAATATCACCAGCCACGTGCAAGACATCCTGCGCATGGCCGAAACCAACACCGACACGGCCACCGCGACGCTAACCCAGGCCGGCCAGCTCGACACGCTGGCCCTCAATCTGAAAGAAATCGGTAACGTTTTCAAGCTCGGTCAGCGCGGGGAGCAAGCCATCGCCCTGCACGCCCGTATGCCGGAGGTGGTGCAGGCGGCGGCGCGCGAAATCGGACTGACCCTGGAAAAGGCGCTGAATGACGGCGTTAGCAGCGAAGCCGATCTGTTAGATCGCAACTATGTGGCAATACCCAACACCAAGCCGCAGAAGTTCCATACCCGCTTCGATACCCTAACCGACAAGCTGTTCCCACCGATACAGGAAGCGCTGCTGGAGCGTCATGCCCACATCGCCTATGCCGGCGCGGTGGATGAGAACGGCTATTTCCCCACGCACAACAAACGCTATTCCCAGCCGCTGACGGGCAATGAAAAAGTGGATTTTGTGAACAACCGCACCAAGCGCGTCTTCAACGACCCGGTCGGCAAGAAATGTGGCGCGCATGAACAGCCCTTTCTGCTGCAAACCTATCGACGCGACACCGGCGAGATCATGCACGACATCTCCGCGCCGATCTATGTGCGCGGCCGTCACTGGGGTGGCTTCCGCATTGGCTACAGGGCTGAATAAATACGTTTTGGAACAGTTATTTGTAAATGGGGCCTGAAACCCTCAAGAAACCGGCGAGGGTGCCGATAAATTAATTGGCTGTGGGGCCCACGCCCTGCGCACCGATTTAGAAGGGATACGCAATGTCGGACCTGTTGAAGAGCATAGATGCGCGCACCAAGCTTGCCGGCACCAACAAGCTGGAGCTGCTGCTCTTTTCGCTGGGCACAGACAGCCGCACTAACCGCGTGGAGACATTCGGCATCAACGTATTCAAAGTGCGCGAAGTGATGCGCACGCCGCCCATCACCGCTGCGCCAGACATGCCGGATTCGGTTGAAGGCATGGTCTCCCTGCGCGGCATCTTGGTGCCGGTGGTGGACCTCGGCCAATTTGCGCACGTTGCGCATGAGCATCCGCGCGACATCATGATCGTTACCGAATACAACGGTCGTACCCAGGGCTTTTTGGTGCAGGCCGTGGACACCATACTGCGGCTCGATTGGTCGCAGATGAAAGTGCCGCCGGAAATGCTCATGGCGCGTATGGGGGGGCTGGTCACGGCGGTCACCGAGCTGGCCGACGGCCGCCTAGTGATGTTGCTCGATGTCGAGCGCGTGCTGTCGGAGACCACGCATTTCGACGATGACTTCCTCTTCAAGGACATCAAGCCGATCGGGCGTAGCGATGTAACGGTGGTCTTCGCCGACGATTCCTCTGTCGCGCGCCGCCAGATACAGACCACGCTGGACCTCATGAAAGTGAATTACATCGGCGCCATCAACGGCAAGCAGGCTTGGGATGAGCTGCTGAAACTCGCCAGCTATGCCGAAGCCAATGGCCGCCGCGTCAAAGACGTGGTGCAACTGGTGCTGACCGACGTTGAAATGCCCGAGACGGATGGCTACATGCTGACCAAGCTCATCAAAACCGATCCGCGCTTCGCCGGTATACCCGTGATTATGCATTCCTCGCTCTCCGGAAATTCCAACACCAAGCTGGGTCAGTCGGTAGGTGTGGATGAGTACGTGTCGAAGTTCGAACCGCAGCGTTTGGCCACCACCATCATGCGCTTGTTGGAACACCCCGCAGCAACCGCAGCGGCAGCCTGATCGGCGCTGGGCGTTTAGCGAAAAACCAGGACACGAAAGCAGGATACGAAAATGGAAAGAACCGACACTTCCTTGCTCGAAAGCGTTGATGCCCGCACGCGCCTGGCCGGCTCCAACTGCATGGAGATATTGCTGTTCTCGCTGGGCACGCGCGAGACCTTTGGCATCAATGTTTTCAAGGTGCGCGAAGTTTGCAAGACACCGATGATTACGCGGGCGCCCAATATGGCGGGCGGCGTTGAGGGATTGATCTCGCTGCGTGGCAATGTCATTCCGGTGCTGTCATTGGCGCACATTCTGACCTTGGACGGCGCGCCGGCAGGGTTGGGCGGCACCATGATGGTGACGGAATACAGCAAACGCACCCTCGGCTTTCTGGTGCATGACGTTGATCGCATTATCCGTGTCGAGTGGGACAAGGTGCGCGCTCCGGAAGGCGTAGTGGCGGGCGGAACCAGTTATATCACCGCCATTACCGAGTTGCCTTCAGTACAGGGCGAAGGCCATGCCGGACGCCTGGTTTCCATACTCGATGTCGAGCAGATCATGGCTAACACCTTCGGCGAGGCCCCTGTCGGCGACGTGCTGCCGGTGCGCGACGAGCGTGACCACAATGTGTTCTTCGTGGACGACTCGACCGTAGCGCGCAAGAAGATCGCCGAGGTGCTCGACCTCATGCACGTTAAACACAAGCACGCCCTCAACGGCCTGGAAGCCTGGACGCGACTCTCCGGCATGGCCGCGCACGCCACGCAAGCCGGCACGCACATGTCGGACGAACTGGACCTGATCCTCGTCGATGCCGAAATGCCGGAAATGGATGGTTATGTGCTGACACGCAACATCAAGGCCGATACGCGCTTCGACGGTATTCCGGTGGTGATGCATTCCTCGCTTTCATCGGAGGCAAATCGTGCGATGGGCAAGAGCGTTGGCGTCGATGCGTATGTCGCAAAGTTTGACGCGGAAATCCTGGCGGAAACGCTGCGACCGATGCTAATGAAAGCGTAGCCCTGGCGACAATAAGTTGGAAACGATGGAAGAACGGAATCACTGGAGAAAAAAATGCCCGATATGAAAATGAAATTTCTGGTTGTCGATGACTTTTCCACGATGCGACGCATCGTGCGCAACCTGCTCAAGGAATTGGGCTTCCTCAATGTTGATGAAGCGGAAGATGGCGCTGCTGCGCTCTCACGCCTGACTAGTGAAAATTTCGATTTTGTGGTGACCGATTGGAATATGCCCAATCTGGACGGCCTGGCATTGCTGAAAGCGATACGTGCCAACCCGCAACTCAAGCACCTGCCGGTGTTGATGATTACGGCCGAGGCGAAAAAGGAAAACATCGTTGCCGCCGCGCAGTCCGGCGCCAGCGGTTACATCGTCAAACCTTTTACGGCGGCCACCTTGAGTGAGAAGCTCAACAAGATCTTCGACAAGCTGGAGAAGGAGGCGGCATAAGCCGCCTCAAGACACTCACGACTATCGATGAACTCAGAAAAAAGAAACAACGGGAGATCAGCATGCCGAAGCGGTTCAACTTAAACGACACGGGCGACTCGCAGGAATTGCAGTCGCTCTTCGACAGTATTTCGGGGCAACCGGTGGCGCGCCCGGCCCATGTCGAAATTGTCGGCGGCACGGCCACCGCCGGTTGCGATTCAGCTGAGTTGGAGGCATTGTTCGACAGTGTTGCCGACCAGATCGAACCGGCCAAGCCGGCCGCGAAATCCGCCTTGAAGCCAGCCGCAAAGCCGGCAGAGAAAGCCGCGGAAAAGGCGACAGTGACAGCGAAAGTGACAGCCAAGCCAGCGGCCCCAGCCGCGTCGTCGTCAGCCAGCGACAGCCCTGCGGACGCCGCATCGGCGCACGAGGAAATGTTCAATCGCATCGGCCAGATGACGCGCCACCTGCATGATGCGTTGCGAGAATTGGGCTACGACCGCGCACTGGAACATGCCGCCAAGGCCATACCCGATGCGCGTCAGCGCCTCAACTACATCGCCGAGATGACGGAGCAGGCGGCCAGTCGCGTGCTCAACGCCACCGATGTCGCCAAGCCCATTCAGGAAGCGCTGGAGGCGAAGTCGCTCGCGCTCAATACGCGCTGGGACCGGCTTTATGCCGGCGACCTGTCAGTGGACGAGTTCAAGGCGCTCGCCGGCGACACCAAGGCGTTCATCAGCGACGTGCCCAAACAAGCCTCTGCCACCAGCGCGCAATTGATGGAAATCATGATGGCGCAGGACTTCCAGGACCTTACTGGACAGGTCATCAAGAAGATCATTGACCTCGCCCAGAGCATGGAGACGCAACTGTTGCAAGTGCTGGTGCAGACCATGCCCAACGAGCGCAAATCGGAAGCGACCGATAGCCTGCTAAATGGTCCGGTGATCGACGTGGCGCATCCGGAAGCCGTGGCCAATCAGGAACAGGTGGATGATTTGCTGGAGAGTCTGGGTTTCTAGTGACGCATGAAGTGTGACGGACTACGGGTGATGATATGAGCGAGTTTGCGGGAATGGAAGAGCTGTTGCAGGACTTCTTGGTCGAGGCGACCGACATGCTCTCCAGCGTCGACAATAAACTCGTCGAGCTGGAAAAGACGCCGCATGATCGCGGTCTGCTGAATGATATTTTTCGCGGCTTTCACACCATCAAGGGTGGCGCCGGATTTCTCTCGGCCCACGAACTGGTGACGCTGTGCCATCTGACTGAGAATTTGTTTGATCGTCTGCGCAACGGCGAGATTGTCGCCAGCGCTGAAACGATGGATGTGATTCTCTTCGCCACAGCGGCGGTGCGCGATATGTTCCACGCCCTGGAGCAGGGCGTACAGCCGCGCGCCGCTGCACCCGCGCTGATTGATAACCTCAAGGAAGCCATCGCGGGCAACTTGAGCGACAACCAGGCCGGGAGTTCGGCGGCGGCACTCGCTGCGGCGGCGTTCGCACCCACAGCAGCACCCATGGCGGCAATCGCTCCAGCCGCCAAGAGCGTGGCGGCGAGCAGTGGCCGAGTGGCCAGTAGTGGCGAGGGCGCGATCGACTGGAACGCTTACTACAACGCGGTCAGCGGCAAGCCAGCGCCCTTTGTGGCGCCCGTCGCGGCCCGTGTGATCGAGGCGCCACACCCATCGCCGGAGGAAGTCATCCATGCCGCCATCGGCCGCCGCGCCGTCGACAAGCCGGGTTATAGCGGCCCGGTAGGCCGGCGCGAGAGCGAGAAGGTGCGTGACAACAGCATACGCGTGGATACCTCGCGGCTGGACCAGGTGCTCAATCTCTCGGGCGAAATCGGCCTCACCAAAAACCGCCTCACCAGCCTGCGCAGTGAAATTCTCGCCGGCATTACCGGGCCGGAGACGCTGCAAGCGCTGGACGCTGCGGTGAGCCAACTCGATTTGTTGGTGTCCGATCTGCAAAACGCCGTCATGAAGACGCGCATGCAGCCCATTGGCCGCCTGTTCCAGAAATATCCGCGCATCGCCCGCGATCTGGCGCGCAATCTGGGCAAGGATGTCGATCTGGTACTGGTCGGCGAAGAGACGGAAATCGACAAGACCATGATCGAGGATCTCTCTGATCCAATTATTCACCTGATCCGCAATGCGGTAGATCACGGCGTTGAGTCACCGGCCGAGCGCGTGGCCGCCTTCAAGACTGAGAAATCGGAAGTTAAGCTGGAAGCGCGCCAGGAGGGCGACCATATCGTCATCGTCATTGCCGACGACGGTCGCGGCATGAACGCGGAAAAGCTGCGCGCCAAAGCGCTGGAGAAAGGCCTCATCTCCAACGAAGAAGCCAACACCATGGATGATCGGCAGAGCTACAACCTGATCTTTCTACCGGGCTTTTCCATGGCGCCGGTGGTGTCGGATGTGTCCGGGCGCGGTGTTGGCATGGACGTGGTGCGTACCAACATCCAGAAGCTCAATGGCTCCATAGAAATCAAGTCCGAGTTGGGCAAAGGCACGTCCTTCACCATCTCGCTACCGCTGACGCTGGCCATATTGCCGGTGTTGATTGTGCGCCTGGGCGACCAGCCTTTCGCTGTGCCGCTTTCGATGGTGCGCGAAATACTGACGATCATACCCGACGAAGTACAGGAGGTCGGTGGACGCGCCACCATGGTGGTGCGCGGAGAAGTTCTCCCCGTCTATCCACTCTCGTATCTTCTGGAGTGGCCCCAAGTCGCTGCGCCCAACTATGGCGTACTCATGCAGACGGCCGATGTGAATTTCATTCTGGCGGTCGATAGTTTCGCCGGCCGCGACGATGCCGTCATCAAGTCGCTCGAAGACTTCCGTCCCAAGGGTGTGGCTGGCGTCACCACCCTGTCCAACGGTCAGATCGTGCTCATCCTCGACATGAAGGAACTGCTCACCTCGCTGGGCGACAGCCGCGGCGTGGCGCGCCATTCCTTCCTGGCGCTGGAACTGGCCAAAGCCGCATAAGGAGAAATCATGGGTCGCGCATTGTCTGGTAATACCGAAAACGAGTTTCGCGTCGCCGCCGTGCGCGCTACGTTGGAAGAAATCCGCGAGCTTGCCCTGCAATCCAAACTCCTGGCACTCAATACCGCCGCCGAAACGGCTCAAAGCGGCCAGGCCGACAGCCTGAGCGAGGAGGCGGAACATGCGCTCACCGAAGCCGGTCGTGTCGCCACGGCCATCGACTCGTTGCTGCAACAAATCAACGCGAGCATGCATTTCGCCAGACGCGCCTGACACGGTTGATCCGGCGCGTAAGACGTGATGAAATAGCGCCACATTCACGATCGACTGCCTTGGAACAGGCTTTAAAGCCGGCGACTATCTTGTCTGACTTCGATTTTGATGCCTGGTGCGAATTGGCCAGCCGCGACCCCGCTGAATATTTCCGCGAGCGTGAGCGGGCCATTTCCACGTTTATCGGCGAGCGGCCGGAGTGCGAACCGGCATTGCGCGCATTGCAAACGCGCATCGATCACGTACGCGCGGTGTCGGGCTCGCCCGCCATCGCGGCGCGCGAGCTTGCGCGCATGTTGCACGAGCGCCTCGACACCCTTTCCGAACATTTGAAACAACTCGACGCTCACGCCGAAACCTTGCAAAGTCTGGTTCGCCGGCATTAAGCGCGGCCGCGGATGGCGCCGATAGGCACCGCAAGGCGGTATGGTGCAAGGCTGACGTGCCCTCACGAGGGTATCGCCGCGTATGCGACAATATCGGCCATGATCGCGATTACCCCTTTCGATAGTCAGGACTGGCAAACGCCGTTCTCGCCGGCGGCGCAGGGGCAGGCGCTGTATGAGATTGAATCGGGCCACGTGCTTTTTTTCCCCAAACTCGGCTTTGAGTTGGGCGAAGAGGAAAAGCACTTTCTGTCACCCGATACCGTCGGCAAAAGCAAAAACGTCAGTTTCGATTTTGCCAGTGGCGCGCTGCGCGGGGAGAGTGCGCGGGTGAAGCGGTGCGAGCACGAGACGGCAGCCCTGCGCGCCATGATGGCTCGCTACGCCACATGCAGCCGTGATCTGCTCAACGCCTTGCTGCCGCATTACTCGCCCAGCCTGTTGCAAGCGCGCAGCAGTTTCCGCCCGGTGGAAGTCGCCGGTCGCCGGACCTCCTGGCGCAAGAACGACACCCGTCTGCATGTCGACAGCTTCCCTTCGTCGCCCGTACAAGACAAACGCATACTGCGCGTTTTCAGCAATGTGAATCCGGCAGGTCAGGCGCGCGCCTGGCGTCTGGGCGAATCGTTCGAGGCTGTTGCCACACGTTATCTGCCGACCTTGCACCCGCCGCTACCGGGCAGTGGCGCGCTGTTGCAACTGTTGCATGTCACCAAGAGCCGGCGCACGGCTTATGACCACTACATGTTGCGACTGCATGACAGCATGAAGGCCGATATTGATTACCAGTCTCATGCGCCCCAGATCTATGCCGACTTTCCGCCGGCTAGCACCTGGATCGTGTTTACCGATCAGGTCTCCCATGCTGCCATGGCCGGCCAACACTTGTTCGAGCAAACTTTTTATCTGCCGGTGGCGGCCATGCGAGATCCAGCGCGCTCACCGCTACGCACGCTTGAGCGCCTCACGCGACGTGCGCTGGTAGCCGCCTAACGAGCGCTTTCCCATAAACGGAATGAGGGTTTTTGCCGTCAAATTCAAAGACCAGCCGCCCTTTCATACAGTAAAATGCGCGTTTTGCTGCAATTCACAAGCATGCACGCGAGGGGCTCTTGCGTGCGGCGTTGCTGCCAGGCAGCCCAAGGATAAGAATGAGACGAGTAGATGATTTCCGCCTCCGCTTCGGTAAACAGGAGCTGGTGCCGATCATGGTTGGCGGTATGGGCGTGGATATTTCCACGGCCGAGCTGGCGCTAGAAGCAGCGCGTCTGGGCGGCATAGGACACATCTCGGATGCGATGGTCAATACTGTGTCTGACCGGCGTTTTCAGACGCATTTCGTCAAAGACAAAACCAAGTTTTACAAGTACAACGTCGCCAACACCGACAAATCCAAGGTGCAGTTTGATCTCGGCCAACTCGCCGAGGCGACGCACAACCATGTCGGCCGTACCATGGAGGCGAAGCGGGGCGCCGGCCTGATTTTTGTCAACTGCATGGAAAAGCTCACCATGAACGCGCCGCGCGAAACCTTACGCGTGCGCCTCTCAGCGGCGCTGGATGCGGGTGTCGACGGCATCACACTCTCGGCCGGCCTGCATCTTGGCTCTTTCGCGCTGATGGAAGATCATCCTCGCTTCCGCGACGCCAAGCTGGGCATCATTGTTTCTTCGTTGCGCGCCTTCCAGCTCTTCCTGCGCAAGAACGCCAAGCTAGGCCGCCTGCCCGACTACGTGGTGGTGGAAGGCCCGCTCGCCGGCGGTCACCTGGGTTTCGGCATCGACGACTGGCGCACGCATGACCTGCGCAGCATCGTCAACGACATTCAGCTCTACCTCAATAACGAACAACTCAACATTCCTGTCATTCCCGCCGGCGGCATCTTCACCGGTAGCGATGCGGTGTCATACCTCGAAAATGGCGCCGCCGCCGTGCAGGTGGCAACGCGTTTTACCGTCGCCAAGGAATGCGGCCTGCCGCCCGATGTACAGCAGGAATACTTCAAGGCCAGTGAAGACGACATCGAGGTTAACACCATCTCGCCGACCGGCTACCCCATGCGCATGCTGAAAAATAGCCCCTCTATCGGCGCCGGTATTCGTCCCAACTGCGAGGCCTACGGCTACCTGCTCGACGGCAGCGGCAACTGTGCCTACATCACCGCCTACAACCGCGAAGTGGCGCTGCACCCCGACGCGAAAAAAGTCTCGGTCATGGACAAGACCTGTCTCTGCACCCACATGCGCAACTTCGATTGCTGGACCTGCGGCCACTACACCTACCGCCTCAAAGACACCACGCGCCAACTTGAAGACGGCAGCTACCAACTCCTCAGCGCCGAACACGTCTTCCACGACTACCAGTTCAGCATCGACAACAAGATCGCGCTGCCGGCTTAGCCCATTACCAGAAGGCGGATTTAATTCGAGCACGGCTCCTTGCGGAGCATCGAGAATTGGAGGGTATTGAATGTCGGGAATATTCGAGCCTGTCCGTTCGCAGTAACAGCAATAAATCTAGGGAAACACTGAATAAGTTGAGATCGCTGTGAACGATTTCTCTGTCATGTGGTCGGACAAAGGGACACGCGCACAAGGAATGGAACGATGAAGCAGATGACATTGGCGACGGGCACGGGCTTCGAGAAACACAGTAGACCGACGCGCAAGGCGGCGTTTCTGGCGGAGATGGAAACCTTGATACCGTGGGCCGATTTCTGTGAGTTGATTGAGCCGCATTATCCGAAGGTTGGCAATGGACGTCCGCCTATCGGACTGGAACGCATGCTTCGCATGTACTTCATCGCCAACTGGTTCAACCTGGCAGACGTTGCCTGCGAAGACGCTCTCTACGACGTGGCTATCTTCCGCGAGTTCTGCCGGATCGACCTGGGCCGTGAGCGTGTGCCCGATGCCGACTTCTTCTTCGCTCATCCCTATGCCTCCTGGGAACGCGGCGCCAACGAGAATATGAATGGCCTCATACGCCAGTTCTTTCCGAAGAAGATGCGCTTCGATACCATTACCGACAAGGACATCGCCTTCGCCATGCACCGCCTCAATCACCGACCCAGAAAATGCCTCGCCTTTAAAACACCCCACGAGGTCTTTATGAAGCAGCTACACTCTCGTCATAACGCCGTTGCACTTTAGACTTGAATCCGCCGTCGCTGATTCATGCCGAACAATATCTATTGGCCTGCCAGCGCTACATCGAACTCAATTTCTCTGCCTCAGTTATGCCTTTAGTATGCATGGAGACGCTTCGCGTCATGCCTACTCCTCGCCGTGCATAAGTTTCGAGCGCCGCCCAAGCGCGAATTCTTGCCCAGCGCTACTTAGCAGAACTTGGCGCCGGGCGAGCCCACCGGCGCTATTTCTGTCGCGTCGGGTTCAGGCGTGCATTCCTGAGTCGTGCTTGACTGTTCTTCGGCGTCATCTTCGTCACCATCTTCCGCCGCTTCATTTTCCGGAGATTGCCCGAGTTCGTTGGCATGGGCTGGCGCTGCGGGCAAGGCAATGCCGCCAGCGGCGCGCGCGCGGGCGATGCGCTCCTTGGTCACCGGGTGTGAGGAGAGGAAACTGAAGATGTCGGAGCCGTCACCTGCTTCATTGTCACCTTGTTGCTTGTGCGCCTGCTTGCCTTTGTCGTGGCGATGTTCCAATCGTTCCATGACCTTGGCAAAAAAGTGAGGTGAATAGCCGCGCCGCTTGAGCAGGGCGAAGGCGAAGTCATCGGCCTCGCGCTCGAAGTCGCGCGAATAGCTGGCCTGCACCAGCAACAGCGGTAGGCCAGAGACCACCAGACCCACGCCGGAAGCATCACCCGTGAGGGTTGCCGCCACAAGCGCGGCGACGGAGCCTTGCAACACGTGGCGTAGCGTGTGGCGCAATTCCACATGGCCAATTTCATGGGCGAGTATCGCGCTCAATTCTTCGGGCGAGTTGGCTAGCCGTGCCATCTGGTCGGTCAGCACAATGGTGCCGCCGGGCAAGGCGAAAGCATTGGCGCCTATGGCGGGATTGGCTAGACGGAACTCCAGGCGCAAGCGGCTGGCGCTGGGTAAGTCGGCACTGAGCCGGTAAAAATCTTCGAGGATGCGCTGGCGTTTTTCGGTAGGCAGTTTGGTCGGCTGGAACCAGTCCTGGTTGTCCAGCATCGTCAGCCCCTGTTCGCCAACGTGCTGCTCATACGCCATGGGCACGCGCGGGGCGATGTACTCGGCGGCGGCCGGCAGGCCATAGAAATAGCCCGCGACGAGACCGGCCGCCAGCAGTGCGACGCAGGCTAGCGCCACGCCCCACTGGCGCTCCAGCCACGCCACTACGTCTTCGGTGCGACTTTCCTGGGGCAGGCGGTCGAGCAGGGCATGATCCGCGCATTGCAATTGGCCGCCATCCGGCAAGGCGATGAATCGGTCGGCACTGCCCACACGTGGGGAGACGCGTAGCTGCGGCAAGGCAAATTGCGCATCGGTGCGCCGACCGATGAGTTTGGCGGTGCGTTCGCTCCAGATCAGTGTGGCGGCTTCGCCTTGTGGCGTCTGGCCATCGAAGTGCAACACCGGCAGGGAGGTGGTGGTCAAGGCGGTCAGCATGTTCATAGCGACAGATCCACATCGAAAATTTCGCCCATTTCGGCGCCGGTTGCCGCCACCGCTGTGCGCGCGCCACCGACGAATTGCGACAGGTCGCCATGCAGCAGCACTTCCATATTGTCGGCTCGGTATTTGAGCGTGCGGATCACCGCCCAGGGTGTGAGTAATCCGACCGATGCGACGAGCCCAAGCGCGTTGGTGAAATAAATCCACGCCAGCTTGCGCACGTCTAGGGTGGAACGAAAGCCCAGCGGCCCGAGGCGGGTGTGATTCCACACCAGATTGCCGAGGCGGGCGCGGATCAGCGCGAAGGAGAGGAGATAGGCCACATAGATGACAGGCAGGATCGCCATGGGCACATAGCGTGGTTTGATCGCCGCGGCGGCAAAGCCCACTGCTGCGATGACAATACCGGCGCCGAGCATGATCAGGCCGGCCATGATGTAGGTAACGAGATATTGGCCACCCGTGGCGTCGAACTCGCCGGCCTGGCCGCCAAATGAAAAGTGCCTGACCATAAAGCGCTTGACGCGCTGCTGCCACCAAGAGAAGGCGATGCCCAGAGTGAGTATCGTCAGCAAGGCCCAGCCATAGATCACTTTGAGCGCACCCCAATAGCCGCCGTCGAAATCAAAGGTCAGGTTGCGGTAGGCCGAGTAGCGGGCATTGAAAACTGCGCTGCGCACCACCACCCAGGGCGCGATTATGGCCATGACAAGCAGCACCCAGGGCAGGTTAGCGAGGAAGAAATTGGCGGTCGTCCAGTAGATGGCGAAGAACGTCACCGCGATAAGGCGGCCCTTGAGGATGGGTAGTGGTTGGGCGAGATACTGGAAGGGCGTGCCATCCAGCGTGGTATGCGAATAGAAGTAGCGCTTCTTGCGCACCTTGGCCCAGGCCGAATAAATTCCCAGCGTGGCGAGTGAGAGAAAAAGATTCACAATCCAGATCGGAAAGTATTCGCGCGCTGTGCCGCGAAAAACCAGCTTAATGGCCTGGGCTGATTCTGGCAGCGTTATTGGCTGCGTCTTTCGCGTAGCGTTTGTCGCGGTGCTTGGCTGTGGGGTGGACTGTGAGGTCGACTGTGATGCGGGCTGTGATTCGGTAAGCGGCTGCGTCAACGGCCCGTAGGCGTCGTCCGGTACGTTGTCTGGTGCGCTGGTCGGTTCAGCGTCAGGGCTGGGTGTTGTGTCGACCCACATAGGCCATCCGTTTTTGATGAATGACGTCAGTATAGTCTAGCCGGCCGAGGCGAAATAGTGCTTCTCGATTGCGGCTGCGGCGCAGGGTGTCGGCGGGAATATAATCGGGCCATGGAAAATCAGCGTGTAGCGAGTGCAGGTAGCGGCGGTGCGGCACCCATTGTCAGTCTGCGCAATATCGTCAAGAGCTACCGGCGCGGCGCGCAGGTGGTGCCGGTGCTGGCCGGCATCAGCTTTGATATCGCGGCGGGCGAATTCCTCGCCTTGATGGGGCCCAGCGGTTCGGGCAAGAGCACCTTGCTCAATCTCATCGCCGGCATAGACCGGCCCGACAGCGGGCAGCTCATCGTCGCCGGCACCGACATCGGTACGTTGCCCGAGCGCGAGTTGGCCGATTGGCGCGCCAGGAATATCGGTTTCATTTTCCAGTTCTACAACCTCATGCCGGTACTCTCCGCGCTGGAGAACGTCGAGTTGCCGCTGTTGCTCACTTCGCTGTCGCGCAGCGAGCGGCGCAGCCGCGCTGAGTACGCGCTGTCCATCGTCAATCTGGCCGATCGCATGGAGCATTTTCCCTCTGAGCTTTCTGGCGGCCAGCAGCAGCGCGTCGCCATCGCCCGCGCTTTGGTGGTTGACCCAACGCTGATCGTCGCTGACGAACCCACCGGCGACCTTGATCGCGAATCCGCCGCGGATGTCCTAGGGCTACTCAAGCGCCTGAATGAAGAAGTGGGCAAGACCATCATCATGGTGACGCACGATACGCGCGCCGCCAGCCACGCTCAGGCCATCATGCATTTGGACAAAGGCGAATTGAACGCAAGGGAAAACGTAACGGCTTAACCGCCATGACGTCGATGGAGACACCCGGACAGGTGCCAAGAGCGCCAAGAAGTTCTTGTTGATTTTCTTGGCGTCCTGGGCGAATTGGCGCCCATAAGGATTATGCATTTCCTCAATCTCATCCTACGTAACACGCTACGCCATAAGCTGCGCACGGCACTCACCTTGCTGGGCCTGGTCGTCGCCATTCTGGCTTTTGGTTTGCTGTCCACAGTGGTGGACGCTTGGTATGCGGGCGTCGAAGCGGCATCGTCGGCGCGCCTCATTACGCGCAACGCCATCTCGCTGATCTTTCCCATGCCGGTTACATACGCGCAAAAAATTCGTCAGGTCGAGGGCGTGCGTTCTGTCGCGGCAGCCAATTGGTTCGGTGGCATTTACAAAGACCCGAAGAATTTCTTCCCGCAGCTCGCCGTGGATGCGCCCTACTTTGGCATGTTCCCCGAGTTCATCGTGGACGAAGCCCAGATGCGCGACTGGCGGCGTGACCGCAAGGGCGTCATAGTCGGCAAAAAACTGGCTGAGACCTATGGTTTCAAAGTGGGCGACACGGTGGTTTTGATGGGCACCATTTTTCCCGGCAATTGGGAGTTCGTCATACGCGGCATCTACCAGGGCAAGACGCCCAAGACCGATGTTTCGCAGTTCTTCTTACACTGGGAATATCTCAACGAAACCATGAAGCGCACGGCGCCACGTCGCGCCAACCAAGTCGGTCTCTACATGGTCGAGCTGTCGAATCCTTCGCGCGCCGCCGAAGCTAGCCGCGAGATTGATGCGGAGTTTAAAAACTCGTTGGCGGAGACGCTCACCGAAACGGAAAAGGCCTTTCAGCTTGGTTTTGTGGCCATGACAGAGGCCATCGTCGTCGCCATACGCGCGGTGTCCTTCCTGGTGATTTTCATCATCCTCGCTGTGATGGCCAATACCATGGCCATGACAGCGCGCGAGCGCACCGCCGAATTCGCCACTCTAAAGGCGCTCGGCTTCGCGCCGTCATTTGTGGTGACGCTGATCTTCGGTGAATCGCTCCTGCTTGCCATGGTTGGTGGAGCGATTGGTATCGCGCTGACCTTTCCGGTAGCCGATGTCTTCGGCAGCGCCATGGGTTCGCTGTTCCCCAATTTCCAGGTTTCGCTGCGCACCGTTGCCATGCAAGCCGCCAGCGCCGTCGCAGTCGGCATCATTGCGGCGCTGGCGCCCAGCCGCTACGCCGCGCGGGTGAATATCGTCGACGGATTGCGGAGCATAGGCTGATGCAAGTTCCACTGACCTACAGCCTGCGCAATCTGCGCACCCGCAAGCTCACCACGGCGCTCACCGCCGGCGGTATGGCGCTGGTGGTGTTTGTCTTCGCGGCGGTGCTGATGCTGGATGAGGGCTTGCGCAAGACGCTCATCGAAACCGGCTCGCCGGATAACGTTGTCATTATCCGCAAAGGCTCGGAGAGTGAAGTGCAGAGCGGTCTCGAGCGCGAGAAGGCGGCCATCGTCGAGAGCCAGCCGCAGGTGGCTATGGGCACGGGCGGCGTGCGCATGGCCTCCAAGGAAAGCATCGTACTCATTACCTTGCTCAGGCGCGATTCCATCAAGCCGGCCAATGTAGTGATACGCGGCGTGTCGCTCATGGGGCCGGCGTTGCGGCCCCAAGTCAAGATCATCGCCGGCCGCATGTTTCGTCCTGGCACCAGCGAAGTTATCGCCGGCCGCGCGATCTCGGACCGCTTCGAGGGTGCTGGCCTGGGCGAAACGGTGCGCTTCGGCGGACGCGAATGGACGGTGGTCGGCGTTTTCGATGCCTCCAAGAGTGGCTTCGATTCTGAATTGTGGGGCGATGTCGAACAATTCATGCCGGCCTTTCGCCGGCCGGTTTATTCGTCCATGGTATTCAAGCTCGCCAACAGTGATCAGTTCGAGGCCTTCAAGCAAGCCATCGAAGACGACCCGCGCCTGAAGCTCGAAGCCAAGCGTGAAACGCAGTACTACGCCGATCAGTCCGAAGTGCTCTCCAAATTCATCCGCTACCTCGGGCTCACGCTGTCGGTGATCTTTTCTGTCGGCGCCGTTATCGGCGCCATGATCACCATGTACGCCGCTGTCGCCAGCCGCACCGCCGAGATCGGCACGCTGCGCGCCTTGGGCTTCCGCCGCGCCAGCGTACTCGCGGCCTTCCTACTCGAAGCGTTGTTCCTCAGCCTTATCGGCGGCGTGGTTGGCTTGGCGCTCGCCTCATTCATGCAACTCGTTACCGTCTCAACAATGAACTGGCAATCGTGGAGCGAACTCGCTTTTAGCTTCACCCTCACGCCCCCCATCGTCATTAAAAGCCTGCTCTTCGCCCTGGCCATGGGCCTCGCCGGCGGCTTCCTGCCCGCCCTGCGCGCCGCCCGTTTGGGGATTGTGGATGCGTTGCGAGCTGCGTAGGATGTGTCTTGCAAGATGGACCTAGTCGACTCGATAAGGGAGAGAAAATGAAAGCATCAAAAAGACTTCTCGGTTTGTTGGTTGCCCTTTACGCCATCTTTACTGCCTGGGGTTTCTTTACCATTGCCATGCTCCGCGCAGGCCGCATGCCACCGATCTTGCCGGACAACATGGGGTCGTTCATGCCGGTGCTGTTGACGTTGCCGACGTGGCATTTTTTGCTATGGCCGGTGGCGGTGGTTTTGTACTTTGTGGCGGCGTGGCGCTTGTTGTCTGGCGCTCGTGGCGCGATAATTTATACTTTGGCCCTCGCATTCGATCTCAGCTTTCTGGTGTTGCTCAAGCGCGCCGGCGCTGTCCACACCGAAGCGGGGGCCATCGACCTCGACTATGTGACCGCCGCCATCACTATTACAGTGGGCGTGGTGCTCTGGCTGATCGAGCGGCCCTGGCGCACGCAGGTTGCTGATCTGTCTGTATCGTAGATATCTGTCAGTGTCGTAGACGTGTGTGCGTCGTGAGCAACAAATGCGGCGGCAGTATTTTGGTTGCGCCAACCAGCGCAGACATACCTATCTACTATTACGGTAACGAGGTCTAGTGATGTTCATGCGCAAAAAATTAAGCTGCCCCAGTTGCGTCGGTATCCATTGTCGGGAGTCGCGCTGGCTCTCGCTGGAAGAAAAGAAAGCCAATCCGGAGAGTAGCCCCTATCGCTGCATGGATTGCTCGCATCGCTTTCTTGCACGCAAGGGCGCCAGTGCCGGGAGAGAGGTAGTTATTCCGGTACGCGGCGTAATGGCCGCAATAGGCCTGATGGCGATTGTCGTGTTTGGTTTGGTGAGCGTGGGCGGCTCGTCGGCGCCGCCGCCGACGGCGCTGCCCAAGGTGATTGATCCAGGTGTACTCCAGGCCGCCGAGAAAGGCGATGCCGCTGCTCAGTTTCGCGTCGGCGAGGCGCTTTTCCATGATCCGGTTCGCGACGGTGACAAGTCGGCCAAGGCGGTACGCTGGTTGCAGTTGGCGGCGGACAACGGCAACACGGAGGCGATGGTTTTGCTGGGCAGATTGTCACGCAGCGGCGTCGGCATACTTCAGGATTTCGGTCAGTCCGCCAAATGGATACAGACGGCGGCAGGCCGCGGCGACCTGGAGGGCATGCTAGAACTGGGGCGCTTGTATCGCGATGGCATTGGGGTTGATAAAGACCTGGTGCAAGCTTATGTTTGGTTCAATCGTGCCGCCGCTGCCCACAACCTGGACGCCGCGCGTGAACGTGAAGCCGTCGCGCGGCTGTTGACGCCGGAGGAGTTGAAAGTGGCGCAGAGCCAGTCAGCGACTGTAAAGACCAGCCGCAGCGGCGCGACAGGGGAGCCGGCGATAAAGTGAGCCTAAGCGCTTGTTTGCCTTTCACGTGGTTGGCTTTGTCGGGGGCATCCAAATATAAATTGCGTTCAGGAAGGAGAGAGCGACCATGAGGCAATTCTTCTACGGGGTATGCCTGTTGGCTAGTGCAAGCGTGGGCGCGCAGCAGGTGCCGGGCGCGGTGTTCGATTCGTCAGGCAAAGGGCCGCCGCCATCGAAACAGGTGCCTAGCGCAGCCAAGTTGCCGAGTACCGATGAGATGGCGGAATTGCTGCGCGCGCAGACGGCGGCAATCAAGGCGTTGTCAGAAAAGGTCGATGCGCTTGAGGCGCGCCTCGCCAAAATCGAAAAAGGAGGGCGCTGATGGCGACGAATATTTCTACGGCGATGTCCGCCCTGGACGCGGCGCAAAACGCCTACAACCATGCAGCGACGAGCGCAACGACGACGGTCGTTCAGCCGTGGTCACAGGAACTGGTGACCTTCCTCGCTATGGGCGTGCTGGGATTTTCCGTCATCGCTTTGCTCCTGGCGACCGTCTTGCTCTGGCGTAGCAACGCGCCGGCGCAGCAGGTGCTGAGAATCTTTGGGGTGATTTCCATCATCGGCTTCTCGTCCTTGTTGCTCGTGGTGGGCTACAACAACGAACAACTCACGCCCATCGTCGGCTTGTTTGGCGCCATTGCGGGCTATCTGCTCGGCAAGGACACGAAAGCGGGCAAGGACGATTAGCACGCACCTCTTGTCCTCATTGCCCCCCGCGCACGCTTCGAAATCCCGTTTGTCAGTCGCTGTCATCGGTGGCGGCCCGGCCGGCTTGATGGCGGCCGAAGTGCTGAGCATCGCCGGTGTGCAGGTTGATGTATTCGACGCCATGCCTTCGGTCGGGCGCAAATTCCTGCTGGCGGGTAAGGGCGGCCTGAACATTACGCATACAGAGGCGCTTGATGTTTTCCGCTCGCGCTATGGCGCGCGCTACGCCGAGCTCGCGCCGCTGCTCGATGCTTTCGGGCCGGAAGCGCTGAGGAAGTGGGTGCAAGACTTGGGCGTGGAAACATTTGTCGGCACATCAGGCCGCGTATTCCCGCGCGAGAAGAAAGCGGCGCCCTTGCTGCGCGCCTGGCTGCATCGCTTGCGCGAGGCAGGGGTGAAATTCCATGTGCGGCACCGCTGGCTGGGCGGGGTCGCCCCCAACGAGGGGCTGCGGTTCGCCACGCCGCAGGGCGAGTGCTCGGTGCTCACCGATGCTCGTGTTTTTGCGCTGGGCGGCGGCAGTTGGCCGCAACTGGGGTCGGATGGCGCCTGGGTGCCGCAACTACAAAAAGCCGGCGTGCATGTCGCGCCGCTATTGCCGGCCAACTGCGGTTTCGACGTGGGCTGGAGCGAGCACTTTCGCACACGTTCCGCAGGGCAACCGGTAAAGCCGGTGGTGGCGCGCTTGGGCCGGGACGAACGGCAGGGCGAATTCATCATCACGGAAACCGGCGTCGAAGGCGGCTTGATCTACGCGCTGTCGGCGGCGCTGCGCGATGAAATCGCCACGCATGGTTTTGCGACTTTGCATCTCGATCTTGCGCCAGCGCGTTCGCTGTTGCGCCTCACCGACGAGCTGTCACGTCCGCGCGGTTCGCGCTCGCTGGCCACCCATCTGAAGAGTCAGACGGGCATCGCAGGCGTCAAAGCCGGGCTGCTGCGCGAAGTGCTGACGCCGCGGGATTTCACCGATCCGGCGCGACTGGCCGCAGCAATCAAGGCATTGCCTATTCGGCTGATCGCACCGCGCCCGCTCGCCGAATCTATCAGCAGCGCGGGTGGTGTCATGTTCGCAGCACTCGACGAACATCTGATGCTACGCAGCCACCCCGGTGTTTTCTGCGCCGGCGAAATGTTGGACTGGGAAGCGCCCACTGGCGGTTATTTGCTCACCGCCTGTTTTGCCAGCGGGCGCGCCGCAGGGTTGGGTGCGCTAGCCTGGTTGCAACAAAACGGCAGGTAAAATTCAGTACGCACATGAAAGGGAAAAGCCATGAACTCCAATCGTAAGGTCACGCTTTACCACTCACCCAATTCGCGTTCCACCGGCACCTGGATGTTGCTGGAAGAACTGGGCGCCGATTATGAATTGAAGGTGCTCAACATGAAGGCTGGCGAGACGCGCCAGCCGGCTTACCTCGCCGTGAATCCGATGGGTAAAGTGCCGGCGATTGTGCACGACGGTGCGCTGGTCACCGAACAAGTCGCCATCGTGATTTATCTCGCTGATCTCTATCCGGAGGCAGGCTTGGCGCCCGCCATCGGCGATTCGCTGCGTGGCCCCTATTTGCGCTGGACGATCTATTACGCCTCCTGCTTCGAGCCAGCAGTCACGGATCGCGCACTGAAGCGCGAGCCGCCTCAACCTTCGATGGCGTCCTACGGCGATTTCGACACCATGCTGAAGACGCTGACCGATCAGTTGGCGCGCGGGCCTTACCTGCTCGGCGAAAAATTCAGCGCCGCCGATGTGCTGTGGGGCACAGCGCTGACGTGGATCGTGAAGTTCGGATTGATCGACGCTACGCCGGTGATCCAGGCCTATATCGATCGCGCCAACGCGCGGCCGGTTGCGGCGAAAATCAGGGCGCAGGATGCCGAGCTGGCGGCGGCGCAGGGATGATTACTGAGCGTTGGTTTGCATTACTAGCGCATCAAGCAACGCGCGCGTCTTGTCCGCCGGCGCGCAGCCGCCGTGGCCGGTGCAGATGATTTTCACATCGACGCCTTGCAGCAGCGTGGGCAGTTGGGCGATGGAACGCTTCACGGCGGCCATGTCTTCGGTGACGATGTCGGGTGGCAAGGTGAGAGTGCCGGCGTCGTAATTGAAGGCGTCACCGGCGAACAGCACGCCGCGGAATACGTAGAGATAGGACCCAGCCGTGTGGCCGGCGAACGGGATAGCCAATATGCTCCCACCGGAAACGGCGACCTCCGCGCGGCCTTCCAGCGTGTCGGTGAGATTCACCGGCTTGACGCCGAAGATTTTGTGCAGGACTTTCGGCAGCGGACGTTTGTTCTCGCCCTTGCCGGCCATGGTGGGCGCTTCCAGTGCGCTGCCGTAGGCCTTGGCTTGCGGCAGCAGCAACAGGCCCGCCACATGGTCGGAGTGGCCGTGGGTGATGAACACGGCTTTGACGTCATCGCGCTTGCTGCCGCCGGCTGCACCCAGCAGTGCATCAAGCGCCGGGCCGCGGCTGTCGAGGCCAGCATCGAAGAGAATTACGCCGTCATTGGTCTTGGCGGCATAGTAATCGACGACGTTGTTGCGTATGCGCCAGATGCCATCGGCGCCGGAGACGGCTTCGGGCGGATCGTATTTGCTGGCCATGGGCCGCACGATCAGCACGACGGCGATGACCACCAGCGCAGCCAGCGCGACCAAGATCATTAGAATTGTTCTAGCGCGTCTCATGTTGCCCCCCGCAACAGTTTGCGAGAGGCAACTCTACCATCGAAGTTGCGCCCGGAGCGCATCGCGGTGCAGAAGGTCATCCCCGCGAAAGCGCGAATCCAGTGACAGTTAGCCCTGCATGACGCAGTCGCTGGGTCCTCGCGTGTGAGAGGACGGCAGCAGAATCAGCGGTTCGCCGGCGGCGGCTGTAGCGCTATTGACCGGCCCGAGATGTGGAAGGCGTCGGAGAAGCACATGCCTTCTTCGGCACCCTGGGCCTTGAGCGTGGGAAAGATGGCTTCGACCATTTTGACGGAACCGCAGGCGTAGATTTCATTGCCACCGAGGCTGGGGAAGTCTTGCAGGATGGCTTCATGCACCAGTCCCGTGCGGCCCTGCCAATTGTCGTCGGGCTGCGGTTCGGACAGCACGGGAATGAAATGGAAGTTTTCATGCTCGCGTTGCCATTGTTCGGGCAGGTCGGGTAGGTATAAATCTTCGGGCCGTCGCACGCCCCAGTACAAATGGATAGGCCGCTTGATGCCACGATGGAAGGCATCTTCCACCATGCTCTTCACCGGCGCGAAGCCGGTGGCGCCCGCCACGAAAATAATCGGGCGGTTGGATTCACGCAGCACGAAATCGCCCAGCGGCCCCTCGAAGCGGATCGCGTCGCCGACTTGCATGCGCTCGAAGACGTGCGTGGTGTAACGGCCACCGACCACCAGACGTATCTGTAATTCGATGCGGCCACCGTCGTGCGGCGCATTGGCGAATGAGAAGGCGCGGCGCTGGCCGTCTTCAAGGATGATGTTGACGTACTGGCCCGCCACAAACGGGATGCGCTCGCCGGCCGGCAGCGCGATCACCACGCGCATGACATCGTGCGTGAGTTTTTCCAGCGCTTCTACATGGCCGACGTACTCGCGCGCCGGCGTTGTCGCCAGCGCAATTTCCGGTTCGTATTCGATCTCGATGTCTGAGAGTGGTGTGGCGCAGCACATCAGCACTTTGCCTTGCGCCCGTTCCTCGGCGCTCAGTGCGCTGGGTTGATATGCGCCGGCATCGACTTCGCCATTCAGCACGGCGCACTTGCACAGTCCGCAGCCACCGTTGCGACACTCGAAAGGAAGATTGATACCAGCGCGCAGCCCGGCGTCGAGGATGGTTTCGCCATAGCGCGCCATGACCGTCTTATTGTCGGGATGAACGGAGAGCGAGAGTTCTGCTGCGGTGCCTTTGCGCAGCCGCGGTGGCAGCCAGGGTGCTAAGAACAGCACCAAGGTTCCGCCCGCCAGCAGTGCCCAGAGGCGCTCCATGGGCCAGGCATATATCAGCGGATAAATCGGCAGCAGGAACCAGTCAAATTCGATTCTTCCGACTTCGGTCGATAGATCGGCAGGCCCCTGGCTCACGACCGGCTTCAGCAAAGCCAGCGCCAGCATGGTCAGCGTGACGGCAATGGCGATAGCGCGCGGCGGATTGGTGGTGGCGCGCGGCACGCGTTGCACATGGATCCACATCAGCATTAGTACGACCAGCGGCGCGCCGATGTGGATGAAAGCAAACAAGGTGAACAAGCGATCATTCACCGCGCCTTCGAATATGAAATTGCGGATCAGCGTGCCGCGGAACAGTGGCAGCCAGTCGAGCAGCTCGGCCGTGGCGACGGTGACGAATTGCGCTAGCTTGTCCCAAGGCAGCATGAAGCCGTTGATGCCGGAGATGTAAACCAGCCAGATGAGCATGACGCCTGTCGCCCAAGAGAACCAGCGGAATCCGCGATAGCGGTCGAAAGCGAAGTGGCGCACCATGTGCAGCAGCATGGTGAGTACCATGCCGTCAGACGCGTAGCGGTGAATGCTGCGCAAAATGCCGCCAGCCCACCACTGCTTGTGCGTGATGGCCTCGACGGAATCGTAGGCGTCCTTCACGCCGGTGTCGGCGAAGATGTAGAGATACAGGCCGCTGATCGCTACCAGCCAGAAGAGAAAGAAAGTGATGGTGCCCAGGTGGTAGAGTGGGTTCAGCTTGTCGCCGAAGGCGAGGTTGAACAGCGCTTCGACGCGCATGAACATCCACTGCAAGAGTTTGTGTAGGCGTTTTAGCATGTAGCGGTCAATGGCCCTTTAAGGCGTGTGGACTATAAGCGCGCGAAAGTTTTCTGAACATGATTTCAATCAAGGTCCGCGACTTCTATCATGTAGACAATCACTCCGCCTCGCGAAGGTTTCACGAAGGTTTCATTATCATTCAAACAGGAGACAAACCATCATGGCACTACCGCATCTGCATTTGCAAGCCGATCAGCTTTACCCATTTGACGCACGTGGAATTGCCAAGCGCTTCCGCCACGCCGCCATCTTCGGCGCACTCGATGCGCTGCGCGCCGGCGAAACCATGCGCTTCTGCAATGACCACGATCCGCTGCCGCTGCTGGAGCAATTGCGGGCGCGCTACGGCGAGCAGGTTGACATCAAATACGTGAAGCGTGAGCCGGGCGAAATCGTTATCGACTTCGCGCGCCAGTAAAAATCGATGCTGGTTCTGCTTGCGCTAGCGGCGCTGTTGTTCATGGCCGGGTCGGTCGCGCTGGTGCTCATGGGCCAGGCGACGCCGGCCGCCGCCCACATCGCCTTCGCCGCCGGCATCATGCCGCTGATCTTTGGCGCCATGATGCATTTTGTGCCGGTGCTGACGCGCAGCCGGGCGGCGGTGGCGCCGCTGCGCTGGCTGCCTTTGGGCATGAGCGTGGCCGGCATGCTGGCGGCAAGCGCTTTTGTTGTGCCGGGATTCTTCGAGATCGGCATTCATGTGGGCGCTTGTCTGGCGTTCGTCGGTGCGCTGATTCTGGCGGTGTGGATAGTGCGGCGTGCCCGCGCCACCCTGGGTGCGCCGCATCCTTGCCTTTATTGGTATCTCGCGGCGGTGTTGTGCCTCGCGCTGGCCTTGGCGGCCACGCTGGCCGGGCTGCTGTGGCCGGCGCAGCGCGTGGCGTTGCGTATATTTCATCTGCATCTGAATACGCTGGGCTTCATCGGCCTGACCGCCATAGGCACACTGACAGTATTGCTGCCCACCGCAGCTGCGCGTCCCGATGCATCCGCAGCGCCGCGCCTGCGCAGCGATTTGGCGCTCACCGTGCTGGGCGTATTGATGCTCGCGGCAGGTAGCGCCTGGTTCGTACCTGTGGCCTACTCCGGCATGCTGTTGCTGCTGCTGGCGGTGGTGAGCCTGGGCACCACCTGGGCCGCACAGTTCTGGCGCGAAATCAGCCGGCGCGACGGTGCTGCGCCTTCGCTGGCGCTAGCGCTATTTGGTTTCGCCGCGCTGCTGTTCATCGGCGCCGGTCATGTGCGCGGTCCACTGGCCGGGCGCGATGCCATCTTCGGTTTTGTCTTGGCCTTCCTGCTGCCGCTGGTGACCGGCGCCGTGGGTCAGTTGCTGCCGCTGTGGCTCAAGCCAGGCTTGCAACAAGCCTGGCAACAACAGGCGCGAACGACGCTGACGCGTTACGGTGCGCTGCGTGCACTGGCATTTGTCATTTCGGGTTTACTTGTAGCGTTTGGCCTACGCCAAGCTGCCTTGCTTGCGGCGGTTGCGCTGGTGCTGTTTATGGTGCAGCTAGCGATGGTGCTGAAAAAGTAGGATGGGTGGAGCGGAGCGTAAGCCATCAGCGATGGTCGAATGATGGGTTACGGCCCTATGCGCCTCCACCCATCCTGCGATTTTCTGCGTATCGCGCCGATCACCACCACCACGAACACCAATCCGCCGATGATGGCAATGCCGCCGCCAGCGCCCATGATGCCCATGGCGACAATCTCCTCCGTACTGCGCAGTACTTGGTCTGCGCCGGCGACCTTGCGCTGCACGCCGTAGCCGCCCGACCACATCAAGCCGCCGATGTGCATGGCCTGTCCAACTGCGTAGCAATAGGAAGAAAAGGTCGCGGCCTTGCGTGCCGGTTGGCCGTAGCCGATGCGCGGCAGCAGGTGGTAGACCAGGCCCATCAAAGCCAGTGTCACGCCGACGATGCAGCCGTGATAATGCGCGGGAATTTTTACGTTGTTGCCGGCGATCAAGAGCCCGATGATGCCGCCGAAGCTGAACAGCGCGAGGGAGGAATACAGCGCGGCGCGCAACGGGCGCGCGTCATCGGCAATGGGCGGCGTGGCGCGCATACCTAGCACCACGGCCAGCGCCACGGGCAATATCGGTAAGCCGCCGCCTAACCCCATGGCGAAGGTGAGCAGATTGCGATGCTCCACCGTGTAGATGGGCCACAGTAGATAAGCGACAGGAATCGCCAGCACGCAGATGGTGGATAGCGCGAAAATCAGCACGGCGACGCGCGGCGTGATGGGCAGTTGCGCGCCGCAGGCGCTGGCCAGCCACAGCCAGGCGACGAGCATGAAGGTGGTCCAGATAAATTGCAGCGCGTGGCCGCCGCCCCAGAAGAGGATCTCGTAATAGGGCTTGCCGGTGAGGTCTTCGGGGACGGTGGCGTAAGACCAGCCGAAGGCGACGAGCGCGACGACCGCCGGCAACAAGCTCAAGGCCAGACCCATGCGCAGCGCGGCCGCGCCGTCCAACACCTGCGGTACTTGCGGCAGCGTCAGCAGGCTGCGCAACACCAGCAGCGCCGCGCCGACGCCGATGAGGATCAGCCCCGAATGGAATGTCGGGTCTTCCAGCACCGGAATGTAGTTGGCCATCACCGGCCCGCCGCGCCCGATATAGGGCGACACGATCATGAGCAGCGTGCCCAGCGCCGAGACGGCCAACGCCGCGTAGCCCAGCGCGCGGTGGCCGCTTGTGCCGCCTAGCGACCACAGCATGCCGCCGATGGCGATGAACCACACCAGCACCGAGAGATCGACGTGCACTACCAGCGCGACAAGAAAAAAATCTGCTAGCGGTAGAAGTTTGCCTACGCCCGGGGTGCGCCCCGCCACCAGCAAAATAGACAGCAAGCCCGCGCCGATCAGCGCCAGCAGGCCCAGCCACAGCCAGCCTCGGGCATAGCGTTGATTTTCGGGATTATCGACGGGCAGCGAGTAGGTGTGGTTCATGGAATTATGTGTAGGCTATTGAGAAGACATTCACAACGGCATAGGACCTTGTCATCCTCGCGCAGGCGGGGGACCCAGCGGCTTGCAGCAAGTCAGCGGATTCCCGCTTGCGCGGGAATGACTTCGAGAGACAATATTTGCGACGAAAAAATCCGCGATTATCCGCGATTATCCGCGTTAATCCGCGTCAGAAAAAGCCTTCCATTCATTGCACGAAGATAATGCCGCCTCTTTCAGCGCTGAAATCCACCACCAAGATCTGCGCCGGCTTGAGCGTCACCTTTTCCTCTTTGACGTAATTGAAATCGGCAAGGCGCACATTGTCGTTCATTTTTACTGCCAGCTTGTGCTCGCCGGCGGGGATTTCAAAACGTCGATACAGGGTCGAAGCCCCGTCGCGCGAGAGTCCTGAGGGCTGGGCCACGCCGTCGTAGAGAGGCGTCCCATCGAGAGACAGCTGCACTTTCACCGGCGAACGTTCGCGTGCGCATTCCATAGGCGCGCGCATGTTGGGCGGCAGCTTGGCGAGTTCTTCCGGCGTGCGCTTGCGGCAGTCGGCGACTAACTGGGCCTGATGGCTGAAAGACAGCTTGATGAGGGCGCGGTCGGGCGCCATGTGGCGGTAGCTCGGTTGGGTCGAGAAGTAGCCGATGATGAGCGCGAAGAGACCATAGAACACCACTTGGCCTATGAGTGAGAGTGGCGTGACCGACGATTTAGTCATGATGGGTCATCCTCCGTACAGGGACATGGAGCGGTTTCATTTCTGTGCCGAGATTTTGCAGGTCTTGGCGGAATGTGGCGAGCGCTGAATGCAGAGGCGCAGTGTCGTGAGCGTCCGCCCACACCACGCGCAGACGCGCGGGCGGTACGTTGGTACGCAAGTGCGGCTCGCGCTCGCCGGCGAGGCGCTGGGCCGTCCAGGTATTGCCAGAGCGGTAGGCGCAACTGCCCTCGCGGCAGCCGGTGATGAGCACGCCGTCCGCGCCGCTGCGCAAGGTGTATTCGACCAGGCTAGGCGGCAGCAGGCCTATGCACAGGAGTGAGATGGCAGCGGTATCTGCCGCTTGCAAGCCTTTGAGCGCGGCGGCGCAGTCGCAGCCGAACACCACGATCTTCGGTGCGCCGGTGAGCGCGTTTAGGCCTACTTCCAGCGCTTGCCGCACCGCCCCGATGGACTGCTGCGGCATGTCGATGCCGGTGACCAGTTCATCCGCGCTGCGGAACGGCGTAGACGACGGACAGGCACCGGCGCAGATGCCGCAGCTAACGCACAGCGCCGCATCCACCTGCGCCAAGCTATGGCCGGGCTTGTCCGGGTGCGGCAGCATGGTGATGGCGGAGTAGGGGCAATCCTCGAAACAGCGTCGGCAACCGTTGCAATATTCTGGCGTCACCACGGCGACCGCTTGCGTCTTCTTGTGCGGGAGCAAGGGCATCACGGCCAGCAGCAACGTAAAGGCGCCGGCCAGCCCCCACAGCGCGGCGGGCGAGGTGGCGTACATCAGCGGATGCACAAACAGCAGTAGCCAATCGAGGTCGACCGCGGCCGGCACGATGGCCAGATCGGCCGGCGCATGCGAGACGACGGGTTGCAATAAGGACAGCACGACCAGCATGGCCAATGCGCCCAGGCCCAGCGTGCGCGTAGGAAAAACATCTGCGCGTGAAATACGCTGGATATGCACCCACAGCATCAGCATCAGCATGAGCGGAATGCCGATGTGCAGAAACATCAGCAGCGAGAAGAAGCGGTCGTTCACAGCGCCCGGCGTGAGGAAGTTGCGCGCCATCGGGTCGGTGACAATGGGCAGCCAGTCCAGCCACTCCGCGCTGGCGATGATGCTGAACTGGGCGAGCTGATCCCACACCAGCCAGTAACCGCCTATGCCCGAGGCGTAGGCCAGCCAAATGAGCGGCACGCCGGTAATCCAGGCGTACCAGCGCACGCCGAAGTAGCGGCCGTAAAAAAATTCGCGCGCCAGATGCAGGAACATCACCACCACGAAAGCGTCCGACGCATAGCGATGAATACTGCGCAACAGCCCGCCCAGATACCACTGTTCGCGGCTGTAGTAATTGATGGACGCGCCGATGTGTTCGACGCTGGTGTCCAGCACCGCGTAGAGGTACAGACCTGTCGCAGCAATCAGCCAGAAGAAATAAAAGCCCAGCGCACCCAGATGCCGCCAGGGGTTGTGGGCGGCGCTGAAGATCGCATCGAAGGCCGCTTCGATGCGCTGAAAAAGGACTAGACCGATTTGGCGCAGACTGGTCATGTGAAGCAACACAACGAAAAGGCGTCGTTATTCCCGCGCAAGCGGGAATCCAGTGGCGTTAAATCGAAGTCGCTGGGTTCCCGCCTACGCGGGAACGACGGACAGCACGGAGCATAGTTCGCATCACTCATTGGTGACTTGAGGCCAGTCAAACGCCACCGGATTTTCGGCGATTGCGCCAGAGGAAGACCACGATGTAGCCTAGAAACGTCAGAAAGCCGGCAATCTCGAGTACCAGGACGTAATCGAGGCGGTAGCGGCCGGTCGTCGGGTCATACACCGAACAGAGTAGGCGCACGCGGTCGAGGATGTCGGCGATGGGGCTGGTCTGCGCCACCGGCGCGCCGGTGATGAGCTCCTTGAGCGGCTCGACCAGCAAGTCGGTGGTGAGCGTATCGCCATACACCTGCCGGTAAATCCGGCCCTCGCCATCGACGATGGTGACCTGCACAGTATGGTCGAAGCCGGCAGGCGTCGCCACGTAACTGAAGCCGAAAGCCTGCGTCAGCTCACGCAAGATGGCTTGCGACGGACTGAGGAATTCCCAATTCGGAAAGACGATGCCGTTCTGCGCGGCAAATGATCTCAGCGCGGTCGGGCTGTCGAAAGGCTGGTTGAAACCGATGCTGACGATATGAAAGCGATCCAGCCCCAGCGTTGCCACCGTACCGGTTACAGCGCGCTGCAAATTCTTGGTCGTTGTCGGGCAGACCTCGAAACAGCCGGTGTAGATGAAACTCACCAGCAAGGGCTTGCCTCGGTAATCCGCCAACCGCACCGGCTTGCCCTCGCGGTTGAGCAGGGTGAAGTCGCCGACGGGTTGGTTCACCACGCTTTGCGAAAGCGCTAGGGCGGTTTTCTGATCGAGGGTGGCGACACCGGGTGCGGTGGCCGGATCGAGCGGGCGCGCGGTGATGTTGTCTGGCGCAGCCCAAGCAATGCCGCCGCCCCAAAGCATAACCACAGCGAGTGAGGCGGCGAGTGAGGCGGCGAGAAAGCGTTGGCCGATCAGAGCTAATACTTGCGAGTGCATGGCCCATCATCGCCAAGGCCGGCGTGGCCGTCAACGATGTGGATCAAGTCAGACTCGGAAAAAGGGACGTAAAAGTGGTTCACACGACTTCCTGTTCAACAAAATAAGCCGATGAGCAAAGTGCGTTACTGGTCGGGCGTTGATGGGTACGTGGAGACAGGGCCGAATTGGCCTCCTCAGCAAACGTTCCGACCGCCCCTACATTCGGATGCGAAAAGTTTTCCCTATCACGTCCAAAGCTTCAGGACTATCCCATTCCTTCGCACCATAGAATTTGGCGAGCACGCGGCCCTGCGCATCGACCAGCAGGGTCAAGGGCAAGCGGTCAGCACCCAGCATATTTTCGAGGAACAGCTTGCCGTCGATGTAGTGGCTGAAGTTGGTGTTGGCTTCTTTCAGGAAGGCCAGCGCGGCTTTGGGGTAGTCATCGGTGGAAATGCCGATGACCGCAAACTGCTTGCCAGCGTAGCGGCGGGATAACCTGTCCAGCGACCCCATTTCCTGCCGGCAGGGCCCGCACCAACTGGCCCACACATTGATGATGAGCGGTTTGCCGCGGAACTCGGAAAGTTTTTGCGACGGGCCGGAAAGGCCTTGCATGCTCGCCTCGCGCAGCGTCCCGCCCACCTCAACTTCGCCCGGGGTTTTCGCGCACGCGAGCGTGGCGGCGCCTAGCAGACAGAGCAGTAGCCAAGAATAAATCGATTTCATTCTGCCAAGTTTGCCATTCGCCGAGCGCGCGAAATGTCGAGACTGCACTTACTTCTTGGGTGTGATGCTGGCGTCTTCAATCAACAGCGGATAGGAATAGCCGCTACCGAAGTCGCGATTCACCACCACCACGCCAGAAATGCTGACCTGGTCGCCGACATTGGCGGTTTGCTTGCTGGTGACGACCAGGTTGTTGTTGTTGGCGTCGCCCGTACCGTCCTGCACATGCACAAAGTTGCGCCCCATGATGCCGTTATTGACCTTCACCACCTTGCCCTGGGCGCTGATCGTTTGGCCGACGAGGGTGGCCTTGTTCTGGTTCAGGGCTGAGACGGTCTTTAGATTCTTGTCGGCAGCCGATGCGTTAAATGAGGCCAGCCCTGCGGCGGCAATAAACCCAATGAACGTGATGGATCGAATTTTCATGGAAACTCCTGTGATGTTGAAAAGATTGGAGGGAAATGGGTGTGCCCGGCGATTATATCCGCAGCTAGGCCCCGCCATTTTTGCTCGGCATCGTAGCCAAAAAAATTGTGCCTGCTGTTGTTGTAGGTCAACAAGCGGTGCAGGGCTGGCTTGGACAAAGTCAGCACATGAAAGGAAAGCGCCAGGTTCTGGTCGGGCCGCGTTGCCAACCGGCCCAAGGATCAATCTCCTCCTTTTGCTGCTCTGTGCGTTAGCGCACAGAATTATCGCTCCCTAACAGCGCATTATGAAATTGAACGGTGCTCAGGATGAATCCACTTCTTGCGTTCCGATTCTTATTTGATTTCTCACATCAGGAGATTCCTCATGATTAAAACTATTTTTTCGTTTTTGCTCGCCACGCTATTCCTGGCTGGCACAGCCGCGACATTGACCGGTTGCAACACGGTTGAAGGTGCCGGCAAGGATATTCAGCAGGGGGGGAAAGCAATCAAGGACGAAGCGAGAGAGCATAAGAGCTATTGATGTAATGCCTATGCGCTTTGCAAAGGTGGCAGTGACGTGCTGGGGAGCATCGCTGGTGTCCGACGACGTTCTATAACGGTGTGTTAGTTGCTGAATTGCAAAAAAAGGGCCGCATTCGCGGCCCTTTTCTTGTGCTCCATGTTTGCCTTGTTACGACAAACCCCACAGCGTGGACAGGTACTTCCAGTTCACGAAGTAGTACAACACGAAGGTGACGAGGAAGAGCAGCGCCAGCACCAGCGTACCGGGTGCACCGTGATGTACCACGGCGGCGCCACCGGCCTGCGGCAGCGGCAGGGTGAGCGGTACGGTTTTGTTGCTGATCTTGCCTTCGTCTAACTTCTTACCGAAGAGGATAGAGATGACCACTTGCAATACCCACAAGCCACCGCCGATGACGGCCACCACGCCAGCGATGCCGGTGAGCGTCATCATCAGATAGGCGGCACCGGGCCACTCGTAGGCGAAGGTGGCGCCGGCGAAGTGCATGTCCCAATGCCGGCGCGAGACGCCCAGGGTGCCGGCGCCCATCATCACCAGCGCCAGCACGTACATGCTGAGGCCGAACAGATAAGGCTGTATCTTCGCCAGACCGGGCCAGACGATTTCGCGTTTGAACAGCACCGGGATGAGGAAGTAGGTGAGGCCCATGAACGAAAGCGTGGTACCGATCACCACCGTGGCGTGGAAGTGGCCCGGCACGTAGATGGTGTTGTGGATGAGCATATTGAGCTGCTCGGTGCCCATCATCACGCCGGTGATACCGCCGAGGAAGCCGAAGCCGACCAGCGAGATGAACATCGCCGAGAAGGCTGGGTTGCCCCAGGGTGCCTTGCGCAACCATTCGAAAAGGCCCTTGGTGTAGCCCTTCTCCCGTTGTGCGACTTCAATGGCGCCTGGCACGGTAAAGCCGTGAATCATCGAGGCCAGCACGGCGAAGTACATGAAGTAGGAGGTGTTGACCACTTTCCACTCCGAGCTCATGCCAGGATCGGCCAGCAAGTGGTGCGCGCTGGCGAGTTGCAGGAACAGGATGTAGAGGAAGAAGGCCGTGCGGCTGACGCGCTCGCTCATGGGCTTGGCGCCAAAGACGATGGCGGCGATGGCGTACCAGATAGAGACGTGCGCCGCGACGTTGATCTGTTGCGAGCTGTGCCCCATGGCCCACCAGATGATGCGATACATCAGGGGGTCAATTTCCTTGATGTAGCCCACCGACCAGAGGAAAGTCGGGATGAGGATGATGGCGCCGGAAGCGATGGTGAACACGGCGATGATGCAGGCCGTCAGGGCGCCGAAGGTCACCAGTGGAATCGAACCCTCATAGGTCTTCTCTGCCTTGGCAACGACCAAAGTGCCTAGGAAGACAAAGCAGCCGAGTAGCGCGCCCACCGCGAAGAGGATCAGGCCGAGATAAAAATGCGGCTTGGCCATCATCGGCACATAGGAGGTCATCATGACGCTGGATTCGCCCTGGAAAATGGCGACGTTGGTGGTAACCGCGCCGATAGCCATGAGCCAGAAGCCCAGCCAGGCGATACGCGGTGTGGCGATCCGGCAGTGCAGTAGCGTCGAGGAGGCGAAGTAAAGCACCGCCATTTCGAAGAAGATGATCCAGAAGAGCAGCATGTTGACGCCGTGCGAGGTCAGCACCAGGTAAAACTGGTCGGCCTGTAAAAGATGCACTTCGGGCCAACGCGTCAGAATCACCAGCAGCGCACCGACGCCCCCGGTGAGTAGCGCCAGCACGCCGGCGACGGCGTTCCAGCGCATGAGCTTTTCGGCGTCGCTATCAAACTGTAGCCCGCTGCGCGGGCAAATACGGTAGGTCGTGGCCATTATTCGTTCCCCTTGGTCACGTAGAGACGGCCGACCATCGTGTGATGGCCGATGCCGCAGTATTCGTTGCAGACGATGGAGTAAGTGCCAGCGCGGTTGGGCGTGACCTTGACCACATGCTCGTAGCCCGGAATAACCTGGATGTTGATGTTTTCGGGTTGCAGCGAGAAGCCGTGCTGGTAATCCATCGCGGTCATGTGCAGGCGGTAGGTCTTGCCCTCTTCCAACTCGAGTATCGGCCACCAGTTCCACAGGCGGGCAATCAGGTAGACGTCGGTCGGTTCGCCGGGCTTACCCGCGGGAGGATGCACGACTTCGATATCCGACTCCTTGCGCACGGTGTATTTGTCCACCATGGCTTGGGTCTTGGCGCTGAACATTTCCTTGGTCGTCTTGTAAGTCTCGGGCGAGAGGTTCTGTTTGCCGTAGATGTGCCAGTACACCATCATGAAAAACATGGTGAGCGACCACACGAGGGCGATGCCTATCCAGGCGATCTCCATTTTGTCGAGTGGCGCTTTCCACCAGATGCGTTCGGCGGGCGGAGAGATTGAGGACATTAGTTTGGCTCCCTGAGTGACAGTTGGTGTGGGCGCTTAACGAGCGACGGGGATACCCGCCACTTCCATCACACCCCAAAGGATGTAGAGCACCGTGGGGAGGGTGATGCCCAGAAACAGCAGCAGAAACGGGTTGTCGAGCACCTGCTGCATCACGGGGATGCGTTCATTGTCTTGGTTGTCTGCCATGCTAGCCTCCACCTGCTAAGTTGCGTTAATGAAACAAGTTAAAAAATGACAAACCTCTGCGATTTGACGTTCGAAAGATACGCCCCATCGCGGTGCGTTTGTTTGATCCAAGTTAAGGAATAGCATAAACGACACGGACTTGCATGCCGCAGTGCGTCATGTTGTCGCATATAATTCGGCCTGCGATTTTTCGATCACTGCCTCCCGCTCTTCACCGGAACCACTTCATGGATGTTCCCGCCCGCCGCCAGGTTGCTCTCTGGCTATTCATTTGCGCCGCCATGGTCTTCGCCACCCTGATCGTCGGCGGGGTGACGCGGCTGACCCATTCCGGCTTGTCCATCGTCGAATGGCAGCCGATTGTGGGCACGCTGCCACCCCTGTCGCAGGAAGCCTGGCAGGAGGTGTTCCTCAAGTACCAGCAGACGCCGGAATTCAAGCTCGTCAATCACAGCATGGCCTTGGACGAGTTCAAGGGCATCTTCTGGTGGGAGTACGCGCACCGTGTGTTGGGCCGTAGCATCGGCCTGGTATTTCTGCTGCCCTACCTTTATTTTCTGTTGCGTCGCAAGATAGGCGGCGCGCTGGCACCCCAGCTGTTCGGTATTTTCGTCTTGGGCGCACTGCAAGGTGCGATGGGCTGGTACATGGTCAAAAGTGGTCTGGTTGATGATCCGCGCGTCAGCCAATACCGACTCACCGCGCATCTGTCGCTGGCCTTTGTAATTTTTACCGCCATGATTTGGGTGGCATTGGGCTTGCTGGTCAGGCGCGGCCGCTATTTTTCCAACGAATCATTGCGTCGCGCGCAGCGTGTTGGCGTCTGGCTGGCGCTACTGGTGTTCTACATGGTGGTGACTGGTGGCTTCGTTGCCGGCATCCGCGCCGGCAAGGCCTACAACACCTTCCCGTTGATGAATGGCCATGTCATACCACCCGAGATCTTCATGATCGAACCGTGGTATCTCAACTTCTTCAACAATATGGCCACCGTGCAATTCGATCACCGTCTCGGCGCCTGGCTGCTTGCCGTGCTGGCGCCGTGGTTCTGGCTCTGCCTGCTGCATTCGCCGGCCAGCCCGCGTGCGCGACTCGCCGCGCACACACTGTTGGCGGCGCTGGCGGTGCAGATCACGCTCGGCATCACCACGCTGCTTTACGCCGTGCCGGTCGTGCTGGGCGCCGCGCACCAGGGCGGCGCCATGGTGCTTTTCGGCATTGTGCTGTGGGCGAATCACGAGCTGCGCGTGTCTTCCGGTTACGGCAGCGCATGAATACGCCAGTTGAAGTCGCCGGTCGTCTTGTCGTGCAGCGGCTGGCGCTGCTGTGCGGCGTGCTGCTGTTGATCGTTGTCGTTGCGAGCGCCTGGATGCGGCTGTCCGGCGCGGGCCTGGGCTGCGCCGACTGGCCGGCCTGCTACGGCCATCCCGGCGTTACCTCAATGGCCGGCACGGTACAGGGCGTCGAAGGCGTGCGTCTGGTGCATCGCATTGCGGCGACGGCGGCGTTGCTCATCACCATCGCCATGGTGTGGCTGTGCTGGCGGCGACGTCCGGCGTTGCGCAGCGAAGGGCAGTTGGCCAATCTGCTGCTCGTCATCATGCTGGGCCTCTCGCTGCTGGGCTGGTTTGTTGGTTCAGCGACGCTGCCGGTGGTGGTGTTGATGAATCTGCTCGGCGGTTTCGCCATGCTGGCACTGGTGTGGCGCTTGTATGTGGTCGCCGCTGGCGATGCTGCTAACGATGCCGCTTCGCCAGCCGCAACGACTTCAAACCAATTGGGATGGTTGCGCTTGGGCGCGGTGCTGCTGCTGGCGGAAATTGTGCTGGGGGCGCTCATCAGCGCGGATTTCGCCGGACTGGCTTGTAGCACGTTGACCAACTGCGACGGCGTCTGGTGGCCGTCTGGAGATTGGGGCTACGCGTTTAATCCGCTGCGTGATTTCGCCGGGCGGCCGCTCATCGCGGGAGACGCCGGTGGCATCGCCCTGCACATGCTGCATCGCGCTTTGGCGCTGATCACCGCGCTGGTCCTGGGCGTGGCCTCGCTGCGTATAGCGGCGCGTGCCGGCATGCTCGGCATTGCGGTGCCGGCGCTGTTGCTGGTGGAGATCGTACTGGGCTTGGCTTCGGTGCGTGCCGGCCTTAACCTCTGGCTAGTAGTGTCGCACAACCTGGTGGCCGCGCTGTTGTTTGCGGCGACGATAGTGCTGTTGCGTCGGGCCGCGCACACCCGATAGCCGGGTAGGGTGGGCAGCGAAGCTGCCCACCCTACGAAAAATGCAGCGCAAAAAAAGCCCGCGACTGCGGGCTTTTTGTTGCGTGGCTTTTTGATCAGGCCATCTGCACCGGTATCTTGTGACGCTGGTTGACGATGCGGTTGTGCGAGTCGACATACACCAGCGCCGGCTCGAACTTGGCGAGTTCGATTTCGTTGTACATGGCGTAGGTGGCGATGATGAGCAGGTCGCCGGGTGAGGCCTTGCGAGCGGCGGCGCCGTTCACCGAGATAGTGCCGCTGCCGCGCTCGGCGCGGATGGCATAGGTGGTGAAGCGTTCGCCGTTGTTGACGTTGTAGATGTCGATCTGCTGATACTCCTTGATGTCGGCAGCGTCGAGCAGATCGTCGTCGATGGCGCAGGAGCCCTCATAGTGCAGCTCTGATTGCGTCACGGTGACGCGGTGTAGCTTGGATTTGAGCATCATCCGTTGCATGGTCTTGCTCCTTCACTCACAGGTTGGCTGGCGTATGTGTGGAATCCTCTCCCACAACTGCGCTGCTGGTGCTCCGCCGGCCTGAGCGCATGGCGGAGCCCTAAACTTCCAGGTTGTCGATCAGGCGCGTGCTCCCTAGGAGTGCCGCGCCCAGCACCACCAACCTGAAATCGTGAGCGGCGGCGCATTGTAAATCAGATTGTTTCCGCACAGCAACATACTGCGGAGACCAGCCATAGGCGCGGAGTTCGGACATGGCCTGCGCCTCAAGCCGCGCGAAATCGCGTTCTCCAGCCAGTATGGTCAGGCGAATGCCATCCAACGCGCGATACAGCCGCGGCGCCTCGGCTCTTTCCGTTGCCGAAAGATAGCCGTTGCGCGACGACAAGGCCAGGCCGTCTTCGGCCCGCACTGTTTCGCCCGCGATGATCTCGATGGGCAGCGCGAATTCGCGCACCATGTTGCGGATGACCATGAGCTGCTGATAGTCCTTTTTGCCGAACAGCGCCACCTGCGGCTGCACGATGCCGAAGAGCTTCATCACCACTGTCGCCACGCCGCGAAAAAAGCCCGGCCGGAATTCGCCCTCGAGGATGTCGGCCTGCGCGGCATCGGGCATGACGTGATAGGACTGCGGCGTCGGATACATTTCGCGCTCATCCGGCGCCAGCAGATGCGCCACACCGGCGGCGTCAAGCTTGGCGCAATCGGCCTCGAAAGTGCGCGGATATTTGTCGAAGTCATCCTTCGGCCCGAACTGCAAACGATTCACAAAGATGCTCGACACCACGCAATCGCCATGCTGCTGCGCCTGACGCATCAGCGCGATGTGCCCCTCATGCAGATTGCCCATGGTGGGCACGAAAACAACGCGACGGGCGTTTTTCAGTGCAGCGCGGAGGCTGGGAATGGTGTTGTGGATTTGCATGGCGATGCGCTGTCAGGAGTGGAAATGCTTTGAACGCGGATTGACGCGGATGAACGCGGATTTTCTGACAAGTTTCATCCGCGAAATCCGCCCTGATCCGCGTCAATCCGCGTCAAAAAGGCTTGTCAGTAACTCTGTTCCGCCGTCGGGAAGCTCCCATACTTCACCGCAGCGACGTAAGCTTGCACAGCAGTGTCGATACTCGCCGCACCTTCCATGAAGTTCTTCACGAAACGGGCTTTCTTGCCGGGGTAGACGCCCAGCATGTCGTGCAGCACCAGCACTTGGCCGTTGGTGTCAGAGCCCGCGCCTATGCCTATGGTGGCCATGTTGATGAGGCTGCGGGTGATGTCGGTGGCGAGCGGGGCGGGGACCATTTCGAGGACGACCAAGGCGGCGCCGGCTTGTTCCAGGGCGATGGCGTCGCGCTTCATTTGCGCTGCGCCTTCTTCGGTCTTGCCTTGCACGCGGTAGCCGCCGAGTTGATGCACCGATTGCGGCGTGAGGCCGATATGCGCGCACACCGGCACGCCGCGTTCGACGAGAAAACGCACCGTCTCGGCCATGAACTCGCCGCCTTCGAGCTTGACCATCTGCGCGCCCGCCGCCATGAGTTGCACCGCGTTGCGCAGGGCTTGCGCCGGACTTTCCTGATAGCTGCCGAAGGGCATATCGGTGATGAGGAAGGGCCGAGACTGGCCGCCGAGGCCGCGCGCCACGCAAGCTGTGTGATAGGCCATGTGCTCCATGGTCACCGGCAGCGTGGAGCTTTGCCCTTGCAATACATTGCCCAGCGAATCGCCGACCAGCAGGACATCCACACCGCCACGCGCCAGCAGGACCGCGAAGCTGGCGTCGTAGCAGGTGAGCACGGCGATCTTCTCGCCCTCGTTGCGCATGCGCGCCAGTTCGTTGAGCGTCACCGGACGTTCAAGCGGACGTTGGCTAGGTTCGCTGAGATAACTCATGATGGTGCGTGCCCTTAGTAATGAACGCGCATCATAGCGCTACGAACGGAAAATGAAATACACCAAGTTGGAGAACATCAGCGTGCAAGTTTGGCGAGGCGCTGGTCGCCGCAGTGCGCCAGGAGATCGGCGGCGCGGCCGTAGTAGGGGACGACGCAATCGGGTTCGATTTCAACCAGCGGCATGAGCACGAAGGCGCGTTCATGCATGCGCGGGTGCGGCAGCGTGAGTTGGGGGTCGACGTTGACGGCGTCGCCGTAGAGCAATAGATCGAGATCGAGCGTGCGCGGCGCATGATGATAATCACGACGACGGCCGAAGCGCGCTTCGATGGCGAAGAGCTCGTTGAGCAGTTCGTGCGCCGTCAGCGTGGTGTCGATGGCGACAACGGCGTTGATGAAGTCTGGCTGATTTTTCAGGCCGACGGGGGCGCTGCGGTAGAGCGAAGAGGCCGCGACCACGGTCGACTGTGGCAAGGCGCGCAAGCTTTGCAGGGCCGCGGTGACGGTCACCTGCGGATCGTCAAGATTGGCGCCTAGCGCTACGAAGGCGCGCACATGCGTGCTCGATTCCGCCACACCCGACTTGCTCATGAATCGACGATTTGTTCGCTGCGGTCGCTTTGGGCGTCATTGCCATTCTCGCCGGCTACCGGCTTGCGCGCGCGACGTCGGCGCGCCGGCTTTTTTTCCGGTGTGAGCAGAGCGAGCCGCTCGTCGGTATCGGCATCGAGAAAGTGCAGCCACCAATCGCCGAGTTCTTGCGCCACTTCGCCGCTGGCGGCGCGCAGCAGCAGAAAATCCAGCCCGGCTTTGAAGCGCGGTTGCTCCAAGAGGCGCAAGGGGCGGCGTCCAGCGCGGTTTTCGAAGCGCGGTTGCAGGGCCCAGATTTCTTTGATGTCGCCGGCGATGCGGCGCGTAATGGCGAGCTTTTCGGCCTGCGTGTCCAGCACTTGATCCATGGTCGCGTGCAGCGCCGGCATGGCGTGTTCGCCTGCCAGTTTGCGGTTGCCCCAGGCGGACAGCACTTCATGCCAGAGCAGGGTGGCGAAGAGAAAGCCGGGCGAGACCGGCTTGCCGGCCTGTACGCGTTCATCCGTGTTGGTGAGCGAGAGCCAGACGAAACGCTCGCCCAGCGGCTGTTCCATGATGACATCGAGCATGGGCAAGAGGCCGTCATGCAGGCCTTCTTCGCGCAATTGCTTGAGGCATTCGACGGCGTGGCCGGAAAGTAGCAGCTTGAGCATTTCGTCGAAGAGCCGCGCCGCCGGGACGTTTTGCAGCAGATCGGCCATTTCGCGGATAGGTGCGCGCGCCGCCGGGTCGATGGTGAGGCCCAGCTTGGAGGCCATGCGCACCGCGCGCAGCATGCGGATCGGGTCTTCGCGATAGCGCGTCTTCGCCTCGCCTATCATGCGCAGGGTTTTCTGCTGCAAGTCGGCGACGCCGTGGTGATAGTCGAGGATAGTCTCGTCGGCGGGGTTGTAGTAGAGCGCGTTGACGGTGAAGTCGCGCCGCGCGGCATCTTCTTCCATATTGCCGAAGACGTTGTCGCGCAAAACGCGACCGTGTTCGTCGGTGGCGGATTCGGTGTCTGCGGTGCGGAAGGTGGAGACCTCAATCGTCTCCGAGCCGCTCATCACATGCACGATGCGAAAGCGTCGACCGATGATGCGCGAGCGACGGAAGATGCCGCGCACCTGCTCAGGCGTGGCGTCGGTGGCGACGTCGAAATCCTTGGGCTTGATGCCGGCGATGAGGTCGCGCACGGCGCCGCCCACCACATAGGCCTGGTGGCCGCTTTCCTGCAAGCGCTGCACGGTATGCCGCGCCGCCGGCGAAATGCCCTCGCGATGCACGCCGTGGCGCGCGACGGGAAGCAGGGCCGGCGCGTGACTTGCCCCCGGCTTAGGAGCTGATTTGCTGAAAACGCGGCGTATGAACTTGCGAAGCATGCGGTCGAACGACAGCCGGGAAGGGCGCAATGATACCGGAGATCAGCTCCTAAGGCTGATGACGGGCCATCCGTGCAGTTTGGCATGCTGGGCCAGGGTATCGTCGGGATCAACGGCGATGGGGTGGCTGACATGGGCCAGCAGCGGCAGGTCGTTGAGCGAATCGCTGTAGAAATAGCTTTGCGGATAGTCCGCGATACGCCGCCCTTGCATGGCCAGCCATGCCGTCAAGCGCGTCACCTTGCCCTCGCGAAAGCAGGGCGTGCCGGCAACGTTGCCGGTGTAAGCGCCATTCACTTCCTCCGGCTCGGTGGCGAGCAGATGAGTCACGCCGAACTCCCGCGCAATCGGCGCGGTGACAAAGCTGTTAGTGGCGGTGACGATGGCGACAAGCGCGCCTTCATCGCGATGTCGCTGCACCAGGGCGCGCGCCGGGGCGGTGATGATGGGCAGGATGCGCGTCGCCATGAAGTCCGCATGCCAGGCATCCAGCTCGCGGCGCGGGTGGCGCGACAGCGGCTTCAACTGAAAATCCAGGAAGGCGTGGATGTCCAGCGTGCCCGCCTTGTATTGCTCGTAGAACGCCAGATTGCGCGCCTCATAGACCTCGCGGTCGAGCACACCGCGCGAAATGAGATATTGCGCCCACTCGAAATCCGAGTCGCCGGCGAGGAGAGTGTTGTCTAGGTCGAAGAGTGCGAGGTTCATGTCGTAGCGCTTTGTAGTACCTCCCGCAGCAGCGGCAGGGTGATCGGGCGCTGGCGCTCCAGGGAGACGCGATCGAGGGCGTCAAGCACCGCCATCAATACGGGCAAATCGCGAGCGGTGTGGCGTAACAGGTAGTTGATGAGATCGTCGTCGACTTTCATGCCGCGTTGCAGGGCGTGGCTTTTCAGCGCGGCGGCGCGGTCTTCGTCGCTCAAGGGTTTGACGCCGAACACCAGGGCGCTGCCGATGCGCGTGCGCAAGTCTTCGCGTAGCGCCAGCTCGCGCGACGGCGCGTTGCCGCTCATGAGTAGGGCCAGGCCAGCCAGCCGCGCCGCGTTGAAGGCGCGAAACAGCGCGATTTGCGCGTTGGCATCGAGCTGATCCACATCATCCACCACCAGCAAACCACCGGGCGGGGCCGGCAGTTCCACGCCGGCGTCCCTGGCGGTAATGAAGACGGTGCGCCGATGGGTAGCCTCGGCTGCCGCAAAGGTGGCGCGCAAGAGGTGCGTGCGGCCCGAGCCGGCCGGCCCCCACAGGTAAATGGCGTCGAAATTTCGCGGTTGGGACAGTGCGCGTAGCCGCGCCAGCAGTTCGAGATTGGCGGCGCCGAAGAAGTTATCGAGCGTCGGATGTTGCTCGGGGCGGATGTCCAGCGTGAGTTGTTGCTGCATAGCGATTCGGTTCGAGGCTGGCCGCGCACGTGAGGGATGCGGTAAAATTCGGCCGTAAAATTTGGCGGTAAAGAAATCGCCCTTCAATTACTTTGTCGCGCCGCCGCTGTTGTAAGCGGCGGTACGACGGGTGCAGGCCTTGAGCGCTATCCCGTGCGATGGCGGCTACTTTATCACGAAGCGGACATTCAACTTGAGCTCCACACCCAGCATGCCTACGGGCCCACTTTCCTATCGCGATGCCGGCGTTGATATCGATGCCGGTGACTCGCTCGTCGAACGCATCAAGCCCTTTGCCAAGCGCACCATGCGCCCGGAAGTACTCGGAGGCATCGGTGGCTTTGGGGCGCTGTTTGAAATTTCGAAAAAATATCGCGAGCCGGTGCTGGTTTCCGGTACGGACGGCGTCGGCACCAAGCTCAAGCTGGCTTTCCAGTTGAAGCGGCACGACACCGTGGGCATTGATCTGGTGGCCATGAGCGTGAACGATATCCTCGTGCAAGGCGCCGAGCCGTTGTTCTTCCTCGATTACTTCGCCTGCGGCAAGCTGGATGTGGACACCGCCGCCAGCGTCGTGCAGGGCATTGCCAAAGGCTGCGAGTTGGCTGGCTGTGCGCTCATCGGCGGCGAAACGGCCGAGATGCCGGGCATGTATCCGGCGGGCGAATACGACCTCGCCGGTTTCGCGGTGGGCGCTGTCGAAAAATCAAAAATCATTGATGGCTCGACCATCCGTCCCGGAGATGTGGTGCTGGGGCTGGCTTCCAGCGGCGCGCATTCCAACGGCTACTCGCTATTGCGCAAAATCATCGAACGCGCCCAGCCGGATATGAGCGCCGACTTTCACGGCCGTCCGTTGGCGGACGTGCTCATGGCGCCAACGCGCATCTACGTCAAGCCGCTGCTGGCGCTGATGCAGGCGCTGCCTGTCAAGGGACTGGCCCACATCACCGGCGGCGGCCTGCTCGACAACGTGCCGCGCATCCTCGCTGAAAGTCTGACCGCGACATTGCATAGGAGCGCCTGGCAACGGCCGCCACTGTTTGATTGGCTGCAAACTGAGGGCCGTGTCGCCGAAGAAGAAATGCACCGCGTCTTCAATTGCGGTATCGGCATGGTGGTGGTGGTGGCGCCCGAACACGAAGCGCAGGCGACGGCGTTATTGCGCGCGGCCGGCGAGGTGGCATGGCGCATCGGCCACATTGAAGCCCGCACTGCCGGGCAGGCACAAACCACCGTCAACTAAAGGGTTTTTCTGCTTACATTCGGTAGCAAAAAAAAGCGAAGTCCCCGCTTTTTTATTCCAAAGCGATGCTGTCTCGGTTAAAATTGCGGCTGTAAATGACCGATTGGTCATCAATGTGGTTTTCATGCCACTTCCACTACCGATAATCCTGCTCGTTCCATCCTGCGGCGTCCGCGCCGGCTGGTCAGCGGCGCGAAGAAGCGGACAAACATGCCGAATGAGTTGTTGAAACGAAAACGCTATGTGGTGCTGGCCGTCGCCGCCATCGCCTTGCTGGGGTTGGGTGCCTACGCCTATTACGCCAATCGCGCCGGCCATGCGAATGCGCCGCCCGCCGCCGGGAGCGGAGCCCGGCCCGGCCCGGGCAACGGTCGGGGCCAGGGCGGTGGCGGAAGAGATAGCGTCATAGGCGTAGAAGCGACCAAGATCGCACTGGCGACGTTTCAGGATGATGTGGGCGCGGTGGGCTCGCTCAAATCCAACGAGTCGGTGACACTGCGGCCGGAAGTCGCCGGCCGTATTGCGGCTATTCATTTGCGTGAAGGTGCGGCGGCCGCCAAAGGCATGGTGCTGGTGGCGCTGGACGCCTCGACGCAAAGCGCGGAGCTGCAACAAGCTGAAGCGAATCGCGCGCTGGCACAGGCCAACTTCAAGCGCAATGAAGAGTTGTTCCAGAAAAAATTCATTAGCGAACGCGCTCGCGACGAGTCGGCGGCGACGCTCAAAGTGCAGGATGCCGCTGTGGCGCTGGCACAGGCAAAATTCGGCAAGACGCAGATTCGCGCGCCTTTCGCCGGTGTCGTCGGCATTCGCAACGTGAGCCCGGGCGACTACGTCAAGGAAGGCCAGGAACTCATCAATATCGAAGACATCAGCGCCTTGAAGGTGGATTTCCGTCTGCCGGAAAGTCTCTTCTCCCGGCTGCAAAAGGGCCAGACTATCGAAGTGACCACGGACGCCATGCCCGGCCAGACCTTCAAAGGCACGGTGGACGCCATCGATCCGATGCTGGATGCGGCGGGTCGCGCCATTTCGCTGCGCGCACGCCTGCCCAATCCCGATCTCAAGTTGCGCCCCGGCATGTTCGTGCGCGTGCGTCTGGCCTTCGCCGGCGAACGGCGCGGCCTGGCGGTGCCCGAGGAGGCGCTAGTGCCTTCCGGTGCGGAAAACTACGTGTTCAAGGTGGTCGACGGCAAAGCCACGCGCGTCATGGTGAAGCTCGGCCAGCGGCGCGAGGGCACGGTGGAAATCGTTGCGGGTCTGACGGAGAATGACTCGGTGGTGACCGCCGGCCAAATAAAATTGCGCGAAGGAACGGCGGTCAAGGTGGTTGCGGCCGAGAAAACGAAGTGACATTTATCCGCGTCCATCTGCGTCTTAAACTCCTATGAACCTTCCCGAAATTTGTATTCGTCGTCCGGTCTTCGCCACGGTGATGAGCCTGGTGGTGATACTGCTGGGCCTCATTTCCTACACGCGCTTGTCGGTGCGCGAGTATCCCAAGATCGACGAGCCGGTGGTGAACGTCGAGACCTTCTACAAAGGCGCGTCGGCGGAGATCATCGAATCGCAGATCACCAAGCCGCTGGAGGATTCACTCGCGGGCATCGAGGGTGTGGATGTGCTGTCTTCGATCAGCCGCCAGGAAAGCAGCCAGATCACCGTGCGCTTCAAGCTGGAGCGCAATCCTGATTCCGCCGCCTCCGATGTGCGCGACCGTGTGGCGCGCGTGCGCAACCGGCTGCCGCAGGCCATCGATGAGCCGGTCATCGCCAAGGTGGAGGCCGACGCCAATCCCGTCATCTGGTTGGCTTTCTCCAGCGACCGCCATTCCCAACTGGAAGTCAGCGACTTCGCCAGTCGTATCGTTAAACCACGCTTGTTAACATTGCCGGGCGCGGCCGATGTGCGCGTTTTTGGCGAGCGTAAATTCGCCATGCGTATCTGGCTCGATCCTAGCCGACTGGCCGGTTACGGACTTACCACCCAGGATGTGGAGGACGCCCTACGTCGCCAGAACGTTGAGGTGCCGGCCGGCCGCATAGAAAGTCGCGAGCGTGAATTCTCGGTGGTGTCGCGCACCGACCTCAATACGGCGGCGGAATTCTCCGATATCGTGGTGCGCCAGGTGAAGGGCTATCCGGTGAAGATCGGCGACCTCGGTCGCGTCGAAGTCGGCGCCGCCGAGGAGCGCTCGGCCGTGCGTTTCAACGGCAAGAGCGCGGTGGCGCTGGGCGTCATCAAGCAGGCGACCGCCAATCCACTGGAGCTTTCCAAAGCCTTGCGCGCCGAATTGCCACGCGTCGTGACGGAAGTGCCGGAGGGCATGAAGGTCGACATCGCTTACGATTCGACAGTCTTTATCGACCGCTCCATCGAGGCGGTTTATACGACGATACTGGAAGCCGTCGTGCTGGTGGCGCTCATCATCTTCCTGTTCCTACGCTCGCCGCGCGCCACTTTGATTCCGCTGGTCACCATCCCGGTTTCGCTGATCGGCGCCTTCGCGCTGATGCTGGTGATGGGCTTCACGATAAACACCCTGACGCTGCTGGCGCTGGTGCTGGCCATCGGTTTGGTGGTGGATGACGCCATCGTGGTGCTGGAAAATATTTATCGCCACATCGAAAACGGCATGCCGCGCATGCAGGCCGCGATACAAGGCTCGCGCGAAATCGCCTTTGCCGTGGTGGCCATGACCCTGACGCTCGCCGCCGTGTATGCGCCGGTGGCCTTCATGACCGGGCGCACCGGCAAACTCTTTATAGAGTTTGCATTGACGCTGGCTGGCGCGGTGCTGGTGTCGGGCTTTGTCGCGCTGACGCTCTCGCCCATGATGTGCTCGATCTTGCTCAAGCATGAGACCAGCCACGGCAAGTTCTATTTGTGGGTTGAGCGCGCGCTGGAGGGCCTCACCGCCGGCTACCGGCGCCTGCTCCTTATTACGCTTCAGCGTCGCGTTCTGGTCATGGCCGTGTTTGTGGTGGTGGCCGGCGCGAGCGCGCTGCTGCTGAATGTGTTGAAGTCGGAACTGGCCCCCACGGAAGACCGTGGCGTAATCCTCGGCATGTTTGTCGCACCCGAAGGTGCCACGCTCGACTACACCCGCAAATACGCTTTGCAGATGGAAAATCTGCTCACCAAAACGCCGGAAGCCGAGGTGTTCTTTGTCGTCGCCGGCAACCCGACGGTGTCGCAGGGTCTGGCCTTCGTCGGCCTCAAGGACTGGTCTGAGCGTCAGCGCTCCGCGCAAAAAATCGTCAAGGATTTGCAGCCGCAGTTCTTCGGTATTCCGGGCGTGCTGGCTTTTCCCATCACCCCGGCTTCACTGGGCCAGAGTCCGCGCGATCAGGCTATCAATTTTGTCATCGTCACGTCGGCGTCTTATCAGGATTTGCAAAAGCTCACCGATCAGATGCTGGCGGAAATCGCCAAGAATTCAAACTTCCAAAATGTCGACACCGACCTCAAGTTGAACAAGCCGGAGCTTTCCGTGCTGGTCGACCGCGAGAAGGCGTCGGACACCGGCGTGGAGGTGGAGACCATCGGTCGCACCTTGGAAACCATGCTGGGCGGTCGCAAGGTCACGCGCTTCAAGCGCGACGCCGATCAGTATGACGTGATCGTGCAAACCACTGACAAGGACCGCGTTACGCCAGAGGATATCAGCGAGATCTACGTGCGCGGCAAGGATCAACGCATGATTCCGCTTTCCAACTTGGTGAAAGTGGATGAGACGGTGGCGCCGCGCGAACTCAACCACTTCGGCCAGCGTCGCGCCGTCATGATCAAGGCCAGTCTTGCTCCAGGCTATGCCATGGGCGATGCCCTCACTTATCTCGACGAGTTGGCGCGACGCACGCTGCCGCCGGGCTACGCCACCGATTACGCCGGCCAGACGCGCGAATTCAAGGCCTCCACCGCCAGCCTTGCGCTGACCTTCGGTCTGGCGCTGGCGTTTATTTATCTGGTGCTGGCGGCGCAGTTTGAAAGCTTTCGGGATCCGTTCGTCATCATGCTCACCGTGCCGCTTTCCATGACGGGCGCGCTGCTGGCGTTGTGGCTCTCCGGCGGTACGCTCAACGTGTATAGCCAGATCGGTTTGGTGACCTTGGTGGGCCTCATCACCAAGCACGGCATCCTCATCGTCGAGTTCACCAATCAGTTGCGCGAGCAGGGCAAGGCGGTGGGCGAGGCGTTGGTGGAGGCGGCCAGTCTGCGCTTGCGCCCCATCCTCATGACCACCGGCGCCATGGTGCTGGGCGCGCTACCGCTGGCCTTTGCCAGCGGCGCAGGCGCCGAATCGCGCCAGCAGATCGGCTGGGTCATCGTCGGTGGCTTGCTGCTGGGTACTTTGCTCACGCTGTTTGTCGTACCGACTGTTTATAGTTTGCTCGCGCGTGAGCGACGCGACGCAAAATCGCCAGATGCAGCGCCGGCTAAGGTAACTAAGGTGGCGAAGGCGGAGGCCTGATTGCCGCAACGCCCCATCGGCGTTTTCGACTCGGGCGTGGGCGGCCTTTCCGTCTTGCGTCGCATTCGCACCGATCTGCCCAGCGAGCATCTGCATTACGTCGCCGATAGCGGCCATGCGCCTTATGGTGACAAGTCCGCCGAATTCATCGCCTCACGGTCGCTAGCTATCGCTAAGTTTTTGGTGGACGCCGGCGCCAAGGCCTTGGTGGTTGCGTGCAATACCGCGACCGCCGCCGCCATCTCCAGCTTGCGTGGAAAATTCGATATCCCCATCGTCGGCGTTGAGCCGGCGGTAAAGCCGGCCGTGGCGGCCACCCGCTCCGGTGTCATCGGCGTGCTCGCCACCAGCGGCACCCTGGAAAGCGGCAAGTTCGCGCAACTCACCGCGCGCTTTGGTTCCGCGGCCAAAGTCATTGTTCAGCCTTGTCCCGGTTTGGTGGAGCAGGTCGAGCGCGGCGAATTGACGAGCGATAAAACGCGCATGCTTTTGGCGACGTTTGTCCGGCCATTGGTCGATCAAGGCGCCGATACACTGGTGCTGGGTTGCACCCACTATCCGTTTTTGGCGCCGCTGCTGCGCCAACTGGTGGGTGAGGAGATTGCGCTGATTGAAACCAGCGCCGCAGTTTCGCGTCAGCTCGCGCGACAACTGCAAGCACGCGGCTGGCTTGCGGACGGTGATGCGATCGGCTCGGTGCGCTGCTGGAGCAGCGGCCCAACCCATCATCTCGCCGAATTATTGCCGCAACTTTGGGGTCAAGCGCTAGCGGTTACACCGCTACCTACTTGCGATTGAAATCGGCGATGCAGTCTTTGAGGCTGGCGCCAACATCGCCGCTACGCAGTTTGCAATTGCCGTTGTGCGGATCGGCCGCGCCTTGCGAAGAACCGGCGCTATCGCCCGCTGCCAGGCCCGCCTGAGGGATTTTGCCGTCGGCGAGCATCAGCGCCAGGCGGTTTTCGGCTTCGATGCGCTTGGCTTGCTGCGCCTCGATTTTGCGCTTGGCCTCAGCGACGTATTTCGCCTGCCGCACGATTTCATTGCGCTGGCGCGTGATCTCCACACTGCGCGTTGCAATCAAATCCGACAGATAGTAGTAAGCGCCGCTGCCACCTGCCCCCGCGCCGATCAGTAGCACACTTGCGTAAATCGCCAGCGAGCGCCACCAGCTGCGCGGCGCAGCGACTGGCTCCTCTGCCTCGTCGGTTTCATCAGCCCGGGTATTGCGATGCGAGTCGGGACGTGAGGCAGAACGTGAATCGACGTGCGATTCGTCGGCTTCCGCTTCCTCTTCGCCCTCAGCCGGCGCGCGCTGAAAGCGCGCCGCGATGGCTTGCTTGACGCGGCGCATCGCGACGATGACTGCGCGCAGCAGCCGCTTCAGGCGAGCCGGCAGGCCATCCGGTGGCGCATCGCGTTCTTCGTCGTCGGCAATGGCTTCAATGCGCGCCTCTGCTTTCGCTTCGGCGATTTCCTCCTCGCCCTCAGAAGGCGCGCGCTGAAAGCGCGCCGTGATGGCTTGCGTGCCACGGCGCACCGCGACGATCCCCGCGCGGAGTAAGCCCTTCAGGCGGGCCAGTGGGCCATCCGGTGGCGTCTCGAATTCTTCGTCGTCTGGAATGTGTTCTGCGGTTTCCAAGTACATGTTCCGGGCTGGGGTTATCGCATGAACTACGGCTGGACTCCCATAAGGCTTGAGGACATTCGCCACAGCGCGCCGGATTGCCATTCAGAAGCGCTTGAGGTGTATCTTGCAGTGGTGAGGAGAAAACGGATGAGCGACAGACTACCTGTTGATACCGACGCCTTGGTTCTTCTGCGCCGACTGCGGGCGCTGAGTCGGAGTACTCTCCCTGAAAAAAAGACTTCCTGATAGACTCCTTCGCCATGCGTCTCTGCCTTACCTTCCTTCTCGCGTTCCTGTTGTCGCTTAACGCCGCTTCTGCGGCGGTCGTGGGTGTTTGCGACGTACTTGAGCATACGCAGAGCCATACCGTTCATTTTGGTCACCACAGTCCACAGGAAGGCTTCAATTACCGCTTCACTGTTAAACCGGGGCGGGCCACTTATATTGGGCAGTTGAATCTGCACCTGAGCGAGCGCGGTAGCCACAAGATTACGGTCGAAGACAGGAGGGCGCGAGACATGGCTCTTCTCATGAACAAGGCGCCTTCCTTGGGCACGGTGCAAGTGACGTCTGAGGTGGGGCAGGTTCAGCCTTGAAACGCGGCCCCGTGTTTCGGTGTACGTTTCCGTTCCGCGTTGTTTCTGCGACGTGGGCGTGCGACGTCCGCTAAGCGACTTCCCGCTCGATCACGGCTATTACGCGCCGGGCTAAGTCGGCCGCGAGGCAATCCAATTGCGGCACATCATGCATACCGCGCAACCAGGTCATCTGGCGCTTGGCGAGCTGGCGGGTGGCGGCGATGCCTTTTTCGCGCAGGGTGGCGCGATCGATTTCACCATCGAGAAATTCCCAAGCCTGGCGGTAGCCGACGCAGCGCATGGACGGAAGATTGGGGTCGAGCGTGTAGCGCTCGCGTAGCTTTGCGACTTCTTCGATGAGGCCCGTAGCGAGCATGGCGTCGTAACGTTGGGCGATGCGTTCGTGCAGCACGGCGCGGTCGCTGGGCATGAGGCCGACGGCGATGAAGCGGTAGGGTGGGGCGACCTTACTCTTACGCGCGTAACTTTCCGCGAGTGGCGCGCCGGTGAGGCGCACGACTTCTAGAGCGCGCTGGATGCGTTGGGCGTCGGCGGGTTTCAAGCGCGCCGCCGTTTCAGGGTCGAGTATCGCGAGTTCGGCGTGCAGCGCAGGCCAGCCGCGTTGGGCGGCCTCCCGGTCGATTTCGCTGCGCAGTTCGGCATCGGCTATGGGCAGGTCGGAGAGCCCCTCGCGCAGCGCCTTGAAGTAAAGCATGGTGCCGCCAACCAGCAGCGGAATGCGGCCGCGCGCGGTGATGTCGGCCATGACACGCAAGGCGTCAGCACAAAAGCGCGCGGCGGAGTAGGACTCTTCCGGGCTGATGAGATCGATGAGGTGATGCGGAAACGCCGCTAGTGTGGCCGCGTCCGGTTTGGCTGTGCCGATGTTCATGTCGCGGTACACCTGCGCTGAGTCCACGCTGACAATCTCTACCGGAAAGTGTGTCGTCAACGCCATCGCCACAGCGGTCTTTCCGCTGGCAGTGGGACCCATGAGGAGTATGGCCGGCGGGAGCATGGGGTTTCAGGTTTCGCGTTTCGCGTTTCGAGTTTCGAGTTGAAGCGCGCGTCGCAGCTTTGAACCCGAAACCCGAAACCCAAAACTCGAAACTTGCATCTCACCGCCCTCGCAGGAACAGCCGATCCAGATCGGTCATGGAAAGTTGCGTCCACGTTGGCCGACCGTGATTGCATTGGTCGGCGCGGTCGGTGGCTTCCATTTCGCGCAACAGGGCGTTCATTTCGGGCAGGGTCAGGTTGCGATGCGCGCGCACTGCGCCGTGGCAGGCCATGGTGGCGAGCAGTTCGTTGCGATGCTCGGTGGCGGCGCGGCTGGCGCCGAACTTTTCCAGATCGGCGAGCAGGGCGCGGATCAGGTCCGGTATTTTGGCGTGCGCCAGCAGAGCCGGCACGGCGCGGACGACCAGCTCGCGCGGGCCGGCGGGTGCGAGGTCGAAGCCGAGGCGTGCGAGTGTCGCGGCGTGTTCTTGTGCCGCTGCCAGCTCGGCGTTGTCGGCGGAGAGTAAGGCTGGGATGAGCAACTGCTGCGCGGCGGCGTCGCGTCCGTCGAGGGCGAGCTTGAGCTTTTCATAAAGGATGCGTTCATGCGCGGCATGCATGTCGACCAGCACCAGGCCGACGGCGTTTTGCGCGAGCACATAGACGCCATGCAGTTGCGCCACCGCGTAGCCTAGCAACGGTGCCTTGTGTGAGGCGCTGCCGGCATCGGCGTTGCTGGCTTGCCGAACAAAGTCGACATAGGCTGCGACAGGCTGCTCGACATTGAGTGTCTGCTGATGCGTGTAGGCGGACTGCTGCCATGGTGTGCGCGGCGCGGCGCTGGAGGCCGTGTGTGGCAGGTGAGCGTATAGCTGGGAATCCGTCGCGCTGTTCTGTCCCAGCGGTGTCGCCAGCGCGCGTTGCAGCGCATGAAACACAAATTGATGAATGGCGCGGCTGTCGCGGAAGCGTACTTCGATCTTGGCCGGATGCACATTGACGTCGACGCCGTAAGGATCAATGTTGAGAAACAATACATAAGCCGGGTGACGACTGCCATGCAGGATGTCGGCATAGGCTGCGCGCACGGCGTGGGACAGCAGCTTGTCGCGCACGAAGCGGCCGTTCACGAAAAAATATTGCGCATCGCGGCTGGCGCGCGAATAGGCCGGCAGCGCCGCGTAGCCGGAGAGCCGCAGCGAGCCGGCTGCAACGTCGATGTCGCGCGCCTGGGCGGCGAATTCCTCGCCCAGCAATTCCTTCACGCGACGCGCCGGTTCGCTGGCTGAGAGGCGTTGCGCGACGCGGCCGTTGTGCTGCAACTGGAAGGCGACGCCGGGCGAGGCGATGGCGATACGGCGAAAGACATCTTCGCAGTGCCCATATTCGGTTTGCTCGGTTTTGAGGAATTTTCGGCGCGCCGGTGTGTTGAAATACAGATCGGCGACTTCGATCACGCTGCCTGCGCTCAATGCGGCGGGGGTGATGGCCTGATCGGCGCCGTCGATGCGAAAGGCGTGTGGCGCCTCCCGGATGCGGCTGGTGATGGCCACCCGTGCCACGGAGGCGATTGAAGCGAGCGCTTCGCCGCGAAAACCCAGCGAGCTGACATGCTCCAGATCTTCCAGGGAGGCGATCTTGCTTGTGGCGTGGCGCGCCAAGGCCAGCGGCAACTCGTCGCGGGCGATGCCGCAGCCGTCGTCGGCGACGCGGATCTGCCGCACGCCGCCCTCCATCAACTGCACGCCGATGTCACGCGCGCCGGCATCCAGGCTGTTTTCCAGCAATTCCTTGAGTACGGACGCGGGACGTTCGACCACTTCGCCGGCGGCGATCTGACTGATGAGGAGGTCGGGAAGCGGTTTGATAGCGGGCATGGCGGCGCGTGAATTATACTCTGGGCTTTTTCCGGTCCCGCCCCGCATGGAAATCCTGGCTCAGCTTTGGGATGTCGTCGTTCACCTTGACCGTTACCTGGCGGTTTTTCTGGCGAATTACGGCGTGTGGATTTACGCCCTGCTGTTCCTGATCGTCTTCTGTGAGACCGGGCTGGTGCTGCTCCCCTTCCTGCCGGGCGATTCTTTGCTGTTTGTCGCCGGCGCCCTTGCCGGCACGGGCGGCATGGACATTGGCATACTTTGCGCCACCTTGATCGCTGCCGCCATCCTGGGCAACAGCGTGAATTACTCGGTCGGCCGCTATCTTGGTCCCAAGGTGTTTCATTGGGAGAATTCGCGATTTTTCAATCGAGGCGCGTTGTTGAAGACACATGCCTTCTATGAGCTCCACGGCGGCAAGATGCTGGTGCTGACCCGCTTTCTGCCCATACTCCGCACTTTCGCGCCCTTCGTTGCCGGTATAGGCGAAATGCCCTATGCGCGCTTTCAGTTCTTCAACATCATCGGCGGCGTGTTGTGGGTTGTTTCGTTGACCTTGTCCGGCTACTGGTTGGGCAATCTGCCCGGTGTGAAAAGCAATCTATCCATCGTTATTTCCGTTATTGTTGTTATATCGGTTTTGCCGGCGGTGATAGGTTATATCAAGCATCGGCGCGCTTAGGTGCTGGCTGTTAGCTGTGGGCTATGATGGGGCATGTCGAAACGGTTAGTCTGGTTGATGTGTCTCATGGTTTTGGCGGCTTGTGCGAGCCGGGGCGGCGGCACGGCGCCGGGTAAGGTATCGAACGCCTACGATCCGGCACAGATCGCCAAGACGGATATAGACCGCGTCGCCGAAACGCACCAACGGGAACTCTTCGCGAGTCTCAAACTCCTTACGGAAAAGCTCTACCGGCGCAATCCGCGCGAGTGGAAGAAGAGCAACCAGCCCAGCCTGGATGCAGCCGTGGCGCGCATCTTCGAAGGTCATCACGAATGGAAATTCCCCGAGCTGGAAGGCAAGCGTGGTGCCGAGGCCATCTATTTGGCTTTCCGCGAAGACTACCAAGGTGACCGCGTGCTGGCCTTTGTGGCCGGAGTGGGCGGCATGATGCAGGCTGCTTTTAACGACAAGACTGAATTTTTTGTGCTGGACGATCTCGATGCGCAGGCCCTCTACAATGCAGGGCGCAATGTCGAAATCGCTGTATGGAAATTGTCCAATGCCCGTGCTGCCGATGGCGAATTGTTTTTGCTGTCCAACGAAGCCAATGCCAATGTGCGCAATCTTTCCTTCGAGCGCGAATTCGGCAAGCTGATCGGCAACTTGGATTTGCTCGCCAAGATCATCGCCGACAAAACCAATCGTACGGTGGTGAAGGTCATCCAGAATGTGGCGACGGCGCTATTTCTTCCTGTGAAGTTTTGAATTTGCTTATGCAAAACATTGTCATCCTGATCTCCGGTCGCGGCAGCAATCTGCAAGCCTTGTTGGAGGCCCGCCTGCCTGGCCGTGTGGCGGCTGTCATCAGCAGCCGAGCTGACGCATCGGGTTTGTCGATCGCGCATCGTCACGGCATCGCTGCCACCACCATTGCCCATACCGCCCACGCCTCGCGCGAGCAGTTCGATGCCGCCTTGGCGCTTGAAATCGAGCGACACCAGCCGGACCTCGTGGTACTGGCCGGCTTCATGCGCATATTGAGCGATGATTTCGTGCGGCGCTTCGAAGGGCGCTTGATGAACATTCATCCCTCCTTGCTACCGGCGTTTCCCGGCATGCACACGCATCGCCAGGCGCTCGCCGCCGGCGTCAAGCTGCACGGCTGTACGGTGCATTTCGTTACACCCGCCCTGGATGGTGGTCCCATCGTCATTCAGTCGGCTGTGCCGGTGTACCCAGACGATACCGAACAGCACCTTGCTGAGCGCGTGCTGGCGGAGGAGCATGTCATCTACCCGCAGGCAGTGCGATGGTTTCTTGAAGGGCGCTTGCGTTTGAATGCGGCAGGGCGCGTGGTACTCGATGGCGAGCAGCGCAAATCAACCGCTATGCGCGCACCTACGCTTGATGTGGCACGTGCTTGAATTCCACGCTATGCCGGATCGTCGCCTCCTGGCCGCCATCGCCCTCTCGCTGTTGACGCACGTGCTGGCGGTGAGCAGCCCAGCCTGGCGCTTGCCGTTTGAAAGCGATGAGCCAGAAAAAGCCAGCCTGCTCGACGTGCATCTCGTTTCCCCACCCAATCCGCCACCTGCGCCGGCTATCGCGCATCCCAAGCCGCACCCCAAAGCCACGAAACAATCACGGCCGGCGATTACTCCGCCGGAATTACTTGCCGAGACGCCCACCGATATCGCAGTGCTCGTAGGGGCGGATTCGGCCACTGCGGAGGCGTCGGCACCCAGCATGCCACCCGTTGCCGTCGAGCCATTGCCGCCACCGCTACGCGCGCCCAAGCGGGAGATCACCTGGCCGCGCCAGGGCCACATACGCTTTGTGGTGACGCGCGGCGAGCAGGGGTTCATCCTGGGCGTGTCGGTGCATAGTTGGGAGCACGACGAGGCCCACTACTCGATACGCACGGTGACCGAGACGACCGGACTGGTGTCCTTCTTCAAACGCCTCAAAATCGTACAAGTCAGTGTCGGTACCATCGGCCCCGCTGGGCTTGCACCGCAGGAGTTTCACGTCGAGCGCGACGGCAAACTAGCCGAGGGCGCGCGCTTTGACAACGAGGCGCAGCTCGTCACCTTGACCGATGGCGGTCTCAAGCGGCGCGATGATTCGCTCGCTGAGGGTGCGCAGGATTTGTTGAGCCATCTCTATCAATTCGGACTGGTGGAGAAGCAGCAGCGCTTCGAGCTGATGATCGCGACTGGGAAAAAATACGCCAGCTACGCCTATGAGCTGGTGGGCCAGGAAACGCTGGCCACGCGCTTCGGCGATGTGCCAACGCTGCATTACCGTACCCCGCCCATGCCAGGCGAGCAGACCACCGAAATCTGGCTGGCGCCGGATTTCCGCAATCTTCCTGTACGCATTCGCTTCATAGACCGCAGTGGCGATATCTACGATCAGAACGCCGATGAGATTGAGATGGACGGCAAGATGATCACCTCGCGCGGCAGCTCATAACGCTTACATACCAAGAACAGGATCACCATGCGCATTACGCCTAAACTTATAGACGCCACCAATACCGCCCTGATCGACCTGCTCAAGTTCGATCAGCCAGCGGATGCGGTGCTGTCTCGCTTTTTTCGCAACCACAGCACGCTGGGGCAGAACGATCGCGCCTTCGTCGCCGAGACGGCATACGCCATATTGCGCAGAAAACGCTTGCTGGAGCACTTGTTGCAAGGTCAGGTGACGCCGCGCCGCCTGGTGCTGGCGGCGCTGTTGCGGGTTTTCGGTAACAGTCAGCGTCAGCTTTCCGAGCTGGTCAGTGGCAAGGAGGCGGAGTGGCTCTCCAGCCTCAAGGCGCAGACCACTGATGATTTCACGCTGGCCGAGCAGGCCGATTTCCCGGACTGGCTCGCCGAGCGACTGTTGGCGCATATGGCGCCCGAGGAAATGCTGGCACTGGCGCAAGGCCTCAATCAAAGCGCGCCGCTCGATCTGCGGGTGAATTCCTTGAAGGCCGAGCGTCAGGCTGTGTTGACGCAGCTTGCTGACGAAGGCATAGGAGCCAGCGTCGGTAGCTACTCGCCGCAGGCCATACGGCTGAAGGAAAAGCCGGCGCTGCAAAAGCACGCGCTGTATCTTTCCGGCGCGATCGAAGTGCAGGATGAGGGCAGTCAGTTGCTGGGGTATTTGCTTGGCCCCAAGCGCGGCGAGATGGTGGCGGATTTCTGCGCCGGCGCGGGTGGCAAGACCTTGCTGCTGGGGGCTCTGATGCGCAACACCGGCCGGCTGTATGCCTTCGACGTGTCGGACAAGCGTCTGTCACGTCTGCGCACACGCGTGGCGCGCTCGGGCTTGTCCAATGTGCATCCGGTGGTGATCGCCAACGAGCGCGATCAGCGCATCAAACGCCTGGCCGGCAAGATGGACCGCGTGCTGGTCGACGCGCCGTGCAGTGGCCTGGGCACCCTGAGGCGCAATCCCGATCTTAAATGGCGTCAGACCGACGAAGGCATTGATGAACTGGCGCGCAAACAGCATGACATCCTGGCTGGCGCGGCGCGGCTGGTGAAACCGGGCGGGCGTCTGGTGTATGCGACATGCAGCATTTTGCCGGAGGAGAATGAAGCCATCGTCACAGAATTTCTTGCCGCGCATGACGATTTTGTACGACTTTCCGCGCAGGAGATACTCGCCCAGCAGGGTATCGAGGTAGCCTGTGGTGAGGTCCTGCGTCTTGCGCCGCATCTGCATGGCACAGACGGTTTCTTCGCCGTGGCGCTGGAACGAAAGAAGGTTGCGGTACCAGCCAAGGCTCAGTCCAGCGGGGAGAGCGACGAGGGCGTGGAGGGGGAAATCTGACGCGGCTTGCCCAGTTCAACTGTTCAGCGCGGCGTGCTTAAGTGGCGCCTTCTGAGTGAAAGGAAGCATCATGCGTTACCCGGATTTTTTTGACGATGCACCCGTCATTGTCATGGTTGATCCGCTGGCCGAATTTCTCGGTGCGGTAGCGGACGGCCTGTTCGAGTACCGCTACGTCGATGCCGTCAAAGCGGCGGGACATTCCTGCCCGACGGTGGCGTCGGCCTGGCTGATGACGGCTAAGGCGCTGGCGGCGCTCTACCCGGGTGACATCCCCCAGCGCGGCTCAATTCGCGTCGAGTTCCAGCAGGCGCGGAACAGCGGCGTGACAGGCGTCATCGCCAACGTCGTCAGTCTGGTCACCGGCGCCACGCAGGATAGCGGTTTCAAGGGGCTGGGCGGGCGTTTCGACCGGCGCAATCTGCTGTTCTTCGATGCCGCTGCGCCGGGGGAAATCCGCTTCCGACGGCTGGACACCGGCGCGGCGGTGGATGTTGCGGCGAATCTCGCCGGCCTGCCAGCCGATTCGCGCATGCGCGAATTGCTGGGGCTGTGCCTGGCTGGCACGGCCGATGTCGCACAGCGGCGTGAATTCGGCACGCTGTGGCAGGCGCGCGTGCGGTCGCTGCTGATTGACCATGCCAACGACCCGGAGGTAATTGTGGTGCGTCACGTGAGCGAGACATGAGCCGCGGGTTGCGCTGCGTTTCGTTGTGCATTTTTGCTTGGCTGCTGGCGGGCGCGGCCTACGGCTTCGATCCCCGCCCCAGTGGCGCGGCGCGGGAGCCGGGCGCGGGCGACCAGGTGGCGTCCGGCCGTATGGAAGTCTTATTCACGCCATGGAACGACATCGAATCCGCCTTGCTGCGTGCTATGCGTGAGGCGAAGAAGGTCATCTATGTGCAGGCTTTCTCCTTTACCAGCCGCAATTTGGCGCGTGGACTCATCGAGGCGCAGAGTCGCGGCGTGAAGGTGGACGTGCTGGCCGACCGTGAGCAAACGGTCAAAGCTGAGAACAGCCAGATTCCCGTCATGGCAGCGGCCGGCATTCCCGTCGCGCTCGAGGTGCGCTATGCCTCCGCGCATAATAAAATTCTACTCATCGACCCGCTGGAAACTAACAGCGTGGTGGTCACCGGCTCCTACAATTTCACCTATTCCGCGCATGCCAGGAATGCCGAGAACGTACTCATCCTGCGCGGCAACGCGCCCATCGCGCGCAGCTATCTGGATAATTGGAAACGCCATCGCGCCGAGGCCTTGCCCTACGCACAGGCCTTGACCGTGGATCGATGACATGAACTCAGCTCAGATAGGCAATCTGCTTTTCGAACTGTGGAGCGACTTGCGACAGCCGGGCATGCTCTGGCAGCTTGCCGCCTTGCTAGGATGTGTGGCGATAGCGTGGTTCGCCGCCCACTATCTGTATAGACCTAGCGCCGACGCGGGCGTTTGGCGCATAGGCCGGGGCAGTTTGAATCGCTTGATCTTTCCGCTCGTGGCGCTCGGCCTGGTGTTGATCGCGCGGCTGATCATGCGGCAGTGGCAGCATACCAATCTCTTGAGTATCGCCGTTCCGCTGTTGGTTTCCTTCGCGGCGATACGCGCCGTGGCTTACGCTTTGCGCCAGGCTTTCACACCCTCGGGCTGGCTGGCCACCTTCGAGCGCGTGGTGGCCTTGGTGGTCTGGAGCATCGTCGCTCTGTACATCACGGGCCTCCTACCCGAGTTGATCGAGGCGCTCGACGCCGTGCGTTTTTCCGCTGGCAAGCAAAAGCTCTCGCTCTGGCTGCTGCTGCAAGGTGCGACCACGGTCTTGGTGACGTTGTTGGCGGCGATGTGGGTCAGCGGCGTGATCGAGGCGCGCCTGCATGGCGTGGAAGCGCTGGACGCCAATCTACGCGTCGTGTTGAGCCGGCTCGCCAAGGCGCTGCTGATGTTGCTGGCAGTGCTTATCAGCCTGCCCTTGGTAGGAATAGATCTGACCGCCCTATCCGTTTTCGGGGGGGCGCTGGGCGTGGGCATCGGCTTCGGCTTGCAGAAAATCGCCAGCAACTACATCGCCGGTTTCATCAT